>Ga0209941_1000011_pt1 | contig 614018 bp, 596 predicted proteins | sample ThiBiot_300_plan_FD_183945 | JGI IMG/M metagenome (GOLD analysis project Ga0209941, IMG submission 183945) | Wastewater bioreactor microbial communities from Cape Town, South Africa - Thiocy_solids_1 (SPAdes) | ecosystem: Engineered > Bioremediation > Thiocyanate > Unclassified | place: South...
GTCGATGCCGGTGAGCGCCGATCCCACAGCAGTGGTGCTCACCGGCAATACCGCCTGGTGCTCAACCGCGATATCCGGTGGTGCTCAACCGCAATAATCAGTGGTGCTCACAGGGTCGAATACTCAGTCATTCCACTTGATCCACAAGGGCTGGCTAGACACGGCTTCGACGTCACCCCGCCTGTCGAGTTCCATCAGGCAGGACCTCTCGTTCAGCGATTCGAAAGGGACGGACGTCCTCGTACTCGCCATCCAGAGGGAGCCGTCGTAGTGCCGCTTACCTGGCCACTGAGGGAACTCGCGAACCGGTTCGCAGTCGGAGAAGCTCACGTTGCTGATGTCCGAGAGCGAGCGCAAGTGGCGCTGGCCCATCGCGAGATACTCGATCCACGCGCCGAGGCTCGAGAGACCGTCGTTTTGGACCGACCAGCCCCAACCGAGGTCCGCCATCTGTTCCAATCGCAACGCATTGTCGATCATCAGAACCGCGAGGCCGAAGAGTCCCGACCTATGGCGACGAAGCTACGCCGCGGACAGCGGCGTCCGGTCAGCCACGCCGATCCACGCCAACTTTCGTGACACAGCGACAGCTTTCGTGAGACGCCCGCCAGGTTTCGCGCGACTTCGCCAACTTTCGTGAGAACGGACAAACGGACACGGAGCACCGCGCATGATTTCCGTGACCAAACCGTTGCATTCGTTACCTCGCCGTTATACACTCGTCGCACGGTGAATGTTTGCTGTGGCATGAACCGCATGTGATTGCAGGACACTCTTGGTGCAAGGGACAAGGGCCGGTCGGAAGCCTCTCCGACCGGCCCTTACTTGTGCGCGAGATGCGCCGCGCCCGCGTTGTCGCCGCACGACACTACGCTGAAGGGCATGACCGATCGAGAGCTCGCACTCCGCGCCTGGGAGAGCCTGTTCCGCGCCCAGCACGAGCTGCTCGCCGAGATGTCCGGCGACTTCAGCACAGCCGGCATCACCGAGGCCGAGTACGACGTGCTGCTCACCGTCGTCCGCTCCTGCGAGATGACCGCCCGCCTGCGCGACGTCACCGCCAACTCGCTGATCAGCCAGCCCAGCGTCTCGCGCCTGGTCGACCGGATGGTCGCTCGCGAGCTGATCACCAAGGCCGTCGACCCCGAAGACGGTCGCGGCGCGCTCCTCACGGCGACGGATGCCGGAGCCCGTGCCTTCCGGCAGATGGCCACCCGGCACGGCCGCTCGATCGCCGAGAAGATGTCGCGCCTGGACGACGATGAGATGGCGACGCTGTACGCGCTGACCCAGAAGCTGCGCGGGCTGTAGCGGATCACAGCATCCCCCGAAGTCTGGCAGGGTGGTTCTCGAATCACACCTTCTGAGGGGAAAGGGCACTTCTATGGAGATCGCCGGAATCGTCGGCATCCTGATCATCGTCGGCGTCGCCGTCGTCGCCGCCATCATCATCGGACTCATCCTGCTGCTGTTCGCACGCAGCTGGATCAAGGTCGCCCGGGCCGACGAGGCGCTGGTCATCTCGGGACGCAAGCAGAAGGTGCAGCGCGCGGTCCTCAACGCCGACGGCAGCACCAGCTCGGAGCTCGCCGAGTCGCCGGTGACGGTCATCGTCAACGGCAAGTCGCTGGTCAACCCGATCACGCAGCGCCACGAGATCATCTCGCTGCGCTCACGCCAGGTCTCGCTGAACGCCGAGGCGCAGTCGCTGGATTCCGTCACGCTGAACGTCGACGGCGTCGCGATCGTGAAGATCGGCTCCGACCCCCTCTACGTGCGCCGCGCCGCCGAGCGCTTCGCCTCGCAGGACAAGGCCATCGAGCAGTTCACCACCGAGCAGCTCGAGGGCGCCTTGCGCGGCATCGTCGCCAAGCTCTCGGTCGTGGAGCTCATGCGCGAGCGCAAGAAGTTCTCCGAGCAGATCAGCTCCGATATCTCCGGCGAGCTGGCCGAGCAGGGCCTGATCCTGGACTCCTTCCAGATCAAGGGCATCACCGACAAGGTCGGCTACATCCAGTCGCTGGGCGCTCCCGAGATCCAGGCCAAGCGCCAGGCTGCGGAGATCTCGCAGACCAACGCCGACCGTGCGATCAACCAGAAGAACATCGCCAACGACGAGGCGAACCTGATCGAGCAGACCGCGCTCGACACGAACACCGCCAACGCCAACGCCGGCATCGGCCGCGCTCGCGCCGAAGCCGAGCAGGCCGAGTACCTCGCCCGCGCCCAAGCCGAGCAGGCGGTGCTGCAGCAGCAGGCCGAGAACAAGCAGGCGCAGCTGGATGCCGACGTCAAGCGCGTCGCCGACGCGCAGCGCTACGAGGCCGAGACCCGAGCCCAGGCAGAACTGTTCACTCGCGAGAAGTCGGCCGAGGCCGCCGCCATCGAGCAGGTCAAGCAGGCCGAGGCCCGCACCCGCATCGCCGAGCAGCAGGCAGAGGCCGACAAGGCTCGCGCCGCCGGTGAGGCGGCCGCTGCCGAGGCCAAGGCCACCGGTGATGCCAACGCCCTGCGCGCCCAGGCCGAGGCGGAGGCCGAGGCCCGCCGCCTGCGCGCCAACGCCGAGGCCGACGCCATCCGCGCCGAGGGTGAGGCCCGCGCCGCCGCCGTCGAGGCGGAGGCCAAGGCCATCGCCTCGAACCAGGAGGCCTTCCTGTCGCAGCGCGTGCTCGAGGTGCTGCCGTCGCTCATGGCCGAGTTCGCCAAGGGCTACGGCGCCATCGGCAACGTGTCCATCATCGGCGGCTCCGGCGAGGACGGCGCCTCCAGCGTCGTCGGCGGGGACAACGCCAAGGCCATGCGCGCCGTGTTCGACAGCGTGAACGCAGCGACCGGCCTGGACCTGGCCGCGATCATCCAGGGTCAGGCTGTCGGCCGCGGCTTCGGCGCCGGCGTCGCACAGGCGGATGCCACACCCGCGTCCGCCCCCGCCAAGCGCGCGTCCAAGCCCACCGCCTCCACGGAGGCTGCCGCCGCGGAGACCACCGCCGCGGAGACCACTGCCGCCGGGTAGCCGCTCACCCACCTGCCGAGACCCCTCCTGGCCGCCGAGACCCCTCGTGATCTGCGTCGCCCAGGAGGGGTTTCGACATTCACGAGGGGTCTCGGCGCGCGTGCCTCGCTCGACACCGCCGCGCACACTTCGGGGGCCGACACGCCACATCGCGGACGTTTCCCGCGAATCCGTCCGATATCTGGCGTGTCGGCCCCCGGAACGCAACCGCAGCAGCACCCCGCCCGCACTGATGCCGCCCGCACCGGGCAGACTGGAGGCATGCCCGCCTTCGACCTCGCCGCGATCGGCGCGGGGCTGTCGTTCGCAGGCGCACTCCCCGACCTGGAGCAGGCACTCGACAACAGCACCGCCGTGGTCGTGAGCGCCCCGCCGGGCACGGGCAAGACCACGCTGGTGCCTCCCCTGCTGACCAATCGCACATCGGGACGGATCATCGTCACGCAGCCGCGTCGGGTCGCCGCCCGCGCCGCCGCGCGCCGGCTCGCGCAGTTGGACGGCTCCCCGCTCGGCGACCGGGTCGGGTTCACCGTCCGCGGCGAGCGCAGGGCGGGGCCGAGCACAGAGGTCGAGTTCGTCACGGCCGGAGTGCTGCTGCGGCGGATGCTGTCCGACCCGGGCCTGGACGGCGTGGATGCCGTGATCATCGACGAGGTGCACGAGCGCGCCCTGGAGACCGACCTGCTGATCGGGCTGCTGGGCGAGGTGCGCGAGCTGCGCGACGACCTCGTGCTCATCGCGATGTCGGCCACGCTCGACGCCGAGCGCATCGCAGCCGTCATCGGCACAGACGATGCCTCCGCCCCCATCGTCGACCACCAGGTGCCCGCGTTCCCGCTCGAAGAGCGCTGGGCGCCGAGCCCTGCTCCTCGCCTGGACGAGCGCGGCGTCACCTGGGCGTTCCTCGACCATGTGGCGCAGGTCACAGCATCCGCTGCCCGTGACCTGCACCGCGACGACCCGACCGCCGACGTACTGGTGTTCCTGCCCGGTGCGCGGGAGGTCGCCGAGACCGCCCGCCGCATCCACGACGCCGTCCCCGGGTTCGACGTGCGAGAGCTGCACGGGCAGATCCCGTCGGCGGAGCAGGATGCCGTGATCCGCGGCCGCCGCCCGAGCGATGACCCGCGCATCATCGTGACCACCTCGCTGGCCGAGTCATCACTGACGGTGCCCGGCGTGCGCCTGGTCGTGGACAGCTGCCTGGCCCGGCATCCGCAGCGCGACGCGACCCGCGGCATGAGCGGCCTGGTCACGTCGTCAGCATCCCGCAGCTCGTCGGTGCAGCGCGCCGGACGCGCCACCAGGCAGGGCCCGGGCACAGTGATCCGCTGCGTGGACCAGCGCACGTACGCGGCCGCTCCGGCGCGCCCCGCGCCGGAGATCGCCACGACAGACCTGACGGATGCCGCTCTGCTGCTGGCCTGCTGGGGAGCACCGGGAGGTGCGGGGCTGCGGCTCATCGACCCGCTGCCCGCCGACAGCCTGTCCGAGGCACTGGGCGTACTGCGCGGCCTCGGCGCCATCGACGCCGACGGACGCGCGACCGACGAGGGCCGCGCGCTGGCGCGCATTCCCACCGATCCGAGGCTGGCCAGGGCGCTTCGCGACGGCGCCCCGCTGGTCGGCTCCCGCCTGGCCGCCGAGGTCGTCGCACTGCTGGGCGGGGACATCCGGATCGCGGATGCCGACGTCGCACGAGCATTGGTCGCCCTGCGCGGCGAGCGCAGTCCCGAAGCGCGCCGCTGGGTGCGCGACGCCGAGCGGATGCTGCGCTTCGCCGATCGTGCGGCCGGCACCTCGCAGCATCCGGAGCCTCACCGCCCGGCATCGGGTCCGCTGGAGAGCACCGGGCTCGTGATCGCCCTGGCCTTCCCGGCGCGCATCGCGCGGCGCATGGACCGCACTTCCGACCGTGCCACCTTCCTACTCGCCTCCGGCACTCGCGCGAACGTGCGCGGGTCGCTGGCGGATGCCGAATGGTTGGCTGTCGCAGAAGTCGCCCGGGCCAAGGGCCGTGCGGCGGCAGGCGCCGGTGCGGTGATCCGCGCCGCGGCCGCCCTCACCGAAGCGCAGGCGGAGCAGGCGGCGAACCATCTGATGACCGATCGTGTCGAGGCCGAATTCGCGAGCGGCCGCGTGCAGGCCCGTCGCGAGCGCCGCGTGGGTGCCATCGTGCGCTCATCCGTGCCGGTGCGCGCATCCGCCGAAGAGGGACGGGATGCCGTGCGCCGCGTTCTGCAGCGCGAGGGCCTCGGCCTGTTCACCTGGACGGATGCCGGGGACGCGCTGCGACGGCGGATGGCGCTGCTGCACCGCGAACTCGGCGATCCCTGGCCCGATGTCTCCGACGCGGGCCTGCTGACCGACCTCGATTCCTGGCTCGGGCCGGAGCTGGATCACCTGGCGACCGGCACGCCCGTGGCACGGCTGGATCTGACATCCGCCCTGCGCCGCCTGCTGCCGTGGCCGTCCGCCACGCACTTCGACGAGCTCGCCCCGGAACGCCTGGAGGTGCCCACGGGTTCCCGCATCCGCATCGCCTACCCACCGTTGGACGATCCCGAAGCGCGTCCGGTCGTGGCCGTGAAGCTGCAGGAGTGCTTCGGCTGGGCGCAGACGCCGAGGCTGGCCGACGGGCGGGTGCCGGTGCTGTTCCACCTGCTCTCCCCCGCCGGTCGCCCGCTGGCCGTCACCGACGACCTGGCGTCGTTCTGGTCGGGTCCGTACGCGCAGGTGCGCGCAGAGATGCGCGGCCGGTATCCCAAGCATCCGTGGCCCGAGGATCCCTGGGCGGCAGTCCCCACCCGGCACACCAAGAACCGCGCTGCGCGCGGCTGACTACGGCGTGCGGCGGCGCAGTGTGAGCGGCGCCAGCACCAGGCATCCGATCGCGAACGCCGCCACGATCAGCAGCGGCGCGCCGACGTCCCAGCCGGTTTCGCCCTTCGCGACCGCCTGGATGGCGTCGATCGCGTGGCTGAGCGGCAGCCAGTCGGAGATCGCGTACAGCACGTCGGGCATCTGGTCTCGCGGCATGAACAGGCCGCCGAGGATGATCTGCGGGAACACCAGGATCGGCATGAACTGCACGGCCTGGAACTCGGTCTGCGCGAACGCGCTGGCCAGCAGGCCGAGCGCCGTGCCGAGCACGGCATCCACCACCGCCACCGCACCCAGCTGCCACAGCGGGCCGTCGACGGTCAGACCGCACACGTACACGGCGAAGGCCACCGTGATGATGGCCTGCAGAACGGCCATCAGCCCGAACGCCAGCGCGTAGCCGAGGATGAAGTCGCCCTTGCCGAGCGGGGTGGTCATCAGCCTCTCGAGGGTGCCCGAGCGGCGCTCGCGCAGCGTGGTGATCGAGGTGATCAGGAACATCACGATGAACGGGAACAGCGCCAGGATCGCGCCGCCGAACTGGTCGAACACGCCGTCCTTGTCGGCGAAGAGCCAGGCGAACAGGCCCACCAGCAGGCTCGGTGCGACGAGCATGAGCGCGATGGAGCGGGGGTCGTGACGCAGCTGCTGCAGCACGCGACCGGCTGTGGCGAAGGTGCGGTTCATCGTTCCTCCTCCCGCCGGGAGCGACGCGTCTCGTGGCCGGCGTCCCGCTGGATGAGCGTGAGGAACGCGCTCTCGGCATCCGTCTGACCGGTGTCGGCCAGCAACTGCCGCGGCGTCGTGTCGGCGATGATGCGGCCGGCGCGCATGAGCAGCAGGCGGTCGCAGCGCAGTGCCTCGTCCATCACGTGGCTGGAGACCAGCATGGTGGTGCCGGCGTCGGCGATCTCGCGGAACAGCGTCCACAGCTCGCTGCGCAGGACCGGGTCCAGGCCCACGGTCGGCTCGTCGAGCACGACCAGCTCGGGGCTGCCCAGCAGCGCGGCGCCGAGCGACACGCGATTCAGCTGGCCGCCGCTGAGCGCATCGACGGGTTGGTTCGCGTGGCTGGAGAGCCCGATCTGGGTCAGTACGCGGTCGACATCGGCGCGCGGGGCACGGAGGACGGATGCGAAGTAGCGCAGGTTCTCTCGCACCGTGAGGTCGGTGTAGACGGCCGACCCCTGCGTGCCGTAGGAGACACGGCTGCGCAGCGCGCGGGAACCGGCGGGCTCGCCGAGCACCTCGACGGTGCCGCCGTGGGTGCGCTGCACCCCGACGATGGAGCGCATGAGCGTGGTCTTGCCGCAGCCGGATGGCCCGAGCAGGCCGATCACCTGCCCGCGAGGGATGCGCAGCGACAGTCCGTCGAACACGTCATGACGACCGCGCCGCACCCGCAGCTCGTCGATCACCACGGCATCCTTATTCATCATGTGATGAATTATTCATCGGCGCTGATGCGGAGTCAAGGGCGCTCGGGGCGGGTTGGGGCGCGGCGGTCGTTTCGCGGGTCGCATAGTGCTGCCTCCGAGCGCGGGAGGCGGCAATTCGAGACCCGCGGGACAGGGATGTGCCGCAGCCGGGAGTGTCGCGGGGCCCAGTTGGTCGCCTCACGCAGGCCGAGTCAGCAGAATGCGACCCGCGAATAGCGGATGCTGCGGGGGCGCGACCCCGCGGACGGCGGATGCTGCGGAGCGCTGCGCGAGGCCGACACCTAGTCGAACAGGTACCGCTGCAGGGTCGGCGCGATGCGCGCCACGAGGTCGTCGATGTCGGCATCCGCCATGGCCGGAAGCTCCACGACGTACCGGGTGATGAGCAGCCCCGCGATCTGCGAGGCCACCAGGGACGCCCGCAGCTCGGCATCCGGCGCGTCCAGCTCGGCCGCTATCCGCGGCAGAAGCTCACGGGAGAGGAACCCCGTCACCAGCGGCGCGGTCAGTTTGCCGCTGACGGCTGTGCGCAGCATGATCACCCCGCGCTTGCGCACCGCCGGCCGCTCGAACGACTCCAGCACGAAGCGCACGATGCGCTCCCCGGCCTGCTCGCGCGGGCCCTGCAGAATGAGGGGCACCTCCTGGTCGGGACGCAGCGGGAGCTCGGTGATCTCCGCGAACAGGTCGGCCTTGGCACCGAAGTAGTGGTGCACGAGGGCGGCATCCACGCCAGCCCGCGCGGCGATGCCCCGCACGGTCGCGCCGTCGTAGCCGTGCTCGCCGAACTCGGTCACCGCCGCCGCCGCGATGCGGGCGCGTGCATCCGACTCCCCCGGGGGTCGCCCCCGCCCTCGCCTGGTCACCATGACGTCAGCCTACGACGCGCGAGCACTCACCCGCCCGGCCCGCACAGTGCGATTCCGAAGCGCATGCGACATCACTCCTGCGGCAGCACGACCGACTTGATGGTCGACTCGTCGGCCGTCGATTCCAGTGCCGCCTGCGCGTCGGCCAGCACGAAGGATCCGGTGCGCATGCCGTCGAGATCCACTCGGCCGGTCACCGCCAGCGCGATGGCCGCAGGCCACGTGTTGGCGTAGCGGAAGACACCCGTCAGCAGCAGTTCGCGGTTCTGGATGCGCGTGATGGGCAGCTCCAGATCCGTGGCGCCCATGCCGACCAGCACGACCCGCCCGCCCGGTGCCACGGCCTCGATCCCGCTGCGCACGGCCGCACCCGCACCGGAGGCGTCGATGAACGCATCCACCTGCAGCCCGGGCAGGCTGTCCCCGTCGGTCCGCGGGTCCAGCACGTGGGTCGTGCCGAAGCGCAGCGCATTGCGCCGCCTCGTCTCGCTGAGATCCGTGACGACGATCTCGGCTGCTCCCGCTGCGTGCGCCACCTGGGCGCACGCCATGCCGATGGGTCCCGCGCCCGTGATCAGCACCCGGTCGCCCAGCGAGATGTCCGCTTTGCGGATGGTCGCGACCGCGACCGACAGCGGCTCCATCAGCGCCGCGGCCACGTCGCTGACGGCATCCGGCACACGATGAGCGAAGTGCGACTGGATCGTCACGTACTCCTGGAACGCGCCATCGGTCCCAGGCACCGCGTAGAAGCGCATGTCCGGGTCGAGGTTGTAGTCGCCGCGCAGCGTCTCCCGCGAAGTCGTCGACGGATGCTGCGGCTCGATCGACACGCGCTGACCGACGCGACCGGCATCCACCGCCGAACCCACGGCGACGATGAGCCCGGCGGACTCGTGCCCGAGGACCAGCGGCTCGACGACCTCCCAGTCGCCCAGCCTGCCCTCGTGGAAGAAGTGCACATCGGAGCCGCAGACGCCGACGGCATCCACTCTCACCAGCACCTCGTCCGGCGCGGGACGCGGCACAGGTCGCTCCTGCAGCTCCAGCACACCTGCCCGCACGAGCACATTGGCCCGCATCGTTTCCGGAAGATCAGCCGGCATCGTCGCGCTCCTCACCCTGGGTGTTGACAAATCTCGTGTGATGTTCATATGTTAGCTTTCTCGTGAACTAAAAACGAGATCACTGAGAAGATAACAAAATCCCTCGCCCGAGGGATCTGTCCGATCGACGACGACGTCGCCGACCGACCACGGTGCAAACGGAGCAAAGATGCGCGCAATTGTTTTCACAGCACAGGGAGAGCTGGCCCTCGAGGAGCGGCCCAAGCCGACACCCGGCTACAAGGAGATCCTCATCAAGACGGCTGCCGTCGGGATCTGCGGCACGGACACGCACGTGTTCGACGGCGAGTTTGAGGGAACCGTGTTCCCGCTGGTGCCCGGCCACGAGGCCACCGGCACGATCGTCGCCCTCGGCGAGGACGTGAACAGCGGCGTGTTCGACTTCCAAGTCGGAGACCACGTGGCTGTGAACCCCTCGACCACCTGCGGCGAGTGCGAGTTCTGCCTGAACGGTCACCAGAACCTGTGCCGGTTCTGGAACGGACTGGGCGTGGTGGCCTCCGACGGCGCCTCCCAGGAGTACTTCGTCGCCCCCGCCAGCAACGTCTACAAGCTGCGCCCGGAGACCGACATCAACGAGGCCGCGCTCATCGAGCCGCTGGCCTGCGCCATCCGCGGGTGGGACGTCCTCCCCCGGCGCATCGGCGACCACGTGCTGGTGTACGGCGCCGGGACCATGGGCCTGCTGATGGCTCAGCTCGCGACCCGCGCCGGTGCCGCGTCCGTCACCATCGTCGACCTCAACGAGGAACGGCTGAAGACCGCCGAGGAGTGCGGCATCGAACTGCGCTACACCAGCGCGGACGACGCGGATCGTGAGAAGTGGGACGTCGTGATCGACTGCACTGGCAACATCCGTGCCATCGAGGATGCGCTGACCCACGTCAAGCCGGCCGGCTTCTTCCAGGACTTCGGCGTCGCGCCCGCCGATCGGACGGCCCAGTACTCCCCGTTCCGCGTGTACCGCGACGAGATCTCCATCGTCGGCACCATGGCCGTGCTGAACTCGTTCGGCCGTGCTGTGCAGATGTTCGAGGCCGGGGCCATCAACGCCAAGGCCATGATCAGCCACTCCTTCACCCTCGACGACTACTCGCAGGCTCTGGACATGTTCCGCCAGGGCACTGGCCGCAAGCTGCAGATCCGTCCCAACGACACCGAGTCGCGAGTCCTGCTGTGAGCTCGGCATCCGGGACCCGGGGCATGAGCCCCGGAACGAAGCGCGTCGTGTGGATCATCGTGGCCGTCGTCGTCTTGGCCTTCCTGGTCCTCGGAACGCGCGTCGTCAGCAACGATAACCCGGCGGCGCAGAAGGCCGGGTCGTTCAATCCCGACACCTACGGCGCCGAGAACTTCCCCAAGGTGCAGAAGGCCGTCGAGAAGAACGCGGCGGACGCCAAGACCCTGGCCGAGGCCATCGCCGCAGACCCGGCGAAGGCCGCATCCGAGTTCGCCGTGCAGAGCTCTGGCGGCCCCGTGTACAGCGTGACCTTTACCGGGGTCGTCGGCGAGGGTGCATCCGGGATCTACGCCGTGAACGTCGACGGCGTCTCCTCCGACAACCTGGCCATCCGCGTGCAGACCGGGCCGGCCATCAACGGCACCGACCTGCGCGACGCCACGGGCGACATCAAGTTCGGTCAGTTCACCAACCAGATCGACTATCAGAACGCCGCCGCGGCGATCAACGAAGAGCTCAAGAAGAAGGTGCTCTCCGACATCGACGCGGCCTCCCTGCAGGGCAAGACTATCGAGGTCACGGGTGCGTTCACGCTGATCAACCCGAAGTCCTGGCTGGTGACCCCGGTTGCGGTGAGCGTGAAATGAGCGTCACCGACAACCCCGTCGTGCTCGAGGCGCGAGACATCGTCAAGACCTACGGCGGAACGCGCGCGCTCAAGGGCGTGAACTTCACGGTCCGGCTCGGTGCAGTGACCACGCTGTTCGGTGAGAACGGCGCCGGCAAGTCCACGCTCATGAAGATCCTCTCCGGCGTGGAGCAGCCCACCTCCGGCGAGATCGTGCTGGACGGCGAACCCGTCTCGTTCGCGTCGACCAACGACGCCAGGGACCGTGGCATCTCGATCATCCACCAGGAGCTCAGCCTCGCACCCAACCTGTCGGTGCGCGACAACATCTTCATGGGTCGTGAGATCACCGGCCCGTTCGGAGTGGACTTCGCCGAGGAGACGCGGCAGACGCAGCAGCTGCTCGACGACATGCAGCTGTCCATCGCCCCGGACACCCTCGTGCAGGACCTGCGAGTCGGACAGCAGCAGATCATCGAGATCGCCCGCGCGCTGTCCGTCAACTCGCGCATCCTCATCATGGATGAGCCCACCTCCGCGCTCGCGGCCGCCGAGGTCGCCGTGCTTTTCGGCATCATCCGCGACCTGCTGGCGAAGGGCGTCGGGATCGTTTACATCTCCCACCACCTCGAGGAGGCGCTGGAGGTCACCGACTTCGCGGTCGTACTGCGAGACGGGAACATGACCGCGCACGGTGAGCGCTCCGAGATCGATCTGGAGTGGATCGTCCGGAACATGGTCGGCGACAACTTCGACCTCGGCAACCCGCCGACGGGCTACGAGTTCGGCGAGGTCGTCCTGTCGGTCGAGAAACTCACCGTCGTGGATCGCGAGAACCCGGAGCGCGCCGTCGTCGACGGGATGGACCTGCAGGTGCGCGCGGGGGAGATCGTCTGCATCTACGGACTGATGGGCGCCGGGCGCACGGAGCTGCTGGAGGCCATCGCCGGCCGCGAGCCCGTGGCCGGCGGCGACATCCTGCTCGAGGGACGCTCCATCCTGCAGGACTCGATCGCCGAGCGGCTGGATGCCGGTGTCGGCCTGGTGCCCGAGGACCGCCAGCGCGACGGCCTCGTGCAGACGTTCAGCATCGGGCGGAACCTGACGCTGGCGAGCCTGGCGAGGAACCTGCGCAACGGGATGATCTCCCGCAGCACCGAGCGCACCCGCGCGAACGACCTGATCCGCGCGGTCACGGTCAAGACGCCCGGCCCCGATCTGCCGATCGGCGCGCTGTCCGGCGGCAACCAGCAGAAGGTCGTCATCGGCAAGATCGTGGCGACCGATCCCCGGGTCATGGTGCTCGACGAGCCCAGCCGCGGTATCGACATCGGTGCGAAGGCGGAGGTGTTCGGCCTGCTGGCAGAGAAGGCCCGCACCGGCGTCGCCGTGGTGTACTCCACCTCCGAGGTGGGCGAATGCCTCAGCATCGCGCACCGCATCATCGTCATGCGCCGCGGCCGGATCTCGGCCGAGTTCGCGCCCGACGTCACCAAAGACATGATCATGGCAGCCTCCGGCGAAGCCGCCGCCGCGTAAGCCTTCCAGAAACGGATCTAACGATGACAACCACAACAACACTCATCGCCAACAGGAAGAAGCAGTTCTCGCTGACCAAGCTGCTGCTGGAAGGACGGGCGTTCCTGGCGCTCATCCTCATCATCGTGGTGTTCTCCCTGCTCTCGCCGAACTACCTGACGCTGAACAACCTGCTCATCATGGCCTCCCACGTGGCGATCTACGCCATGCTCGGCATGGGGATGCTGCTGGTGATCCTGAACGCCGGCATCGACCTGTCGGTGGGCTCGACCCTCGGCTTCTCCGCCGTCGTCGGCGGCTATCTGCTGCAGGGCGTGCCCATCAACCTCTTCGGCGTCACGCTGTACCCCAGCGTGCCCGTCGTCGTGCTGATCTCCTGCGCTGTCGGAGCACTGGTCGGTGTGATCAACGGCGTGCTGGTCGCGCGGTTCAAGGTGGCGCCGTTCGTGGCGACACTGGGCATGCTGTACGTCGTGCGCGGCGCGGCGCTGCTGATGACCAACGGCCTCACCATCAACAACCTCGCCGGCAAGCCCGAGCTCGGCAACACCGGTATCGACTGGCTGGGCTTCAACCGCGTGTTCAACATCCCGATCGGCGTGCTGATCATGGTGGTCGTGGCCCTCATCCTCGGCTGGCTGCTGGGCCGCACCCGGTTCGGCCGCTGGCTGTACGCCTCCGGTGGCAACGAACGCGCCGCAGAGCTGTCCGGCGTCCCGGTGCGCAAGGTGCAGGTGTGGGTCTACGTGGTCTCCGGCATCTGCGCCGCCATTGCAGGGCTCATCCTCGCCTCGACGCTGACCAGCGCCAGCCCCACCGCCGGCAACACCTACGAGCTGACCGCCATCGCCGCGGTCGTCATCGGCGGCGCGTCGCTGATGGGTGGAAGCGGCAACGTCCGCGGCACGCTGCTGGGCGCGTTCGTGATCGGCTTCCTGTCCGACGGACTGGTGATCGTGGGCGTCTCCGCCTACTGGCAGATGGTGTTCATCGGCGCGGTCATCGTGGTCGCGGTGCTGCTGAACAGCCTTCAGTACCGCCGTCGTCGCAGGGCCCGCAAGTCCAGCACTCCCGAGGCACCCAGTCCCAAGACCGCCGAGCGCGCTCCCGTCGCCGCCTGAGCGGCGCCGATCACTCGCCCGCCGCCATGCGGGGAGCCCATTGAGAAATTCAAGATGCAGTCAACTCTGAAAGGACACAGCACATGATTGGCAAGAAGGCTCTGGCCGCCCTCGCAGTAGCGGGTGGTCTCGTGCTCAGCCTGGTCGGATGCTCGTCGAGCAGCACTCCGTCCGCGGACACCCCCACCAAGGACACCGCAGGCGGGCTGATCACGATCATCGTCAACGACCCGTCGAACCCGTACTGGAAGACGGAGGGCGACATCGCGGCCGCCACCGCGAAGGACCTCGGATACAAGACGACGGTCGGCGCCCACAAGGGCGACACGAACACGGAGAACACGCTGATCGACACGGCGATCTCCAACAAGTCCGTGGCCATCATCCTCGACCCCGCCAACGCCGACGGCTCCATCGCCGCCGTCAAGAAGGCGGATGCCGCGGGCATCCCGGTGTTCCTGGTGAACGCCGAGATCAACCAGTCGGGCCTGGCCAAGGCCCAGCTGGTCTCCAACAACGCCCAGGGCGCCGCACTCGGCGCTCAGGAGTGGGTGAAGCTGATGAACGAGAAGGGCGACTACGTCGAGCTGTTCGGATCCCCGTCCGACAACAACGCCCAGACCCGCTCCAACGGCTACAACACCGTGATCAGCCAGTACCCCGACCTCAAGCAGGTGGGCAAGGAGGTCGCCGACTGGGACCGCACCAAGGGCCACGACAAGATGCAGTCGCTGCTGCAGGCGCACGCCACTCTGAACGGCGTGATCTCCGGCAACGATGAGATGGCGCTGGGCGCGATCGCCGCGATGAAGGAGGCCGGCCGACTGGACGGCGTCGTCGTCGGCGGATTCGACGGCTCCCCGGATGCTGTCGCAGCCATCAACGCCGGCGAGCTGGCGTACACGGTTCTGCAGCCCGTCGCCGTGTTCTCGAAGGACGCCGTCAAGATGGCCGACGATTTCCTGAAGAACGGCACCGAGCCCAAGACCGAGAAGCAGGCCTATGACTGCATCCTCATCACGAAGGACAACGTCGCCAAGATGACGGCGCCGTTCACCCTCGCCGAATGAACCATCGTGCCGGCCGGGCGTCCGCGCCCGGCCGGCACATACCTGCAGGAGCACCCATGAGCTTCATCCTGAATGACGCGGCGTCCTTCGCCGACGAGTCCGCCACCGGATTCGTGACCGCCCACGCCGACACCGTGCGTCGTGTGACCGGCGGCGTCGCACGCCGTGCTGCCACCCCCGACGGCCAGGTCGCGGTCGTGATCGGCGGCGGGTCCGGACACTACCCCGCCTTCGCGGGCCTGGTGGGTCCCGGTCTCGCCCACGCCGCAGCCATGGGCAACATCTTCGCCTCGCCGAGCACCCAGCAGGTGCACGCCGTCGCACGCTCCGTCGCCGGAACCGGCGGCGTGCTGCTGAGCTACGGCAACTACGCCGGCGACGTTCTCAACTTCGATCTGGCGCAGGAGCGCCTGATCGCCGATGGCATCCCCACGCGCACGGTCGCCGTGACCGATGACATCTACTCCGCCTCGCCCGACGAGCGGCACAGGCGCCGTGGAATCGCCGGTGACCTGGCCGTTTTCAAGGCGGCCGCCTGGGCTGCCGAGCAGGGCAGGGATCTGGATGCCGTCGCCGCATTCGCCGCGCACGCCAACGACCGCACCCGCTCCGTGGGCGTGGCGTTCACCGGCTGCACGCTGCCCGGCGCCACAGAGCCGCTGTTCACCGTTCCCGAGGGCCAGATGGCCGTGGGCATGGGCATCCACGGCGAGCCGGGGATCGACATCCGCCCCGTCCCCACCGCCCGCGAGCTGGGATCGTTCCTCGTCGACGCGCTGCTGGCCGAGCTGCCCGACGACGTCGCAGGCGCAGACGGCGCGCGGGTCGGCGTGATCCTGAACGGCCTGGGCTCGATCAAGTCCGAGGAGCTGTTCCTGCTGTACGGCGAGGTCGCCCCGCTGCTGACCGCCGCCGGCGTCACCGTGGTCGAGCCCGAGGTCGGCGAGTATGCCACCAGCTTCGAGATGGCGGGCATCTCACTGACTCTCTTCTGGCTCGACGACGAGCTCGAGCAGGCATGGCGGGCCGGCGCGCAGGCGCCCGGCTACCGCAAGGGATCCGTCGCCGATGACGCTCCCACGCCCGACGCCGTCGTCGATGACTCTCCCACCGACACGGTCGAGATCGCAGCGGCCGGCAGCGACTCCGCCCGAGCGACGGGTGAGGTGGCCGCCGCGGCGATCCACTCCATCCGCGAGATGATCGACCGCGAGGTCGACGAACTGGGCCGCCTGGATGCCATCGCCGGCGACGGCGACCACGGCATCGGGATGCAGCGCGGCTCGCACGCGGCCGACGAGGCCGCGCAGACCGCAGCCGCCTCGCACGCCGGAGCCGGAACGGTGCTGGCACTGGCCGGTGACGCCTGGGCGGACAGGGCCGGTGGAACCTCCGGGGCGCTGTGGGGCGCCGGGCTGCGGGCCGCGGGCGGGGTCCTGGGCGATGAAGCGGCTCCCGACGCCGCGACGCTGGCGCGCGCTGTGGATGCCGCGCGGGAGACCGTGCAGCGAGCAGGCAGGGCCGAGGTCGGCGACAAGACTCTCGTGGACGCACTGGTCCCCTTCGCGCACGCGCTTGCGGAGCAGGCCGCTGCGGGTGCCGGCACCGTCGAGGGCTGGCAGGCGGCGACGCAGGCCGCGACGGCCGCAGCCACCGCGACCGCCGATCTGCTTCCGCGCATGGGCCGCGCACGCCCGCACATGGAGAAGAGTCTCGGCACCCCCGATCCCGGTGCGGTGTCGTTCGCTATGGCAATGGACGCGGTGCTCGAGTGCATCCGCTCCATCAAGGAATGAGGAGAGCATGGCCGATCAGCAGTGGCGGATCGTCATCGGCTGCGATGACGCCGGATACCAGTACAAGGAGGCCCTGAAGAAGGACCTCGAGGCCGACCCTCGCGTGAGCGTCGTGACCGACGTGGGAGTGGATGCCGACGGGCACACGCCGTACCCCCGGGTGGGGATCGCCGCCGCCGAGCTCGTGCGTGACGGCAAGGCCGACCGCGCCCTGCTCATCTGCGGCACCGGCATGGGCGTCGCGATGGCGGCGAACAAGGTCAGCGGCATCCGCGCATCCGTCGCCCACGACTCGTTCTCGGTGGAGCGACTCGTGCTCTCCAACAATGCTCAGGTGCTGACGTTCGGCCAGCGCGTGATCGGGCTGGAACTCGCTCGGCGGCTGGCTCGCGAATGGCTCGGCTACCGGTTCGACCCCGCCTCGGCCTCGGCGGCGAAGGTCGCGATCTTCGACCAGTACGAGTCCACGGGCAGCTGTGGATGACGCAGCCCAGGCTGCCCCTGACTCCCCTGTGATCCTCGGCGTCAGCCTGAAGCTCTACATGAGCGTCGAGCAGACGACCCGGTGGGCGCGCGAGGTCGCAGACTCGACCCGGTCGGTGCCTGCTGTACGTGATGGCGCTGTGCAGCTGTTCGTGCTGCCCTCACTGCCCGCGGTGCCCGCCACCGCCGAGATCCTCAGGGGAACTCCGATCCGCTGGGGCGCACAGGATCTGGATGCCGTGGACCGCGGTGCGCGCACCGGCGCCATCAGCGGCAGCGATCTCGCCGAGATCGGCTGCACGCTGGTGGAGGTGGGGCACGCCGAGCGACGGCAGCTGTACGGCGAGACCGACGAGCTGGTCGCGGCCAAGCTGCAGGCCGCCCTGCGCAACCGGCTCGTGCCCGTGCTGTGCATCGGCGAGGAGCTGCAGGGGCCGACCGAGGACGCCGTGGCCGCGTGCACGCGGCAGCTGGAGGTCTCTCTCGCGCTGACCGACGCAGCAGCCTGCACTGGCGAGATCATCATCGCCTACGAACCGGTCTGGGCGATCGGTCGCCCCGACCCCGCCCCGGCTGCGCACGTCTCGGTCGTCACCGCCACCCTGCGCGAGTGGCTGACTGCACGCGCGCCGCGCGCCACCGTGAGAGTCATCTACGGGGGCAGCGCGCAGCCCGGCGTGCTGCGCGCGCTCGGCAGCAGCGTGGACGGGCTGTTCCTGGGCCGATTCGCTCATGATCCGGCTTCGCTGCTGAATATGATCGAGGAAGCAGCGGGGGGAATGGAACGCCGATGACAGATTCAGAGCAGGTCGGCGCGCGCCAGAACCGACAGGCCGCGCGCCAGCAGGCCATGGCCGAAAGGGTCATGGCCGAGGGCTCTGTGCGCATCGAGGCCCTTGCGGAGGGCTTCGGCATCAGCGTGATGACGGTGCACCGCGACCTGGACGAGCTGGAGACCCGTGGGCTGCTGCGCAAGAGCCGTGGAGTCGCCACGGCCGTCGCCTCGTCACTGGTCGAGTCCAGCGACGTGTACCGCGCGAACCGGGAGGGGCGCGAGAAGGAGGCCATCGCGCTGGCTGCGCTGGAGCTGATCGAGCCGGGCCAGTCGATCATGCTCGACGACTCCACCACGGCCATGCACCTGGTGCCGCATCTTGCCGTCAAGCGCCCGCTGACCGTGATCACGAACACCCTGACGATCATGCGCCAGCTCAACGATGTGAACGGAATCACGCTGATCGGCATCGGAGGCCAGTACTACAACTGGTGCAGCTCGTTCATGGGCCGCCAGGCGACGACGATGATCGCGAGCATGCGCGCCGATGTGTGCCTGCTGTCGACCGCGGCCATCACCGACGACATCGCGTTCCATCAGAATCTGGAGACCATCGACGTCAAGCGCGCGATGTTCGATTCCTCCGCACGACGCGTGCTGATGGCCGACCACACCAAGTTCAGCCGCCGCGCGATGCACACCCTGCTGCCGTTGACCGCGTTCGACGATGTGCTGGTCGATGCCGCGTTGCCCGCCGCCGAGGTGCGCGGACTGCGCGAGCGCGGAGTGAACGTGATCTCGGCGACCCGTCGGCGCCCGACCGAGCGGGCCTGAGGGCGCTACCCGGTCTGTTCGCGAGGCCCGCGCATGATGCGCGACGCCTCCCTGTCGAGTCGTGTCGGCAGTGGGGTGATCTCGGCACGCAGGTCGGCCGTGCCTCCGGCCTACGGGGCCGGATTCAGCACTCGATGACGTTGACCGCGAGGCCGCCCTCGCTGGTCTCCTTGTACTTCGTCGACATGTCCAGGCCCGTCTGACGCATGGTCTCCACCACAGCATCCAGCGACACGAAGTGCTCGCCGTTGCCGCGCAGCGCGAGGCGCGCGGCGGTCACGGCCGTGGATGCCGCGACGGCGTTGCGCTCGATGCACGGGATCTGCACGAGCCCGCCGATCGGGTCGCAGGTCAGGCCCAGGTGGTGCTCCATCGCGATCTCGGCGGCGTTCTCGATCTGCCGGGTCGTGCCGCCCATCACGGCGGTCAGGCCGCCGGCAGCCATCGCGCACGCCGAGCCGACCTCGGCCTGGCATCCGCCCTCGGCTCCGGAGATCGACGCGTTGGCCTTGAACAGCGACCCCAGCGCGGTGGCGGTCAGCAGGAACCGTCGGATGCCGCGGCGCCGGTTGGCCTCGGCGATGACGTCGGGATCGTCGATGGCGCCGACCGCGACCAGCGAGGCCTCGGCGCCGAACCCCAGCAGCGCGCTGCCGACGAGCTCGCCGTAGGGGGTGACGGCGTTGCCGACGCCGAGACCCGAGTCGGCCAGGAACCGCCACCAGTACATGGCCACGGCCGGCAGGATGCCCGCGGCACCGTTCGTGGGAGCGGTGACGACGCGGCCGCCGGCGGCGTTCTCCTCGTTGACGGCCAGCGCGAACGCGCCCAGCCATTCGCCCGGGACCTGCGCGTGTCCGTCGGACTCCACGGACTCGAGCTGCTCGCGGATGTCGGAGGCGCGGCGCTTGACCTTGAGGATGCCGGGAAGGATGCCGCCGGTGTTCAGGCCCGCCTCGACGCAGGCGCGCATGGCGTCCCAGATGGCGTCCAGTCCGGCGGCCACCTCCTCCTCGCTGCGGATCGCGGTCTCGTTCAGTCGCGCGATCTCGGCGATGGTCAGCCCGTTCTCGTCGCACAGCTCCATGAGCTCCGCCGCATTGTCGTACGGGTACGGCTGCTCGGCGACGGTGAGCTTGGCCTCCTCGCCGTCGCGGCGGATGAAGCCGCCGCCGATCGAGTAGTAGATCTGCTCGAGCACGGGCTCGCCCGCGGCATCCAGGGCGCGCAGGGTCATCGCGTTCGGATGCCCCGGCAGGCGAGTACGCGGCGTGAAGACGACGTCGTCCTTGGCGAAGTCGATCGGATGCCGGCCTGCCAGGTTCAGCTGCTTCCCCTCGGGCCAGCGCTGCCACGCCTCGCGCACGTCGTCGGGATCGCAGGTCTCGGGGCGCAGCCCCTGCAGGCCGGAGACCACGGCATCCGGCGTGCCGTGCCCGAGGCCGGTGGCGCCCAGCGAGCCGAACAGCTCGCAGGTCACGCGCGTCACGCGATCCAGCAGGCCCTCCGCATCGAGCCGGGCTGCGAAGTCGACTCCGGCTCGCATCGGGCCGACGGTATGGGAGCTCGAGGGCCCCACTCCGATGGAGAACAGATCGAAGGCCGAGACGTACGCAGTCACCCCTCCAGCCTACGTCGTCGCAGATACCCGCAGGCGGCGCTAGCGTGAGGCCATGAACCTGGATCAGCTGCGCGGCTTCGTGGAAGTGGCACGTCTGGGTCACTTCACCCGGGCCGCCGAGGCGCTTCATCTGACGCAGCCGTCGCTGAGCCGCCAGATCGCAGCACTCGAGGGCGAACTGGGTGCCGCTCTGCTGCACCGCGCGCGCGGACACATCTCGCTCACGCCCGCCGGCGACACCCTGCTGCCGCGGGCCCAGCGCATTCTCGCCGAGGCCGACGCCATCCGCGAGGACATGGACGAGCTGGCGGGCCTGCGCCGTGGGCGGGTACGACTGGGAGCGCCGCCCACACTGTGCGTGAGCCTGGTCGCCGAAGCCATCAGCGCGTTCCACGCCGCGCATCCGGGTGTCGACCTGCATCTGGCCGAGGCCGGATCACGCACTCTCGCGGATCAGCTCGCGGTGGGTCAGCTCGACATCGCACTGATCACGGCATCCGATGCCCGTCCCCTGCCAGGCGCGACGCTGAGCAGGATGCCGCTGCTGGCGGAGGAGCTGGTGGTGGTCACCTCCGCCGCGCAGCCGCTGATCGACGAGGGCGCCTCGATCGGCATGGCCGAGCTGGCAGCCCTGCCGTTGATCGCGCTGGATCGCAGTTACGACCTGCGGGCGACGACGGATGCCGCATTCCGGTCTGCGGGACTCACTCCGGTGCCCGTGCTGGAGGGTCCGGAGATGGATGCGGTGCTGCGCTTCGTGGAGCAGGGGCTGGGCGTCGCCGTCGTGCCGGCGATGGCGCTCACCGACCGGCCGCTGCTGCGCTCGGCGCGCCTGTCGGCGAAGCCGACCAGGACAGTCATCCTCGCACGCCGCTCGGATGTCACGCCCGGCGTGGCCGTGTCGGCCATGCGCGAAGTGCTCATCGACACGGCGGCGGAGTTCGCCGAGCGCGACCCGGCGCTGCACAGCCTGCACAGCTGAGACCGGTCAGAACCGCCACCGCCACGGCGGCGAACCGCTTGAAACAGAAGAAGACCCCTCCGAGGAGGGGCCTTCAGCACTGTCTCAACACAGTGTGCGCCTGGAGGGACTCGAACCCCCAACCTTCTGATCCGTAGTCAGATGCTCTATCCATTGAGCTACAGGCGCATGTCCCGCTCAGCGGGCCAGGGAACAGCCTACAGCACCGCCAGGCACGACGCGAAATCGGGCCGAGCCCTCACGCATCTCCCGCGTGTCGCGCCTCGCGACGGGTGCTCCGCTCGGATCTGGCGGCCTGCTTCTCGGCCGCTTTCTCGGCAGCCTTCTCCCGTTTGCGGCGCGCGCGTCGCTCGGAGGAGAGCGCCTGCAGGTCGACGAGTTTCAGGGCCTGCATCCGCGCTTCGCGCATGCGGTCGTAATCCGGATCCTGATCGGGGCGCATGCCCTCGACCCGCAGTCGGCGGTCGAGGTTGCCGCGCACGTCGCCCCACGCCGCGACCCGAGCCTCCTCCACGAGCGCGCGCAGCGAGTCGGGCTCATCGGTCATCCTGCGCAGCCGGTCGGCGACGCCGGTGGACTGCTTGGCGCGGCGGCGCAGGTTGCGCACGTCGCGATCGCGATAGTCGTGCGTGCCGTGCGGGTCGGAGTGGCGCCCCTTGGCGCGCTTGCGCAGCTTGTCCAGCCGGTCCGCCTCTTCGTCGGACTCCTTGGCCATGTGCTTCAGTTCTCTGCGGGCGACGTCCATGTAATGGTCGATCTCGAACGTGCCGCCGCGCGCGATCGTGCCGACCAGGATCTGGTTCTTCACGGCCAGCCGTGCCGCCGCCGTGGCGATCGCGACACCCTCGCCGATGGCATCCGTCGTGCGTCCCACGAGCACCTCCCGAACCGAGCGTACCGGCAGCCGCCGACGTTCGGCAGTGAAGTCAGCGGGCATCGCCCTGGCGAGCCCGCAGCCGCTCCTCGGCCGCTGCCCGACCCGCGGCCAGATGCGCGGGAATCATGTTCGAGATGGCGCCGATGTCTCTCCTTCGCATGGCCGTGAGGATGTCCCGATGCGCCACGGCCATCTCCGCCAGCGCGTCGTGCTGCCCGAACAGCCAGCGCAACCGCGTGACGAGCGAGGCCGCCAGTTCGGAGAGCATGGCATTGTGCGCCAGCTCCACCGCGGTGATGTGGAACATGGCGGATGCCGTGCGCGAGGCGCCCGCATCGCCGGAGGCCGCCGCGGCATCCTCCTCGTCGATGATCGCCTCCAGGCGCGCGAAGCCCGCCTCATCTGCGCGCTGGGTCGCCAGCACGAACGCGAGGGTCTCCATGGCCGATCTGACCTCGGCGAAGTCCTGCAGATCCTGCACGGAGAACTCCCGCACCACGGCCCAGCTGCGCGGCGTCGAGACCACGATGCCCTCGGCGACGAGTGCCCTGATCGCCTCCCGCACCGGGAGACGGGAGACATGCAGCTCAGCCGCGATGTCGCGTTCGATCAGCCGTGAGCCGGGCTGGCGCCTGCCCAGCATGATGTCCTCGCGCAGCGCATCGGCGACGCGCGAGGATTCCAGGCCGGTCTCCCTCTCCAGCACCATGTCTGGATTCAACCACCAGCCATCGACATCGGCCAGTTCTCCGCATGAACCGGTGCCATCCTTGAACCATGTCCCGCACCGAGCTCGACGGTCTCGTCCGCCTCTATCCCGCGTCCGACGGCTCGCTGCGGGGGACCACGCTGCTCTGGGCGCACGGCGGCGGCTTCGTGCATGGCGGCCTGGACATGCCGGAGGCGGATGCCGTGTCCCGGGCCGTCGCTGCGCACGGCGCGGCCGTCGTGTCCGTGGACTACGCGTTGGTGGGCGAAGACGGTTCGCGGACGTTCCCCGCGGGTTCCGACGACGTCCTCACAGCCTGGTCGTGGCTCGTCGACGGGGCCGACAGCGCCGAGCGTCTCTTCATCGGCGGCGCCAGCGCTGGCGCGAACATCGTCGCCGGCGCAGTGCTGCGGATGCTCGGTCACGCGCCTGCCACGGCATCCGTTCCCATCCCGACCGGAGTGATCCTCGCGTATCCGACGCTGCTGGCGGCGCAACCGGCACCGCCGGCCGGACTGCGAGCCGCCCTGGATGCCAATCCAGCGGCCGACGTGTTCGGCCCGTCAGCAGTGCGGGCGATGTACGAGACGTACCTCGGCGGGCACGCGGACGACGCGCCCCTGGCCGCTGTGCCAGGGCTGGCGACGCCATCCGACGTCGCGGGATTCCCCGCGACGATCATCGTCAACAGCGAGGTGGACGAGTTGCGGGTCTCGGGTGAGGCGTTCGCCGCGACGCTGACGGATGCCGGCATCGCCACGGACGTGTCGCTGGAGCCGGACACGACGCACGGGCACCTCAATCGCCCGGAGGAACCCGCGTTCGGGCGGACCATCGCACGTGTGACGGAGTGGATGGCGCGGCATTGAATCCCGCGCCATCCGACCGGCTCAGGGCAGACGGTTGGCGATCGCCAGGTTGGCCTTCAGCTCGTCGGCGTTCTGCCGCACGACGTAGGCCGGACGATCGCGCTCGACGCGCCACGACTCGCTGAGCGGTCCGATGTTGACGGTGTCGAACCCGAGCTCGTCGTAGAACCGGGTGATGAACTCCACGGCGTCCGCGTGGTCACTCGCCGTCGCCAGCGCGCGGCGGTTCGGGGTGCCCGCAGGGGCGACATCGGTGGTGATGTCGGCGGACGGGATGTGGTTGAACGCCTTCACGACCTTCGAGCTGGGCAGGTGCTGCTGCAGCAGTTGCGAGGTGGTGGTCTCGCCCTTGTCGAGCGCGTCGATGTGGCCATCGCGCTCGTAGTAGTAGTTGTTGGTGTCCAGCACGATCTTGCCTGCCAGGGGCTCGACGGGGATCTGCTCGAGTGCACGCAGCGGCACGGTCACCACGACCACATCGCCGGCGGCACCGGCATCCGCCGCGGTCGCGGCCCTGGCATGGTCGCCCAGCTCGGCTACGAGATCCGCAAGGGTCTCTGGCCCGCGCGAGTTCGCGATCACCACGTCGTAGCCTGCCTTGACGGCCGCGCGTGCGACCTGGCTGCCGATGTGCCCTGCACCGATGATTCCGAGAGTTGTCATGCTCGTGACAACAGGAGCGGGGCCCGAGTATTCCGCTGTGACGTCTCGACGACGCGCGGCCTACAGCTCGGCGGGCGGCTCCGGCTCGGCCTCGGCGACCTCGGGATGCCGGGCGAGGTTGATAACGCCGGCGACGAGTCCGCCCCAGACCGTGACCATGGCGATGATCATCATGACGACGGCGAGGGGGGTCATGACCGGACTCCCTTCATCGTTGCATCCGCTCTGCCTGCGGCATCCGGGATCCGGACCGCACCGGTCTCGGCGTCCGGCGCGTAGGCCTCCTCGACGAGGAAGTCGTCATACTCCGGGTCGTCCTTGGCGCGCGAGCGCCGGCTCCACGGCAGCAGCGACAGCAGGATCGCCAGCACGACCAGGGAGATGACCATCCCCCAGCCGAAGATCGACAGGAACCAGCCCGGATAACCACCGTAGGGTGCGTCGATCTTGGCGATGATCTCGCTGACGAACAGGTAGCCCAGCACCACCGGTGCGAGGGCGCCGACCAGCAGCATCCAGAACCAGCCGACGGTGAAGCTGGAGCGGCGGTTGAGATGGTCGCGCAGCACGGGCAGCCTGTGCAGGATCCAGGCCACCAGGATCACCGCGACCAGGGCGACGGCCATGATGCCGAAGGCGTTGATGAACGCGTCGGTGGTGTCCAGCACGGCGAGCGCCGTGGTGGTGGAGAACATCGCGATGGAGATCAGCGCGACGGGGATCGACACGACCAGCGTGGTGCGGACACGGCCCCAGCCCAGCTTGTCCTGCAGAGCCGCGACCACGACCTCCAGCACGGAGATCAGCGAGGTGATGCCGGCGAACACCAGGGCGCCGAAGAACAGCACGCCGATGATCGAGCCGCCGGTGGCCTGGGAGACGATGGTCGGGAAGGCGACGAAGGCCAGGCCGATGCCCGCTGTGGCGGTGTGCGCGACATCCGTGCCCTGCGCCTGCGCCATGAACCCGAGGGCGGCGAACACGCCGATGCCGGCGAGGATCTCGAAGCCGGAGTTGGCGAACGCCACGACCAGGCCGGAGCCGGTCAGGTCGGTCTTGCGCTTGAGGTACGAGGAGTAGGTGACCATGATGCCGAACGCCACCGACAGTGAGAAGAAGATGTGCCCGTACGCCGAGGCCCACACACCCGGGTCGGCCAGCGCCTTCCAGTTCGGCGTGAAGAAGGCGTTCAGGCCGTCCACCGCACCGGGAAGGAACAGCGACTGCACGACGAGGGCGGCGAACATCACCGTCAGCAGCGGCATGAGCACGACGTTGGCGCGGCCGATGCCGCGCTTGACGCCCAGGGCCATGATGATGACCACGACCACCCACACGGCTATCAGCGGATAGCCCACCTGCGGCACGAACGTCGTCGAGATGCCGTGCTTGACGTCCCCCATCTGCAGGAAGTCGGTGAAGAAGAAGTCGTTCTCATTGCCCGCGCCCCACGAGATCTGCGCGGAGAACCAGGTGTACATGGCCGCCCACGCGATGATCACCGCGTAGTACGTGGCGATCACCACGCAGATCAGCACCTGCCACCATCCCAACGGCTCGGCGGCGCGGTGCATGCGGCGGAACGCCAGCGGCGAGGAGCCGCGGAAGCGATGGCCGATCGCGTAGTCGAAGAACAGCAGGGGGATGCCTGCGGTCAGCAGCGCGCACAGGTACGGGATGAGGAACGCGCCGCCGCCGCCCTCGTATGCCACGTACGGAAACCGCCAGATGTTGCCCAGCCCCACCGCCGATCCGATCGCGGAGAGGATGAAGACGTTCCGGGAGCCGAAAGCCTCGCGTCTGGTGGACTGCGTTGTCGCGGATGGCATGAGTCGAGGGTATCGGAGCGGTGCGGCCGGGGCGAGGGAGTTGAGCGAGGCTTGAGGCGGGTCAGCCCAAGCGGCGTCAGCTGATCCCGGGGACGGTGAACACGTCGGGCATCCGCTTCTGCACGCGCTCGATGTCGCGGAAGACCGCACGCACGTGCGCCTGCAGGAGCGCGATCGCTCTGTCGAGATCGCCGTCGATGACGGCATCCAGGATCGCGCCGTGCTCGGCGATGTACGGGGCCGGCGTGACCTCCTCCAGCCCCAGGCGCCGCGCGCGGTCGAGGTGCGCACGCTCCGAGGCGATGGCCTGCCAGGCGCTCTCGTGTCCTGAGAGTGCCAGCAGCCCCCGATGGAAGTCCTCGTCGAGCGCGACGAAGGCCGGTACGTCGGTCGCCACGCCCTGCTGACGCTCGACATTGCGCCTGAGCCTGTCGACGAGTTGAGGGTCGAGCGGATGCTCCACCTGTCGCAGCCCCGTGGTCTCGACGGCCTCCCGGATGAACTGCGCGTCCGCGACGCGGTGCGGGTCGACCCGGGAGACGAAGGTGCCCACCTGGGGGATCACCTCGACGAACCCCTCCTGGCGGAGCATGATGAGGCATTCCCTGATCGGAGTGCGGCTGACGCCGAGGTCATCGGCGAGCTGATTCTCACTCAGCGCCGACCCGGGGACGAGTTGGAGCGAGATGATGCGCTGGCGCAGCTCGGCGTGCAGCGCGGCTCTGCTCTCGGGCCGGGGTCGAGGTGTGCGCACGGGTTCCAATCTAGCCCCGGCGGACGGCACTGCCCGCACGACGGCATCCACGGGCGATCACCGCTTGTGTACTTGTATACAAGCTTGCTACACTCCATCGAACACCTCGCGCAGCGGATCAGAGATGATGATGTGAACGCGAGGCTCTCCGACCCCGACCGCCGAGAGAGGCGACGACATGTCATCGATGACAGCAGCACCCACGCAACCGCGCGACCCGTACATCCTCGATGTCGCAGACATCCAGGAGCCGCCACGCGGCTGGAGGAGCAGCCTGCGCTACTTCGGCCCCGGCTTCCTCACCAGCGCCGCGGTCGTCGGCTCCGGGGAGCTGATCACCGCCACTGCCCTCGGCGCACAGGCGGGCTTCGTGCTGCTGTGGATCGTCCTGGTCTCGACGCTCGTCAAGGTCGCCATCCAGGTGGAGATCGCACGCTGGTCGATCTCGACCGGCCGCGCCTCGATGGAGGGCTACAACGACGTCCCGCCGAAGCTGTTCGGCCGAGGCTGGATCTCGTACATCGGCCTGTTGATGTTCCTGCAGATCGTCATCGGGCAGGGTGGCGTGATCGGCGGCGCCGCGCTCGCGATGAGCATGCTGGTGCCCGTCGGCGGCGACCCGTTCTCGCCCGTGTCCGTCGGCATCTGGCTCGCCATCCTCGTCGCGATCGCGATCGCGATCCAGATCACGAACAAGTACTCGCTGATCGAAGGCGTCGCCACCGTCATGGTCGCGATCGTGACCCTCCTGGTCATCATCATGGTCTTCGGCGTGCAGTTCACGCCGTTCGCGTGGTCGGCCGCCGACCTCGGCGAGGGACTGCTGTTCCAGATCCCGCTCGGAACGATGGGCATCGCGCTGGCGATGTTCGGCATGACCGGCGTCGGCGCAGGCGAGATCACCGCTTACTCGTACTGGTGCGTCGAGAAGGGCTACGCCCGCTTCACCGGACCCAACGACGGCTCCGAGGCCTGGGTCAAGCGCGCACGCGGCTGGATGTCGGTGATGAAGAAGGACGCGATGATCTCGTGGATCATCTACACCATCTCCACCGTCGCGTTCTACGTGCTCGGCGCCGCTGTGCTCAACCCGCAGAACCTGGTGCCCTCCGGCACCGACATGTTCGACGTGCTCGCCCGGATCTTCACCGACACGCTCGGCGAGTGGACGCGGTGGATCTTCCTGATCGGCGTCGCGCTGACCCTGTTCAAGACCGCCATGGCGAACATCCCCGGCTTCGCCCGCCAGGTCGCGAACACCCTCGCCATCTTCGGTGCGTTCGACTGGCGTGACGTCGACCGCCGCAACCGGTGGCTGAAGGCCCTCGTCGTGATCCTGCCGATCACCTGGGCGATCTTCTACCTGTTCATCCAGTCGCCGTTCCTGATGATCGTGATCGCCGGCATCGGCAACGCGATCTTCCTGATGGCGATCGTCGTGGCTACGTGGTACCTGCGCGCCAAGCAGATCGACAAGCGCGTCGCCGACGGCAAGTGGTTCACCGTGTGGCTCGCACTGTCCTCGATCGCGGTGTTCGCGGTGGGCGTGCTGTCGCTCATCGACCAGCTGTCCTGATCGCGCACTCCCCCGACTGCGCCACTCCCATGAGAGGAACCCCATGAAGACCGTCATGATCCACGCCGCGAACGATCTCCGCGTCACGGAGGTCGAGTCACCCGTCGTCGGCGACGACGACGTGCTGATCGCGATGGCGTACGGCGGCATCTGCGGCAGCGACCTCTCGTACTGGAAGCACGGGGCGTCCGGCACGGCCGTGCTGCGCGATCCGCTCATCCTGGGTCACGAGGTCTCCGGCACGGTCGCGGCGATCGGTGCGAACATCGCCGCCGAGGCCGCGGCATCCGGCCTCGAGGTCGGCTCGCCGGTCACCGTGCACCCGGCAACGCGCGTGGGCGAGCCCGCCGCGTGGCCGGGTGCGGCGGAGCGTCCGAACCTGTGGCCCGTCGTGCGCTATTTCGGCTCGGCCGCGGTCACCCCGCACGAGCAGGGCGGGTTCTCGACGCTGCGCCGGGTGAGGCTCGACCAGGTGCGGATGCTGCCGTCCGGCGTCTCACTGCGCATCGGTGCAGTCGTCGAACCGCTGTCGGTGGCCCTGCACGCGGTCACCCGCGCCGGCGAGGTGCGGGGCCGCACGGTGCTCGTGAACGGATGCGGCCCGATCGGCTCCCTTGCGATCGCAGCTCTCAAGCACACCGGCGCCGCACGCGTCATCGGGGCTGATGTGTCGACGCACGCCCTGTCCGTGGCGACGGCGATGGGTGCGGACGAGGTCGTGAACGTCGGCCTCGGCGAACGGCTCCCCTCGAACGTCGACGTCAGCATCGAAGCATCCGGTGCAGCGGCCGCCCTCGGCGGCGTGATCGATGCGACCCGCCCCGGAGGCGTGATCGTGCAGGCGGGCAACCTGCGGGCGGGCACGATCGAGGCGAGCATCGCCGGGATCGTGACCAAGGAGATCGACTACCGCGGCAGCTACCGCTTCGCCGACGAGATGGACACCGCGATCCGAATGCTGGCCGAGGGCCTCGACGTCTCCGCCGTGATCACCCACGAGTTCGCGATCGACGACGCCGAGGAGGCTTTCCGGATGGCGACGACACCCGAGGCCGCGAAGGTGCTGCTGCGACTCGACGGGTGAGCCGGGTCACCGATCCCGCAGGCGGCATGACTCGTGGATGTCAGCGCGTCGCCGCGAACGGGTCGAACCCGTCCGCCAGCAGCGGCACGGGCGCCACGGTGCTCTCGATCTCAAGGTACTGACCAGTCGCCGCGGACTCCTGCGCCGAGAGCATGACGTCGAGCACGTGGTAGCCGAGCTCACCGCTGGCGACGTGCGGGCGGTCCTCGGCGATGGCGCGGGCCATGTCCAGCACGCCCAGGCCGCGTCCGGTCACGGTGCCCTGCGAGGGGATCTCGATCCACTCCTGCTCGAACGACATCCCGTCACGCAGCACGCCGAGCGGCTTGACGTAGGCGATGCGCCCGTCGAACTGGTTCGGGTCTGGCAGCACGATCGAGCCTTCGGTGCCGTGGATCTCCACGATGCCGTGCCGCTCGAGCGCCGAGTCGAAGCTCAGCAGGTGCGTGCCGTGCTGGCCGGCTTCGAAGCTCGTCAGCACCTGCACCGTGGACGGCACTTCGACGGGGAAGGTCTCGCCAGCGCGCGGGCCGGTGCGGATCTCGCGCTCAGTCCGCGAGCGCGAGCCACGCGCGGAGACCCCGGCGATCGGGCCGAGCAGGCTCACCAGCGCGGAGAAGTAGTACGGGCCCATGTCGAGCAGCGGTCCGGCACCCTCAGCGAACAGGAAGGCGGGTTCGGGATGCCACATGTCGGGCCCCTGCGTCTGGAACGCGGTGTTCACGAACAGCGGCCGGCCGATCACGCCGTCGAGGATCGCGCGCTTCGCGGTCTGGAAGCCCGGTCCGAGGATGGTGTCCGGGGCGGAGCCGATGCGCACATCCGCGGCATCCGCCGCCCGGAGCATCTCCGCGACGCCCTCGCGCTCCAGCCCCAACGGCTTCTCCGACCAGACGTGCTTGCCCGCGGCGACGGCACGCGACGAGATCTCGACGTGGGCGCGGGGGATGGTCAGGTTGACGACGAGCTCCACGTCGGCGTTCGCGAGCACGTCATCCGCCGTCCCCCACGATGCGACCCCGTACTTCTCAGCCTGCGCCTCGGCGCGTTCGGGCAGCAGGTCTCCTACGGCGACCACCTTCACGTCTGGGAACGAGGTGAGGTTCTGCAGATAGGTGTCGCTGATGACGCCCATCCCGATGATGCCGACTCCCAGCGCGCTCATGCGACGAAACCGCCGTCCTTCAGGAAGGCGAGGCTGGCCGCGACGTCGTCGAAGACGTCACCGGGGGCGCGGTCGTACTCGACGACGGCGTAGCGGATGCTGTCGCCGGCGCGCAGCGCGTCGGCCAGCAGCACCTCGCCGGTGCCGGCGTGGCGCTGGTCGAGTGAGTCGGAGCCGAACTCCGGAGCGCCGGGAGCCCAGGGGTTGGATACCGGGACGCGGCCGTCCTTGACATGCACGGCCGTCAGGCGATCGCCCAGTGCCGTCACCATCGCGGGCACGTCCTGCCCGCCGGTCTGCGCCCAGAACAGGTCGAGCTCCAGCTGCACCCGAGGGTCGACGAGCTGCACGAAGCGGTCATACGCGCTCTGCCCGTCGAACGACGCCACGAACTCCTGCGCGTGGTTGTGGTAGCCGACCGACAGGCCGAAGGTCGCTGCTCGCTCGGCAGCGCGGTTCAGGCGCTCGGCGATGTCGGCGACGCCGTCCTCGGTGAGCCAGCGCTCCGGGGCCACGAACGGCTCGAAGACCGTCGACATGCCGATCTCGGCGGCGGCTGCGAACACGACATCCGGCTCGGGAGTGGGGATGACGCCGTCCGGCGTCCACAGTTCGTCGGAGAGCAGCGGGGCGTGCCCGGTCGGGGACGCCAGGCCGCTGGCATCCAGAGCAGCGCGGATCTGCGCAGGACGGGAGACGAAGTCGAACGCCTCGACGTTGGCGAATCCGATGGCGGCGAGGCGGTCGAGCGAGCCGCGCATGTCGGCCGAGAACTCCTTCGCGAGCGAGTAGAGCTGCACAGAGGCGATGGGCTGGGGCATGAGGTTCCTTCGTACGTCTTCGTCGGGGCACCGTTGCGGTGTGCGTCGAGAATAGCACCAAACCTCCATGTGGAGGTTTTATTTTCTGGAACGGGTAGCATCGGAGTCGTGGCACGCGACCAGGAGCCGGTTATCGGGCGGGAGGGCTCCCTCCCCAAGGGCGTCGCGCGACGCCTGGAGATCCTCGACAGGGCAATCGAGGTGTTCCGCCAGCGCGGCGCAGACGGCACGTCGCTGCGCAGGATCGCCGAGGCGATCGGCGTCTCGCACGCTGCGCTGCTGCACTACTTCGACTCCCGCGAGCAGCTGCTGGTCGCCGTGTACGCGCACGCCGAGGCGCAGCGGGCCGCAGCCGAGGGACCCACCACGCATTCCGGCATCGACGGGATGATCGCCGCCGCCATGGCCAACGTCGACGTCCCCGGTCTCGTGCAGCTCTACACGACGCTGGTCGCCGCCTCGCTGGAGAGACGCAGCGAGGTGGGCAAGGAATTCTTCTCCGAGCGCTTCGAGCGCATCCGCACCAGGCTCACCGCCGAGCTGAAGGCCGAGCAGGATGCCGGAACCGTGCGCGATGACGTGCCGGCCGAGCACCTTGCGGCCCTCATCATCGCCGCATCGGATGGCCTGCAGATCCAGTGGCTGCTGGAGCCGTCCGTGGGACTGGAAGCTCCGCTGCGCTCGCTGGCGACAATGCTCGAACCCCGTCGATGAGCGGGTCACACCTGGGGCTGGCGATCTGCCCGGGAGCACAACGCCCATGGACACCGCGCCGGACCGGGGGCATGCTGGTGCGGTGAGCGCATTCCAGCCGACCCAGCCCGATCTCGACATCGCCTGGTTCACCGACCCCGCCGGCAACGTGCTGTCCGTGGTCAGGCAAGGGTGAGCCGCCGCTCCACCGGCATCCTCGCCGTCGTCGTCACCTCCGTGCTGTGGGGCACCACGGGCACCGCCGCGACGTTCGCGCCTTCGGCGAGTCCGCTGGCGATCGGATCGGCGGCGCTGGGGATCGGCGGTCTGCTGCAGTTCGCCGTCGCCTGGCGGTCGGTGGCGGCGAATCGGATGCCGTTGGCCCGCCACCGCGGCATGATCGTCGCCGCGGGCCTGGCCGTGACCGTGTACCCGTTGGCGTTCTACGCGTCGATGCACCTGGCAGGTGTTGCGATCGGGTCGGTGGTGTCGCTGGCATCCGCTCCGCTGTTCTCCGGCGCGCTCGAGGCCGTGATCGACAGGCGCCGACCGGACGCACGGTGGATCCTCTCGGTCGTGCTGGCCGTCGGCGGCGGTGCCGCCCTCATCCTGTCCCGGACAGCCGGCGGCGGCGAAGGCGTCATCCCGGGCGTGGCGCTCGGGCTGGTCGCCGGCGCGACGTACGCCCTGTACTCGTGGGGCGCGCACCGGCTGATGGATGCCGGAACCCCGCGCTCCGCGGCGATGGGAGCCGTCTTCGGGCTCGGCGGGCTGCTGCTGATGCCCGTGCTGGTGCTCACCGGCGCTCCGCTGATCGCCTCCGCCCAGTCGTTCGCCGTCGCGGCCTACATGGCTCTGGTGCCGATGTTCCTGGGGTATCTGCTGTTCGGCTTCGGGCTCGCCCGCATCCCCGCCAGCACGGCCACCACCGTCACGCTGCTGGAGCCTGCGGTGGCGACCCTGCTGGCCGTGGTCGTCGTCGGCGAGCGCCTCACCGCGGTCGGGTGGCTGGGGATGGCCGCGATCGCGGCATCGCTCCTGGTGCTGAGCCTGCCCGCGCGCGAAGGAGAGCCGGGAGACCGCTCGGCGCCCATGCCGTGAAGGGCCACGCGGTCGCGCGATTCAAAAACTCACCACCGCGAGTGGATGGCCTCGCGGAAGCGGCGGTCGTAGATCTCATGCACGGATGCCGTGAACTCCTCCCCCAGCTCCGGGATGGATCCCGCGGCGGCGTTCGACTCCGCCTGCGACACGTTGCGGGCGCCGGGGATCACCGCCGAGACGCCGGGAATCTGCGAGACCCACGCCAGGGCTGCTGCGGCCGGCGCGAGACCGTGTCGCTCGGCGAGTGCGGAGAACTCCCGCGCAGCCTCCACGCCGTCGTCGTAATCGACGCCCGAGAACGTCTCGCCCTGGTCGAAAGCCTCCCCGTGCCGGTTGAAGCTGCGGTGGTCGTTCGCGGCGAACACCGTGTCGTGCGTGTAGCGGCCCGAGAGCAGTCCACTCGCGAGCGGCACCCGGGCGATGATCCCGACTCCGGCTTCGCGCGCGGCCGGGAGCACGCGGTCGAGAGGCTTCAGACGGAAGGCGTTGAGGATGATCTGCACGGTCGCGACTCCCGGTCGCGCGATGGCGGTGAGTGCCTCGTCGACCCGCTCGACGCTCACGCCGTAGTTCGCGATCGCCCCGTCGTCGACGAGCGTGTCCAGTGCGTCGAACACGGCGTCATCGGAGTACACCGCGGTGGGCGGGCAGTGCAGCTGCACGAGATCCAGCGTCTCGACGCCCAGGTTGCGCCGACTGCGGTCGGTCCACGCGCGGAAGTTCTCCAGGACGTAGTTCCCCGGGACCTGGTCCACGCGACGCCCCATCTTGGTGGCGACGGTGAGGTCGGCATCTGGGTGGTCGCGACGCCACGCGCCGATCAGCGACTCGCTGCGCCCATCGCCGTAGACGTCGGCGGTGTCGAAGAAGGTGACCCCGGATGCTGCGCTCGCGTCGAGCACGGCCCGCGCGTCGGCCTCGCTCACCTCACCCCAGTCAGCGCCCAGCTGCCAGGTTCCCAGTCCGATGAGAGAGACGTCACGGCCGGTGCGGCCAAGGATGCGATGCTGCATGCCACCAGCCTAGATGCCGCACTGGCGGCCGCCGGCGCCTGCCCGCGGGCGCATGCTGACGCCACGCGGCGGGTCGCGGCGTGCTACGCGATCCGCACGAATCGCGGGCCGCTGTAGCCGTCGCGTTCGACCTGCTCCGTGAACATGTCCAGCGGGCGCGCCCAGTGGCTGTAGTCGTCGTAGAGCTTGCGGTAGAGGACCAGGGGCTCCTCTGTCTCGCTGTGCCGGCCGACCGCGATGACCTCGTACCGGGCGCCCTTGAAGTGCTGGTAGATCCCCGGTGCCACCTGCTGCGTCTCGTTCTCGGCCATGCTTCATCCTCCCACACGCCACAGATCTGAGTGCCACCCGCCACAGCAAAAGATCCCGCGACCGGACTTCGTCCGATCTCGGGATTTTTGGCGGAGACGGAGGGATTTGAGTCCCTCGCGGCCACTCCGCACCCCGCCTCGTCATCGACGTCGGCTCGCCTTGAGCGAGAAGGGCGGCGCGCGGAGCCTCCGGCCGCGTGGGGCCCTGTTGCCCAAAACGACCGCCCGCCACAGCAAAAAGTATGAGCCCCGAGACTGCGTCCCGGGGCTCATACTTTTGGCGGAGACGGAGGGATTTGAACCCTCGGTCCCCTTGCGAGGACTCCACCTTAGCAGGGTGGTGCACTAGGCCTGACTATGCGACGTCTCCATGTGCCCGACCGGAATCGAGCACGTCATGCAATCATAACTGGTCGCGCGGAGTGCGGCGAACCGGGCGAGCCTCAGCGCCGCACGTTGCCGTTTGAGCAGGTCACCTGCGCGGCCGAGGTCCCCTTGATCGCACTGGGAAGCTCAACGACATCGCTCGGCGCGCCCGTCGGCGTTCCGGTGGGGCTCGCCGTCGGGGTCCCCGGACCGGGATCCTTCACGACCACGCCGTCATTGCCGGTGTTCTCGTGAGTGATCTGCAGCTGCTTGTTGGCCGTGATCGCATCCCAGAGGATGGTGGCATTGCGCTTGTCGGGGACGACGCGATTCGGGTCGGCCGGGTCCTCGATCGTGGGGTACTGCACGAACACGAAGTCGTCGAACGGCACGTCCTTGATGGCCAGCGCGATCTGCGCGATCGTGATGGGGTTGGCCAGCGAGGTGGACGCCTCGAGGTTGTTCAGTCCGGTGTCGGCGAGCTTCAGCATGGTGCCGGCATTGCCCAGCACTTCGCTGCTGACCATCTTGCGCACCAGGCTCGACATGTACTGCTGCTGGTTGCCGATGCGCCCCAGATCACTGCCGTCTCCGACACCATGCCTGGTGCGCAGGAACTGCAGCGCCTGCAGGCCCTCGATCGTGTGATCGCCGGCGGCCATGTCCAGCCCGGTGAAGCGATCCTTGATGGGATTCGCGAGGCACACGTCCACGCCGCCGATGGCATCCGTGATCTCGATCACGCCGCCGAAGGTGACCTTCGCGGCGAACTCGATATCGTCACCGCCGACGAGACTCGAGACGGTCTTGACCACGCAGTTGAGCCCGCCCTTCTCACCGCCGTGCTCGTATGCGACGTTGAGCTGCTGCTTGCTCATGGCCGAGTAGGTTCGGTTGTTCGCATCCGTGCAGGCAGGGATCGGGATCATCAGGTCGCGGGGGAAGCTCACCACTGTGACGCGACGCGGTGCCGACGAGACGTGCACGAGCAGATTGACGTCGTTGAGCGTGCCGTTGGCGTCCGCGCCCGTGCATCGCTTGCCGAACAGGTCAGCGTACTTCGGTTCGCAGGTGTCCACGCCCGTCAGCAGAAGATCGAAGCCGCCCTTGTACGCGGCGATGTCCGGTGGAAGCTCCTTCTGATTGTCCAGCTGCACCGCGTTGGCACTGACGGTGCTCAGCAGCCCGCCGACCACGAACGTCCCCACGCCGATGCCGCTGACCAGCAGCACGGCGAGCGCGATGCCGGTGAGCTTCAGCAGCTGCCCGACGGCGCTCGGCGAGTGCAGCTGACCATGACGGGCGACAGGGGTGCGTCGCCTGGGGGAGGTGCTCACACGGTGCCTTTCACGAACAGAAGCGGAGGGTGTGGGATTCGAACCCACGAGACATCACTGCCCACTGGTTTTCAAGACCAGCTCCATCGGCCGCTCGGACAACCCTCCCGATGCCGGCTCGCGCCGGTCGATCAGGCGTCGAGTCTATCGGTTCCGGGGGAGGATCGAACTCGCCGACGCCTTCATTGTGACCTGAGCACCTGGGCAAGCCCTGGATTGCCGCCCGGAGCGCGCAGAGAGCGGATGCCTCGCCGCACAGCTCCCGGATGCCTCAGAGCAGCGTCCGCAGGGCGATCGCGAGCCCGCCGTCTTCGACGCTCAGGGTCTGCTCACCGGCGGCATCCTTCACCTCGTCAGGAGCCTGCCCCATCGCGACGGTGCGTCCGCCGCCGGCCTGCGCCCAGGCGAACATGCCCAGGTCGTTGCGACCGTCGCCTGCCACCAGCACGTCCTCACCGGCCACGCCGAGCTCGGTGCGCACCTTCTCCAGCGCGGTGCCCTTGTCCACGCCGTGCGGGGCGATGTCCAGCCACGCCGTCCAGCCGATGGCGTAGGAGACCTCGTTCAGCCCCACCTCCTCCACCAGCCGGTGGAAGTCGGCCTCGTCGTGGTTCGGCGAGACGACCACCACGCGCGAGACCGGCTGCGAGACGAGCTCGTCGAAGTCCACCTGGCGTCCGCCGTCGAGAGTCCAGTCGTCCAGCACGGCGGTGTACAGCCGCTGCCCGGACTCCAGCTCGACCATGTACCGCGCCTGAGGAAGCCGTTCGCGCAGCAGCGCCAGCACCGGGGCCGGGTCGAACACCTCCACGTGCCAGCGGGTCCATTCCCCGTCCACCCGTCGCATGATCACGGCGCCGTTCGAGCACACCGTGAACTCGCTGGTCAGCTCGAGCGCCTCCACATAGTGGTGCGTGCCGCCCCAGCCGCGGCCGGTGGCCAGCATGACCTCGAAGCCGGCATCCCGCACCTCGGCGACGGCGTCCACGACCCCGGGGCTGAGGGTCTCGTCCTGGCACAGAATGGTGCCGTCGACGTCCAGGCCCACCAGGCCCCGGGCGGTCACTCCGCGACCTGCGCCGGGTCGACCCCTTCGACGGGCTCAGGAACCCATCCGATGGGCCGCAGCACCTCGATGCCGCCCAGGTACGGGCGCAGCACCTCGGGCACGGTGACCGATCCGTCGGCCTGCTGGTGCGTCTCGAGGATCGCGACGATCCAGCGGGTGGTGGCCAGCGTGCCGTTCAGCGTGGCCACGTTCGCGGTCTTCCCGCCCTCTTCCGGGCGGTACCGCACGTCGAGCCGGCGCGCCTGGTACGTGGTGCAGTTCGAGGTGGAGGTCAGCTCGCGGAAGGCACCCTGAGTGGGCACCCACGCCTCGATGTCGAACTTGCGCGCGGCGCTGGAGCCCAGATCGCCGGCGGCCACGTCGATCACGCGATACGACAGGCCGAGCGCGGTGAGCATCTCCTCCTGCAGCGCCACCAACCGGTCGTGCTCGGCCTCGGCATCCTCGGGTGTCGTGTAGACGAACATCTCCAGTTTGTTGAACTGGTGAACGCGGATGATGCCGCGGGTGTCCTTGCCGTAGGAACCGGCCTCGCTGCGGTAGCAGGTGGACCAGCCGGCGTAGCGCTGCGCTCCGGCGGACAGGTCGAGGATCTCGTCTTTGTGGTAGCCGGCCAGCGGCACCTCGCTGGTGCCGACCAGGTACAGGTCCTCCTTGTCGAGGTGGTAGACCTCATCGGCGTGCTCGCCGAGGAACCCGGTGCCCTGCATGATCTCCGGGCGCACCAGCGTGGGCACGATCATCGGCGTGAAGCCGTTGTCGAGCGCCTTCTGCAGCGCCAGGTTCATCAGTGCGATCTCCAGCCGCGCGCCGATGCCCTTCAGGAAGTAGAACCGGGAGCCGGACACCTTCACGCCGCGCTCCATGTCGATGGCGCCCAGCAGCTCGCCGATCTCGAGGTGGTCGCGCGGCTCGAAGTCGAAAGCGGGGATCTCACCCACCCGGCGCAGCTCGACGAAGTCCTCCTCACCGCCGGAGGGGACGCCGTCGATGATGACGTTCTCGATCTTCGCCAGAGCGGATGCTGCAGCATCCGCCGCCTCGTTCGACACCTGCTGCGCGGCCTTGACCCGCTCGGCCAGGTCCTTCGCCTGCGCGACCAGCGCGGCCTTCTCATCCTTGGGCGCCTGGGCGACCTGCTTGCCGAAGGCGTTCTGCTCGGCCCGCAGGGACTCGAACGCGTTCAGCGCATCACGGCGCGATCGGTCGGCCTCGATCGCGGCGTCGACGGTCTCGGGCGCGTTCCCGCGCGCGAGCTGTGAACGACGGACGAGCTCGGGCTCGTCGCGGAGGAGGTTCAGATCGATCATTGTGCAAGTCTACCGAGCGGCATCGTCGCGCCGATCGGGGCCGACGGGCCGTAGAGTGGCGACATGCCGGCATCCGAGAATCAGCACCCGCACGCGGCGCTGGTGCTCAACCCCGTGAAGGTCGACGCGAAGAAGCTGCGCACCACCCTCCAGTCGCTGTCGAAGAAGCACGGCTGGGCCCCGCCGCGGTTCTACGAGACCAGCGTGGCGGACCCTGGGCGGCAGGCCGCCCGCACCGCGATGGACGAAGGCGCCGCCGCGGTGCTCGCGGCCGGCGGAGACGGCACCGTGCGCTCGGTCTCCGAGGCGATGGCCGGCACCGGCATCCCGTTCTCGATCGTCCCCGGCGGCACCGGCAATCTGTTCGCCCGCAATCTGGGTCTGCCGCTGCTGGCGCCGGAGAAGATGATGGATGCCGTGTTCACCGGCTTCACGCATCCGGTGGACATCGGCTGGGCGGAGCTCACCCAGCAGGACGGCACCTCGTCCGAGCACGGCTTCGTCGTGCTGGCCGGGATGGGGCTGGACGCCGACATGATCGCCAACACGCGCCCCGACCTGAAGAAGACCGTCGGATGGATCGCGTACCTGGAGGGCGCCGCGCGATCGCTGCCCGGCGCGAAGCCGTTCCGCGTGGTCTACCAGCTCGACGACGGCAGGCTGCATTCCACCAAGGTGCACAGCATGCTTTTCGCCAACTGCGGCGCCCTGCCTGCGGGGATCGCCCTCATGCCGGATGCGTCGCTCGACGACGGCACGATGGACATCGCGGTCATCCAGCCCACCGGTCCGCTGGGCTGGATGGGCGTCTGGCGCAAGGTGTGGTGGGACAATTCGGTGCTGCGCCGATCGCGCGCGGGTCGCCGCGTGCTGGAGCGCCGCGGCAAGGAGGCGTCGATCCGGTACCTCCGCGGGCAGCGGGCCGAGGCGGCGATGGTCTCCCCCACTTCGGTCGAGCTCGACGGCGACGAGATGGGCACGGCCGTGCGGATGGCGTGCCGCATCCAGCAGGGCGGCCTGAGCATCGTGCTGCCCGCCGGGCACGACGTCTCGCACTTCTGACGCCCGACCCGCCGTCCCCGTCTCGCCCAGCGTCGCCTCAGTGTCGTCGGATCATGCCGATCCGCGCCAGACGACGGGACACTCCAGCATCCGGCTGCGCCGACTCACTCCCTCACCGCGCAGCTGCGCGAGCACCGATTCGGCGGCGGCCCTGCCGAGTTCGCCGGCGGGCTGGCGCACGGTCGACAGCGGCGGGTCGGTGCGCATCGCCCAGGAACTGTCGTCGAATCCCACCACACCGACATCGATCGGGATGCGACGACCCGCCGACTGCAGCACTTCCATAGCGCCAGCGGCGACAGCGTCGCTCGAGGCGAAGACCCCGTCGATGTCGGGGTGCGCCGCCAGCAGCGCGCGCATGCCCTCCTGCCCGTCGGAGTACGAGTACAGCGGCACGGGCTGCACCAGCTGCGGATCGAACTCGTTGCCGAGCGCGTCGACGAAGCCGGCAAGCCGGTCGGAGCCGGAGTCGCGGTCGAGGGCAGCCGCGACCATGCCGATGCGCTTGCGTCCGGTGGCCATGAGTCGCCTCGTGATCTCACGAGCCGCGCCGCGGTTGTCGATCGCGGCGTAGGCGGCGTCGCCGATGTCATGCGGATGCCCGACGAAGGCCGCAGGCATGTCGAGGCGCGCGATCGCCTTCGTGATCGGGTCGCCGTCGCGTGCCGAGACGACGATGACGCCGTCGATGAGCCCGCCGGTCAGGTAGCGGGTGAGCCGCTCGATGTCGCGGGAGGTGTCGGCGATCAGGCAGGACAGCTGGTAGTCCGCCTCGCTGAGGGCGGCGTTGGCGCCCAGCAGGATCGCGCCGATGTTGGGGTCCTCCACGAACAGCGAGTGCGGCTCGTGCACGATGAGTCCGACCGCCATGGACTGCTGCATCACGAGACTGCGGGCCGCGTTGTTGGGCACGAAGCCCACTTTCGCGATGGCGGCGTCGATCGCCGCACGCGCCTCGTCCGAGACGTACGGCTGCCCGTTGAGCACCCGGCTGACCGTCCCCCGCGAGACGCCCGCCTCGACGGCGACATCCTTCACCGTCGCCCGACGCTTGCGTTCCATGTCCCCATCGTATGTTCACGAGCACACATGACAAGACGTTGTTGACATCGGAATCCCGGCATGTTTACTCTGTACACGTTCACAGAGCATCAGCGCTGATCCTTCCGCGATCTGCGTTGTGCACGTTCACAGATCGAGGAGAGCATGACAGTCCCCGCCCGCTCCTTCCGCCACGACGGCATCGCGTTCGGCTGCGATTACAACCCCGAGCAGTGGGGTCCCGACGTGTGGGACGAGGACATCAGGCTGATGGCCGAGGCCGGCGTCGACCTCGTCGCGATCAACATCTTCGGCTGGTCGCACATCGAACCGCGTCAGGGGCAGTACGACTTCTCGCGCCTCGACGACATCGTCGAGCGGCTTCACGCCGCCGGAATCCGCATCAATCTCGGCACCGGCACGGCATCCACCCCCGCGTGGCTGACCACGGCGCACCCCGAGATCCTGCCGATGACCGAGGACGGCACGCGACGTTACCCCGGCGGCCGCCAGGCCTTCTGCCCGAGCTCGGCCGTCTACCGCTCCGCGGCCCTCGCGCTCGTCGAGCAGGTCGCCCGCCGTTACGGCGACCACCCCGCCGTCGCACTCTGGCACGTCTCGAACGAGATCGGATGCCACAACGCGCTCTGCTACTGCGATGAGAGCGCCGACGCATTCCGCACCTGGCTGCGCGACCGCTACGACACGATCGACGCGCTCAACGCCGCCTGGGGCACCTCGTTCTGGAGCCAGACCTACCGCGAGTGGAGCGAGATCCTGCCGCCGCTCGCCACGCTCTCGCTGCGCAACCCCGGCCAGTCGCTCGACTTCCACCGCTTCAGCTCCGACCAGGTGCTCGCGCACTACCGCGCCGAGGCCGCGGTCATCCGCCCGCTCAGCGACCGCCCGATCACCACCAACTTCATGGTGACCACCCACATCGAGAACCTGGACTACTGGTCGTGGGCCGACGACATGGACATCGTCGCGAACGACCACTACCTCGACCACCGTCTGGGCGATCCGACCGCCGAACTCGCGTTCAACGCCGACTTCACCCGCGGCCTCGCCGGCGGCGCGCCGTGGCTGCTCATGGAGCACTCCACCGGTGCAGTGAACTGGCAGCCGCTGAACCTGCCGAAGGCCCCGGGCGAGCTCATCCGCAATTCGCTCACCCACGTCGCGCGCGGCGCGGACGGCGTCTGCTTCTTCCAGTGGCGCGCTTCGGTGCAGGGCAGCGAGAAGTTCCACTCCGCGATGCTGCCGCACGCCGGCACGGACAGCGCCGTGTGGCGCGAGGTCGTCGAGCTCGGCGGCATCGTCGACCGCATCGGCGAGGTCGCGGGCTCGCGCATCCACGCGGATGCTGCGATCGTGTTCTCGTGGGAGGCCTGGTGGGCCACCCAGACCGACGCACGCCCCAGTCAGGCGATCGGCTACCTCGACCAGCTGCACGCCGCGCACGCCGCCCTGCACGACCTCGGCATCACGGTCGACATCGTGCGCCCCGGCGCCGACCTCGACGGCTACAGGCTCGTCGTCGTGCCAGGCCTGCACCTCGTCCGCGCCGCGGAAGCCGCCGTGATCACCGACTGGATCGCGGCCGGCGGTACGGCTCTCGTCACGTTCTACTCCGGCATCGTCGACGAGGAAGACCGTGTCTGGACCGGAGGCTACACCGGACCGTTCCGCGACGCGCTCGGGGTGCGCGTCGAGGAGTTCGCCCCGGTCGCGCCCGGTGACACGGTCGCGCTCAGCGACGGCATCCGCGGGTCGCTCTGGTCCGAGCGCGGACGCGCGACGACCGCCGAGGTGCGCGCGTCCTTCGTGGGCGGGGCGGCCGACGGCAGCCCCGCACTCACCCGCAACGAGTGGGGCGAGGGCACCGCGTGGTACCTCGCCACGCTGCCGGACGCCGCGGACTACCGCCACCTGCTCGCCGAACTCGTCGCCGAAGCCGGTGTCGAGCCCCCAGCATCCGTCGACGGCGACCTCACCGCGCTCGAGCTCGTCCGCCGGCACGGCGACGAGCACTCCTACCTGTTCGCGATCAACCACGGCGACCAGCCCGTGACCGTCGCGGCCGCGGGCACCGATCTGATCACCGACGCCACCGCCGACGGGCGGATCACGGTGCCGGGCGGGGCCGTCCGCATCATCCGAGAGGAGCGGGTCTCATGACCGCCACCGAACTGCTCGTCACGAAGACCGCTCGGCGCAGCGCGTCGAGCCGGCGCGACACGAGCCGACGCGGCGCAGGCCGACGCCGACCGCAGCACCGCGGCGCGATCGCATTCTTCACCGGTCCCTTCGCCGTGCTGTTCGCGCTGTTCTACCTGCTGCCGATCGGCTACGCCGTGTGGCAGTCACTTCAGGTCATCGAGCGCGACGGCACCTACGGCGCCCCGCGCCAGGTGTTCGGCGGGCTGCAGCAGTACGTGCATGTCTTCGAGAACGGCGAGTTCTGGGCGTCGGTCGGACGGATGCTGCTGTTCGGCGTGGTGCAGGTGCCGGTCATGCTGGGCCTCGCCCTGCTGTTCGCGCTGCTGCTCGACTCCCCCATCCTGAAGGGCAGGCGCTTCTTCCGCCTGGCGTTCTTCGCACCGTACGCGGTGCCGGGCGTGATCGCCGCGATCATGTGGGGCTTCCTCTACTCCCCCAACCTGTCGCCGTTCACCGATGTCACCCGCGCGATCGACTTCCTCTCGCCGCAGGCCGTGCTGTGGTCGATCGCGAACGTCGTCACCTGGGTGTTCGTGGGCTACAACATGCTCATCATCTACTCGGCTCTGCTGGCCATCCCCGCCGAGGTCTACGAGGCTGCTCGCATCGACGGGGCAGGGCAGATCCGCATCGCCTGGTCGATCAAGATCCCCATGGTCGCCCCCGCCCTGGTGCTGACGACCGTGTTCTCGATCATCGGCACACTGCAGCTGCTGGCCGAACCCCAGGTCTTCCGCTCGTTCAGCTCCGCCGTGTCGAGCACGTTCACCCCGAACATGATGATCTACGCCACCAACTCGATCCCGAACCTCAACCTGGCCGCCGCGTTCTCGGTCGTGCTGGCCCTGGCCACGTTCATCCTGTCATTCGCCGTCCTGCGCGGCTCCCAGCGGAAGGCGCAGTCATGAGCGTGCTGACCCTCACCCGCGGCGTCACCGCCGACAATCGTCCCTCCGGCCGGGCCCGCGGCCCTCGCGAGAGCCTGCTCTCCCGGGGCGCTGCGACGTTGATCATGGTCGTGTTCACGCTGTACTTCCTCGTGCCGATCTGGTGGCTGTTCATCTCGGCCACGAAGGACCGCAGCGACCTGCTCACCACGAACCCGCTGTGGTTCGCCGACTGGAGCCTGTTCGAGAACATCGGCGCGCTGTTCTCATACAACGACGGCATCTACGCCAAGTGGATCCTGAACAGCCTCGGCTACGCGGGGCTGGGTGCGGTGCTGGCCACCGTGTTCTCAGGCATGGCCGGATACGCGCTGGCGAAGTATCAGTTCCGCGGCCGCGAACTCTTCTTCAACGTCGTGCTCGGCGGCGTGCTGGTGCCGGCGACAGCACTCGCACTGCCCCTCTTCCTGCTGTTCAGCCAGGTCAACATGACGAACACGTACTGGTCGGTGCTGCTGCCCAGCATCGTCAGCCCGTTCGGCGTGTACCTGACACGCATCTTCGCGGCCTCCTCGGTGCCCGACGAGCTCATCGAAGCCGGCCGCCTCGACGGTGCCGGCGAGGTGCGCACCTTCTTCACCATCTCGGTGAAGCTCATGACCCCCGCGCTGGTGACGGTGTTCCTGTTCCAGTTCGTGACCATCTGGAACAACTTCTTCCTGCCGTTGATCATGCTGCGCAGCCAGGAGCTCTTCCCTCTCACCTACGGCCTGTATGCGTGGAACACCCAGCTCAACCAGATCCCCGAGCTGCGCACCTACGTGCTCGTCGGGTCGCTCGTCTCGATCGTGCCGCTGATCGTGGCCTTCCTGCTTCTCCAGCGCTTCTGGCGAAACGGCCTCGGCGCCGGTTCCGTGAAGTGACATCCCACCCAACCCACCAAGATAGGAACATCATGCACCACACCAAGAGGGCAGTCGCCACCGGCGTCGCACTGCTCAGCGCGATCGCGCTGGCCGGATGCTCGGCGGGCGGCACCGGCGGAGGCGGCAGCGCGGATGCTGCGGCCTGCACCCCTGCCGACGGACCGGTCACTCTCGAGTTCACCTCGTGGATCCCCGGCATCGAAGACGTCGTGGCCATGTGGAACGAGAAGAACCCCGACATCAAGGTCGAGGTTCAGACCGGCCCGAACGGCAACTCCGGCACGTACCAGAGCTTCTTCAGCCAGCTGAAGGCCGGCAACGCTCCCGACCTCGGTCAGATCGAGTACGACGCGCTGTCGAGCTTCCGCGTCCAGGACGGGCTCGAGAACCTCGCCGCCTGCGAGGACGTCGTCGCCGCGAAGGACGACTTCATCCCGTGGACCTGGGGTCAGGTCACCCTCGGCACCGACGACGGCGTGTACGGCATCCCGCAGGACTCCGGTCCGATGGCGCTGTTCTACCGCTCCGACCTGTTCAAGCAGCACGGCATCGAGGTGCCGACCACGTGGGCCGAGTTCAAGGATGCCGCCGTCAAGGTGCGCGCCGCCGGTGGCTACATCACAAACTTCTCGACCGCCGACATCAACCAGTTCGCCGGCCTGGTGTGGCAGAACAACGGCAGCTGGTTCAGCAACGACGGCGACTCGTGGAAGGTCGACATGACCGACGACGCGTCGGCGCAGGTCGCCGACTACTGGCAGGACCTCATCGACGAGGATCTCGTCGCCACGGTGCCCGCCTGGACCGAGGAGTGGAACAACGCCTACAACTCGGGTCAGATCTGGACGTGGAACTCGGCCGTCTGGGGTGCGAACTCGATCTCCAGCGGCGCCCCCGACACCGCGGGCAAGTGGTCTGTCGCCCCGTCGCCGCAGTGGAAGAAGGGCGGAACGAGCGCCGGCAACTGGGGCGGTTCGTCCGTCGCGGTCTTCAAGGGCACCGACCACCTCTACGAGGCGTCGAAGTTCGCGCTGTGGCTGAACACGTCGGATGAGGCGCTGACCGCGCTGAACAAGTCGGCGAACATCTACCCGGCCACGACCAAGGGCCTGTCGCTGCCCACGCTCAAGGAGGGCGTCGACTTCTACGGCGGCCAGCCCATCTACGACGTGTTCGCGGATGCCGCCAGCCAGGTCAACCCCGACTTCGTGTGGGGCCCGACCATGACGCAGACCTACGCCGATGTGTCGGACGGGTTCCAGAAGGTCGTCACCGGCCAGGGCACACTTCTCGAGGCACTGAAGTCCGCGCAGGACTCGACCGTCTCGACGCTGAAGGCCCAGTCGATCCCGGTGGCTGAATGATCCATCACCTCCACGCCGCGGGAGTCAGCCTCGTGCTCGACTCCCGCGGCGCGGCCGTGCCCGCGATCGTGCACTGGGGTCGCGGGCTCGGCGCGCTGACCGAGGCTCAGCTCACAGCCCTCGCCGACGCGCAGACCCCGGCGATCGGCCCGAGCTCGCTCGATGTCCCGCTGCGGCTGTCGCTCGTCCCCGCACTGGCCGACGGCTGGTCCGGGCGCCCCGGCGTCGCGCTCGCGGGCGGCATCCCGGCATCCCCTCGTGCGGTCTCGACGACGCGCGACGGCGACGCGCTCACGATCGTTGTCGCCTGGGGCGACGCGATCATCACCACCGTCATCGCGCTCTCCCCCGAGGGCGTGCTGACGCAGCGCACGACGGTGCGCAACTCCGGGAGCACCCCGCTGAGCCTCACCTCCGCCGCCGCCGTGCTGCCCGTGCCGGCGCGCGCCCGCGAGGTGCTCGACTTCTCGGGCCGCTGGGTGCACGAGCGCGAACCGCAGCGCCTCGCCCCCGGCCACGGCGTGTGGCTGCGCGAGACGCGGCACGGCCGCGGCGGGCACGACGCCCCCTTCCTGATGGCCGCAGGCACCCCCGGCTTCGACTTCGACTCGGGTGAGGTGTGGGCCACGCACGTCGCCTGGAGCGGCGACGTCGCCCAGTGGTTCGAGCGCACCGACCTCGGCCCGACCGTGCTCGGCGCCGGCGAGCGCCTCGAGGACGTCGTACTCGCGCCGGATGCCGTGCACGAATCGCCCGAGGTCGTCGCCGTGTGGTCAGATGCCGGCCTGAACGGGCTCTCCGACCGGCTGCATCCGTGGATCCGCTCGTGGTCGACCATCGCCCGTCCCCGCCCCGTGACCCTGAACACCTGGGAGGCGGTGTACTTCGACCAGTCGCTGGAGCGCCTCACCGCGCTGGCCGACCGCGCCGCCGAGGTGGGCGTGGAGCGCTTCGTGCTCGACGACGGCTGGTTCCTCGGCCGCACCGACGACAAGCGGGCACTCGGCGACTGGATCGTCGACCCCGAGCGCTGGCCCGACGGCCTCGGCCCCCTCATCGACCGGGTGGTGGGCGCCGGCATGGAGTTCGGCCTGTGGGTCGAGCCCGAGATGATCAGCGCCGACTCCGAGCTCGCCCGCGCGCACCCCGACTGGCTGCTGACGGATGCCGCGAGCCCGACCTGGCGCTGGCAGCACGTGATCGATCTGGCGCAGCCCGCGGTCGCCGAGCACCTGTTCGCCCGGATCGAAGCGCTGCTGAGCGAGTACCCGATCAGCCACCTGAAGTGGGACCACAACCGCGACGTGCTGGTGCCCGATTCCGGCGCCCAGACGCGGGCGCTGTACGCGCTGCTCGACCGCATCCGCGCGGCGCACCCGCAGGTCGAGATCGAGTCGTGCGCGTCCGGCGGCGGCCGCATCGACCTCGGCATCCTGCGCCGCGTCGAACGGGTCTGGACGAGCGACACGAACGACCCGCTCGACCGGCAGCGCATCCAGCGCTGGACCGGCATCCTCGTACCGCCCGAGTACCTGGGCAGTCACCTCGGCGATGCGAAGGCGCACGTCACCGGGCGCACGTCCTCGCTCGGGTTCCGATTCGCGACGGCGCTGTTCGGTCACGCGGGCATCGAGTCCGACCTGACGCTGCTGCCGGATGACGACCTGCGGCTCGTGCGCGGCTGGATCGACGTCCACAAGCAGCACCGCGCGCTGCTGCACGGCGGCCGCGTGCTGCAGATCGGCAGCCTCGACCCCGCGGTCATCGCACACGGCGTGGTCGCGGCTGATCGCTCGAGCGCGCTGTTCTCATACGCCGTGATCGACCGGACGGATGCCGCGCTGCCGGCCCTGCTTCGCCTGGTCGGCCTCGACGCGGAGCGGATCTACGCCGTGCGGCAGGTCGACCTCGGCGTCACACCGCACGCGGTTCAGGACGCCCCGCCGCCGTGGCTGGCGACCGGTGTGCGCCTGCCCGGACGGGTGCTCGGTGAGATCGGGTTGCCGATGCCGCTGCTCACGCCGGGCGAGGCGGTCGTGCTGCAGGTGACGGCCGCCTGAGCGTCGGCGCCTACTGCAGCGCCGAGGTGAGGCGCGCGAGGTTGTCGAGCACGGTGGAGCGCAGCGGCTGCTTCATCCACTCCTCCAGCGTCAGCTCGCGGCTGAGCTTGCGGTACTCGTCCTCGACGATGCGCATCTCATCGACGAACTCCTCGCCTCTCACGAGCATGGACACCTCCATGTTCAGACCGAAGGAGCGCATGTCCATGTTGCTGGAGCCGATGACAGCCACCTGGTCGTCGATGGTGAGGCTCTTGGTGTGCAGGATGTACGGCCTGGGGTACAGCCAGATCCGCACCCCCGCGCTCAGCAGCGCCTCGTAGTAGCTGCGCTGCGCGTGGTAGACCATCGCCTGGTCGCCCTCCTCCGAGACGAAGAGCTCCACCTGCACACCGCGGTCGACTGCCGCGGTGACGGCCAGCAGCAGCGCCTCGTCGGGCACGAAGTACGGGCTGACGATCATGATGCGCTCCTGCGCGGCGTACAGCAGGGCGAGGAACAGCCGCAGGTTGTTCTCCACCTCGAATCCCGGGCCTGACGGCACGACCTGGCATCCCAGCTCGCCCGTGCCGTGCACGATCCTGGTCAGATCGCCGATGTCGGGGACGCGATCGGTCTCGGCGTAGTAGTCGCTGAGGAACACGGCGTTCAGGCTGGCGACGACGGGGCCGCGCATGCGCACCATGAGGTCGACCCAGTGCAGGCCGCGCTTGATGTTCTTGGACAGGTTGTAGGAGGAGTCGGTGACGTTCTGCGAACCGACGAACCCGACCGATCCGTCCACCACGAGCAGCTTGCGGTGATTGCGCAGATCGGGGCGCTGGATGCGGCCGCGCAGGGGCTGCACCGGGAGCATGAGGTGCCAGTCGGCTCCCATGTCGTCGAGCCGCTTCAGCGTCTCGCGGTACTTCGGCTTCCAGCGGTTGGCCCAGTAGTCCAGCAGCACGCGCACCGGGATGCCGCGGGTCGCCGTCTCCTCCATCGCGCGGAAGAAGTTGTCGGTCGAGGCGTCCGACTGCAGGATGTAGAACTCCACGTGCACGTAGTCCTGCGCCTGGCGCATGGCCTCGGCCATGGCATCCAGCGACTCCTGGTAGTCGCTGATCAGGTGCGCCTCATTGCCGCCGGAGAGCGGGAGAGCGCCCAGATGCTGGTTCATGGCCACCAGCGGAGGGAACCACTCGGGAGCGTTCGGTCGCACGGAGCCGAAATTCAGGTGCCCGGCCGCCTCGGCGATGTACTCGTTGACCTGCTCCTGCTTGCGGCGCCGGGCGCGCGGCAGCTTGGGGTTGCCGATCAGCAGGAAGAGCAGCACGCCCAGCACGGGGATGAGGAAGATCGCCAGCAGCCAGGCCATCGCCGAGCTGGGGCGGCGATTGCGCGGCACGATGATGATCGAGATGACGCGCATCGAGATGTCGATGACCAGGTACCCGGTGACGGCCCACCACGGCCAGTTGTTGACGTCGAACATCGCACCCCCTCACCGCTGTCCGCTCTGGTTCAGAGTAGCCGCAGTCCGGGACGGAGGCAGTCAGAGAATCAGGATGCCTTGGGCGGGAGACCGCGCCGAGCGCGCTCCTCGGCCTCGATCTGAGCGTGCACCTTGCGCTCGGTGCGGTCGGATCGCAGGATGCCGCGCAGGATCATCGCGAAGAGCACGCAGATCGCCAAGGTCGGCAGAATCGCCCAGCCCACCGCGACCCAGATGTTGTCCACATCTCAATCGTACGGCACGGCCGCTATGAATCGCCCTGCACAGAAGACGGATCCGCTCGGCCTGTGCACAGCCGCCGAGGATACCGCGGATCCGGTGCGAGCACTGGTGGGACCATGCTCGGCACACTCACGACATGAACACGATCATCCACGCCACAGAACCCGCCGAGCTGCTCGGCATCGTCCCGGCTCTGGCCGGCTTCACACCGAGGCGGAGCATCGTGATGCTGCCGTTCCACGGGACCCGCGCGCACGGCGCGATGCGCATGGATCTGCCGGATGCCGACGCCGATACCGAGGAGTTCGCGAACGCCGCCGTGCACGCGCTGCTGCAGGTGCGGGGCATCGACGCCGCGGCCATCGTCGTCTACACCGACGAACCCGCGCAGACCGTCCCCGACGGTGTGCTGCTGCCGAGGCTGACTGTCGTGGAGATGCTGGTCGACGTCATCGAGCAGGCGGGACTGCATCTCGTCGACGCGCTGTGTGTGACCCCGGGAGGCTGGGCGGACTACGGGGAGGAGTATCCCATCGTCCGGCCGCTGGCCGACATCCCGAGCCTCCCGGATCTTCCTGGGATCGGAAGCGTCACGGGCGACCAGACCGCCGGCGCGGAACTGCCGCCGGGTGATCTGGTGCAGCGTGAGCGCGTCGGGCGTGCGCTGCAGGAGCTGGAGGAGCTGCTGGCGGGGCATCGCCCCGGCCGCATCGCGGCGGGACCCGGAGAGAGCCCGCTGGCGCTCGTGCGCGCGAGCATGATCCTCGATGATCTGCCCGGCTTCGTCGAGCGGATCACCGGCAGCCCCGGCGACCTGTCCCCCGACGACTGCGCGGCGCTGCTCTGGTGTCTGAACAGGCCGGCTCTGCGCGACGCCGTGATCGTGCAGTGGGCGACCGACCACGAGTTCGGATGCCTGGCGCTGCAGGCGCAGTTGGAGTTCGCAGGCAACCACGACGAGATCCCGGATGCCGTCGGCCGGGTGTTCCTGGGGCGTGGACCGCGTCCGGACCCTGACCGGCTCGGCTGCGCCCTGGAAGTGGCGCGTCGGGCTGCGTCGCTCGCGCCGCGACCGGCGAAGGCCGGCGCCCTGACGGCTGCCGCCTGGCTGGCGTGGGCGATGGGGCGCTCCTCGCACGCCGGGCAGTACATCGACCAGGCACTGGAGATCGAGCCGGAGCACGGCATGGCGTCGCTGATCTCGAGCATGCTGTCGGCGGCGATGCTGCCGGAGTGGGTGCTGCGTCGTGCCTGAGGCGCGCTGCGCGCTACTCCTTCCGACAGGCTCCGGTCGAGACCGTCTTCTCGTCGTTCCCCAGCTGGGCGATCACCGGAAGCAGCTCGGCATTGGTCATCGCATAGCCGATGCCCTGCCTGGCCTCGTCCTTGGCGAAGACGAGACCCGCCGCCTGCCCGCTCTCGGTGAGCAGCGGCCCGCCGGAGTTGCCGGGCTCCACCTGCGCCCGCAGCGCGTAGATGCTGCGCACGTCGGTCTGGTCTCCGTAGATGCTCGGCAGGCTCGCCTCCGACGACGAGATCACCCCGGCGGCCACCTCGGTGAACGGTCCGCCGAAGGGATATCCCATCACGGCGGCACCGTCACCGGGCTTCAGCGCATCGGAGAGCACGAGCGGCGCTGCGCTGACATCAGCCGCGATCACGGCGATGTCATCCACGGGGTCGTAGTAGACCACGCGGCCATCGCGGGCGGGCTCCCCCGGGAGCTCCACCACCGGCGCACCGACACCCGCCACGACATGGGCATTGGTGATGATCCGGTCGGGTGCGATCACGAATCCCGAGCCATTGGAGATGATGCTGCACTGGCTGGCCACGCCCGAGATGCGGGCCACCGAGGCCTGCGCCGCCTTCAGCCCGGGGCTCGACAGGTCGATGGAGCCGGCATGCGGCGCGGCGTCCAGCACGCCGGGGTTGGCCGCGCCGTCGACCGTCGGCAGCTGCATCCCGCCGAACACGAGCGCGCGCAGCCGTGCGGTCGCATCGGCGAGGGGAGCCGGCGTGTACTGCTCGATGGTGCTCAGCACGGTCGACGAGGCGACGGCGGGCGAGAGGCCGGGGATTCCTGCCGTCGCGATCGACGATCCCGCCATGGTGATGGCGAGTGCTCCCGCCACCAGTGCGGCGACGCCGCCCAGCATCCGCTCCAGCACTCGAAGACGCAGGTGGTCCGCTCCTCGGCGCAGCAGCGCGCCGATCGCCGATCCGATCCCCGAGCCGACCACCAGCAGCGCCAGGGCGACAGCCACGATGATCAGACCCTGCCACTGGCTCTCCGGCAGCACGCGGGCGACCAGTGGCAACACCACGGGTACGGCGAGCGCCCCCACGACCAGCCCGCACAGACCGCCGAGGATCGAGAAGAACCCGGCGCTGAGCCCCATCCCGATGGCGCCCAGCAGAAGCACCGCGATGACAAGATCGACGACCCCGAACACCACGGTGTGCTGCCCTACTTCACCAGCGGGAAGAGGATCGTCTCACGGATGCCCAGGCCCGTGACGGCCATCAGCAGTCGATCGATGCCCATGCCCATGCCCCCGGACGGCGGCATGCCGTGCTCGAGAGCGCGCAGGAACTCCTCGTCGATGGGCATGGCCTCGTCGTCACCGCGCGCGGCGAGCTTGGCCTGCTCGGTGAAGCGCTCGCGCTGGATGACCGGGTCGACCAGCTCGGAGTACCCGGTGGCCAGCTCGAACCCGCGGATGTACAGGTCCCACTTCTCCACCACGCCGTCGATCGAGCGGTGGTCGCGCACGAGCGGGGAGGTGTCGACGGGGAAGTCCATCACGAACGTGGGGCGCACCAGGTCGCCCTTCACGAAGTGCTCCCACAGCTCCTCGACGAGCTTGCCGTGCGTGGCGTGCGCAGGGATGTCGACGCCGTTCTCGTTCGCGAAGGCGATGAGGTCCTCGACCGCGTCCTGCGGGGTGATGGTGCGGCCGCACGCCGCGGACAGCGAGTCGTACATCGAGATGCGGTCCCACTCGCCGCCCAGGTCGTACTCGGTGCCGTCGGCCCACGTGACCGTGGTGGAGCCTGCGACGGCGATCGCGGCGTTCTGCACGAGCTCCTGGGTGAGCCTGGCCATCTGGTTGTAATCACCGTAGGCCTGGTAGGCCTCGAGCATGGCGAACTCCGGTGAGTGCGTGGAGTCGGCTCCCTCGTTGCGGAAGTTGCGGTTGATCTCGTAGACCCGCTCGATGCCGCCGACCACGGCGCGCTTCAGGTACAGCTCCGGCGCGATGCGCAGGTACAGCTCGGTGTCGAACGCGTTGGAGTGCGTCACGAACGGTCGAGCGGATGCCCCGCCGTGCTGCACCTGCAGCATGGGGGTCTCCACCTCGAGGTAGTCGTGGCTGGTGAAGGTCGAGCGCAGGCTGGCGTTCACGGCCGCACGGGCACGCACGGTGGCGCGAGCCTGGTCGCGGACGATCAGGTCGAGGAAGCGGCTGCGCACGCGCGACTCCTCGCTGAGCTCGGCGTACACGTTCGGCAGCGGCAGGATGGCCTTGGAGGCGATGGCCCAGTCGTCGGCCATGATCGACAGCTCACCGCGGCGGCTGGAGATGACCTCGCCGTGCACGAACACGTGGTCGCCCAGGTCGACGAGCTCCTTCCAACCCGCCAGCGACTCCTCGCCGACGTTCGCCAGGGAGACCATCGCCTGAATGCGCGAGCCGTCGCCGGCCTGCAGCGTCGCGAAGCACAGCTTGCCGGTGTTGCGGCTGAACACCACGCGGCCGGCCACGCCGACGATCTCGCCGGTCTCGGCGCCGGCCTCGAGGTCGCCGTACTGCGCGCGCAGCGCCGGGATGCCGTGCGTGACGGGCACACCGACGGGGAACGCGCCGCCACCGGCATCCGCGCGGTTCGCGATCAGCTTGTCGCGCTTTGCCAGACGGACGGCCTTCTGCTCGAAGACGTCCTCCTCCAGGCCCGCTGAGCTCTGCTCCTGGGTCCCTGAGCTCGTCGAAGGGTCGGTGGTCGGCGCAGGCGCGTCAGTCATGGTTGGGGCTCCTCGGGAAAGTCGCCTTCCAGTCTACCGGCGGGCCTTCCGCCCTCCTGAGCGCGAGGCGAGCGCCGGGGAGGACGGACGGCGCTCGGTTAGCCTCGAAGGCATGCGATCTCATCCCGTCCGGCTCCGTCCGCTGGCGCTGGTGCGGCTTCTCGCGTTCGCGGTCATCGCCGCGGGGCGCGATGGCGACGGCGCTGCTTCCCGCATCCGCCGCCTATGCGGATGCGGACGACTTCTCCTACTCGTCGTGGGACTCGCACTACGAGGTCTCGCTCGACGCCGACGGCCGCGCGCAGGCGCACGTCACCGAGACGATGGTCGCCGAGTTCCCGGAGTCCGATCAGAACAAGGGCATCATCCGCGGCTACCCGGAGCGATACGAGGGCGCCGGGCTGGGCATCCGCATCCTGTCGGTGAAGGATGCCGACGGCCGCGACGTGCCGTTCGACACCGAGCACGAGGACGGCATGCTGTTGGTGCTCACCGGCGACGACGACTACGTGCACGGGGCGACCACGTACGTCATCGAATCGACCATGCGCGACTTCATGATCCACGGGACGCAGTCGGGCAATGACGAGTTCTACTGGAACCTGCTGCCGCTGAACAGCACGCAGGCCATCGAGCGCTTCCACGCCGAGATCGACTTCTCCCCCGAGCTGTCCGGCGCGCTCACCGGAGACAGCGCCTGCTACCAGGGCCAGGCCGGGCAGCGGCTGCCGTGCACGGTGGACGGGCCGAGCACGGATGCCGAGGGCACGAGCTTCACGGTCGACTCCGGCGCTCGCCCCGCGGGTGACGGCGTGACCGTCGCCATCGGGTTCGCAGCCGGGACGGTCCGCCAGCCTGCCGCACGCGCGGCGGATCCGGTCGCGGACTTCGGCCCGTTGGCCACCGGTCTGGGTGCGGTCGGCCTGGCCGGTGGCGCCTGGGGATCCGTCGCCGCGTTGAAACGACGCCGCCGCATCGCCACCGGCATCGTCGTCGCGCAGTTCGATGTTCCTGCCGACCTGCCGCCGCTGGTGGCGGCCGCGCTGGTGCCGAGAGCCCCGAACCCCGTCCCCGCGCAGATGGTGCACCTCGCCGTGCAGGGCGCCGTGCGGTTGGAGGAGGAGCAGCCGGAGCCGGGAGCCAAGAAGCGTCCCGCCCTGAGGCTGCTCGACCGCCCCCTGGCGCGCGACCCGCTGGACACCGCGCTGCTGGACGCGGTGTTCCCCGGCGACATGACCGTGCGGCGCATCCCCCGCTCCAGCACGAAGTTCGCCAAGCGCATGGCGAAGCTGGTGCACAGGGGACGCTCGGAGGCGAAGCAGCGCGGCTGGCTGACCGAGGAGCGCAGCCGAGGCGCGATGGCATTCGGCTGGGCGTCCATCGGGCTGGTGGCCGTGACCCTGGCATTCACGGTGTGGTCGGCGACGAAGGACCGCGACCTGCTGCCGCTGTCGGTCCTTGCGGTGATCTTCGCGATCACGGCCGTGGTGATCAGCTCGTTCGTCGCCTTCAGCAAGCACACCGTACTGACCCCGGCCGGAGCGGAGCGCCACGAGCACCTGCTCGGGGTGAAGGAGTTCATCCGCGTCGCCGAGGCCGATCGGCTGAAGATGCTGCAGTCGTACCAGGGGGCGGAGCGTCGCAGCGACGGCACCGTCGACGTCATCCACCTGTACGAGAAGCTGCTCCCCTACGCCATGCTGCTCGGGCAGGAGAAGAGCTGGACCGCGGTGCTCGACACGACGTATTCGAACGCGGGCAGTCGCCCGGGATGGATCGACGTCTCCTCCGGCGTCTCGATCAGCACTCGCCTGTCCACCTACTCCACGTCGATGAACGCCGCTGCGACCTACAGCCCGTCCAGCTCATCCGGCGGCGGCTCGACGGGCGGCGGGTTCTCCGGAGGCGGTGGCGGAGGCGGCTTCTCCGGAGGCCGCTGACCGCAGGATCCGCGCGCGCGGACTCGCACGGCGCGGACGGATGCTCAGATGCCGAAGGGGATGTCGCCCGGGCCCGCGGCCTCGCGCAGCGCCTGCTCGACGGTCGATGACACCAGGGCCGAGAGATATCCGCCGGGGTTGTCGACGCCCACGCCGCGCAGCAGCGAGGTCGCCTGACCGACGATGGATCGGGAGAACTCGGATGCCGTGGCGATGGCCTCCCCATAGGCGGGCCGATCCGCCTCGGCGATCACGACGGGCTCGCACCCCAGCTCCACGGCCAGCGCCTGCGCGATGGGCAGCACCGCGGCGGGTGCCGTGACAGCCGCGAACGAGGCGTTCAGCTGGCGCAGGTCCATGGTGGTTCCTGTGAACGCGATGGCAGGGTGGACGGCCAGCGGGATCGCGCCGCGCTCGGCCGCCGGCCGCAGCACCTCGATGCCGTGCAGCGGATCGGTGTGCAGCACCAGCTGACCCAGTTGCCACCCGCCGACCTCGGCGATGCCCGACACCAGGCCCGGCAGTTCGTCGTGCGGGACGGCGAGCACGACGAGCTCGCTGCGGCGGACGATCTCCAGGGCCTCCAGCACCGGCACTCCCGGCAGCACGGCGGCCGCTCTGTCGTCATCCGATCCGGAGGTGATTCCGACGATCGCGTGCCCCGCCCCGGCGAGCGCGGCGCCGATGACCGGCCCCACCCGACCGGCGCCGATGATGCCGACTCCCAGGCGGCCGTCTCTGTTCATGCTCACTCCTCGGGGGCCCTGGGTGGCAGCACGGGTGCAGGCGGCGGTGGCAGCACGGGTGCAGGCGGCGCCGGCGACGCGGGCGACACGGGCGGCTCCGACGGCATCGGGATCTCCGCCTGCCACTCGCCCCATCGGTGCGTGTGGTCCCGCGCGGCGGCGAGCGCCGCGGCTCGGCTCACGCGGTCGAGCAGCGCGATGGCGTCATCCCGCTCGAGACCCGACAGGGTGCCCGAGATGGGCCCGGTGACGGAGTGCACCTGTCCGCCGGACACGTTCTGCAGCCGGTCCAGCGGCCCCTGGGCGATGGACACCCCCTGCAGCCGCGCAAGCGGGAAGACGGCGAGCTTGCGCCACAGCATCCCGCGGCGAAGCAGCACGCCGAACTCGGTGATCGCGTACCCGTGACGCTTCCACGACAGCGGGCGATGCCACCAGGCGCGCTTCGGGATGGTCCTGTACGGGTCGTCGACGGTCGGCCCGAGGATGCCGTGCTCCCACACCAGGGGCAGGTCCTGGGCGGGCGCGCCCGGGAGGATCAGCGACAGCACGCGCTCGACGTCGGCGCGCTTGCCGACCGGCAGCACGATGTTGAACTGCTGCGCGTTGCCGGACTGCTGCTGCGCGGCGCTCTTGCCGCTCATCCGGTTGATCTTGACCGTCCACCAGCCGAACGGCCGCCACAGCAGCGACTGCGTCACCTCGACCGCGAAGATGCGGCCAGGCGGGAGCGTCTCGGTGACGGTCGTCAGCAGGCCGTAGGTGATGCGCACGCCATCCGGCGTGGGGGCGATCGAGTAGCGCAGCGACTTGGAGATCTGCGCCCACGTGATGCCGACCACGGCGATCACGAGGGGCACGCCCATCCCGAGCGCGATGCCCACCATCGCGACGATGATCTCGCCGCTGCTGTCGCCGTCGGCGGTCATCCCGAAGAAGGCGGCAGACATCGCCACCACGAAGATCGCACCGAAGAACAGCACCCACAGCACCGCCGAGATCAGCTGCGAGGCGACCAGACGGCCGGTGGGGATCTTGACGACGCTCTCGGGGGCCACGTCGGCCAGGTCCACCCCCGCGATCAGGTCGCTGACACCGACGTTCATCGAGTCGACGAGCTGCGAGGTCATGCTCGCATGAGCGGGCATGCGGGCGCCGCCGCTGCGCACCTGTGCGCGTGCCGCCCTGGCACCGGATGCCAGTCGCAGGATGTCGGCGCGGATGGACTCCGCCTTCGGCGTGGACAGGTACTCCAGCTCCACGTTGGCGTCGTTGCCGGCACCCACGACCTCGAGCTTGGCGAGGCCGATGATGCGGGCGGGGAACGGACGGGTGAGGTTCACGCCCTGCACCCGGTCCAGCGGCGCGCGGCGGTGCGAGCGGAACACGATGCCCTTGCGCACCTCGACGTGGTCGCCGGTGATGCGGAACCGGTGGAACCGCCAGAACATCCAGAACACGACGACCAGCAGGATCGCCAGCGCCAGCACGCCCAGCAGCACCAGCAGCACCAGGTTGTTCGCCAGCACCCAGTCGACGGGGTCGCCGCCGTAGTCGAGGTACTTGGACTCGCCCGGAGCGAAGACGCTCACCGTCCAGGCGATCACGCGGTCGCGCAGGTTCGAGATCACGATGCCCGCGACGATGATCAGCACCAGCCCGCCCTTGAACAGCGGCGTCAGCGGATGCATCCGATGCCACTCGCCGTCAGCCTGAGACGACGACCCGCCCTGCGGCAGCACCGCGGGAGTCGGATCCCCGTCGGGCTGCGACGTCCACCCGGCCGAGTCGGTCACAGTCCCGTCCTGCGGGTCTCGGCCACCTCGATCAGCGTGTCGCGCAGCACCTCGGCGGCCTCCTGCGTGAGGCCTGGGATCTGCACGCCGGTGGTCGCGGTGGCGGTGACCATCTTCAACTGAGAGATCCCGAACGCCCGATCCAGCGGCCCCTGCGTGATGTCGACGAGCTGCATGCGCCCGTACGGGACGGCGACCATGCGCTGCCACAGGATGCCCCTGCGGAACACCACGTCGTCAGCACGCAGCATGTAGCCGAGCGCCCTGGCCTGCCGGGGAAGGATGATCAGCGTGAACACGTCGACGAGCACGAGCACGCCCGCCGGGATCCACACCCACGTCTGCGCGAAGGCGAGCGCCAGCACCAGCGCCGCGATGACCGCCAGGACGATGAAGATCGCGTTCTGCACGTACTGCGAGACCACGTACCGCGGGGAGATCTGGTGCCAGACGCCGTCGAGGGCCAGCGCCCGGCCGCTGCGCGGCGTGCGCAGGGACTCATAGGTGCCGGCATCCAGCACAGGCGGGAGGACAGGAGCGGATGCCTGGGGCGCGACCGGCTCCTGCGCGACTGGAGCGGCCGGCACCACGGGCGGGACGGGCTCGTTCGGGTCAGCGGGCGGTGTCGTCGGGCTCTCGGTCATCAGGATCCTTCGGCAGAGTGCAGAACTGTTCGGCGACCAGTGCCGCCCCGATCAGCACGAGTGCTCCCACGATCAGGGCGACCATCGCCACCGTCGACCCTACCGGCGTCGGCACGGGTCGCGTGGAGAGGAAGCCGAGCAGGCCGATTCCGAATCCGGTCATGATGGCGCCCAGCAGGCTGGATGCCCGGGCCAGGGTCGACGCACGGGCGGCGCGGAACGGATCGATGCGCGCGCCGCCGCGCACGCTGCGACGGACCGGCCAGGCCACGCCCAGGCAGGCAGCGCCCAGCAGCACCAGCAGCACCGGCAGGAACAGCGACGGCGTGAACGTGGCCCGGCCGGTCACCGTCAGCAGGTGATCGAAGCCGTAGCCCGCGCCCGCAGCCAGCAGCGCCAGCACAGCGAGCACGCCCGGGGAGGTGCGCTTCACTGCTGCGCCTTCAGCCGACGCACCAGGTCGTCCACCCGCCCCGCACCGGGCAGCACGGCATCCGGATCGATGCTGAGCCACGGCTCCAGCACGAACAGCCGCTCGGCTGCACGCGGATGCGGCACCAGCAGGTGCTCGGCGTCACTGCGGAAGTCTCCGTAGGCGATGAGGTCCAGGTCGAGGGTGCGGTCGCCCCAGCGCTCCAGCCGCACCCGGCCCTGCTCGTCCTCGACGGCGTGCAGCATGCCCAGCAGCACCTGCGGCGCCAGCCGCGTGGTCACGAGGGCGACCGCGTTCAGGTAGCGCGGGGCATCCGGTTCCGGTCCGTCCAGCTTGACGGCGATGGACTCGATGGGCTCCGACATCACGACGTCCGAGACCAGCGGCAGGCGGCGCAGCCGCTCGGCGGCGGCATGCAACATCTCGCCGCGGTCGCCCTCGTTCGAGCCCATCGCGACGACCGCCACCTGCGGATCGCGACCAGGACGCGGGTCCGGTGGCTCGGGCAGGTGGGTGAGGCGCACGTCCATCAGCGGCGTCCCCGGTGCACGACCACCGCCACGTCGGCGAAGGTCTGCTGGATGGGGGCGTGCGGCTTGTGCACGGTGACGGTGACCAGCTGCACGCGCTCGTCCTCGAGCACGGCATCCGCGATGCGCTCCGCGAGCTTCTCGATGAGGTTCACCGGTTCGCCCGCGACGATCGCCGCGACCTTGTCGGCCAGCTCGCCGTAGTGCACGGTGTCGTGCACGTCGTCGGATGCCGCGGGCCGACTCAACGGCAGCATCAGCCGCAGGTCGATGGTGAACTCCTGGCCGTCGCGGCGCTCGAAGTCGAACACCCCGTGGTGGCCGAACACCGTCAGCCCGGTCAGCACGATCTCGTCGAGCATGTCCATCTCAGACTCCGTCCCATGCGCCGACCACGGCCAGCGCATCTCGTGTGGCCGCCACATCGTGCACGCGCACCGCCCAGATCCCCGCCCGCGCGGCCAGCGCGCTGGTCACGGCCGTCGCCAGATCTCTGCGTCGCTCGCTGAGCGGATCGGGTCCTGACGCCTTGTGCAGCGCATCGGCCAGCAGGCGCTTGCGCGAGGTGCCGACCAGCACACGGTGGCCGAGAGCGGAGATCTCGTCGAGACCTCGCAGCACCTCCCAGTTCTGCTCGGCGGTCTTCGCGAACCCGATGCCGGGGTCGACGATGATCCGGGCGGGTGCGATGCCCGCGGCCTTGGCCGCCTCCACCCGCTCGCGCAGCTCGCCGGCCACTTCGCGGGCGACGCGGGTGTACTGCGCGTGCGCGTACATGTCCTCGCTGGGTCCGCGCCAGTGGCCGATGGCGATGTCGGCGCCCAGCTCGGCGACGGCCGACAGCATCCGCTCGTCGGCGAGGCCGCCGGAGACGTCGTTGACGATGCGCGTGCCCGCCCGCACAGCGGCGACGGCGGTGTCGGCGTTGAGGGTGTCGATGGAGGTGGGGATGCCGGCATCCGTCAGCGCCTCGATGACGGGCAGCACGCGGGCGCGCTCGATCGCGGGATCCACCCGCAGCGCGCCGGGTCTGGTGGACTCGCCGCCCACGTCGATGATCACGGCGCCCTGGGAGTGCATGAGGCGGGCGCGCTGGATGGCGGCCTCGGGGTCGATGTACCGGCCGCCGTCACTGAACGAGTCGGGCGTGGTGTTGAGCACGCCCCAGATGCCGGTCACGCGGCAGCCCCGATCAGGGCGATGATCTCCGCCCGCGCGGCGGGCTCGGCGAGCTCTCCGCGGACCGCGACGGTGACGGTGGATGCATCGGGCTGGCGTCCGCCGCGCAGCGTGACGCAGCCGTGCACGGCGTCCATCACGACCAGTACGCCGCGGGCATCGAGGTTCGCGGCGACGGCATCCGCGATCTGCTCTCCCAGCCGCTCCTGCACCTGCGGGCGGGCGGCGAGGGTCTCCACGACCTTCACCAGCGAGCCGAGGCCGACGACCTGCTCACCCGGCAGGTACGCCAGGTGAGCGACCCCGGCGAAGGGCAGCAGGTGGTGCTCGCAGACCGAGCGGAAGCGGATGCCGCGCATGAGCACCGCGCCTGACGGCAACGTGTCGGGCGCGGGCCCGTCGGCGACGCTGATGGTGCGGGAGAGGTGCACAGCGGGGTCCTCGCCCACGCCGGCGAACAGCTCCGCGTACAGCTCGGCGACCCGACTCGGCGTCTGGGTCAGTCCCGGACGGCCCGGGTCCTCTCCGATGGCTTCGAGCAGTTCACGGGTGAGCTGCTCGAGGCGCTCCCTGTCGACCGCCACGTCAGGCCGTCGCCGGCCGCGCCTGCCCGCCGACGGTCTTCGGCCCCGCCGTACGCGTGGTCTCGGTGCGCGCCTGCTCGTCGGCCGCGACCGGCTCGACGGCCCGCACGGGAACGGCGATCGGAGGCAGCGTCGAGACCGGACGGCGGTCGCTGGAGAGCCACTGCGGGCGCTCGGGCAGCTTGCGCACATCGGTGAAGATCTCGGCGATCCGGTGATGGTCGAGGGTCTCCTCCTCGAGCAGCGCCAGGGCCAGCCGGTCGAGCACATCGCGGTTCTCGCTGATCACCTGGTAGGCCTCGTCGTGCGCCTGCTCGATGAGGGCGCGCACCTGCTCGTCGACGGTCTCGGCGATCTTGTCGGAGTAGTCGTGGCCGCGGTTCATGTCGCGGGCCACGAACATCTCGCCACCCTCGGAGCCGAGCTTGACCGGGCCGACCTGCGTGGTCATGCCGTACTCGGTGACCATCTTGCGGGCGATGCCTGTGGCCTTCTCGATGTCGTTGCTGGCGCCGGTGGTGGGGTCGTGGAACACGATCTCCTCGGCGACGCGGCCGCCCATCGCGTACGTCAGCTGATCCTGCAGCTCGTTGCGGGTGACGGAGTACTTGTCATCCAGCGGCAGCACCATCGTGTAGCCGAGTGCCTTGCCACGCGGGAGGATGGTGATCTTCGTCACCGGGTCGGTGTGGTTCATGGCCGCCGCGGCCAGGGCGTGGCCGCCCTCGTGGTACGCGGTGATGAGCTTCTCGCGGTCCTTCATCACGCGGGTGCGGCGCTGCGGTCCGGCGATCACGCGGTCGATGGCCTCGTCCAGAGCGCGGTTGTCGATCAGCTGCGCATTGGAGCGGGCGGTCAGCAGAGCGGCCTCGTTCAGCACGTTGGCCAGGTCCGCGCCGGTGAACCCGGGCGTCTTGCGGGCCACGACCTCGAGCTCGACGTTCTTGGAGAGCGGCTTGCCCTTGGCGTGCACCTCGAGGATCTTCTGGCGGCCCTTCAGGTCGGGCGCGTCCACACCGATCTGGCGGTCGAAGCGGCCGGGACGGAGCAGTGCGGGGTCGAGGATGTCGGGGCGGTTGGTGGCCGCGATGACGATCACGTTGGCGTTGGGGTCGAAGCCGTCCATCTCGACGAGCATCTGGTTCAGCGTCTGCTCGCGCTCGTCGTTGCCGCCGCCGAGTCCCGCGCCGCGGTGCCGGCCGACGGCGTCGATCTCGTCGATGAAGATGATGGCCGGCGCGTTCTCCTTGGCCTGGTTGAACAGGTCGCGCACGCGGGATGCGCCGACGCCGACGAACATCTCCACGAAGTCCGAGCCGGAGATCGAGTAGAAGGGGGCGCCGGCCTCGCCGGCGACGGCACGCGCGAGCAGCGTCTTTCCGGTTCCGGGAGGGCCGTACAGCAGCACGCCCTTCGGGATGCGGGCACCGATGGCCTGGAACTTGCCCGGATCCTGCAGGAACTCCTTGATCTCGTGGAGCTCCTCGATGGCCTCGTCAGCGCCGGCCACGTCGGCGAAGGTGACGGTCGGGGTCTCCTTGTTGACGAGCTTGGCCTTGGACTTGCCGAACTGCATGACCTTGCTGCCGCCGCCCTGCATGGACGAGAGCAGCCACCAGAACAGCAGTCCCAGCAGCACGAGGGGAAGAAGAAGGGAGATGAACCCGTCCAGCCACGTCGAGCGCGGCACGACGTCGCTGGAGTCGGCGGGCTTGATGCCGGCATCGTCAATGGCCTTGAGCACCTGGGGGGCGCGCGCCTCGACGTAGTAGAACTGCACGTTCGTGGCGCCCTTGAACGGCTTCGACAGCGTCAGGTCGACGCGCTGATCGCCGTCGGTGTTGACCGCCTTCGTGACCGTCTTGCCCTGCAGCAGCTCGATGCCCTGCGGCGCAGTGATCAGCGTGGGCGCCGACAGGTTCGAGATCAGCAGGAACCCGCCGAAGAGCAGCGCGCCGATCAGCACGATGTAGATCAGCGGGTTGCGTGAGATCTTCTTGACATCCATGGTCCGTTCAGCGTACCGCCCGGGCACTGGCCCCCTGCTGTGCGTTCACCATCGGCGAACCGGGAGTCTTCGATGCGTTCGGGGTTTCGTCTCAGTCGCTGCGCTCCCTCGCTCAACCTTGACCCGCCGCGCCGCAACGCCGCTCCGCGGCATTGCCCCGACGGCGCGTCAAGAATACACGTGCGGCGCCAGCACTGCGACGTCACGCAGGTTGCGGTAGCGCTCGGCGTAGTCCAGCCCGTAGCCGACCACGAACTCGGTGGGGATGTCGAAGCCGACGTACTTGCAGTCGATCTCGACCTTCGCCGCCTCGGGCTTGCGCAGCAGCGCCAGCACCTCGATGGACTCCGCACCGCGGGACTCGAAGTTCTCCAGCAGCCAGCTCAGGGTCAGGCCCGAGTCGATGATGTCCTCGACGATCAGCACGTGCTTCCCGTGCAGATCGGTGTCGAGGTCCTTGCGGATCTGCACCACACCGCTGGACTTGGTGCCGGCGCCGTAGCTGGAGACCGCCATCCAGTCCATCGGCGCGTGGAAGGGCAGCGCGCGGATGAAGTCGGCCATCACCATCACGGCGCCCTTGAGCACGCCGATGAGGATGAGGTCCTTGCCCTCGTAGTCGACCGTCACCCGCGCGGCGAGCTCCTCGAGCTTGGCGTGGATCTCCTCCTCGGTGACGAGGATCTGGGCGAGGTCTTCAGGAATGTCCGCGGCGCGCATGGCATCGAGTTTAGATCGGGATCCGCACTACTGTGAGCGGAGGAGCGGACAGGAGCCCGCGGGGAAGGAAGACCATGGACCTCGACGAGATCCTCAAGCAGGTGCCGATCGACGACATCGCCGCCAAGTTCGGCGTCAGCACGGATGTCGCACGGCAGGCCGTCACCGAGGGCAGTGCCGCCCTGGTTCACGGGCTCGCCAGCAACGCGAAGACGGCGGAGGGCTCCTCCGCCATCGAGAACGCCCTGAACCGCCACGGCGGCTTCTCCGGCGCATCGACGGTGGACGACGTCGATCAGGCCGACGGCGGAAAGATCCTCGGCCACGTGTTCGGCGACAAGCAGCAGCAGGTCACCGACAGCCTGACCAAGTCCGAGAAGACCGCCGGCGGCATCGACTTCGGCAAGCTCCTGCCGATCCTCGCCCCGATCATCATGGGCGTGCTGGCCAATGCCAAGGGCGGCAGCAGCGGGAACGGCGGCGGTCTCGGCGGTATCCTGGGCGGACTGCTCGGCGGTGGACAGCAGAGCTCAGGCTCGACGGGAGGCGGCGGACTCGGCGACATCCTCGGCGGGCTCGGCGGGCTGTTCGGCGGCGCAACCGGTTCGTCCGGCAGCCAGGGCGGCAACGTGATCGGCGACATCCTGGGCGGTCTGTTCGGCAAGAAGTAGCCGACGCCCCACTGAGGGCCCGAGCCCGCCTCAGCGCGCCGCGAAGACGATGCGTCCGCCCTCGCGGCGTGCCGTGCATCCCGGCAGATCGATGGGCCCCTGGCCCGACCAGTCGGTCGCAAGACGGGCGACCTCCAGGGTCTGCACGCGCGTCAGGCCGACACCGAACTCGCTGTCGACCACCAGCCGGATGATCCGGTTCCGCAGAGCTGCGGGGTTGGCGGCGAGGGCTGCGACGCTGACGGAGATGCCGGCCTCGGCATGCTCGACGATGTCCTCGATGGTCTCGTCGATCATCTCGTCGAACGCCTCGGAGTCCTCCCGCAGCTGCTCGGCGGTGCGGGCGAGGGCCGCAGCGATACCCGGCCCGAGCTCGGCCTCGAGCACCGGCAGCACCGTCTCGCGCACGCGCACGCGAGCGAAGCGCGTCTCGGCGTTCTGCGGGTCGTCCCAGACCTGAAGAGCGGATGCTGCGCAGCAGGCTCGCGTGGTGGCGCGGCGCACACCCAGCAGCGGGCGCAGCCACAGCATCCCGTCCACGTCCTGTCGCACCGGCGGCATGCCCTGCAGGCTGGCGGCGCCCGAGCCGCGGGCGAGGCCCAGCAGCACGGTCTCGGCCTGGTCGTCGAGCGTGTGGCCCAGCAGCACGGCTTCCGCTCCGACCTCCCGCGCGCATTGCCGCAGGGCGGCGTAGCGGGCGTCGCGCGCGGCGGCCTCGGGACCGTCGGGATGCTGCGGATCCACCCGCACGGTCAGCACCCGGGCATCCGCTCCCTGCTCGCGCGCCTGCGCCGCAGCGCGCTGCGCGACGGCATCCGATCCCACCTGCAGTCCGTGGTCGACGACGGCGGCCGTCACCGCGATGCCGATCCGGCACGCTTCGAAGATCGTCGCCGCGGTCAGCGCGAGCGAGTCGGCACCGCCGGAGAGGGCGACGACCACGGCGCAGCCTGCGTGCGGCGCGAGGGATGCGCGCACGGCACGGCGGACTTCGGCGATGGCGGGATCGAGCGAGGGCACCCCTCCACCGTAGAGGGCGCCGGAGCGCACGACCAGGCACGAGTATCCTGGTTCGGGATGCCCAGCGGCATCCTCATGATCTTCCGAATCCGGCATCCGACTCAAGGAGAATGCACATGGGCGCATACGACGCCACCATCGAGATCCCGCGCGGCAGCCGCGTGAAGTACGAGGTCGACCACGAGACCGGTCGCGTGCACCTCGACCGCGTGCTGTACACGACTTTCGGCTACCCGGCCGACTACGGCTTCTTCGACAACACGCTCGGCGAGGACGGGGACCCGCTGGACGTGCTGGTGCTGCTGGATCACGCCATCTACCCGGGCGTCGTCGTCAACGTGCGTCCCGTCGCGGTGCTGAAGATGAGCGACGAGGCCGGTGGCGACGACAAGCTCGTCGCCGTGCTGAGCAAGGACCCGCGCTGGGCGCACATCCAGGACGTCGATGACCTGCCCGAGTACACCAAGAAGGAGATCGCGCACTTCTTCGAGCACTACAAGGACTTGGAGCCCGGCAAGTGGGTCAAGGTCGACGAGTGGGGCAACGCAGCCGAGGCGCAGCGCATCCTCGACGAGGCCTTCGCACGCCGCGAGGCCGAGGGTCACTGACCCTGTCGACGAAGCCCCCGGTTCGCGCCGGGGGCTTCGTCGTCTGCTTTTCGCGTGCGGATCAGACGCTGACGCCGCGGGCGCGCAGGAAGGGCGCGGGGTTGATCGTTCCGGCGCTGGTGTACACCTCGAAGTGCAGGTGGCATCCCAGCGACCGGCCGGTGTTGCCGGAGTAGCCGATCACCTGACCGGCGCTGACGTGCTGGCCGACGCTCACGATCTGGCGGGACTGGTGCGCATAGCCGGTGGAGACGCCACCGCCGTGGCTGATCTTCGTGTAGTTGCCGTACCCGCTGGTGAAAAAACGACTGACGACGGTGCCCGACGCCGCCGCATAGATGGGCGCGCCGCAGCCGTTGGCGAAGTCGAGTCCGCGGTGAAAGCTCGAGCTGCACTTGCCGTTCTGGCAGACGCTGCCGCGCGAGCCGTAGCCGGATGAGATGAAGCCGCCGTGCGGGCGGACCCAGCCGCTGCCGCTTCCGGAGCCGCCTCCTCCGCCACTGCCGCCGCCGTTGTTCTTGGCGGCTTCCTCGGCGGCCTTGCGGGCAGCCTCCTCGCGGGCCTTGCGCTCGGCCGCTTCGCGGGCCTCACGCGCCTTGCGGACCTGCTCGCCCTTCTGGTAGCCGGCGACAGTCGCGGCGGTCGTGTCCTTGAGGGCGGCGAGCTGCGCCTGCAGGGTCTCGAGGTTGGATTCCTTCTCGGTGACGGCGGCCTGCGCGGCATCCGCCGCCGCCTGGGCCTGCTTCATCTTCTGTTCGGCGATCTTCTGCAGTCGATCGCGCTCGTCACGAGCCGTCTTGGCCTGGTCGGTCAGGGCCTGCGCAGAATCGCGGGCCGCAGCAGCACGGTCGGCGATGGTGCGGTTGTACTCGAGCAGCTGGTCCATGCTGCCCAGGCGCGAGAGCAGGCCGTCGGCGCCCTGGGACGAGTCCGAGAGGAACAGCTCGAGGGCGGCCTGATCACCGCCGCTGCGATACAGCTGCGTCGCGACCTGGCCCGCTTTGCGGGAACTGTCCGCAGCGATCTTCGCCTGGGCGTCGGCCTGCCCCTGCAGATCCTGAGCGCGCTGGGCCTGCTCGAAGTAGGCCTCCTGAGCGGCGTAGAACTCATCGCCGGCCTTCTGCGCGGCGGCCTCTGCGTCGGCGGCCTGCTGAGTGAGCTGCTGGATGAGCTGCTGGATGCGGGTGATCTCAGCGCCCTTGGCGGCCTCGTTGCCCTTCGCGCGCTGCACGTCGTCCCAGCTGGGGTAGCCGGGTTCGGCATGCGCGATCAGGGAGGAACCGGAGAGCCCGAAGGCGGTCAGCGCGACGGCACTGAGCGCGCCGACGGTGAGCGCACTGCGGCGGGTCAGCCTGGCGGACGGCCACAGGGCGCGCTGCTCAGCCGGGGTCGGCGCGCACCCGCACGTCTCGGCTGCTGACCGAGCGTCCGTCTTGAATTCGTCGTTCACTCGGCCCCTTCCGCCGGTTTCACAAGTGCCACACTAACAACATTCGTCACATCCGCAACAGGTGCTGTCGGCGTTCAGGGCACAGGAGACCATCCCATCGTCCACCCGAAACGCCCGGGAGTCACGCAGGCCCGCCTTCGATTTCGTTTTTCGTCGGAGTGTCCCTTATGCTTGAGCGTCGGCAAGGGAAACCCCCTGGGACTCTCTTCGGCCCCATCGTTTAGCGGCCTAGGACGCCGCCCTTTCACGGCGGTAGCACGGGTTCGAATCCCGTTGGGGTCACTGATCCGATACAATTGAAAAGTTATGGCCCTGTAGCGCAGTTGGTTAGCGTGCCGCCCTGTCACGGCGGAGGTCGCGGGTTCAAGTCCCGTCAGGGTCGCTCTGAGCGTCGAGCCTTCTTTCGAGGAGGCTCTTCGTCTAAGAAGCGGCAGATCATGATGTGCCGCACGGCTCTGTAGCTCAGTTGGTAGAGCGCACGACTGAAAATCGTGAGGTCACGGGATCGACGCCCGTCGGAGCCACAAGGCTGATCGTTACAATCAGCCCAGAAACCCCCGCGTAGCTTCTACATCGCGGGGGTTTTGCTTTGCCCAGGGTCCGCGCAGTGCCCTCTGTTCACTCGGCCCGAGCCATCTCGACCTGGGCCGTCTGCCCCTGGATGGTGACCTCATAACTGATGACGCCCTTGTCGTATGAGAAGTTCTTGGTGGCGTCCTGCGACCCGAGAAGCGCGTTCTTCAACTTGGCCGTGTCCGCCTCAGAGGTCCACGTGAAGCTCGTCGAGCCGTCCTGCGGCACGACGACGGTGCCGACCCAATACAGCGCGGTCGTCTTGCCTCCGTCGATGACGAAGTCGATCGTGATCGTCTGACCGACGACCGTCGCCTCCATCCCGGACCCTTCGGCCTTCGAGTTGCTCTGCTTCCAAGTGCCTTCAAGGCTCACCGGGGTGGGCTTCGGTGCAGGCGCGGGTGTCTCGCTCACCGCTCGGCCACCGTCCGCTGAGCCGCTGGAAGAAGGAGCAGGACTACCTGCACAACCCGTCGTGAACAGGGCGAGAGCCAGAAGACTCGACGCGAGCGCAATTCGAAAGTGTCGCCGTGACATGGTGATGGATCCTCGTTATCAGGGCCGGGTGATCTCCGGCGCATCAGAACATCGGCTCGGATACGCCTCAAGAACCGAGCTGAGTGCGCTGCGGCCACGAGTTCCTCGCATCGCGGCCGATCCGAGGCTAGCAGTCACGAATTCCACCGCGCGCGCCCGCGGGATGATGGACCCATGCCCTTCTCCCGCTCCGAGCTGCTGTCGTTCACGGGCGGGACGCTCCCCGACCTGATCCCCGACCCGACCCGTCTGCTGTTCGTCGGCATCAACCCCGGGCTGCTGTCCGTGGCTGTGCAGGCGCACTTCGCGCCGCGCGGCAACAGGTTCTTCCCCGCGCTGCTGGCGGCGGGCATCGTCGACCGGCGCATCGATGCCTCTGCAGGGATGCTTCCTGCCGACGAACATCACCTCAAACACCGCGGCGTGGGCATCACCAGCATCGTCCCGGGTGCCTCGGCCAAGGCATCCGATCTGTCGAACGACGAACTGCACGAAGGCGGACGACGACTCCGTGCGGACATCCAGAACATCCGCCCGAGGGTCGTCGCACTGCTGGGCATCGGCGCGTACCGCACCGCCTTCGGCGCACCGCACGCGACCGTCGGCCGTCAGCCGATCGAGTGGGAGGGCACGGACGAAGTATGGGTGGTCCCCAACCCGAGCGGGCTCAACCGGCACTACACGACGGCGGCCCTCGCCGAGGCCTACCGCGAGGTCGCCGTGCGCGCGGGGATCGTCACCGCCTGAACGTCACCGCCTGAACGTCACCTTCTGACCGAAGAGGAGGGCCCGGCAGCCGCCGAGCCCTCCCGAATCAGACGTGGCGCGTCTAGTGAACCCACGCGGCCGAGGCGCTGCCCCAGCCGGTCTCGTCATCCCAGCCGGTTCCCACCTTCAGCGAGGTGGTCGCCCCGTCGAACGTGCGCACGGAGTACACGTACCCGCCCGAGGCGTCCACGCCGTTGACGAAGTCCACACGGATGGCGCCCGTGCCGATGCCCGCCCCGGTGACGTCGGTGAACCCGGCGCCGTGCGAGGAGTAGATCAGCGGGTTCAGCAGGCCGAAGCCCCGATGCCCGTTGGCCTGGATCTTCAGCGCGGTGATGCCGGCGAACAGCGGCGAGGCCAGGCTGGTCCCACCGATCCGGTAGGTGTCGTACATCGCCTTGCCGGAGAACGTCTGCGTCTGCCCCACGAGCATGCCCGTCGTGGGGTCGGCGTCCATCGCCACATCGGGAACCGCACGCCCGCCGTTGGGGCTGACGATGCCGGCATCCTTCTGATACGTCGGCTCGGGGACGTTGGACGAGTAGCCGCCGCCCCCGCCATACAGGAAGCCGCCGGCCGACGCCCACGTGCCGTCCGTCAGCGAGTACTTCGACGTCTGCCAGCCGGTCTGCCCGACCAGCCCGTCGGGCGTGATCGCGGTGGACGTGCCGCCGACGGCCGTGACATAGGGGTTGGATGCCGGATAGTCGGTCTGCGGGGTGCCGAGCGAGGTCACTTCGTCGCCGTTGTCGCCGCTGGAGAACACGTAGCTGATGCCCTGAGCGGCGCCCTGCAGGAACGCGGTGTCGTAGGCCAGCGCAAGCGAGGGCTTGGTGGCATCGCCCACGCCGCCCCACGAGTTCGTCACGATGTTGGCGAGGTTCTCGTCGTTGATGCGGTTGAACGTGTCGAGCAGGTCGGGATCCGTGCAGCTCTTCGCGGCGTAGTACCTCACGTTCGCCGCCGGAGCCATGGCGTGCACGGCCTCGACGTCGAGGGTCTCCTCGCCGTACCAGCCGGGCATGTCGCACTGGTAGGGCGAGTTGTTGCTGTTGACGTTCGTGTACGTGCGCGGGAGGCTCTGCGAGAACTGCCCCGCGGCGAACGGCTTGTCGCCGGTGTCGGTCGCGTACCGGTCGGCATCCGACGCGATCGTCGGCGACGCGTACGCATCGGTGATGGCCACCGTCACGCCGCTGCCGTCGTACCCGCCGGTCAAGCCCTTCTCGTACGCGGCGCGCAGCTGCGGGCCGGTGTAGCCGCACGGCGAGTAAGCCAGCGAGGCGCCCTGGAACTCCGGCAGCGTCGTCCCGTCGGGCGTCGGCATGTTCGCCGGCGTCGCGGATCCGTACCATTCGCCGCAGATGGGAGCGTTGCGGAAGCCGGCCGACGGGGGCGCGGGCTTCTGCGTCTGCGGCTTGACGATCGACGGGGTCGTGTCCAGCCCGCTGACGGCGATCACCGCACCGGCGAGGGATGCCGGAGTGCTGGCCGCGCCCGACGGAGCCTGCACGGTCTGACCGTCATGCCGGTACTTCGCCAGGGTCACGCCGAACGCCTTGTTCACGGCGCCGACTCCACCGGACACGTCGACGTAGCGGTGCTGCGGATCGACCGAGGCCTTCAGGCCGGCGCCGGTCAGCCAGGCGGTGACGGCGGACACCGTGGAGGCGCCGGCGTCGAACCGCGCGTGGTACTGCGCGGGTGTCAGGAACTGCCGGTACTGCGAGGATCCGGGCGTCGACACGGCGGTCGCGAACGACTGCAGCGCCGCCAGACCGCCGTTCGGCGCGAGGTAGACGCGGGCCTGCACGTTGCCGGTGGCGGGACCCACCTTCGCGGCGTGGGTCAGCCACCCGGGTGACGAGTTCGGGATCGGCGACGTGGGAGGTGGGGAGGCATTCGCGGCGGTTCCGCCGCCGAGTACTGCGAGGGTGGTCGCGATGACCGTGAGTGACACAGCGAGGACTGATTTACGCATCCGAATCTCCAGATGTTGAGTTCGGCATCGGCGGACGCCGGTGTCTGCGAGTGGCGATGATAGACCCGGATGCCGGAGGTCTGCCGTGAGTTTCGAGGCGGCCATAATGAGGAGGGATTCCGTCTGAGGGGACGGAGGCTGTGCAGATCGGCAGTGGATGATGATGAGGGCGAGACCGCGTCGATCCAGCATGCGCAGAGGAGCATGGCTGCTCATCGGCCTGGTCGCCGTGATCGCTCTGATCTCCGGCGCCGTCGGGGGCACGCAGACACCGGATGCCGCACCCGCAGCTGTGCCGACGGCGAGCGCGGGATCGTCGGCGCCGATGGACGCCGCGCCCGAAGCCACCCCGCAACCGACGCCGGAACCGACATCGCAACCGACCCGGACGCCGAGCGCCGCGCCCACGGCATCCGCAGACTCCGCACTCGCACTGCTGGAGACGCTCCCCATCAAGGGCCGCGCACCGAAGACCGGCTACGAACGCGCGCAGTTCGGCCCGCGATGGAAGGACGTCGACCGCAACGGCTGCGACACCCGCAACGACGTCCTCGCCGCGCAGCTGACCGACATCACCCGTCGCGGACGCTGCGTCGTGCTCTCCGGCACCCTGCACGACCCGTACTCCGGATCGACGATCGCGTTCGTCCGCGGGCAGAGCACATCGCAGCTGGTGCAGATCGACCACGTCGTCGCCCTCAGCGACGCCTGGCAGAAGGGTGCGCAGGCACTCACTCCCGAGCAGCGCACGGCGTTCGCCAACGACCCGCTGAACCTGCTGGCTGTGGACGGCTCCGCCAACGCGTCCAAGCGCGACGGGGATGCCGCCACCTGGCTGCCGAAGACCAAGGGCTTCCGCTGCGCGTACGTCGCACGCCAGGTCGCCGTCAAGACCGCCTACGACCTGTGGGTGACGCAGGCCGAGCACGACGCCATCGCCCGGATCCTGGCCGCCTGCCCCGCGCAACCCGCCCCGGCGCGATGACCGAGCACCCCGTCACGAGCCCGTGCCACACTGGGCGCATGATGGATGACCCGCGACAGAGGCGACGCCTGTCCGAGACGCTCGACGAGTTCCAGCAGGCCGAGGGGCATCCGGATTTCCGCGTGGACGTGGAGCGCATCCGCTTCTCGCCCTACTACTCACGGCTCTCCGCAGTGACGCAGGTGATCTCGCAGGCGGGAGCGGGACTGGCCGTGCACAACCGCCTCACGCACTCCATCAAGGTGGCGGCCGTCGCCCGCGCGATCGCCACGCAACTGTCCACGCGCACCGACGAGCCCGGCCGGATCGTCGCGGAGCTCGGCGGCGCGCATCCGGTGGTCGTCCAGGCCGCATCCGCCGCGCACGACCTCGGGCATCCGCCGTTCGGGCATCTCGGCGAGCAGACCCTCGACCGCCTGGCACGCGACAGGTTCGGCCTGCGGGAGGGCTTCGAGGGGAATGCGCAGACCTACCGCATCCTCACCCGCCTCGACGAGCACGACCGCCCCGGCGTCGGTCTCAACCTCACCGCCGCCGTGCGCGCCGCCGTACTGAAGTACCCCTGGCGGCGCGGCGAGGGCGGCATCCGACGCGGCGGCGCGAGCAAGTTCAGCTTCTACGCCGTCGACGAGCAGGATGCCAGGGACGCTCTCGCCGCGTATCCCCTGATCGAGCCCGGCCAGCAGACCGTCGAGTGCTCCATCATGGACATCTCCGATGACATCGCCTACTCGCTGCACGACCTCGACGACTTCTACCGCGCGGGCCTGCTGAACCCCGCCACGCTGTCCTCGGAGTTCCGCAGCTGGCATCACGGGCTCGCGAGTCTGCGGGCAACCGACACCGCCGATCTGACCGTCGACGCCCGCAGACCGGGGTACTCCCTGGAGCTGCTGTGGCGACGGCTGCAGGCGAAGGATGCCTGGATCGCCGACCCCGACGCCTTCGGCCAGGCGGTGGCGAAGGTCAAGGCCGAGGTCGTCGACGGACTCGTCGCGGAGCCGTTCGACGGGTCACTCGCCAGCGAGCGCAACCTGGCAGGGTTCACGAGCGGCTGGATCTCGCGGCTGCAGTCGGCCGTCGAGGTGCACCGGCATCCGGACATCCGCTGCGGCCACGTCGCGTTGAACCGGCAGGCGTGGCATGAAGTGGCCGTGCTGAAGTTCCTGCACGAGCGATTCATCCTCGAGCGTCCCGACCTCACCGTCTACCAGCGCGGCCAGGCGAGCGTGCTGGAGCGCCTGGTGGACGGCTTCACCGCCTGGCTCGACGACCCCCGAGACGCCCGGCGCGCACCTCGCCGGCTGATCGACCTGGTCGAGCTCGCGGCCGATGACCACCGCAGGCTGCGGCAGGACGCTCCCGAGCTGGTGGAGTCGCGGACGGATGCCGACCTGGACGCCCTCGCCCGCGGCCGGGGCATCATCGACTACGTCGCCTCGCTCACCGACACCCAGGCCATCTCGCTCGACGCCCTGCTGGCTGGGCGCACCGAGCGGCTGTGGGACGCGGGACAGGGTCTGTAGCACCGGGCTGCTCGACGAGAAGCCCTGTTCTTGAGGAACGCCGCTCCCCCGCACATTCCTCATGATGGAAATCGCGTCTCACGCCGGCTGTCGCGTGTCAGAGTGGAGGACACACCCTCAGGAGGCCAGCATGCGCGCAGTCGTCTACGACCAGTTCACCCAGGATCTCGATGCTCTGCAGGTGCGTGAGGTCCCCGAACCCAAGGTCTCCCCGGCATCCGTGCTGATCGACGTGCGCGCGGCAGGCGTGAACCCGGTGGACTGGAAGCTGATGGCCGGGTACCTCGACCCGATCATGCCCTCGCAGTTTCCGATCATCCCCGGCTGGGACGTGGCGGGAGTGGTCGTAGGCGTGGGCCTGGACACCCCGGAGTTCCAGGTGGGCGACGAGGTGATGGCCTACGCCCGCACCGACACGGTCGGCGGCGGCACGTTCGCCGAGCGTGTGGACGTGCCGGTGCGCGCGGTCGCGCACAAGCCGGCATCCCTCAGCTGGGAGCAGGCCGGCGCACTCCCCCTCGCCGGCGGCACGGCGCTGCGCACCATCGACGCTCTCGGCGAGCTGCACGCCCGCACTCTGCTCATCCACGGCGGCTCGGGCGGCGTCGGCAGCTTCGCCGTGCAGATCGCCATCGCCCGCGGCGCACGCGTGATCGCCACGGCATCCGAGGCCAACCACGACTACCTGCGCAGTCTCGGCGCCATCCCCACCACCTACGGCGACGGGCTCGTCGAGCGCGTGCGCGCGCTCTCCGACGGCGCGGTCGACGCCGTCGCCGACTTCGCCGGAGGGATGCTGGATGTCACCCTCGCCGTGCTGGCCGAGGGCGCTCCGCACGCGTCCATCGCCGACGCCTCGGTCACCGAGCACGGCGGGCGGCACATCTGGGTGCGCCCCGACGGCGCGCAGACCGCGCGCCTGGCCGAACTCGCCGACCAGGGCGCGCTGAAGGTGGAGGTCGCTCAGACGTTCCCGCTGGAGGGCGTCGCCGACGCCTTCCGCGCCAGCCAGACCCACCACGTGCGCGGAAAGCTGGTCATCGTCCCCTGACGACGGCCTGTCGAGACCTCAGACCTGTCGAGACCTCAGAAGACCTCGTCGTCGCCGGGCGAACGAACCGTGCGGCGCGAGACGTTCCCGCCGTCGGCGGTTCCCTCGGTGCGGGTGACGACTTCGGTGCGCCGACGGCTCACCATGAGGATGATGCCGATGAGGAAGGCGACGACGCCCGCGCCCATGAGAATGTAGCCGATCATGTGCAGGTCGGCCCATGGCACCTGCACGTTGAGAGCGAACGCGAGGATCGCGCCGATCACGAACAGGACGATTCCGGTTCCGATGGTCATGACGGTTCCCTTCGATCAGGGGCGCGAGGTCCGCACCCACCTGCTCCAGGGTTGCCGCAACGGCCGAAGAACACAAGGGGTTGACAGCTCCTAGTCGTCCCCGCTGTCCAGGCAGGGGCGCACGACCAGCACGACCACGACGGCCACGAGCGCCGCGCAGGTGACCAGCACCGACGAGGGCAGGAGCGGGTCGACCAGCACCAGCGCCACAGCCGCCAGCAGCACGGCATCCACCACGCGGTCGCCCACCTTCCGGATCGCCACGAACCAGATCCCCAGCAGGAACACCGCGATGGGGATCGCGACGGCGAACGCCGCCGCCCGCGGGGACAGCTCGGTCTGGCCGGTGAGCACGTTCACCTCCAGGCCGATGCCCACCGAGAATGCCGCCGCGGCGGCCAGCACGAAGTAGTGCGTGTAGCCATAGCGCAGCGAGCTCCACAGCGAGCCGATCGCGCGGTGATGCGGTGGCCAGAAGTAGATCCACCACAGCGATGCCGCCGCCACGAGCGTGAGCGCGGCGATCCCGATCAGCGGCAGCACTGAGTCGACTTCGTCCAGAGCGCTGATCACGGCCGTCGCCGATGCCAGCACCGTCTCACCCAGCACGATCAGGCTGAATGCCGAGTAGCGCTCGGTGATGTGGCGCGGATGCCACGGCGTGGTGCTGCGCCGCTCCGCGATCACTGGCACGGACAGCTCGGAGATGATCAGCACGGCGACGCCGATGTACCTGACGGGGCCCGCGGGCAGGAGCAGGAACGGCAGCCACAGCATCTGCACCACCGCCACGCCGATCGCGTACGTCAGGCTCGTTCGCCGAAGCGTGGGAGCGGATGCCGCCGCCCGCAGCCACTGCGCGATCAGCGCCACCCGCATCACGACGTACGCGTACACCAGCAGCCGCAGATCGCCGCTCTCGTAGGCCGGTCGGATGCCGGCAGCGAGCACGAGCACGCCGCTCATCTGCACGATCGTGACCACGCGGTACAGCCAGTCGTCGGTGTCGAACGAGGTCGCGAACCAGCTGAAGTTCATCCACGCCCACCAGATGGCGAAGAACACGATCAGGTACGTCGCGATGCCGTTCTGGAAGTGCCCATCGCGCAGCTGCTCATGCAGTTGCGACGACGCAATGCTGACGGCCACGACGAACACCAGGTCGAAGAACAGCTCCAGTGAACTGGCGGCGCGATGCGGCTCGGCGGGGTCGCGCGGCAGCATCCGGTTCAGACGGAACCTGGATGCCACCGCGTGCTCGCTCACGGGGGTCAGGATAGCGGCCGACCCTTCGACAGCCTCAGGGACCCAGTACGGAGTGCTACAGCTCGCCGGGGCGCATGGCCTCGGCGTCCATCGCCTTCAGCACGCGCAGGGCCGCGGTGTCGGAGGGCGGCTCGGTCGCGGCATCCGTCCTCCGCCGTCTCGGCGCATAGACCACCAGCGCGTGGAACAGGAACCGCGCGAAGAACGCCACCACCAGCGAGATGGCCGTCGCGAGCACAGCGGAGATGTGCCAGGTCTCGACCATCAGCGCCATCACGGGGATGCGCAGCGCCGCCTCGATGCCGTTGAACGAGGCGGATGCTGCGAACCGCACCCACAGTCGCGAGGCGTCGGCGCGCTCGTCGCGGAAGACGAACAGCTCCTGCAGCACGAAGTTGCCGATGATGGTCACCGCAGCACCGATGATCGCCGCGGGCACGTAGTCCATGCCGAGGTGCACGAGCGCCCACATGATGCCGATGTTGGCCACGGCGCCGATGCCGCCGATCGCCGCGAAGAGGCCCATCTTGCCGAAGCGGAGCCGTGCCAGGTGCGCGAGGAACATGGCCCCCTGGCGCAGGCTGGCCTTCGAGGTCCCGTGCCGGCGTGCACCGAACTCCATCGGCACCTCGGCGATGCGCAGTGGACCGCGCCGGCCGCCCCGGACGAGGATCTCCAGCAGGATCTTGAACCCCTCGGGCCGCAGCAGGTCGATGTCCAGTTGCGAACGGTCGACGAGGAAGAACCCGGTCATCGGATCGCTGCTGCGCCACAGCCGCCGCAGGAACATGGCCTTGGTCACGGCCGTCGCGGCTTTGGAGACCCCCAGCCGCACCGCCGTGCCGAGCCCGGTCGAGTCGCCCCCGCCGATGTAGCGGGAGGCCGCCACGACATCCGCATCGCCGTCGCCGAACCTGGCGAGCATGGCGGGGATGAGCTCCGGCGGATGCTGCAGATCGCCGTCCATGACCACGCACACGTCGTGCGCGGCCTCGGCGAGCCCGACGACCACAGCGCCACCCAGGCCGCCCGTGTTGTGCTCGCGGTGGATGCCGCGCACCGGGAGCGGGGCGGATGCCGCGACCCGCGCGATCTCGTCGATGGTGCCGTCGGAGCTGTCGTCGACGAAGAGGATCTCCGCGTCGAATCCGGCGAGCGCGGATGCCGTGCGCGCGACCAGCTCGGCGACGTTGTCGCGCTCGTTGAAGGTCGGCACGACCACTGTGACGGCTGGGACCGTGACGGAGGTGCTCATGCGCTGCCCTCCCCCGGGATCGAAGCCACCGCACACAATCGTGCCATCTTTCCCCATGAGCATCCTCCGCCCCGTGCCGGCACAGCCCTGCGGGTAAGGTGGCACGGGCCAGGAAACACGGTCGATGACGATGATGACGACGAGGAACTCATGACACTGCTCAGACATCCGGCGCACTGGTGGCGGGAGAACCGCCTGCCGCTGCTGGCCGCACTCACCACGATGTTCATCCTGCTGTTCACCGTCGGCGGCGCCGTCGGCATCGCGCACGCGGCGACCAAGCCGGCGGCGAACGACAGCGTGAAGGGGCAGACCTTCACCATCGCCACCGACACCACCTGGGCTCCGTTCGAGTTCCAGCGCGACGGGAAGCTGCGCGGCATCGACATCGACCTGATCAAGGCCGTCGCCGCCGACCAGGGCTTCGACGTCAAGATCGACGTGATCGGATTCGACGGGGCGCTGGCCGCCGTCACCGCCGGGCAGGCGGATGCCGTGATGGCGGGCATGTCCATCACCTCAGAGCGCGAGAAGCTGTTCGACTTCTCCAACCCGTACTTCGATTCCGGCATCCAGATGGCCGTCGCGAAGAACGACGACAGCGTCAAGGCCTACGCCGACCTCGCGGGCAAGACGGTCTCCGCCAAGACCGGCACCGAGGGCTACGCCTTCGCCGAGAAGCTCGGCAAGGAGTTCGGGTTCACGGTCACCGGCTTCCAGGATGCCGCGGACGCGTACAACGACGTCACCACGGGCCACTCCGCCGCCGTGTTCGACGACTACCCGATCCTGGCGTACGGCATCGCCACCGGCAACGTGGATCTGAAGACGGTCACGCCGCAGGAGAAGGCGTCCAGCTACGGCATGGCTGTGAAGAAGGGCGCCAACGAGGCCCTGCGCAAGGCGTTCAACGAGGGCCTGAAGAACCTCATCGACAACGGCGAGTACCAGAAGATCCTCGACGACTACCTCGGTGAGGCGGCTCCGAAGGCCGCCACCATCGGTGAGGGCAAGGCGGCTCTCGGCAACGACAAGCTCGACCCGGGCAAGCCCGGCGAACTGCCGAAGAACCCCGCGTTCGCGGTCGACACCCCGCAGACGCACGGCGAGTTCACCATCGCGACCGACACCACGTTCGCGCCGTTCATCTACCAGCTGGACGGCAAGAACGTCGGCATCGACATGGACCTGATCCGTGCCATCGCCGCCAACCAGGGCTTCAAAGTCGACATCAAGCCGCTGGGCTTCGATGCAGCCCTCGCCGCCGTCACCGCCGGGCAGGCCGACGGCGTGATCGCCGGCATGAGCATCACCGACGAGCGCAAGAAGGTCTTCGACTTCTCCGACCCGTACTACCAGTCGGGCGTGCAGATGGCCGTCGCCAAGGACAGCGACATCACCTCGTACAAGGGCCTGAAGGGAAAGACCGTCGCCGTCAAGACCGGCACCGTCGGCTACGACTTCGCCAAGAAGCTCAGCGCCGAGATCGGCTTCAAGGTCAACGCCTTCCAGGATTCCGCCGACATGTACAACGACGTGGCCACCGGCAACTCCGCCGCCACGTTCGAGGACGCTCCGGTGCTGCAGTTCGGCATCGCCTCCGGCAACGTGCCGCTGAAGATCGTGACGGATGCCGAACCCGGCGCCGACTACGGCTTCGCCGTGCTGAAGGGCCACAACGCCGAGCTGCTGAAGATGTTCGACACCGGCCTGCAGAACGCCAAGGACACCGGCGTCTACCAGCAGATCATCGACCGCTACCTGGCCAGCGACGACGCCGGCACCACCTCCGACAACTCGTTCTGGAGTCTGGTGAAGACCTCGATCGGCCCGCTGTCGCAAGGTCTCGTGCTCACCCTGCTGGCCACGGCGCTGTCGATCCTGTTCGCCATGATCCTGGGCATCCTGTTCGGCATCCTCAAGCTGTCGGCCAACCCGTTCCTGCGCTTCCTCGCGAGTGCCTATGTGAACATCTTCCGCGGCACCCCGGTGCTGGTGCAGGCGTTCTTCTTCTACTTCGGCGTGCCGGCCGTGACCGGCCAGCCCCTGGACGCCCTGACCGCCGGTGTGATCACGCTGTCGCTGAACGCCGGTGCGTACATCACCGAGATCGTCCGCGGCGGCGTGCAGTCGGTGGATCCCGGTCAGATGGAGGCCTCGCGATCGCTGGGCCTGGGCTGGGGCTCGTCGATGCGCCGCGTGGTGATGCCGCAGGCGTTCAAGATCATGACGCCCAACCTCATCAACCAGTTCATCATCACGCTGAAGGACACCTCGCTGCTGTCGGTGCTGGGCTTCGCCGAGCTGACGTACCAGGGCCGCATCGTGATCGCATCCACGTTCCGCTCGTTCGAGATCTGGATCGTCGTCGGCATCATGTACTTCATCGTGATCTGGCTGCTGACGGTGCTCTCGAACTGGGTCGACCGGAAGTTCAACAAGTAGGGGATGACCATGACGAACAACGAGCAGACCTACACGACTCCGGTCACCACCGCTTCGGGGAACCCCATCGAGGTGCGCGACCTGCACAAGTCCTTCGGGAAGAACGAGGTGCTCACCGGCATCGACCTGACCGTCGCCAACGGCGAGGTCGTCACCGTGATCGGCCCCTCCGGCTCCGGCAAGTCCACGCTGCTGCGCTGCCTGAACCGGCTCGAGGAGGTCACCAGCGGCGAGGTGCTGATCCTGGGCGAGAACATCGCCACGGCGAAGGGCAAGAACCTCGATGCCGTGCGACAGCGCGTGGGCATGGTGTTCCAGCACTTCAACCTGTTCCCGCACATGACCGCGCTGGAGAACATCGCGCTGGCGCCCGTCGAGCTGAAGATGCTCAGCAAGGCGGATGCCCGCAAGCGCGCCCTCGAGCTGCTCACCCGGGTGGGGCTGGAGGACAAGGCGGATGCCCGCCCGGCATCCCTCTCCGGCGGGCAGAAGCAGCGCGTGGCCATCGCCCGCGCGCTGGCGATGAGCCCCGGCATCATGCTGTTCGACGAGGCCACCAGCGCCTTGGACCCGGAGATGGTCGGCGAGGTGCTGCAGGTGATCCGGGACCTGGCGGCGTCGGGCATGACGATGGTGCTGGTCACGCACGAGATGGGCTTCGCCCGCGAGGTGGCCGACCGCGTGGTGTTCATGGCCGACGGGAAGGTGGTCGAGTCCGGCGCCCCGGCCGACATCTTCGACAACCCGCAGGAGGCCCGCACGCAGGACTTCCTGTCGAAGGTGCTCTGACGCCGGCGCTTCGACGGGCTCAGCGACCCAGCAACTGGGTCCCTGAGCCGGGCCCACGCGCCCCCGAGGCTCCGGGCGACGCGAAGCGGCGCTCGGAGTGGGGCGTGGGGAGCGAAGGGTCGCCCCAGCCACGCAAGACGGCTTTACCCTTGGAGTATGAGCATTCCTGCATCCGACACCATCACCATGTTCGGCGCCGCATGGTGCGGCGACTGCCGCCGCACCAAGAAGCAGCTCGACGAGCTGGGCATCGAGTACACCTACATCGACCTGGTCGCCGAGCCCGCCGCGGCCGACGTGGCCAAGGAGATCTCGGGCCGCACCAACATCCCCGTGGTCGTGTACCCCGACGCCAGCCACCACGTCGAGCCGTCCAACGCCGACGTCGAGGCCAAGCTGCGCGAGCTGTCGCTGATCTGACGGACTCCGATCGGACTCCGCGAGGATGGAACCCAGTCTCACTACCGCTTAGGCTGGGTTCCATCCCGAAGGAGACGAAGATGACTCAGGATGCCGCCGTCGCCACGGCGAAGGATTCGAAGAAGGACACCGGGCTGGATGCCGCCGAGCAGACGGCGCTGGATGCCGACATCGCGGTGCTGCAGCAGGGCTCGCGCACCTGGTCCGCGCTCACGGTCGCACAGCGCATCACGCTGCTGAAATCGTTGCGCACCAGCGTCGCGGCCACCATCGAGGACTGGGCGAACACGGCATCCGACTCCAAGGGACTGCGTCCCGGGCATCCGCTCCGAGGCGAGGAGTGGCTGAGCGGCCCCTACTCGGTGCTGGGTGCGCTGGACGCCTACGCCGACACGCTCGCCAGACTGGCGGCGGGCCGCAGCGCGCTGGACGGCCTGAGCATCGGCCGCGCACCGGGCGGGCGCACGAAGGTCGACGCGTTCCCGCTGACCGGCATCGACAGCTTCCTGCTGTCGGGCTTCACCGGCGAGGTGTGGCTGCAGCCGGGCATCACCCCCGACACCGCGCGCAGCGCGGCGGGTCTCGGGCAGTTGACGCCCGCCGCATCCGGCGGTGTGGGGCTGGTGCTGGGCGCCGGCAACATCACCTCCATCCCCGTTCTCGACGTGATGTACGAGCTGCTCGCGCACAACCGCGTGGCGCTGCTGAAGGTCAACCCCACGCAGGATTCGCTGGTGCCGGTGTACGAGCGGGCACTGGCGCCGCTGATCGAGCCGGGCTTCCTGCGCATCGTCCGGGGCGGGCCGGCCGTGGGCGCCTACCTGACCGGGCATCCCGATCTCGTGCATGTGCACATCACCGGATCCGCGGCCACCTTCGACACCATCGTGTGGGGTCCGTCTCGCGGGCCGAAGGCCGGGGCGACCACGCGTCGCAAGCGCGAGAATCGCCCCCTGCTGAAGAAGCCGATCACGGCCGAGCTGGGCGGCGTCTCGCCGATCATCATCGTGCCCGGGGAGTGGACCGACGCCGACATCACCTTCCAGGCCGAGCACGTGGCCACCATGCGGCTGCAGAACTGCGGTCACAACTGCATCGCCGGCCAGGTCGTGATCCTGTCGAGCGACTGGCCGCAGGCCGAGCAGTTCCGCGCCGCGCTGCGCCGTGCCTACGCAGGCGCCCCCGAGCGGCCCATCTGGTACCCCGGGTCGCCGTCGCGCCTGCACCAGGCCGCCGAGGACTATCCCGATGCCCTGGTGCTGGCCGACCGGCTGCTGGTCGAGGTCGGCGAGGGCCAGGACGCCGCGGCGCTGGAGACCACCGAGTACTTCGCGCCCGTGCTGGGCGTGGTGGAGCTGCCCGGTCTCGGACAGGAGTTCCTGGATACCGCGGTGGAGCACGCCAACGAGAAGCTGCAGGGCACGCTGGGCGGCAACCTCATCATCGATCCGGCGACCGAGAAGGCCCTCGGCTCAGGGTTCGAGCGGGCCATCACCGAACTGCGCTACGGCTCGATCGCCATCAACGCCTGGACGGCGGTCGGCTTCATCACCCCGACGCTCACGTGGGGTGCCTTCCCCGGCAGCACGCTCGACGACGTGGGCAGCGGCATCGGTGTGGTGCACAACGCCCTGCTGCTGGACGGCGTGGAGCGCTCGATCGTGCGCGGTCCGTTCCGCCCGTTCCCGCGGTCATTGCCTGTCGTGAACGGCGGCGGCCGGTGGACGATCCTGCCCACCCCGCCATGGTTCGTCTCCGCCCGCACCGCCGCCGACGTCAGCGAGGGCCTCACCCGCTTCCGCGCCCGCGGCGGCATCCTGGGCCTGGCGAAGACCCTGCTCCAGGCGCTACGCGCCTGAGTCGTCGAAACCCCTCCTGCTTGTCGAGACCCCTCGTGAACGACGTGAATCACGAGGGGTTTCGACGCTGATGAGGGGTTTCGACGCAGGATGCTGAGCGCGTTGCCAGCGCAGGATGCGGAGCGCGACGTCGGCGCGGGCGCCCGGCGGGAGTCACAGCACGGCGAAGCGGTCGGTGGCGGCGCGCAGCGCGCGCACGATGCCGGGTTCGGATGCCGAGTGCCCCGCGTCATCGACGATGACCAGCTCAGCCTCGGGCCAGGCCGTGTGCAGATCCCACGCGGTCATGATCGGCGTGCAGACGTCGTAGCGACCCTGCACGATCACCGCGGGGATGTCGCGGATCACGCCGACGTTGTCGATGAGCTGGCCCTCCTGCAGCCACCCGCCGTTGACGAAGTAGTGGTTCTCGATGCGGGCGAACGCCGTGGCGTGGGCGGACTCCGTCATCTCGGCGACGTGCTCCGGATCCGGCTTCAGCGTGATCGTGGACGCCTCCCACTTCGTCCACGCGACAGCGGCCGGCACGTGCACCGCGGGATCCGGATCGAACAGACTGCGGTGGTACGCCTCCATCATCCGGCCGCGCTCGACCGGCGGGATGACCTGCTCGTAATCGGCCCACAGGTCGGGGAACAGCGCCGCCGCCCCGCCCTCGTAGAACCACTCCAGCTCGTGCCGGCGCAGCGTGAAGATGCCGCGCAGGATGATCTCGGTGACGGCTTCCGGATGCGCCTGCGAGTACGCCAGGGCGAGCGTGCTGCCCCAGGAACCGCCGAAGACCTGCCAGCTCCGGATGCCGAGGTTCTTGCGCAGCAGCTCGATGTCGGCCACCAGGTGCCAGGTGGTGTTGTACCACAGGTCGGCATCCGGATCACTGGCATGGGGCGTGCTGCGCCCGCATCCGCGCTGGTCGAACAGCACGATCCGGTACACCTCGGGATCGAAGAACCGCCGGTGCCAGGGCGAGGTGCCGCCACCGGGTCCGCCGTGCAGGAAGACGACGGGCTTGCCGTCGGGATTCCCGCTCTGCTCCCAGTGGATGCGATTGCCGTCACCGACGAGCAGATCGCCCGTCTCGTACGGCTCGATAGGCGGATACAGCCCGTCCAGTTCCATGCTTCACTCCCCCGAGTAGCCCGTGACCGGGCACTTCCACCGTAACCTGAATCCGGCGTGCCACGCGGGACAGCGCCTCTCGCTAGAGCTTGACCCCCGGGGCGAAGGTGTCGCAGACGCCGAGGCCGTTCTGGTAGCCGTTGGCGAACCAGAACTGCCGCTGCTCGCTGGTGCCGTGCGTGAAGCTCTCCGGGTTGACGAACCCGGACTGCTGCTGGATGTGATCGTCGCCGACCACGTAGGCCGCGTTGACGGCATCCTTCAGCTGCGCCTCGGTGAACGTCTGGACGAACGGCTGGCCGTTGTCGTCCTTCAGCGTCGCGGCGTCCTTCAGCCACGCACCCGCGTAGCAGTCGGCCTGCAGCTCGGTGCGCACGCTGTTGCTGGTGGGCCCGGTGCCGTTGTCGGGATGCTTCTGCATGACGCCGGTGATGTTCTGGATGTGGTGCCCCCACTCATGCCCGACGATGTACAGCTGAGCAAGCGATCCCGCGGATGCCCCGAACTGCTGCTGCATGAGCTGAAAGAAGGTGGGGTCGAGGTAGACGCCCTGCTCCGGCGGGCAGTAGAAGGGACCGACGGCGTTGGATGCCGTACCGCACTGCGTCGCGGTCTGTCCGTCCACCATGGTCAGCGTCGGCTTGACGTAGCCGTCGACATGGGCGGCCCAGTACTCGTTGAGCATGAGCTCGGCACCGGCCATACGACAGGAGTCGTTCGTGTTGGCGTCCTCGCCCGTCTTGCACTCGGCGAGCGTGTTCACGTCGCTGGACGAGGACTGCTGCTGGTCGGCGCCGGGCGCGCCACCCACCAGGCCGGTGAGGTCAGGCCCGCCGAACATGGCGACCAGCAGTGCCACGATGCCCAGCACGCCCACGCCGCCCCCGGCGACAGCGACGGTACGGCCGCCGCGACGGCGGGTGGTGTTGCCCGAGATGTCGGCATCCGGATTGAACGTCATGCACAAAAGGTACCCCGCCCAGCGCCTCGAAACCCCTCAGCACCGTCGAGACCCCTCATGAACTGCGCGGCTCACGAGGGGTCTCGACGATCACGAGGGGTCTCGACAAATCATGAGGGGTCTCGACGATCATGAGGGGTCTCGACGAGAGACGTAGGCTCAGGACATGGCGACGACGATCACGATCACGGGGGCCGGCGGACAGATCGGCTACGCACTGCTGTTCCGCATCGCGGCAGGCGACATGCTCGGGCCGGATGAGCCCGTGCGTCTGCGGCTGCTGGAGATCCCGCAGGGTCTGAAGTCCGCCGAGGGCGCGGCGCTGGAGCTGCAGGACGGCGCCTTCGGGCTGCTGCAGCACGTGGAGGTGACCGACGATGCGGCAGTGGCATTCGACGGTGCGAACATCGCCCTGCTGGTGGGCGCGCGCCCGCGCGGTCCGGGCATGGAGCGCGGTGACCTGCTGGCCGCCAACGGCGGGATCTTCGGTCCCCAGGGCGCCGCGATAGCCGCGCATGCGGCATCCGACATCCGCGTGACCGTGGTGGGCAACCCCGCCAACACGAACGCTCTCATCGCGGCATCCGCGGCCGACGGCGTGCCCGCCGAGCGCTTCACGGCGCTCACCCGATTGGACGAGAACCGGGCGCGGGCGCAGCTCGCCCAGACGCTGGACGCCCCGGTCGCGGGCATCCGCCGGGTGCCGATCTGGGGCAATCACTCCGCCACGCAGTTCCCCGACGTCTCGCACGCGACGATCGACGGCGCGCCCGCAGCACAACGTCTCGCCGAGCGAGTAGGCGACGTGCGGGCGTGGCAGGAGCAGACCTTCATTCCGCGGGTGGCGAAGCGCGGTGCGGAGATCATCGATGTGCGCGGGTCGTCGTCGGTGGCATCGGCGGCGAGCGCCGCGATCGATCACGTGCGCGACTGGGTGCACGGAACCGACGACTGGACCAGCGCCGGCGTCGTCTCGCACGGCGAGTACGGCGTGCCCGAGGGGCTCATCTCGTCGTTTCCCGTGCAGTCGATCGATGGCGGGTGGCGGATCGTCGAAGGTCTGGAGCTGCATGCCTGGGCGCAGAGCCGGCTGGACGCGACCGTGGCAGAGCTGGTCGATGAGCGCGAGGCGGTCCGCGGGCTCGGGATGCTGTGAGCCCTCATCAGGTCGAAGAGGCCCGGTTCTCAACCGACTCGGGCAGAATGGATGCCGGAGGTGCCGCTCATGGCTGATGCGACGAACGATTCCGGACTCGACGCGGCGCTGACGAGCCCGCTGCACCTGCCGCACGCCGCCGCGACGTGCTCCCAGTGCCTGTCCAACGCCGACCACGACTGGTGGTCGGCCCGTCCCGAGGGCACTCGCCTGGTCGGGCTGGTCGTGGCGCGCGAGGGGATGCCGTCGGTCGTGCAGCAGCGCGAGGATCTGACCCGCTTCGGCGTGCCCATCGAGGGCTTCCGGCATCCGGCACCCGAGATCCTGGAGAGCTGGAGCGACCGGCTGGCCCGCCTGCTGGACACTCTGAAGAGCGGTGACGTGCTGGTCGTGGCCAACGTGCACGCCCTGGGCCGTGACCGCGACGAGGAGACCCGTACGGCGGCGGAGCTGCGCCGTCGCGGCATCATGGTCAAGGTGCTCAGCCACAATGCCCGGCACCTGGCCGACGCGGAGAGCTAGAGCCGGCCGGAGCCGTCAGTCATCGTCGTCGTGCAGCCGCAGAGCCTCATCGTCGAGCAGCGGCAGGTCGGCGCGCGTGACCACCTGAGAGGTGACCGCGTACTCCACCAGGCGCGCGCGGCGGTTGCTCGCGGCCTTGCCCGGAGCACCGCGCAGGCCCTGCACCCCCATGCGGTCCAGCTTGTCGCACACGTTGTCGAGCTTGCGGTTGAACTTGCTCTGCGTCCAGCCGAGCCGCTTGGCCGCATCGCTCGATGAGGGCAGCTCGTTGATGCTGACGCCCTCGCGGCGCAGCATCGGCTCGGCCAGCGCGACGATCAACTGCTTCTGCAGGGGCGTGAAGCTCGCAGGCATGACCGTCGTCTCGCCGCTCATCGACGCACGCACATGCCGTGACACGTCGTACGACGCCTGTTCCAGATGGAGGTTCAGCTCGTACGTGCTGGGGCCCGCGGTGAACACGATCACACTGCGCTCGAAGACCAGCGGCATCCGCGCCCCCGGCGAGAGCCAGGACTGCACCGCCCCGCCGCCGCTGGACACCGTCGCGGCCAGGCGCACGCCGACGTTCGCCAGCCACCACAGCCCGTCGCGGAACTGCAGCTCGAGGAAGTGCCGGTGCAGGTAAGGGTTCTCGTCGATCTCCAGATCGCCCTCACGGCCGATGATGAACGGCCTCGTGAGCGGCAGGTCGTGCCACTCGCCGGCGAACTCCAGCCGCAGCGGCGGCCCCGTCCGCTCCCCGCCCGTGAATTCGGCAGTGTCCGCGCTCGCATCAGTCACTTCATGCCCCCCTTGGGCAATATCCTGCCACGACGGGGGACGAATCGCGGTTCGTACGGGCGCGTGAGACGCTCAGGGAGCGCCGTAAGGCGCGACCGGCAGATCGGTCGAGGCGGGTTGCGGTTCCACCGGAGTGCCGTCGTCGTCGCGGTACACGGGGCTGCCGTCCTCGGGGAAGTAGAACCGCGGGCTCCAGTCAGGCCCCTCGAAGGCCGGGAAGCGCTGCCATGACGTGTCGTAGATCAACCCGCCGAACACCATGTCGGACAGGTCGCCGGCATCCCCGCGGAAGCAGTCCGTCGCGGCCGATGCCTCGATCGTGCCCCGAGCAGGTCGGATCGTCACGACACCGCGCCCCACCGGGCCGCCGGTGGCCACCACCGTGACCTCCGCAGCGTCTCCGCTGCCGCGCGAGGCGGTCTCGACCTTCATCCCTGCGGACTCGAACGCCTCGCCGGCCGTCCGTGCCGCGGCGTCGACGTCGAGCTGCGCGGGCTGCAGCATCCGCACCCACGAGAACGCATAGCCCGCGACCTCGCCGTCGATCCGGCACGGGACCGGAGACGCTCCGTACGTGTCGACGCTCCAGTCCCCCTCGTGGATCGCCATGATCACGGAGTGCATGACGGTCGAGTAGTCGATGAAGTGCTTCTCCCCCGCACGGTAGAGGGCATCGCCCGTGGGGGTCGATCCGGTCGAATCCAGTGCACCGCATCCGGTCATCGTCATCACCAATCCGACGGCCAGAGCCGCCGTCAGCCGTCGTCGTGTCGCGTTGCGCATCGCGTCCATCCTGCGCTCAGAAGTCGAAGAACTCGAACTCATCGCTGATCCACCAGTGCGAAGCATCCCAGAACCCCTTCGTGCTGCCTTCACCCTGGCGCTGGGTGCCGGGCTCGCCGGTGCGGATGATCTCGGTCACGTTGTAGAACGACTCGGAGCCGGGCTGCAGGTAGGCGCCGGGGCCGAACGCGTCGTGTCCGGATGCCGCCGGCAGCGAGTCGCCGTCCCGATCGACACCGCCGTCGCTGTCGAACACCGTGACACCGTCGAGGTGCTCGGGCACCACGGAATGCACGAACGACGTGCCCCGGCCGATGCGGGCGACCGCGTCGTCCTCGGACAGCGTGGCGTAGACGCGCGGCGGCTGCCCGTTCGTGAGGTTCTCGGCGATGCCGTCGGCGTTCGGGAAGCCCGCCGAGCCGACCGCGATGAACGTGTTCACGCCGAAGCCGTCCGCACGGGAACCGATCGCGAGGGCTGCCGTCGTGCTGCCGTAGGAGTGCGCGACGACGTTGACGTCGGCATCCGGCGCCAGCACGCGCAAGCCGTCGAGGTACGATGCCAGCGCCGCCGCGCCGTCCTTCGCCCTGCCCATGGCCGGCTCCTCCGTCAGTCCGGGTGTGTCGTAGCCGAACCAGACCACCGTGGCGGAGCCCGGGCCGACATCGCGGTTCAGCGCCCGCGCGGCCTCGCCCCACCCCTGCAGGTCGTGGACGTCGCCGTTCATCCCGGGGACCAGCGTGCTGATGTCGGATGCCGTGGCCAGATCGCCGTGTGCGATGGCCGCCGTCACCTGCTCGGATCCGTCCGGGTCGAAACTGATGAGGGCGGGTCGCGGCGTGCCCTCCACCAGCAGGGCACGGAGGATCGCTTCGAGGTCGTCCCGCCGCTCGCCCGGCGGCTCGGTCTTCAGCAGATCGTCGAGCCGGGCCCGGTTGGCCTCCGCGCGCGCGTCGTAAGGGATGCCGTCGAGGTTGCCGATGATGTCCGGATGCGCGGCGATGAGATCCGCGTGCGCCTCGGGATGCTCCTGCCACAGCCGCAGCACCTCCGCCGGGCTGTCCGCGCCGAGCAGGTCGACGAGAAGGCGCCGCTCCTGCGGAGAGAGCGAGGCGGATCCCGCTCCGGCGAGCGCTGCGAGGGCGTCGTCGTAGGCCGTGTCCCAGCCAGCGCGATACGTCTCGTACTCGGCCCACAGCTCCGACAGCTCGCGCCAGGCCAGATCCCTGTCTGCGGCCGCTTCATCGGCAGCGCTCGACAGCGCGTCGACGAGAAGCTGCGGTGCCGCCGCGGTGATGGCCGCAGCGGTGCGAGCGGCGCCGACGGCGTCGTCGTAGAGCTGCGACCACCGGGCATGAGCCGTCTCGATCTCCTCGACCATGTCGTTGGCACGCCGCGCGTGCCGGTCGAACGCATCGGAGTAGTCCTGCAGCACCCGGGCGAGGAGGCCGGCCTCTTCGCTGTCGGAGACGACCGCGGTGATCAGCTCACCGGCATCCTTCCGCACGGCCGTCACCGCCTGGCCGACGCCCGGAAGCTCCTGCGCCGATTCCGCTGCGTCGCTCAGATCCTCCAGCTGATCCCGCATCCGGATGAGCCGCCCCGACCACCAGGACATCGTGCCGGTGCTGCCCTCGAGCCGCTCCAGCAGAAATCCGCGGTGGGGCGAGACCAGCGTCACGACGACTCCCGGCCGGTCAGCTCGACCTCGAGTTCGGTGTAGCGATCGGCGATCCGCTGAGCGGACGCCGCCACCTGAGACCCCGACTCGATGTGCGCCCACGCGGCGCGGTTCAGGGCGACGAGGTGGCGATGCACCTCGAGCCGCAGTGCCGGTCGCGACGCCGGATTGCCGATCCCGGTGTCCTCGCCGCGCAGGTCGGCCGCCGCGGTCACCACGTCGTCGGTCGCGGAGCGCACGGTGCTGGATGCCGTCGTCAGCTCCGCCTTGAAGATGTCGACGTCGCTCATCGCCTGCCCCCTCACCGGACTGTGACCCGCACGGCGGGCTCACGCTCCAGACTAGGGATGCCGGAACCGGACGTCGATGGGCAGAGGTGCCCATCGACGGCTCAGCGCCAGTTGTAGGTGAACATCCAGTAGAGAGCCTCGAGGGCGTCCTGGCCCAGCTCCGCATGACGCTCCGCCATGACCCGCTGAGCCTCCCGGCCTCCCTGAGACAGAGTGCTCGTCGACCAATCGACCTGGATCGACATCATCTCGTCGACAGCCGAGCGCACGCGCGCCAGGAGTCCTGCACCGTCGGCCTCAGCGGCAGCCGCCAGTTCGGCGACGGCCGCTTCGTCGCTACGTGGGAAGGCCGAACGCCCCTTGCCGAGGTACGCGATGATCGCGTCACTCAGTCCTCGATCCTCCACCATCTTCTCCTCCGGGCGGTCAGCGCCTCGTGCCTCATGGCAGCCGCACGTCCGGCGGGTCGGGGAAGTCGATCCCCAGCGCGGCCTCGAGCTCTTCCAGGTCCGGCAGCTCGCGCCGGGCATGCTCATGCGCGCCCGAATACGCCGGACTCACTGCCATCGATTGCCCTGCCTCGTCTCCCGCGCCCTGGTTGGACAGCTTAAGAACTCGGCGGGTTCGAGGCGTCAGTTCGTGCATTCAACCTAGCCATGGACTGCCGGGATTTCGCGACCTGCCGAAGCTTGCGCAGAACATGCTCGAGGGCACTCGACTCATCGTCGAAGCTTCGCAGCGTGGGCGCGATCACCTGATCCCTCTCGTCCACGAGATAAACTCGCCAGCCGCCAGCATTCTGCTCCGCCACGACAGCGTCGAGGTGAAGGCTCCCCACTCCATTGATCACCGGAGTGTCGAGATTCTCAGCCTTCACGATGCTGAGAAGTTCACTGATCCCCATCACCCGACCTCCTTGATCATGCCCATCTTATCGAGCAGGTCCACGCTCACAGGGAGGAGATCCTGGATCGCCCCACCTGAAGTTCCCCAGTCCGGAATCGGCGCAGCATCTCCTCGAGAGACGTGAGCCAGATCACTCAGATCCATATCGTACTTCGCGAGCACATCATCAACTGCGCCCCGAGCATCGCCATCAAGTCCGTCATATACAGACTGCACGTCGGCGGGTGAGTGCACCCATTCATACTCGTGATATGCGTTCGGATTCTCCTTGTACGGAAGCGATCGACTGTCGTAGGAGAAAGGTCCTTCCTCCGTGATCGGCGACACATATCGACCGTTCGCATCGCCATAACGATCGAACCTATCGCCGGCATCCGGAACATGATCACTCATGATCGGGTTTCCATCTGAATCCAAGACGAATCCGTTCTTCGGTGCCTTCGACCAATCAACTTCGCCTTTCTCATTCAGACATTCCGGACGCGGTACAAGGCGATCGTCGCCGTGTTGCGACCTGCCCGGGCCGCTCGGCTTGTGCGGCGTCCCGTCGAAGTTGTCCTTGTCCTTGACGCGCCGGATCACGTCATCGAGATGGTTGTCGATGTTGTGCGTCAGTTGGTGAAGCTTGAGGTCAGCATGAGCGAAGCCCTTCATCGCGGCCTGCTTCAACTCTCGGATGATCGGTTTCACCGAGCTCATCGAATCGTCCCCTTCTGCGGAGGCGGTTCACCCTCCACAACAAAGCCAGATGAGCAGTCGTGGATCCCGCGATGGGGAGAAGTGCCCATCCGCCGCCCAACGGGCCGAGCCGATCAGGAAGGGGCGACGGTCCATGTCGCGGCGCCCCACATCAGTGACGCCCCGGCGCCATTGCGCGCCTTGACCGCGCCGACTCCCCGTTCGACGATCGTGACGCGCGGATTCACGGCGATCGGCAGCGCCACCGCAGCGCGCACGATCGACGCTTCGATCTGCGCTCGGATCTCCCTGGCCTGATACACGTCGACGGTCTGCGACAGCTGCGCGATCAGCTCGTCACGATGCTCATCGCCGTTGCCCGTGATCGATTCGGCGCCCTGCGAACCCCACTGGGCGGCGATCTGGTCGGGAGTCTGCGGAATCGGCACTCGCGTGATCACAGCATCCCACTGCCGCTTCTGCAGTGCCGCCTTCATGCCGTCGGCGCCGCAGTCGACGGCGTTCCAGCCGGCCTCGAGCGCCGTCTCGCGCAACGATGCGAACGCGCCACGGGCGAACTCGCTCGCCCTGTCGTACAGCACGCACACCCGCGCGCCGTCGGCGACGCCGGCGCCGCTGCGCTGCAGTGCCGGTTCGTCTCCCGGAGTGCCGAGCGATGCGGTGAATCCGGAATCCTCGTTGACGACCGCGTAGGCCTCCGAGTCCGGCGCCGTCGTCATCGACGTCGTCCCCGCGAACGCGTTCCCCCACTGTCCGCCGCCCCGCTGCGCCATCGCGTTCGCGGAGGTCGCGTGCATGAAGGCGATCCGTGCCTGCGGAGTGCTGAACACACCGCGCGGATTCAGCATCATCGCCCACATGGTGCCGTCGTCGGTCGGCTCCGCGGTGAAGTCCTTGCGCTCGAGCTCGTGGATCGGCTTGCGATTGGCGGCATCCGGCGCCACCTGCACGATGTCCAGCCGCCCGCCGGCATCGGCCACCGGCTCGTCACCGCGCGGCACCAGCTCGATGCGCGCGACCTTGGGCGTCGGCGTCCCGCGGTACGCGGCGTTGGGCACGAGCGTCACGCTCTGCCCCGCCTGCGCGCTCTCGACGCCGTCGACGACGAACGGGCCGCTGGAGAGCAGCGTGTCGGCGGGGATGCTCCCCTTCTTCGGCAGGTCGAAGCCCTTGTTCCAGGCCTTCGCGATCTTCTTCAGCGCGGACTCGTCGCGGTCGTGGATGGCGGTGATCACCGCCTGCTTCGCCTCCATCGCATCGTCGAGCCCGAAGGCGCGTTCGCCGACGACGTGCGCGGGCACCGGCACCGTGACCGCCGTCTGCCACCCGATCGTCGGATGCGGGAACGTCACGTCGATGGACCTCGCGAACTCGTCGACGCGGGGCACGGGCGTCTCGGATGCCTGCGCATCGGCGGCATCCTTCCCGAACCATCCCGACGCGCCCGCCCACCCCAGCAGCAGGTCGGCGGCATCCAGCGGGATGCTGTCCGACCACGCGGGCTGGGCCAGGTCGTAGCGCACCACGAACGGATCCTTCGAGACGATCTTCACGGTGCCGAAGGAGGCATCGGGCACGAAGGCGCCGTCGACGACGTCGCCGAACCGGGCGCGCACAACGGCTGCGACGTCGGTGTTGCCGGAGGTCCCAGACACGGCCGCGTTCGTCGACGTGAGCGTGCCGGTCCACCCGACGGTGATCTTCGTCTTCGGAACGACGGATTCCGGCATCGCCGGCGCGCACGCCGCGAGGCCCAGCGCGAGCACGACGACCAGGGATGCCGCCAGGCGGCGCCTCGACCTCATCGTGCGAGCGTCACGCGTAGTCAGCGCTGTCGTCGTTCTCGGAGGCCATCGCCCGGTAGGGCTCGCTCTCGTCGCTCGCCAGCCATGCACGGGCGTACTCGACGAGCACGGCAGGGGAGTCCTGCGCCTCGGCGGCGCTCGCGAACGGGCCGATCACATCGTCACCAGGACGCTCATCGGCCTGCACGACGGACTGCGTCGTGAGGTTGTACCAGTAGTAGCTCTGCGTTCCGGTCATCAGTCCCCTGCTCCGATCGTCTCAGTCCCGAGTCTAAAGCTCGGAGACGGGCGGGATCTCAGCGGCGATAGCCGCACCGAGTCGAGTATCACCCGGCAGGATGTCCAGGCCGACTCCCGACGGCAGGGTCTCGCCCAGCGCCGCGGCGAAGGCGCTGACCGAAGCGGCGTCACCTGTCGGGACGGCTGTCAGCAAAGACCGTCCCTCCGAGACCACCTGAGCCAGCGACACCCGAGCGATCCCGGCCATGTCGCTCGCCGTCCGCACCGCCGTCAGCACGCGCGGATCGATCTGAGTCGGGCGTCCGAAGCTCACAGCACCCGCAGGAATCGTCCGTTCGTTGGTGAGCATGAGCCGCTCGGTGAGCGGATTGATCACGATGTCGACCCCGGAGGCCAAGCCTCCCACGCCGCCCGCCGGCACCAGGGTCGCGCGCGCGGCTGCTTCGGTCGCGCCGCTCGCCCATTCGTCGAACAACTCGCGCGACGAGAATGCCGGGAGCATCCGGCGCCCTTCGACGTCGACGGTGATCAGTCTGGTGACGTCGTCAGAGGTGATCGCGGGCACGAGAAGGCCGTAGTTCCCGAGAAGCGGGCCTGCCGTCTTCAGCGTCCGCACGTCGGCTTCCTTCATCTGACGCACTGTCACCCGCGGAAGGAGCGTCGGTGCGCCCGAAGCGCTCCCCTCTGCGGCGAGCATGGCGTCCAGGGCGCTCGAGAAGTCGTCGTCGATATGTCCGGAATCGAACATCTGGTGGCTCAGAGCGGTGGCCAGCGAGCGGGGCTGCAGGCGTCCGTCGTGAACGGCGCGAAGCTCGTCCTCGAGCTGTCGGCGCAACGACGAACTCAGCGCCGCCGGAAACACGCCGTTCGCCGAAGCCGCCTCCAGCGTCTGCAGAGCAGCGCGAACCGTATCCTCATATGGCGTGGTCATGGGAGCCTCCCCTGAAAACCTACCGGCAGGCGGTCGACGTTCTGAACCCACGAGCTCGGCCAGTCACGGGGCAGCAGGATCTGGTCGGCGCCTCCGGGCAGCACCGCTCCCGACATGGTCGTCTGGGGAGCCACGGTGCCGATGTTGAGGATCTGGCCCGCAGGCACCTCGAGGGTCGCCTCGAACTCGCGCGAGTTCTTCCACTCCGGAAGAAGCGCGCTCTCCATGGCCGCGTTGATCCTGTTGCCCGAGGTCGACGTCGTCGCGAACGCCCCGCCCTGTTCGGCGGAGTGCCCGTAGACGCGATACAGGGTCACGGCCTCAGTGGTCTCCACGGTGCGGTACTCGCCGTCCGTGAAGGTCGCGGCGAGGCTCTCCGGAAGCTCCTGTCGCGGCGCGGGCTTCACGCTGTCATCGATCGCCGTCGGGCGCGTCCGCGTGGTGTCCACGTCAACGCGCTTGCTGTCGAGGACGTCGACCCCGTCGGTCAGATCGTCGAGGTGGGTGTTGATGTTGTCGGTGAGCTGGTGGAGCCTGGTCTTCGCGTGGGAGAAGCCTTTGAGCACGGCTTGGAACAGTTCGCGGAAGATGGGTTTGACGGTGCTCATCAGTCGCCTCCGAAGTTCAGGGCGGAGAACTCGGCGAAGAACGTGGAGGTCAGGGACTGGATGTCGGCGCCGTGGATCTGCATGGCTGTACGGGCATCCTCCAACGCCTCCAGATCGGCGTAGAACTCATCCGAGTCCCCGGCGGTGGCCTCGACCATCGGGGCGTCCAGGATCGCGTCGATCACCGCGGGCAGCTGCTCCGCCAACGGCTCGATCGCCATCGGCGCCAACTGGTTCAACAACTGCTCGACCACGATGTCCACCGCCGCGTTCAGCAGCTTCTTCTTCGCGATCAGCAGCAACGGGGCACCCCCGGCCGTGAACGGGTTCGTCAGCATCGGGATCAGCATCGCCAGCGTCGTGGTCACATCCGCGATCACCTTCACCTTCAACCCCAGAATCGCCCCCGCGCCGAGGCCCATCGCCGTCGCAGCGGGCGGCATGATGTCGATCAGCTTCTGCAGGTTCTGCGACCGGTTCGTGTTCCACGCCGACAACGTCGCCGGGCCCGCCTGCCCCCGCATCGCCGCACTGATGTCACCGTTCATCTTCCGATCGACGGACTGGATCACCCCCTCCAGATCGTTACCGAAATCACGCACCAGCGTCGCACCCTTACGGACCTCATCCTCATCGATGTCAGGCCACTCGAAACCCAGCTTCTCCATCACCCAGACAAGCTCATTCGGCAACATCATCCCCACGGTGCACCTCCCATCCGTATCCGCGGAAGAGGTCGTGGCGCCGTTCCCCCGAACGGCGCCACGACCTCATCGACAACTGAGCTCAGGCGCCGCCGGCCAGCTGCGAGTCCGTGTCGCGGATCGCGTCGGCCAGATGCGAGCTCTGCTGAGCACCGGGGATCTCCGCCTTGACATCATCCGCGGAGCCGGCGCAGTCGCGCAGGAACCGCGCGGATCCGCCCCACGCCGCATAGGTGCAGCCGTTCAGGAACACCGGGGCCGCGGGGGTGCCCTCGCCACCGCCGGAGCGGGTCGCCGTGGGCTCGGATCCGTCGAGCGGAACCTGCAGGAGCTCGCCGTCGCCGGACAGTGCCACGGCGGATGCCGACGCGGATGCCTGCTGCAGCACGACATCCTTCATCGAGCCGAGTCCCTGGTCGCTGATCTCGGTGCGGAAACCACCCGGGGTCGTCACCACGCCGGCAGCGGGATCCAGCACGACGGGAGTGCTGCCCACCGCGGTGATGGAGGCCGGGTCGGAGGCGCCGATCTCACCGACCGACGACGAGCTCGCCTTCAGCGGGTCGCCCTGGGCGTCGACGGTGACGGTGACGACCTCTCCGCGGTCGGTGGACAATGCGAACACCGTGCCATCCTGAGCGACCACGACATCGGCATGCTTGCCGAGCTCCGCGGTCGGGTCGGCCGCCTTGACGTCGAAACCGGAGATCGAGGAGGTGCCCGTCACCCAGAGGTCACCGGACGCGCGATCGAGGATGGCTGCGGTCCGATCGCCCAGCGCGACCTTCGCACCGGCGGGGATCGTGGTGCTGTCGGTCAGGGCCACCCGCGCCGGGTCCACGGCGGTGAGCGTCTTGCTGCCCTGATCCACCACCAGCACGGCGGTCTCGTCCTGCAGGACGTCGTAGTTCTCGTCGGCTGCGCGCAGGCCACCGTCCAGCACGGTCGACGAATGGTTGAAGTGCCCCACGAGGAGGCTGGAGCTCTTCGTCAGCCAGACGCCGGAGTCATTGAGATCGACCTTCGTCGTGGACAGCCCGTCATAGGCGACCGCGAGAGTCGCGACGGTGACCGTGCCGATCACCACGATGGCTGCGGATGCCAGTGTCTTAGGACGTGATCGAACCCACGACAATGCTCGCATAGCGTCATTCCCCCCGATTGGTGCCTCCGGCGCGCCGGAGACATCTTATCGGCTTACTGGAATATCGCCGAGTCGAGTGCATGGGCAGAAGTGCCCATGCACGATTCCAGGGTCAGGCGCCGCTCGCCCGCCAGCATCCGTCGATGTGATCATCGACCATGCCCGCCGACTGCATGAGGGCGTACATCGTGGTCGGTCCGACGAAGCGGAAGCCGCGCTTGCGCAGCGCCTTGCTGAGCGCCGTCGACGCATCGGTGACGGCCGGCACGTCGCTCATCTCCCGAGGGCGGGGACGGGCGGATGCCGCGGGCGCGAACGACCACATCAGCGCATCCAGCTCACCGTCGGCCATGTCCCGCACCAGGGCGGCGTTGGAGATCACGGCGAGGATCTTCGAGTGGTTCCGGATGATCCCGGCATCCGCCATCAGACGCTCCACGTCGTCGGGGCCGAACTCCGCGACGATCGCGGGTTCGAACCCGGCGAACACTTCGCGGAACCGCGGGCGCTTGCGCAGGATGGTGATCCAGCTGAGGCCCGCCTGGAAGCCTTCCAGCGACATCTTCTCGAACAGGGGACGGTCGCCGTGCAGCGGCGTGCCCCACTGCTCGTCGTGGTAGCGACGGTACTCGTCGTCTTCGCCGGACCAGGCGCAGCGGGCTCGGCCGTCCGCCCCGGTGACGAGGGAGGTCACGCGTTCCAGGGGAAGGCGCGCTCGCGGTCCACGACGCCGTCGTGCCCGACCTCGACGAGCGCCTCGCCGGCGGAGCGGACGCAGAACCAGCGCATCGGCGTGCTGTCGGGCAGAGCGCGCAGCGCGTGCATGACACCGGGCGCCACGCGCACGACGGTGCCGGCCTCGAGCGGGAGCACCTCGTCGCCCAGCGCGAACTCGCCGCGGCCGTCGACGATCACGTAGATCTCCTCGAGCTTGGCGTGCGAGTGCCAGTAGGCGGACTCGCCGCCGGGCTCGGTGGTGTTCACCGAGATGCCGGCGAACTGCGCGCCGATCTCCTTCTCGAGGAACTGCTTGCCCTTCTCGCCGCCCCACGCGTCGAGCGGCCCGATCTGCATCACATTGCTCATGGCTTCACGGTACCGCGCGGGCGACTTCCCTCCTGCCGAAACCCCTCAGCAGCGCCGAGACCCCTCATGATCGACGCGATTCACGAGGGGTCTCGACGATCAGGAGGGGTCTCGGCGAAGAAGGCTCAGTGCTTCTTGGATGCCTTCTGCGCCTTGGCCGCCGCGGCCTTCTCCGCCCGCCGCAGCTCCTTCTCGGAGAGGGGCGCCTCGCCGGAGGCCTTCAGCGCCGCGTAGTGCGCGCGGGCTTCGTCCTGACGCTGCTGCTCGATGCCGCTGGCGATCGTGGCGCGCACGTGCTCGGGCTCGTACCCGAAGGCGCCGACCAGCTCGAGCGCGTGCGGGCGCAGCCGGTGGCACAGCCGGCCGATGTAGCTGGAGACCGCGGCCGCGCGCTGCGTCGAGAGCCGGCCGTTGATCAGGTGCCACGCCAGGTGCTTCTCGACCAGGCTCAGCCCGAACAGGTCGCGCAGCCAGGTCATGACCTTCTGCGTCTCGGGGTCCTCGATGGCGTTGACGGCGTCGGTGAACGCCTCCCACTGCAGCAGCTCGCCGTGCGCGCGGGCGGCCTCGATGAGCTCGGCCTGGTTCTGGTTGAACAGCTTCTCGCCGAGCACCTTGTCCTTGCCCGCCGCCCGCAGGCGGCCGGCGATGTCGGCGACCATCTGCTGCACGCGCTCGGTCAGCAGCTGGTGCTGCTGCTCGGCGCGCAGGCCGTTCTCCACCGAGCGGGCCGTGGAGCCCAGGTCGGCGACGGCCTGGCCGAGGGCGCGCAGGCCCGCGCCGTGGAACACCTTGCCGGCGGTCTGGCCGACCGCGTAGGCGGCCAGGGCCGCGGCATCCTTGCCCGTGAACTGCTTCGCATAGTCGGTCAGCAGACGCTTGCCGACCAGCTGCAGCAGCACGTTGTTGTCGCCCTCGAAGGTGACGTAGATGTCCAGGTCGGCCCGCAGCCCCACCAGGCGGTTCTCGAACATGAAGCCCGCGCCACCGCAGGCCTCCCGAGCCTCCTGCAGCGTGTCCAGGGCGTGCCAGGTCGACAGCGGCTTGAGGGCGGCGGCCAGGGTCTCCAGGTCTTCGCGATCGGCGGGGGTGTCGGACTCGCCGGAGAAGACGCCGTCGAACTTCTTCAGGAACTCGTCGTGCGCGAAGATCTGCGCGTAGGTGGTGGCCAGGCGCGGCAGCAGGCGGCGCTGGTGCTTGCCGTAGTCCAGCAGCACCGTCTCCTGGCCGTCGGCGCCGTCGAACTGGCGCCGCTGCGTGGCGTAGGTGATGGCGATGTGCAGACCCAGGGCGGATGCCCACGACGCGGCTCCGTCGAGGGAGACGCGGCCCTGCACGAGAGTGCCCAGCATGGTGAAGAAGCGGCGGCCGGGGCTGTCGATCTCGCTGGAGTAGGTCCCGTCGGCGGCGACGTCGCCGTAGCGGTTGAGCAGGTTGGTGCGCGGCACGCGCACGTGGTCGAAGCTGAGCCGGCCGTTGTCGATGCCGTTCAGGCCGCCCTTGAGGGCGTCGTCCTCGCGACCGATGCCGGGCAGGTCGACGCCGTCCTCGTCGCGCAGCGGCACGTAGAAGCAGTGCACCCCGTGATTCACGCCATTCGTGATCAGCTGCGCGAACACGGTCGCGGCGATGCCGTGCTTGGCCGCGTTGCCGAGGTACTCCTTGGTCGCGGCGCGGAACGGCGTGTTGATGACGAACTCCTCCGTCTCGGGGTCATACGTCGCCGTGGTGCCGACGGCCGCGACATCCGAACCGTGCCCGATCTCGGTCATGGCGAAGGCGCCGGGGATGGACAGGTCCATGATTCCTGGCAGCCAGCGCTTGTGGTGCTCCTCGGTGCCCAGCTGCAGCACGGCGCCGCCGAACAGTCCCCACTGCACGCCGGCCTTGATCTGCAGGCTCGGGTCGGCGGCCATCAGCTCCTCGAAGCCGGCGATGTTGGCGCCGTTGTCCTCCTCACCGCCGAACGCCAGCGGGAAGGCACGGTGCACGGCTTTGTTCTCCACCAGCAGGTGCAGCTGGGTGAGCACGCGCTCGCGATGCTCCTTCATGTCCAGCGTGTCGTCGCGCCAGAAAGCCGGGTCCTTGATGAGCTCGCGGGCCTCGCGGCGGGTGTGCGCCCAGGTGCCCATCAGCAGCTCATTCACGCGCGCGACATCGATTCCACCCTCGGTGGCGGTGGTGGTGGGGCGGACGGCAGCGCCTGACATGGCGATTCCTCTCAGAAGGGAACGGAGATGCCTTGATGGTAGATCTTCGACAACGACAGGTGAACTCGGCTGTTCATTCTGCACAACCGAGCGCCGTCCCGGCATCCGGTGTCGTTGTCGTCAGTCCACAGCATCCGCTCCCTCCTGAGAGGGCCGACGTCACCAGGCGGGCTGAATGGTGCCGTTGCCCTCGAGCACCTTGCGCACCTCATCACTCGTGAACGCCTTCTTCAGCGCCGCGGCGGCGGCGGAGTCGGCATCCTTCTTCTGCACGACCAGGTTCAGCGCGAACCGGTCGTCGAGCTCGGTGATCAGACCGTCCTTCTGCGGGGTCAGGCCCAGCGCGATGATGTGCGAGGGCCACTGGAACACCAGATCGGACTCCTCGTAGGCAGCGTTCAGCGAGGCGATCGGCACCTGCAGGAACTGCACGTGCTTCGGGTTCTTCACGATGTCCTTGACCGTGGCCTCGTACGGGTCGACCGCAGGATCCAGCGTGATCACGTCGTGCGCGGCCAGCAGCTTGAGCGCGCGGCCGGTGTTGGACGGGTCGTCGGGGATGGCGATCTTCGCGTTCTCGGGCAGCTGTGCGATGTCCTTGTACTTCTTGGAGTAGAACGCGATCACGAAGTTGTACACCGGCTGCACGCCCACCAGGTGCGCGTCATTGCCCTGGTTGAACGTCTCCATGTAGGGGATGTGCTGCGAGAAGTTCGCGTACACGTCGCCGGAGTTCAGGATGGTGTTGGCCGTGACGTAGTCGCCCACCTTCACGAGCTCCACCTTGTAGTCGCCCTTGATGGCCTTGCCTGCGGCCTCGACGACGTCGGTCATCGGCGCCTGGACGGCGGCGACCTTGAGCACCTGAGGCGCGGCATCCTGCTTCTGACTCGCGCTCTGGGCTGCAGGCGCGCAGCCGGTGATGGCCAGGGCCAGGCCGAGGGCGGCCGCCGCCAGCAGTGCGGTGCGGGACTTCTTCATGGGTTCTCCTTGTGGGTCGGGTTCGGATGCCGGATGCCGCAGGCGCCGCGGCTCCGGAAGAGTTCAGCGGTGGTCGAGTCGCTTGGACGCGCGGTGACCCGTGCCCTGGATGATGAGCACGCACACGATGATGATGACGATCGTGAAGTACATCAGGCTGTCGTTGTAGACCTGGTAGCCGTAGCGCATGGCGAAGTCGCCGATGCCGCCGCCGCCCACCACGCCCAGCACCGTCGAGTACGACAGCAGGCTGATGGCGGCCGAGGTCAGCGCGTAGACGAGCCCCGAGCGAGCCTCCGGCAGCAGCATCCGGAACACGGCCTGCGGCACTGTCGCGCCCAGCGCGCGGGCCACCAGCGGGATGCCGGGCGGGATCTCTCGGAGGATCTGCTCGGTCAGGCGGGCGTAGATCGCGACGGCGACGAAGCACAGCGGGAACGTGGCCGCGGGCGTGCCGAAGCTCGTGCCGATCACCGCGCGCGTGAACGGGATGAAGAACACCACCAGCAGCAGGAACGGGAACGAGCGCACCACGTTGATGTACAGATTGGCGATCATGTTCAGCGGCCGGTTCTCGGCGATGCCGCCGCGCTCGGTGAGGTAGACGGTCATGCCCAGCGGCAGGCCGATGAGCACCGCCGCCAGCAGCGACACCAGCATCATGTACCCGGTCTCGGCCATCGAGGTGGCGATGTCGGCGCCGTACTGATCCAGCAGGTCGGTGAGCCAGCTCATGACATCAGCTCCCGCTTGACCTGCTCGTAGTAGCTGGGCAGGACTCGCTCGCCGGCCGTGCGGGCGATGGGGAAGACCTCGCGCAGGCGGCCCTTCTCCAGCAGCGCGGCGCGGTCGCAGAGCACCTTCACCACATCGAGGTCGTGCGTGATGACGATGACCGTGGTGCCGAGCTTCTCGCGGGCGTCGGCCAGTACACGCAGCACGTCGCCGGTGGTGGAGGCGTCCAGAGACGAGGTCGGCTCGTCGCACAGCAGCAGCGGCGGGCGGGTCACCAGGGCGCGGGCCAGCCCCACGCGCTGGCGCTCGCCTCCGCTGAGCTGCGCGGGGAAGTGGTCGGCTCGATGCTCGAGGCCGACGAAGGACAGCATCCGATCGACCTCGGCCTGCTGGTCCTTCTTCTTCTCGCCTGCCAGCCGCAACGGCAGCCGGATGTTGTCGCGCACCGTCGCGTTGCTGAGCAGGTGCACGCCCTGGAACACCGTGCCGATGCCGCGGCGCAGTGCGCGCAGGCCGCGGCGGTCGAGGGCGGTCACGTCCACGCCGTCGACGGTGACGGTGCCGGTCGTGGGCTGCTCCAGGCCGCTGACCAGCTGCAGCAGGGTGGATTTGCCGGCGCCGCTCTCGCCGACGATGCCGAAGATCTCGCCGGAGCGGATGCTGAGGCTGACGCCATCGAGCGCGGGCTGCTCTCCTGCGGCGTAGCGCTTGACGATGTCGCGGAACTCGACGATGGCGTCGCCGGGCGTGCGCGCGGATGCGGCGGACGGTGCGGGTGTCATCGCGGGATCCTTCTGGATCTGATCGGTGGGCCGCGCGCAGGCCAGAAGGGCCCGAGCAGCCCTTTCTGTACGTGATCCAAATTATAATCGAGCTATGAGTGCCAGGTACCGGACAGAAGCCAGCAACGGAACCGATGGGCACAGCCGGGTGGTCGACGGACTGGATGTCGAGGTGTCATCGCCACTCAAAGCGGATGCCGATCCCACCGCCACGAACCCCGAGCAGCTGCTGGCACTGGCCTGGTCGACGTGCCTGAACGGCACCGCCCAGGTGCTGGTGCGCGAGAAGATCCGCACGCGGGTGCGGGTGGAGGTGGAGCTGCACCCCGAGGTCCCCGGACCGGGCTACGCATTCCACGTCGATGCGTTCCTGTCAGCCGAGGGCATGACGGATGCCGAGACCGCCGACCTGCTGGCGCGCTCGCACGCCCGCTGCCCGGTTTCCAAGCTCATCGGCTCCGCCGCGACCGTGCACGTGCACCACGAGGCGTACGCGGCCTGAGGCGTCGGCCGAGACGCTCAGTTCGCGGCGATCACCTCGAGCACGGCGTCGCCGTACGCGTCGCGCTTCTTCTCTCCGATGCCGCTGATACCGCTCAGCGCGTCGATCGAGGTTGGGCGCAGTTCGGCCAATGCCCGCAGCGTGGCGTCTCCGAACACGATGTACGCGGGTTTGCCCAGCTCGCGGGCGGTCTCGGCGCGCCAGGCGCGCAGCGCCTCGAACAGCGGCTGATCACCGGCATCCAGGGTCGACGCCGCGCTCGCCTTGCGGGAGCGGGATGCCGTGACCCGGCCGATCGTGTTCTTGCGCAGCGGCACGGGCGTCTCACCGCGCAGCACGCCGCCGGCGGCCTCACCAGGCGCCAGAGTGCCGTAGTCGCCCTGCGCGACGAGGATGCCGCGGGCCAGCAGCTGCCGCACCACGCTGCGCCAGTCCTGGTCGGACAGGTCGGCGCCGATGCCGTAGGTGGCCAGCTGCTCGTGGTGCATCTTGCGGATGCGGTCGTTGGACGAGCCGCGCAGGATGTCGATGAGGTGCCCGGCGCCGAACGCCTGATTCCGTTCGCGCTTGAGGCGCACGATGGTGGACAGCAGCTTCTGCGCGGGGACCAGCCCGTCGAACGTGTCCGGCCTGTCCAGGCACGTGTCGCAGTTGCCGCACGGCTTCGACTCCTGGCCGAAGTAGCGCAGCAGGTTCACACGCCGGCACGCCACGGTCTCGCACAGGGCGAGCATGGCATCCAGGTGCTGGCCCATCCGCATCTTGAACGTGCGGTCGCCGGGGCTCTGGTCGATGAGTCGCCGCTGCTGCACGACATCCCCCAGGCCGTAGGCCATCCACGCCACCGACGGCTCGCCGTCGCGGCCCGCACGGCCGGTCTCCTGGTAGTAGCCCTCCACGGACTTGGGCAGGTCGATGTGCGCGACGAAGCGCACGTCGGGCTTGTCGATGCCCATTCCGAACGCGATGGTGGCGACCATGATCACGCCGTCCTCGCGCAGGAAGCGGGACTGGTTGGCGGCCCGCACCTCGGCGGGAAGACCGGCGTGGTACGGCAGCGCATCGAAGCCGCGGGATGCCAGGTACTCGGCGGTCTGCTCGACCGACTTGCGGCTGAGAGCGTAGACGATGCCGGCGGAGCCGTCCGGCAGAGACCGGATGAACTCCACCAGCTGCTTGCGCGGCTCCACCTTCGGCACGATGCGGTACTGGATGTTGGGCCGGTCGAAGCTGGCCACGAAGTGCTCGGCCTTCTCCAGGCCGAGGCGCTCGGTGAGCTCCTTGTGCGTGGCCTTCGTGGCGGTGGCGGTGAGCGCCATGCGCGGCACGCCGGGGAACCGCTCGGCCAGGTCGCCGAGAGCCAGGTAGTCGGGCCGGAAGTCGTGGCCCCACTGCGACACGCAGTGCGCCTCGTCGATGGCGATCACACTCAGCACGCCGCGCTGCAGCAGCTGCGTGGTCTGCGCCGAGGACAGCCGCTCGGGCGCGACGTAGATCAGATCGAGCTCACCGGCCAGGTACGCGCGCTCCGCCTCGCGGCGCTCATCGATCGACTGCGTGGAGTTGAGGTACGCGGCGTTCACGCCGTTGGCGCGCAGCGCATCGACCTGGTCGTGCATGAGAGCGATGAGCGGGCTGATCACCAGGCCCGTGCCCTCGCGCACCAGTGCGGGCACCTGGTAGGTGATGGACTTGCCGCCGCCGGTGGGCATCAGCACCACGGCATCCCCGCCGCCGACCACCTGATCGATGATCGCCGCCTGATCGCCGCGGAACGCGTCGTAGCCGAAGACGGTGCGCAGCGCGTCGAGCGCGGTGGGGAAGCGAGAGGGGGTGGCCTTCGAGACGACGACGGATGCCGCGGGTGCCGGAGCCATGGGTCCGGCACCCCAGTCCAGCGGAGGCTCCCAGCCGTCCTCCGGCGGAACCCAGTCCATCTCCTCGGGAGAGTCCGGCGGCTCCTCATCCCAGGGCACATCCTCGTAGGGGTCGGAGTTCGGCATCCCACCAGCGTACTGACCGCCTCCGACGTCGGATCGTGCTGTCCACAGCCAGATGCGCGTAGGTTGGTCGGAACCGCAAGGAGGAGCAATGCCCGACATCACCGTCAGCCGCAACGACGAGGCCTCGCGCTACGAGATCCGCTTCGACGGCACACTCGCCGGCTTCGCCGAGTTCGACCGCCGTCCGGACGAGTTCCGGTTCATCCACACCGAGATCGACCACGCCTTCCAGGGCCGCGGACTCGCACAGCAGTTGGCCGCCGCCGCGCTGGCGGATGCCGCGACCTTCGCCGACGTGATCGCCCCCTACTGCCCGTTCATCGCCGGCTACCTCGAGAAGCACCCGCTGGAGGATGTGGAGGTGCGCGTCCCCCACCAGGGCTGAGCGCAGCCGGCAAGTGCCGGGCGTGACCTACTCAACGCCGCAGCTCCGGTGATCGCGTGACGAATCAGCGCAACCCGCCGCGGCGTGGAACCTGAGTCTCTTGCGGTCGGCGCGTGACGCCGTTTCATGGCGTGGATCACGGTCCGCGTGCATCGGCATCGCGTAGCCTTGACCGGTGTCCTCCGCCGCCCGCCTGAGCACGCGCACCCTGCTCGTCTGCGCGGCCATCGGCGTCGCCACAGGCATCCTCGGCGGCATCGCCGGCGTGATCACGCTGGGGGTGCTGGCCGTCACGCCGTACCTCTACGGACTCGTGCTAGGCGTGCACGTGCTGCCCGGGATCATCGCCCAGGAGGTGCTGCGGCGCCCGCTCGTCGCGCTCATCACGCACGTGATCGCCGCCCTCATCTCCAGCGCGTTCAACCCCGCGTGGTCGATGCGCTTCATCGGCACGGCGCTGCTGTTCGGCGCGATCCAGGAGGGCGTCGCAGCCCTCACCCGGTACCGCTCGTGGGGTCGCTGGCGCTTCTTCGTCTCGGCCGTGATCATCGGCGCCATCGTGGCGGTCGTGGTCGGGTTCGTCGTCGACCTCGGCCAGTTCGACACCTGGGTGCAGCTCGCGTACCTGACCATCTCGGTGCTGGGCCCGGTGGCCTGGACGGCCATCGGCATCGCCGTCGGCAACTCGCTGCGCCGGGCGGGCATCGCGCCGAAGCGCTGACGGCGGCGCGGCGCGCACCACGCGCGCTGATCTTCGCGGGACCCATTTCGCGGTCTCGCGGGCGATGAGGCAGCCAGTCGAGACCCACGAGATCGCGCCGCGCGCGCCCCGGGAATGTCGCGGGTCGCAGATGGTCGGCTCTTGCGGGTTTAAGCAGCCATTCGAGCCGCGCGAAAGGGAGCGTGATCAGGTAAGGGTAGGCTAAGTTCGTGGATGCAACCGCGCCCCTGCTCCGCGTGCAGAACCTCAGCGTCACGCACGTGGACGCCGCACACCCCTCGCCGTGGGGCGTGTCCTTCGATGTGCACGTCGGCGAGGTCGTGGTGCTCATGGGACCGAGCGGGTCGGGCAAGTCCACGCTCACGCTGACGCTGAACGGGCTCATCCCGCAGACCGTCGAAACCGACATGACCGGCTCAGTGGAGGTCGCTGGGCGCGACACCCGCACCACCCCGGTGTCGCAGCTGAGCACCGGCATCTCGCTGGTGTTCCAGGACCCGGACTCGCAGCTGGTCACCGGCACGGTGCTCGACGAGGTGGCCTTCGGGCTGGAGAACCTGTTGCTGCCGGCATCCGAAGTGCTCGAGCGCGCCGAGCTCGCGCTTCGCCGCGTGGGACTCTGGCACCGGCGCTCGTGGAACCCGGATCTGCTGTCCGGCGGCGGGCGCCAGCGCCTCGCGATAGCCTGCGCGCTGGCCATGCGCTCGCGCGTGATCGTGCTCGACGAGCCCACCGCGAACCTCGACCCGCAGGGCGTCGCCGACGTGCACGCCGCGCTGGCGGAACTGGCAGCGGATGCCGAGGACCGCGCGATCGTGCTGGTGGAGCACAACGTCGATGCGGCGCTGCGGTTCGCGACGCGGGTGCTGGAACTGGATGCTGCGGGACGGGTCGTGTGGGACGGGGCGGCGGATTCTTGGCCGGGCACGGAGGGCTGGGTCCGCTCCGCGCCGGCATCCCCCGGTCGAGACATGCCCCCGCGCTCCTCCGTCGCGCTCCCGCCAGACCCGATGCCAGCTCGACCGGGGGATGCCGTCTCTGCACTCGGCGAATCGGAGTCGGATGCCGGGCCGACGCTTCGCTCCCCACGCCCCACTCCAGCCGCCGCTTCGCGCCGCCCGGAGCCTCCGGGGCGCGTGGGCCCTGCTCAGCGACCCAGTGCCGGGGCTCAGCGACCCAGCACCTCGGACACCGCCATCTCGGTGCGGAATCTGGTGGTGCGCAAGCACAGGGACGTGGTGCTCAGCATCCCCTCCCTCGACATCGCCAAGGGCTCGTTCACGGCCATCGTGGGAGCCAACGGAGCGGGTAAGACCACACTGCTGCAGGCACTCGGCGGGGTGGTGCCACCGCCGCGCGGCACCGTGTCGATCGGCGGGCTGGATGCAGGACACGCGTCGCCACGGCAGTTGAGTTCGCACGTGGGCTTCGTGTTCCAGAACCCCGAGCACCAGTTCATCGCGGCCACCGTGCGCGAGGAGCTGGCCTTCGGCCTGAAGCTGCAACGCGTCGACCGGGCCGAGGTCGACCAGCGGGTCGACGAGATGCTCGACCGATTCGGACTGGCGTACAAGGCCGACGAGCATCCGTTCCTGCTCTCCGGCGGCGAGAAGCGGCGACTGTCGGTGGGCACCGCGCTGATCACCCGGCCCGCCGTGGTCGCCCTCGACGAGCCGACCTTCGGACAGGACGCCGAGCGCGCGACGGAGCTGCTGGACCTGCTGCAGGACCTGCAGCGGGCGGGCACCACCATCGTCATCGTCACGCACGACCTGGACCTGGTCGACGCATACGCCACGCACACGATCGTGCTCGGCGACGGCGAGCTGATCGCGGCGGGCCCGACCGAGGAGGTGCTGCCCCAGACGGTGAGCGCGCCGACTGCCGGCATCCGCTCCTCTCCCGTCACCGAGCCCGTGCCCACCGACCCGTACGCATCGGCGCCGGCATCCGCCCGGTTCTGGCTGCACCACCTCAACCCGCTCGCGAAGCTCGCCGCGGTCGTGCCGGCGATGGCCCTACTGGTCGCAACCCGCGACCTGTTGACGCCTGCGCTGTTTCTGGTGCTGTCGTATCTGCTGGTGCTCACCGGCACGCGGATGCGGCGCAGCACCGTCGCGCTGCTACTACTCGGGATGCCCGCCGGCATCGCCGTGCTGACACTCGGCTTCGGCGTGTGGATCGCTCCCGGACAGGTCTCCGACACCGCTGTCGTGCTGCGGATCGGTGACTGGATGCTGCGCTCCGGCGCCCTCGTGATCGGCCTGGCGACCGCGCTGCGCCTGGGCGCGATCCTCGCCCTCGCCCTGGTCGGCGGGCTCAGCACCAGCGGTCCGGACCTGGTGCGCGCCACCGTGCAGCAGCTGCACGTGCCGTACCGGATCGGCTACACGGCGCTGGCCGCATACCGGTTCGTGCCGAGATTCGGCTACGAGCTGGGCGTGATCCGCGCCGCGCACCGCGTCCGAGGGCACGGCTACGGCTGGCCGCTGGGCGGGCGCGGCCCGGTCGCGCGGCTCGTCCGCGGCTGGGGGTACATCGTGCCGCTGCTGGCCTCCGGCATCCGCCACGCCGAGCGCGTCGCCCTGTCGATGGATGCCCGCGCCTTCGGCGCCCACCTCACCCGCACCGAACGCCACCTGGTGCCGTGGCGCACCCGCGACACCGTCTTCACCGCAGCGGTGCTCGTCGTGTCCGCCGCGGTGTTCATCGCCACCTTTCCGTGGCAGCTCTGAGAGGTCGTCATGCCCATCCCCGACGGCGTGCGCCCGGTGATGCGCAATTACAGCGTGCGGTCGTTCCGTGCCGCGACATCGGATGCCGGCGCCGAGCTCGACGTGGACTTCGTGCTGCACGGCTCGGCCGCCGAGGGCACCGCAGGGCCGGCGTCGCGCTGGGCCGAGACGTGCCATGCGGGCGAGCACGTGCTGATCATCGACGAGGGCCTCTCGTTCAACCCCGCCCGCGGCGAGGACAGCGTGGTGCTGGTCGGCGATGAGACCGCACTGCCCGCCATCGCCGGGATCTGCGCCTCGCTGCCGTCGTCTGCTGTCGGCAGTGTGATCATCAAGGGGCCCGACCTGCCGGACTTCCCGCATCCCGCCGGTATCGAGGTGGTGCGGATGGTGCGGACGGATGCCGATGTGCCCGGCGTTCGCGCTCTGGCCGCACTGCGCGAGCTGGAGCTGCCGTCCATGCCGTTCCACGCATATATCGCCGGCGAGCAGGCCCTGGCGTCCGGCGCCCGCCGGTACCTGGTCGGCGAGCGCGGGGTGGAGAAGGACCGCGTCAGCTTCACCGGCTACTGGAAGCTCGGTGCCTCATCCCCGGCATCCCGCGCTTCGCGCGAAGCGGCATCCCGCCCCGCCTGACCTGAAACCGCTACAACGCGAGGTGCAGCCGAAGCGCCTCATCCACCGCCGCCATCCGCTCCGCGCCGACCCAGCCAACCGGGCGAACGATGCGCGAAACCGCGATTGTGCGGACCTGCTCGGCCTGCGCTTTGGAGTCGCGTTCCAGTCCCGTCTCGCCTGCCGGCAGATGCACCTGGAACGGTAGGATCCGCGCAGCATTGGATGTGACGGGCACCACGGTGATGGTAGCCAGGTCACTGCGAGTGGCCATGGTGTTAGCGGTGTTGTTACTCACGATCACTGCCGGACGAGTCTTCCTCACTTCAGAACCGACAGACGGATCGAACGAGACCATCACGATCTGCCCCCTCCGCAGCAGGCTGATCACGCGATCCCGTCCTCTGATGCAAGATCCCAGTCCTCGTCATAGCCCTCCGCATAGGCCTCGGCATACGCGTCGGCGAGGCGGCTCTCGCGCAGCATCCGCACGGCATCCTGCACCGCAGCAGACCGCGAGGGGTACCGCCCCTGCAGGGCTTCAGCGTCGAGGAACGCAAGATCCGCGTCACTCAGACTGAGACTCACCTTGCTGTGCGACATAACTTCATACTACCTGAGTAATACCACTACTGCTACCGGATGTCCCGAGCATCGCACACTTCTCCGTCGACTGCACGGGACCTCGGCGAGCGCACGAGATATTCACGCGAACAAGCCGTGCAGCCGGCGAGATCCCGTGCTCTCGACGACAGAAGAGGGGGTCACGCGTGGTGCGTCTCGTGCACCGGGCCGAGACCCTCGGGGCGGGCAAAGGATGCCGGGCCACCGGCGGCGGCGAGCTGCAGCGGGAAGTGGCAGGCCACCAGGTGGTCGCCGGGCTCACCGGCATCCTGCGCCGATCCGCCTCCGACACGCAACCTCGGCTCGACCTGCGCGCAGATGTCCTGCGCGATCGGGCAGCGCGTGCGGAACCGGCATCCGCTGGGTGGATCCATGGCGCTGGGCAGCTCGCCGCTGACGCCGAGCTTGGCCTTCGCACGCTCCGCGACGGGATCCGCCACCGGCACCGCATCGATGAGTCCGCGTGTGTACGGATGCCGGGGAGCGGCGTAAACCTCCGCAGCGGGCCCGATCTCAACGATCTTGCCCAGGTACATCACCGCGATCCGGTCGCACAGGTACCGCACCACCGACAGATCATGGCTGATGAACAGGTAGGTCAGCTCGCGCTCCCGCTGCAGTTGCGTCATGAGGTTCAGCACCTGTGCCTGGATCGACACGTCCAGCGCCGAGACCGGCTCGTCGGCGACGATCAGCGCGGGCTGCAGCGCCAGCGCCCTCGCCAGCCCCACGCGCTGCCGCTGCCCGCCGGAGAACTCGTGCGGATACCGCTCGGCAGCGCTGTGCGGCAGGCCGACGTCCTCGAGCAGCTCGTCGACACGGTTGTCGCGATCACGCGCGGTGCCGACACCCTGGATCTCCAGCGGCTCGCGAAGGATCGACCGCACGCGCATGCGCGGGTCCAGCGATGCGTATGCGTCCTGGAACATGAACTGCACGTTGCGACGGTCCTCGCGCAGGTCCCGCCGGCGACGGTGCCGCCGCTCGCGCCCGCGGAACAGGATGCGCCCGCTGGTAGGCAGCTCCAGCCCCACGATCAGCCGTCCCAGCGTGGTCTTGCCGCAGCCGGACTCGCCCACGAGCCCCACGCTCTGCCCGCGCTCGATGCGCAGGTTGGCGCCCGCCACGGCGCTGACCGCACCGACCCGGCGCCGCAGCAGGCCGCCGGAGGTGACGGGGAAGTCCTTCACCAGATCATCCAGCTCCAGCAGCGGGGTGCCGTCGGCGGGGATGAACCTCGTCGGCGCCACCCAGTCGCGCTCGTCGGCACTGACGAGCGCTGCCACCGAGGCCCCGACCGGGATGGGGAAGGATGCCGGGGTCTCGGCGTCTGGAGAGTCCAGAGCAGCGGATGCCTGCACAGCGGCATCCGGAATCGGCGCGGAATCCGACAGCGTGCCAGCCACGGCCTCCGCCACCGATACCAGCGGCTCGTCGCGCGGCACGAAGCACGCGAACGCGTGCGTCGGATCGCCGTCGCCGGCGGTCTCCAGCAGCGGCATCTCGGTGCGGCACTGCTCGGTGGCGAACCTGCACCGCCGCGCGAACGGGCATGCCGTGAGCGGCTGGATGAGGTCGGGCGGAAGACCCGGGATCGAGTACAGCCGCTCGCCCGTCCCGGCCGCCCGCTCGGGCAGCGCCTCGAACAGCGCCTCGGTATAACGGTGCCGGGGCCGGTCGAACAGCGTCTGCGTCTCGGCGGTCTCGGCGACCTTCCCGGCGTACATGACCACCACACGGTCGGCGCGCCCGGCGACCACGCCCAGGTCGTGCGTGATGAGGATCACGGCCATGCCGAACTCCTCGCGGAGCCGGTCGATGAGCTCCAGGATCTGCTTCTGCACCGTGACGTCCAGCGCGGTGGTGGGCTCGTCGGCGATCAGCAGCTTGGGGTGGCAGATCAGCGCCATGGCGATCATCACGCGCTGCCGCTGCCCGCCGGAGAGCTGGTGCGGGTAGGCGTTCACGCGCTGCTCGGGATGCGGGATGCCGACCAGCCGCAGCATCTCCAGCACCTGATCGCGGACCTGCGCGGCGTTCAGGCCCCCCGTTCCCGATGAACGGTGCAGCAGCAGCGGCTCGGCGACCTGCTCGCCGATGGTCTGCACCGGGTTCAGGCTGGTCATCGGGTCCTGGAAGATCATCCCGATGTCGCCGCCGCGGATGCGCTGCATCCGCTTCTCCGGCAGGGTCACGAGGTCCTCCCCGTCGAAGAGCACGCTGCCGCCGACCAGATGCCCTCCGGGAGGCAGCAGCCGCTCGATGGACATGGCCGTCATGGTCTTGCCGCTGCCGGACTCGCCGACGATCCCGACGGTCTCTCCGGCCTCGACCGTGAACGAGACGCCGTCCAGCGCATGCACGACCGACTTGCTGAGTCTGATCTCGCAGCTCAGCCCCGACACCTCCAGAAGCGCCATCTTCCCCATCGCCCTTCGATTTCTCACACAGTGCTCAACGCCGCTGCAGACGCACCTCCACGGCATCCCTCAGCCCGTCGCCGACCAGGTTGACGGCCACCACGACGATGATGATCGCGGCGCCCGCCGGGTAGATCAGCCACCAGTAGTTCAGGAACACGTACTGCGTGCCGCCCGCGAGCATGGCCCCCCAGTCGGTCGCCGGCGGCGAGATGCCCAGCCCCAGGTAGCCGAGGTAGGCGACCAGCAGGATCGCGTCGGCGACCTGGAAGGTGGTGTTCACGATCACGGTGCCGATGACGTTCGGCATGATGTGCCTGGTGACCGAGCGCCACGACGAGCCGCCCATCACCCGTACCGCCTGCACGTACTCGCGCACGCGCAGCGTGAGGGATTCCCCGCGCACCAGACGCGCCGGCACCAACCAGGCCGTCAGGCCGATCACGAAGATCATCACCGGCAGCGAGGGCCGCACGATCGTGACCAGGAACAGCAGCAGGAACAGGATCGGGATGGCCAGGATGGCGTCGACGATGCGCATCATCACACCGTCGATCACGCCGCCGAAGAACCCGGCGATGGCGCCCCACACGGTGCCGACGATCGTGGCGATCGCCGCGGCCGCGAGCCCCACGATGAGGGACGTCTGCCCGCCCACCATGAGCCGGCCCAGCACGTCGTACCCCGATCCGTCGGTTCCCAGCGGATGCCCGGCGCCCGGCGCCAGGTTGGCCGAGGACAGGTCCACGCTGACCTGATCCGTGCGGTAGAGCAGCGGCCCCACGAAGCAGAACAGCAGGGCCAGCACGACCACCACGATCCCGGCGATGGCCAGCTTGTTCTGCACGAACACCTCGAATCCCAGTGAGAACAGGCTGCGCGGCTTGCCCTGCAGGTGACCGGGCTGGGTGGGTTCCGGCTGGATCGGGTCGGAGGCGGATGCCGGCCCTGCGGCCATGGTGGTCATAGCGTCACCCTCGGATCCACGACGGCCAGCGACACGTCGGCCAGCAGGTTGCCGATCACCGTCGCGAACGCGGTGACGATCACCACGCCGATCTCGACGGGATAGTCGGACTGCTGGGCCGCCTGCCAGAACAGCAGTCCCATGCCGGGGAAGTTGAAGATGGACTCGGTGATCAGCGCGCCGGCGAACAGCGCGGGGAGGGACAGCCCCAGCAGCGTGATGATCGGGATCAGCGCGTTGCGCAGCACATGGTGGTACAGCACCCGCGACGGCGAAGCGCCCTTGGCGCGGGCCGTGCGCACGTAGTCCTGGCTGATGTTGTCCAGCACCGACGAGCGCATGTAGCGCGAGAACCCGGCGATGCTCAGCAGCGCGAGGGTGATGATCGGCAGGATCATGGCCGGGAACTGCTGGAAGATGGGGACCACGCCGTCGGACTGCGGCGCCTCGGGTGGCAGCCAGCCCAGCGTGGACGAGAAGATCTCGATCAGGATGAGACCGAGGAAGAACGTCGGCGCCGCGTAGAAGATGAACGACAGCGCCGTGGCGATGTAGTCGAAGATGCGGTTGCGCCGCACGGCCTGCTGCAGGCCGATCGGGATCGCGACGATCACGGTCAGCACCAGCGAGAGCAGCGCGAGGACGATGGTCTTCGGGAGCCGCTCGGCCAACAGCGACGCGACGGACTGGTTCAGCACGTACGAGAAGCCGAAGTTGCCGGTGAACCAGCCGAACACGCTGTCGACGTACTGCACGATCAGGGGCCTGTTCAGCCCGTTCTCCTTGTTGAACTGGGCGATCTGACCCGGCGTCGCCCGCGGCCCCAGGATGGCGTGCGCGGGCCCACCCGGCAGCGAGTGCAGCAGGATGAACACGATCACGGTGACGACGAGGACGACCAGCACCGCCTGCAGGAGGCGGCGCAGGATGTAGGTGATCATCTCGGTCGCCTCCTTTCAGCGGATGCCAGTGCTTCGACGCGTCGACAGGCTCAGCGACCCAGTTCCCTGAGCCCGTCGAGAGGAATCAGTAGTGCCAGTCCTCCGGCTTGATGGAGCCGTAGGGGTTGTTGTGGTCGTAGCCCTTCAGGCCGTTCGCGACCTCCGTCAGCGAGTAGGTGTAGTTGGGCTGGTAGATGACCGGGACGTTCTTGGCCATGAAGTCCTCGTACGCCTGCAGCGGTTCGACGCCGCTCTCGAGGTTGGAGTTCTGGATCAGCTTGTCGAGCTCCGGGTTGGAGTAGGCACCCGAGTTCGAACCGGCACCCGTGGCGAACAGCAGCTCACCGGTCGGGTAGTAGTCCGGCGCGTACACCCAGCCGCCGCCCCAGTTGCCCATCTCCCACGTCTTGCTGGTGGGGACCGTGGCACCGATGACGGTGTTGAACGGCTCGGACTTCAGGTTCAGCGTGATGCCGACCTTCGCCGCGTTCGACTTCATCGACGCCATGGCGGTGTCGATGGTCGAGGAGCCGCTCGCGTACGGCAGCGAGAACGTCAGCGGGGTGCCTGCGGCGATGCCCGCACCGCAGTCGCCTGCGGCGGTTCCGGGCTTGACGCAGGTGGTGACGCCACCGGCGACGACCTTCCAGCCGTTGTCAGTGAGGTACTTGGCCGCCTTGGTCGTGCTGAACGGGTACGGGTTGTTCTTCTCCAGGTTGGAGATCAGCGGGCTGTCCGGGAACAGCGGCACGGGACCGGTGGTCTCCACCCCGTAGTTCTTGGCGGTCGAGCTGATCACGCCCTGCTGATCGACGATGGACTGCAGCGCCTGACGGAAGTACAGCTGCTTGAAGATCGGGCCGACCGTGGGGTTGGTGTAGTTGATCGGGAAGTAGTTGAAGCCGTACAGGAACCACGGCATCAGCCGGTAGTTCGAGCTCAGCGGGTTGGGGCCCGCGGCATCCGGAGCGCTGGAGGCGGGCTTGGGTTGGGCGATGTCCTGAGTCGGGATGTATCCGACATCCAGTGTCTTGCCCGAGCGCACCACGTTGAACTCCGCGGCGTCCGTCGTGAACGGCACCATGTCGAACTCCTTGACCTGGGCCTTCTGGGGGCCCGAGTACGCGGTGTTCGGCACGAAGGCGACATGGCCGTCGGAGTTGAAGCTCTTCAGCATCCACGGGCCATCGACCACGGACCAGACCGGGCTCTTCGCATACGACGGAAGATCCTTGGCCTGAGCATTCAGGTACGTGTAGACGGCTGCGCAGCCGCTGACGTCGGTGGCGCAGGTGCCCTTCGTGGTGGCGCTGGTCATGTCCCAGGCCATCGGCATCGGGGTGATCTGGCTGAGCTGGTTCATCAGGAACCACTCCTGGCTGTACGCCTTGTCGGTGGTCAGCACCAGAGTCGTGTCGTCCTTCGCCGTGGCGGTGACGATGTTGTCCGGGAACTGGCCTGGCGTGTAGCCCGCGTAATTGGCCTTCTCGGCCTTGTCCATGTTGATCCAGAAGACCACGTCCTGGGCCGTCACGCTCTCGCCGTTGGACCACTTGTACGGGTTCATGGTGATCGTGATGGTCTTGCCGCCGTTGCTGAACACCGGCTTCTGAGCCAGGCTCAGCGAGTAGTCCACTCCGGTCTTGCCGTTGTCGCCGTACCAGTACAGCGAGCGGTACAGCATCAGCTGCATGTCGGAGTTGGTGACGCTGAAGTCGGCCAGCGGCGAGAACGGCCAGATCCAGTTCGGCACCGTCGCGGGCGGCAGCGCCCACGAGATGGTGTCGGCGGACTTCCCCGGTGCGTTCGCGTTGGTGCTCGTGGTGCCGTTCGCGCCTGCTCCCGAGGAGCAGCCGACCAGGATGACGGATGCTGCGACTGCCAGCATCGTGGGGAACAGAAGCCGGCGCTTCGCGCCGGCACGTCGATGAATCATGCCAACCTCCCGATCCGAGCTCGCGTGGGCGGCCGTGATTGCGGGGGGAGCGCGCGGGACGTTTTCCTTCTCTCCAGTAAGCGCACCGGAATGAATGAACGGGCTGGGACTCGCCTGGCGGTTTCCGGGGTACTCCTACCCAGGGAGCGCACAGAGAAGGAGAACGCCGACAGGCTCAGGATCCCTATGAATGGGTCCCTGAGCCTGTCGAAGGGTCGTGTCGAAAGGTCAGCGCTTGCCTGCGAGCTTGCGTCCGACGATGTCGCGCATGATCTCGTTGGTGCCGCCGTAGATGCGGTGCACGCGGGCGTCCGTGAACGCCTTCGCGATCGGGTACTCCATGATGTAGCCGTACCCGCCATGCAGCTGCACGCCGGTGTCGAGCACCTCCCACTCGCGCTCGGTGGCCCAGAACTTGACCATCGCGGCGTCCTCGGCGGTGAGCTTGCCGTCCTTGTACGCCAGCAGGGCGCGATCGATGTACGCCCACATGACATCCGTCGTGGTCGCCATGTCAGCCAGACGGAAGCGGGTGTTCTGGAAGTCGGCGATGCGCTCGCCGAACGCCTCGCGGTCCTTGGTGTAGGCCAGCGTCCAGTCCAGCGCGGCCTGTGCGGCAGCGGCAGCGGCGACGCCGATGGAGAGGCGCTCGAGCGGCAGGTTCATCATCAGCTGGATGAAGCCCTGACCCTCCTTGCCGCTGATGAGGTTCTCGTCGGGGATGAACACGTCGGTGAAGCTCAGCTCGGCGGTGTCCCAGCCGTGGAAGCCCATCTTGCTGAGCTTCTTGCCCTGGTCGAAGCCCTCCATGCCCTTCTCGACGATCAGCAGGCTGAACGCATCGGGGCGGTTGCCCTCGCCGGTCTTGACGAAGGTGACCACGATGTCGGCGGTCGTGCCGGAGGAGATGAACGTCTTGGCGCCGTTGAGGATGTAGCCGCCGTCCACCTTCTTCGCGTTGGTCTTGATGCCGCGCAGGTCGGAGCCCGCGCCCGGGTCGGTCATGGCGAGCGCCCCGAGGATCTCGCCGGTGGCCATGCGCGGCAGCCACTTCTCCTTCTGCTCCTGCGTGCCCATGTGCACGAGGTAGGGGACGGCCAGGTCGTCCTGGATGCCGAAGGCGCCGGCCAGCGAACCCGCACCGGCGGCGATGACCTCCTCCATCACGATGGTGCGGAAGCGGTAGTCCTGCAGCATGCCCGCGCCGCCGAACTCCTCGGGCACCGACAGGCCGATCAGGCCCGCCTCGCCGGCTGCGCGCATGGTGTCGCGGTCGATCTCGCCCGCGGCCTCCCACTTCTCGATGTTCTCGTTCGTGGCGTACCGCTTGACGAAGTCCTTGACCAGGTCGCGGAAGGCCTCGTGATCCTCTTCGTAGATGTCGCGTTCCATGACGTCCTCCTGAAAATACTGTGCGTCGTCGCTGCCGCGAGTCTACGGCTCGGATGCCGTTCCGAACAGTGGATTGTGGGAATGCGTCCCACGAATCATGACACTGCGTCCCGCATTTGTGGAATGCGTCAGAAGGCCCGCTCAGGGGGCGTAGTCGGGAGCCGCGGGGAGGTTGAAGAACGCCTCCAGCGTATGGAATCCGCCGTCGTGATACGCCTTGGCGAGCTCCGGGCCGATGTAGCGCAGATGCCACGGCTCGGGCATGTATCCGGTGGTCGAGGTGGCGCCGTTCTCGTAGCGGACGATGAATCCGTACTCCCAGGCGTGCGCCGCGACCCAGGCGCTCTGCATCGTGCCTGCGAACTGCCCCATCTCGCCGCATCCGGGAGAGCAGGCGACGACGTCGACGGCCAGCCCGGTCTGATGCTCGCTGTGCCCCGGACGCGCGGATCCGGCATCCGCTCCTGCCCGACCCTCCGAGCGGACGAAGCGCGAGTACGTGGTCTGCTGCAGCGAGTAGGAGCGGTAGCCGTTGTTCAGGTCGAGCCTGCCGGCGCCGACGGCCTGCGACTGCGCGGCCAGGCGTCCGAGCGCGTCAGCGACTGCAGGACGCATTCGGGTGGATCCGGTGGTGGCCTGCAGACCGGTGGAGACCAGGGATGCCGGGGCGAAGTCCACCGGGCCCAACGGCCGCAGCTTGTTGACGACCACCCACTCGCGCGCCGGATCAGACAGCGAGATGCAGGGCGCATTGCCGGCGATGACGGCCTCAAGGAAGGCCTCTCCCCCTCCGAACGCGGCGATCGTGGCACTGTCGTCGCCCGCCGCGATCGCTGTCTGCACTCCGGCATCCGAGCACGGATCGGCAGCCGGTGCGCCCGCGAGCTTCACGTCGGGAAGCGCCATCGCCGCCGCGGGAGCAGGGAGGACCAGCGCAGGCAACGGCTCCTCCGCGAGCGCTCCCCCGAGAGTCGCCAGCGACGCGATCGCGGTGAACAGCACGCCGATGGGCAGGGCGACCTTCACTGCAAGCGGTGCACGCGACGCATGGCGGGAGTGCGTGGCGCTCATCAGTCCATTGTGACCCATGGGCGGCGGGAGTTTCAGGATGGCTTCATCGAAGCGATCGCATGGGATGATCCGTTCGAATGTCTCTTGCATCTTTTTCGTCGTTTTGTTCTAATTGATCTCATGCGGTGGCAGGGACAGACGATCGACGGAGCGGATGCCGACGCGCTCCCGGGTCTGGAGGATCGCAGCGGCATGGTGCAGTCGGCGACCACGCCGGAGTTCGCCGGGATGACGTTCCACGAGGTGCTGGCGAAGTCCGTGCTCAACGCCGTGCCCGCCGCATCCCGGATGCCTTTCCGCTGGACGATCAACCCGTACCGTGGATGCAGCCATGCATGCAGATACTGCTTCGCTCGCGGAACGCACCAGTACCTCGACCTCGACGCCGGGCACGACTTCGACTCGCAGATCGTGGTGAAGACCAATCTGGTGGAGGTGCTGCAGCGCGAGCTGCAGCGCGAGTCCTGGCAGCACGAGACCGTGGCGCTGGGCACCAACACCGATCCGTACCAGCGCGCCGAGGGCCGCTACCGGCTGATGCCGGGCACCATCCGGGCGCTGGCGGAGTCGGGCACGCCCATGTCGATCCTCACCAAGGGCACGCTGATCCGCCGCGACATCCCCCTGCTGGTCGAAGCGGCGAAGCGGGTGCCGGTCGACATCCAGATGTCGATCGCCATGTACGACGACGCCCTGCAGCACTCCATCGAGCCCGGCACCCCGACCACGCAGGCGCGGCTGGACACGGTGCGCGCACTGACGGATGCCGGCTTCAGAGTCGGCGTGTTCCTCATGCCGATCCTGCCGCACATGACCGACTCCGTCGCCGCCATCGATGAGGCACTCACCCGCATCGCGGAGGCTGGAGCCGACCACGCGGTGTACGGCGCCCTGCACCTTCGTCCGGGTGTGAAGCCCTGGTTCTTCGAGTGGCTGCAGCGCGAGCGCCCCGACCTGGTCTCCTCGTACCGCGGGCTGTACCCGGGCTCGGCATCCGAGGCGCCGAAGGGGTATCGGCAGTGGCTGTCGAAGCGGATGCGGCCGCTGATCCGCGCGCACGGACTGCACACGCAGACCGAGGAGGAGCACGACCGCATGCGCGGCATCCTGCGCGAGCGCATGCGGCCCACCCCGGCATCCGCTCCCCCGGCCGCGCCGGCGATGCTGTTCTGACGCGACCTCGCGATCGGCGGGGGCCGGTGCGGTTCAGCCGTCAGAAGGGCTGAGCTTCAGCCGCGCTTCGTGAGCGGCTCGGTCCAGATCGCCAGGAAGAACAGCGCCAGCGGACCGAAGATCATCGTGATGAAGAACCACCACAGCTTGCCGCGCCCCTGCATGCCTGCGGCGATCGCCGCCAGGAACGCGATCGAGAACCACGCCGCGCTGCCGATCGACGCCGCCTGCTGCCAATCCATGCGGCCAGCCTACGAGAGTCGTTCACAACTCCGGAGATCCGACGCGGAAACGCCTCCGCGGAGCCCGAATGAGGCTTCGCGGAGGCGTTTCTCCGGAGTTGTGGACGCGCGTCAGGCGGTGAGCTCGGCGTCGGTCGGCATCCGGCCGGCGATCTCCTCGATCACGTCGTCGCCGGGAGCGGCCTGCTCGAACGGTGCGTGGATCTCGGCGCGCGACAGCAGCTCCTCCATGCGGCGACGGCGCTGGCGTGTGATCAGCGTCACGACACGACCCGAGTGCCCCGCGCGGCCGGTGCGGCCGGAGCGGTGCAGGTAGGTCTTGTACTCGTCGGGTGCGTCGGCCTGCACGACCAGTCCGACGTCGTCCACGTGGATGCCGCGGGCGGCGACATCCGTCGCCACCAGCACCTGCACCTTGCCCGAGGTGAGCTTCTGCAGGTTGCGCGTGCGCTTGGCCTGGTTCAGGTCGCCGTGCAGCGAGACGGCGGGGATGCCGGCATCCTCGAACTGCTCGGCCAGCATCTCCGCATAGGCGCGGGTGCGGGCGAACACCAGCGTCTGGCCCTCGCGGTCGACCAGCAGGTTCAGCACCTCGGCCTTGTCGCGGTGCTCGATCACCAGCACGCGGTGCTCGATGCTGCTGTGGTCCTGGTCCTCGCCGGCCACCTCGTAGACGGCGGGGTCCACCAGGAACTCGTCGACGATCGCGGCGACCTCGCGGTCGAGCGTTGCCGAGAACAGCAGCTTCTGACTGGTCTCGCCGTCGTGAAGGTCTGTGCCGGTCTTGCGCAGGATGCGCTGCACGGGCTCCGCGAAGCCGAGCTCTGCCATGTGGTCGGCTTCGTCGAGCACAGCGATGCGCACCTCGGACAGGTCGAGCTTGTGCTGCTCGATGAGGTCCTCGATGCGGCCGGGCGTGCCGATGACGATGTCGACGCCCTTCTTCAGCGCGCCCACCTGCCGGGCCTGCGGCACGCCGCCGTAGATCTGCGTGGTGAACAGGCCCACGCTGCGTGCGATCGGCTGCACGGTGCGGTCGATCTGCAGCGCCAGCTCGCGGGTCGGCGCGAGGATGAGCGCACGCGGCTTGCGGCCGATCTCGCGGCGCTTGCCCTTCTGCGACAGCAGGATGCTCTCGACCAGCGGTGCGCCGAAGGCGATGGTCTTGCCGGAGCCGGTGCGACCACGGCCCAGCACGTCGCGCCCCTCGAGGATCGAGGGGATCGTGGCGGCCTGGATCGGGAACGGCGTCTCGGCGCCCATGTTGCGCAGCACTTCGACGATGTTGGAGCCCAGCCCCAGATCGGAGAAGGTCACATCGGCGACCTCGGTGGCCTGCACGGCCTGCGCCTCGAGGCGCTCGTGAACGACATCGACGTGCTCCTCGTGGGCCTTGACGGTGGCCGTGCGGTTCCAGTCGCTGCGGCTGGGGCGGTCCTCGCGACGCGGACGGTCGCGACGGTCATCTCGAGACTCGAAGCCCGGACGGTCCTCGCGCGAGAAGCGGTTCTGCGAACGGTCGTCGCGATGCCCGTGCGAACGGTCGAACGCCGGACGATCGCTGCGCGCGAAGCGGTCGCGAGAGCCGTCGACCCCGCCGCGGCGGTCGTCCCGACGCTCGAAGTGCGGGCGGTCACCCCGCGAGAAGCGATCATCGCGACGCTCGTAGCCGCGGGATCCGCGGTCGCTCCTGTCGACGCCGCCCCGGGCGCCCCGGTCGTCACGGTCGAAACGCGGGCGGTCATCACGGCGCTCGTGGCTCCGTCCGCTGCGGTCATCGCGACGCTCGAACCCCCGGGCGCCCCGGTCGTCACGGTCGAAACGCGGGCGCTCGTCACGGCGCTCGAATCCGCGCCCGCCGCGCTCGTCGCGCCCGAAGCGCTCACCGCGCTGACGATCCTCACGACCGAAGCGGCTGTCGCGCGGGCCGTTGCCGGCGCGGTCGAAGCCGCGGCCACCACGGTGATCGTCGCCGAAGCGGCGCTCACCGCGCTCCTCGAACCGACGACGGCCATCGAAGCCGTGATCGTCGGAGCGGTGCGGAGCCTCGCGGCGACCCGACTCCGCGCGGCCCCGGATGGACCGCGCCTCGTCGCGACCGGCGCGCTCGGACTCTGTCCAGCGGCGCTTGGGCGCGGAGCCCGCCTCGGCGGGGCGGTACCCGCGGTGCTTGGGGCTGATGCTCCCGGGGCGACGATCGCTGCTGCGAGCGTCCGACGAGTAGGAGCGGCGCTCACCGGCATCCGCCCTCTCGTCGCGACCAGGACGACCGCCTGCGTGACGGTCGTGGAACGCCGTCTTCTTCGCGTAGCGCGGCTCGAAGTTGCGGGACGGACGACCGCCCTTGGGCTTGCCGTTCTTCGGCATGGGTGCTTCCTCACTGTCTCTGACACGAGAACAGCGTCCGCTTCCGTGCGCACAGAGATCAGCGCACGGCGGACATACCCGGGCATTCGTCGGCCGGAGCCATTCATGTGATGGTTGATGAACCATCGGCCCCTGGGCTCACAAAGAGGTGCCCCTCGAAAAACTCCGCCGCAAAGCGGATGCCCGAAGCCGACCGCACGAGTCTACCGGAGCCTCCTGGGAAACCGCCCGCCGTCATACGATGGCGAGATGACCTCCCCCACCGGCATCCAGATCCACCTGCGACGCGGCGAGGTGACCGCGCAGATCGCGCAGGTCGGCGCCTCGCTGCGGCACCTGACCGTCGGTGGCGTGGATGTCGTGCCGCCGTACCCCGCCGACGTCCCCACTCCGGGTGCCTCGGGCGTGGTCCTCGCGCCGTGGCCGAACCGAATTCGCGACGGCGTCTGGCACGACGGCGACCAGACCAGGCAGCTGGCCATCACCGAGCCGAAGTTCCACAACGCCAGCCACGGACTGCTGCGATTCACGACGTACGAGATCGCCTCCCAGGTCGAGGATGCCGTGACCCTCGCCGCCACGATCGTGCCGCAGACCGGGTACCCGTACCTGGTCGAGACCACCGTGCGCTACGCGCTGACGGATGCCGGCATCGACGTCACGCACATCCTCACCAATCGCTCAACCGCCTCCGCGCCGGTGGCCCTCGGCATCCACCCGTACCTGACCATCGGCGACGCCGACCCGCGGATGCTGGTGCTGCGGCTGCCGGCGGAGACGTACTTCGAGACCGACGAGCGGATGCTGCCCATCGGCGAGTCCCCGGTCTCGGCCGGCACCGATCTGCGCGAGGGCCGGCGGCTGGGCGAGGTGCAGCTGGACACCGGGTACGCCAACCTGCACCGCGATGCCGACGGCTTCGTGCGCACCACGCTCACTGCGCCGGACGGTCGCAGGGTGACGCTGCAGCAGGGCGCGGGCTTCAACTACGTGCAGGCGTACACGTCGACGTCCTACCCCGGACACGAGCTGGTCGTGGCCGTCGAACCCATGACCGCCCCCGCCGATGCGTTCAACTCCGGACGGGGCCTTCGGCACCTGGGCCGGGACGAGTCGTGGTCGCTGGAGTGGGGCATCCGCTACACCCGCTGACCCGCGCACGATGCCCGGTGGGCCGCGGACGGGTCCCGCGACAACCGCTGCTCTGTGCCCTCGGGCTCAGGGCTGGTCGCGGCCCGCCTGCGCGATCTGACCCCTCTCGGCGCGAGTGAAGCGGCGCAGCTGAGTGACGTGGCTGGGGTTGAGCTCGGCCACGGTGCCCACCTGAAGCAGCTTCATCGTCCGCTCGACCTGGTCCTTGAGGATCGCGATCGTGCGGTCCACGCCTTGCCGTCCACCGGCCATGAGACCGTAGAGGTAGGCGCGGCCGATGAGCGTGAAGTCCGCACCGAGAGCCATCGAGGCGACGATATCTGCACCATTGCGGATGCCGGTGTCGACGATGATCTCCATGTCCTTGCCGACCTCGCGAGCCACGTCCGGGAGGAGTTCGAATGGCACCGGAGCGCGGTCGAGCTGACGGCCGCCGTGGTTCGAGAGCACGATCGAATCGACGCCGAGGTCCGCGAGCCTCTTCGCGTCCTCGACAGTCTGCACTCCCTTGACCGAGAACTTCCCCTTCCACATGCTGCGGATCGTGGCAAGGTCGTCGAAGTCGATCGAAGGATCCATCGCGTTGTTGAGCAGCTCCCCGACCGTGCCACCGGTCTCGGTGAGCGAGCCGAACTCGAGCTTGGGAGTGGTGAGGAAGTCCCACCACCACCAGGGGCGGGGGATCGCGTTGAGGACGACCTTCGGGCTCAGCTGCGGCGGAATCGAGAATCCGTTGCGGCTGTCACGCAGGCGCGCTCCGGCAACCGGAGTGTCGACGGTGAAGAAGAGCGAATCGAAGCCGGCGGCCTGAGCGCGCTCGACGAGTCCGTACGAGATCTCGCGCTTGCGCATCACGTACAGCTGGAACCAATTGCGTCCGTGGGGGTTGGCGGCCTTGACGTCCTCGATCGACGTCGTGCCGAGCGTCGAGAGCGTGAAGGGGATGCCGGCGGCACCCGCAGCCGACGAACCGGCGATCTCACCCTCGGTCTGCATGAGTCGGGTGAACCCGGTGGGTGCGATGCCGAAGGGCAGTGCGGAGGAGCCGCCATGGATCTGCACCGTCGTATCGACGGTGGAGACATCGTTGAGGATCGACGGGTGGAACTCGATGTCCTGGAACACTTGGACCGAGCGGTTCATCGAGATCTCACCCTCGGCAGCGCCGTCGGTGTAGTCGAAGGCAGCGGCAGGGGTGCGGCGTTTGGCGATATGGCGCAGATCCTCGATCGTCAGTGCGGAGTCGAGACGGCGCTTGCGGCCGTTGAACTCGAATTTCTTGAACTTCATCAGTTCGAAGATCTCAGCGGGCTTGGGTACCTGTCTCTTGACCATGAGACTGTTCTCCTTCATTCGGGCGTCGTGCGAGAGGTCCGCACGGAGCTGGGAGTAGCGGTGGGAGTGCGGGGAGACGGCGGCGGCCGCCCGCCTCCCCGCACCAGGACTCTGCTGTGGTGCCGAGTCGAGCTCAGCTGCCCCCGGGGACCAGGAACGAGAGCACGGTCGACTCGAGGCCGACGATCAGACACATGACCACGAGCATGGCGACCGACCAGCCGATGACCTTGCGGAAGATCGCGGACTCCTGACCGAGCATACCGACGGCAGTTGCGGCGATCGTGAGGTTCTGCGGGCTGATCATCTTGCCGACGACACCGCCGGAGCTGTTGCCTGCGACGAGTAGGACGGGATCGATTCCCGCGTTCGTCGCAGCTGTCTGCTGCAGTGTGGCGAAGAGCGCGTTGGCACTCGTGTCCGAACCGGTGACCGCGGTGCCCAACCAGCCGAGAATCGGCGAGAGGAATGCGAAGGCCGCACCGGCCCCGGCGATCCACGTGCCGATCGTGATCGTCTGACCGGCCTGGTTCATCACGTAGGCCAGCGCGAGCACGAGGCCGACGGTGAGGATCGAGAATCGCATCTTCACGACATTGTCGGTGAAGACTTTGACCGAATCGGCGAACGAGATCCTGTACACGATGGCGACGATGATGCCCGAGATGAGCAGCAGGGTGCCGGGCGACGACAGCCATTGGAAGTTGTAGATCGTCGAACCGGAGGGCTCTCCGGCGGCCGTGAGGATATTGCCGTCGAGTCCCGGCCAGGGGATCTTCACATCGGTGCCGGCAAGGAACGAATTCAGCGCCGGGATGAGCTTCGCACTGGAGAAGATGACGATGACGAGCAGGTAGGGGAACAGTGCGAGGAACACACGCGAACCGGTGAGCGTCGGAGCGGTCTCCTTGACACGGGTGGTGGTGACCGCACCTCCGGCGCTGGGAGCCGAAGCGCGCTCCTCCTGCTTCGCGATCCGCATCTTCGCTAGCGCGTCAGCGCCGCCCTTGGGCGTCCAGAAGCGGAGGATGATGACCGCGGCGGCGAGCCCGGCGAGGGAGGAGACGATATCGGTCAGCTCGACCGAGAGGAAGTTCGCGGAGATGAACTGTGCGATTCCGAAGACGACGCCGACGGCCAGGGCGAGCGGCCACAGCTGCTTGAGCCCACGCTTGCCATCGACGATGAAGACGAGCAGGAGCGGGACGATCGCGGCGAGGACCGGCGTCTGGTGACCGACCATGGCACCGATGTCCTGGTAATCGATCCCGGTCAGAGTGCCGGCGGTGATGATCGGGATGCCGATGGCACCGAAGGCGACCGGTGCGGTGTTGGCGATGAGCACGACGACGGCGGCGCGCATAGCGGTGAAGCCGACCGCGATGAGCATGACACCGGTGATGGCCACGGGGGCTCCGAATCCGGCGAGCGCCTCGAGCAGACCACCGAAGCAGAAGGCGACGATGATGGCCTGAACGCGTGGATCATCGGAGATCACGTCGATGACCAGACGCAGATCCTCGAAGCGGCCCGACTTCACGGTCAGTTCGTAGAGCCAGATCGCGCAGACGACGATCCACATGATCGGGAACAGCCCGAAGGCGAAGCCCTGGGTGGCCGAGAGCGTTGCGAGTCCGATCGGCATCGCGTAGACGAAGACGGCGACGAGCAATGCGACGACGAGCGCGGCGAGACCGGCCCAATGGGCCTTCCACCGCAGCCAGCCCAGCGTCACGAAGATCGTCACCAATGGCAGCAGTGCCAGCAACGACGACCACAGCAGACTGCCGGCCATCGGGGCGAGTTCAGGTGTATACATTATCTTCCCCACGACACCCGGTCCGTGGAGTCTTGAGGCGGCTATGCCTCAGGGCTGCATCTGCCGGATGCACAATTTGACGGTAATTAGTATGGCCTTTAAGAGGTCAGACCATTTAATGGATCATAGAATTGTGTGTGACGCACGTCAAGTGTTCGCTGAGAGATTTCTGAAACACGGGTGAAGAAGATGGCCGATCAGGCGGTACCCGGGCAGAGCACATGGAAGCCCGTGACCAAGTCGAGCACTTATGAGCTCGTCATCGACGCGATCGAGGAGCGGATCATGAACGGCTCGCTCACTGTCGGCGATCCGCTGCCTCCCGAGCGGGAGCTCGCGGGCAGGTTGGAGGTCAGCCGTGCGAGTGTGCGCGAGGCCCTCCGCGTCCTCGAGAGTCTCGGAGTGATCAGGTCGAACGGTGGATCAGGCCGGGCCGCGGGCACCTTCGTCGCCGCTATGCCGAGTGCCGCCCTCAGCCGCTTCCTCCGGCTCCATGTGGCACTCGCGAACTTCAGCATCGAGGAGGTGATCGAGACTCGCATCCAGCTCGAGACCTCGAGCGCGACGCTCGCCTCCTCGCGAATCCGCAAGGACGATATCGCTCATCTCAACGCCCACCTGGCGATCATGGACACGCCGGGGGTCAGTCTCGAGGCGTTCAATGACGCAGACGCCGCGTTCCACGTGGCGATCGCCGAGGCTACGGGCAATCAGCTCTTCTCCGACCTCACCGAGGCGATCCGCAACAGTCTGCGGCTTCCCATCCTGCGCGCCTTCGGCACGGTTCCCGATCAGGAGGCACTCATGGTGCAACTCCAATCACAGCATCACGGGATCCTCGACGCCATCGTCGCCCATGAGGCCCAGACCGCTGCGCGTCTGACCGAGGATCACATCACCACCGCGGTGACGGCGCTGCAACTCACCCTCCGCTGAGGGTTCGGTCAGCGGGGCCGGATCAGTCACCCGGGTGCGCGGATGGCAGGCCCTGGGAGCGCAGCTCGCGACGGGTCGGCTGGTGCAGGGCATCGCTCACGAGTCCCGACGACGCGCCGGCCGCCTCGCCCGCGAGGTGCGCCTCGACATCGCTGCGCAGCATGATCTCGGGGGCGATAGGCGTGCGCGGACGGACGGGTCCGTCGCCGCCATCGGGGCCGGAGTCCTCCGGCCCCGAACCGCCTCGCGCAGCGCGCTTGGCGGCACGCCGTTCCTTCGCACCCTCGACGAGGTTGTACAGCGTCGGCAGCACGATCAGCGTCAGCACGGTCGACGACACCAGGCCGCCGATCACGACGATCGCCAGCGGCTGCGAGATGAACCCGCCGTGCCCGGTGATGCCCAGCGCCATCGGCGTGAGTGCGAAGATCGTCGCGAGCGCCGTCATCAGGATCGGGCGCAGACGCTTCTCGCCGCCCGCCATCACGGCATCCGCTGTGCTGAGTCCCTTCTCCCGGTACTGGTTGACCAGGTCGACCAGCACGATGGCGTTGGTGACGACGATGCCGATCAGCATCAGCACGCCGATCAGCGAGGCGACGCCCAGCGGAACCCCGGTGGCGATCTGCAGCAGGATGGCGCCGGTGGCCGCGAACGGCACCGACACCAGCAGCAGCAGCGGCTGGCGCAGCGACTTGAACGTCGCGACCATCACCACGTAGACGATCAGGATGGCGGCCAGCATGGCCAGCCCCAGCTGCGAGAACGAGTCGGCCTGCTGCTGGGCCACGCCGCCGATCTCGGCGCGCGCGCCCTCCGGCAGCTTCACGTGATCCATGGCCGCGTTCACCGAGGCGGTCGCCACCGCCAGGTTGTCCGAGGACGGCGGCACGGTGATGGTCGCCGTGCGGCGGCCCTTCTCGGTGGTGATCGCGGTGGGTCCGTTCTGCTCCTCGACGCTCGCGATGTCGGAGAGCTTCACCGGGCCGGTGGGCGTCAGGATCTCCAGCGACCGAAGTGCGTCAAGGGATGCCGGCGGCTCGGGGTTCACGATGTACACGTTCATGCCCGTGCCGTCGACCTCGATGGAGCCGATCTGGTCGGGGCGCATGGTGTTGGAGACCATCGACCCGACGGCCACCTCGCTGAGCCCGCGCTCGGCGGCCTTGGCGCGGTCGACGTTCACGGCGATGTACGGCAGCGAGGCCGACAGGTTGGTGGTGACCTGGCCGACGCCGTCACGGCCCTTCAGATCCTTCACCAGCGCGTCGGTGCCTTTCTGCAGCGCGCTCGCGTCGGGTGCGGTGACGGTGATCGTGATGTCGCTGGAGCCGAAGCCGCCGCTCGACGCGGCGACGCTCACGTCGCCGGCATCCTTCAGCTCGTCGATCCTCTTCTGCACGGTGGCGCGCAGCTTCTCCTGATCAGCCGAATCGGAGGTCTGAATCGAGTAGGTGATGCCCGCACCGCCCGAGAAGGCGTCACGCAGCGCCGAGCCGCTGGAGCCGATCGAGGCCTGCACGTGCGTGATGCCGTCGATGCCGTTCAGCGCCTTCTCGACCTGCTTGGCCGCATCCGACTTGGCCTGCAGGCTGGCGGTGCCGCCGATGTCCTGCGTGACGGTCATGGTGTTCTGGCCGGAGTCGCTGAGGAAGTTGATCTTCATCAGCGGGGCCGCGGCCAACGTGCCGCCCAGCACCAGCAGCGCGATCACGACGGTGGTCGCGGAGTGCTTCAGCGTCCAGCCGAGGATCGGGCGGTACGCCTTCTGCAGGCGGGTGGGCGGGGCATCCGGATGCTCGGGGTCGATGCGCGTGCCGTCGGCCGCCACCAGCGGCTTGCCGGGCTTCAGGAACCAGTGCGCCAGCACCGGCACGATGGTCAGCGCGACGAACAGCGACGCGGCCATGGCGATGGTGACGGTCATGGCGAACGGCCGGAACAGCTCGCCGACCATGTCGCCGACGAACACGATCGGCAGGAACACCGCGACCGTGGTGATGGTGGATGCCGTGACCGCTGCCGCCACCTCGCGCACGGCCAGTTTGATGGCCGTGACCTTGTCGGAGCCCTGCACGTAGTGCCGTTTGATGTTCTCGATCACGACGATGGAGTCGTCGACCACGCGCCCGATGGCGATGGTGAGCGCGCCGAGGGTGAGCAGGTTCAGGGAATAGCCGAACGCCTGCAGGCCGATGAACGTGATCAGCACAGAGGTCGGGATCGAGATGGCGGTGACCAGCGTGGAGCGGATCGAGAGCAGGAAGATCAGGATGACGACCACGGCGAACGCCAGGCCCAGCAGGCCCTCGGTGGCGAGCGTCTCGATGGACTGCTCGATGAACGGCGCCTGATCGAACACCACGGTGAACGTGGTGTCGGGGAACGTCTTCTGCAGGTCGTCGAGCTTGCTCAGCACGCCCTTGGACACGTCGACGGTGTTGGCCGAGGGCAGCTTGGTGACGGCGATCGACAGGGCGTCCTTGCCGTCCACGCGCGAGATCGAGGTGACCGGGTCGGTGGTCTGCTCCACGGTCGCGACGTCGCCGATCGTGAGCGTCGTGCCCACCAGCGGCAGGTCGGCCAACTGCTGCGCCGAGGTGATCTTCGAGCCGGTCTGCACGGTGAGCGTCTGGTCACCCTCGGTGATGTCGCCGCCCGGCAGCAGGATGCCGTTCTGCGCCAGCGCCTGGCTCAGGGACTGCATGGTCTGGTGCGCGGCGGCCAGCTTGGCGGCATCCGGAGTGATGGTGATGCGCTGCCCGACGCCGCCGACGATGGTCGCGGCGTTGACGCCCTTCACATCCTCCAGATCCGGGATGACGGTGGTCTCCAGGTCGTTCTGCGCGGCCTGGGCATCGCTGAAGCCGGTGACGGCGACCTGGATGACGGGGAAGTCGTCGATGGAGACGCTCAGCACCTGCGGCGTGACGTCCTTCGGCAGCTGCTGGGAGATGCGGTTGATGGCCTGCTGCATCTTCTGCTCGGCGGTGGCGAGGTCGGTGCCGTAGGTGAACGTCGCCTGCACCATGGAGGCGTTGGTGGTGCTGGTGGCCGTCGTCGACTCCAGCCCCGGCACGCCCTGGATGGCGGTCTCGACGGGCGTGGACACATCGTGCTCGACCACCTCCGGCGAGGCGCCCGGGTACTGCGTCATGACGATCAGCGCCGGCAGCTCGAGCGAGGGGATGAGCTCCTGCTTGAGGTTGGTCAGCGCGAGCCCGCCGAACACGGCGGCCACGATCGTGATGAGGGCGATCAGTGCGCGGTTGCGCAGGCTGAAGACGGAGAGATTCGACACGGTGCTCGATTCAGTGGCTCGGAGCGTACCCGTCCATTATCCGTGAGTCGCGCGGGAGTGCCTGCGGGATGCTGTCAGGCGGCCAGGCCCAGCGCGAGGCCGACGGCCGCGGCGGCGAAGCCGGCCAGCAGCATCCCGCCCGAGTACAGGACGGATGCCCGGCGCTCACCGTCGCGCCACAGCGCGACCGTGTCGATCATCGCCGTGCTGAAGGTGGTGTAGCCGCCGAGGAACCCCGTGCCCACGACGAACGCCGCCCCCGGCAGCATCCCCACCACGAGGCCGAGCAGCAGCGATCCGCTCACGTTGATGATCACCACGCCCCACGGGAACCGCGTGCCGGTCGCCCGCGCGATGCCGAGGTCGACGAGGTACCTCGTCGCGGCACCCAGTCCGCCGCAGGCGGCGGCCAGCAGGAAGATCATCGGGCTCATGCGGCGCCCCGCTTTCGGCCGAGATGCAGTCCGAGTGCGGCGAGCGCGATGCCGCCGGCCAGGGTGAGGGCGACATAGCCCGCCGCCAGCAGTGCAGACGACGCCCACAGCTGCACGGAGTCGACCATGAACGAGCTGTAGGTCGTGAACCCGCCGAGCATGCCGGTGCCGAGGAACACCCGCAGATCGGATGCCGGAAGCCGGGCGGTCAGGATGCCCAGTACCAGGGCGCCGACCAGGTTCGCCACCAGAACACCCACGGGCGCATCGGGGATGAGCAGCCCCAACCCCATCCGGGCGGCGGTGCCCAGCATCCCGCCCAGAGCGACCAGCGCCGCACGCCGCAGGACGGCGCTCGCTGGGGTGGATGAGGTCACCTGCGCAACTCTAGTCGGGAGCCTCGCCCCGGCCGCCGTTACGTAGACTCGGGAGACGACCGAGCCCCACCCGAGGGGTGCCCGGCCCCAGGAGGACGACGCCCGCGTGCTGACGAGAAGGATCTTCGGATGGCTGCGTCTGCTCGCCGCAGCCGTGTGCGTCGTGTCCCTCACGCACCGGATGCTGTGGGGCATGGGCTCGCAGACCCTCGCCAGCGACAACTTCTTCGCCTACCTGACCATCCAGTCGAACATCGCGTTCGCCGCGGTGACGATCACCGCCGGGATCATCGCGCTGCGGCAGCCGCTGGATCCCGCCTGGCTGACCTCGGCGCGTGTGCTGGTGCTGAGCTGGACGACCACGGCGGGGCTGGCCTTCTCGATCATCGTCTGGCAGGCGGGGGTGCGCGGCATCCCGATCACCGTCCCGTGGTCGGACGTCGTGCTGCACTACGTGCTGCCCGCGCTGGCCGTGATCGGCTGGCTGATCGGGCCGGGGCGGCAGCCGGCATCCTGGCGGGTGCTGCCGTTCGTGCTGCTGTACCCGCTGATCTGGGGCGTGTTCACGATCTGGCGCGGCAGCATCATCGGCTGGTATCCGTACTACTTCCTCGACCCTCGCCAGGTGTCCGGGTTGCCGGAGATGGGCATCTCCTGCCTGGCGGCGCTGTCGATCTTCGCCGTGGTCGCCGCCCTGCTGGTGCTGCTGAGCCACGTGCGCGTGCGGCTGCCTCCGTGGGGCGAGATCAGCTCGCGTCCTTCGGGGTGGGTGCGAAGAACTCGAGTGCCGCTCTGGCGGCCACCCGTGCGTCGCGGTCGCTGAGCGCCGCGAACTCCTCCGCCTCCGACCCTCCGACGATCCCGACCAGCACCGGTTCCCCGGTGGCCGGCATCAGGTTCAGCCAGGTGCGGATCAGCCCGTCGCCGCCGACGACGTGCCAGATGGCCTGCTCGGCGTCCCAGAACGGCTCGTCGAATCGCATCCACACCGTCTCGACGAAACCGGATGCCAGTGCCGAGATGGCGCCCCGGTGCGAGAACGGCAGCGCGGGGGCGAATTCGATCCCCTGCTGCTGCAGCACGCCCAACGGCACGGTGACGATCACGCGGTCGAACGACAGGGCCTCTCCGGTGCCCAGCCGCAGGCTCACACCCTTGTCGTCGTAGGCGATGCGCACGACCGGCGAGGCCAGCGTGATCTCCTGATCCTTCAGGTGCTTGTCGAAGAACCCGCCGAGGTCCTCCTCCATGCCCGTCAGTGTGTCGGCGGGGAAAGCCGGCGGGTACCAGCTGGATGCCTTGGCGGGGTCCGCGCCGGTGATGGCGGCCTGCCAGGCGAGGGCCGCAGCGAGCGCGGGGTCATCGGGATCGGCCCCGTTCTGCGTGAGGGCCTCGTCGAGGGGCACGTCGGACGGCAGGCTCTTCGCCCTGTCGATGGCCTGGGCGATGGCCTGCCCCGAGACCGTGTCGACTGCGCCGTCCTTCGACCAGCCGGTCGCCGTGTCGAGTGCGACCTGCTGCTCGCCGAGCGTGGTGATGCGGTCGTGCAGGGCCGTGAGCTGCTCGTCGGAGATGAGCCACGCGCCCAGCTGCGCGGGGATGGGCCAGTCGTCGCCCGACTTGCTGAGGATGCGCCCGCCCGACCGGTCACGGGCCTCGAAGATGGTCACGTCGTGGTTGGCATCGGCCAGCATCCGCGCCGCCACGACGCCCGCGGCACCCGCGCCGACGACCGCCACGCGCTCCTTCTCACCCGCCGCGACGATCAGCGCGAGGGCTGCGGAGCGGCCGGAGTCGACGGCTCCCAGCACGGTGCCGGGGTGATCGGGATCCAGCGCCTCCCCGGCGAAGTACAGCCGGTCGCCGATGGGCTCTGCGAGGGTCGCGCGCTGCTGCGGGTCGGCGCCGGCCGGCAGGTAGCTGATGGATCCGAAGGAGTACGGGTCGGTCGACCAGGCGCTGCGCGCCCACGCGGCAGGTGCGGGGACCGCCGGCGGGGCCGTGGGCCTGGGCACCGGGGTCGTGCGCGTCGGCTTCGGTTTCGGCTCGGGCGTGCACGCGGCCAGGAGCACCGCTACGGCACCGGTTCCGGCGCCGAGCAGCAGGGTGCGGCGAGTGATGCTCATCGTTCAGCCAGACTATCCCGGGCTGGCAGGTGGCGGCCATCACGGCCGGGCCTGCGACATCCACGATCAGAGGGATATCGCGGGCTCGGCCGGCCACGGGTACAGGTGCGAGCGGCTACAGGTTCGCCTCGGCGTAGTTCCGCAGCGCGTCGCGCACGAACGCCGCACCCTGTTCGCCGCCGTAGTTCGCGCCGAAGCGCGGGTCGGCGACGTACATCTCGCCGAGTCCGATCACGTACGCCTTGACGTCACCGCCGGCGGCGGCGGCCGGAGTGCCGGGGATGCCGGTGAGCCAGGCCACATGACGCGCGGCGAGCGCCTGCGCCTCGGCGGATGCCGGGTCGACGCCCGTCTCGGCTGCGGCGACCCAGTCGTGATTGAGTTCGACCACGCGCTGCTTCCAGCCCGCGCGCTCGCTCTCGCTCATGCCCCGCCACCAGCGGTCGCTGTCGGCGTAGGCCTTCTTGCCCCAACGCTGCTCGACCTCGTCCTTGTACTGGGTGTGGTCGAAGCCGTCGAACATGTTCTCGGCCATGAGGTCCTTCCTCTCTGTCAGTGCGGTGATGGTGGATTCGACGGACGCGATCTGGCGCGCGAGGCGCTGCTGCTCCGCCCGGAGCAGCTCGAGATGCGTCTGCAGAGCGGATGCCTCAGGTTGCCCCTGCTCCAGCACCTGCCCGATCTGCGGCAGGCCGAGCCCGAGCTCGCGCAGCAGCAGGATGCGCTGCAGGCGCACGAGCGCGGACTCGTCGTAGTGCCGATAGCCGTTGCCCGCGATGCGCGAGGGCGCCAGCAGTCCGATGGCGTCGTAGTGACGCAGCGTTCTGCTGGTGGTGCCCGCGAGGCGGGCGATCTCCTGGATGGACCAGTCCACGGCATCCGCTCCTTCGGTCGTTCCATCGATGAAGACCACGGTAGAAGTTGACGTTACGTCAAGGTCAAGCGCGAGCATCCTGAGTCTTTCCTGACCTCGACCCAACCTCTTGACAAACTCGAGATATATCGTGTTACGCTCGCAACACGCGATATATCTTGATATCGCCCAACCAGGAAGAGAACGACAATGACCGAGAAGTGGCTCATCGCCCCCGGCGAGGAACGCGTCATCGACATCGCCTCCGCATCCCGGCTCAAGATCGGGCTGGTCGGCGGTCAGGTCGACGTCATCGCACACGACGAACCCGGTGTGCGCATCGAGGTGCACGGCGTCACCATCAAGGACCTGCGCGTCGAGTCCGACGGCGCCCAGATCGAGATCGACCACCCGCAGATCGGGTGGGACAACTTCCTCGAGGTGTTCCGCAACTTCGGCGCCGGCGGCCCCAAGGCCGAGATCAGCGTGGCCGTGCCGCGCGGCATCTCGCTGACGCTGGGCGTGGTCAGCGCGGGGGCGCTGGTCTCCGGCATCCGCAACGACGTCAAGCTCAACACCGTCTCGGGCGACATCATCGCGGACGACGTGACGGGCGATCTGACGGCCAACTCCGTCTCCGGCGACGTGCAGGTGCGCAGCCTGACGGGGTCGGTCACCGCCAACAGCGTCTCCGGCGATGTCGCCGTCACCGGCTCGCTGCGCAAGGCCGTCGTCGACACGGTCTCGGGCTCGGTGCTGATCGACGCCATCGGCGACGTGAACACGCTCAACATCAACACGGTCTCCGGCTCCGTCACCACGCGCCTCGACGAGACGCTGCCCGCCAACTACGTGCTGCGCAGCATGAGCGGGCGGCTCACCGTGGACGGCGTCAAGCGCTCGGGCGGCGGCCCCAGCAACTACTCCGGCCAGACCGGCGAACTGGCCGGCAGCTTCGTCGACCTGCGCGCCAACACGGTCTCCGGCGGCATCACGGTGCTGCGCCAGGCTCGCCCGACCGTCGCCGACGACCCCGAGTGGGAGGAATCATGAGTCCCGCCGTCTTCTCGCACGGCGACCTGCGGCTGTACCTGCTGTCGCTGCTGAACGAGGCGCCGCAGCACGGCTACGGCATCATCCAGGCACTCACCGATCGCACCGGCGGCACGTACACGCCCAGTGCCGGCACCATCTATCCGCGCCTGGCGAAGCTGGAGGAGGAGGGCCTGGTCACCAAGACCGTCGAGGGACGCACCACCATCTACGCCATCACGGATGCCGGTCGCGCCGAGCTCGACGCCAGGACGGAAGACCTGGAGGGCATCGAGCAGGGACTGTCCGACTCGGTGCGGCTGATCGCCAGCGAGGTGCGGCACAGCGTGCAGGAGGCCATGCGCAGCCTGCGCGCCGACCTCGCCACGGCCGCGCAGGAGGAGCGTCGCGCCGCCAAGACGCGGCTGCGCTCGGACGGGATGAGCGATGAGCGCGTCACCAGCCGTGAGAACCTGCAGCGGGCGGATGCCGCGATCAACGCGTTCCGCGCCCAGGTGCGCACCGACCTGCGCACGCACGTCGCCCGCGGCTCCGTGCTGCCGGCCGCAGTGGTGACGGACCTCGAGCGGGCGCTCGACGACGCCGCCCACGCCGTGACCCGCGCGCTGTCGGCCCTGCGCGGCTGAGCCCCGGCTTCGCGCGGCTGTTCTCGACACCGCGCTGTCCTCCGCGCGGCAGTTCTCGACCCGCACCCAGGTCCGCGCGGCAGTTCTTGCTCCGCGCCGTGCAGATAGACGCAGCGCCGATCGAGAACTGCCGCGCGAGCATCCTGAGACGTCGAGAACTGCCGCGCGAGCAGCGGCGCGGCTGAGCCTTCGGGGCGGTGCTACTCCTGCCAGACCTTCTCGTCGTCGGGGACGGGCTCGCCCTGCGGGACCACCAGCACCGAGCGGTGCTGCCGGTGCGCGAGGCGCGCGGCCACCGATCCGGTGAAGAACTCGCGGATGGACTCCCCGATGCCGCGCTTGCGCGTGCCGATCACGATCAGCTGCGCGTCGAGCTTGTCCGCCAGCTGCTTGATCGCCAGCGCGGGGTCGCCCACCAGCTGGCGCGTGGCCCACACCAGCTCGGACTTGCCGAGAGCGTCGGAGGCGAGCTTCTGCACGTCTTCGAACTCGGCGGCGCCGGCATCGAGATTCAGGTCGATGGGTGCGGAGTGCACATAGCCGTCGGGGTCCTCGTAGGTGACGAAGCGCGTCACGTCGACGTGCACGACCATCAGCGGGGCCTTCAGCAGGGTGGCGTAGCGGATCGCCTCTGCCATCACCTGCGCGGGCTGGCCCGGCTGAATGCCGACGATCACCGCCTTCTGCAGTGCGGCGTTCTGGACGCTCTCTTCGGATGCCGTGGGCGTGGAATCTGTCATGTCGATCCTTCCGCGAAGGGCCGTCGCGCGGCCGATTGCTCTGGCGTGCGTGCTATTCTGAATGCTACTCTTACCGGCTTCAGGCCGGTGCCGTGAAATGACAGCCGGCTGTGCACAGCCCGCTGCTGAACTCGTAAAAAGGGGGTCTCGCGCATGGGCCGTGGCCGTCAGAAGGCGAAGCACACCAAGATCGCTCGCGAACTCAAGTCGTACAGTCCGACGGTGAACTTCTCCGCTCTGGAGAATGAACTCGGGCACCCGTCCTCCGAGGAGGACCAGTACGTCGACAAGTGGGCCGATCAGTACGAAGACGAGGATGAGGACGAGCTCGAGCGAGCCTGACCTCCCACCTCCGCACGACAACACCCTGGCGACCGGCATCCGCTGAGTCGACCAGGGTTTCGTCGTCCCCTCCGGACCCCGCTGGGCCCCTGAGCCCGTCGAAGGGATGACAGAATGGCCGGATGCCCCGCGTCGCAGCTCTGTACCGTCATCCGATCAAGGGGTTCACGCCCGAGCGCCTCGACGAGCTGACGATCCAGTCGGACGGACGCGTCGCCGGAGATCGCGTGCTGGCCTTCCGATTCGCCGATGCCGCGCAGCCCGAGCATCGCGACGGACTGGACTACTGGCCGAAGTCGAAGGGCCTCGCACTGGAGTCGTTCCCTACGCTGGCCGCGCTGCAGGTGTCGTACGACCACGTCGCGCGACGCGTGCGGGTCACCTACGACGACACTCTGCTCGTGGATGTCGTGCTGGACGCCGACGGTCGTGAAGAGCTCACCGAGATCATGACCGCGTTCGTGCTGGACTCCCCCGAGTGGAAGCTGCTTCAGCGCGAGGGCAGACTGCCGCTCGTGCTGGTCGGCGACGGCGAGCACGCACGGTTCCAGGACCGGTCCAAGGGCTTCGTCACCCTGCACAGCACCGCCAGCGTCGACGCCGTCGGCGACGTGCTCGGGCAGGAACTGGACCATCGCCGGTTCCGCTCGAACGTCGTGATCGACGGAGCGGATGCCTGGGACGAGCTGGCCTGGACCGGCGAGGTGCGCATCGGCGACGTGCGCTTCACCGCGGAGGGCCCGATCGTGCGATGCCTGGCTCCGCACGCGAACCCCGACACCGGCATCCGCGATGCACGCATCCTGACGGCCCTGACACGCGACATCGGGCTGCCGGAGCCCACGCTCGGCCGCCTCCTGCTGCTGCAGGACGTGTCCGGCGCGGTCGGCGACACCGGCGGGACGGGCGGCGTCATCCGCGTCGGCGACGAGGTGACGGTCTGCTGAGCAGGCCTCAGCCGTTCCGCCTTCACCAGGAGCCGTGCCGGCTCTCCCACTCGTCCTCGACGGTGCGTCGGCGGCCGGCGACCATGCCGAACGGGATCACCACGATGAGCACCGCACCGAGCAGCAGCAGCGACCACGTCCACGAGCCGCTCACCGCGTGCAGCACCCCGAACAGCACGGGGAACACCGCCGCAACCGCGTAGCCGACGCTCTGCACGAAACTCGACAGCACGACTGCTGTCTCGGGAGTGCGGGCGCGGATGCTGATCAGCACCAGCGCCAGCGGGAACAGCACGCCGTTCACGCCGAACAGCACGGTCCACAGCACGAGCAGTCCGGGAGCCGGCGCCAGGATCAGTCCGGTCAGGCCCACCAGGCCGCCGATCGATCCGACCAGCACCAGGGGGCGCGTGGCCTGCATCCGCACCACCAGCACCGGAACCAGCAGCGATGCCGGCAGTGCCACGGTTCCGAACAGCGACAGCAGCAGGCCGGCGGTCGCCGCATCCACCCCGCCGATATCGATGAACACCGCGGGCAGCCATGCGAACGACACGTAGGCCATCGTCGACGAGGTTGCGAAGACCGCCGACACCGCCCACACCAGAGGAATGCGCGCGAGCCGTCCGAAGAGCCGGCGATCGGCGGGTGTCGTCGGGATCGGGCCGGTCAATGCTTCCGTCGGGATGTCGCGTGTGGATGTCTGCGCGGACTCCGCGGCGGCGGGCTCGGGCCCTTCGACAGGCTCAGGGACCCAAGTACTGGCATCGACTCGCCCGCGCAGCAGCATCAGGATCCACGGGACGACACCGGCCAGCGCGAACGCGCCCCACAGTGCGATCGAGAAGCGCCAGCCCATGGCATCCGCCACCGGCACCGCGATCAGCGGCGGCACGAACGTCGAGAGCGCCATGGCCGAGGTGTACAGCGTCATCATCAGCCCGAGCCGGTCGGGGAAGTACTTCTTCACCAGCGGAGGCATGAGGATGTTGCCCATCCCGACACCCGCGAAGATCAGGGCGGTCGTCAGCAGCAGGCCGGTCGAGTCGCCGACCAGGCCGCGCAGGACCAGCCCGACCGTGATCGTCGCGAGCGCCAGCACCGTCAGCCGTTCCAGCCCCAGCCGGCGCTCGAGAACCGGAGTCACCAGACCGAACAGCCCGAAGCACACCGGCGGCGCCGCGCCGATCAACCCGACCACGGTCGGTGCGAGCGGGAAGTCGCGCTCGATCAGGTCGAGCATCGGCGACAGCGACGCCACCGCCGAGCGCAGCGAGAACGCGCACAGCAGGATGCCGAGCACGGCGAGCGCACGCCCGTGCCAGAGCGGCCGTGCGCTCGAGGCCGTCACGAGGTCTGCGACTTCTCGACCCAATCGAGATACTCGGGGGTCACGGTTCCGGTGATGTAGCGCCCGTCGAAGCAGCTCATGTCGAGGTCTGTCAGCTCGGAGCCCTCGATGATCGCGGCCTTCAGGTCCTCGACCTCCTGGTACACGATCCTGTCGCAGCCGAGCACCTCGGCGATCTCGGGGATCGTGCGGCCGTGCGCGACCAGCTCGTGCTTCGACGGCATGTTGATGCCGTACACGTGCGCGTAGCGCACCGGCGGCGCGGCCGAGGCGAAGATCACCGACTTCGCACCGGCATCCCGGGCCATCTGGATGATCTGCGTGCTGGTGGTGCCCCGCACGATGGAGTCATCGATGAGCAGCACGTTCTTGCCCTGGAACTCCGCCGACATGGCGTTGAGCTTCTGGCGCACGCTCTTCTTGCGCACAGCCTGCCCGGGCATGATGAACGTGCGGCCCACGTAGCGGTTCTTGTAGAAGCCCTCGCGGTACTCCTTGCCGAGCTTGCGGGCGACCTCCATGGCCGAGGGGCGCGAGGAGTCGGGGATGGGCATGACCACATCGATCTCGTCCAGCGGCACGTGCTTGGCGATGGTGTCGGCCAGTCGCTCGCCCATCCGCAGCCGCGACTCGTACACCGAGACGCCGTTCATGACGGAGTCGGGACGGGCGAGGTAGACGTACTCGAACGCGCACGGCGTCAGCTGCGTGTGCTCGGCGCACTGCTGCGTGAACAGTTCGCCGTCGTTGGTGATGAACACGGCCTCACCGGGCTCGACCTCGCGCACGACCTCGTAGTCGGCGTTCTCCAGCACCAGGGACTCGCTGGTCACCACCCACTCGTCGGCCTTCCCCGGCTCGGTCGCGGCCCGACGTCCGAGGATGAGGGGGCGGATGCCGAACGGGTCGCGGAACGCGAGCATCCCGTACCCGGCGATGATGGCGATCACCGCGTACGCACCCTCGATGCGCTTGTGCGTGCGGGCGACGGCCTCGAAGATGCGCTCGGGGTCGAGGTCGACCGCCGAGGTGGTGCTCTGCAGCTCGCCGGCCAGCACGTTCAGCAGCAGCTCGGTGTCGCTGGACGAGTTCAGGTGACGACGGTCGCGCTGCGCCATGTCGGCGGTCAGCTCACGCGTGTTGGTGAGGTTGCCGTTGTGGATGAGCACGATGCCATAGGGCGCGTTCACGTAGAACGGCTGCATCTCCTCCTCGTTCGAGGCGGTGCCCTTCGTGGCGTAGCGCACGTGCCCCAGACCGATGTTGCCGAGCAGCGAGCGCATGTCGCGGGTGCGGAACGCCTCGCGCACCATGCCCTCGGCCTTGGCCATGTGCATCACGCCGCTGGGCTCGGCCGTGGCGATGCCCGTGGCATCCTGCCCTCGATGCTGCAGCAGCAGCAGCGCGTCGTAGATGTCCTGGTTGACCGGGCCGTTCCCGACCATTCCGACGATGCCGCACATGGGGTGTTACTTCGTTCCGCTCTGATAGGCGCCGACCAGGCGCACGGCTCCACCATCGACGCCCTTGGCGCCCTCTTCGAACTCTCCGGCCGGCCGCGCACCGGTGTGCACGGTGCCGACCTGCCAGGCAGGGATTCCCTGTGCCTGGATGGCCGCGATCGCGGCATCCTTCTTCTCCTCCGCCACGACGGCGAGGAATCCGATACCCAGATTCCAGGTGCCCTCGGTGTCGACGATCGGGGTGCCCGCGATGTCGGCCAGCACCTGGAACACCGGGCTGGGCGTCCAGGTGGAGCGATCCACCTCGGCCCAGCTGCCCTGCGGCAGCACGCGGGCCAGGTTGGCGGCGATGCCGCCGCCGGTCACATGACTGAGGGAGTGCACCCCGTGCGGCACCTGCTCGAGCAGCGTCAGCAGCGGCGTCGTGTACAGGCGGGTGGGCTCCAGCAGGGCCTCACCCCAGGTGGTGCCGAGGTCGGCGGCGTTGTCGCCGTAGCCGATCCCCGCGTTCGCGACGATGTGGCGCACCAGCGAATAGCCGTTGGAGTGCAGGCCGCTGGAGGCCAGCGCGATCACCGCGTCGCCGTCCTGCACGCGATCCGCTCCGAGCACAGCATCCGCCTCGACCACGCCGGTCGCGGCGCCCGCCACGTCGTAGTCGCGAGGGCCCAGCAGGCCCGGATGCTCGGCGGTCTCGCCGCCGACCAGCGCCGTGCCGGTGGCCGAGCACGCCTCGGCGATGCCGCGGACGATATCGGCGATGCGCTCGGGCACGACCTTGCCGCACGCGATGTAGTCGGTCATGAACAGCGGCTTCGCCCCGACCACGACGATGTCGTCGACGACCATGCCGACCAGGTCCTGCCCGATGGTGTCGTGCTTGTCGATGGCCTGCGCGATGGCGACCTTCGTACCCACGCCGTCGGTGCTGGATGCCAGCAGCGGACGTGTGTAGCCGAGCAGTGCGCTGGCATCGAACATGCCGGCGAAACCGCCCACTCCGCCGAGCACCTCGGGCCCGTGCGTCGCACGAACGGAGGTCTTCATGAGTTCGACGGCGAGGTCACCGGCGGCGGTGTCGACACCGGCCTGAGCATAGGGATTGGTGGGGGAGGCTGCCACGCGTACAGCCTACCGGCCAGAGGGGTTCGCCGAGGTCGGTGCGACGGGGTCCGGATGCCGGGGAGACGGATGCTGGGGAGATGGATCTGCTAGAGTGAGTGATTGCGCATCACGACGCCGCTTCTCACCCGGCGCAGCGCACACCCGGCCAGGGTCCCCTCCAGGCTGGATCGCACCGATGCGATCCCCTCCCCGGCATTGCCGAGGCGGCAGCGTGCCGCCCGCACACGAATCACAGAATCATGAGCAGTACCGACATCTCCGCGCGCATCGACGCGCCTTCTCTCCCGACCGATTCCCCTGCCCCCGACCTGTCCTGGCGCCAGGCCGACCGCGACGTGTTCGTCGCCACCAACGACGGCGAGTTCGCCGGCTTCGTGACCGTGGACCACGGCACGCATGTCACGCACGACAACCACAGCCGTCGCATCGGCAGCTACCCGACCCTCGCCGCTGCGCGCCAGGCGCTGGTGGACGCCACGCGCCCGCCGTCCCGCCGCCGCGAGCGGCTGCGCCGCCGCATCCTCGCGCGCAGGCGCTGAGGGCCCGCGACACTCCCGAGCACCTCACCGCCTCCCTGCGCGGGTCGCCCCACATCCTCTTTTCGCGGGTCGCATATTGCTGCCTGCCTCGTATCGAGCCAGCAATACGGGACCCGCGACACTCCCGAGCACCTCACCGCCTCCCTGCGCGGGTCGCGGATTGCTGTCTCATGGGCGTTGAGTCAGCAATTCAGGACCCGCGAAGGGAAGGAAGAGCGGACCTGCGAAGAACAGTGCGACGCCCCGGAACCCGCGCGCGCCGCGAGCAACCCCCATACGATGGGGCCATGAGCGACAAGCCGCAGTGGCTGATCCGCGAGGACGCCGGCACCTCGGTGCTGGTGGCGCTCGCGCTGCGGCAGCTGCTCGGCATCCGCACTCCCGAGGACCTGCCCGCGCTGCGCGGGCTCGAGGTGCGCAGGCCCGACGCGGCCGACGTCGACGAAGCCCTCGAGGCGCAGTGGCGCGAGTACTGGGACATGACCGTCGAGCCGCGCGCGCACCGCTCGGACGTGCCTCTGGACCTGGTGGACGGCTTCGACACGCTCGTCGCGCTGCCCACCACCGGTGCGGAGGACCTGCGCGACGCGATCGTGCCGCACGCGGCATCCGCTCTTCGCTATGCGCAGGACGCGCACAACCGCTACGTGGATTCCGTCAGCTCCTCGGGCGGCGCGTACCGCGCCTACGCGAGCGCCATCGCCGAGTTCGAGCGCGAGGTCGGGCGGCGCGCGCACTCCTTCGACCTCAGCGTGCAGGTGCTGCCGTTCAGCCAACGCGGAATATGGTGGATCGGCTCGCTGAGCGTGGCCGTCACCGATGGCCTGCGCCGCGACGTGGTCGCGTTCGATGCGGCCATGCGGCCCGTCATCGCCGAGCTCGCCTGACCCCTCACCTTCATGAAGAAGCGCACCCTCATCACCCTCGTCATCGCCGGCACGATCGTCGTCGCGATCGGCGCGGCCGCCTTCGCCGGTCCGTACATCTACCGCGACTACCTCGTCGCTCCGGCGGCTGCGGAGCCCACCCTGTCGGCATCCGCTTCCACCGCCGGACCGGTGTCGAGCGACGAGCTTCAGGGCGACTGGACGGTCGGCGACGGCTCGTACGCCGGCTACCGGGTGGACGAGGTGCTCAACGACATCGACACGACCGTCACCGGGCGCACGGACGAGGTGACGGGCTCGTTGACCGTAGCGGACGCCACGCTGACCGCGGCGCGGATCGAGGTGGACGTGGCCTCGATCGCGACCGATTCCGGCAGCCGCGACTCGTACTTCCGCGGCACCGCGATGCGCACCGGGAAGTTCCCCACGGCGACGTTCGTGCTGACGAGCCCCGTGAAGGCATCCGCGATGCCGGTGACCGGTCAGCCGCAGAAGGTCTCAGCCGCCGGAGATCTCACGCTCGCCGGAGTCACCCGCAGCGTCAGCGTGGAGCTGGATGCCGTGTTCGACGGCGAGCGCGGTCAGGTGGTGGGCCGCATCCCGATCACGTTCGCCGACTTCGCGGTGGAGGCGCCCGACCTGGGATTCGTGAAGGTCGAGGATGACGGCTTCGTGGAGTTCTCGCTGACGCTCGAGAAGAGCTGACGCGGGATCAGTCCTCGTCCTCCTGGACGCGCTCGTGCTCCACGCGCACGATGCGGGTGTGCTTGCGCGCCGCCCGCTCGAGGATCAGCGCGACCACGCCGCCCAGCGCGATGCAGATCGGCACCGTCCACAGCAGCGCGAAGCCGAAGACCTGCCCGGGAGGGTAGACGACCCCGACGACCTCGGACTTCTCGTAGCTGCCGACCGCGGTGAGGATGCCGGCGATGACGACGCCCAGTACGGCGCCGAGCCCGAGGAACACGCCGAAGCGCGGGACCGGGCGGATCCGGGCCTCGATCGTCTGGTGCTGTGCATCGCGGGACATGCCCCCATTGTCCCACGCCCACCTGTGCTGCGCCCCACCCCCACCCCTTCTGTCGTCGAGAGCACGGGACCTCGCCGAGGGCACGAGCCGTTCGCGCGAAGAAGCCGTGCACTCGGCGAGATGTCGTGCAGTCGGCGGCCTGCGGGCCGGGCTCAGGGGTGCAGGGGGAGGAGCGGGGAGAGGTCGGCTCGGGTGCCGGATGCCGACACGCGGCCGGCTGCGACGGCATCCGCCCAGCTCTCCGTGCCGGTCGCCAGGGCGATCCAGGTCGCGGCGTTCATCTCGACGACGTTGGGCGGGGTTCCGCGGGTGTGACGAGGCCCCTGAACGACCTGCACCGCGCCGAAGGGCGGCACGCGCACCTCGACGCTGTTGCCCGGGGCCTTCTCGTCGAGCAGCTGCAGCAGGTATCTGACAGCCGTCGCCGTCGCCGCGCGCGGCGCATCCCCGGCCGCGACCACGGCCAGCGCAGCGCGTCCGTCACCGGTCTCGATCTTCGGCGTGGGCACCGCTCCAGGCTACGCCGGTCACAACTCCGGAGAATCGTGGGGCAAGGGGCCGGAGACAGCGATTCTCGGGCCTGTGGTGCCCAGATCTCCGGAGTTGTGAACGCCGCGGCCCGCGCACCCGGGCATAGGGTCGGTTGAGATGACGGATTCAGCCGAGACCAGCACCCTGCACGGGGCGCGTGCGGAGCTGCTCGCGGCCGCGGCACGCGGCGATGAGTGGACGCCGCGGTTCCCGCAGAGCGGGAGCGTGCAGCATCCGGCATCCGTGCTCATCCTGTTCGGACGGCTGGACAGCATCCCCGCTCGCACCGACGACCAGACCGTCGCCGCCGACCTCGACGTGCTGCTGCAACGACGCGCGGCCACGCTGTCGTCGCACCCGGGGCAGGTGTCCTTCCCCGGCGGAGGCCGGGAACCGGCGGATACCGACGTCGTCGCCACCGCGCTGCGCGAGGCCCAGGAGGAGACCGGGCTCGACCCCGCAGGCGTGGAGGTGCTGGCTTCGCTCCCCGAGATCCCGCTGGCGGTCAGCAGCTTCCTGGTGACCCCGGTGCTGGGCTGGTGGCGCACGCCGTCGCGCGTGGCGGCCGTCGATCATGCCGAGACGGTCGAGGTGTTCCGGATGCCCGTGGCCAGACTGCTCGACCCCGCGAACCGGTACACGTCTGTGCTGCACCGTGACGGCTTCACCTACAAGGCTCCGGCGTTCGAGGTGGACGGCACGGTCGTGTGGGGGTTCACCGCCGGCATCCTCAACGCCCTGTTCGACGCGACCGGCTGGGCGCTGCCCTGGGATCCGGCCGTCGAGCGTCCCGTCACCGTCTGAACCGGTAACCGTGACCGGCACCGCCGGTAGGCTTGCGGGCATGAAGATCCTGGTCCTCGGCTCCGGTGCGCGCGAGCACGCGATCATCCTCTCTCTGCGCTCGGAGGACGCCGAGCACGAGATCTTCGCGGCACCCGGCAACGCCGGGATCGCGCAGGATGCGACCATCGTCGAGCTCGACATGCTCGACGGCGCAGCCGTGGCCTCCTTCGCCAACGAGCGCGGCGTGGACCTGGTCGTCATCGGACCCGAGGCCCCGCTGGTCGCGGGCGTCGCCGACGTGCTGCGCGACCGCGGCATCCCCGTATTCGGGCCCGGCAAGGCGGCCGCCCGACTGGAGGGCTCGAAGGCGTTCGCGAAGCGGATCATGGATGCCGCATCCGTGCCCACCGGGCGCGCGGTGCGCGCGGCATCCGTCGCCGAGGTCGAGGCCGCATTCGACGACTTCGGCGCACCCCACGTGGTCAAGGCCGACGGCCTGGCCGCTGGAAAGGGCGTGATCGTCACGACTGACCGGTCCGAGGCCCTCGCGCACGCCGAGCACTACCTGGCGGCGGGCGCCGTGCTGGTGGAGGAGTTCCTCACCGGCCCCGAGGTCTCGCTGTTCTTCCTCAGCGACGGCGACACCGTGCGCGCCCTCGCCCCCGCGCAGGACTTCAAGCGCGCGCTGGACGGCGACGGCGGCCCCAACACCGGCGGCATGGGCGCGTACTCGCCGCTGCCGTGGCTGACCGAGCAGTTCGGCAGCATCGACGCGTTCGTCACCGAGGTGACCGACACTGTCGCGATGCCCGTCATCCGGCAGCTGGATGCCGAGGGCACCCCCTTCATCGGCCTGCTGTACGCCGGCCTGATCCTCACTCCCGCGGGCATCCGAGTGATCGAGTTCAACGCGCGCTTCGGCGACCCGGAGACCCAGGTCGTGCTGCCGCGGCTGAAGACTCCGCTCTCACGGCTGCTGCTGTCGGCGGCATCCGGACACCTCGAGGACGAGCCGGCGCCGGAGTTCTCCGACGACGTCGCGATCACCGTCGTGCTGGCCAGCGATGGCTACCCCGAGGCGCCGCAGACCGGCCGCATGATCGAGGGGCTCGCGGAGGCGGCATCCGTCGACGGCGTCCACCTCGTGCACGCCGCGACCGGTGCGCCCGACGCCCCCGGCGGATCGCTCATCGCAACCGGCGGACGGGTGCTGAACGTCGTCGCCACGGGTTCGGACTTCGCGGATGCCCGCAAGCGCGCCTACGAGGCCATCGGCCGCATCTCGCTGGAGGGCGCCCACTTCCGCCACGACATCGCGGCGCGCGTCGCGCAGTAGTCGCTCGGGCCGCAGCCAGAACTTGGCGGTGAGTCCGCCTCGTTCGACGTGGATGATCTGCTGAACGGTGCAGGACGATCGGATGCCGTGGATCAGAGCTCGATCCAGTACTGGCGCAGGCGCGCGTGCCCGGCATCCGACGCGTCCACCGTGTCGGCGAGCACGCCGCCTGAGCCCTCGATCGTGCGGTACGAGCCGGTGTTGTCGTCGTCGCAGGTGAGCATGACCCGGTCGTAGCCCTGCGCGCGGGCGCGGTCGAGGACGAGGTCGAGCGCGGCTCTGGCGATGCCCTCACGACGGCGGGACGGACGCACCGAGTAGCCGATGTGCCCGCCGAAGCTGCGCAGCCAGTCGTTCAGCTCCCGGCGGAACGCGATGAACCCGACCACTTCGCCACTGTCGGTGATCCAGAAGTAATCGCACGGCACGTGGCCTTCGGGCAGCTCGGTGCCGGGGCGGCCGTACTTCTCGGCTTTCGCGACGAATTCCTCACACGCGGCACGACCGGGAACCACACCGAGCTCGAGACCCGCGCCGTCGATGTGCACGGCGCCGAATTCGGCGACGGTCGCAGCCCAGGAGTCGAAGAGGTCGAGCGACGGGGCGGCGAGAGCGATCGGCATCCGTCCATCTCATCACATGTGCTCAACCGCGCCGGACGAAGTACCAGTTGGCGGCGAACCAGCACGCCAGCAGCGCGAAGAACATCCCGATGGCCAGGAACCGCGGCAGCGCGTCGACCGGCACGATGGCGAACACGACGATCTGCGCGGTGCTCAGCCCCAGCGCCAGCACGCCCACGGCCGCCAGGCCCTTGCGCGCAGCCGTCCGATCGCGCTCGTCGGCGTACTCCAGCGCGTTCCCGGTGTGAGCCTGCTGGGTCAGGCCGTGCTGCCCAGCCAGATCACGTCGAGCATGATGGTCTCCTTCGGCGCCAGCCGCAACGCCGTGATCTTCTGGCAGGTCGTCTCCATCATCATCTGGGCCGTGATCTTCGCCCTGATCGGCATGGGCGGTGTCGCACTGCTGCGCTGATCTCCGGCATCCGAAAGCGAGCAGGGCCGCCCAGGCTGAAAGCCGGGCGGCCCTGCTGTCGTTCCAGAGGCGGGTGTCAGCGCAACTCGTCGGCGCTCTTGCCCTGGTACCGGCCGATGAAGACGGATGCGATGAGCGCGACCACCATGACGGCCGCCGGCAGCAGCATGGACTGCGCCATCCCGCTGGAGAACCCGTCGGCCACGAACGCCGGCATCGATCCACCCCCGCCGAAGCCCGCGGGCGCCTGGTCGAGCCCGGGCAGGTTGGCCTCGAGCCGGGCCTGCATGAACGCGGCGATGGCGGAGGAGCCCACCACCGAACCGATCGTGCGGGTGGTGTTGTAGATGCCCGCACCGGCGCCCGCCTGGCGCGGCGGCAGGTTGCGGGTGGCCTCAGTGGCCAGCGGCCCCCACATGCCGGCGTTGCCGATACCGAGCAGGGCGGAGGGCAGCAGGAACATCCAGGTGGGGGTGTCCATGTTCATCAGCGAGGCGTTCCACAGCACACCGCCGGCCACGCACAGCAGGCCGGGCACCAGGATGAAGCGCGGGTCGACCCGGTCCAGCAGAGCGCCCGCGAACGGGGCCAGCACGCCCGAGATGACCGCCATCGGGATCATCAGCAGCGCCGACTCCGTGGGGGTCAGGCCCCGCGCCAGCTGCAGGAAGAACATGAACGGCAGCGACATGCTGGTCACGGTGAAGCCGACCGCGGCGATGCCGAGGTTGGATGCCGAGAAGTTTCGGTCCTTGAACAGCCCCAGCGGCACGAGCGCCTCGCTCTTCGTCTTCCACTGCTGCAGCACGAAGACGATCAGCAGCACGATGCCGACGGCGATCATGCCCCACACCGAGATCGGCCCGGTGATGGTGCCCCAGTCGTACTTCTGCCCCTCCTGCAGGCCGAAGACGATGAGGAACAGTGCCACGGCGCTGAGCACGACGCCCACGTAGTCGAAGCGGTGCGGATGCGTCTTGAGCTTGGGCACGTAGATCATGGCCAGCACGAACCCGATCACGCCGACGGGCACGTTGATGTAGAAGATCCACTCCCAGCCGAAGCCGTCCACGAGCAGTCCGCCCATCAGCGGGCCGACCAGGGTGGCGACTCCGGCGGTCGCACCCCACAGGCCCATGGCGGCGCCACGGCGCTCGGGCGGGAAGGTGCGGGTGATCACGGCCATGGTCTGCGGGGTCATGAACGCCGCACCCAGACCCTGCACCGCGCGGGCGACGATCAGGCCGACCAGGGTGGTGGACAGGCCGCTCCACAGCGAGGCGCCGGTGAAGACCACCAGGCCGATCAGGTAGATGTTCTTCGGCCCGAAGCGGTCGCCCAGGCGCCCGGTGATCAGCAGCGGCACGGCGTACGCCAGCAGATAGGCACTGGTCACCCACACGACGTTGTCGAGGTTGTTGGTGTCGGGGTCGAGCGCCGCCTTGATGGCCGGGTTGGCCACTGAGACGATCGTCGTGTCGACGAGGATCATGAAGAAGCCGATCACCAGCGCCCAGAGGGCGGGCCAGGGGCTGCGCGGCTGGTGACCGGTCGCGTACGTGCCGGTCGACGGTCCGCGAGTCGCGGATGCCGTGGGTTCTGTCATCGGCGTGATGCCTTTCGCTGTGCGGCGGATGCCGCGGTGTGTCTCTGTGAGGTCTTCTGAAGGTCAGGAGGAGGCGGATGCCGTGGATGCGGCATCGCCGAGCCAGGCGAAGTCCGGATCGGACAGGCGCTCGAGCACGCCGGCCGTCCAGGTAAGCTCGGCGCTCAGCAGGGCGACGTGCCGGTCGGCCTCGATGAGGAACTGATCGAGCACGCCGCGCGCGCGGGCGGCGGTCAGCTTGCCATGCAGGCTGTCGTGCTCGGCCTGCAGCGCCGCCAGCCGAGCGCTGAGCAGCTCGATCACGTCGGCCCGGCGCAGGTTGTGCGACTCGGCGAGCGCGACGCGGAACTCGGCGGTGCGGTCGGAGGTGCCCAGGCCCGCGCGCACCCAATCCTGCAGCGCCGGGCGGGCAGCGGGCTGCAGTGTGTAGGTCGTGCGCTCGGGGCGGTTGCCCTCGCGGTCCACGCCCGCCTCCGCGATCAGCCCGTCCCGTTCGAGGCGGGCGACCGTGTGATAGAACGTGCCGTTGGTCACGCGCACGATGCGGTCGTCCTGGCGATGCCGCAGCAGCCGGATCATCTCGTACGGATGCATGTCGCCCTCGGCCAGCAGCGCGAGCACCATGGCGCCCAGCGGCGTCAGCTTCACAGCATCCGCAGTCATATATCCCACCTCGATTAGTCCAGATGGACTATATCACTCGCCCACGCCGTCGAGTTATCCACAGGGCTTCACGGACCGTTCCCCCAACGACCTAGGCTCGGACACGATCCGAGGGGGAATCATGGCGGGACAAGCACGGACGTCGCACGTCGGTGGGCGCACGATCGCTGGAGCAGTCGCATCCATCACGACCTGCATGGTGCTGATGGTCGGATGCACTTCGTTAGCTTCCGCACCGACAGTGGCCGAGCAGTTGGACCAGGAGTTCTCGGCGGCCGACGGAGTCATCTCGGTCGAGATGACGGGCACTCAGCCGCTGCCGCTGGAGGAGGATGTCCACGGTTCCGTGACGATGAGCCCGGAGTCCTCCGCCGCGCAGGTCGACGAGATCGCAGAACGACTGGCGGGCTTCGCCGCCTCGCATCCGAGGATCACCAGCTGGAACGTGACACTCCAGGCCGGCGAGATCACCGTCGGCCTCGATCCTGACGCGCAGACGGTGGCGTCGAGACTGAGTATCGCCCGCGATCTCGCCGACAGCCGCGGCGTCGTGGCCGCGCACGTCGAGGCAGACTTTCGTGAGCCGGACCTGCTCGTGCAGGTGGACGATCCGGCAGCTCTCGTCTCGGCATACGCCGCCGCTGCCGATCTTGCCGTCACGCTCCCGCATGATGACTCTCCGATCGAGATCAGCGCCGTGAGCGATGACATCACCTCTCCCGACTACGAACGCGATCCTGAAAACGCGTTCGAGATCAGCAATCGTCCCGTTCCTGCCGAAGGCGGGCAGCTGGATGCCGGGATGCGACTGTACGACCTCGTCCGGGCGAAGCTGACTCTCAGGGCTGCGACTGTCACCGCGGAGAAGCTCATCCTGCGCGTGGCGGATGAGCGCGACATCATCGCACTCGAGAGACTCGTGGCCGAGAACTCCCGCGGCCTACGACTGGATCTGCAGGGCGGAAGGACGACACGCAAGCCCGATGCCGGGCCTCATGCGACTGCCGTGGCCATCGCGCTTCGCGACGTGGAGGAAGCGACGAGGATCCAGCTGTCGGAGGAGTATCTGAACGTGGAGGTCGCCTCGCCGGCCGATGCCCGCACCGTACTCGATGATGCTCGCCGGGTCCCCGAATTCACCGGGCTGGAGGGGTTCAGCCTCACGATCCCATCCACCTTCACCGTCAGTGACAAGCCCACCGGAATCGCCGAAGCGCTGGGCATGGCAGAGTCAGCCGCTGCGCTGCCCTTCGTCACCTCTGTGGAGGTGCTCAGGAATGTGCCGAACCAGGCGCCGTCCGTCGACCTCCGCCTCAGCGGCACCAGCGAGCACGACATCGCCGCCTTCTCCACCAGGATGAAGCCGCTGCTCGTCAGTGGCGGATGGCAGGTGCGGATCGACGCCGACGGTCACGTCGAGTCGTTCACCGCCGCAGATCGGATCACTCTCGATGACCCGGTCACGGACCGGGACGCGGCGGATCGTGACTTCGCCGAAGCCCTCAAGCGGGTGTGGGACGACACCGCAGGATGACGCGCGTCCGGCGGATGCCACAATGTACTCGTGAGCGAAGCACAGAGCATCCCCGGCTGGCGGCACATCTACTCCGGCAAGGTCCGCGAGCTGTACGCGTCGGAGGATCCCGGTGACACCCGCATCCTGATGGTCGCGTCCGACCGGGTGAGCTCGTTCGACTTCATGCTCTCCCCCGCCATCCCGCAGAAGGGCGAGCTGCTCACCACCCTGAGCCTGTGGTGGTTCGACCAGTTGGCCGACGTGCCCAACCACATCGTGGAGGGCGACATCCCGGATGCCGTGGCTGGCCGCGCCATGCTGGCGATGGCCCTGGAGATGCTGCCCATCGAGTGCGTGGTGCGCGGCTACATCACCGGCTCCGGCTGGGCCGAGTACGTGCAGAGCGGTACGGTCTGCGGCATCCCGCTGCCGGCGGGACTGAAGAACGGCGATCGCCTGCCCGAGCCGCTGTTCACCCCGGCCTACAAGGCGCCGATGGGCGAGCACGACGAGAACATCACCTTCGAGAAGGTCGAGGAGCTGGTCGGCGCCGAGCGCGCCGCGCAGCTGCGCGACGCGTCGATCTCGGTCTACACCCGCGCCGCCGCCATCGCGGAGGAGAAGGGCCTGATCCTCGCCGACACCAAGTTCGAGTTCGGGACGGATGCCGACGGCGTCCTGCGCCTGGCCGACGAGGTGCTCACCAGCGATTCCTCCCGGTACTGGGATGCCGAGTCGTGGGCGAACGGCACGACGCCGGAGGAGCGGATGGCCAGCTTCGACAAGCAGATCGTGCGCAACTGGCTCTCCGCGCACTGGGACAAGCAGGGCACCCCGCCCGAGCTCCCCGAGGAGATCGTCGAGAAGACGGCGGCCCGCTACCGCGAGCTCATCGCCCGCCTGACCGCCTGACCCGCCTGAGCCGCCGCCCCGGAGCCCGCGTCCCCTTTCCCCCGTTACGTTTCGAGGGCCGACACGCCACATGCACTCTCGCACCGGATGCCGCACAGCGGCCCACCGTCGGGGCGGTAGTGTTTCCTCGGCCGTGATCCCGCACGCGCCCCACCTCCGAGGAGCCCCATGCCGCAGTGGAAGATCCATGGCGACGGTCGCACTGTCGCGCCCGACGCCGTCGTCCGTCCCGATGAGCGCCTGAACTGGCCCGCCACGATCGCGATCGGCGTGCAGCACGTCGTCGCGATGTTCGGCGCCACGTTCCTGGTGCCGATCCTGACCGGATTCCCCGTGCCGACCACGCTGCTGTTCAGCGGCGTCGGCACCATCCTGTTCCTGCTGGTCACCCGCAACAAGCTGCCCAGCTACCTGGGCTCGTCGTTCGCCTTCATCGCCCCGGTCACCGCGGCGACCGCGGCCAACGCCACCGGCGCAAGCGACGGGATCGGGTCGGCACTGGCCGGCATCATCGCGGTCGGCGTGCTGCTGACCATCATCGGCGTGGTCGTGCACACCGCAGGCGTCAAGTGGGTGGACCGCTTCCTGCCGCCGGTGCTGGCAGGCACCATCGTCGCGCTGATCGGGTTCAACCTGGCCGGCGCCGCGCACGGCAACTTCGCCACGGCGCCCGTCACCGCGACCTTCACCCTGACGGTCACGATCCTGTTCGCCGTGGTGTTCCGCGGGTTCCTCGGCCGCATCTCGATCTTCCTCGGCGTGATCGCGGGCTACATCTTCGCCGCGTTCCGGGGCGAGCTCGACTTCAGCAAGGTCGACAAGGCAGCCTGGGTGGGCCTGCCCACCTTCCACATGCCCGACTTCGTCAGCCCCGGCACGTGGGCCGTGATGGCGATGTTCCTGCCGGTCGTGCTGGTGCTGATCGCCGAGAACGTCGGGCACGTGCGCGGTGTCGCCACCATGGTCGAGGACCCCACGATCAACGAGCACACCGGCAAGGCGCTGATCGCCGACGGCATCTCGACCACCCTGGCCGGCTTCTTCGGCGGCTCGGGCACCACCACCTACGGCGAGAACATCGGCGTGATGGCATCCACCCGCGTCTACTCGACGGCGGCGTACTGGGTGGCCGGTATCACTGCCATCCTGCTGAGCATGTCGCCGAAGTTCGGCGAGGTGATCAACTCCGTGCCCGCCGGCGTGCTGGGCGGCATCACCACCGCGCTGTACGGCCTGATCGGCGTGATCGGCATCAAGATCTGGGTCGACAACAAGGTCGACTTCTCACGCCCGGTCAACCAGTACACCGCGGCCGTGGCGCTGATCATGGCCGTCGGAGGCTTCGAGATCCAGGGTGATGGCGGCTTCGTGCTGGGCGGCATCGTGATCGCCACGGTCGCGGCCATCGTCATCTACCACGGCGGCAACGCCATCGCCCGGCTGCGGCACACCGGCGCCGACGACCCCAAGCCCCTCGAGGGCGTGGGCGCGCCCGGCGGCGACCCGGCCTGAGTGGGGTTCGAGGGCCCCGGATGCTGTGATTCACGGCATCCGGGGCCCTCGGCGTCTGCTCTGGCTGGGCTGATCTTTCGACATCCCCGCTGCGGAGAACCGGAGAACAGCCCGGAACCGGACGATCGACGGCGAGACTGTCCGGTTCTCGGCGATCCTCCGGTTCTCGGCTGGTCAGACCGCGCAGAGCGGATGCCGATCGCCGTGCGGTACCAGGAGGAGCGGATGCCGGGGAGCCGGCCTCCGCGTCAGGCGATGCGGCCGATCACGGCATCCGCGGTGACCGAATCGCCGACCGTCGCAGCGTGCGTGAGCGTGCCGGAACGGTGCGCGAGCACCGGGGTCTCCATCTTCATCGCGTCCAGCACCGCGACGGTGTCGCCCTCGGCGACCGTCGCACCGTCGTCGGCCAGCCAGCGCACCAGTGCGCCGGGCACTGGTGCGCGCAGCTCGGCCGGGTCGGCCTCGGTGGCAGCTGAGGGAGCGGATGACGCACCCGCGGCGAATCCGGACAGCAGCCCCACCGGCAGCCCGAGCATCACGCGCCGGCCGTCGATCTCCACGGGGAAGCGGGTGAGCCCGGCATCCGCCACGGGATCCGGGCGCAGCTGCGGCTCCAGACGCGACAGCAGCGCGGCCTCGATCCACTGCGTGTGCACGGCGAAAGTCTCGGTCTGGAACTCCGGCGCCTCGACGGCCAAGCGGTCGAAGCCGATCACGGTCGCGGGCCCCTCGATCTCGAGCTCGCGCAACGCGCGGCGGGCGCGCACCAGGGCTGCGTCGCGAGAATCGGCGTAGACGATGAGCTTGGCGATCATGGAGTCGAACGCGGGCTGCACGGCATCCCCCGCCTCGATGCCGCTGTCCCACCGCACGCCGGGTCCGCCCGGCACCCGCAGGGCGGTGACCTCACCGGGGCTCGGCAGGAATCCACGTCCGGGGTCCTCGGCGTTGATGCGGAATTCGAATGCGTGGCCGTGCGGCTGCGGCGTCCCCTCGAACGACGGACCCTCGCCGAACGCGATGCGGAACTGCTCGCGCACCAGATCGACGCCGGTGACCTGCTCGGTGACCGGATGCTCCACCTGCAGGCGGGTGTTCACCTCGAGGAACGAGATGGTGCCGTCGGCGGCCAGCATGAACTCCACGGTTCCGGCGCTGCGGTAGTCGACCTCGGCGCAGATGCGACGGGCCGCGTCGTGGAACCGCTCGCGCTGCTCGGGAGTGAGTCCGGGGGCGGGGGCCTCCTCGATCAGCTTCTGGTTGCGGCGCTGCATGGAGCAGTCCCGGTCACCGACGGCGATGACTCCCCCTCGGCCGTCGCCGAGCACCTGCACCTCGATGTGGCGCGGGCTCTCCAGGAACCGCTCCACGAAGCACTCCCCGCGCCCGAAGGCCACGACGGCCTCGCGGGTGGCGGCGTCGAACGCCTCGGCCACCTCACTCAGCTCGCGCACGACCTTGATGCCCCGTCCGCCACCACCGAACGCGGCCTTGATGGCGATCGGCACGCCGTGCTCCTGAGCGAAGGCGACGGCCTCGGCAGGGCCCGACAGCGGGTGGTCGGTGCCGGCAGCCAGCGGGGCGCCGACGCGCTGGGCGATGCGGCGGGCGGTCATCTTGTCGCCGAGCGCCTCGATACTGGCGGGAGTCGGGCCGATCCAGATCAGGCCGGCGTCCTCGACGGCACTCGCGAACGCGGCGCTCTCGGAGAGGAACCCGTAGCCCGGATGCACGGCATCCGCTCCGCTGCGGTGCGCGGCGTCCAGCAGCGCGTCGATCGACAGGTACGTGTCAGCGGCGGTCGCACCGCCCAGGCCCACTGCCTCGTCGGCCAGGCGCACGTGCAGGGCGTCGGCGTCCTGATCGGCGTAGACGGCGACCGACGTGTATCCGGCCTCGGCGCAGGCGCGGATCACGCGCACCGCGATCTCGCCGCGGTTGGCGATGAGGATCTTCGTCATGAGGTGCCCTTCTCAGTCAGGTCGAGGTGTGGTCGTACGGATGCCTGCGGCGTGTCGGCGGCGGATGCGGGCCGGCTCGCCGGGGAGCGTCCGTGATCCATCACGGGATCCACGACGCGGAAGCGGATGCGCACGCCGGGCGGCAGCTGGCCCGCAAGGTCCAGGCAGCGATCGGTGAGCGCGCCGATGATCGGGTATCCGCCGGTGAGCGGGTGGTCGGGCAGGAACAGCACGGGCTGCCCGTCCGCCGGCACCTGGATGGCGCCGGTGACCGCGCCCTCGCTGGGCAGCTCACCGCCCGTCGCGCGCTCCAGCGGCACGTCGCCGTGCAGCCGGATCCCGACGCGATCGGAGCGCGGCGTGACTGTCCATTCCTGGGCGGTGAGGGTCTGCAGAGCGGATGCCGTGAACCAGTCGTCGCGCGGGCCGAGAGTGATCTCGAGCTCGACCTGATCACCGGATGCCGGCAGCGCGCGTGGCTGCGGATGCGGGTCGACCGCATGCGGGGCACCCATACCCATTTCGACGACGTCGCCCGCCTTCAGCGGTGCGGGTCCGAGACCGGCAAGGGTGTCGGATGCCGTGCTGCCGAGCGCCTCGTGCGCCCGGATGCCCCCGCGCACCGCGATGACGTACCGCAGCCCGTGGGTGGGATGCCCGAGCGCGAGCTCATCCCCGTCGACGACCGCGAACGGGGTCCCGTGCGCAAGCGTGCGGGTGCGCCCCGCGGCATCCGTCAGTACGAGCTCGCCGACCGCGCCGGCGACTGCTGCGACACCGTCGCCACGGAAACGCAGCACGCATCCGCCGACACTCTCCAGAACAGCCGCTCCGGCCGGATTCCCGACTGCCCTGTTCGCGTCGCGCAGCGCCGTGCGGTCCGCGACCCCTGACGCCGAGACGCCCAGCGCCGCATGCCCGGACCGCCCCAGATCCTGCACCAGCAACTGCAGCGAAGGCCGGACGACCTCCACGGTTCCGAGCGCAGCGACGGATCCCACCCCCGCAGCGGAACCGGATCCCGTCCCCGCCCGGTGACCCGCCCCATCGAGCGCAACGACGGCATCCCCCGGGCGAGCTGGCATCGGGTCTGGCGGGAGCGCGACGGAGGAGCGCGGGGGCATGTCTCGACCGGGGGATGCCGTCGCGGAGCGGACCGCCCCACCCCGAACCGAAGCAGGTGCACGAACGAAACGCACCAGGGTCCCCGGCGACATCAGCGCCGGCGGGTCCCTCTCGATGTCCCACATCACGGCATCCGTCCGCCCGATCAGCTGCCAGCCGCCCGGGCTCTCCCGCGGGTACACGCCCGTGAAGTGCCCGGCGAGCCCCACCGACCCCGCGGGCACGCGGGTGCGCGGCGACGACCGACGCGGCACGTCGAACAGCGAGTCGCTGCCGACCGTGTAGCCGAATCCGGGGGCGAAGCCCGAGAAGGCGACCTGCCACTCCGCCGCCAGGTGCCTGTTCACGACCTCTTCGGCTGAGACGCCCAGCAGGGTCGCGACCTCGTCGAGGTCCTCGCCGTCGTACTGCACGGGGATGCTGACCTCGCGCGTGTGGCGCACGTGCGCGGCATCCACCGGCGTCGCCTCCACCACCGCAGCGAGCTCCGCGGCGGACACGCGCAGCGGGTCGAAGCGCACCAGTACGGTGCGGGCACCGGGGATCCGCTCGACCACCCCATGGATGCCGTCCCAGGCGAGGTTCAGGCGCATGGCCTCGTCGAGGTCTGCCGCCTCGACGAGCAGTGCGCGATCGGATGCCGTGAGGATGCGCATCAGACGATGTATTCCGCGTCGGGAACGTCGGTGATGAACATGTAGCCGGGGGAATGCGTCACGGCGAACGGCGGCTTGGATGCCATGATCGCGGCCTGCGGGGTGACGCCGCACGCCCAGAAGACGGGGATCTCGCCGTCGCGCACCTCGGGCGCATCGCCGAAATCGGGCGCATTCAGATCGAGGATCCCCAGCGACGCGGGATCGCCGATGTGCACGGGGGCGCCGTGCACGGCGGGCGTGCGGCCGGAGATCTGCACGGCGTCCGCGACCCGGGATGCCGGGATCGGCCGCATCGAGACGACCATCTCCCCGCTCAGCCGCCCAGCCGGGGCGCACGCGACGTTCGTGCGGTACATGGGCACGTTGCGGCCGAGCTCCTGGTGGCGGATGGGGATGCTTGCCTCGACGAGCCCGGTCTCGAAGGTGAAGCTGCAGCCGATGAGGAAGGCGACCAGGTCGGGATGCTCATCCCAGGCGGCCGTGGCGTCGGTCACCTCCTCGGTGAGGATGCCGTCGCGCCAGATGCGGTACTGGCCGATGTCGGTGCGGATGTCGCTGCCGGGCGCCAGCGCGGATTCAACCTGGCCCTGCTCGATGACCTCGAGCACCGGGCACGGCTTCGGGTTGCGCTGGGCGAACAGCAGGGTCTCGAACGCCCAGTCGGCAGGGACGGCGATGAGGTTGGCCTGCGTGAGCCCGGCGGCCACGCCGCTGGTGGGTTCGGCCAGGCCCTCGCGGTAGGCGCGCCGCGCGGCACGGGCGGCGGCCAGCTGGTCGGCGGTGGCGAGCACGGACATGTCAGGCTCCCCGGCCGGCGAACGGAGCGATCGTGATGCCGGCATCCTGCAGCATCCGCTTGGTCTCGGTCGCCATCGCGATCGCGCCGGCGCTGTCGCCGTGCACGCAGATGGATGCGGCATCCACCCGCACGTCGGTGCCGTCGATGGCGCGGATCAGACCGGTCTCGGCGAAGCGCACCATGCGCTCTGCAACGGCGGAGGCGTCGTGCAGCACGGCGCCCTCCTGGGTGCGCGAGACCAGCTGCCCGTCGGGCTGGTACGCGCGGTCGGCGAACGCCTCAGCGGCGACCTGGAGCCCGGCCTTCGACGCGACCTCGAGAGCGACGCCGCCGGCCAGGCCGAGCATCACGAGGTTCGGGTCGATCGCCCTGATGGCCGCGGCCACGTCGGCCGCCTGCCGCTCGTCGCGGGCGATGGTGTTATACAGCGCGCCGTGCGGTTTGACGTACGACACCGCGCCGCCGGCGGCCTTCGCCAGGCCGATCAGCGCGCCCAGCTGGTACTCGACGTGCGCCTGCAGCGTGGCCGAGTCGATCTGCACGTTGGTGCGGCCGAAGTTCTCGTAGTCGCGATAGCCGGGGTGCGCGCCGATGACCACGCCGTTGCGCACGGCGGCGTCGAGCGTCTCCCGGATGCCCTCTGGGCTGCCGGCGTGGAACCCGCACGACACGTTGGCGCTGGTGACGATCCCGAGCATCGCCGCGTCGTCACCGACGATGCGGTCGGGCGTGTTCTCGCCGAGATCCGAGTTCAGATCGATGGTTGCCATGTCATGCTCCGTTTCGTGCGGGTTCCGGGTGTGCGTCAGGCGCCGACGCCGAGGAAGGCGAAGATCGGACCCACCGAGGTGATCCCCATGTACCAGGTCAGCAGCGTGACCAGGGTGCCGGCGATCAGCAGCCACAGCGGGTACTTCCTGGTGCCGAGCAGGTCGCGGCGGAACCAGCCGATGTACATGAAGACTGTCAGACCGATCGGCAGGATGAGGCCGTTGAAGCCACCGACGAACACCAGGATCGCGGCCGGCGCGGTGCCGATCGACAGGTAGATGATCCACGAGACCACGATGAACGCCACGGTGGCCCACTGCAGCGACCAGCCGCCGAGGAAGCGCTTGTGGAAGGTGGAGAGGAAGGATGCCGAGGTGTACGCGGCCCCGATCACAGAGCTCAGCGCCGCGGCCCAGAAGATCGCGCCGAAGATGCGCAGGCCGGCATCGCCCAGCACGGCGCCGAACGCCTGGCCGGCGGGGTTGGCGGCCTGGCCGGAGAGGTCGAGGGTCACGCCGGACGCCACCACGCCGAGGATGGCGAGGAACAGCACGTACCGCATGATGCCGGTGACGAACACGCCGTTGGAGGCGGCGCGCATGACGGGGCCGGCGTACTCGGGCCCGGTGTGCCCGGAGTCCAGGTAGCGGTGCGCACCGGAGTACGTGATGTACCCGCCGACGGTGCCGCCCACGATCGTGGTGATGGTCGTGAAGTTGATGCTGTCGGGGATGATCGTCTGCCGCAGCGCGTCGCCGACCGGAGGCCCGGAGACGATCGCGACGATCACCGTCATGGCGATCATCCCGATGCCCAGCACGATGAGGACGATGTCCATCACCCGCCCGGCCTTCTTGATGAGGAAGATGATGATGGCCAGGGCGCCGGTGATCAGGCCGCCGAGTTTGGGGTCGACGCCCAGCAGGGCGTTCAGGCCCAGCCCGCCACCGGCGATGTTGCCGATGTTGAAGGCCAGGCCGCCGATGATCACCAGCACGGCGATCACGTGGCCGGAGAACGGGATGGCGCTGTTGGCGAGCTCGCCGGCGCGCTTGCCGGACGAGGTGATCATGCGCCAGATGTTCAGCTGCACGCAGATGTCGATGATCACCGAGAGCAGGATGGCGAAGGCGAACGAGGCGCCCATCGTCTGCGTGAAGGTGGCGGTCTGGGTGATGAAGCCGGGGCCGATGGCGGAGGTCGCCATGAGGAAGATCGCGCCGATGACGGCACTGCGGCCCACGCGCTTCTTCGTGGCGGCCAGGCGTGCTTCATCCTCGGCGGAGAGGGAGTGTGTCTGCTCAGACATGAGGGGGATGTCCCATCGTCGTTGGTGGGTGTCGGATGACACTGAGTGTAGAACATACCAGGCATTATTGTTCAACAATCTTTCGTCCCCTACTCTGGAGCCATGCCCTCCCACGTCCCGCTGGCCGACGAGCTGCGCACGCGCATCATCGCCGGTGACTTCGCGCCGGGGTCGCGGCTGTCGGAGTCGGCGCTGGCCGAGCAGCTGGACGTCTCCCGCAACACTCTGCGTGAGGCGTTCCGCGTGCTGGCCGAGCAGGGCCTGGTCGAGCATGTGCCGCACCGCGGCGTCTCTGTCGCCTCCCCGACCATCGCCGACGTGATCGACATCTACCGCGCACGCCGCGTTATCGAGTGCACGGCGCTGCGCTACTCCGAGCCCGAGCACCCCGCGGTGCAGCTGATGCGGGATTCGCTGACGGATGCCGAGGAGCATCTCCCCACCGGAGACTGGATCCGCGTGGGCAGCGCCAACATGGCGTTCCACGACGCGATCGTGGCACTCGCCGACAGCCCGCGCCTGGCGCGCACGTACCGTGATGTGGCCGCTGAGCTGCGCCTGGTGTTCCTGGAGATCGACGACCCCCGTGCGCTCCACGAGCCGTTCGTGCGCAAGAACCGCACGGTGCTGACGGCGCTGCTCGAGCATGGTCCGGCCGCGGCGGCAGACGAGCTCGAGCGCTATCTGATGGCCTCCGAGCGAACGGTGCTGGGAGCCTTCACGCGCATGGGCAGGGAGTAGCCGCGACCGGACTACCGGCGTCGATCCCTGTCTTCACGGGCCGAGCAGCGCGAACGGAACGACCGCGACACGATCAGAACGCCGATATGCATATGGGCCTGTGGTGACAATGACCTTCTCGATGAGTCGCTCGCCGAGTTGCTCCTCAAGCCAGTTCAGGTGGCGCACGTCGCGATCTTCGATCACCCCGGCAAGCTTGACTTCGATTGCGACCACGCTCATGTCCTCGGCCTCGACGATGATATCCACTTCGTGGTCGGTGTTCCTGGTCCGAAGATGGCTCACGCGTGCGCCTGCGGCCTCCGCATAGGTCCGCACAGACTGAACGACCAGGGACTCGAAAAGAGCACCAAGCCACGACGCTGCGAAAGGGCGAATCTTCGAGTTCTTACCCCGCAACAGTGACGCCTCGTCAACGCCCGCCATCCTGGCGGCGAGCGCAGGATCAACGACATGGTGCTTCGGTGTGCGGGTCAGCCGACGCAACGGCGCGAATGCAGGCGTCCATGCGGGCAGCGGGTCGAGCACGAATATCCGCTGAAGATGATCCCTATACGCGTCAACCGTCTGCCGGGCGGGCTTGTCCGACTCCCCTGCCGTCGCAGCATCGAGAATCGCGCTGTACGAGGCATCCGTCGCCGTTGCCGCGCCGTATGCTGCCAGCCACGCACGGACCGTGCTTGGACGCCGTATCGAGGCACCGCTCTCTGGGAGCTCCCGATCCACGATCCTCGCGATGTAGCTGTCCAGTTGCGCCTTCCTCGCCCGGTCGGGCAGGGATCGGATGCCGGGGAAACCAGACCGCAGGAGCTCGTCGACATAGCCACCCAACCCCACATCGGTGACCCCGCCGATCTGCACACTCGTGCCTGCCAACATCGCACTAAGCGAAACCTCCGGGGTGCTGATGCCTCGCTCACTGAACGCGAGAGGCCTCATCAGCATGCTGACGATGCGCCCGGCGCCCGAATGCATCCGAGCACCGACCGGCGGATTCGCAGAGCCAGTGAGAAGAAACTGTCCACCCGTCGAGTCGGTATCGACAGCGCGCCGAACAGCGTCCCAGACAGACGGAACGAGCTGCCACTCGTCAATGAGAAATGGATGGGGGGCGCTGCGGATCAGTGACAGGTCTGCCTCGAAAGGCTGCCGTTGTGCTGGATCGTCGAACGATGCCTCAGCCACTGCACGCTGCCGTGCTGTCGCAGTCTTCCCTACGCCTTTGGCACCCTCGAGTGCAATCGCCGCGAGTCCGGGCAAGAGGTCGTCGAGCGCGTCATCGATGACTCTGCGTTGGTACGGCATAGCCCCAATCTAACAGATGGACGACATTCCAACTAACAAATTGACACATACGTACTCAGCAGATTGACATCTTCGATGTCCACTGGGCGGTCACAGGCCCGCACCCTGCCATCCCAGCCTCGAGCGAAAGACCGCAACAATGTTGCGCACCGAAATCCCTATCCTGAGTGCGTGCAGGACCCAATCGACTACATACCAACACGCCGAGGGTCGCAGGCGGTGCTTCGAACGCACACATCGCGGCCAGGATGTACCTCAGCGACTCCACCGTAAGATCATCGATCAGTCGGATGATCCGACGGCTGAACGTCGAGAATCGCGTACAGCTTGCGAAACTGATCTGGGACAAGGTCCATAGGCGGCCATAACCCTCAGACAGCCGGCGCCGACCCCCGCACGATCAACTCGGTCGGCAGGACGGTCAGCGGCGCAGGACGGTGACCGGCCAGCAGGTCGATCATCATGCCCGCCAGCATCTCACCCTGCCGGAACATCGGCTGGCGGACGCTGGTGAGATCGGATGCCGCGGCCAGGGGCGAATCGTCGAACCCGATCACCGCGACATCCTCGGGCACGCGCAGACCCGCCGAGCGCAGCACGCCGATCGCGCCGCGGGCCATCAAGTCGCTCGCGACGAAGACGGCATCCGGGCGCTCGGGCTGCGCCAGCAGCAGGGCTGCGGCATCCGCTCCACCCTGCTCACTGAAGTCTCCGTCGATCTCCCCGCAGGGCTGCAGTCCGGCATCCGCGAGCTCGGCGAGGAACCCGTCGCGACGGTCCACGCTGACGGCCATGGTCATGGTGCCGGTGATGGTGGCGATGCGGCGCCGGCCCAGGGCGATCAGGTGCGCGACCGCCCCGCGCGCCGCGGCGGCGTTGTCCACGTCGATGATGATGTCGCTCTGGCGCACGGTGGTCGGGCGTCCGCCGAAGACCACCGGCACCGTGTCAGCGATGCTGTCCACGAAGGCGTCGCTGGCGTGGTGGGAGACGATCAGCGCACCGTCCACCCCGCCGTTGCGCACGAACCGCACCATCTTTCCGCCCGGGTCGTCGCTGGCGATGAGCAGATTGAGGATGTAGTCGGAGTCCGCCAGTCGAGCGCTGATCCCGGCGACGACGGATGCCAGGAACGGGTCTCCGAAGAAGCGCGTGGTGTCCTCCGGCACGACCAGGCCGATGGCATGGGTCTGCCGGCTGGCCAGCGACCGCGCGGCGCGGTTGGGCGCATAGTTGAGCTCGGCGATGGCGCGCTGCACGGCGGCGAGCGCCCCCGAGCTGACCGCAGGGGAGCCGTTGACGACGCGGGAGACCGTCGAGCGCGAGACCCCGGCGAGAGCGGCGACCTCTTCGATCGTGGGGCGGGGCATCATCGTCTCGTTTCGGTGCGGGAGACGCTTCGACAGGCTCAGCGACCCAGGTGTCGACAGATCACACCGCGCGGGCGGCGATGATGCGAGCGTACTCCCGACCGCTCTGCTTGATGGCGCGCCGCTGGGTGTCGTAGTCCACGCGCACGATGCCGAAGCGCTTGCCGTAGCCCCACGCCCACTCGAAGTTGTCCAGCAGCGACCAGTAGAAGTAGCCGCGTACGTCCACGCCGCTCTCGACCGCGTCCAGGGTCGCGGAGACGTGCTCGCGCAGGAACGCCGCGCGATCGGCATCCGCGACCTCGCCGTCCTCGCCCACCACGTCGTCGTAGGCGGCACCGTTCTCGGTGACGTACAGCGGCACGGAACCGGCGTAGTCGGCGGCCACGCGCTGCAGCAGGCGGGTGAGGCCCTCCGGCTGCACCTCCCAGTCCATGCCGGTGCGCGGCAGGCCGCGCTCGACCCAGTGGATGCCCTCGTGGGACGGGAAGGGCGAGGCCGTCGGCCGCTGCTGCCCGTCGGTCTCGTGCGGGTTGCCCTCGCCGCCGGACTGCGGATGCCCGCTCAGCAGCTCACCGTGGTAGTAGTTGATGCCCAGTGCGTCCAGCGGCGCGGAGATGATCTGCAGGTCGCCGTCGTGCACGGCATCCTGCCAGTCGGAGACAGCGGCGGCATCCACGTCGCGGATGTCGCGGACGATGTCGCTGGGGTATTCGCCGTGGAACAGCGGATCGAGGAACCAGCGGTTGAACTGCCCGTCGATGCGACGGGCTGCGTCCAGGTCCAGCGGGTCCTTGTCGTCGGCGGCGTCGGCGACGGTGAGGTTGAGGGTGATGCCGAGATCGAGGGTCGCGTCGCGCTCGCGCAGCGCCTGCACCGCCGTCCCGTGCGCCAGCAGCAGGTGGTGCGAGGCCAGCAGGCCGTCGCGGATGCTGGTGCGCCCCGGCGCGTGCACGCCCGCGGTGTACGACAGGAACGACGAGCACCACGGCTCGTTCATGGTGGTCCAGTGCTGCACGCGGTCGCCGAGGGCGTCGTGCACGCTGAGCGCGTAGTCGGCGAAGCGCTGCGCGGTGTCGCGGCTGGTCCACCCGCCCTGCTCCTCGAGGGCCTGCGGCATGTCCCAGTGGTGCAGGGTCAGCCACGGCACGATGTCCGCGGCCAGCAGCTCGTCGACGAGCCGGCTGTAGAAGTCGATGCCCTGGGCGTTCACCGGGCCGCCGTCGGGGCGCACGCGGGACCACGAGGTGGAGAAGCGGTACGTCTGCAGGCCGAGCTGCTTCATGAGCGCCACGTCATCGCGGTAGCGGTGGTAGTGGTCGCAGGCCACATCGCCGTTGTCGCCGTTCACCACAGCGCCGGGCACGCGCGAGAACGCGTCCCAGATCGAGGCCGTGCGGCCGTCCTCGAAGGCGGCGCCCTCGATCTGATAGGCGGCCGTGGCGGTTCCGAACAGGAAGCCGTCGGGGAAGGAGCGGGTCATGCCGACAATCATGCCATGCCCACCTGGGAGCGCTCCCACGCCCGGTCGCAGGCGAGCATGTCCGGTAACCTTGGCTGGTGAGTCCCGAACTGGCACGTGCCGAGTCATTGATCCGATCGATCCCCGACTACCCGCATCCCGGGATCCTGTTCCGGGACATCACCCCGCTGCTGGCGGATGCCGAGGCGCTTCGCACCACCACGGAGGCGCTCGTCGAGCCGTTCGCCGGCTCCTTCGACGTGGTCGCGGGCGTCGAGGCTCGCGGCTTCATCCTGGCAGGAGCAGCCGCGATCACGGCCGGTGTCGGCTTCGTGCCCATCCGCAAGGCCGGCAAGCTCCCCCGCCCTGCGGCATCCGTCGACTACGCCCTCGAGTACGGCACCGCCACGGTCGAGATGCACGACGACCTGCCCGCCGGAACCCGCGTCCTGCTGATCGACGATGTGCTGGCCACCGGCGGCACGCTGGACGCCGGACGCAAGATCGTCGAGAGGGTGGGCTGCACGGTCGCCGGCATCAGCGTGCTGTTCGAGATCGACGGCCTCGGAGGCCGCGACGTGATCGGCGACCTGCACACCGTCTTCCGCTCCGCCTGACCCCGCACTCCCCCCCCCTTCTTCTCCTCGCCCCTCCCTCCCCCCTTTTCCTCTTTCCTCGTCGAGAGCACGACATCTCGGCGAACGCACGGCTTGTCCGCGCGAAGAATCCGTGCGCTCGGCGAGGTCCCGTGCTCTCGACTCAGATGGGGTCGGTCAGCGCGCGGGGGGCTTGGCGAGATCGGCCGGCGCGCGGCCCGCGTCGATCGCGGAGCGGACGGCCGCTGCGGCGTGCGCGAGGCTGCTGACGGCCACCAGCTGCCGCGCGCGGGCGTTCACGGCCAGCAGCATCCGCCGTGCGACCTCGTCCGCCGAGCCCTCCAGTCCCAGTGCCTCGACGTTGCGGCTGGTCAGCGGCTCCAGGGCGTCGGCGTACTCCATCAGCTCGTCCACGTCGTAGTCCAGCCCCACCTCTGCGGCCTGCGCGAGCGCAAAGGCGAGCCCCCGCTCGGCCGCACCCGGGTATCCGCGCCAGTCGCGGCGCCGCATGAGCTCGTAGGTGCGTTCGCGGAACTCGGCGTACGCCGGATCGGATGCGATGTCCTCCGGCACCCCGAGCGCGAAGGACTGACAGGCGTTCATGACGTCCAGGGTCAGCACACCAGGGGTGTCGATGAGGTCGGTCAGCGTGCGGATGGATGCGGTGGATGCCCCGTACACGTCGCGCAGCACGACGATCAGCCGGGCGCGGTCCACGTGCCGCTGCTCGTAGACGGCGGTCGTGACGTTGCGCAGACGGCCGGCCGGCATGATCCCCACCCGGATCCAGTGCTTGATCGTCGTGGTGCTGACACCGCTGAGCTCCGCGAGCCTGCTCAGCTTCATCTTCTTCCTCCCCGTGCGGCGCGGGTTGGAGAGCAGACCCTGATCGAACTCTCCACGGTGCGCATTCCGTGCGAAGACTCTAACCTCTCACGTGCAGGAAGAGCTCTCGGAACGGGGGTATCCGCGGGCTGTCGAGGTGTGGGGACGCCTCGCCGGTGCCCGGGCGGGACAACGAGGGGTGCGCGTCCGCCCGGGCCGACCGGCATCCGCCCCGTCTCCCGGGCCGGGACGGCCGCAGCCGGGCGGTAGACTCTCCTTGTCCCCGCCCGCGCGTTTCTGGAGGCAGCTGTGCCCACCATCGTCGTCGACGTCATGCCCAAGGCCGAACTGCTCGACCCCCAGGGGAAGGCCGTGTCCGGCGCCTTCGCCCGCCTCGGCGTCGCCGGCTTCAGCCAGGTGCGCATCGGCAAGCGCTTCGAGCTCACCGTCGACGGAGAGGTCACCGACGAACTGCTCGCCGAGGCGCGCCGCGTGGCCGAGGACGTGCTGTCCAACTCCGTGATCGAGGACGTCGTGGGCGTCGAGGTCGCGGAATGACCGTCCGCATCGGGGTCATCACCTTCCCCGGCTCGCTGGACGACCGCGACGCGCAGCGCGCCATCCGCCACGCCGGCGCCGAGCCCGTGGCCCTGTGGCACGGTTCGCACGACCTCGAGGACGTCGACGCCCTCGTGCTGCCCGGCGGCTTCAGCTATGGCGACTACCTGCGCTCCGGCGCCATCGCCGCGCTCTCGCCGATCATGTCGGATGTGAAGGATGCCGCCGCGCACGGCATGCCGATCCTCGGCATCTGCAACGGTTTCCAGATGCTCGTCGAGGCGCACCTGCTGCCCGGCGGGCTGATCCGCAACGATCACCGGCACTTCGTGCGCCGTGACCAGCGGCTCACGGTCGAGAACGCCTCCACGGCGTGGACCAGCGCGTTCACGCAGGGCCAGGAGATCGTCATCCCGCTGAAGAACGGCGAGGGCGGCTACATCGCGGGCGACGAGACGCTGGACCGTCTGGAGGGCGAGGGCCTGGTGGCCTTCCGCTACGCCGGCGTGAACCCGAACGGGTCGCTGCGCGACATCGCCGGGCTCACCAACGAGCGCGGCAACGTGGTCGGCCTGATGCCGCACCCCGAGCACGCCACGGAGCCGGGCTTCGGCCCCGACACCGCCGCCGCCATGCGCTCCGGCGTCGACGGACTGGGCTTCTTCCACAGCGCCATCGCCGCCGTCGCGGCCGTCGCCGCGTAAGCGCGCTTCACCGGCATCCGCTCTCCCCCTCCCCGCCTCCGCGCTCCCTTGGCGTCGAGAGCACGACATCTCGGCGACGGCACGGCTCCTTCGCGTGAACAAGCCGTGCACTCGGCGAGGTCCCGTGCTCTCGACGGAGGGCAGGGGGATGCTCCGCCGAGCCTCAGATGCCGGCGGGCGGCCAGACGCCGATGATGACGGCCATCACGATGATCGTCACGAGCTCGTGCGCGATATTCAGCGTGGTCAGCTGCGTGGAGCGGCCCTCGAACGCGTCATGCGTGATGAACCGCGCTGCCGTGAAGCCCGCCCACAGCGTGACGGCCGTGACCAGCGATGCCCAGAAGTACGAGCCGGTGTAGAAGTTCTGCGCGATGGTCGCGGCGCCCGCCAGCACCCAGGCAGTGATGAAGCTGACGATCACCGTGGTGATCATCGGCCACAGCGGACCTCGTTCGGGCTTGTCGAGATCCACGCCCGCGAGCCGCGCCCACCGGGTGCCCATCACGCCGCGCGCGTACCAGACCGCCCCCACGATCATGCTCGAGAGCGTCGCCAGCAGCACAGCCCAGTAGTTGATCTCGGGAACCGTCATGGCAGCCTCCTTGCCCTGCGCTCAGGCTAGCGGCCCGTCGGGGTGCGGGCCAGCCCTCGCGACGTTACGAAGTGCAACGGGCCGGAGACGGTCAGGCGATGCCGCCGCCGTCCACGACCAGGGCGGCGCCGGTGACGTACGAGGCGTCGTCGCTGGCCAGCCACACGACGGCCGCGGCGATCTCGCCGGGCTGGCCCATGCGGTTCAGCGGGCGCTCCGCGGCCTCGGCGAGGAAGCCCTTCTGGTCCTGGCCCAGCTGGCGGGCCTCGTCGCGCAGCATGCCGGTGTCGACGTCACCCGGGTTGACCGAATTGACGCGGATGCCGTCGGGGCCGTGGTCGATGGCCAGTGCCCGGGTCATGTTGACAACCGCGCCCTTCGAGGCGCAGTAAGAGATCGCCTGGCCGCCGCCCTTCAGCCCCCAACCGGATCCGGTGTTCACGATCGAGCCACCGCCCGCCGCCTTCATCACCGGGACGACGTGCTTGCACATCAGGAAGATCGCGCGCACGTTCACCCCGAACACGCGGTCCCACTCCTCCACCGTGGTCTCCACGGCCGTGGTACGGCGGATGATGCCGGCGTTGTTGAACACCACGTCGATGCCGTCGAACGCCTGGTTCGCGGTGTCGACGACGCGGATGATGTCGTCCTCGCTGGAGACGTCGGCGGCGATGGAGATGGCCTCGCCGCCGGCCGCGCGGATCTCGGCGGCGACGGCCTCGGCAGCCTCGGCGTTCAGGTCGACGACGGCGACCTTGGCACCCTCGGCGGCGAAGGCGAGGCTGGTGGCGCGACCGATGCCGCCGGCGCCGCCGGTGACGATGGCCTTCTTGTTCTCGAGACGCATTTCAGTTCCTTCCAGAAGTCGGGTAGGGGTTCAGGGGGCGAGATCGGGCGCGGCGACAGCGTACAGGCTGGCCGTGCCGACCCCGGTGACGATACGGATGTGCCCGGCCAGGCGCGCGTCGAGGTCGGCATCACCGGTCTCGACGATCAGCGGCCGGCCGTGCAGGTCGATGAGCTTCTGCTCGGGGGCGACGACCATGAGCGGGTCGTCGCCGAGGACGCGGATGACGGATGCCGACAGCTGCTGGTTCCCGCGCCCGAGCAAGAAGCCCTGCCCGCCGATCACGGTGACCACGGCCTGCGCAGGCCCCTGGGCGACTTCGGCCAGCAGCTGCTCCTCGCTGGCTGCGGCGAGCAGTTGCCGCCCGTCGAGGATCACGTCCACGCCCAGAGGTGACTTTCGGATGCCGAGCTGCCGGGCGACCTCGGCGGTCGTGCTGCCCGGGCCCAGGAGGTAGCGGATGCCGGGCAGCATCCGCTTCACCACGCCGCGTGCGGCGGCGGCGACGGCGGCGGCCTCGGATACCGGCGTCGCAGCCTTGCGCGACTGGGTGCGGCCCACGCGGAACGGCACCCGCAGCATGCCGTACAGCACGGGGTGCACGCGGGCGTGCCGCATGCCCTCCTCGTCGACGTCCAGCACCTCGCGCTCGGCTGTGGGGAGGGTGCCGTCGATCCACTCGGCGGCGAGGGCTCCCGCGACCCGCGGACTGACCGCGAACACCGGGGAGTACATCTTCACGCCCGACGGGATGCCGAGCACCGCGGGCTGCTGGCCAGAACTCCGGAGATCCTCGCCGGAATCGGCGTCCGAGTGCCTCGGAGGGCTGGAATCCGGAAGGTTCTCCGGAGTTGTGGCAGCCGCGTCGGCGAGCCCCGCCGCCGCATCCCGCAGCGTGCCGTCACCGCCGGCCACCAGGATCAGGCTCGCGCCCGCCGCGGCGAGCGCGGCGACGGCGGCCGAGGTGTCGGATGCCGAGGTGCCCGGCTCCGAAGCGTCCGCTCGTCCGAGAACCGGAGGATCGCCCAGAACCGGAGCATCCGCGGGATCTTCTCCGGTTCTCGGCCGTCCTCCGGTTCTCGGCGCGACGGCACGTGCGCCAGACGCGTACACGACCCGGGCCTGAAGCCCGGCAGCGCGAACGGCGTCCTCGCCCATGGCTCCGGCCGCCGTCGCGATCTCCAGAGACGGATGCCGTGACGCCAGCACCCGCAGCGCGATGGTCGCCCGCTCCTGCGCGCGGAAGTGCGCGCCGCGCGCGAGGGCGAGGCGCTGCACGTCCGCGCCGTCGGAGCCGGCCAGGCCCGCAGGCCCGCCGACTCCGGCGACAGGGTTGACGACCAGTCCGATCACGACGCAGCGGCCCCCGCGAGAGCGTCGACAGCATCCGCCCGCACCACGCCGAAGTGCTTCCGCTGGTACGCGCGCCAGGTGATGGCCCAGCGCTCGGGGTCGTCGAGGTCGTCATGGTGGGTGTGGTGCACGGTCTGGTTGTGCGGCGCGGTGCGCACCAACTCCGGGTCCTCCCGCGCCTCGCGGGCGACCTGCGCCAGCGCCGCGACGTACTCGTCGAGCTCGGCCTTGGAGTAGCACTCCGTGGGCTCCAGCGTGAACGGCTGCGGCACGATGTACGGGTGGTGGCTGGTCCAATAGTGGAAGCCGTAGTCGGCCATGCGGATGCCGATCTCCTCCGAGCTGATGCCGGTCTCCTCGAACAGCTCCTGCCACGAGTACCGCACCTGCTCGATGCGACGGCGGCCGGTGGCGTATGGCGCGGATGCGCCCGGGATCTCCAGCACCCTCTTCAGCAGGTAGTTGTTGTTGAGCACGGCGATCTGCGAGGCGGTCAGCATGCCCTCAGCACCCAGCGACATGATCCACGCGTACGCCCGCACCACGTGCAGGATCACGCCGTGCGCCGGGGCGACATGTCCGATCGACAGTTCGCCGGGCTCGCGCACGACGAACCGGCCGTCGACCTGCTGCACCCGGGGGCCGGGCAGGAACGGCTCCAGCGCCGCGCTGACCGCGTTGGCCGCGGCGCCGGGCCCGCCCGATCCGTGCGGCGCGGCGAAGGTCTTGTGCAGGTTGAACTGGCACACGTCGAACCCGGCGTCGCGGGCGCGGGTGATGCCCAGGATGCCGGCGGCGTTGGCCTGATCGTAGGAGGCCAGTGCCCCGACCTCGTGCGCGGCGTCCACCCACTCCTTGATGGCCGGGTTGTAGATGCCGGTGTCCTCGGGGTTGGTGACCATGATGGCCGCGGTGCGCTCGGACAGCGCGGCCTTCAGCGCACCGAGATCCGGGTACCCGTCGGCGTCGGGGTAGACGGTGACGATCTTGTACCCGGCGACCTTGGCCGCGGCGGCGTTGGAGGGGTGGCTGAAGATCGTGGTGATGACCTCGTCGCGCTGCTCGCCCTCGCCGCGGGACTCGTGGTACGCGCGGATCATGGCGATGTTGGTCCAGATGCCGGCCGAGCCGCCCGGCGAGGCCAACGACACGGCATCCATGCCGGAGATCTCGGCCATCAGCCGCTCCAGCCGCCAGATCATCTCCAGGGCGCCCTGCGTGTCGGCGGGGTCCTGCGCGGGGTGGATCGACCTCAGCTGCGGCACCTCGATGAGCTGGTCGTTGATCTTCGGCGAGTACTTGATGGTGCAGGTGCCCTGGCCGATGTCCACGTTGAGGTCGGAGCCCAGGTTCTCCTGCGACAGACGCAGGTAGTGCTTGAGCACGCGCATCTGGGCGATCTCGGGCAGTGCCGGCGGCTCGGGACGGCGCATGTGCTTGGGAAGGTCGGCCACGATGTCACCGACGGCGTCGCGCACGGCGGGCTCCACGGGGGTGATCGCGATGCCGCGCTCGCCGGGGGTGGACAGCTCGAACACGATCGGCTCGTCCCAGCTGGCCTGGTGGAAGCGGCGCGGGCTGGTCTTGGGTGCGATGGGAAGGCTCACTTGGACTCCTCCTTGCTGGTGGCGACTGCGGCGAGCGCGTCGGCGAGTCGGTCGATATCGGTTGCAGAGGTGGTGTCGGTGACGCAGACGAGCAGGGTGCTCTCGTCCACGACGACACCGGGCTCGATGCCCTCGCGGCGCAGCGCGCTGACAGCGTCGCCCGCCGAGATGCCGTCGAGGCAGATGGTGAACTCGCGCAGGTGCAGCGCGTCATCGCCCAGTCGGATGCCGGGGATCGACGCCAGTCGATGCTGGGCGTACCGGGTGCGGGCCAGCAGCAACTCGCCGTGCTCGCGCATGCCCTCTGGTCCCATCAGGGACAGGTAGACGCCGGCGGCGATGCCCCAGAGCGCGGCTGCGGTGCCGACCCACTCCTTGCCCTCCTCGCGCTGAGCGAATGAGGTGCGCTCGTAAGCCACGTCGCCGAAGCCGTACTCGCCGGGGACCGTGGTGGACTCCAGACCGAACAGGCGCGAGGGCAGCTCCATCACGAAGCGCGGGTCGTCGTGCACGGCGATGAATCCGGCGTGCGCGCCGCCGAACCACTGGTGCAGGCCCAGGGACTGGATATCGCCGGTGACGATGTCGGCGCCCTGCAGTGCGGGCGGCGTCAGCACGCCGTAGCCGACCGGGTCGGTGCCGACCACGACCACGGCGCCGGCGGCGTGCGCGGCATCCGCGATCTCGGACAGCTGCGTCTCGACGGCGCCGGTGAAGCTCGGAGTCTCGACCCACACTGCTGCGACGCCGTCGTCCAGCGCGGCGGCGAGCGCATCGACGTCGGCCACGCCGCCGGTCGTGGCGATGTGCTCGATGTCGAGGTTGGCCCGGACGTAGTCGATCACCTTCGACAGCTTCTCCGGCAGCACGTCGCTGAGGGCGAGCACCCGGCGCCTGCCGGTGAGGCGTCCGGCCATGGCCAGGCCCGTCGCCGCGGCCTGGTAGCCGTCGTAGGTGGGGACGTTCACGACATCCATCGCCAGCAGTTCGGCCATGAGCGACTGGTACTCGAACAGCGCCTGGAAGCGACCGTGGTCCTCGTAGGGCTCGCCGGCGTAGGCGGTGAGGAACTCGCTGCGGCGGATCACCTCGTCGACGACAGCGGGGACGTAGTGGTTGTACGTGCCCGCGCCGAGGAAGCTGAGCCGCTCCTCGGTGCTGCGGTTGGCGGCGAGGATGCCCTTCACATGGCGCGCGAGGTCCTGCTCGGCCGGCAGCGGGGCAGGCACGTTCAGCGGCCTGCGCAGGCGCAGGTCCTCGGGGACGTCGGCGTAGAAGTCCTCGACGGACTCGGCGCCCACGGCGTCGAGCATCGCCTGCTTGACGGCCGGCGCCGTGTTGGGGATGTACGGGTGGACGAATGCTTCAGTCACGGCATCCTTCATTCGATCGGTGCGGTCAGGGAGATGAACGGGATCTCGTCGGCGTGCGACGAGGCGATCACGGCGACGCCGTAGGCGCCGAGCTGGATCGCGTCCGCGGCATCCGATCCGGTCAGCAGATCGGTGCCGGATGCCGGCAGCGCGAACGCCACGGGGGACGTGCCGTGGTTGATGAGGAACGTGTAGTCGATGCGGCCGTCGGTGCGGGTGACGGCCTCGGCGTCGAGGTCCACGCGCTCGCGGGCCGGGAGCCCGGAGGCGCTGAGGATGTCGCGGAAGACCGTCAGCATCCCGGCATCCGCCAGCATGGCGCTGACGTACCAGGCCGAGCCCTGCCCGAGCGTGCGGCGGGTGATGGCGGCGCGGCCGTCGAGCACCCCGGACGCGTAGCGCCCTCGCACCTCGACGTCGGCATCCGCGTCGATCCACTCCGCCCAGCTGGGCACCTCGACGACGTCCGCGCCGTACGAGATCCGCTCCAGGATGCCGTCGGCCAGGGGCCACTGCTCGTCGACCTCGATGCCGAGCAGGTCGCGCAGCGGACCGGGGGCGCCGCCAGGGTGCACCTTCTCGGTGGCGTCGACCACGCCCGAGAACGGGCCGACCACGAGGTGGCCGCCGCGCTCGACGAACACGCGCAGCGCGTCGGCCTGCGGCTGCTCGACGATGTACAGGCCGGGGACGACGACCACGTCATAGGCGTCGAAGGGTCCGGTGGCGCGCACGGCGTCGACGGGGTGACCGAGCGCGTGCAGCGCACGGTGCCAGGAGCGGGCCTGCTGCGCCCACTGCAGGCGCTGCGAGGGCAGCGACTCGGCCGCGGCGGAGCCCCAGCGGGAGTCCCAGTCGAACACCATCGCCACGCGCGAGCGCACCCGCGTGCCGCGGATCGCCTGCAGGCGCTTCAGCTCGTTGCCGAGGGCCTTGGTCTCCTGGAAGCTGCGCGAGCGCTCGCCCCGATGGCCGAGCATCGAGGAGTGGAACTTCTCCTGGCCGTAGCGGGCCTGTCGCCACTGGAAGAACATCACGGCATCCGACCCGTGCGCGAGGGCCTGCATGCTCTCGGCGCGGATCTTCCCGGGGGCCTTGGGCACGTTGACGTCGCGCCAGCTGGTGGCGCTGGCCGAGGACTCCAGCAGCAGCCACGGACGGCCGCCCTTCAGCGAGCGCATCAGACCGAAGTTCAGCGCGGCGCCGACGTGCGAGGTCGGGTCGGCGGGCTCGGGGTAGGCGTCGTCGGTGACGATGTCCTCGGCCTCGGCGAAGCGCCAGTAGTCCAGGTCGTGGAACATGCTCATGAAGTTCGTGGTGACGGCGATGTCGGGGGTCACCTCGCGCAGCACGTCGATCTCGAGCTGGAAGAGCTCGAGCAGGGCGTCGGAGGAGAACCGCTCGAAGTCCAGCAGCTGGGTGGGGTTGATGGGCCCCGGCGCCTTCTTCGGGGTGGAGATGTGGTCCCACGCCGTGTACCGCTGGCCCCACACGTTCACGCCCCACGCCTCGTTGAGGCCCTCCAGGTCGCCGTACCGGTTCTGCAGCCAACGGCGGAAGTGCCGGTCCGACTCGTCGCACCAGCAGCGCGAGACGTGGTCGCCGTACTCGTTGGAGATGTGCCACATGGCGAGGCCGGGGTGCTGCCCGTAGCGCTCGGCCATCGCGCGGGTCATGCGGGCGACGTTCTCGCGCCAGACCGGCGAGGACGGGCAGTACGTCTGCCGGGATCCGAACTCGAGGCGGTGCCCCTCGGCATCCGACGGCCCCATCTCGGGGTGCGCGCGCAGCAGCCACGACGGCGGGGTGGCGGTGGCGGTGGCCAGGTCGATGCGGATGCCGGCCTCGTGCAGCAGGTCGAGGATGCGGTCCAGCCAGCCCCACTCGTAGACGCCGGGCTCGGGCTCCAGCTGGGGCCAGCTGAAGACCGGCAGGCTCACCATGGTGACCCCGGCCTCCTTCATGAGGCGGATGTCCTCGAGCCAGGTCTCCTCCGACCACTGATCGGGGTTGTAGTCGCCGCCGAAGGCGAGGGCGTCGATCCGCACGTCGCGGATGCGCTCGTCGTCGTGGTGCTGGGTCACGAAGGATTCCTTCCCGGTCTTTCCTGTGCAGATCATCCGTTCAATGTATTCTGTATACAGTGAGCTTATGCCGGGCATCCGATCCGGTCAAGCCCTAAGCTGACGCAGGGGAAGGTGCGGAGAATGACCATCGAGCGAAGGAATCTGCGATCGCAGGTACGCGACGAGCTGCTCACGCGCATGCGCACCGGACTCGCCCAGCCCGGCGCCAGCATCAACGAGGTGCAGTTGGCGGGGGAGCTCGGGGTCAGCCGCACGCCACTGCGCGAAGCGCTGATCGCGCTGGAGTCCGAGGGCCAGATCACCAGCGAGAACGGCAAGGGCTTCCGCTTCGTGCCGCTGAGCGCCGGCGAGTTCGAGGATCTCGCGCCCGTGATGGGGACGCTGGAGAGCCTGGCGCTGGAGCTGTCCCCCATCGACGACCTGAAGCAGGTCGGTGCGCGACTGGTCGAGCTGGCCGAGGCCTTCACCGACGAGCACGTCGAGCACGGCCTGGTGATGACAAAGGACGACGAGTGGCACGCCGTGATGCTGTCGGTCTGCCCCAACAAGCGGCTGCTGGACGTGATCGAGAGCGTGCGGGGCTCGTTCCACCGCTACGAGGCCCTGCTGGTCGCCGACGACGTGAAGGTGGACCGCGTGGCCGCCGAGCACGCCGCCATCGCGCACGCCCTGGTCGCGGGCGACGTGCCCGCCGCCGTCGAGGCGCTGAAGGACAACTGGATGCACGGCATGCGCCGCATCCTCGACAACTCCTCGACGGCGTATCTCACGGCCTGACGCGAGCGCGCCGCCTGCCGGCATCCGAACCGCACGGATGCCGGCCCCTACCCCTTCACGGCTCCGCCGAGCAGCCCCGCCACGAACTGCTTCTGGAAGACCAGGAACAGGATGAACAGCGGCAGCGTGGCCAGCAGCGAGCCGAGCATCAGGCCGGAATAGTCCACGCGGCTCAGGCCGATCATGGTGTTCAGCGCGACTGGGATCGTGTACTTGTCCTCGGTGTTCAGCATGAGCAGCGGCCAGATGAACGAGTTCCATTGGCTGATGAACGTGTAGATGATCAGCGCCGCGATCTGCGGGCGAGCCACCGGCAGCACGATGCGGTAGAACGTGCGGAGCTCGGATGCGCCGTCGATGCGGGCCGCCTCGATGAGCGTGGTCGGGAAGTCCAGGAACCCCTGCCGCATCAGGAAGATGCCGAAGGCATTGGCCAGGAACGGCACGATCAGCGCCTGGTACGAGTCGATCCAGCCCACGCTGGCCATCATCTGGAACAGCGGCACCAGCAGCACCTGCATGGGGATCATCATCGTGACGAGGATCGCGCCCAGCAGCACACCGCGGCCGCGGAACCGGTAGGTGGCCAGTCCGTAGCCGCACATCACGCTGACGATGCTGCTGAAGATCGTGTAGAGCACGGCCACCAGCACGCTGTTGAGCATCACCTGGCCGAACCCGATGGTCTCCTGCAGCCGGCCGAGATTCTGCCAGAACTCCCCGCCGGGCAGCAGCGGCAGCGGCGTGACGAACAGGTCGCTGGTCTTGTGCGTGGAGGCGATGACCATCCACAGGAACGGCACCAGGGCCAGGATGCTCGCACCCACCATCAGCAGGTAGACCGGGCCGCGCAGCACGAGCCTGCGCAGCAGCGGCTCGCGGCTGCGGGCCGGAACGCCGGTGCGGCGGGGCCGCCCGGTGGTGATCAGCTGCGTGCTCACGGCTTCTCCCTCATGATGCGGAACTGGATGACGGCGATGATCGCGGTGAGGACCACCAGCATCCAGGCGATGGCGTTGGCGTAGCCGAAGTCGAACTGCTGGAACCCGATCTTGTACAGATACAGCACGGGCGTGAGCGTGGCGTTGTTGGGGCCGCCGCCGGTGAGGATGAAGTTCTCGTCGAACAGCTGCAGCGCCCCGATGGTGCTGGTGACGCTGGTGAAGATCAGCACCGGCCGCAGCTGCGGCACGACGACGTGCCAGAATGTCTGCCAGCGGCCCGCGCCGTCGATGCGCGCGGCCTCGTACAGCTCGGGCGGGATGGCCTGGAGACCGGCCAGGATGATGACCATGTTGTAGCCGGTCCAGCGCCAGGTGATCGAGGCGATGACCGCCACTCGAGCCCACCACTCGTTGTTGAGCCAGTCGATGGGCGCGGCGCCGAACAGCGCCAGCGCCTGGTTGAGCAGCCCGCCGTCGGTGGTCATCATCACACGGAACACCACGGAGTACGCCACGAGCGTGGTGATGGCCGGCAGGAACGTGATCAGCCGGAACCCGCTGCGGAACCGCAGCCACGCCTGGTTCAGCAGGTACGCGAGCCCCACGGCGAGCGCGATCATGATCGGCACCTGCACCACCAGGATCAGCAGCGCGTTGCCCAGGCTCTCCAGCACCAGCGGGTCGCGGAACATGCGCGTGTACTGGTCCAGGCCGACGAAGGTCGACACCCCGCCCCTGGTGCTGAAGAAGCTCTGCAGCAGCGAGACCGCCAGCGGGTATGCGAAGAAGATCACCAGCAGCGCCGCCGCCGGCAGCGCGAACCACATGCCGGGTCGCTGCATGCGGCCGGCGAAGCGGCCGGTCTTCCGGGAAGGAGCGGACGCCGGGGAGCCGGCGCCACCGGCATCCGCTCTGCGACGGCGACCCGGCCCGCCGCCGGGGCCGCGACGCGTGTCGCGACCCCGGGTGGTGCTGCTTGCGGACATGTCAGCCGGCGATCTTCCGGCTGGTGGAGTTGGCGATCTGCTTCGCGGCGTCGTCGAGCGCCTTCTTCGGGTCCTCGCCGTTGAGCACGGCCGCGGCGACCGCGTTGGACACGGCATCGCCCGCCACCGACTGATCGGAGGTGAACGTGATCGACGGGATCTTCGGTGTCAGCTCGGCGAAGGTCTGGTAGACCTTCTGACCGCTGAAGTACTCGCTGGGCTGCTGGAAGTAGTCGGACTTCAGCGCCGGCAGGTACGCAGGGAACAGGCCCTCGTCCTTCATCATGCTGGCCTGGTTGGCGTCGTTCGCCAGCACGAAGTCCATGAAGTCGGCAGCCAGCTGCGGGTTCTTCGCCTGGGTGGGGATGGCCAGGCCCGAGCCGCCGTTGTTCGAGGTGTCGGCGCCGCCGTCGGAGAACACCGGCAGGTCGCGCACTGCGTACTTGCCGGAGAGCTCGGGGGCCTCGCCCTCGAGGGTGCCGATCCACCAGACGGCCTCGGGCGTCACGGCGGAATCGCCGTCCTTGGCGCTGGTGACACTGGCATCCCAGCCCTTGGCGTTCTTGATCAGGCCCTTCTGCTGCATGGTCTGCAGCAGCGTGAGGGTCTTGACGGCCTCGGGCGTGTTGACGGTGATCTCACCCTTCGCGTTGAACAGACCCTGACCCTGCTGCTGCAGCATCATCGAGAACGGCCCGCCCGTGGACAGGTCGGCGGTCAGCAGCGCGTGACCGGTCTTCGCCTTGATGGGCTCGCCGGCGACGACCAGGTCGTCCCACGTCTTGACCGAGGCGGGATCGATGCCGGCGGCCTGGAAGTAGTCGGTGCGGTAGAACAGGCCGACGGTGCCGGAGTCCCACGGCGCCATGCGCAGCTTGCCGTCCTTGTCGGTGCCGGTGTCCCACTTGAAGGGGTCGAAGTCGGCCTTCTGATCGCCGAAGACCGGCGAGAGGTCCGTGAAGCCCTTGGGGAACTGCGTGATGTAGCTCTGGTTGTGATCGGTCTCCAGTGTGATCAGGTCGGGCAGGCCGGTGCCCGCTTGCAGGCCGACGGAGATCTTGTCGTAGGCGTTGTCGTAGCCGATGTCGACGACCTTGATGGTGACGCCCTTGTGGTCCTTCTCGTACTCCGCGCCCAGGCGCTTGAGCGCCGTGGCCGCGACATCCCACGACCAGACGGTGATCTCGCCGGTGGCGCCGGCATCCTTCTTCAATGCCGTGCCGTCGTTGCCGCCGGCCGGTGCGCCGCCCCCGAATGCGCATCCCGACAGCGCGATCGCCGCCGTCGCCATGATCGCGGCGGCCCACATCCCGCGTCGTTTCATCATGACCTCCATGTCCGAGAAATTGGATATTGCATACAGTACACGGATGGTGACGATAACACCACCACTTCTTGCCGACGACGCACCCGCCCTCGCCGTTACAGAACGGGGGCCGACACGCCAGATGTCGGACGGATTCGCGGGAAACGTCCGTGATCTGGCGTGTCGGCCCCCGAAGTGTCACGCGGATGCCGGACAGTCGCCGCCCCACGTGCGGTATGCGGAGCAGGTGCCGCCGGCCAGCTCGCCGCCGTCGACGACGAGCTGCTGGCCGGTGATGAAGGCGGCCTCGTCCGAGGCGAGGAAGTGGAACACGTTCGCGATCTCCTCGGGAGCCGCATGTCGCTGCGCGGGGATGCGCTGGTTGACCTCGGCGAGCATCTCGTCGGTGTACTCCGAGCGCTGCATGGGCGTGAGCACGTAGCCCGGGCTCACGCAGGCTGTGCGCACGCGAGGGGCGAGCTCCAGCGCCACAGACCGGCTCAGCGCCAGCACGCCGGCCTTGGAGGCGTTGTAGTCGGCGTAGTACGGGTAGCCCGCCGAGCCGTTCGTCGACGCCGTCGCGAGCAGCACGCCGGAACCCGCATCGAACATCCGCCGGCCCGCCGCCTGCCAGAGGTTGATCACCCCGAACAGGTTTATCTCGAACAGGCGCCGCACCTCCGGCATCCGCATCTGAAGGAACGGACGCCGAATGCTGATCCCGGCGTTGGCGATGGCCACGTCTATCCGCCCGGTCTCCGTCTGGATGCCGGCGACGACCTGCTCGAGGCCCTCGCCGTCGGTGACGTCGCACTCCCGCCAGGTGGACTCCGGCCCGCCGGGTGCGAGATCGAGGTTGAAGACCTGTGCACCGGATGCCGCGAATCGTCGCGCCGTGGCCTCGCCGATGCCCGATGACGCCCCGCTGATGATGACCGTCCTGCTCATCACAGCACCTTCGACAGGAACTGCTTGGTGCGCTCGTGCTTCGGATTTGCGAGCACTTCGCGTGGCGCCCCGCTCTCCACGACCACGCCCCCGTCGACGAAGGTGAGCGAGTCCGCGACCTCGCGGGCGAAGCCGATCTCGTGCGTGACGAGCACCATGGTCATACCGCCCACAGCGAGGCCCTTCATGACCTCGAGCACCTCGTCCACCAGCTCGGGGTCCAGACCCGACGTGGGCTCGTCGAACAGCATCACCGACGGGTCCATCGCCAGCGCGCGAGCGATGGCGACGCGCTGCTGCTGACCGCCGGAGAGCTGGCTCGGGTACTTGTGCGCATGCGCGCCGAGGCCCACCCGCTCCAGCAGGGCGTGCCCGCGCTCACGGGCGTCGCGCTTGGAGGTGCGCTTGACCTTGATCGGCGCGCAGGCCACGTTCTCCAGCGCGGTCATGTTGTTGAACAGGTTGAAATGCTGGAAGACCATGCCGATGTCGCGACGGAAGGCCGCGAACTCGGTGAGCCGCCACTCGCGGAACATCTCCCCGCGCAGCGTGTAGCCGACGTCGGCACCGTTGACGCGGATGCGTCCCGCGTCGATGCTCTCCAACGCATTCAGGCATCGCAGGAAGGTCGACTTCCCCGACCCGGATGGTCCGATGATGCAGGCCACTTCGCCGTGCGCGACGGCGAAGTCCACGCCGCGGAGCACCTCACTGTCACCGAAGCTCTTGCGCACGCCTTCGGCGATGACGACGGGTTCGTTCTCTGTCGAGGTCATTGTCCATCCTTTGTGAGCTGCACGGCCGCCTGCGTCTCGATCACTCGCACCGCTGCGGTGCCGAGGCCGACTCGTCGAGCGGTGCGCTTGGCCGAGGAGACGCCCTGCGCGTGGCCGAACCTCTTCTCGAGCTTTTCCTGGAAATAGGTGGCGACCGCCGTGATCAGCATGTACCAGAGGCTCGCCACAATGAGCAGCTCCATGATCTTGCTGTTCTCCTTGTAGATCTGGCTCGCGTTGGTCATCAGATCGTTGCCTGCCACGACATACACGAGGGACGTGGTCTTCAGCATCCCGATGAACTCGTTGCCGAACGGCGGGATGATGATGCGAACCGCCTGCGGCAGCACCACGATCCGCATACGCTGCGCCGAAGTCATGCCCAGCGAACTGGCCGCCTCGGACTGTCCGGTGCTGACTGCCTGGATGCCGGCTCGCACGATCTCGGCCGCGTACGCGCCGAGGTTCAATGCGAGGCCCAGCAGGGCGGCGTTGAAACCGGTCATCACGGTGTTCGTGTCCCACATGTACCCGATGCTCGTGAACGGTATCGCGATGACGAGCTTGGGGAACAGAAAGGCCAGGTTGAACCAGAAGATCAGCTGCACCAGCACGGGGGTGCCGCGGAAGAACCAGATGTACAGCGTGCTCAGCATCCGGGCGACCGGGTTGTGCGAGAGCTTCATGATCGCCAGGATCACGCCGATCGCCAGGCCGATCACGGTGGCCAGGATCGACAGCTCCAGCGTGACGAGGACGCCCTGCAGGATCTTGGGGAAGAACAGGTAGAACGCCACGTCCTTCCACGAGATGTTCGGATTGGTCGCCAGTGCGTAGACGAACGCCGCGAGCGCCGCGATGCACACGAGGGCGACGATGAACCGTCCGGGGTGCCTGTTGTAGATCGTGTTGGCGTGATTCGGCCAGGATGCGCTGCGCGGATCCTCATCCGCTCCGAGCGCCCCGCTCGCGGCGTTCGTCCCCATGTCAGTTGCCCTGGTTGATGGTTGCGTCGTCGATCGTCATCCCGGACAGATCCCACGCTTTGAAGATGGCGGCGTACTGGCCGTCCGCCATCATCTGCCTGAGAGTGTCCTGGATGAGCGAGATCAGCTCCTTGTTGTCAGGCGCGATGCCGATGCCGAACAGGGCGTCACCCGGGATCTCGATGGCCTCGTACGCGCCGCCGGACTCCTTGGCGCGGAAGGCCGCCACCGGGAAGTCGTTCATGCCGGCATCCGCTCGCCCGTTCTTCAGCTGCAGCAGCGCCTCTGGGTCGTTCGCGAAGCCCATGATCTTGATCTCGGGCTTGCCCGCGTCGGTGCACTCCTTGCTGAACTTCTGGCCGAGCTGCATGTAGTAGCCGTTGTCGAGCACCGAGAGCGTCTTGCCGCACAGGTCGGCCGGCGTCTTGATGCCCTTGGGGTTGCCTGCCTGCACGACGAGCGCGCCGGAGGACTTGGCGTAGTCGACGAACGACACCTTCTCGCGCCGCACGGCAGTGTCGTTCAGGCCCGACATGACCACGTCGTAGCGGCCCGAGGCGACGCCCGGGATCATCGAGTTCTGGTCGGAGTTCTGGATGTCGACCTTGACGCCCCAGATGTCGGCCATCGCGCGAGCGAGCGACATGTCCACGCCCACCATGGTCTTGCCGTCGGCATCGAACATCTCCATGGGCGGGTAGCCGTCTGCGGTCGCCACCTTCAGGCCGTCGGCCTTGATCGAGGCAGGCACGCGCTCCGCCAGCGCGTCGTCCACCTTGAGGGTCTTCAGCGTGTCTGCGGCGAGGTCGCCGGGCGGGATGGGGTTCGCCACGGATGCCGCGGGTTCGCCGGATGCGCTCGGAGACGCATTCAGGGACTGGCCTCCGCAGCCGGCGAGCATGAGCATGCTCGCGGCCACTGCGCCGACGATGAGCATTCGGTTGTTGCGCTTCATGGTGTCTTCCTCAGTTCGGGATCGGTGTGGTGGGGGACGAGGTCCAGGCGATCTCACCGTTCACGACGGTGGTCTCCACCCGGGTCTGCAGGAGGGCGGTGTCGTCGACGAGGAACGGATCCCGGTCGAGCACCGCGAAGTCGGCGAAGGCGCCGACGTCGAGCGTTCCGCGCAGGCCGGTCTCGCCGGAGGCTCGGGCCGCGGCCAGCGTGTAGGCCTCGAACGCCTCGACACGGGTGAGTCGCTCGTGCGGCTGCCAGCCTCCGGGCGGTGTCCCGTCCGGGCGCTGGCGCGTGATTGCGGCATGGATGCCGGCGAAGGGGTTGATGGTCTCCACCGGCGAGTCCGAGCTGAACGCCACCGTGGCGCCGGCGTCGAGCAGGCTGCGCCAGCCGTATGAGACGAGGTCGCGTCCGCCGAGGATCCGGTCCACGACGGGGAAGTCGGTCGTGCACGACGAGGGCTGCATGCAGGCGATGCCGCCCAGCTGCGCGAAGCGCTTGACGTCGGCCGCGCGCGCGTGCTGGAAGTGCTCGATGCGGTGCGGGATCGGACCGCTCCAGCGCGCTGTCGACAGCGCCTCGACGGCGTTGCGCACGGCCTGGTCGCCGATCGCGTGGATCGCGATCGCGAGTCCGTTGTCCTCGCAGCGCGCCACGAGGCGCTCCAGCTCGGCCGCACCGGCGCTGGCCACGCCGAAGTTGCCCGGATCGTCGGGGTATTCCTCGCCCATCAGGCAGGTGTGCGAGGAGAGCGATCCGTCGGAGAAGACCTTGATGCCGCCGTAGCGCAGCCACTCGGAACCGTCGCCGGAACGGATCCCCTCGGCGATGAGCGCATCCATCTCCGAAGCGGCCGTGATCTTGTGCACGCGCAGCGGCAGGCGCCGCTCGGCCTCACGAGCACGGAAGTACGTCAGCACGGTCGCGCCGTCGATGTCATGGATGCCTGTGACCCCGCATCGCAGGAACGACTCGAGCACGCCGTCCATCCGCCGCTCGAGCTCGTCGCGGGTCTCGGCCTCGATAGCGCCCTGCGCGGCGAAGGCTGTGGCTTCTGAGATGATCCCGGTCGCCCGCGCACCGTAGGTGTCCTCCAGCAGGCCGAGCCTGCGGAGGGCCGCGGTGTTGAGCCAGTACGTGTGCAGGTCGGCCGCGTGCAGCGCCACTGGGACGCCGCCTGAAACCCGATCGAGGTCGGCCAGGCGAGGCTCGCCCGGTTCCCACGCATCGTCGCCGGTACCGCCCCAACCGCCCCATCCCCCGGCGAGGAACCAGCCCGAGGCGGTCATGCCGCTGGGCTCCGGCAGGCTGAGCTCGCGCTGCACGGCACCCAGGATCGCCGCATAGGACCGGCATCCCGCGAGGTCAAGCTCCATGCTCCCGGTCGCCATCTGCAGAGAGTGCACGTGGCTGTCGGTGAAGCCGGGGACGACCGTGCGCCCGTCCAGGTCGATGCGCCTTGCGGACACGCCCGCCATGTCACGACACTCCGCCACGGTGCCCGCGAACGCGACCCGCCCTCCGCGCACGACCAGAGCCTGCACCGCCTGCGCCGAGGGCCGAGGGCGGACGACACCGTTCTCGAAGATCGTCGTGGGCATTGCGGGCACCTCACTGTGAACCGGCCGCTTCGTCGCGGATTCGCGTGCATGGGTCGCACGCTTTGTGTGTATTGCATACAGTACACATTTGACGCGACTGCCACAAGGCGCCGCCCCGCCGCGTCAGATGAGCGGTCCCGGCGCTACCCTCGAACCATGCCGCTCCTCGTCACCGTCCCCACCGACCGTCTCGCCGCGAACATCGGCACACCGCCGGACGGGGTGGAGATCCGGGTGTGGGATATGAAGTCTCCCGCTCCCGCCGGGCGCATCGACATCGTCGTGCCGCCGTACATGGGGGCGGGCGGGTCGTTCGACGCCCTCGACGGGCTGAGTGTCGGCCTCGTGCAGGGGCAGTCGATCGGATACGACGGCGTGGCCGACCTGCTGCCGGCGGGGATGCCGTACGCCAACGCCGCCAGTGTGCACGAGACCTCGACGGCGGAGCTGGCGGTGGGGCTGATGATCGCCGCGCAGCGGCAGTTCCCGCGGTTCGCGCTCGCGCAGGAGCGCGGTGAGTGGGCGCCGGTGTTCGCGGAGAGCCTGGCCGATCGGCGCGTGCTGCTGGTGGGCTTCGGCGGCGTGGGCAAGGCCATCGCGCGCCGACTGGCGCCGTTCGAGGTGGAGCTCACCGCGCTCGCGCGCAGCGCGCGCACCGAGCACGTCGAGGGGCTGGGAGAGGTGGCCGTGCACGGCATCGACGAGCTCGAGGCCCTGCTGCCCGCCGCGGAGATCGTGATGGCGAGCCTGCCCGACAACGCCGAGACCCACCACCTCTTCGACACCGCGATGATCGCGCGGATGGCACCGAACGCGCTGCTGGTGAACGTGGGCCGCGGTCCGCTCATCGACTCGGATGCCCTGCTCACGGCCCTCAAGGAGGGACGCATCCGCGCGGCATCCGACGTGTTCGAGCCCGAACCGCTGCCCGCCGGGCATCCGCTCTGGACCGCTCCCAACCTGCTCATCACCCCGCACGGCGGCGGCGCGTCCACCGCGATGAACCCGCGCATGGCGCGCCTCGTGCGCACCCAGATCGAGCGGATGCTGGCCGGCGAGCCGCCCGTGAACGTCGTGATCCCGGCATCCTGACCCACCCCTTCCGGTTCCCGTCGAACTTTCTGTCGCCTCGAGCCCATCCTCGGCGGCTTTTTCAGCGGCGGGAACAGGTACCGGCGGATCGAACCGATTCGAACCGCGTACTTCCGCGCTGTAAGCGCTTGCACTAACCTGGTGGCATGGCAGACCTCGAGCAGATCGCATCCCCCGGCTCCGAATGGTGGCGCACGGCCGTCATCTACCAGATCTACCCCCGCTCCTTCTCGGACACGTCCGGTGACGGCATCGGCGATCTGCCCGGCATCACCAGCCGGCTCGACGACCTGAAGAGCCTGGGGATCGACGCCATCTGGCTGAGTCCGTTCATGACCAGCCCGCAGAAGGATGCCGGCTACGACGTCGCCGACTACCGCGACGTCGACCCGCTGTTCGGCACGCTCGCCGACTTCGATGAGATGCTCGCACAGGCTCACGCCCGCGGCATCCGCGTGATCGTCGATCTGGTGCCCAACCACTCCTCCGACCAGCACGTCTGGTTCCAGCAGGCGCTGAAGGCGGCTCCCGGCAGCCGCGAGCGCGCCCGCTACGTCTTCCGCGACGGACGAGGCGAGCACGGCGAGCTGCCCCCGAACAACTGGGAGAGCGTGTTCGGGGGTGGCATGTGGCAGCGGATCACCGAGGCCGACGGCACGCCCGGCCAGTGGTACCTGCACATCTTCGACGTGTCGCAGCCCGACTTCGACTGGACCAACGAGGAGGTCCGCGAGGAGTTCCGCAGCATTCTGCGCTTCTGGCTCGACCGCGGCGTGGACGGCTTCCGCGTCGACGTCGCGCACGGCATGATCAAGGCCGACGGCCTGCCCGATTACCTTCCGGCCGCCGACGCCGACTCGATGGGCGGCGGTGAGGAGAACGTGCCGTACTGGGGCCAGGACGGCGTGCACGACATCTACCGCGACTGGCACAGGGTCATGGCCGAGTACGACGGCGACCGCGCCCTGTGCGGCGAGGCCTGGCTGCCGACGCTGGAGCGCACCGCGCTGTGGGTGCGGCCCGACGAGATGCATCAGACGTTCAACTTCCCGTACCTGATGACGCCGTGGGACGCCACCGCGCTGCGTGACGTGATCCGCGACTCGCTGAGCGCATTCGGCGCGGTCGGCGCACCCAGCACGTGGGTGCTGTCCAACCACGACGTGATCCGGCACGCGTCCCGCCTGGCACTGACCGCCGACAGCCCGCAGGGCGACGGCATCGGCCCGAAGTCGGCGGGCAAGCCCGACCCCGTGATCGGCCTCTCGCGTGCTCGCGCGGCCACCACGGTCATGCTCTCGCTGCCCGGCTCGGCGTACCTCTTCCAGGGCGAGGAGCTGGGCCTGCCCGAGGCCATGGAGATCCCCGACGAGTTCCGCCAGGACCCGACGTGGTTCCGCACCGGCGGGGAGCGCTACGGACGTGACGGCTGCCGCGTGCCGCTGCCGTGGACGGCCGACGGTCCGGCCTTCGGCTTCAACGAGACGGGCGAGTCCTGGTTGCCGCAGCCGGACGAGTGGGCACGCTTCGCACGGGATGCGGAGGAGGGCGATGCGGGCTCGACGCTCAACCTCTACAAGCACCTGATCGCCGAGCGCCGCTCCCGCGGTCTCGGCACCGGCTCGCTGGTCTGGGAGGATGCCGGAGCGGATGCCGTGGCCTTCCGTCGCGGCGAACTGCACGTGGTGGCCAATCTCGGCTCCGAGCCCATCGAACTGGGCGAGGGCGTGACGTTCCTCGTCCAGTCCGAGCCGTTCGACGGCTCCGCACTCCCGGTGAACACCGCCGCCTGGTTCACCCGCGCCTGAGCGGAGCATCCTCATGGTGAGCATCGACGAGGTGGCGAAGCTCGCGGGCGTGTCGACGGCGACGGTCTCGCGTGCGCTCAGCGGACGGGGCCAGGTGTCGAGCGCGTCGCGCGAGCGCGTGCACAGCGCCGCCGAGAAGCTGGGCTACGTCGTGTCGTCACGGGCGTCGAGCCTGGCATCCGGTCGCACGCGCAACGTCGGCGTGATCGTGCCGTACCTGGATCGCTGGTTCTTCAGCACGGTGCTCTCGGGGGTGACCAGTGCGCTGATGCGCGCCGGCTACGACGTCACGCTGTACAACATCACGGCCGACGCGGATGTGCGGCACCGGGTGTTCTCGACGTTCCTGCGCCGGCAGCGCGTGGATGCCGTGATCGCGGTGTCCATCGAGCTGGACGAGGCCGAGACGCAGCAGCTGCTGGATCTCGGCCTGCCGGTGATCGCCATCGGCGAGCCGAACCCGCGGCTGCGAACGCTCACGGTGGACAATACCGCGGTGGCTCGGCTCGCCACCGCGCACCTCATCGGGCTGGGTCACCGCGACATCGCGCACATCGGCGCGAACCCGGAGTTCGACATGGACTTCCACATCCCGACGCAGCGCCGGCACGGCTTCGAGCAGGCGCTGCAGGATGCCGACATCGATCCGAGCCACGCGTTCCTCGAACCCGCGGACTTCACGGTCGACGGCGGCTTCCGCGCCGCCAAGCAGCTGCTGGGGCGGCCGGGCCCGCGCCCGACGGCGATCTTCGCCGCGTCGGACGAGATGGCCATCGGTGCGATCCTCGCCGCCCGCGACCTGGGCTTCCGCGTGCCGCAGGACCTGTCGATCGTCGGGATCGACGGACACGAGCTGGGGGAGTTCTTCCAGCTCACCACCGTCGACCAGTTCCCGCTCGCACAGGGCGAGCGGGCGGCGCAGGCCGTGCTGGCTCAGCTGGATCGGGCCGACGCCGAGACCCCGGCGCACCTGCCGTTCGAGCTCATCGTCCGCGGCACCACCGCCCGCGCGTAGCGCGTTCCCCGCCCGCCCAATGCCAAGGAGCCTCAGGCGACGGTGAACTCCGCGGACAGCAGGTCCTCCTCGCGCGAGGACGGACCGACAAGCAGCGCGAACACTCCGGGCTCCACGACGCGCGCGCCACGGGCATCGACGATCGTGCAGTCCGCCACCGGCACCTCGAGAGCCACCCGCACAGAGTCCCCGGGCTCCACGCGCACCTGACGGTACGTCTTCAGCTCGCGGTCGGCCCAGCTCGCCGAGGTCACCTCGTCGCGCACGTACACCTGCACGGTCTCGATCGCCGGCCGCTCGCCGGTGTTGGTCAGGGTGACGGATGCCCGGATCACGGCATCCGCGGTCAAGACCGCCGACTCCAGCACGAGATCGCTGTACGTCACCGTCGTGTACGACAGCCCCTGCCCGAAGGCCCACGCCGGCGCCTGCGTGAGGTCGGCGTAGCGGTCGCCGTGCTGACCGCGCACCTGGTTGTAGTACGTCGGCTGCTGACCGGCGTGCCGGGCGAACGAGATCGGCAGACGGCCCGCGGGCTCGATGGCGCCCGTGATCAGCTCGGCGATGGCCTGCCCGCCCTTCATGCCCGGGTTGGCGACCCAGATCACGGCCGCCGCATCCCGCACGGATGCCGGCAGCACCAGCGGCTTGGACGCCATCAGCACCACGATCACCGGCTGACCGGTCGCGATCACGGCATCCAGCAGCTCGCGCTGCCCGCCGATCAGCTCCAGCGTGGCCGTCGAGCGGCCCTCGCCGTACAGGCCGCGGGCATCGCCGACGACCGCGACCACCGCGTCGGCCGCCGACGCCGCCGCCACAGCCTCGGCGATCTGCGCGTCGTCGGCGGGGATCGGCCGCACCACAGGCGGGCGGGGCTGGCCGTCGGGCCACGTCGCGCCGGCGGGATCGGGCTCCAGGCTCAGGATGTCGGCGCCGCGGGCGTGCACGACCTCCCACGGCGCGATGTCCCGCAGGCCGTCGAGCACGGTGGTGATCATCTCGCGCGGCTGGCCGTCCAGCCAACCGGCCTGCCCGGAGCCGCCTGCCCAGTCGCCCAGCTGCTCCTGAGCATCATCGGCCAGCGGGCCCACGACCGCGATCCGGCCGACCGACGCAGGCATGAGGGGCAGCATCCCGTCGTTCTCCAGCAGCACCAGCGAGCGTCGCGCCACCTGCAGGTTCAGCTCGGCGTGCGCGGGCTGCCCCACGATATCCGCCAGTCCCGCCTCGGGCAGGCGCGGATTCTCGAACAGCCCCAGCTCGAACTTGAGCGTGAGGATGCGGGCGACCGCGCGGTCGAAGTCCGATGGGTCCAGCAGCCCGAGCGAAACAGCCTCGAGCGCACCCTCGAAGAACTGCGGCGTGGTCATGACCATGTCGTTACCGGCCTTCACGGCCGCGGCCGCGGCGTGCGCGAAGTCGGGCTGCACGCGCTGCTCCCACACCATCCGGCCCACGTTGTCCCAGTCGGTGATGAGCGTGCCGGTGTACCCCCACTCGCCGCGCAGCACGTCGCTGAGCAGCCAGTCGTTCACGGTGATCGGCACGCCGTCGGTGGTCTGGTAGCCCAGCATGAAGGTGCGGCATCCCTCGCGGGCCACGCGCTCGAAGGGCGGCAGGAACCACGAACGCAGCTTGCGGCGCGAGATGTCGGCCTCGCTGGCGTCCCTCCCGCCCTGTGTCTCGGAGTACCCGGCGAAGTGCTTGGCCGTCGCCAGGATCGCGGTCGGGTCGGTCAGCCCGGAGCCCTGGTAGCCACGCACCATCGCCGAAGCCAGCTCGCCGATGAGGAACGGATCCTCGCCGAACGTCTCGTTCACGCGGCCCCAGCGCAGGTCGCGGGCGATGCACAGGACCGGCGAGAACGTCCAGTGGATGCCGGTGGCCGCGACCTCCACGGCGGTCGCGCGGGCGACCTGCTCCACCAGGGAGGCGTCCCACGTCGCCGCCATGCCCAGTTGGGTGGGATAAATGGTGGCGCCGGGCCAGAACGAGTGCCCGTGGATGCAGTCCTCCCCCACCAGCAGCGGGATGCGCAGCCGGGTCTGCGCGGTCAGGCGGTTGGCCTGCACGATGCGCTCCGGCGAGGTGTGCAGGATCGACCCCACGTGACGCCGCAGCACGTGATCGCCGATGTCGTCACGGGCATCCAGCTGCAGCATCTGCCCGGCCTTCTCCTCCACGCTCATGCGCGAGAGCAGGTCAGCCACGCGGTCGGGGATGGGGAGAGAGGCGTCCTGGTAGGGCAGGGAGGTCAACGTGCTGCTTCTTTCGGAGGGTTCTCGTCTGCGGCATCCGGATTCTCGCGATCGGATGCCGGGGCCTGACGCACCGCGGTGACGGCCGCGTTCACGTCCAGGCCCTTCTTCTTCATGGCCCGGGCCCGCTCGCCGGCCGAGCGCAGTCGCGGGTTGACGTACTCGTCGATGCCGAAGTTGATCAGCGCGAGCGCGACGCCCACGAACGCGATGCAGAGACCGGCCGGGACGTACCACCACCAGTAGTCCGGGAACGCGTTGTTCTGCTGCGCCCAGAACAGGATGGTGCCCCAGTTCAGGTTCGACACCGGGATGACGCCGATGAACGCCAGGGTCGTCAGGCCGAGCACCGCGGCGGTCATGGTGCCGACGAAGCTGGAGGCGATGATGGCCATCAGGTTCGGCAGCATCTCCACCAGGATGATGCGGTGCAGCGGCTCTCCGTTGGCGCGGGCGGCCTGGATGAAGTCGCGGTTGCGCAGCGACATGGTCTGCGCGCGCAGCACGCGCGCGCCCCACGCCCAGCCGGTCAGGCCCAGCACGGCGGCGATGATCCACAGCGGCGGGTCGGCGAACTGCGAGGCGATGATGATCATCAGCGGCAGGCCGGGGATGACCAGGAACACGTTCGACAGCGCCGACAGCGACTCGCTCTTCCAGCCGCGCAGGTAGCCGGCGGTCACGCCGACCAGCACCGCGGTGACCGTGGCCATGATGGTGGCGAGGAAGCCGACCACCAGCACGCCGCGGGTGCCGTAGACCAGCTGGCTGAACACGTCCTCGCCGATGTGCGTGGTGCCCAGCAGATGCTGGAAGGACGGAGGCTGCAGCGTCTGGTCCAGGTGCTGCGCGGTGGGATCGTCGGGTGAGATCCACGGCGCGAGGATCGCGACCAGCGTGAAGATCCCGAGGATGATCAGGCCGGCGGCGGACTTCGGGTTGCTGAACATCGCCATGGATGCCTTCAGCTGACCCCAGAAGGTCTTGCGCTGCACCTGCGGGCCGGGCAGGGCGGCCTGCTGCGCGATGAGGTTCTGCGTGGGAGCGGTCATGTCAGGCCTCCGACTGCCGAGTGCGGGGATCGAGGATCGCGTAGGCGATGTCGGCCAGGATGTTGGCCACGAGCACCGCCAGGACCAGCACCAGGAAGATGCCCTGCATGAGGGCGAAGTCCTTGGCGTTGGTGGCGCTCAGCAGCAGCAGTCCGATGCCCGGATAGGAGAACACCATCTCCATCACGATGGTGCCGCCGACGATGAACCCCAGCGCCAGGGCGAAGCTCTGGATCTGCGGCAGCACGGCGTTGCGGGCGGCGTAGCGCCACAGCACGCGCCGGTTGGGCATGCCCTTGGCCTGCGCGACGGTGACGTAGTCCTCGTCGAGCACGGTGAGCATCATGTTGCGCATGCCCAGCACCCAGCCGCCCAGCGAGACCAGCACGATCGTGATGACCGGCAGCGCCGCGTGCGAGACCACCTGCGAGATGAAGTCCGGGTTCCACCCCGGCTCCACGCCCACCTCGTAGGCGTGGCCGGCGGGGAACCAGCCCAGAACGCTGGCGAACACGGCGATGAAGATCAGGCCGAGCCAGAAGTACGGCACGGTGCCCAGGAACGTGGTGATGGGCACCAGGGAGTCCAGGCCGCCGCCGCGCTTCCAGCCGATCACCGCGCCGAGCACGGTGCCGATGATGAACGAGATGACGGTGGCGACGCCGACCAGACCGAGCGTCCACGGCAGCGCCGAGGCGATGGCATCCCCCACCGGCGCCAGGCCCGTGGAGATGGAGAGGCCCAGGTCGCCGTGCAGCAGGTTCCCCCAGTAGTCCAGGTACTGTTGCCACAGCGGCACCGACTTGTCCAGGCCGAACAGCGCGCGCAGCGCCTTCTCGGCCTCCGGTGGCAGCTGACCCTGGCTCCGTGCCATGTACGTGTCGACCGCGTCGCCCTTCATGAGCCGCGGCAGGAAGAAGTTGATGGTGATGGCCGCCCACGCGGTGAACAGGTAGAACAGCACCCGTCCGCCGATGAACCGCCAGGGCACGCGGATGCTGCCGCGCTCCGCGCGTGTGGCGGTGGTGCCCACCAGTGTCGGGTCGAGGGGGGCGGCGGATGCCTGATCCGCCGCGGACTCGGCGGATGCCGCGCTCGCGGTCAGGTCGACGGACGTCGGGTCGCTCATCGCGCACCTCCTGCGGCGTGGGTCCGGAAGAACTCCTCCGGGTCGGGGGATGCCGCGCGCAGCTCGCGCGTGTACGGGTCCTCGGGATGCAGGATGACGTCATCGGCGGGGCCGTACTCCACGACCCTGCCCTGGTTGAGCACCATGATCTCGTCGCTGAAGTGCCGCGCGGTGGCCAGGTCGTGCGTGATGTACAGCACACCCAGGCCCTGCTCGCGCTGCAGGTCGGCCAGCAGGTTCAGCACGCCCAGGCGCAGCGAGACGTCCAGCATCGAGACCGGTTCGTCGGCGATCAGCATCACCGGACGGGATGCCAGGGCGCGGGCGATCGCGACGCGCTGGCGCTGCCCGCCGCTCAGCTCGTGCGGGCGGCGCTCGAGCACGGCATCCGGATCCAGCTTCACCCGCTCCAGCAGGCGGCGCACCTCGTCGTCGATCTCCTTGGCCGGCACGACCCGGTCCAGCTTCAGCGGACGCTCGATGTGGTGCCGGATGGAGTGGTACGGGTTCAGTGACGCGAACGGGTCCTGGAACACCATGCGCAGCTGCTGGCGGTAGCGGCGCAGCCCGCGGCCGCTGCGCGGGATGGGCGAGCCGTCCAGCAGGATCCGCCCGTGCGTGGGGGTCTCCAGCTGGGTGAGGATCTTCGCGATGGTCGACTTGCCGCTGCCGGACTGGCCGACCAGCCCGATGGTCTGGTGCGAGTGCAGGGTGAAGCTCACGTCGTCGAGGGCCTTCATCTGGCCCGACCCTCGCACGTTGTAGATCTTGGTGACGTTCTGGAACTCGAGGGTCGTCATCGCACCACCACTCCTCTCTCGCCGGTGAGGCGCGGGAACGAGCGCAGCAGGCTCTTCGTGTACTCGTGCTGGGGGTTCGTCCACAGCTCCCTGGCATCCGCCAGCTCGACGATCGCGCCCTCGCGCATGACGGCGATGCGGTCGCTGATCTCCAGCAGCAGCGGCAGGTCGTGGGTGATGAAGATCACCGAGAACCCGAACTCGTGCCGCAGCTGCGAGATCTGCTTGAGGATCTCGCGCTGCACCAGCACGTCCAGCGCCGTGGTGGGCTCGTCCATCACCATCAGCTGAGGGCGCAGGGCCAGCGCCATGGCGATCATGACGCGCTGCCGCATGCCGCCGGAGAGCTCGTGCGGGTACGAGCGCGCGCGCTGCGCGCCCACCTTCACGATCTCCAGCAGCTCGGCCACGGCGGCGCGGCGCTGCCTGCGCCCCAGCTGCGGACGGTGCACCTCGAACACGTCCTCCAGCTGCGAGCCGATGGTCGCTACCGGGTTGAGCGCGTTCATCGCGCCCTGGAACACCATCGAGATCTTGTCCCACCGGAAGCGCCGCATCTGCTCGGTCTCCAGCGAGTGGAGGTCGATGTCGGTGCCGTCCTCGTCGTGGAAGACGACGCTGCCGCCGGTGATCACGGCCGGCGGCTTGAGCAGGCGCTGCACGCCGTAGGCGAGGGTGGTCTTGCCGCTGCCGCTCTCACCGGCCAGGCCGATGATCTCGCCGCGGTGCACGTCGAGCGTGACATGCGTGACCGCCTCGACCGGAGGATCGACGTCGTACACGACCGAGAAGTCGCGTATCGAGAGGAGGGTGTCTGTCATGAGGTCGCTGCTTTCCAGGACGAGGTCCGCTTCGGCAGGCTCAGGGACCGCAGGGCGGGTCCCTGAGCCTGCCGAAGGGCCAGGGGAGTGCGTTACTTGACGGGCTTCAGCTTCATCAGCACCTGCACGGCCGTCGCCTGCGTCGGGTCGGCGGTGGCGTACGGGTCCTCCTCGCTGGGCCACCCGGTGTAGTTGCGGGTGTTGTACTGGCCGAGCATCGGGTGGGTGCCGATCGGGATGGCGGGGACGTCCTCGACGAAGATCTTCTCGATCTTGTTCAGCGCCTCGGTGCGGGTGGCCTCATCGGATGCCTGCGCGTACTCCTTCAGCAGCGCCGTGGCCTCGGGGTTGTTGTAGCGTCCGAAGTTGTCGGACACCTTGCCGCCGGAAGCCTGCTCCAGGTACGTGCCGTTCATCAGGTCGTCGTAGATGTGCCACGGGTTCGAGCCGGAGCCCGACCAGTGCAGCGCCGCCTCGAAGTTGCCGGTGGCCATGTTGGTGTTCCAGGTGTCGGCATCCGGGGTCGCAACCTTCGCGTCGGCGCCGAGCGTCTTCTTCACCTGGCTGGCCACCAGCTGGATGCCGGTGACGTAGTCGTTCCATCCCTGGGGGTCCTGCAGGGTGAACGAGACGGGCTGACCGGACGGGTTCATCAGCGCGCCGTCCTTCCAGGTGTAGCCGGCGTCGGTGAGCACCTTCTTGGCGCCGTCGACGTCGATCGAGAACTCCTTGTCCTTGTACTCCGGTGCGATGTACTGGTCGCCGGTGGGCTGCGGGATGCCGGTGACGTTCTTCAGCTCGGGACCGGCGTTGCTGCGCGCCTTCTCGGCGTGCGCCTTGCGGTCGACGACCATGTTGACGGCCTTGCGGAACGCGACGTCGTCGAACGGCGCCTTGGTGGTGTTGACCAGGATCATGTCGGGGCTGAGCACGTTGGCGCCCCAGAACACGTTGTGCTTGGGGTCCTTGTCGACGAAGTTGGTCTGGTAGTCGGTGATGAAGATCTGCGTCCAGTCGGCCTCCTTGCTCTGCAGCGCGCGCAGCAGGCCGGTGTTGTCGTTGTACTCCAGGTACTTCAGCTGAGCGACGGGGACCTTGCCGCCCCAGTAGTCGGTGCGGGCGTTGAGCACCACGCCCTGCGACGAGAAGCTCTTGATCGTGTAGGGGCCGGTGCCGATGGCATCCTTCACCGGGTCCTTGGTCGGGTCGGCGATGTCCTTCCACTGGTGCTCGGGGACGATGCTGACCTGCAGCACGTCGCCCTGCTTGACGAACTTCGACTCGCCGAAGGTCATGACGACGTTCTCGCCGTCCTTCTTGATGTCGGTGAGCTTCATGCCGCCGAGGTCGAGTGCGGGGGTGTTCTTGATGAGGTTGTAGGTGAAGATGATGTCGTCGGCCGTGAACGGTTTGCCGTCGTTCCACTTCACGTCCTTGCGCGGAGTGACGGTCAGCTGCGTGTAGTCGCTGTTCCACTCCACCTTGGAGGCCAGCCACGGGGTGGTCTCGTTCTTGCCGACGGGGTTGACCATCGCGAGGGGCTCGTAGATCATCCGGTCGTACGCCAGGGATGCCCCTGAGCCGGTGCCGATGAACGGGTTGTTGATCTGCGTGGAGAGAACGCCCGAGCCGTCCGGCTTGGCGATCGTCAGCGATCCACCGCCTTCGGCGCTGGGTGAGCTGCTGGATGAGCATCCGGTCAGCGCCATGGCACTGATCGCGGCGATCGCGGATGCCGCGATCAGATACTTCTTGAGCTTCATTGCTTCTCCTAGGGCACGGTGTCCTGGTGTCGGGAACGGCGAGCGGCGACGCTCGGGATCCATTCACTTACTGACGAGAAAGTGAACTGACGAGTAGATTACCTACTCGTCAGTAAGCTGGCAAGCGAGCATTATCAGACCGTTACACTCGCCCTGAGGGAGGAACCGTGCCGAAGGCCGAGCAGGACAAGCCCCGCAGTCGAGCGGCGCAGCTCAAGCGCGTCGAGATCCTGAAGGCCGCCGTCGACATCTTCGGCAGCAAGGGGTCCACCAACGGCACCCTCGCCGACGTCGCCGAGCAGGTCGGACTCACGCACGCCGGCGTGCTGCACCACTTCGGCTCCAAGCAGAGGCTGCTGCTGGAGGTGCTGGCCTATCGCGACCAGGCCGACGTGGCCGAGCTGCACGAGAGCCACATCCCCGGCGGGCTGGAGCTGTTCCTGCACCTGGTGCGGACCGCGTTCGTGAACGAGACCCGCCCCGGCATCGTGCAGGCGTACACCGTGCTGTCCTCCGAGTCCGTCACCGACGGACATCCGGGCCGGCCGTACTTCGAGGACCGGTACACGACCCTGCGCCGGGAGGTGAGCGAGGCGTTCGCCGTGCTGTGCGCGGCGGAGGGCGTGACCGACACGAGCACCGTCGCCGCGGCATCCGCCAGCATCCTGGCCGTCATGGACGGACTGCAGCTGCAGTGGCTGCTGCACCCCGAGGTCGTCGAGCTGGGTGCCGCCAGCGAGTTCGCGATCACCGCGATCGTGAACGCGGTGCTGCACCCCGCCCCTCCCCTGGAGTCGTACCCGCACTGACAGGGCCCATCCATACGGCGCAACCGGCCCTCTATTCCGCTGATCCAGGACGCCTCGCGCCACATGGACGGGCTTTCGCGGGTCAGAGCACGGGGCGGCGGTCCACCCGGTGGGCCAGCAGCAGGTGCACGACCAGGGAGAGCGTCAGCCGAGATCACCCGCCCGCTCATGGCCCACCCGTACCTCGGCGCCACGGCGACGACCAGGTTGCCGATCGCGAACACCGCCAGCGCGACGGCGATCGTGCGCTTGCGCTCGAACCTGCCGGTGAGCGCTCCGAGCAGAGGGCCTGCGACCGCGCTTGTCAGCGCGAAGACGCTCATCAGCTGCCCCGCCGCCGCTTCGTCGACACGCAGATCGCCCGCGATCTGCGGTAGCAGTCCCGTGAGGACGTAGCCGTCGATGCCCATGGAGAAGTTCGCGACGGAGAGCCACAGCAGTGCTGCGAAGCCGCCGGACCGCGTGTCGTCTCTCGCCACCGATCCATCCTCGCAGAGCGCGGCCTCCGCCCGGCACCCACACCCGGCCACGGGATGCCGGACAGCACCGGAGACACGGAACCGGCCCGGACTCGATGGTCCGGGCCGGTTCTGCGTCGCTTCGATCAGAGCGGGCGGATGTTCATCGCCTGCATGCCCTTGGGGCCGCGCTCGGCGTCGAATTCCACCTTCTGATTCTCTGTGAGCTCCCGGAAGCCCGACGCGGCGACCGCCGAGAAGTGGGCGAAGAGATCGGCAGAGCCGTCGTCAGGGGCGATGAAGCCGAAGCCCTTCTCCGAGTTGAACCATTTCACAGTGCCCGTGGCCATGTGTCTACTTCTTCCTGTTGTCGCGGCCGTCGATACGGCCGTGTGCGTCGCACCGGATGTCGGCGGACACGATTCTCATCCCCGGTCGGAGACGGACGATGGAGTCGCAATGCCGGGGATCGGCGCGCGACGTGGACATTCGGGCGATGGTGAGGATCGCCGGGGTGAGAGAGATTCACCACGACCTCCAGAGTGGAGGACACGCCACCGTATCACGCGCGCCTGCGAGAAACTCGCCGATCGGGCGACGGGTCCCTCTCAGCCATGGCCGCGCCGCATCCGACTTCCCGTCATACCATCCGGTGAGCCCGTGATCCCGCAGTTCCGTGACGGCGCCGATCACGGGGATCGGCTGACATCCCGGCATCCGTCCGCTCTATGCTCGCCTCATGAGCATCGATCTCGAGTCGCTGTACATCGACCTGCATCGCAACCCCGAGCTGTCCTTCCAAGAGACCCGCACGGCCGGGATCGCCGCCAGGCACCTGCGCGATCTGGGCCTGGAGGTGGCCGAGGGCGTCGGCACCACCGGCATCGTGGCAGTGCTGCGCAACGGCAACGGCCCCACCGTGTGGCTGCGCGCCGACATGGATGCGCTGCCGGTGACCGAGGAGACCGGGCTGCCCTATGCGTCCACGGCCACCGGGACGGATCCCGACGGCGAGCACGTCGGTATCATGCACGCCTGCGGGCACGACATGCACGTGACCGCCATGATCGGAGCCGTCGAACAGCTCGTCGCCCAGCGCGCGGAGTGGTCGGGCACCGCGGTCATCGTCATCCAGCCCGCTGAGGAGCTGGGAGCCGGCGCCCGCGCCATGCTCGACGACGGCGCACTGGACCGCTTCCCCCGGCCGGATGTCGTGCTGGGCCAGCACGTAGGACCGCTGCCTGCAGGCACGGTGGGGCTGCGCCCGGGCCCGCAGATGTCAGCATCCGATGGTCTGAAAGTGGTGCTGCACGGCCGCGGCGGGCATGGCTCCCGCCCGGAGTCGACGATCGACCCGATCGTGATGGCCGCCTCGACGATCATGCGCCTGCAGACCGTGGTCTCGCGCGAGACCGACCCGGCACTTCCCGTGGTGGTGACGGTGGGCTCCGTGCACGCCGGAACGAAGAACAACATCATCCCCGCCGATGCCACGCTGCAGCTGAGCCTGCGCTACCCGAACGACGAAGTGCGCGAGAAGGTGCTGAAGAAGGTGGAGCGCGTCGTGCGCGCGGAATCCGCGGCATCCGGCGCCGAGCGCGAGCCTGATATCGACACCCTGCACACGCTTCCGGCAACCATCAACGATGCGGATGCCGCAGCCCGGGTCACTGCTGCGTTCCAGGCGGGCTTCGGCGAGCAGGCCGTGCTCGACCCGGGGCTGCTCACCGGCAGCGAGGACGTGTCGTGGTTCGCCCGGGATGCCGGCGTGCCGCTGGTGTTCTGGTTCTGGGGCGGCGCCGACCCGGCGGCGTTCGGTGCGGCGATGGCGAAGGGCACCGTCGAGGAGGACATCCCCACCAATCACTCGCCGTTCTTCGCCCCGCTCATCCACCCCACCATCGAGGTCGGCGTGAAGGCGCTGGTGACCGCGGCCCGGGAGTTCCTGGCCTGAACAGAGACACCCGCAGTGCCTGCAGAACGGCGACGGTAGGTCTGCAGAACGGCAACGAGAGGCTTGTAAAACGGCAACGGCAGGCCTGCAGAACGGCAGAGTTGTGCTAAATTCACCGCATGTCACTGTTGCGTCGCAATGCTGCCGCGCTGGCCGCGGAGATCATGGCGACATCGCCGATCACCGTGCTCTCCGGCGCAAGACAGGTCGGCAAGAGCACCCTCATGCAGCAACTCGCAAGCAACCGGGACGCGCGCATCGTGTCGCTCGATTCCGCCGTGGACCGGGCCGCCGCCGAACGCGACCCTGACGGATTCGCGCAGCAGCATCCATCAGGCACCCTTGCGATCGATGAGATCCAGCGCGTTCCGAAGCTACTCATCGCTGTGAAACACGCGACTGATCTGAATCGGACTCCCGGGCGCTTCATCCTCACAGGATCTGCCGATCTGCTCACCATTCGTGGCGGTCAGGAGAGCCTCGCAGGTCGCGCTCAGACAGTTGCCCTCGACGGTCTGAGCCGCGGCGAGATCGAAGGCACGACCGAGGACTTCGCCCACTATGCCTGGAATCTGCCGAACGGGGCCGTCCTTCGGGATGTCCCGGATATCTCCCGTCGCGACTACCTCGAACTGAGCTCGCGCAGCACGTTCCCCGAGATCCGTGATCTGACGTCCCGCCAGCAGGTTCGATGGCTGAACAACTACTCAGAGCGCGTACTGTCGAAAGACGCGGCGGAAGTGTCCGGCATCCAGCATCCGGATCGTCTCCGTCCTCTGCTCCAGCTGATCGCTGCGGAGAACGCCACCGAGTTTGTCGCCGCCCATGTTGCGCGTCAGCTCGACATCCCGCCCCGCAGCGTCCCCGCCTACCTCCGCGCATTGCGCGATGTCTTCCTTGTGCGGGAGCTTCCCGCGTGGGGTGCCAACCTCAGCAGGCGCGTCATCTCGAAACCCAAGGTGAGCATCGCCGATCCGGGGCTGGCCGCCGCGCTCAGCGGGGCCGACATCGATGGCCTCGAACGTGACATTGCCGGAGCGCTCACCGGCGGGCTGGTCGAGGGGTTCGTCACCTCAGAGATCGCGAAGCAACGGACATGGTCCGCTATCGACACCCGTCTCCATCACTTCCGCGACAGCGGCGGACGCGAAGTCGACCTGGTGCTGGAGAATCCTCGGCGTGAGGTCGTCGGCGTCGAAGTGAAGGCCACCAGCTCTATCACCGCACGGCACTTCCGCGGCCTCGAGTTCCTGCGCGACTCGCTCGGTGCGGCGTTCGTTGCCGGCGTGGTCCTCTACACGGGACACAGATCCCTGCGATTCGGCGACCGGCTCTGGGCACTGCCCATCGGTTCCCTCTGGCGCGCGACGGTCTGAGCGCCTATGCCTCCAGCACCCGGTGGTTGATCTGGAGGGCCTCGCGGTGCAGCCGCTCCATCTGCAGGTCCAGCTCGCCCGCGGTCTCGGCCGCGTCGGTGAGGCGCTGCACCAGGTGCGCGGGCACGCGGCCGTCGAACTTGTAGTGGATCTTGTGCTCCAGACTCGCCCAGAAGTCCATTGCGATGGTGCGGAACTGCACCTCGACGGGCACCTGGATCGGACCGGTGGACAGGAACACCGGCACCTCGACGATGACGTGCAGACTGCGGTAACCGTTGGGCTTGGGCTGGGCGATGTAGTCCTTCACGATGCGGACGGTGATGTCATCCTGCCGGGTGAACAGCTCGAACAGCCGGTACACGTCGCTGACGAAGCTGCAGGTCACTCGCACGCCGGCGATGTCGGTGATCTCGCCGCGGATGGTCTCGAAGTCCGGCTCGATTCCCTTGCGCGCGACCTTCTCGACGATCCCATCGGGTGACTTGAGCCGACTGGAGACGTGCTCGATGGGATTGTAGGCGTGCAGGTGGGTGAACTCGTCGCGCAGGATCGAGATCTTCGTCTCGACCTCGCGCATGCCGAACTCGTACTCGCGCAGGAACCGCTGGAACTGGTCGCGGAGCTGCTTCGCCTGGGCGATCGCGGCGTCGTCGACGGGGACCGTGCTCATGCCGATGACGTTACGCCGTCGCGTTCGGAATGCGCTGGAAGCAGCGGATGCTGGGGCGCCTCGCGAGCGCTGCGTCTACCGGCAGCGCGGTGCAGATGCCGCCACCGGGTCCGCCGTGTTGCACGCCCGTCACGGCAGGCGTAATGTCGCCGGTCGTGGCACACGATGGCCGCGAGCCGGGGGATGCCCCGCAGCTCGCCAAACGCATCCTCCTCGGCGAACCGCTGACGACCGAACAGGTCAACGATCAGCTGCTCCCCAAGCGCATGGCGCTGCCGATCTTCGCATCCGACGCGCTGAGCTCGGTGGCCTACGGGCCGCAGGAAATGCTGATGATCATGCTCATCGGCGGAACCGCGCTGATGACGCTGAGCCCGCTGGTCGCTGCGGCCGTGGTGCTGCTGCTGATCGTGGTGGTGCTCAGCTATCGGCAGATCATCAAGGCCTACCCCTCCGGTGGCGGCGACTTCGAGGTGACGCAGAAGAACCTCGGCGAGGTGCCATCGGTGATCGTGGCCGCCGCCCTGCTCGTGGACTACATCCTCACGGTGTCGGTGTCCATCGCCTCGGGCGTGGACAACATCATCTCCGCCGTGCCCGTGCTCAACAACTGGCGCGTGGAGATGGCTGTCGGATTCGTCGCCCTGATCGTCATCGTCAACCTGCGAGGCGTGCGCGAGGCATCCGCAGTCTTCGCCATCCCCACCTACGTGTTCATCGGATCGGTGGGCGTGATGATCGTCACGGCGCTGGTGCGCACCGTGCTGGGCGATGCGCCGGTGGCTGCCAGCGCCGCCTACACGATGCATGCGGAGAGCCTCAGCCAGGCAGCCATCGTGCTGTTGATCCTGCGGGCCTTCTCCAGCGGATGCTCGGCCCTGACCGGCGTGGAAGCCGTCTCCAACGGCGTGCCGGCGTTCCGCGTGCCGAAGATCCGCAACGCCAAGACGACCCTGGCGATGATGGGCTCGATCGCCGCCCTGCTGTTCGCAGGGCTCACCGCCGTCGCGCTGATCTCGGGCGTCAAGTACGCCGAGGATCCCTGCCAGCTGGTCGGCTACACCTGCGGCACCCCGCAGCAGAGCCTGATGGCGCAGGTGGCATCCGCCACGTTCGGTGCGGGCAGCATCGCGTTCTTCATCATCCAGGCGGCCACCGCCTGCGTGCTGCTGCTGGCCGCCAACACGGCGTTCAACGGCTTCCCGCTGCTGGGTTCGGTGCTGGCGCGCGAGGGCTACGCCCCGAAGGCGCTGAACACCCGGGGCGACCGGCTGGTGTTCTCCAACGGCATGATCGTGCTGGGCCTCGCCGCAGTGGTGGTGCTGGTGGTGTTCCAGGCGAACCTCACCAACCTCATCCAGCTGTACATCATCGGCGTCTTCGTGTCGTTCTCGCTGGGCCAGATCGGCATGGTGCGGCATTGGAAGCGCGTGCTGCACGAGACGCACGCGCGTCCGCTCAGCGAGGTGGCCGATGAACGACGCGGCGCCGTCACCGGCCTGGTGATCAACATGATGGGCGCGATCATGACCGTGACCGTGCTCGTGATCGTGACGATCACGAAGTTCACGCACGGCGCGTGGATGGTGTTCTTCGCCATCCCGGTGCTGGCCGTGCTGATGCTGGGCGTGAAGCGCTACTACCGCGACGTGGAGCACGAGATCTCGATCGACGACACCACGCACTTCGGCTCCAGCGGCGACGTGGCCATCGTGCTGGTGAGCAGGCTGCAGAAGCCCGTCATCAAGGCGCTGGACTACGCCATCGCCGCCCAGCACGACAAGACCATCGCCCTGCACATCGCCCTCACCCCCGAGGACGGCAAGGAGCTTCAGCGTCAGTGGCAGCAGCACAACATCCCCGTGCCGCTGGTCATCGTCGACTCCCCGTACCGCACGTTCGCGCAGCCGGTGGAGCACTTCATCCGCCAGTATCGCGAGAAGCATGGTCCGAGCGTGATCACCGTGTACCTGCCGCAGTACATCGTGGGGCACTGGTGGGAGTCGCTGCTGCACAACCGGCGCTCCCGCCGTATCGCCGCGCAGCTGATGATGGTGCACGGCGTGACCATCACCCTGGTGCCGTGGCTGCTGGACTCCTCCGAGCTCATCTACGGCCGAAGGTCGCGCCCACTGCCGGGTCAGCAGCGCTCCGGCCGCCCGGTGGTGCTGTACGGCACGCCGCCGAGCGGGCGCCGCGCGCAGCGACCGGCGGGCCCGCCGGACCAGGGCTGAGCAGCGTCCGGCATCCGCTCGTCTCGGCCGTGCCGGCCGCCGCTCTCGGACCGCGCTCGGATCGCTCGGTGCGCGGCGAGGCCCGGCACTACGCTGACGAGATGGTCGAACTGCACGAGCTCCCTTGGCCGATCCGCACCGAGCGGCTGGTGATCCGTCCGCTGGAGGATGCCGATCTCGGGGCCGTCTGGGCCTTCCGTCGGCTACCGGAGGTGAACCGCTGGCTGGGCCGTGCACCCGCCACCCGAGAGGCGTTCGATGAGACGTACTCCGATCCGAAGCGTCGCGCGATCACGCTCGTGATCGAGCTGCCGGATGCCGCGGGCACGAGCATCATCGGCGATCTCATGCTGAAGATCGAGGACGGCTGGGCGCAGGCCGAGGCAGCGCGCGCCGCCCGGGGCGTGCAGGCGGAGCTGGGCTGGGTGCTCGCCCCGGCGTACGCGGGGCGGGGCTACGCGACCGAGGCCGTCGGGGCCATGATCGACCTGTGCTTCGGGGCGCTCGGACTGCGCCGCGTGCATGCCGGGTGCTTCGCGGCCAACGAGCCGTCGTGGCGACTGATGGAGCGGCTCGGCATGCGCCGCGAGGAGGAGAGCCGGCAGACGGCGCTGCACCGTTCGGGCGAGTGGATGGACGGCCTGAACTACGCGCTGCTGGCCGACGAGTGGCCCGGCCGGCGCTGACGTCGGCGCACGACACCTCGCCGAGTGCACGACACCTCGCCGAGCGCACGGGTTGTTCGCGTGAATGTCCCGTGCACTAGGCGAGGTCCCGTGCTGTCGACGGGAAGGGGGAGGTCGGGAGGGTCAGCGACCGGGGCGGAGGTCCAGGCGGCGCAGCACCTGGGCGTTGAGCGCCACGACGATGGTCGACAGGCTCATCAGCACGGCGCCGACCGACATCGGCAGCACGAACCCGACGGGCGCCAGCACGCCGGCCGCCAGCGGCACCGAGATGAGGTTGTAGCCGGCCGCCCACCACAGGTTCTGCTTCATCTTGCGGTAGCCGGCCTGCGACAGGTCGATCACGGAGACCACGGAGCGCGGATCGTCGGAGGCCAGGATGACACCTGCCGAGGCGATCGCGACGTCGGTGCCCGCCCCGATCGCGATGCCGACGTCGGCCTGCGCGAGCGCCGGGGCGTCGTTCACGCCGTCGCCGACCATCGCGACCTTCTTGCCCTCGTGCTGCAGCTCGGCGACCTTGGCGGACTTGTCCTCGGGCCGCACGCCGGCGAACACCCGCTGGATGCCCAGTTCACCGGCCACCGCGTGCGCGACGGCTTCGGCATCCCCCGTGATCATGACCACCTCGACGCCCCGGCGCTGCAGAGCCTCGACGGCCTCGCGGGATTCAGGGCGGATCTCGTCGGCGAGCCTCAGCCCGCCGATCACCCGCCCGTCGCGCACGACATGCAGGATGATCGCGCCCTCAGCGCGCCAGTGCGCGGCATCCGGCACCTCGTCGGCGCCGATCTCGGCGAGCATGTACGGCCCGCCGACGCGGATCTCGTGCCCGTCGACGGTGGCGGTCACGCCGACAGCGGGCGAGGAGGAGAAGCCGGTCGCGGTCAGCTGTGTGCGGGGTCCCTGAGCCGGACCCACACGCCCCGGAGACTCCGGGCGGCGCGAAGCGACGGCTGGAGTGGTGCGTGGGGAACGAAGGGCCGCGCGCACGATCGCCGTGGCCAGCGGATGCTCGCTGTCGGCCTCCGCGGCGGCGGCCAGCGCCAGCACGTCGTCGGCATCCCAGCCGGGCACCGGCGCGATGCCGGTGACGGTGGGCTCGCCCCTGGTGAGCGTGCCGGTCTTGTCGAACAGCACGGCGTCGATGTCACGCATGGTCTCCAGCGCCAGCCGGTCCTTCACGAGCACGCCGGCGCGGGCCGCGCGCTCGGTCGCGATGGAGACCACCAGCGGAATGGCCAGGCCCAGAGCGTGCGGGCAGGCGATCACGAGCACGGTGATGGTGCGCACGACGGCCTCATCCGGCATCCCGACCAGCGTCCAGACGATCGCGGTGATGGCGGCGGCACCCAGAGCGAACCAGAACAGCCAGGCGGCCGCACGATCGGCGATGCGCTGCGCGCGGGAGCTGGACGCCTGCGCGTCGGCGACGAGCCTGCGGATGCCGGCCAGCGCCGTGTCGTCGCCGGTGGCGGTCACCTCTACACGCAGACCGGAGTCGGTCGCGACCGTGCCTGCGGTCACGTGGTCGCCGGCGGTGCGGCTCACCGTGCGGGACTCCCCAGTCAACATGGACTCGTCGAGGTCGGCGCGACCGTCGACGATCACGCCGTCGGCGGGGATGCTGCCACCCGGGCGAACCAGCACGACATCGCCTGTCTTCAGGTCAGCCGGGCTGACCACGGTGCCGTCCACCAGTTCGGCCTCATCGGGCAGCAGGGCCGCGAGCGAGTCCAGCGCGGAGGTCGTCTGTGCGAGCGAGCGCATCTCCAGCCAGTGGCCGAGCAGCATGATCACGATCAGCAGCGCCAGCTCCCACCAGAACTCGAGTTCGTGGTGCAGGATGCCCAGGGTCGCGCCCCACGATGCCAGGAACGCCACCGTGATGGCCAGGCCGATCAGCAGCATCATGCCCGGGCGGCGGGATCTGAGCTCGGAGACAGCGCCGGTGAGGAACGGGCGACCGCCCCACACGTACATGACCGTGCCGAGGACCGGGGCGACCCAGGTCGCCCACGCGGGGACCGTGTAGCCGAGGATCATCGCGAACATGCCGCTGAACGCGACGACGGGGATCGCGATCAGCAGGTTGATCCAGAACAGCCGCCGGAACTGTCCGGCGTGGTCGCCGTGGCCGGCGTGGCCGGCGTGGTCGCCGTGGCCCGCGTGGTCCGCGTGTGCCTCGTTGCCGGCATCGGATCCGTGGGCCTCGTGGCCGGCGTGAGCGGGGTGGCCGACGTGTTGGGCATCCCCCTCAGGCATCCCCTCGTGCGATGAGGAATGCGCGTCCATCGTGCGCGCTTCGTGAACATGCTCGGTGTGGTCGTGCGGGTCCATCGGGCCTCCTCGGTATCCGGAGCCGGCTGAACCGGCCCATGATAGCTCCAACCCACATACCCGCATGGGGTATTCCCGAGACTGTCCGGCAGTGGCGCGCGCCGGGTGCACGGGATGTTGCCGAGCGCACGGGTTGTTCGCGCGAACTTCCGGTGCACTCGGCGAGGTCCCGTGCTGTCGACGACGACTGGGGCGCGCACGTGCGCGTCACGTCGCACGTCAGCGGAAGGTGCGCAGACGCAGGCTGTTGCCGACGACGAACACGCTCGAGAACGCCATGGCGGCCCCCGCGAGCATGGGGTTCAGCAGGCCGAGCGCGGCCAGCGGGATCGCGGCGGTGTTGTACGCGAACGCCCAGAACAGGTTGCCCTTGATCGTGCCGAGCGTGCTGCGCGAGAGGCGGATGGCATCGGCTGCCGCCCGCAGATCGCCGCGCACGAGAGTGATGTCGGATGCTTCGATCGCGACATCCGTGCCGGTGCCCATGGCCATGCCGAGGTCGGCCTGCGCGAGCGCGGGAGCGTCGTTGACGCCGTCGCCGACCATCGCGACGACGCGGCCCTCGCCCTGCAGCTGCGAGACCACGGCGACCTTCTCTGCGGGCAGCACTTCGGCGATCACGCGGTCGATCCCGACCTGCGCGGCGATGTGCCGCGCGGCCTGCTGGTTGTCGCCGGTGAGGAGCACAGGAGTGAGTCCGAGCGCCTTCAGCCGCGCGACGGCCTCGGCACTGGTGGCCTTGACCTCGTCAGCCACGACGATCAGGCCGCGGGCTTCGCCGCCCCAGGCGACCAGCACGACCGTCTGGCCGGCGGACTCGGCGTCCGCCTTCGCCTGCAGCAGCTCGGCCGACGGATGCAGCGACCACTCCTCCAGGAGCGACAGCCGCCCCACGACCATGGCGTGCCCCTCGACGACGCCCGTGACACCGCGGCCCTCGTGGTTCTGGAACGACTCCACGGCCGGCAGGGCTGTCACGGATTCCTGACGGGCCGGTTCGCCGACGGCGTGTCCAGCATCGACACGCCGCCCGGTGGTCGCACCGTCAGTGATCCGTGACGCCGCAGCAGCGACGGCCCGGGCGATGGGGTGCTCGCTGGCGTGCTCGATGGCGCCGGCCAGGCGCAGCAGCTCACCGGCATCCGTCCCCGCCTCGGGCACGACGGAGGCGACCGACATCCGCCCCTCGGTGACGGTTCCGGTCTTGTCGAGCACGATCGTGTCGACGCGGCGGGGGGACTCCAGCACCTCCGGGCCCTTGATCAGGATGCCGAGCTGCGCGCCGCGCCCGGTGCCGACCAGCAGCGCGGTGGGCGTGGCCAGTCCCAGCGCGCACGGGCAGGCGATGATGAGCACCGCGACCGCGGCGGTGAACGCCATCGACGGCCCGAAGCCGAGCAGCAGCCACGCGGCCAGCGTCACCAGGGCGATGCCGATCACGATCGGCACGAAGATCCCCGAGATGCGGTCAGCCAGGCGCTGCACCTCGGCCTTGCCGGTCTGCGCGTCCTCGACCAGGCGCGCCATCTGCGCGAGCTGCGTGTCGGCGCCCACGCGAGTGGCGCGCACCACGAGCCGACCGCCGGCGTTCACGGTGGCGCCGGTCACGGCATCCCCCGCCGCCACCTCGACCGGCACGGACTCGCCGGTGATCATCGACTGGTCCACGGCGGAGGTCCCCGAGACGACGACGCCGTCGGTGGCGATCTTCTCGCCGGGGCGCACGACGAACTCGTCGCCCACGCGCAGCTCGGCGATCGGAATGCGCACCTCGGCGCCCGCCCGCAGCACCGCGACGTCCTTCGCACCGAGCTCCATCAGCGCGCGCAGCGCCGCTCCCGCCTGTCGCTTGGCGCGCTTCTCGAAGTACCGCCCGGCCAGCACGAACATGGTCACGCCGGCGGCGACCTCGAGGTAGATGCTGCCCGCGCCGTCAGTGCGCGTGATCGCGAAAGAGAACTCGTGGGTCATCCCCGGCATCCCGGCCGTGCCGAGGAACAGCGCGTACAGCGACCACAGGAACGCCGCCGAGGTGCCCAGGCTGATCAGGGTGTCCATGGTGGCCGCGCCGTGGCGGAGGTTGACCCAGGCCGCATGGTGGAACGGCCAGGCCGCCCACACGATCACCGGTGCGGCGAGTGCCAGCGAGGCCCACTGCCAGTACGTGAACTGCAGCGCGGGGATCATCGCCAGCAGGATCACCGGCACGCTCAGCACGATCGCGCCGACCAGCCGCTGCCGCAGGGAGCGCAGCTCCGGATCCTCATCGACCCGGGAATCGACCGGGTCGGGCTCGGCCTTCGGAACGGATGCCGTGTACCCGGCGTTCTCGACCGTGGTGATCAGCAGCGCGGCATCCAGCGGACCGTCGACCGTGACCTGCGCCTTCTCGGTGGCGTAGTTGACGGTCGCGGTGACGCCGTCGAGCCGGTTGAGCTTCTTCTCGATGCGCATGGCGCACGAGGCGCAGGTCATGCCGCCGATCTCCAGATCGATGCGGGACGCGTCTGCGATGGTCATGGCGATGCTCCTCGAGAAGAATCGATCAGGCGGCGACCGCGGAGTAGCCTGCCTCGTCGACGGCGGCGATGACGGCGTCCGAATCCAGAGCGGATGCCGAAGTGATGACCAGCCTGCCGGTCTGCGCGCTCACGTCGACGCTCTCGACGCCGGCGATCTGCGATACCTCTTCGCGCACGGACATCTCGCAGTGCCCGCAGGTCATCCCGGTCACCTGGAACTCGGTGGTGGTCATGGTCTCTCCTCTGTTCGAGTACCCCCGCAGGGTACGTGAATCAGCGTATCACTAATACCCTATGGGGGTATAGGAGGAAGACCGGATGCCGTCAGACTCCGCGCTTGTTGCGGTACATCGCGGCATCCGCGCGACGCACGCCCTCCTCCATGGGTTCGCCGGGGCGCATCTCGGTCACGCCCCACGACCACGGGTGACCGGCGAGCTGCCGCATGCCTGCCAGCATCCGCTCGGCGTCGTCGGCGGGCGTGTCCGGCAGCATCATGATGAATTCGTCGCCGCCGAGGCGGCCGACCAGGTCGCCGGCGCGCGAGAGCGAGACCCACTGCGCGACGAGGCTCTTCAGCACCGCGTCGCCGGCGTCATGCCCCTCCTCGTCGTTGACCTCCTTGAAGCGATCCAGGTCCAGCACCGCGATCGACAGCGGCCGCTTCGAGCGGTTCGCGCGACGCATCGCCTCGGCCAATTGCGCGGTGAAGCCGCGCCGGTTCAGGGCGCCGGTCAGCGCATCGGTGTGCGCCTCGATGCGCACGCGGTGGCGCACGAAGAACCCGATCTCCAGGCACAACCAGGTCAGCAGCACTGCTCCGGCGATGTTCTGCACCCCGAACAGCCCCGTGCCCAGCACTCCTTCGATCCTGGGGCCGCCGAACGGGCCGAATCGTATGGCTGCGGCGACCGATGCCACGATGACGAGCTCCAGCGCTCGGCCGATGCGGACGCCGAAGAACCAGGCGAGGTAGACCGCCATGACCGGCAGCTCCTGGATGGCCGCGACGGCGTTCTGACGCTCGTGGGAGAAGCCCAGGTAATAGACCGACACGACGGCATGAGCCACCACCAGCAGCAGCCCGGTCCATTTGGGCAGACGCACCCCCATCACCAGCACCAGCACCACCGGCACCAGGCAGGCGATCATCAGCCCTGCCGCTGTCGCCACCTCTGCGCGGGCGAGGTCTGGGTCGAAGAGCTCGAAGCCCTCCAGCACGGCGAAGTACAGGCAGAGGACCGCCGTCACCAGGGACTGGATCGAGGTGCGCTGACGCACCCGCTGGATCCACCCCAGCCGCAACCAGGACAGCTCCTGACTGTCGGCGGCCCGAATGCCCTGCTCGACCACGACGAATACCCCTTCCCCAGCGCGCCCCTTCCGCGTGCTGGATGTCAGATTACCCTGCACCCCGGACAGACGTCGATGACGACTTCGACGAAAGTCGATAGTGGCGGGAAGTCGTCACAGAAGGCTACTCCGCCGGTCACGCAGCGAATACACTGAACCGTGATCTTCACCCCCACCGAACACGGGAGCCGCATGAGACGCACCGTGGACGCCACAGCGCACTTCCAGCCCATCGTTGACCTGCGATCATCTCGCGTGGTCGGCTTCGAGGCGCTGGCGCGCTTCGACGACGGCGTCTCGCCTCTGGAGCACCTGCGCGCCGCAGAAGAGGTCGGGCAGCGCGAGGATCTGGAGCTGCGCCTCATCGAGATGGCCGTGGAGGCCGCATCCGCTCTCCCGGTCTCGTCGTTCGTGACGCTGAACGCATCGGGCGGCACGATGACCGACCCGTTCCTGGCCGAGGTCCTGCAGCGCGCCGAGCGCTCGTGGGGTCTGGAGCTGTTCGAGGGCTCGGCACCGAGCGAGTGCGTGGCCGTGCGAGAGCAGGTCGATCGTCTCGGGGGCTTCCTGCTGATCGACGATGCCGGAACGGACTTCTCGGACGAGGACCGCATCCGGCAGCTGCGGCCGGACATCGTCAAGATCGACGGGGATCTCTTCCGGCGATCATTCGACGACACCCCGGCCTGCGAGCTGATCCGCGGCGTCGTCGCGGCCGCCCACGAGGTGGACGCACGGATTCTGGTCGAAGGCGTCGAGGATGCCCATCAGCTGGAGACGATCGTCGCCCGCGGTGCGGGCCTCGCCCAGGGCTACCACCTGGGTCGCCCCGCACCCATCGAGGGCGTCCCCGCCATGCTGGCCGATCTGCAGCTGCGGCTCGGGATGGATGCCGACCTCTGATCGGGTTCAGGACCCGATGAACTCCTCGACCTCGCCGTAGTCCGCGCTCTCGCGGACCTCGACCACGGCGCCCAGGCGGTCGGTGTCGAGCACGACGATCTCGTTCTCACCCTCGCGCCACAGTGGCCCGGGCGCGTACAGGGTCACCTGCGGGCCGCGCTCCCGGTACCGGCCCAGCAGGAAGCCGTTCAGCCAGACCATGCCGTGCGCGCAGTCGGGAAGGGCGATCCATGCGTCCAGCGGACGGGAGACCGTGACGGATGCCGTGGCCAGACCGTCCTGCCCCGCCGAGCCTGCTTCCTGGGTCGCTGAGCCCGTCGCTTGCACTGAGCGAACGCCGGCGAGACGAAGTGAAGCGTCGTCGACACCCACGTCGGGAACGGCATCCCGCGGCAGCATCCGGTGTTCCCAGCCGTGCTGGAACCGGCGGCCGATCAGCACGCCGCCGAGGATGCCCTTGCGCCCACCGGTGTGCGGCCCGTAGTTCACGCGTCCGAGGCTCTCGACGATGATCGTGAGTCGGCCGACGCCACCGGCTGTCGGCAGGGTGAGGGTCTGCGGGCCGTCGTGCTCGACGGTGCCCAGACGTTGATCGTCGAGGAACACCGTGGCGCGGTCACGCAGCTCGAGCAGGGTCAGGATCGAGTCGGGCTCGAACACGGCATCCGACTCGTACGCGACGATCCCGTCCTCCGCGCCCAGCTGCTCGAAGGTCAACGGCTGCGGCGCGGTCGCCACGACGGGCTGCGCCCGCACGACGTCCAGCAGCGAAGCGACCCGCGTCAGCACAGCGGATGCCGCGGGCTGGTGCTCCGGGTCGTCCGGAACCTCCGGCAGATCGCCGGAATGGAACGGCGCGAACGCCGCGCGCAGTGCATGGAACTTCTCGTTCAGCGAGCCGTCCTCGCCGATCGGGGCGTCGGAGTCGTAGGAGGTGATGGTGGGCTGGATCACCCCGTCGTGATTGGCTCCCGCCCACAGGCCGAAGTTCGTGCCGCCGTGCGCCATGTACACACTGACCGAACCGCCGGCATCCAGCAGCTCCTGCACGGTGCCGATCATGCTCTCGGCCGACCGCACGTGATGCTTCTCGCCCCAGTGGTCGAACCAGCCGCCCCACAGCTCGCTGCACATCAGGTGGTGATCGTCGCGGCGCAGGGCCACGGCATCCTCCACCCCGCTGCCGAACGTGAAAGTGCCCATCGCGCCGGGCACGCTGCCGTTCCGCACCATGTCGGCGGTGGTGCCGTCGGCGGTGGTGAGCATCTCGACCATCCCGCGGCTGCGCAGGCCGTCGCGCAGATGCGCGAGGTAGGCCTGGTCGGTGCCGTAGGAGCCGTACTCGTTCTCCACCTGGATCAGGCGGATCGGCCCGCCGTGCACGGCCTGCAGCGGCTCGAGCTGCGGGATCAGGGCGTCGTACCAGCGGTCCACGGCGGCCAGGAATGCGGCATCCGAGGTGCGCAGCGCGCGCACGCGACCCGACAGCCAGAACGGGATGCCGCCGTTGGACCACTCCGCGCAGATGTACGGACTGGGGCGCACGTACACATCCAGCCCCACCTCACCCGCGAGGCGGATGAAGCGCGCGACGTCGCGCCAGCCGGTGAAGTCGATCTCACCCTCGGTGCGCTCGTGGAAGTTCCAGGCGACATAGGTGTCGACGGTGTTCGCGCCCATCGCCGCGAGGCGGCGCAGCCGGTCCTCCCACTGGTCGGGGTGGATGCGGAAGTAGTGCACGGCGCCGGACAGGATGCGGTGCGGCGCGCCGTCGCGGAAGAGCCGGCCGCCACGCCAGGCGAGGGATGCAGAGGGCATGATTCTCCGAGTTCGAGAGCGTCCGTGTTGACGTTCACACTACCCGGGATGGCCTGATCTGCGGCATCCGCTCTACAGTGGACGGATGCCGCAGATGACCGCCCCTGAAGCCCTCGCCGAGCTCGCAGCGCTGGAAGACCCCAAGGCCCGCGCCGTCAACGAGCGGCACGGCGACGCGCACGGCGTGAACCTGTCGAAGATGCGCGGGCTGGCCAAGAACATCGGGCTCTCGACCGACCTGGCGCGGTCGCTGTGGGAGACGGACGACGTGGCCGGGCAGCTGCTGGCACTGCTGATCGCCAAGCCGCGCGAGCTGTCAGCCGACGAGATCGATCGGATGCTGCGCACCACCCGCAGCGCGAAGGCGCACGACTGGCTGGTCAACTACATGGCCAAGAAGTCGCCACTGGCCGAGTCGTTGCGCGAGCGCTGGATGGATGACGCGGATGCCGATGCCCGGGCCGCCGCATGGTCGCTGACCTCGGTGCGGGTGGCGAAGAAGCCGGACGGGCTGGACCTGGACGCGCTGTTGGATCGCATCGAGCGCGAGCTGAAGGATGCGCCGTCGCGCGAGCAGTGGGCCATGAACGAGACGCTCGCCACCGTCGGCATCCATCACCCGGCGCTGCGCGAGCGCGCCGTCGCGATCGGCGAGCGCCTGCAGGTGCTGGCCGACTACCCGACCCCGCCGAACTGCACTTCGCCGTTCGCGCCCACGTGGATCGCCGAGATGGTCCGCCGCCAGGGCTGACGCATCACGCTCCGCTCCCCAACCACCCGCCCGCCGAAACCCCTCCTGCCCGCCGAAACCCCTCATGATTCGCGTCGCTGATGAGGGGTCTCGACACTGCTGAGGGGTCTCGACGCTGCTGAGGGGTCTCGACGGAGTGGCGGACGCTCAGTGGTGGAACAGGCGCAGGCCCGTCTCGACACGTGTGATGCCGTGCTCGGATGCCGCGGCCGCGACCTCGTCGGAACGGGTCGAGCCGCCCGGCTCCACGATCGTGGACACCCCGAACTCGGCGGCGTGGTCGACGTTGTCGCGGAACGGCAGGAACCCGTCGGAGACCAGCGTCACGTCATCCAGCTTCGCGGCCCACTCCTCGCGCCAGGCGGGGTCGGCATAGCGCGCGGCGGCCTCGTCGCCGAAGAGACCGGCGAACTCCACCTGCTGCGAGCGGGTCATCTCGGCGCCGGCGAAGCGGATCTGCCAGTTCAGCCGGTCCTGCCGCCGCATGCCGTCGGGCGTCGGCAGCTCGCGCACGAACGGATGCCGCCGCAGCCACCACACGCGTGCCTTGGCCCCCGCGAGACGCACGCAGTCCACGCGGTTCTGCTGGCCCGCGCCGATACCGACCGCGGCACCGTCGCGCACCAGCACGACGGAGTTCGACTGCGTGTAGCGGGCGGTGGCCATGCCCAGCAGGGCGTCGCGGCGGTGCGCGTCGTCCAGGGCGCCGGCGGGGAGGGCTGCCGCCAGATCTGCGGCATCCCGGTCCTGCTCGATGATCGCGCCCAGCACCTCTCGGCGCTCGCGCGCGGGCGGCTGCCAGTCGGAGCCCGCCTCGAACACCAGGAACCTGCCGCCCTTCTTGGCGCGCAGCACGTCGACCGCGCCCTCCTCGTACCCGGGAGCGATGACGGCGTCGCAGATCACGGTGCGCAGGAAGTCGGCGGTGGCGGCATCCACCGGACGTGACAGCGCCACCACGTCGCCGAACGACGACTTCGGATCGGCGTCGCGGGCGCGCACGTACGCGGAGATCAGGCTGTCGGCGGCGACGCCGGGCGTGCGCCAGGTCTCGACGGCCACATCGTCGACGGCGCCGGCGAGCGCCGCGCCAGCCGGCGACACGTGCTTGAACGACGCCGCGGCGGGCAGTCCGCCTGCCTCGTCGGCCTCGCGCACCAGTGCGTACGCGTTCAGCGCGTCGAGGTAGTTGATCAGCGAAGGCTCACCGCCGAGAATGGCGGGGCCTCCCGTGACAGTGGCGGACTGGTGCGGATTCATCCCGTAGCGCACGGGCACTCCCATCTGTGATGGGCACCCAGGCGGTCGATGCCGTTGCGTTGCTCCCCGCCGGTCACCCGGCCACGCCAGTCGCAGCCTCCAGGATACCGTGGAGGCCCAGGTCTCAGCCGCGCATGGCGACGCCGCGACGCCAGTAGCCCATGAACGCCACTTGCGTGCGGTCGATGCCCATCCCCTTCACCAGGTGCCTGCGCAGCGTGGTGACGACCCCGCTCTCACCGGCGATCCAGAAGTAGCGGTCGTCGTGGGCGCCGGCGGATGCCAGCTCCTCACCGAGGCCCGAGTACACCGGTGTCTCCCACACGAGGTCCTCGCCCTCGGCATCCTGCACGACGATCTCACCGGCTGAACCCGAACCCAGCTGATCAAGCACCGTGGGGATCAGCCGCAGGCCGTGCGCGGCGTCGCCGCGGGGCAGCCAGTGCACGTCCACACCCGCAGGCGTGTCGATCGGGAGGACGTCGTCACCGGACGGCACCTCGATGAACGCGACCCCTCGCAGCGACCGCGGCGCGTCCTCGAGGATGCGCGCGATGGCGGGCGCGGCCGTCTCGTCGCCGACCAGGCAGACGCGGGATGCCGTACCCGGCGCGTACTCGATGCCGCCGCGCTCAGGACGGCCGCGGCGCGGACCCACCAGCAGCACGGCATCCCCCGGCTCGGCGCGACTGGCCCACAGCGAGGCGGGGCCGGTGAGCCCCGGCGCCAGGTGCAGCACGAAGTCCACGACGACCTCCGTGCCCGAGGCATCCGCCCTCAACTCGCGGATGGAGTAGGTGCGCATCGAGCCGCGCTCTTCCTCGGGGAAGGCGAGATACGCGCTCCACCAGTCGTCGGCGCCCCGATCGATGGCGGGAAGGATGCCGGATGCCGGAGGGAAGACGATCTTGATGCGGGTGTCGAGCACGTCTCCGGGCGTGCCGAAGTCGTCGAGCTCGACGCCGCCGAACGTGACGCGCACGAAGCTCGGCGAGATGCGCTCGACGCGCCGCACCTCGGCGAGCGCGAGCACGAACGGGGACTTCTCACGAGTGTCAGCGGACATGATGCCTTCCCATCGGTGTGACCATCGGCTTGCCGGTGGCGGGGTCGTCGGTGACCAGGCTCCTCAGCCCGAACACCTGCTGCACCAGCTCGCTGGTGAGGATCTGATCGGGGGTGCCGACGGCGTGCACGCGGCCGTCCCTCATGGCGACCAGCTCGTGCGCGTACCGCGCGGCGAGGTTCAGGTCGTGCAGCACCATCACGATGGTCGTGCCGCGCTCCAGGCTCAGGTCGGTGATCAGATCGAGCACCTCCACCTGGTGCGCCACGTCGAGGAACGTGGTCGGCTCGTCCAGCAGCAGGATGTCGGTCTCCTGAGCGAGCGCCATGGCGATCCAGACGCGCTGCCGCTGCCCGCCGGACAGCTCGTCCACGCTGCGATCGGCGAGGTCCGCGATGCCGGTGGCCTCCAGAGCGTCAGCCACCACCTCGTAGTCGCGGGTGCTCCAGCGCGCCAGCGCCTTCTGATGCGGATGCCGGCCGCGGCCCACCAGATCGGCCACCGCGATGCCCTCCGGCGCGATCGGCGACTGCGGCAGCAGCCCCAGCACGCGGGCCACCTCGCGGGTGGGGAGCGAGTGGATGGACCGGCCGTCCAGCAGCACCTCGCCGGACTCCGGCTTCAGCAGACGGGCGAGCGCCCGCAGCAGCGTGGACTTGCCGCAGCCGTTGGCACCCACCAGGCACGTGATCCGCCCCCGGGCGATGGTGAGGTCCAGCCCTTCCACGACCACGCGGTCGCCGTAGCCGAGGGTGACGCCCGACGCTTCGAGCTGGTGACTGGCGGTCACAGTGATGCTCCCTGACGGTTGATGCGGATGAGCAGGTAGATGAGGTACGGCGCACCCAGCACGCCGGTGATGACGCCCACCGGGTAGCGCGCGCCGAGGGCGAACTGGCCGACCAGGTCGCCGGCGAGCACCAGCACCGCGCCCACCAGCGCGCTCGGCACCAGCAGGTTCGCGCCGGGGCCCGTGAGGCGTGCGGCGATGGGTCCGGCCATGAAGGCCACGAAGGCGATGGGTCCGGTGGCCGCGGTCGCGAAAGCCAGCAGCAGAACGGCGCCGACGATGAACAGCATCCGCACCGCTCCCACTCGCACTCCGAGTGCGGCGGCGGAATCGTCGCCGAGGCGCAGCATGCTCAGCGACCGGGACTGCGCGAGCAGCACCGGCAGCGCGACGAGCATGGCGATCGCGAGCGGCAGCACGCGCTCCCAGGAGGCATTGTTGAGGCTGCCCGTCAGCCATTGCATGGCCGTCTGGATGTCCCACTGCGCGGCACGCGAGAGCACGTACGAGACCACGCTCTGCAGCATCGCGGCCACGCCGATGCCGATCAGGATCAGCCTGGTGCCGGCGAATCCGCCGCGGTTGGCGAGCAGGTAGATGATCAGCGCCGTCGTGAGCGCTCCGACAAGGGAGAGGATGCCCACCACCGGGCCGGTCGCCGACAGCACGACGATGCCGAAGACCGCCGCCGCGCTCGCACCCTCGGAGATGCCGATGATGTCGGGGGATGCCAGCGGGTTGCGCAGCATGGTCTGGAAGGTGACGCCCGCGATGCCGAACGCGCTCCCGGCCAGCACGGCCAGCACGGTGCGGGGCAGACGCAGTTCTCCGACGGTGAAGGAGGCGCCAGGAACCTGCCGGCCCAGGATCACCTGCAGCACTTCACCGGGCCCGTAGAACGTGTTGCCGACCATGAGTGCGATGGACGCCAGCGCGAGCACCAGCGCGCCCAGCACGATGCTCGCCGTGGCGTGACGGCGGTGCCGACGGCGCCGCCCGGCGATGATGACGGCGGCGGCGCGGGGGCGCTGAGCCGGTCGAAGCGTCGCGCTCACAGCTCCCGCACCTTCTGCCTGCGCACGATCCAGATGAAGAACGGCGCGCCGATCACCGCGGTGACGATGCCCACCTGCAGCTCCTCCTCGGCGGCCACCACGCGGCCCACCACGTCGGCGGCCAGCAGCAGCACAGCGCCGGTCATGGCCGACAGCGGCAGCAGCCACCGGTGGTCGGTGCCCACCAGCATCCGGCACAGATGCGGGATGACGAGCCCGACGAACCCGATCGGACCGGCGATGGCGGTGGCGGCGCCCGCCAGCAGCACGGCGCCGAGGGCTGAGATCAACCGGGTGCGGAACACGTTCTCGCCCAGCCCCGCGGCCAGCTCGTCACCGAGGGCGAGCGAGTTCATGCCACGCGCACAGGCCAGCAGCAGCAGCGCGCCGATGCCGAGCACGGGGGCCAGCACGCCGATCTTGGCCCAGTCGGCACCGCCGACGCCGCCGATCTGCCAGGCCTGCCACGCCTGCAGCAGATCCACGCGGGGAAGCATGACGGCGCTGATCAGCGAGACGAAGGCCGCCGAGGTCGCGGCCCCCGCGAGCGTGAGCTTGAGCGGCGTCGCACCACCGCGGCCCAGCGACCCGACGGCGTAGACGAAGACCGCGGCGATGGCCGCGCCGACGACGGCCATGGCGATCTGCCCCCACGCCCCGGTGAGGCCGAAGAACGCCAGTCCCGTGACGACCGCCAGCGAAGCGCCGCCGGTCACGCCGAGGATGCCCGGGTCGGCGATGGGATTGCGGGTGACGGCCTGCATGGCGGTGCCGGACATCGCCAGCGCCGCTCCGACGAGGATGGCCAGCACCGTGCGCGGCACGCGCTTGAGCACCGCGGCCTGCGCGAGCGTCGCGTCGTGCCCGGTGATGCCGGCGAGGATGTCGTCAGGGCTGACCGTGCGCATGCCGAACGACACCGAGACGACGGCGAGCGCGACGAGCGCCGCGCACCCCGCGAGAACCCACAGGACGCGCACCGGGATCGGACGCCGCGCGACGGCGGCATCCGATCCGATCGATGCGGCGACGCTCACTTCTCGAGCGGCGCGGCCAGCAGGGCGAAGTACCTGTCGAGGCCCCACGGGATCGACAGCGGGGACGGGTTGGCGGATGCCGCCAGCGGGGTGGCGTTGGGCAGGATCGCGACGTGGCCCGCGGCGATGGCGGGGATCTTCGACAGCAGCGGGTCGGCCTGCAGCGTCGCCAGCGTGGTGTCATCGCCGTAGGCGACGAACAGGTCGACGTCGTTCAGCTCATCGGCCTTCTCTGCGCTGACGGTGAGGTAGAACTCCTTGCTGTCGGCGTGCTTCTGCACGATCTCGGGCATCGGGAGACCGGCCTGCTGCAGGAAGCCGGGCCGGGTGTCGGCCGCGGTGTAGTAGCCGATCTGGCTGAGGTCGCTGGGGTCGAGAGAGGCGAACAGCACCTTCTTGTCCTTCAGGATGCTGTGCGCGTCGAGCGCGGCCTGGGTCTGCGCGTGCAGGTCCTCGATGAGCTTCTCGCCCTCGGCGGCCTTGCCGATGGCCTCGGCGTTCATGGTGATCATGTCGTCGACGGAGGTGCCCCAGGCGGTCTTCGGGTACGCGACGACGGGCGCGATCTTCGAGAGCGTCTCGTACTCCTCCTTCGTCAGCCCGGAGTATGCGGCGAGGATCACATCCGGGTGCGTGTCGGCGACGGCCTCGTAGTCGATGCCGTCGGTCTCGTCGAACAGCACCGGCGTCTTCGCGCCCAGGTCCTTCAGCTTGTCCTCGACCCACGGCAGCACGCCGTTGTCGTCGTCGTCGCCCCAGGTGGCCTTGCTCATGCCGACCGGCACGACGCCCAGCGCCAGCGGCACCTCATGGTTGGCCCACGCGACAGTCGCGATGCGCTCGGGCTTCTTCTGGATCGTGGTCTCGCCGTACACGTGTTTGATCGTGACGGGGAAGGCGGAGTCGGATGCCGAGTTCGCCGAGCCCTGCGAGTCGGCGGTGGCCGCGGGCGAGCAGGCGGCGAGTCCGAGGGCGAGCGCGGCCGCCGCAGTGGCGGCGAGAAGGCGGGAGAGGCGCACAGCAGTGCCTTTCGTGGAGGTCGGGGGATCAGGCTTAGGTAAGCCTTACTTAACCTAACATCCACCCAGGTGCACTCCGCAAGCCCCGTGTTCTGCGGGCGGGATCAGCGCGAGCGAAGCGGGGAACGGCGAGAGGAGGGCCGCGACTCCTCGGGCGCCAGGATGCACAGCAGCTGCGTGAGCGTGGACAGCCAGAGCAGCGCGAGACCCACGACCACGGCCTCGAGTCCCGCGACCGGCAGCACGTGCGCGGCGAACGTCAGGAGCACGGCCACGAGCACCAGCACCACCAGCGCGATGGTCAGCGCGCGCAGCATCCGCAGCTCCCCCATCAGCACCGTCGTCATGACGACTCCGGCGAGGATCATGCCCAGGGCGGCGAACGCGGCGACGGCGTGCGGCAGCGGCACCTCGTTCAGCGGCAGCAGGCCCACCGCGGCCAGGCCGAGCCCGGCGCCCGCCCAGGCGATGACGACGACGGCGATGCCGCGCAGCGCCGCATCCCCCAGCATCCGGTGCAGGTCGCGCCCCAGGTATGAGCCGGTGGTCGCGACGAGGAGTCCGGCCATGATGACCGTGCCGTTGAACGCCCAACCGTGCGTGCCGATGCCGAGATCCGAGAAGCTGCGACTCCACCAGGCGGGATCGGATGCCGTGAGCATGGCGAACAGCGTGCCGATGATCAGGAACGCGAACATCAGCGACGCGATGTCGCGGGTGGTCAGGCGGATGCCGGTGCGGAACGCGAACCGCCCGCCGAGCGCGGCGGCGATGCCGGTGAACACGCCGCCGCCGATGGCCGGGAGCTCCAGACCCTGCAGCCCGGTGGCCAGCACTTCGCCGGCCAGCAGCACGCCCAGGCCGGTCACCCCGGCGAGCGCGGCGCCCACGGCGACACCGCTGATGTCGGACACCAGCGCCTGCCAGCGCGGCATCGGCGTCGTCTCGCCGGATCTGTGCATCCGACCGCTGACGACGAACGCACCCGCGGCGATCACGCCCGCCATCAGCGCCACCGGGATCAGCACCGAGCCGTCGCCGCTGAACGGCCGCGCCGCGCCCCACAGCACGGCGGTGCCGGCGAGCAGGCCGACCGCGAAGCACACGGCGGTCGCCCACAGCATCCGCTCCTGCTCGCGCAGCATCCGCTCGACGTCCACGACTTCATGCAACCACCACCCGGCGACATACGCTGGGATCATGAGCACGCACATCGCCGCCGCGCCGGGTGAGATCGCCCCCATCGTCCTGTTCCCCGGAGACCCGCTGCGGGCGAAGTGGATCGCCGAGAACTTCCTCTCGGGCGCGACGCTGTACAGCGAGGTGCGCGGGATGCTGGGCTTCACCGGCACCTGGAACGGGCACGCGGTGTCGGTGCAGGGCTCGGGCATGGGGCAGCCGTCGATGTCGATCTACGCCAACGAGCTGTTCGACTCCTACGACGTGCAGACCATCGTGCGCGTGGGCTCGTGCGGCGGGTTGACCGAGAAGGTCGCGATGCGCGACATCATCATCGCCAACGGCGCCTGCACGGATTCCGGCATCAACCGTCAGCGCTTCCACGGGCTGGACTACGCCCCGGTGGCGGACTTCTCGCTGCTGCGGGCGGCTGTGGAGGCGTCGGAATCGCTGACGCTGGATGCTGCGGTGCACGTCGGCCTGCTGTACTCGAGCGACCAGTTCTACACCACCCGGCCCGAGCTCACCGAGCCGCTGGTCGCGCACGGCGCGCTGGGCGTGGAGATGGAGACCAGCGCGCTGTACACGCTGGCCGCCTATCGGAGTCGCCGCGCGTTGAGCATCTGCACGGTGTCGGACCACCTGGTCACGCACGAGGAGACCACCGCGCAGGAGCGCGAGCAGACCTTCGGCGACATGATCGAGATCGCGCTGCGCGCGGCGACCGCCTGACGGGTAGCCTGCTCTGCTCTCGGGCAGGTGGCTCATGCCCGTCTCGCACCGCCCGCGAGGGCTGCGCGACTACCGTTGACGCATGCGCTTCCCCACCGCGATCCGCTCCGCACGCCGCGCCCCGCTGCTGCAGGTGCTGAAGTCGGCCGCGGCCACGATCACGGCCTGGCTGCTCGCGGGCTGGCTGATCCCGGGGCCACTGCCGGTGTTCGCGGCGATCGCCGCACTGCTGGTGGTGCAGCCGAGTGTCAACCAGTCGCTGTCGAAGGCGCTGGAGCGCAGCGCAGGCGTGATCATCGGCGTGATCATCGCGGTGCTGCTGACGCTGGTGCTGGGCGCGCAGAGCTGGGTCGTGCTGGCCGCCGTGGTCGTGGCACTGCTGATCGCGTGGGCCATGCGCGCCTCCACCGGCACCGCCAACCAGGTCGCCATCTCGGCCGTGCTGGTGCTCGCGCTGGGAGCCTCGAACCCCGACTACGCTCTCGACCGCATCATCGAGACGCTGATCGGCGCCGCGGTCGGGTTCATCATCAACGTGGCGATCGTGCCGCCGGTGCTCACCGCCCCGGCACGGCGCGACGTCGGGATGCTGGGCCGTGAGCTCGCCGCATCCCTGGACCGCCTCGCCGCAGCGCTGCCCGTCGCGCGCACCGCGCCGCAGCTGCAGGAGCTGATGCTGGAGGCGCGGCTGCTGCGGCCCATGAAGGATGCAGCCGAGGCGTCTCTCACCGCCGCCGAGGACTCTCTCGCCCTCAACCCGCGCCGCGGACAGCACCGCGACGATCTGGTCGAGCTGCGCGAGCTGTTCGACCGGCTCTCCCCCGTGGTGACCCAGGTGATCGGCATGACCCGCGCCTATTTCGACCACTACGAGGATTCGCTCGCCGTCGATCCCGCGGTGGCCGCGATCGCCGAGCAGCTGCGCCGTGCCGGGCACGACGCCCGACTAGCCGTGCAGACCGCCGACGCCGCGCCCGAACCCGAGGCGATGACGTCGGTGATCCCGGCACTCACCACCCCGCTGACGGTGCGCCCTCCGGCATCCGATCACTGGATCCTGGTCGGCTCGCTCATGGAGGATCTGCGCCGCATCCACGACGAACTGCGCCACGAGGCCTGAAAGCGACCGTCGACAGTTCCGTGTGAGTGTCCGGCGCCGGGCCCCCCTCCGGATGCGGGGAGCACGGCGTGAAAGGATCGAGGCATCATGCTTCTCGATCCCGCTCCTGTCCGTGACGCCGATCCGGATGCCGTGTACATGGCGTTCGTGGAATGGGCGGAGTCGACCGGCATCAGCCTCTACCCCGCGCAGGACGAGGCGGTCATCGAGATCGTCTCTGGCCAGAACCTGATCCTGTCCACGCCGACGGGCACGGGCAAGTCGCTCGTGGCCGTCGGGGCGCACTTCGCCGCGCTGGCTTCTGGTCGCCGCACGTACTACACGGCACCCATCAAGGCGCTGGTCAGCGAGAAGTTCTTCAGCCTGGTCGACATCTTCGGTGCGGCGAACGTGGGGATGGTCACCGGCGACTCGTCGGTCAACGCGGATGCCCCGATCGTGTGCTGCACGGCCGAGATCCTCGCCAACCTCGCACTGCGCGAGGGGCCGGATGCCGACGTCGGCCAGGTCGTGATGGACGAGTTCCACTTCTACGGCGACCCCGATCGCGGCTGGGCCTGGCAGGTGCCGCTGCTCACGCTGCCGCAGGCGCAGTTCATCCTGATGTCGGCCACCCTCGGGGACGTGACGTCACTGGCATCCGATCTGACCCGCCGCACGGGGCGGGAGACGGCGGTGGTGACCGGCGTCGACCGCCCCGTGCCGCTGCACTTCTTCTACGAGACGACGCCCATCCACGAGACCATCGACGATCTGCTGCACACGGACCGCGCGCCGGTGTACATCGTGCACTTCTCGCAGGCCGCGGCCATGGAGCGCGCGCAGGCGCTGGCCAGCGCGAAGGTCGCGACCCGCGAGCAGCGCGACGCGATCGCCGAGCTGATCGGCGGATTCCGGTTCACCACCGCGTTCGGCAAGACCCTGTCAAGGCTGCTGCGGATGGGCATCGGCGTGCACCACGCGGGGATGCTGCCTAAGTACCGCCGCCTGGTGGAGCAGCTCGCGCAGCGCGGGATGCTCCGGGTGATCTGCGGCACGGACACCCTGGGCGTCGGCATCAACGTGCCCATCCGCACGGTGCTGCTGACGGCTCTCACGAAGTTCGACGGGCAGCGGATGCGGCAGCTGAACGCCCGCGAGTTCCACCAGATCGCGGGGCGTGCGGGCCGCGCCGGATTCGACACCGCCGGTACCGTGGTCGCGCAGGCGCCCGAGCACGAGACCGAGAACCTCGCGGCGATCCGCAAGGCCGGCGACGACCCGAAGAAGAAGCGCAAGATCATCCGCAAGAAGGCGCCGGACGGATTCGTGTCGTGGGGCGAGCCGTCGTTCCGCAAGCTCATCGACTCCGAGCCCGAGACGCTGACCTCGCACATGCAGATCACCAGCGCCATGATGCTCAACGTCATCGCCCGCGGCAGCGATGTCTTCGCCAATATGCGTGCGCTGGTATACGACAATCACGAACCTCGTTCGAACCAGCGGATGCTGGCGCTGCGCGCCCTCGGGATCTACCGCACACTGCGGGAGTCGGGCGTCGTGGAGAATGACGCGCAGGGCATCCGCCTCACCGTCGACCTGCAGCCGAACTTCGCGCTGAACCAGCCGCTGTCGCCGTTCGCGCTGGCGGCGTTCGAGCTGCTGGACCCCGAGTCGCCCACGTTCGCACTGGACATGATCTCGATCGTGGAGTCGACGCTCGACGACCCCAGGGCGATCCTGTCGCAGCAGGAGTTCATCGCCCGCGGCGAGGCCGTCGCCGCCATGAAGGCCGAGGGCATCGAGTACGACGAGCGCATGGAGCTGCTCGAGCAGATCACCTGGCCGAAGCCGCTGGAAGAGCTGCTGTCGGCCGCGTTCAGCACGTTCAGCGCTGCGCAGCCGTGGATCCGCGACTTCGAGCTGCATCCGAAATCCGTCGTGCGCGACATGTACGAGCGAGCCATGTCGTTCGGGGAATATGTCGCGTTCTATAAGACCGCACGGTCGGAGGGCGTGGTGCTGCGGTACCTCTCGGATGCCTATCGCGCGGCGTCGCAGACCATCCCCGAGCATCTGAAGACCGAGGAGCTGCACGATCTCATCGAGTGGCTGGGCGAGTTGGTGCGGCAGGTCGACTCGTCACTGCTGGACGAGTGGACCGAACTGGTCAGCGGCGTTCTCGTCGACCCCGACGACGAGCCCGTCGTGCCGCCCGCGCCCAAGCGGCTGACCGGCAACACCCGCGCGTTCCGCGTGCTGGTGCGCAACGAGCTGTTCCGCCGCGTGCAGCTGGCAGCCCGCGAGGACGTCTCCACGCTTGCAGAACTCGACCCGTCATTCGACGGCTGGGACGCGGCGCTGGACGCCTACTTCGCCGAGCACGACGAGATCGTCACCGGAGCGGATGCCCGCAGCTCGGCGCTGCTGATCATCGAGGAGGGCGCGGCGGAGTGGCGCGTGCGCCAGATCCTCGACGACCCCGCCGGCGACCACGACTGGGGCATCTCGGCCACGGTGGACCTGGCCGCCTCCGACGAGGAGGGCGCCGCCGTCATCCACGTGACGGATGTGGATCGGCTGTAGCCCGGCTCACCGGCATCCGCTGCCTGGCGTCTGCTCCCCGGCATCCGGTTTTCTCGGCATCCGTTCCCGTTACAGATCGAGGGCCGACACGGATGCCGAGGTACGACGACCGCCCGACCGCCGCCCGCTCACCAGGGGCTGGGCTTGTAGTCCTTCAGGAACACGCCGTGCAGGTCGACACCGGCCTCGCCCTGCACGATCGGGTCGTACACGCGGGCGGCGCCGTCGACCAGGTCGAGCGGGGCGTGGAAGCCCTCCTCGGCCAGGCGCACCTTGGTGTAGTGCGGCCGCTCGTCGGTGATCCAGCCGGTGTCGACGGCGGTCATCAGGATGCCGTCGGTCTCGAGCATCTCGCCGGCGCTGGTGCGGGTGAGCATGTTCAGTGCGGCCTTGGCCATGTTGGTGTGCGGATGCCCCGGACCCTTGTACCGGCGGCCGAACTGGCCCTCCATGGCCGACACGTTCACGATGTACTTGCGCCGCGCATCGGATGCCGCCATCGCAGGCCGCAGCCGGCTGATCAGCAGGAACGGCGCCGTGGTGTTGCACAGCTGCACCTCGAGCATCTCCAGCGGGTCGACCTGGTCGACCGACTGCACCCAGCTGTTCACGCGCTTGACGTCCGGCACCAGCCCACCGGCGTCGATGGCCGTGCCGTCGGCGTGCTTCGCCAGCGACGAGGATCCCGGCGCCATGGACAGCCGGGTCAGCTCCTCGGCGGTCAGCGCCTGCCCGCGGCGCTCCGCCACGGTGCCGGCCAGAGCAGCGACCGATAGCAGCGGGTTGGCGTGCACCGACGCCTGCAGCGCCTCGGGATGCGGATCGGCGGTGTGCCCGAAGGTCTCCATCTCGGGCAGCGGGCCGTCGGGAAGCGGCTGCAGCTCGGCATCCGTCAGCAGAGAATACGCACCCGGCGAGCGCCGCACGGTCTGCGCGGCGTTGTTGATGAGGATGTCCAGCGGGCCCTGGGCGGCGACCGAGTCGGCCAGCGCGATCACCTGCGCCGGGTCGCGCAGATCGATGCCGACCACCCGCAGCCGGTGCAGCCAGTCCGCCGAATCCGGCAGCGACGAGAAGCGCCTGACGGCGTCCCGTGGGAATCGGGTGGTGATGGTCAGGTGCGCACCGTCGCGCAGCAGGCGCAGGGCGATGTGCATGCCGATCTTGGCGCGCCCGCCGGTGAGCAGGGCGCGCTTGCCGGTCAGGTCGGCGTGCGCGTCGCGCTTGGCGTGGCTGAAGCGCGCGCACTCCGGGCAGAGCTGGTGGTAGAAGGCGTCGACGAGCGTGTACGGCTTCTTGCAGATGTAGCAGTTGCGGGGCTTGAGCAGCTCCCCCGCGATGGGGGCGTCGATCACGCTCGTGGCCAGGTCGATCCCACGGGTCTCGTCATCGATGCGGTCGGGCGCGCCGGTGGCCGTGCGCGCGACGACGGCCCGGTCGGCCTCGGACACGGCATCCCGGATCTCCTTGCGGCGCGCGCGCTTGACGGCCTTGAACATGTTCGAGGTGGCGCGGCGGACGGCGAGGTAGTCCGGATGCTGCTGATCGATCTGATCGAGCTCCGCGAGCACGCGGATGGTGGTGGCGAGATCGTCGGGGTCGATGCCGGATGCCGGGAACTCGCTCATTGTGCCGATTCTACCGGCCGGACCTGGGCGTTCCGGAGTGGGACTGACCATTGTCCGGACCCCGGCGTAGGGTCGGCCACATGAGCACCACCGGAGTCGTAGAAGCGTCCATCCACCAAGGGATCGTGCCCGGCTACCTGCTGGCGAAGCTGGCGCGGTCGAGCCAGTACACGCGCGCTGCCGAAGCCGCCAGGCAGACCCTCATCAAGGGACGTCCGGAGTACCACTCCACGCTCCAGCTGTCGGTCGACGCGAACGGCGATCTGATCGCCGACGTGCAGGCTGCGCCCACCCGCACCATCTACGACACACACAGCACCGAGCAGCTGCCTGGAGACAAGGTCCGCGGCGAGGACGATCCCGAGGTGGCCGACAAGGCGGTCAATCAGGCGTTCGACGGGCTGGGAGACACGTTCCAGCTGCTGCTGCAGGCGTTCCAGCGCGACTCCCTCGACGGCAAGGGCGCGCCGCTCGACGCCACCGTGCACTACGGGCAGAAGTACGACAACGCGTTCTGGAACGGGTCGCAGATGGTGTTCGGCGACGGTGACGGCGAGGTGTTCACCGGATTCACGAGCTCGGTCACGGTGATCGGGCACGAACTGGGCCACGGCGTGATCCAGACCACCGCGGGCCTGGAGTACCAGGGCCAGTCCGGTGCACTCAACGAGTCGTGCGCCGACGTGTTCGGCGCGCTCACCGAGCAGTTCACCCTGGATCAGACCGTCGACCAGGCAAGCTGGCTGATCGGCGCAGGCATCTTCACCCCGCAGGTGCAGGGCAGGGCGCTGCGCGACATGATGCATCCGGGCACCGCCTACGACGACGACGAGCTCGGCAAGGACCCGCAGCCCGCCGACATGGCGCACTACGTCACCACCACCGAGGACAACGGCGGCGTGCACATCAACTCCGGCATCCCGAACCGCGCCTTCGCGCTGGCCGCGACGACCATCGGAGGAAAGGCGTGGGAGGGTGCCGGGCTGGTCTGGTACCGCGCGCTGACCAGTGGAGTGTCCAAGACGGCCACATTCACAGAGTTCGCCGAGCAGACCATCGCCGCCGCCGCAGACATCGGGGATAGCGTGGAGAAGGCGGTTCGCGACGCGTGGATCACCGTCGGAGTGATCGAGGATGCCCAGGTACGAGACCCCCGGTGATGGATCGGATGCCATCACCTCCCAAAACGGCGACGCGGACTCCCGCATCGTCATCGCCGTCGTGCGCACCGGCGGCATCGCCGGCCTGCGGCGGCGCTGGCGCGTGGAGCGAGAGCCGGCGGAGGCCCCCGAGTGGGTCGCACTCGTGGAGCGCTGTCCGTGGGATCAGCGGATGGATGCCGGCGAGCAGACCGGCACAGATCGCTATGTGTGGAGCATCCACGCCATCCTCCCCGACGAGCAGCGCGAGCAGGTCGTGCCGGATGCCCTGCTGCAGGGCGCCTGGCGAGAACTGGTGGATGCCGTCCGCGCCGCCGACTCGGACTGACCACGCCCACTGGCCGCACGCCACGAAGGAGCGGAGCGCATGACCCAGAAGATCGTCCCCAACCTGTGGTTCGACGGCGGTGCCGGCGAAGCCGGAGAGTTCTACGCCACGGCACTGCCGAGAACGAAGGCGAACATCGCCATGCGCTATCCGCAGGAGGTGCCGGAGTTCCAGAAGGGGCTCGAGGGCCGACCGCTCGTAGTGGATGTCGACGTCGATGGCTTCCGCTTCACGCTGATCAACTCCGACGACACGTTCCATCCGACACCTGCCATCTCGTTCATCCTGAACTTCGATCCGCTGCTGTTCAGCGGCTCCGCGGAGGCCGCGCGCGTGGCGCTCGACGCGACGTGGGAGGCGCTGTCCGACGGCGGCACCGCCCTGATGGAGCTCGGCGAGTACCCGTTCAGCCCGCACTACGGCTGGGTGCAGGACCGGTACGGGGTCAGCTGGCAGCTCATGCTGACGAATCCCCAGGGTGACCCGCGCCCCTTCGTGATCCCGCAGCTCATGTTCGCGAACGACGTCGAGGGGCGCGCCGCCGAGGCGGCCGAGTTCTACACGTCGCTGTTCGATGATGCCGGGCTCGGCACCGTGATCCCACGACCGGCGGGCGGAGTGATGTTCGGCGAGTTCCGCGTCGGCGAGCAGTGGTTCTCGATGATGGACTCCGACATCGCGCATGAGTTCGGCTTCACGCCCGGCGTCTCGCTGGAGGCGCGCTGCGCGGACCAGGCCGAGATCGACCGGCTGTGGGAGGCGCTGTCGGCGGTTCCGGACGCCGAGCAGTGCGGCTGGTTGGTCGACCGCTTCGGCGTGAGCTGGCAGGTGGTGCCCGAGAACGTGGGCGAGCTGCTGAAGCGCCCCGGCGCCTACGGCCGGATGCTGGGCATGAAGAAGCTGGTGATCGCGGACTTCTGACACCTCGGCGCGAACAGGGGTGACAATGGAGCCATGGGACTCTTCTCGCAGAAGCAGCAGGATCCGGCCGCGTGGGCGGCTCTGCCGGGCGAACCGCTCGATGAGACCAACCCCAACGAGCGCCTCGACGAGGCTCCGCCGGTCGATCTGATCGGGCTGGGCCTGGGTGGGACGAGCACCGTGATCACGATCCCGAGTGCCGAACCCGAGGCATCCGGCGAACCCGAGGGTGAGACTCCAGCCGCCGCTGAAGCCTCCGCGGACTGAATCCAACCGCACCCCGCGCGGCAGTTCTCGCACTCCCGCTGTCTTCGCGCTGCAGTTCTCGTTCAGCGCGGTGCAGATCTGCGCAGTTATGTTGCAGGACTTCGGTGACGGTTTTGGATCAGGACATCGGTGACGGTTCGCGGGTGCGTGATGCGGCACCAAACCTGGGACGGTTCACTTTGGCGTGGGTAACGTAAGACACGAGCTCGAGAAACCTCCCTGCACCGCGATCGCGCATGGTCGGGATGAAGTCGGTCGGAGCGATGCTGTAAGAGCCGTGCCAGGACTTCCACCAGTCCTCGGGTCTCCCCACCCTCGGCAACGAACTCGCGTACGAGCTCATCGGTCGTGCCGGTGCAGCGAATTAATGAGGTGAGCATTGTCTGCTGTTCAGGTGCGACAGCTCTCGGTCTTGCGGAGGGTCCAGATCCACACGTGGAGCGCGATCTGCAGGCATGTTTCTACACGCCTCGCATGTGTTGGTGTTCTGGTCTTCGAGGCAGCGGCTCGGCCATGTTCAGAGCTCGGTGGGTGCGTCAGCGGCGATGGAGGCGGTCTCGCTAATGAATTTGAGGAATCGTTGGCCCTTGCTCGAGGTGCGTGGTGCGAAGATACCTTGCGCGCTCATCATCGTCGTCAGTGGGATGGACGCCAGTCCATTGCGGTCGAGATCAGCAGCGGCCTGTTTGACGGGGCCCTCCCAAACAGTCGGGTGGACGTTAAGAGCGGACCCGAGGGGTCCGTCGATTCCGCCCATCATGATGTTCGCGTGCTGCTGGTAGAGGCCCCGCGCCTGGAGCCAGCCAGTTGGGTCTGTGAAGTAGTGCAACAACCAGACGTGCAGGGCGTCGAACTCCTCGACCAGGCGGTTAAACTGCTCCCGCTCGGTCGCGGTGAACGGTGCCCAGCCGCCGCAGTTCGCGACTGCGGCGGCGAGCCGTTCCCGCCTCTGTTGACTCGCTGTCTCCGCCGCGGCGCGCTGCGCGCGGGTGACGGCGGCGATGAACTCATCGGAACCCGCGATGTCTTCGAGCGTGGCCGTGTTGTCGAGCTGCTCGAGCGCGGTTGTGAGCGCGCGAGCGATCGCGACATTGAACTCGTGCTGCCGCTGCACCTGCCGGCTCTCGAGCGCATGCGCGAGAGTCTCGGCCGCGAGCGACCCGACGACCGGGACCATAGACAGGGCTGCTTTCCCTGCGAACGCGAGTGTGTCTTCTGCGGGCTCATGCGGCGGGACGAGGGCATCGAGATCAGTCATGCTCCCATGATGGATCAGGTCGCAGACACTGCGGAGGCACGATCTGCTCGCAGCAGACGAGTTCCAACGAACATCACCGCGACGGCCCCTGCCGGTATCGCGACGATGAGCGGTGCGATCACCGCGCCGCTGAGGTTCGCAGCCCCGAGCCAGCTGAGGCCACGGTACATCGAACCGGGAAGGGTCACTCCGGACGGAGAGACAGCTGACAGCGCTTGCCGCAGACTATGAACATGTACCTTCCGTTACGTGCGCACGGCCCTTCGCTGACGTCAGATCAGGCGAGAATGCTGGATGATGAGTTCTTCCGTTCGAACCCGCTCGGCCACTTCTCGTCGAAGATCGCGAATCTCTTGGGGGCAGAGCGGACATCGTCGCATCCGACCGCTGAGTCACATCCGGAGTTCTTCAACGCGCTCGGTGTGACCGAGTCGGAGTTCTTGATCGACTTCGATGAACAAGAGCGACGCGTGCAGGCAGCCGTTGACGCACTCGCATTGCGCCATCATGCTGCGGAGGCGCTGACCCGCTTCACCTATGCAGTGGCGGCTTCAACACCGAACGGCAGGGATGCTCGATGCGTGTGGCTAGCGATCGCCGATAGCCCGACGAAGATGATCGACGTGCTGCATGCGAACGTCGACGCTCTCAACACCGAAGGCAGGTTCCTCGATCTGTTCTTCCCACCTGGTGCCGTTATCGATCACACAGCGATCCGAGCCGCCGACACTGCTATCGCCTGGCTGAACCATGCGGCGTTTCTTTTGTCAGACAACGAGCTGTCCGTAAACGCTGCGAATAATAAGGTCAAGCACGGACTCGCCGTATCCGCTCGGGGTGATGTGCGCATAGAGTTCGTGACTACTCCTCCAGACGCCGACGGCACCTTCCCAGCGAGCGCCTTTGGAGAAGGGAAATCTGTTTCTCTCTTCGACCGGGCGATGTTGACTTATCTGTGCAGACCTCACGGCACCCCTCGCCAGGGTGTCGAGGCTGTGTCACTTCGTGTTGACCTACCCATCGTGCTGGCCGAGGCGTGGATGATGGCAAACGTCTATGCTGCCCTTTTCGCCTCCGCTGCGCGGCGGCACTTCGGGAACGACCTGCCAGACAGCATCGCCGAGTACCCCCGGCTGGTTGTCGATCGACTCCCCGAGCACGTAATCGGAGGTAGTGTCCTCGGTCTCCGTTCGGCCGTCACCACTCCGCCGGACGGAGCCACGCCGATTCCCGGCCGTTTCGCTCTCAACCCCGGGAAACAGGGCTTCGCGCCGATAGTGCGGATAACTGTGATTATCGGCGGTTAGAAAACACCCCCTTGAAGTGAGAAGGGGCTGAGTTGCAGATTAACACGTTCGTACGCGAAGATGCGAGGTTCGGTCGGTTCTGCGCGTATCAGAGCGATGCGACGAGGTCGCATCGCATTGCGTTGGCGAGAGAGCGTTGGGCACCGCCTCGGTAAGGTGATGGCGTGCCTAACGACCGCCCTCAGAACCCCGTCGTCGCTACCTGGCTGTGGTTCGGGTACTGGGGCGATCGTGGCGCGCCGATCGTCACGGCGCTCACGGCTCTGGGGACGATTGGCGGTGCGTTCGGGATCACGCACTCCGGATGGTGGTGGTTCCTGATAGTCGGAGCAGCACTCCTTCCAGTGCCCGGTGCTTTCTGGCGCCGCCGCGAGGAGAGAGCCGACGTTGAGGTTGACGCCCGCGAGCTGCTGATGGAGAACAACCTGCCGGCGCTGCTCGAGCTCGCAGCCGGAACGATGTCGGAATCCAAGACCGAGCGCGTACGTGCAGCTCAGAGTGCGTTCGAGCGAGTGCTCAGCGATCTGCGCAATGCGTTCGACGACGTGGCTGATGTTCGCGTCGTGGGCTTCACCGTTGACGACGACGGCAACGCGATGACACCACTCCCTCCGGCTGGCCGCCACGTGCGCCCGCATCCCTTCGTGCGTGGCACCGCTCGGGGCGACAAAGCCTTCGAGGTTCTTGAGGGCGCGGCCCCGTATGTGATCGTCGAAGATCTGGCGAAGACAACGCCGGGGATGTGGGCTGGCACGGGCGAGGGCTATTCGACGTTCATTACCGCGCCGATCCGCTCATCCAAGGATGGATTCGGGCTGCTGACGATCGACGCTCCGAAGCCGGAGTCATTGGACGCGCGGCACGCCTCGACGCTCGCGCTCTTCGCTTCTGCTCTCGGTGTGTTCTTCGCAGAGGCAACCCGAAATGGGGGAGGTTCGCGATAGCATGAAGACGTCAGAGGAGGTGACGACATGGGCAAGATCAAGCTGAATGAACCCCGGCCGAACTACATCGAGCGCTCTGTCGCTGATCCGAAGAAGGCCATGGAGCAAGCCCGCGAACAGGTGCGTGCAGAGCGAAATCGGCGAGCACACGCCCTGATCGCCGCGACGGCTCGGGGCTGAGGTACTGACACACTGACCGGAGCGTTCGACAAGGGGCGGCGCGAATACTTCGGGAGCCCTCCGGCAGATGCCGGAGGGCTCCTTGTTTCGGTACGGCCTTGAGTGGGCAGGACCGGACTTAGACACATGGATGCGCTCCAAGCGGCAGTCAGGATCATTGGCTCCCTGCCGTAGGAAGCGAAAGCCATAGATCCGGTCGTCCGGCTGGGGCTTCTAGGGCCTCCAGTGCGGAGCCAAGGCCCGGCTTAGAGGTAGCGGCAGACTTGGTCAGGACGGCACGTGTCGGGTTCGATGGGGGTGGCGCGGCCGCTGAGCAGCGCGAGACTCTCGCGGAGTTCCTGGAGCTGTCGGATCTGTTGGTCGATCTCGGCTTGTCGCTCCGCGAGGAGGTCGCGAACGTGCGCGCAGGGCGCCTGTCCTCTGTCACGGATCTCGAGGATCTGCCGGATCTGAGCCAGGGCCAGCCCGGCTGCCTGACCACGGTGGATGAAGTCGATCCGCGCGACAGCGTCGGGGGCGTACTCGCGGTAGCCGGCGGGTGTGCGCTCAGCCGGAGGGAGAAGCCTCTGTTTCTCGTAGAACCGCAGCGTCTTCGTCGTCGTGCCAGCCCGTTGGGCGAGCTCACCGATCCGCATGCTGACCTCCGACATGGTACGGAAAAAGTACTTGACCTTCCCCTTGACTGGAAGGTTGATGATGACTGTATCAGGGGAGCTTCCCATCGGGCATGGAGGAATCGGAATGCAGTCGACGTACGACCTTGCGGTAATCGGGTCCGGTGGGGCGGCGTTCGCTGCGGCCATCCGCGCCACAACGCTGGGCAAGACGGTGGTGATGATCGAGCGGGCCACGTTCGGCGGCACGTGCGTGAACACCGGGTGCGTGCCATCCAAGGCGCTGATCGCGGCAGCCGAGGCTCGGCATGTCGCCGGGGATGCGAGCACCCGGTTCCCTGGAGTCGCCGCGACGGCCGGGATCGTGGACATGCCCAGGCTGATCGGTGGGAAGCAGGATCTCGTTGATCGTCTGCGGGGCGAGAAGTACGTGGACGTCGCCGAGCACTATCGGTGGCAGACCCACCACGGCGATGCAGCCTTCACCGGCACACCGGATGCTCCCTCGCTCCGGGTCACCGCCACCGACGGAGGCGTTGAGATAATCGAGGCGGATCAGTACCTCGTCGCGACGGGCGCGGAGCCCTGGGTTCCGCCGATCGATGGCTTGGAGCAGTCGGGCTATCTGACCTCGACCACGGCGATGGAACTGCAGGAGGTGCCCGAGTCGCTGCTGGTGCTCGGCGGAGGCTATGTCGCCCTCGAGATGGCACAGCTCTTCGCCCGGCTCGGTTCGCAAGTGACCATGCTGGTGCGTTCCCGCCTGGCCTCGAAGGAGGAGCCAGAAGTCTCCAGGTCGTTGCAGGAGGTCTTCGCTGACGAGGGAATCCGGGTCGTCCGCCGCGCGATTCCCACGCACGTGACCCGCGACCCGGCCAGTGGTCAGGTCGTTGTGACAGCGGACGTGTCCGGTGGGGAGCAGGATTTCCGGGCCGATCAGGTTCTGGTCGCGCTCGGGCGCCGTCCGGCTACCGAGCGCCTCAACCTGGACCAGGTAGGGGTGAGCATCGGCACGGCCGGGCAGATCGTCGTCACCGAGCAGTTGCGGTCCTCCAACCCGCGGATCTGGGCGGCAGGCGACGTCACCGGGCATCCCGAGTTCGTCTATGTCGCGAGCTATCACGGCAGCCTGGTCGCCGAGAACGCGTTCGACGGCACCGACCGGTCGGTGGATTACACGCGTCTTCCGCGGGTGACGTTCACCAGCCCTGCGATCGGTGCGGTCGGGATGACGGAGAAGGAGGTGATCGCCGCGGGGATTCGTTGTGACTGCCGGGTCCTGCCCCTGCATTACGTGACCCGCGCGCTCGTTAACCGCGACACCCGCGGGTTCATCAAGATGGTCGCCAGCGTCGACACCGGTGAGATCCTCGGCCTCACCGCGGTCACCGCGGATGCGGGCGAGCTCGCCGCGACCGGTGTGCACGTGATCGGCAAGACCATCGCGGAGGTCGCCGACACCTGGGCGCCCTACCTGACCATGGCCGAGGGGATCCGGATCGTCGCGAAGGCCTACACCACAGACGTATCGACACTGTCCTGCTGCGCCTGATCGCGCACCAGGCCGGTGGCCTACCTCGACTTAAAGGGATCGCGGGTGTCGAGCCCCCTTCGCCGGCCTGGGCAGTGGGGATCGGTAGTTTCCTGGACCCTGAGCACGGCGACGCGGCTTCGTTCAGAGTGCGGCGACCAGGGCTGCGAAGGCCTGCTCTGCCAGCGCCCGGTCGTAGGGGTCCAGGATCAACCATGCCGGATGCCCCGACGCGGACAAGCGGTCAACTGCAGGGCGCAGATGGGCTTTCTGGCTCTTGGGTATCTGCGCATAGCGGTCGTGCAGGTCGGTGCGGTCATCGCAGGCGAGAAGGACCGTCAGGTCCTCAAGGTGACGATCGCGATCGCGCTGGTCGTCGCGATAAGCAGCGCCCTTGAGGACCAGTGCTGCCATGATGCTCGGGACGCGGATCTCGATCGGTTCGGCTGCGGTGGGTATGAGGTAGGTGTCGGGATCCTGAAGCGCGTAGCCCGCGCCGGCGGTGCGCATGATCGGACGCTGTGCCCAGCGCGCGCGTCCGGCACTGTTGGCCACCATGATGTCGACGACGTCGTCGCCGCGTGTGAAGCGGTGGAAGTGCTCGCCCGGTTCGACGGGTTCGAACCCGATCCCCAGGAGCGGACTAGCCACGGCGCTGACGCTGGAGGCGATGCCCTTTAGATCCAGGAGCACGTCTACGTCGGTGGTTGGCCGGGAAGGCGTCACCCGCGCGCGCAGGGCGTGAAGATGGACCATCATGCCGCCCATGAGGACCCAGCTACCAGGTGGAGTGGCTCGAACCACCTCCAGCAGCAACGGCCACGGTGGCTCATCGACGGTGACGTCGTTCAGCTGGTGGACGAGACCCACGAGGTCTGCATCCTCTCCAGCGCGGCAAGCCCTGCGCTCTTCACGCGCGCTCGCATCGAGAGTGCGCAGTCGACGGCAACCAGTGCCAGCGGCGTCTGCTCCCAGGGGAAGACGTCGTCCTTGAACGAGTAGACGTGCACAGCACCCGCGACATCCTCCACCAGTCGCGCGTCTCGGATGAGCATGGTGCGCTCGTTCTCGTCGCGCACGTAGCCGTGGATCGCGGGCTCGACTTGGAGCAGCTGTGATCCGGCATCCGTGGCGATGCGGTTCACTGCGGAGTCGCCGGTCAGATCCAGATGCTCTGCGACTTTCTCCATCCACCTCGAGGAGTATCGGGTGATACGGCAGGCCTGTCGGATCTTCGTCGCGATCATCATCGCGTCCGAATGCACGAGGAGATTGCGATCCCGGGCGGTCAGTGGCGCGTCGGGATTCGTCAAAGCGTCGATGAGGGCGCGTGCGGTGCGCGTAGTCAGAGGACGACCCGCCTTGGTCGCCGCCGCAGCACGCGCAGCGACAGAGGACTCATCGAGGATCCATGCTCGCCCGACCCGCTGCCCCGCGAGCAGGTTCTGCTGAAGCATGACGAGTACCCGCTGCGGGCTCACCCGCAGTCGGGTCGCTGCTTCCTGAACCGAGATCATGGCGTCACAATCGTTGTCGTATAACAATAATTGTGCACGATGAGGTGCATGAAAGCAACAGCCCCTCAGGTCGAGAGCGGCCGTCCGGTCATCATCCGCTGAACGAGTCATCGACCAGGGCCTGCGCTGCGTGGCCCACCTCGCGGAACCTGCCCTCGCGGATCGAGTTCACCGGGGTGTCGTACTCGAGCCAGGGGTTGGCGCCGATGAACCAGACTCGGGCGACGTGCTCGCCCTCGGCGTCGGTGACCTTCTGCCACTGCTCGTACGCGAACGTGAGGCGCTTCACGGCCTCGGGGCGGGGCTGGGGGCCACCCTCCTTCGCCCACTTGTGCGAGGCCTTGATGTCCTTGGAACCAGCCAGCGCCGAGACCAGGGTGCCGCCGAGCGCGGCATTCAGCCGGCGGGTGACCTCACGCACATCCAAGCGGATCGTGCGTTGAAACGCCGCCATGTCGACAGGGGTATTCGGGACCATTGTGGTCTCACCTCGATCTGGTTTCGTGGGCCCAAGCCCTACGCTCGGGTGCCTCAAATATCCACGGATACCGAACCGAAAAGACACTAGATTGACACTTGAACGGCACTGGAGATCACGCTTCGTGGAACCGGCCGCTGGAGCGCCCGAGCACTCAAACCGTGTTTATTTTGTTTATTTCTCCCGGGGACTGACGACGTCCGCGTCTCATCCGGCGCTCACGAACGACCGCGCCGCGGCGAGCACCGCGCGGGCGTCGTCTGCCGCCAGCCGCTCGACGGGCGAGTCGTCGTCCAGCTGCGGGTTCATACCCAGGAACCACGCTCGCGCAACGTCCTCGTCGTCCGCCTGGACGACGAGCGTGAAGATGTGGAACGCGTTGCGAAGACGGCGTTCGTCATCGACGCTGATCCAGGCGGCCGGCGCCTGCCAGCGTGTGAGCGTGTTCGGGTCCTTGCCGATGATCGCGGCCGTGACGCTCGCACCCAGGGCGTCCACCAGCGCGTGAAGGGCATCGCGCAGGTCGCTAGTCACCGAGCGATCGTGCGCGCTCTCGCGCTCCGGCAGAGGCGCGAGTACGGGCAGGGTTGCGGGCTGCTTGGGCATGGGCACACTGAACCGTCCCAGGTTTGGTGCCGCATCCTTTTGAGTTGATTGGATGTCATCATGCCGAAGAAGATTGATTCCCAGGTTCGGGAGCGTGCCGTGCGGCTCGTGCTGGAGCATCGGGCCGAGTATCCCTCGAACGCGAAGGCCATCGCGGCCGTCGCCCGTCAGGAAGGCGTGGGTGCGGAGTCGCTGCGCCGGTGGGTGATCCAAGCCGAGATTGATGCCGGGGAGCGTGTCGGGCAGACCAGTGAAGAGCATGCGGAGATCCGCCGGCTCAAGGCCGAGAATCGGGAGTTGCGTGAGAACGTCGCGATCCTGAAAGCGGCGACGGCTTTCTTCGTGGGGGAGCTCGACCCCCGCAACCGTTGATCATGGGCTTCATCGACCAGATGCGCTCGGAGGGCTTCGCCGTCGCGTCGATCGTGCGGGTCCTGCGTGAGCAGGGCGTGAAGATCGCGGCACGCACCTACCGGGCCTGGCGGGCGGGCCGCGTGTCCGCCCGAACCGTGACTGACGCACTCGTCGAAGGCGCCGTCCGTGACGCCGCCTGGGTGGTCGAGGTCCTCCCCGATGGGACCACGCGCCGCAGGATGAGCCCGGAGGGTCTGTACGGGCGCAAGAAGATGACCGCGCTGATCCGCCGCACCGCCATCACCGACGCCTCGCGCGGGGCCGTGGACCGGGCGATGCGGGCCCTCGGCCTCGCCGGGATCACGCGGGCCAAGGCGATTCGCACCACGATCCCCGCCAAGGACGGGGTCCGTGCCGGGGACCTGCTGAACCGGGACTTCACCGCCCCACGCCCGGATCACACCTGGGTCACCGATTTCACCTACGTGCGGACGTGGGCGGGGTGGGTGTATGTCGCGTTCATCCTCGACGTGTTCTCCCAGAGGATCGTGGCCTGGCACGCGCAGACCAGCAAGCACGTCGACCTGGTCATGATCCCGCTGCGTATGGCGCTCTGGGAACGCGACCGGCAAGGCCACGCCGTCGGCCCGCGCCAGCTCATCCATCACTCGGATGCGGGAAGCCAGTACACGTCCATCGTGCTGACCGAGCACCTCGCGCTCGAGCAGATCGCGCCCTCGATCGGCTCCGTCGGCGACGCATACGATAACGCCCTGATGGAGACGATCAACGGCGTCTACAAGGCAGAGTGCGTCCGCACCACCGTGTTCCACGACGGCCCGTACAAGACGATCGCGGACGTCGAGTTCGCGACCGCCGGATGGGTCGACTGGTACAACCACCGCAGGCTCCACGGTAGCCTCGGAATGGTCAGCCCCGACGAATACGAGGCTGCCTACTACGCGGCACTCACACCAGAGCCGCTCCCCGCATAGAAGCGGCACAGAACCTGGGACGGTTCAGTCCTGAGACACCAACCGTCACCGAAGTCCTGATCCAAAACCGTCACCCATGACCAGATACATCACAGTGCAGATCTGCGCAACGCCGAACGATTCGTGGCGCGCCAAGCAGTCGAGGCAACGACGGGAGTGTGGTCTCAGGATGCCGCGCTGCGGCCGGCCTCGATGAGCGGCCCCAGGGCGTAGCGGCCGGTGTCGACCGACAGCTTCACGCCGTCGTTCGAACGCACGCGCACGCGAGTGCGCAGTCCTGAGTTCACCGTGCGGAACGAGGCGATGTCCCGATAGGCGATGCGCTTCTCCCGCCCGAGCACGGTGCGGAAGCGCACGGCATCCGCCCTCACCTCGAGATACCAGTTGCGGTACGCGACGATCAGGCCCAGGCCGATCAGCCCCACCGCGACCGAGGCGATGCGCGCCGGCAGCAGCTCTGCGGTGAAGCGGGTGGCGAACGTCACCACGCCCAGCACGGTTCCGGCGACCAGCAGCACAGCGCCCGCCAGCACGACCAGCAACGGCATCCGCTGTCGCCTCACCACCTGCTTCGCAGGTGTCACGCGGCGGAAGAACCGGGCGACGACCACGAGGATCAGCGCGATCACGATCGCGATGATCACGGCTTTGGCGACGAACCCGGACACCCCTCGACGATACCGACTGGCGGGCGGTGTCGGGCCGACGCCCTACTGTGGAGGGATGACGATCACCGCCGCCGCAGACGGCTCCGCCCTCGGGAATCCCGGCCCGAACGGTTGGGCCTGGTACATCGACGACCAGCACTGGGCGGCCGGCGGATCCCCGCACGGCACCAACAACCAGGGCGAGCTGCAGGCCGTGCTGGAGTTGCTGCGCGCCACCGCCGGCACCGACGAGAAGCTGCTGATCCACTGCGACAGCCGGTACGTGATCGACTCGGTCACCAAGTGGATGCCGGGCTGGAAGCGGCGCGGCTGGCGCAAGTCCGACGGGGCCCCCGTGCTGAACCGCGATCTGCTGCAGGGCATCGACGATGCCATGCAGGGGCGGGATGTGGAGTTCTCCTGGGTGAAGGGGCATGCCGGACATCCGCTGAACGAGGCCGCCGACGAGCGCGCGAACGCGGCGGCGACGGCGTACAAGAACAGGCAGGAACCGAAGCGCGGGCCGGGATACGCGACGGTCGCGGACGGCGGCGCGGCCCTTGCGGGCGCGATGACCGTGGCTGCGGAGGCCGCGCCGACACCTGACGCCGCCGCTGTTGCTCCCACCTCCGTACCTCAGGCACCCGCACCGCAGAACTCCACACAGCTCTGGGCCGCGGCATCCGATCTGCTCGACGGACTCGATGAGCAGCCAACGCCCGAACCCATCGACCTGACCGTCTCCCTGACCGGCGCGGAGCACGCCCGCCTGCGCGACCGCGCCGAGGCGCAGAACATCTCGCTCGCGGAGGCGCTGCGCCGGCTGATCTGAACGGTGCCAGACTGACCGCATGTGGATCGGCTGGGTCGAGTTCGACATCCTGCTCGGTGACGTGCGCTCCCTCAAGGAGAAGCGCGGCGTGATCAGGCCGATCATCGCCGACCTCAGTCGGCGCACCGAGGCGGCCGCGGCCGAAGTCGGCGCGCAGGATCTGCATCGCCGCACGCGCATCGGCATCTCCGTGGTGGCCGCGCACGCCGGTCACGTGCACGAGGTGCTGGATCAGGCGGAGCGGATGCTGGTGGACCAGCATCCCGAGATCACGCTGCTCTCCGCGCATCGCGGCCTCAGCTCCAGCGATGACTGAGCAGGTGGACCTTCGCCGTTCATAACTCCGGAGATCCGCGCGCGAGAGTGCGGAACCCGGATTATTCGGCGGCGAATAGTCCGGGTTCTCCGGAGTTATGGACGCGGCTCAGGCGAGCACGGTCGGGCTCAGGCAAGCACTGTCGACTCCAGGCGCTTGTACGACTCCTCCATGCCGTCGGCCATGCCGGTGGCGAGGATCGCATCGCGGGTCTCCAGGTCGGGGAATTCCATGAGCACCGTGATGAGGGTGGCGCCGTCCTCCTCGTAGAAGCTCACGTCGTCGAGGACGTCGGGGCCGTCGGTGCCCTGCATCCGCTCCAGCTGCACGGCCCGGCGAGGAGCGTCGACGACAAGCATCTCGCCCTCGAATCCGAACGGCTCGCCCTCGGTGTCGCCCACCGGAGCCCACGAGGTGCGGTAGTGGTCGCCGGCCTCGAGCCCGACCTCGCACTCCGTCATCTCCCAGCCGTCGGGGCCCAGCATCCACTGCCGGATCAGGTCGGGTTCGGTGTACGCGCGCCACACCAGGTCGCGCGGGCCGTTCACGAGCCGGGTGATCCGCACGTGCGTGTCGTCCAGGAGCTCGACCTGCGTGCCCTTGCCCTCGGCGTACTCGCGCAGGTCGCGCAGCACCGCGTCGATCTGCGACATGGCCATGCGGGTGCCCTCGACGACGCCCATGTCGAGCACGGTCTGCAGCGCCTCGATCGAGTCGAAGCGGCTGGAGGTGACCATCCGGGTTCCACCGTCGGTCGACGCGAACGTGAAGTCCATGCGCATGGCGGGCATACCCGGGTTCGGATTGCCGTCCTCGTCGCTGAAGCCGTCGAGCACGCTGAACGCACGCGGCTCGTCGATCTCGAGGAACTCCCAGTACGCGCGATGGCTTTCGCCGTGCGGTCCGGTCATGCCGTAGTCGGCGCGGCCGCCGACCGTGTGATCCCAGGTGAAGAAGGTGGCGGGCCACCCGGGAGGGCCCCAGAACCGCTCGAGCTGGCGCGGGTCGCTGTAGGCGGCCCAGACGCGCTCGATCGGTGCGGCGAACTCGGCCGTGACCGTGAGCGTGAGGTTCTCGGTGTCGGCGTCGATGTCGATGACGGGCATGTCAGTCTCCTTGACTTTCTGAAGCTGGGAAAGAGTCGGATGCCGGCGGCGTCGCCTCGCTCGAGGCGTCGGCAGCCAGCAGATCGTCGAGCCGGGCGACGCGCGCACGCCACAGCTCTTCGTAGCGGGCGAGGAGCGCCCGCGCGCGGGCGATCATCTGAGGATCCGCGCGGACGAGCCGCTCGCGTCCTTCGGCGCGCTTGACGATGAGGTGCGCCTCCTCGAGCACGGAGACGTGCTTCTGCACCGCGGCGAACGACATCTCGTAGTCGCGGGCCAGGGCCGAGACCGACTGCTCGCGCTCGATGGTCCGGCGCAGGATGTCGCGCCGGGTCGCCGTCGCCAGTGCGTGGAACACACGGTCGATCTCCGCTTCGCTGAGTTCACCTTGTACAACCATTTGGTTGTACGTTATGCGCGGCGAATGCCCGTGTCAAGAGCACCCGCGATGGTTCAGGCCGCGCTGGCAGCGCAGAAGCCCGAGGAGTAGTGTCCCCGCCATGGCAGCACGGTTCGTGTACTGGATGAACGTATCGCTCGATCTCATGATCGAGTCCGAGCCGGGCGAGAACGGCGGCGGCGACTGGATGCGCATCGGCGAGCCGCTGCACCGCGAATTCAACGCGCGAGCCCGAGCCATGACGATGTCGATCGAAGGGCGCACGACCTACGAGATCATGGAGTCGTTCTGGCCGGCGGCCGCGCAGGACCCCGCGTTACCCGCCTACCTGCAGGAGTACGGCGAGATCTGGACATCGATGCCGAAGATCCTCGTCTCCCGCACGCGGACGACGGCATCGCACGGCACCCGCATCGTGGGCGACGGCGCCATCGACGAGCTCGCCCGCGTGCGCAGCGAAGCCTCCGGAGACATCGGAGTCGGCGGCGCGACGCTTGCGACGCAGCTGCGCGATGCCGGCCTGCTCGACGAGATCATGCTGTTCACGCACCCCGTCATCCTCGGCCGCGGGCGCCCGCTCTTCGACGGGATGCCCGCGCCGATGGACCTCGAGCTGATCGAGCAGGCGGAGTACGCCGACGGCGTCACCCTGCACCGCTATGCGCTGCGCCCCTCTGAGTGGACACCGTAGCGCCCGCCGTCACCGCCGCCCGAACACGGCGTGCAGCAGCGGCACCACCGAGACGCACATCAGCACGATCCCCAGCGGAGGAGCGGATGCCAGCAGCAGTGCGCCGCCGATCAGCAACCCGCCGAACAGCACCGCCGACACCGCCCGGTACGCGACGCGGATGATGCGGTCGAGACGGTTCTCGAGCGTCGAGACGTCGAAGGTCAGGGCGCCGGCATCCAGCTTGTCGAGCGTGGAATCCACGCGCGCCGGCAGCCGCCACAGCGCACCGATGTTCGAAACCGTCTGCGTGCCGAGGTCGGCCAGCAGCCCTGCGCTCTGGTCCTTGATCAGCCGGTCCGCATACGGCTCGACGGGCTCCCAGATGTTGAACGCCGGGTCCAGCGCGCTGCACAGCCCGGAGGTCAGCGACACGGCGCGGATCAGCAGCAGCATCCGCTCGGGGAACTGCACCGGCAGCGACCGCATGGTCTCGCCGAACTCGGTGCCGAAGTCGGCGAGCTCACGCGGGTCGACGTCGCGCAGCTCGTTGAATCCCATGCCGCCGAAGCGGGCGAACAGCACGGTCAGCGCGCGCTCGAGCTCGGTGGTGCGCGCTGACGGCAGCAGGATGCCGATCTGCTGGGCGGCCGTGACCAGTCCGTGGCTGTCACGCGAGGCGACGGCGATCACCAAGGTGCGAAGACCTGTGCGGATGCCGTCGGGCACCTCCGCCATCATGCCGAAGTCGATGAACGTCAGGCGCCACTTCCGGCCGCCCGGCCCGGGATCGCCGGAGATCGGCGTCACGAAGATGTTCCCCGGATGCGGGTCGGCGTGCACGAACGAGTGCGTGAAGACCTGGTCGAGCATCACGTCCCCGAACACCGCGGCGACCTCGGCGGGGTCGATGCCGGCATCCCGCAGCGCCCCGACATCGTTGATCTTGATGGCCGTGACGTCCTCGAGCGTCAGCACGCGCGGGGTGGTGCGCTCCCACACGACCGCGGGGGCCGCCACCCGGTCGTCGTCGGCGAAGCACGCCGCGAAGCGCTCGGCGCTGGCGGCCTCATGCAGGTAGTCGATCTCCTCGTGACAGGTCTGCGCGAACTCCTCGACCAGCGCGGGGGCGTCCACGCGATCGCGCACCACGCGCACGCGCGCCGCCCAGCGGGCCACCCTACGCAGGGCCGACAGGTCGATCGCGACGATCTCGTCGATGCCGGGGCGCTGCACCTTGACGACGACGTCGCGCAGGCCGGTGTCGGCGGCATCCGCCTCGGACAGGGTCGCGCGATGCGCCTGGCCGAGGGATGCCGCAGCCAGCGGCTCCTCGTCGAACGACGCGAACGCCCTCTCCAGCGGCATGCCGAGCTCGGCCTCGGCGGAGGATCGGATCTGCGCGAACGGCACCGCAGGCACCTCGTCCTGCAGGCCCGCGAGTTCGTCGGTGATCTCGGGCGGCAGCACGTCCAGGCGCGAGGACATGAACTGCCCGACCTTGATCATCAGGCCGCCGAGGTCCACCGCCAGGTCGCGGAACCTGCGCACGAGGCGAAGCGTCCGCTGGCCGCGGCCGCGCTCGGCGACGCTCCCCAGTCCCAGACGCGGCAGGAACAGCTCGAACCACCAGGTCTGCAGGAACGCCCGCGCCGCAAACGCGAGGATGCGGCGGTAGCGGGCGCGGTGAGGGCTTCCCCCGCCGGGCCCCTGAGCCTCGTGAAGGGCCGCATCCGTCATGGCGCCCTCTTCTCGATCAGTCACCCCTCGGCGAGGATGGCGTACAGCCTACGCCGGGCGTCTTCGAGGATCTCGACACCGGCCTCGACCTGCTCGGGGCTGCCGGTGCGGGCCAGCTGCGCGGTGGCGCTGGCGAGCTCCATCCCCGCCTTGGGCAGAGCGCCGACATGGCTGGTCGGGCGTGCGCCGGCGGACTCCCAGGGCGCCGGCTTGGCGGCGGCCTCCTCGGATGCTGTGATGCCGGCATCCGTGAGGGAGTAGGTCTTGCGCCCGCCCTGCTCCTCGGCCGTGATCAGGCCCTCATCGGCGAGCTGCTGCAGCGTGGGGTACACCGACCCCGCGCTGGGCTTCCATGCACCGCCGGACCGGTCGGCGATCTCGGTGATGATCTGGTAGCCGTGCATGGGCCGCTCGGCGAGCAGGCTGATGACCGCCGCGCGCACATCGCCGCGCGCCATGCGAGGGCTGCCGGTGCGCTGCTCGAATTGCGTGCGCAGCTGATCCATGGCCTCCCAGATGCCGCCCAGCGGGCCACCCGATCGGTCGCCCGATCCGAACCCGAATCCACCCTGCGGGAATGATCCGTTCATGATGCCTCCTCAGACGTGAACGATGCTTAACGATATGTCGGTAGGCATCGTTGAGCAAGACGTTTCTGAAGCTTCAGCAAAGGGCTGCTCCGGTACGGAGTGCCGCTCCGAACACCAGACGCGAAGTCGCCGATCCGCGAGGCTTCGACGGGCTTAGTGTTCTGTCATGGGAACCCTCGAGTACAACAGTTCGCGTCCGCCGATCGACGTGGACGACTCCACTCTGGCGCACCTCAAGATCATCATCGGCACGAAGCTGCGGCGCCATGAGAGCTTCATGATGACGTGGGTGCCGGATACCGACGCCGGCACGGGTCGCCTCACCATCTGGATGAATCCGAGCATCCCCCTGATCATCGCCTTCGACGGCAAGGAAGCACCTGCCGTCGACGCCGAGCGACTCAAGCGCATGATGGAACTGCTCAACTCCCGCGGTGAGCTGGTGCTGGATCAGCTGACCTGAGTCGCGCTTCGCCTCAGAGGTCCCAGTCCTCGGTCTGCAGATGCGTCGACTCATCGGGCGCGATGTGGTCGACCCTGTCATGCCGCACTGTGACGATGACCCTGGTGCGGGAGGATACGAGCACACTCACTGCGTCTTCCCCGCCGATGAGTTGCACGAACTTCGGATCGTCTCCGCTTGCGGCTGCCTCGATGTCGGCCATCACCTCGCCCAGTGCGCGGTCCCCGCGCAGGAGGAACGGTCGTCCGTCGATCTCCACGCACGTGATGGCCTTCATCCTGGTGCCGTCCACGCGCCGACAGTAACCAGTCGAGTGCCGGGCAGGGAGGGGGTTGCAACCTCCCGACCCGGTCGCTAGCGGACTCACGACCGGTCGAGCATGCGGCTTCTCAGACGCCGCCGAGCGGGCACCGGAACGGCCACACGATCTGACGCTGAATCTGCAGCAGGGCTCCGTTCGTGGGTCGAACCGTCAGCGCCCGGCGACGGCGAGCTCCGCGGCAGCGGCGGTCAGCGCGGCCACGACGTCGGGCACCACGGCATCCGTGATCCGCGCGGCCGGCCCCGAGACCGAGAGCGCGGTGGGCTGCCCGAGGCCCGGCACCGCGACGGCGATGCACCGCACGCCGACCTCCTGCTCGCTGTCGTCGGCGGCGAAGCCGCGGGCGCGCGACCGGCGCAGGTCGGCGATGAACGCGTCCGGATCGACCAGGGTCTGCGGCGTGAATCGCGGCAGGCCGGTGCGCTCGATGAGCGCGCGCACGTGCGGCTCGGGCATGGTCGAGAGCATGGCCTTGCCGACGCCGGTCGAGTGCGGCAGCACCCGGCGGCCGACCTCGGTGAACATGCGCATGCGCTGCCGCGACGCCACCTGCCCGGCGTACAGCACCAGGTCGCCGTCGAGCACGGCGAGGTTCGCGGTCTCGTGGAACGCCTCCTCCAGCCCGGTCAGCAGCGGGATCGCGGCCTCCGCGACCTGCGGCACCGCCTGCCTTCCCAGGCCGATCAGCCCGGCACCGAGCGCGTAGCGGCGATCCTCCAGCTGCCGCACATATCCCAGGTGGTGCAGGGTTCCCAGCAGCCGGTGCGCTGTCGGCACGGCGAGATCGGTCTGCGAGGCAAGGGATGCCAGCGCAGCCTCACCACCGGATGCGGCGAGCGCCTCGAGCAGGGCGAAGGCACGGGCGACGGATTGCACGGGTGCAGTGGTCATGGCTTCCACCATACGGAAACCACGCTCCAGAATTCGACGCGTTCTCTACCGTGATCAGTGCGCCACCCGATCCGAAGGAGCCACCATGACCTCGACCACCACCTACCTCGACCGGGCAGATCTGAAGGTCGCTCACGAGATCGTCGAGTTCGCCGAGACCTCGCTGACGGATGCCGGAATCGACGCCGACGCGTTCTGGACAGGCGTCTCCGGCATCGTGCACGACCTCGGCCCGCGCAACGCCTCGCTTCTCGAGACGCGCACCGAGCTGCAGGCGCGCATCGACGCGTTCCACCGCGAGAACCCCGGGCAGCCTGATCCGGAGAAGTACCGCGTGCTGCTCACCGAGATCGGGTACCTGACGCCCGACCCGCAGCCGATCACAAAGATCACGACCGAGAACGTCGACCCCGAGATCGCCACCATGGCGGGCCCGCAGCTGGTGGTGCCGCTGCTGAACGCCCGCTTCGCGCTGAACGCCGCGAACGCCCGGTGGGGCTCGCTGTACGACGCGCTGTACGGCACCGACGCCATCGACCAGACCGGCGAGCTCGCCCCCGGTCGCGGCTACAACGCCGTGCGCGGTGCCGAGGTCATCGCCCGCGGTCGCGCGCTGCTCGACCAGGTCGCCCCACTCTCCGAGGGCTCGCATGCCGACGCCACCGCCTACCGCGTGGACGCCGAGGGGCTGGCCGTGGAGACCGCCACCGGCATCCGTCGTCTGTCGAGCCCGGCCGTCTTCGTGGGACATACCGGCGACGCCGACGCACCCACCGTCATCCTGCTCGTGCACAACGGCCTGCACCTGGAGATCGCCATCGACCGCGGCGGCGCGATCGGGCAGACGGATGCCGCGGGCGTGCAGGACATCGTGCTGGAGTCGGCGATCACGACCATCGTCGACCTGGAGGACTCCGTCGCGGCGGTGGATGCCGAGGACAAGGCGCTCGGCTACGCCAACTGGCGCGGGCTGATGGACGGCACGCTCACCGAGGAGGTGAGCAAGGGCGGACGCACCTTCATCCGTCGCCTGGCCGCCGACCGCGTCTACACGGGCCGCGACGGCAAGGACCTGACGCTGCCGGGCCGTTCGGTGCTGTTCATCCGCAACGTCGGGCATCTGATGACGACGGATGCCGTGCTCGACCGCGACGGCGAGGAGGTCTTCGAGGGCATCCTGGACGCGATCATGACCGCCCTCGGCGCACTGCCGGAGCTCGTCGGCGCGAACCGCGGTGCGAACAGCCGCACCGGCTCGATGTACATCGTCAAGCCCAAGATGCACGGCCCGACCGAGGCGACGTTCGCCGCAGAACTGTTCGCCCGGGTGGAGCAGCTGCTGGGCCTGCCCGCGTGCACGCTCAAGGTCGGGATCATGGACGAGGAGCGCCGCACGTCGGCCAACCTCGCGGCGTCGATCGCCGCGGCATCCGATCGGGTGGTGTTCATCAACACCGGATTCCTGGACCGCACCGGCGACGAGATCCACACCTCTCTGCACGCCGGCCCATTCCTGCCGAAGGGGCGCATCAAGGCGCAGCCGTTCATGCAGACCTACGAGGACCGCAACGTGCAGATCGGCCTCGCCGCCGGACTGGACGGACGTGCGCAGATCGGCAAGGGCATGTGGGCCATGCCCGACCTCATGCACGACATGCTCGAGCAGAAGATCGGGCACGTGCGCTCGGGCGCCTCCACGGCGTGGGTGCCGTCGCCGACCGCCGCGACCCTGCACGCGCTTCACTACCATCAGGTCGATCCGTTCGCCGTGCGGCCATCGCTGCCCGAGTACGACTCCGCATCGCTCGACGTGCTGCTGCAGCCGCCGCTGGCCGCTCCCGGCGAGCTGACCGACGACGTCGTGACCACGGAGCTCGACAACAACGTGCAGTCGATCCTGGGGTACGTGGTGCGCTGGATCGACCAGGGCATCGGATGCTCGAAGGTGCCCGACATCCACGGCGTCGCGCTCATGGAGGACCGCGCGACGCTGCGCATCTCCAGCCAGCTGCTGGCGAACTGGCTGCTGCACGGCGTGATCACGGGGCACCAGGTCGACGACGCCCTGCGCCGCCTCGCGCCGGTCGTCGACGCGCAGAACGCAGCGGATGCCGCCTACGAGCCGCTCGCTTTCGGCGACGGCGAGCCCGGCATCGCCTACACCGCCGCACGTCGGCTGATCATGGAGGGCGCGACCCAGCCCAGCGGCTATACCGAGCCGATCCTGCACGCCCTGCGGCGGGCGAAGAAGGCCCGGCAGAGGGGCTGACGCTGGGCTTCCCCGCTCACATCAGGGCTGCCCGCGCCACGGCGCGCATCGCTGGGCTGATCTCGCCGTAGGCCCCGGGCGCGGACAGCATCCGGAGCCGTTCGGCCAGGATCTCCATCTGCGCGTCGATGGTGCCCGCATCCGATGCCCCGCCGAACATGCACCCGTCCCAGCGATCCTCACGATCGCGGTCCTCCCTGCTCGAGACGGCTGCGACCAGCCCAGGCAGATCCGCGAGAGTGAGTGCCGAGCCGTCGGCGATGGCCAGCAGCGCTGCGGCAGTCTCGAAGTGCGGCAGCGCCCTGCTCGTGTACGAGTACGAGCGCCTGTTGCCCATGGCGACGAAGTCGGTTACCGCGCTCGCCCCACGCGCCGGCTCCGTGAGCAGCTTCTTCCCCAGTGCGGTCACGATGACCTCGCCGCGCAGACGGCGCAGCATCCTGGCCTCCCGCACCAACGACACCAGCGCGTCGACATCAGCAGCCTTCCAGCCGAGGTCCCCTGCGAGATCTGCCGTGAACGCCGTCGGAAGCCAACCGCTCTCGGCGTCCTGCGCCACCCCGTCACCGACGCGGTGCAGCAGTGTGCGCACCGCTTCGGTGGCCGACAGAGCATCCGCTTGTGCGAGTGCGACGTTGTCGAGCATCCCGCCGTCTTCCAGGTGCGCGTGCAGCGCCAGTCTGCGCACCGGTGTCAGCCTGGAGAACAGCGACCGGATCAGCGACGAGGGGCGGATGCCGCGCTCGACCCCGTCGAGAGAGGATCTGCTGAAGTACGGCAGTACGATCCCATACTTGCGGGCGAGTTCCTCGTTCACCCGATCGATGCGGAACGGCGGCGCAGCCGTCTGCCACTCCGCGCTCGCAGGTTGCCCCAGAGCGGTCCCGCGTTCGGCATCCAGCACGGCCACGGACTGATCGCCCAGCGTTGCATCGTACGGGTACCCCTTCCGCATGACGGCCTCATGCGGGAACGACGGCAGATGCAGCCGACGCTCCTCCTCCGTCTGACGCGTGACCTGGCCATAGGGATCCCATCGGGCCTCCGGATACGCCCAGCGCTCCTCATCGCCCGACTCCATCTCTGACGGCGGCTCGTAGCCGACGCTCATCAGGTACGCCTCCGCAAGCCAGGAGCGCGGAGCATCCGACGGCAGCTCGAGCGTGCGGTCGTACTCGGGGTGATCCGCGACGGTCACGTCGACGCGCACCGCAGACGGGGTCCTCATGTGAGATCTGTAGTTCATGCCGGCAACGCTAAGAGCGGGTGCCGACGCCAGAGCCCGCCGATCACGGTGGCTGTGAAGAAGTCGCGGGTGAGCACCCGATGTGCAGAAGAGACACACCTGTTCCTGCACATCTCGACATTCCCGTGAGCTCTCCACACTTGCTGGAATCCCCTCTCCCCGAGGTCGGTGGCCCACTGCACGCTGGATGCTATGAGCTACGCCCACTATCGAAACGAAGATCGCGCATGCATACTGTAAGCATGCCGAACGTACTGATCCGGAACCTGGACCCCGAGGTGCACTCCGTGCTCACCGCACGGGCCGAGGCGCGCGGTCAGTCACTGCAGCAGTACCTCACCGAAGAACTTACGGAGCTCGCCGCGAAGCCGACCCTGGCCGAACTGTTCGCGGAGATAGAGGCTCGACCGCCACGGCCGAGGATCGACCCTCAGGACATCGTCCGCGCGATCCACGAGGGCAGGAAGGGCCGGTGATAGTCGCAGACGCGTCAGCGGTCATCGATCTCATCGCCGACATCGGGCGGAGGAACCCTCTGCGTGATCGACTGTCCGGCGACCGGCTGCTCGCGCCGGACTTTCTTCCCGTCGAGGTGGCATCCGGCCTGCGCGGCATGAATCTCGGTGGAAAGCTCGCCGACAGGGACCTCAGCGATGCCGTCAGCTTCCTCCGACTGCTCCGCGTGGATCTGCATCCGTCGCTCTCGCTGATACCGAGAGCCATGGCGCTCCGTCACAACTTCTCCGCCTACGACGCGAGTTACGTCGCTCTCGCCGAGACGTTCGGATGCCCGCTGCTCACCTATGACGAGCACCTCGCGAAGGCCGCGAAGAAGCACTGCGCGATCGAGGTCGTCTCGCCCTGAGCATCGGGCATCGAGCGCGCTGGCGGACGCCGATGCCTCACCACTGCGCGAGCAGCTCCTTCAGCCGCGAGGCCTCGTCGGCAGGCATCCCGTACGCGTGCTCGGGCGCCGGGTACTCCCGCGCCCGCACCTCGCGCGCATATTCCGAGACACCGGCCACAGACGCCGAACGCACCTCCGCGAACCGCTTGACGAACTTGGCCGCGGGCCCGTCGTAGATCCCCAGCAGGTCGTGCCACACCAGCACTTGGCCGTCGGCATCCGCCCCTGCGCCGATCCCGATCGTCGGGATCGTCAGCCGCTCCTGAAGAAGAGAGGTCACCTCGGAGGGGATCGCCTCGAGCACGATCAGCGAGCAGCCGGCATCCTGCAGCGCCAGCGCGTCGTCGATGACGGCCAGCGCGGCATCCGCTGTCCTGCCCTGCGCACGGTAGCCACCCAAAGCCGTGGCGCTCTGCGGAGTCAGGCCGACGTGCCCGACCACGGGGATGCCCGCGGCGACGATGGCCCGCGCGCGATCGACGGTCGTACCGCCGCGCTCGAGCTTGACCAGGTCGCAGCCGGCCTCCTTCACGAAGCGCTGTGCGGTCTGCACCGCCAGAGAGTCGGATGCCTCGTACGAGCCGAACGGCAGATCGCCGACCAGCAGTGCCCGCGTCAGCCCGCGCCGCACCGCGCGGGTGAGCATGAGCATCTCGTCCATGGTGACCGGCACCGTGGACGAATACCCCAGCACGGTCATGGCGGCGGAGTCGCCGACCAGCACCATGTCGACGCCGGCCTCGTCGGCGATCTGCGCGCTGGGGTGGTCGTAGGCGGTGACCATGACGATGGGCTCACCGGCATCTTTCTTCGCCGCCAGGTCGCCCAGGGTCAGCGGGCGGGGCACGCCCGCGACACTCATCCGACGGCCTCGGTCAGCAACTGGTCCACGGCGTCGTCGATCCTGATGATCTCGTTCGTCCGCGACACGTGCACGACGGTGGGCTCGTAGACGGTGAGGTCCTTCGCCGAGTACTCGCCGTAGGAGATGATGATGATCGTGTCGCCGGAGTGCACCAGGCGGGCGGCCGCGCCGTTGACCTGGATGGTGCCGGTGCCGCGCTCTCCCGCGATCGTGTACGTCTCGAAGCGCGAGCCGTTGTTCACGTCGACGACGCTCACCTGCTCGTGCTCGAGGATGTCGGAGGCGTCGAGCAGGTCGGCGTCGATGGTGATCGAGCCGACGTAGTTCAGGTCGCTTCCGGTGATGGTCGCGCGGTGGATCTTGGACTTCAGCATGGTGCGTCGCATCAGCGGGTTCCCTTCAGGACGTGGTTGTCGATGAGTCGTGCGGCGCCGACGCGAGCGGCGACCGCCAGCAGCGCATCGCCGTCGACGGTCTCGAGCGCGTGCAGATCGTCATTCGAGCGCAGCTCGAGATAGTCGGGGCGGATGCCGGCATCCGCGAGCACCTGCTCGGCGGCAGCGACGATGGTCGCGGCATCCCGCTCCCCCGCCTCGTACACGGATGCCGCCGCGTCGAGCGCCCGGTTCAGCGCGGTGGCCCGCTGACGGGCATCCGCGTCGAGGTAGACGTTGCGCGAGCTCATGGCCAGGCCGTCGGGCTCGCGCACGATGGGGCAGGCGTGGATGCGCACCGGCAGGTTCAGGTCGCGCACGACGCGGCGGATGACCAGCACCTGCTGCGCGTCCTTCTGCCCGAAGTACGCGTCGTCGGGTGCGACGATGCCGAACAGCTTGGTGACGACGGTGGCGACGCCGTCGAAGTGGAATGCGCCGCGGGAAGCACCGTCGAGCACGTCGGTGAGCCCTGCGACATGGATGCTGGTGGCGAAGCCGTCGGGGTAGATCTCGGCAGGCTCGGGGGCGAAGAGGATGTCGACGCCCTGCTTCTCGGCGAGCTCCGCGTCGCGGGCCTCGTCGCGCGGGTAGGCGTCCAGATCCTCGGCGGGCCCGAACTGGGTGGGGTTGACGAACAGCGAGACGATGACGAGGTCGTTCGCCTCGCGAGCGGCCTGCATGAGAGAGAGGTGCCCGGCGTGGAAGGCGCCCATGGTCGGCACGAGGCCGACGGTGCTTCCCTGCGCTCGGGATTCACGGACGGACTGTCGGATGCCGTCCACGGTGCGGATGATCTTCATGCGACTCTCCGTCTTCAATTCTGCGCTCGCGCGAGTGCGCGGGCGCCGTCGGCGAGCTGGTCGAACAGCGGGAGAAGCGCAGGGTTCTGCTGGGAGATCGCGTCGCGCTGGCGACGGACGGTCTGCTCGTCGCCGCGGGCAATGGGCCCGGTGAGCGCGTCGTGCGCACCCTTCGCGACCCAGTTCTCGACGGTGCGGGTGACGAGCGGGGCCAGCAGCTCACGGGCCTGGTCGGAGCGGATGCCGGCGGCGACGGCTGCCTGCTCGGCCGCATCCAGCACGACCAGCAGCAGGTTCGACGCGATGGACGCGGCGGCGTGGTAGCCCGCGCGGTGCGCGTCGTCGACGTGGAACGGGCGGGCGCCGAGGGCTTCGGCGAGGTGCACGGCTGTCTTCTCCGCCTCTGCGGTGCGGCCGGCGACGGCCGCTCCGATCCCGTGGAACACGTCAGGTGTCTCCCCGCCCGTGAAGGTCTGCAGCGGGTGGATGCTGAAGTCCACGTCGTCCAAGCCGGTGGCCCCGGAGACGTGGCCGAGCAGTCGAGCATGCGGGCGGGCTGTCAGCGCTGCGGCCGCGATCTCGGCATCCGGAACGCAGAGGAAGACGATGTCGGATGCCGGGACCTCTTCTTCCCGGTGCAGCGGTCCGGTGACCGCGAATCCGACGCTCTTCAGGGCGCGGGCGAGCACGCCGCCGAGACGGCCGGCACCGATGATGGTGACGGTCGTGTCGAAGGGTTCGGAGGGGGTTTTCATACCGGGTCGAGTATCCGCCCGACACCGATCTCACTCAAAATCTGAGATTACAGTGACAAGCCATTGATGTGAATAGACATGCAGAAAACATACAGACCATACTTATAACTCAGCATAATGATTTCTGGGATCCTTCGAATCCGACGGTGAGCTTCCCCGGTAGGTCTCGTAGGGACGCGGCGTCGACCCGCGAAAAGCCATGGACGATCACCAGCGCGGCAGCCACCTAGACGACAGGTGTCATGTCGACGGGTCGACTCACTCCACCAGCCATAACGGCCGCACCCCCGACTGCGACATTGCCAACGCCCACGGCCCGCTGCCCAGCTTGATGATCTGGCGTCGGACCCGATCCTCGTGCTTCAAGAAGAGCTCAGCCTGCTCCTGCGGTCTGAGGTCTCGCTTGGTCCCGATCCAGATCGAACGGATTCCGTACTCGCGGTATGCCTCGAGCTCCGCCGGACGAGTACGAATGCGCCGATCCCGTGTCACCACTATGAGCCCGAGGCGCCCGACGATCGGCATCCATTCCAGATCCAACGCACCGAGCGGCACCTCGGGGAGGTCTTCATGGCCCGGATGCAGCACGTCGTCGCGACCGATCTGTCGCAGAATCTTGGCCATTCCCAGCGCGTTCTCGTCGGCGAAGTACACCGGTGAGAATGCGCCGTTCATCACGCCGCCCGGTCGGTCCCCGCGATGAGTTCGAACCGAATGGCCTCGTCCACCTGCGCTGCGGACAAGTCGTACAGGTCGGCGAGCTCTTCGCGACTGCTGCCGGCGCGATAGCCCTCCGCGAGCACCTCGGTTCGCACATTCCTCACCGACGGCTGCCCGAAGGATCGGGACGGATTCATCAGGACGGCAGGCGTCCGCACATCGGGTCGGAAACTGCCCACCACCCCGCCGGAGTATTCGACGGCGTTCTGGAACCGCGCGGTCGCCGCACCGACCATGCTCTTCCCGTTACGCACGACGACGAGCTGAAGCGGACGCTCGAGTCCCACCTGTTCCTGAAGCACGCGAACGAGCTCACGCCCCTCCACATCCAGAAACGGCCGAGCCTGCGCCAGCGGGTACCGTCCGAACTCTTCGCGAAGCAGATCGATCGCCGGGCGCAGACGCTGCACCGATACATGCTTGCTGCGGAACTCGGCCAGCAGCCGCGCCTCAACCATCTCTCCCCATGTGACGGCCTCATCGCCCGTGGGCTGTTCCCTGAGGACCGGCTCGTAGAACCTCCCCGCACGGGTGTGTCCCTCCAGCCATCTGCGGGTCGTGCCCGAAGACAGGCCGACAAGGCGATCCACGTCCGTAAAGGAGTAGATCTTCCGATCGAGCATCGAGACCGCCATGCGTCCCATCATCGCATCGACCACCGTCATCCGACGGGCATGTGGATAACATGCCCGTCGATCTCGATGATTCCAGCTCTCAGCGCACAGCCTCGATCGCCTTCCAGAGCACCTCCCACGCGTACGGCCACGCGATGCGCTCCTGCTCCAGTCGTACATCGCCGTACTCGCGCAACAGGACGAACGTCGAACGTTCGTCATCCGTGAGCCGCGACAGCTCTCCGCGGAACGGCGTGGGCTCGTCCACCCACAGGTCGCGGAACTCCTCGAGAGTGCTCCGATTCATCAGCACGCTCTGCGCCTCCACCCCGGCCGCCCGCACACGGTTGAGGATCGCGAACCCGTGCGAGTCGAGGTCGCCCCAGTAGAGCACGGGCCGCGACATCACCCAGGCCAGCTGCGCGACGAGGTGGCCGATGTAGCCGCTGCCGTGGATCGCGACGACGCCCTCGGCATCCGGCAGCGCCAGCAGCGTCTCGAGGTTCTCCACGATGACCACGACCTCGAGCCGCTCGCCGAAGGGCAGCGCGGCGAGCTCGGCAAGGGGGGCGGCCAGGTCGCGAACGCCCGCCGGCCGCAGCGCAGGATCCAGGATGCTGATCCGCAGTCGCTCCGGCCCCGCCACCAGTCCCAGTCCATCGACACCCGTCACCGCGGTGACGAGCGCCTCGACGATCGAGCGGTGCCGTTCAAGCCACTTCGTGTGGATGCCGCGCACGGACACCTGCCGCACGCGCAGGCCCGACGCCGGATGCTGGATGAGCCAGACCGTCATGTCCTGCAGAATCCGGGCATCGGCGGCATCCAGCTGTGCGATCGCGCGCGAGTGCGTGCGCAGCGCGGCATCCGTCCTCGCGCGGGCGTCCGAACCCGCATGGGCAGCGCCCAGCACCGCATCCTGAAGCGTCCTGACCCGACGCACCCACGCCCGCCACTCACGGCTCTTCGCGGCGGCCGCGGCGACGGCGTCCGATCCCTCGACGCGGACCCGCACCGGCAGGCTCTGCCGACCGATCCGGGACCAGTTGCGCTCCTCCCACACTACGTGCACCGGCAGCTCGGCCTCGGCACGGCGCCAGGAGTGCGCCCAGGCGCGCGCCCCGTCCAGGTCAGCGAGCGCCTCCCGCTCCGTGGGCGGATGCAGCGGAACGTCCATCACGACCTCGACACCCGGATCCACCACCCACAGCCGTGCCGAGCGCTCATACATCCGGCGCGCCCGCGCGCCGAGATCCGCAGGAGACACCGTCATGAATCGCGCTCGATGACGACGTTGGCGAGCATCGACTGGTCCCTGGTGGGGTTGGACACGCTGGTGACCGCACCGACGTACGGCTCCAGGGTCTGCAGCAGCTTCTGCGGCGTGGCCAAGATCATGTGGAATCCGAACTCGCGGAAGATGTCCATGGCCATGCGCGTGTACTGCGCGTCGGCCTTGTCGAAGGCCTCGTCGAGCACGACGGTGCCGTACGAGGGCACGAGGTCATCCCGGTCTGCGAGCTGGAACCGCAGCGCGGCCGCCAGGCAGAAGATCACGAGCTTCTGCCGTTGCCCGCCCGACAGCCCCGCGCTGGAATCGTGAACGGCCACCACGCGCCCGGAGGCATCCTTCTCCTGCGCGAGGAAGGAGACGTGCTCGCGAGTGTCCAGCACGCGAGAGCGCCAGGCTCGGTCGGCACTGTCGCTGGAGTCCAGACGGTGCATCACTTTCGAGAGCACGGCGAAGCGCTGCTCGGCGCCGGCGAGATCCTCGTCCACCCAGTCGCCCTCGACGATGCGCTTGAGATCGTTCAGGAACTCGTCGACCTCGCCGCTGCGCCGCGTCTTGACCAAGATGTCCAGGAACCGCCCACGATCGTACGGGGAGCGCCCGAGCGACTCGTTGACCGGGTCGATGCGCTCGGCCACCCGGCGCGGAGCAGACAGCAGCTCGTCGCGCAGGTGGATGATCATGTCGCGGGAGCGGTCCTTCAGCAGCGCGAGGAACTGCGCCTCGTACTCCGGCAGTCCGCGTGCCAGGATGCCGTCACGGAGCGCACGGAAGCCCGCACGGTCCTCGATGGTCGGGGTGAGCTCGACGGATGCCGCTTCCCATGTGCCCACGAAGTGCGTCACACGGCCGACGAAATCGGCCTGCGCCTCGCGCGCACGCGCGTCGGCCTCCTGCACCTGGTCGTTCAGCCGACGCAGCACCCGGGCGCTGACCTCGTCGATGTTCGCCAGCGCGATCGAGCGGCGCACCTCCCGGAAGCGCCTCTCCAGCTCATCCGCGTCGGCTTCGTCGACCAGGGTGGTCGACTGGCCGTGCAGTTCGTCGATCAGGCCGCTGATGCGTCGCTGCTTCGCAGAGGCCAGTCGCGCTGCGACTTCGGCATCCGTGCGCTCCTGCCGCAGCCGGTCGGCCTCATGCCGCGCCTGCTGCTCCGCCTTGACGGCCTCGGCCATCTCGCTGTCGGGTGCGGTGCGGATGCGCAACTCCTCCTCCAGACCGGCCACCCGCCGGCCTGCGGACTCGATGTCGATACCCGCCCAAGTGACGCGCGCGATGTCGGCGAACACCTCACGACGCCTGATGACCGCGTCACGGGCTCCCTGCGCCTGCTCGAAGCGCCCGCGCGCTCCCTGCTCCGCCCGTTTCGCGGTGCCCAGAGCCGTGAGCAGATGCTCGAGCTTGTCGGCGTTGTCAGTTCCGAGCACCCATCGTCGACGGTCATCGACGCGGAACCGGTCGTTCTTCTCGTACCGGCGGCGGGAGCGCTTGAGCAGCCCTGTGATCGTCACGCCGCGTTCCACGTCATCGAGGTCGTCGGGGTCGTCAACGCAGGCGTAGTCGAACTCGTCGCTGAGGCGCCGGTTCAGATAGGCGGCGAACGGTCCGTCGGCGACGCGGACGCGGTGCACCACACTGCGTTCATCGCGGACCGGTGCGGGAGCGTCCACCTGCAGCGCCACCGCGTCGAGCACCAGCCGCGTCTCGAGATGGATGCCGTCGACGACGCGCCGCACGCGCGCCAGCAGGTTGTCACGCACGAGAAGCGCAGTCGAGACGGGAGACAGCACCCGCTCGATCGCCCCGTTCCATTCGGCGAATTCCCCGCGCACGTCGATCAGCTCCCCGGCGAACGGGAGCGCCTGCTCGGGCAGGTCGAGCCTGCTGACGATCGCGCGCCGAGCGGCGAGCAGGTCGGCCGGGATGTTGGTGCTCCGCCCCCGCAGTGCGTCGATCTCGCTCTGGAGTCTGCGCACCTCAGCCTGTGCCTGGGACAGTGCATCGTTGACGGCGAAGTCGATGGCATCCGGAGCCTGCTTCGCCACTTCGTCCTGCGCCGCGGCGACGAGCTCGTCGAGTTCTTCTGCGGATGACAGCATCGGCACGCCGACGCGCTCGAGTCGGTCTCCGAGCAGCGTGCGCGCCGCGGAGACCTCGTCGACACGAGAGCGCGCCTCCTCGATGCGCGCACGCAGGTGGTTCAGCTCGGCGCCGCCATGCTGGTCGAGGCGCTGCCCGGCCGCAAGATGCAGGCCCTCGGCCTCGTCGCTCGCGAGCCGTGCGGCGTCGGCCGCGCGTTGGGCGCGAGCATGCTCCTGCCTCGCATCGTGCAACTCGGTCTCGGCGAGCCGCAGCTTCCACTGCGCGGTGAACGGCAGGGCGCAGTCGCCCAGCCGCCTGGCGGCGCCCGCGTCGGCTTCGGCCGCGTCGAACCGCACGGCGGCCTCGTCGATGACACCCAGCGCTTCGGCCTGGTTGCGCAGATCCACGACATGGCTGTGCGACTCGTTGAGCTCGCGGAACTGGTCGACGGCGTTCTCGACTCGTTTGAAGGTGTTCGGAGTGTCGAGCATGAACGTGCGGAACAGCGCGTCGAGGCTGCCGAGGTTCTTGGCGGCCTGTGTCTTGTGCAGCAGGTTGAGAGCGTTGTCGCTGCCGATGCCCAGCAGACTGCGCATGCGCGTGTAGAACGGTCCGTGCGCCCCGGAGGTGGCGACGACCGGCTCCACCTCCGCCTTCAGCCGCCGCACGTCGAGGCCGTGCGCGGCGAACGGTGCGAGATCCGGCAGCGACACGTCGTGTCGGAGGATGATGCAGGTGTCCTTGAGGTCGGCAGGGTCGGTGGTCGTCCCCCTCAGGTGGAACAGGCGCACGAGCACGACCGGGTCGCTGTGGTCGTCGTCGAAGCGCAACAGGATGCCGCTCCAGGTGGCAGCCCTGCGCAGGTAGGTGCTCACGGCGCGGTCGTACGCGGCATCCGCTTCTTTACTCCACGCGCCGCGCACGTAGCTGACCTTGTTGCGGTCGCCGGTGCGGGACGAGCCGTCGAGCGCCGCGGCGTTGAACTTCAGCCACTTGTCGGGCGTGAGCACCACGGCGATCGCGTCGAGCAACGACGACTTGCCCGACCCGGAAGCGCCCGTGATCAGATGACCCTGGCGGGCGATGGGCACCACGTGGTGGCCGTGGAACGTGCCCCAGTTGAGCAGTTCGACGCGGCTCAGCCGCCACTGTCCGGGATGCCGGGGATCGATCGCCTCGAGTCCGTCCAGAAGCGTCATCCGACCGTCTCCTCGTCCAGAGAGGCCGCGCCGCCGGCATCCGCTCTCTGCGACCCCGTCGCGAGCCCGTTGTACACGGCCTGCAGCGCGTCCACCTGGTCGGCGTCGATCAGCATCCGCACCACCGGCGAGATCTCGGCACGGTCGTCGCCGATCGGATGCAGCACCCGCAGCTTGTTGACCATCTTCGACCAGGCCGCGTTGAGCCGTTTGCGGAAGTCGGCCTGGTCGCGGTCCGCCGTGCGGTACACGTCGAGGGTCTCATACAGCTCGTCCTGCCCGACGATCACGCGTCCGCGCCCCTCTTCATTCAGCAGCGTGTGGCGCAGGGCGAGCAGCATGGCGGTGTCGATGAAGGTCAGCGACTCCGACCGCACGGCACGCGGCACCTGTATCTCGGCCGACTCCGCGTTGCGGACGAAAGCGAACTCGCTGTCGCGGTCGAGCACCAGTTCGAGGAAGAGGTCGTTGAGCCGCGACCGGATGACGGTCTCATCGGCCAGCAGGGATGACCAGTTCTGCGGCGAGCGCGATCGCGACAGGTACGGCCCGCGCACGAGTTCCAGTAGCGCACGGCGAGAGCGCTCGTGCAGGGTGCCGGTGTCACCGCGCCAGAGCTCGTGCTCGGCATCGCGGTTCTCGACCTGCGGCTCATCGTCGGTCATGGGATCCTCTCGGTGAATCGGTGGGTCGCCACCAGCGCGGAACTGCGGATGCCGCGGGGCGTGGTCCATGCGAGACGCTCGGTTCCGTCTTCTACCCGCCCGTAGTCGCCTGCCAGGCTGAGCAGGCCGACGACGCTGGCGACGCCCTGCGATGCCGGATGCGCCTGCAGGACGTCGCCGACGGTGGGTTCCGGCATGCCCGTCAGGACGTCGTTGACGTTCGCGCTGAGTTCGGTGAAGTCGATCTCGGTCTCGCGTGCGAGGGCGCGGAGGACCTCCCAATCGACTGCCGCCGCCCCGTGCGTGACGATCTCGGTCGCGGCGTCGTACTCGGATGGGTCGTGAAGGTGCACGGCGCCGGCGCTGGAGATCACGACCGAGCTGAGCTCGAGGTCGATGCCGACGGACGCGTACGGCTTTGTGACCTGTGCGGCCGCGTGAGCCGTCGACATCGCGGTGAGCAGTTTGCCGCGCAGCACCCGGTCGCGCTGGTAGTCCTGCGACTGCACGTATCGTCGCAGGCCGCGTGCGAACACGGTGATGACGTCATGGATCTCGGCGGTGCGGGTCTTCAGCTCGTCGAGGAAGCTCCGAAGGCGCCGACGCTGGGTGATGGTGAGCTCCCGCGCGAAGTCGCGATCGAGCACCTGGCGGATGTCCTCCTCGAACGCCGTGCCCAGTGCGGGGTCGAGCACGAGCGACGAGAACGCGGAGAAGCTGCGGCCGGCATCCGAGTCGCCGATCAGGTCGACCCCGCGGAAGACCTCATCGAGCACGGCCCGCTGTGTGGCGTCGGATTCGAGGATGCTGGCGCGCAGCGTGGAGCTGAGCTCCTCGAACACGCCTCGCACCCGGGTGAAGTCGTCCGGAACCTCGGATGCCTGCGACAACAGCTCCCGCAGCCGCTCGACGGCACGCGGCCCGGTGAGCACATCGTCGGATTCCCCGCTCTCGATGGCCTCGATCTGAGCGACGATCCGGTCGCGCTCCGCACGCAGACGATCCAGGCGCCGGGCCGCCTGCGGATCGGTGTCGATGGCGAGCTGGGTGAGCTGCATCGACAGGCTGGCCAGGCGGGATTCCGTGGCCGCGTGCCGCGGAGACTCGCGAGCGTCGAGGAAGCGGAGTGCGGCCAGCGCGTCGACAGTCAGCTCGTAGGTCTCGCCGCGAACGCCCTCCGACGGGCGGCGGGCGATCAGCCCGGACGTGCGCCACGCCGTCAGGTAGCCACGGGCGCTCAGTGGCAGCTCATGCCCGTAGGAGCGGAGTTCATCGAGGTCGGAGTCGATCGCCTCGGCCAGTTCGTCGGCATCCACTCGCCGATCGTCACCGCCGAGGTGCTCCGCGAGGAGCGCGACCGCGAACGGCGCGTTGTCGGCGCGCAGCAGTCGCCACGCGTCGTCCTCATCGGCCCGGCGCAGCAGTCGCAGCGCGCGTGCTGTGGCTGACATCATTCACCTCCCCCGCCAGTGTGGCGGAAGTCACCGACATCAGGGGCGCTGGATGTCGATCTGAGATCTGACCAGCTCCCGCAGCGCCGGGAAGCTCCCCGTCACCGTGCGCCACAGCACATCCGTGTCGATGCGGTCGTAGTGGTGCACGATGAAGTCGCGCGTTCTCGCGGCGGCGCGCCACATGTCGTCCGAAAAGCGGCCCGCGTCGGCGGTGATGAGTTTCTTGGCAAGGTCACCGACTCGGTTCGCGAGCGCCTCGAACGCAAGCGCCAGCGCGTCGTCATCCGCGTAAGCCTCGGCTCCGCGAGCCGCCAGTGCCACCGCGGTGGCCAGCGTCGAGTCCAAGTCGGCCAACCATCGGTCGATGCGATCCTCCGCCCTCACAACGACACTGCTCCGTCGAGGATCTCCCGGTCGCGGTCCGCATCAAGGCTGCCGCTGGTGACCACCGAGACGGGCACGCCGAGGATCAGCTCGAGATCGAGTTCGAACTGCGCGATGTCGAACAGCGTCGCCTCGTCACCGGCATCCACCAGCAGATCCACGTCGCTTCCGGCGGCCTGATCTCCGCGGGCCACGGATCCGAACACGCGCACGCCGGAGAGGTGCGCGGCTGCGGCCAGACGATCGATCACCGGCTTGAGCTCGCTCAGCCGGTGGAGCCGCACGAAGCAGACGGTACTCGTCAGCTCCTGGTACTGCCGGTACGGCACGAGTGCGGCATCCGGTCGTCGATGGGCTCCGATCACGACGACCTCGAGATCGTCGTTCCGGCGGTAGTCGGCCAGCAGGCGGGTCAGCCCCGCGCGTGCTTCTGCAACTGGCATCACGTCCATGATCGCCTCCTTGTACATCAAAGTGTACAGCTGTGCACCGACGCTGCCCCGCGTCGTTCAGCGGATCGTCTGCAGGAACTCGTCCACCTCCCCCGCGGTCGGCGCCGTCGTCGGCCCGCGTCGGGTCACCTTGATCGCAGCCGCCGCGTTGGCGCGCCGGCAGGCGTCCGCCCAGGTCGAGCCGGCGGCGATGCCGGCCAGCAGCGCGCCCGTGTGCGTGTCGCCTGCGCCATTGGTGTCGACCGGGGTCTGCGGGAAGCCGGGCACGGACGTCGTCTCGCCATCGGCGTGCACCGTGCACCCCTCCGGCCCGTCGCGCACGATGGCCACGGCGCCCTCGCGCAGCAGCGGAGCCAGCGCGCGGGCATGCGCAGCGATGTCGTCCCCGGTCGTCCGCGCCCCGAGCACGCGCAGCAGGTCGGCCGACTCCTCGGCGTTGCCGGTGAACACGTCGGTGCGTGCCAGCATCCGATCCCGCACCGCCGCGGGCAGCGCGGCGAAGGCCGCCCCCGGGTCGAGCACCACGACGGCCGCATCGGGGAGCGACGGCAGCCAGGCCAGCAGAGGGCCGCGGGTCTGGTCGACGGCCAGCGAGTACCCGGTGACGCACACCAGATCGCCCGGCCGGACGGCTGCGGTCGCCAGCGAATCCACGGTGATGTCGCGATCGGCGCCGAGCGTCGTGACGAAGGTGCGCTCGGCCGTGGGCTCGATCATCACGACGCACACGCCGGTGTCGCGGGTGCGGATCGCAGGAGCGGATGCCGTGATCCCGGCGTCCGTGAGCGCGGAACGGATCAGGTCGCCGTTCGGACCGGTGCCGATGGCGCCGGCGTGCACACACTGCGCGCCGAGCCGCGCTGCCGCCAACAGCACCGTCACCGCACCACCCGGGTACTGCGCAGCGGATGCGGCCATCACGTTCTGCCCGCGGTCGGGCAGGCCCGGCACCTCCACGATCAGGTCGACGAGCGCCTGCCCGGTGTGGATCACCCGCGGCTCGGGTGCGAGCAGGCGACTAGTCCTCACGATCGATACGACCGAGTTCGAATCCCAGCGCCTCGAGGCACCGCCTCGCCGCGCTCGACTGAAATTCCCGTGATGACACGCGCAGCGCGGTTGCCACCACCTGCTTGACCGGGAACCTCTGCCCATGGACCAGCGCCCAGTGGGTCGTGATGCCTTCAGGCTTCGCGCCGAGAAGACGTGCTTCGATCTGTTCCCGCGTCACGCTGCGGCGACCGGTCTTCAGCTCGATCACGACTGATGCATCCGACTCGGCGACCAGCTCTGCATGCGGCTCCAGGTCGAAATCATCGACGACGCGCACGAACCACTCGAGCACTTCGACGAGGGCGGCACGCTTGTCTGCGGCGCCGAGCACGTCGACGAAGAAGGACGGGCGCGCCTCGAGCTTCCGCTCTGCGAGTGCGATGCCACCGATCGCGTTGAGCCGACGCCGCAGATCGTCACGCAGGTCACGGTCGTCGAACGGTGGGCGATTCATCAGCCACTGGAAGACCACCTCCACGCGCCCATCGCTGTAGACGACCAGTGGCCAGATGTCGTCGCGCACACCCCTCCGGTGCATGAGAAACGCTCCGATGTCCTTGGAGGTCCCGTAGGCGACGTCGCCGCCGAGCGAGCGCCAAGCCGTGAACAGCTCGATGATCCCGTGCACCGTCGCCGCCGGGAACCGCTCGGCGATCTGGGCCTCGAACTCCCGTTGCCGCTCTTCGGACTCGGACTCGTCGTCGACCTGCACATCGGCCTCAGCCGACATTCCGACCAGCCGCGCGAGTGCGTGCACATCCAGGAACTGCTCTGCCGATGCGCGACCCTGTCCGTCGAACTCGATGCCCTCTTCCGCCAGGACATCGCGCACGTCACGTTCCGCGTCGCCGGCAGTCCAGTGGAACCCGGGCGACACCGTCCCCGCAGCCTGCAGGACGCGCCATGCGTTGGGGACCGCATGAGCCGAGAGATACACACCCAGCGGCACCGGATGCGTGCCGATGAGAGCGGCGACCTGCCCGTAGCTCGTCCACCGTCCGGAGGGGATGGCTTCGAGCACGTCTGAGACGAGGGCCCAGCGGATGTCGTCAGCCCCCTCCGACTCATCCTCGCTCAGCGGGCCCTGCCAGTATCCGCAGATCAGCGCTGCCAACCTCTGTCCGCGCTCAAGGATCTGCGTGCGACCCCATACCGGCTGCGCGGCGATCTCGGCGTTGAGTGCGATGTTGCTGTCCGCCAGGAGCAGCCGCTTCTGCGCGAAGGGCGCATTGCTGAGTTCCGAGTTGTAGCCCGTGAGCGTCAGATTCGCCGCGACGTGGAGCAGCGCCTCATGCATGTCCTCGACCGTGGAGTAGTCGCCGACGTCGTCGCTGAGGGAGTTCTGCCAGCCGGGTGTGAGGGTCTGGGGCATGACGTGCTCGATGGATGCGGCGTCCAGCGATGCAGGCTCCTTGCCCGCGAGCAGTTGCTCCATCCATGAGAGCGCCAGCTTGCGCTGGTTGTACCGACCCGAGTAGTAGAACGGCTTGCTGACCAGGGCCTCCGCGATCTGCTTGTCGGAGGCGAAGAACTTGCGGCCCGTGGACAGGTAGGCGCGCAGCGAGCCGACCGGATCCTCGTCTGTGACATCCTGCGAAGCGCGGAGGAGGATGCGCGAGAGCGCGTTGGATGGGGCGTTCACGAGAAGGCGCCGCACGAGGAAGGACTCGAGCAGATGCAGCCCATCTCGCACGTCGTCGGAGGAGATGACCTGCGCGGATCGCCGCTCGAGCAGACGCAGCACCACGGGGTCCACTCCACTGTTCCCCCAGTTGCGGAGCCTGCGCAGAGCGAGTCTGACGCCGGGATCCGCCTCCCGTTCCGGATCATGGATCGTGGCCAGGAGCTCGGCGAGATCCGCGTAGCGGCGGATCTCCTGCTCGACGGCGTCCGCGTCCATCTTGCTCAGCCGCGCTTCCTGCAGCGCATAGACGTTGTTGAGCTTGGCCTCGGGGACGGACCAGGTGAGATCCATCCAGAACAGGGACTCAAGTTCCTCGGCGCTGAGGATCGACTGCATGGGGAGCCAGACTCCGGCGTAGACCTGCTCGCCACGGTCACCCAGCCGCATGAAGAGGTAGTTCCGCAGCAGATCCCCCTGGGTCAGCTTCATCCCGGTGTTGTTCAGCGATTCGAAGATCCGGTAGACGTTGTCGTCCTGCCCCGCGGTGATCGCGACGAAGACGAGACCGTCGAGCACTGCACTGGTGAGCTGTTCGACATCGTTCTCATCCTCCGGGTCATCGAACTCATGCACGCGATGACGGAAGTAGCGATAGGCCGAGACGAGTCCGGAGGTTTCGCTGGATGGCAGATGCCGGTCGATGATGCCGCGGAATGCATCCCGATCCGCCTGCGTGGGGAGCAGCTTGAGCCGAGCATCTCCTTGCTTGAACCGGTCGATCAGGAAGTTCTCATGCAGGCGCGCGAAGCCTGGCGAGTCGGTCCCCTCGGTCTCGGCGACGTGGTCGCGGATGGCGGCGATCAGGACCGACAGGGTCGTGAGACGCTGCTGTCCGTCGACGACGAGGAACTCGTTGCCGCCGGGGCCGATCATCCCGGTCGCGAGCACCAGCGATCCAGTGAAGTGAGATGCCGCCTTCTCCGTCTGCCTCGCCTCGACGACGGCGACGATGTCATCCCAGAGACGTGCATGCTGCTTCTCATGCCACGCGTACGTGCGCTGGTAGAGCGGCACGCGATACTGCTTCGAACCCTCCAACACCTGCTGAAGTCGGATCTCCTGGACATGCACCGCGAACCACGCACCCTTCGTCCGGTCACTCCGTCGTGAGGACCCTTCGTAGGATATCCAGAGCCGGATGTCAGCCGCAGTCGTGCGCGGGCGAGAGTTCGACTCTCGCGGACCGGCGGCAGCCGTCAGGCCCGGTCGTGCAAAGTGATGCGGTAGCCGTCCGGGTCGGCGAAGGTGAAGGTGCGGCCGAACGGACCGTCGATCGGTGCCGAGACGATCGTGTGCCCGTCGGCGACCAGCGCGTCGTGGATCTGCTGCACCTCGGTTGCATGCAGCCAGATCGCTGTGCCGACCCCAGGCACCGGAGCGGATGCCAGATCCGTACCCGGCACGATGTCGCGCAGCGCGAACGCGATCGGCTTCGTGTCGAAGACGACGGCCTGCGGCGGGCCGGCCGGCGAGCGGACCAGGCCGAGATAGTGCTCGTAGAACGCCTGCGAGGCAGCGAGATCGCTGGCCTGCAGCGAGATGAAGTCGGGTCCGGTGACGGGCATGATGTCCTCCTCAGTCGTGTCAGTTATCTGACATAGGCAACTGTATGTCAGAATACTGACATGAGTCAAGAGGGCATCGATCTGACGACGTCGCTGGGATACCTGTTGAAGGAGGCGTCCAGCGCGCTGCGCGTGGCGATGGAGGCCGCGCTGCGTCCGATGGAGCTGACGGTCACGCAGTACTCCTGCCTGGAGCTGCTGGCGCAGCGCCCCGGTCTGTCGAACTCCGAGCTCGCCCGGGGCGCGTTCGTGACCCGCCAGTCGATGAGCGTGCTGCTGCAGGCCATGGAGCACGACGGCTACGTGACCCGGGCCGCTGAGGCTCCCATCGGCAGGGCTCTTCCCACCCTGCTCACACCTCGAGGGAGTGAGGTGCTGCGCGCGGCGAGCGCCGCGGTGCGATCGGTGGAGAAGCGGATGCTGAGCGGCATGACCGCCGCGCAGCAGGCCGCCGCGCTGACGAGTCTGCGCAGCATGATCGCGGGGCTGCGGGACGAGGGGTAGTTCAGTCAGGATCTACCTCGCCACGAGTTGCGGCCATCACCCAGGACGCGATCGGCGGGAGTTGACGTTGCCGCGTTCTTCACACCACCGATTCGGGGCTGCGGACTCTCGCTATCCGCCCGCGGCCATGGCATGATCGCACCAACCAAAGCCCGGAGGTTGCAATGCCCACTGGATCGCTGCACGACCGCCTGATCTCGGCGTCCTTCGATAACGCCGGAAATCTGCTCAGTGTCTCAACCGAGGAGTGCCGATGCATGATCGGCACGAACCACGATGCCGACGGCACCGAGGTCGACGACTGGCAGGACCTGGAAGACGAGTCCGAATCACTGAGCGTGTACGACGCGGCAGACATCTGGCGCTCTCACGGCGAAGATCCCGACTACCGCTTCGGCTACAGCGACGACGAGCTGAGGTCCGCGGCGGAGGAAGGCTGATACGCCCCCACCAATCAGTTCGGCACCACCACGCACCGGTACCGCGCCCGGGTCAGCCCGACGTACAGCAGGTCGAACCAGTCCAGGCCCTCGCCGCGCACGAAGTCCATCGCATCGTCGCCGATGTCGGTGAGGATCACGGCCTCGGCGTCCAGGCCCTTGTACTTGAAGATCGAGCCCCAGCGCACCCGCCCCGCCGGCGCCTTCGGCCGTGCGGGAGCAGCCCGGGGAACCACCGCAGTCGCTGGCGCCTCGACAAGATCCACCCGCCCGAGGTCCACAGACGCAATGTCGTCCGTCACCCGAAGCCGGTCGCGCAGCCAGCGTTCCTCCTTGGTGAAGTTCTCCGCAGCCAGCAGCCGGCCGACCAGCGAACGGTGCCCTCCGAACGGGCTGAGGATCACGATGTCGTGCGCCTGGTGGTTCTCCAGCAGCTCGCGCAGCGCCTCGGCGAGAGCGTGCGACGCATCACCGGCACCCGAAACCCTCTTGATCTCGAGCGCCCCCTCGATCGTCGACGTCGTCCGGTGCCCTCGGTATCCGAACTTGCGCGACAGCAGCTCCTCGGCCGAGCGGGTCAGCCCGCTCACCTGCCGCAGTCCGCGACGCAGCCCGACGTGCACCAGGTCCGGGATGCGCTCACGCAGAATGCCGTACGGGTCGACGTGCGCGTCGGCGGGCCGCAGGATCTGCTGGTGCGAGTCGCCCGCGAAAGCCAGCTTGACATTCGCAATGGGCCCCGAAGCGAGCGCGAACAGCAGGTCGAGCACGGCGGGGAAGCCTGCGATGTCCTGGAACTCATCGACACAGATCGCGTCATAGGCGCCGATCGAGGGATCCGCCTGCACGGCTGCCAGGGCGAGGGCGGGCAGCTCTTCCCAGTACCACTCGCGTCCGGCATCCGCGGGGTTCTCGTCGAGTCCTGCCAGCCGCAGCATGAGCGAGTTGAGGTCAGCGACGACGATGTCGCGCTGGGCGCGGAGCATGTCGCGCAGTTCGTCGGCCATGAGCACGTTCCAGCAGACGACGAGGGTGCGGTGGCCGCCGCGCCAGCGCTTGGCGAGCTGCGCTATCAGGTAGCTCTTGCCGGTGCCGGCCGGGCCGTCGAAGTAGATGTGGTCGTTGCGCTCGATCATGTCGAGCACGCGGGCCTGGCTCTTGAGCAGGTGGCGCTCGTCGTCGAGGCGCTCGAGTTTGCGGTCGGCGAGGGTGCGTCCGCCGGCGAAGTCGCCCAGCAGAGCGGATGCTATCGCCTCGGTGTGCTCGGCGGTCATGACCGACGGATCGTGCTCGACGCTGTCGATGGCCGAGTACCAGCCGTCGTGCTCGTCGAGCAGGTGGCCCAACGCCTTGATCGGATGCTGCAGATCACCGCGCCACGCTAGTTCCCACTCGAAGAACTGCATGTCGCCCGGGGTGGCGTTGTGGAACTGGTGCCGCTCGAGCGACGTGAACCAGACCAGGCGCGCGATCGGCTCGCTGCCGGTGAGGATCTCCCGGTGCTTCAGGTAGCCGCGCAGGCTGCGGATACTGCCGTCCAGCTGCGCGAACGGGCTCTTGCCCGGGTTCGGCACGCGATCGAGCCGCCATTCGCCGTCCTTGTACTCCACGTACTCCGGGCTCTTCGCCTCGACCACGACGATCCCACGCCCAGGGACAAGCACGATGAAGTCGGCCTCACCCTGGAACTGCGCCGCGTGCCGCCGGATCTCCAGGCTGTGCAGCACGATCCAGTCGTCGGCGTCATGCGCCCCCGCGAACGCGTCGAAGATGCGCTTCTCAGACGTGTTGGCGCCGGCACGCGGGCGGGCGGGGATCATGCGGGTCATGGCCGGCGATACTACATACGGCCGTGGGTCTTGATCAGGTCAACCGCGATTGATTTTCCCGTATCCGACAGGGTCCACAACTTGGTTCTGCTTCCACCGACGGCGACCAGCAGGTCCGTGTCACGAAGGTACTGGGCGGCCCATCTGACGTCATACTGCCACGTGTAGAACAGGTCACCGGACGCCCGCAGATCATTCTCGTGCAGCTGCCAAATGCGTTGGCTGACCTGAACGATTGTGCCCTCGCCGCCCAGCTGCCTCAGAGCCTCCACGACCCAAATCCGCAGGTCTCCCCGTTCCGCCATGGCTTCAACCTAGCCGACACCTATCCCCGATGAGGAGCTTGCCGCGCGTGGCTCGCCAGGTCAGCTCGCAACACCTACCGCAGACGCATGCCATGCTGGCCTCATGATCCCTCGGTATAGCGTCGACATCGATCCGCGGCTCCCTTCCGAAGCGACATTCTGGATGCCAAACGTCGAGGAGCTCGCCGAGGAAGATCAGTTGGGCGACTTTCATGATGCGTGGCTCATCGAAACCGACCTCGATGAGGCCACCGTTGTGATAGCCGCCGAATTGGAAGCAGTGACATATGTAGACGGGCACTCCGCCAACGCGGAGGAGTTCGATGAGCTGGCGGATCAGATCGAGTTCGAGCAGCCCGACGTTCCCTCGGATGAGGCCCCGGACTTCTTCACGTCGACAGAAGCCTGGCCGGGGGTCGAAGGACTCGAGCTAGGTGTTGCAGGCATCTCCTATGCGCTGAATGCGATCGGTATCATCACTGCGGCGAGCTGCCGAGGACACGATGCGGAGCACCGTCGATGGTCCGAGTATCCCGTGGTGATCTTCGCCGGAGATAGACGACGTGCGCAGATCGTTCAGCGGTTGGCAATGCAAACAAGCTGCGGTTTCGAAGTAGGCGAGGACAGATCGCAATTTCTTACGTTGTACGCAGCCTCAGTCACTGGCCTCATGGCACTCGCCCAACAGATCATCGATCACGCTGACGAATTCGTCGCGCAGGATCCGAACCAAGCTCAGACGGCTCGAGGCAGATTATGACTGACTTGAAACTGACGTTCGACCCGATGACAATCGAACATCTCGGATTCAAGATGTACTCGCACCTGCCGAACGCTGTTGCCGAACTGATCGCGAACTCATACGACGCGGATGCCACTGAAGTCAGCGTGATCATTGCAGACGACGGACGCTCGATCTCCGTGAACGATAACGGCCACGGCATGTCAATCGACGAGATCCAGAACAACTATCTCCGCATAGGCCGGAACCGGCGCGCATCGGGCACGGGTGATCTCTCGGAGTCGGGGCGACGGAAAGTCGCCGGCAGAAAGGGGCTGGGCAAGCTCTCCGTTTTCGGAATCGGCAACACCATCGTCATCGAATCGAAAAGAGAGGGCTCAGCGCAATCGACCAAGGTCACCATGGTGTGGGATGACATCAGAGCTGCGGCCGATGCCGAGTACCGCCCAAACGTGGACATGCTCGACACAGACAGCGCCGCACACTTCACACGTATCCACGTCTCGGATCTGAGCAGGAAAAGCGAGATCAATCCCCAGCTACTCGCTGAACAGCTGTCCCGCCTGTTCAACTACGCCGACGACGACTTCCACCTCGACGTCCGTCGCGGAAGCGACCACATCACAGTAGACCGCCGCCTCCGCTACTCATCATTCGGAACGGAAGCAACGTGGGAAGTTCCCACAGACTTCCCGAAGTCGAGTAGCAACGCGGTCGGCTTCCTTGTCACGGGTGAGATCTTCGCGTCCAAGCGACCGTTGCCGCCACATCTTCGGGGCATCACGCTCTATGTCCGCGGGCGTATGGCGAACGAACCCGAGTTCTTCGGCGTACCGGACTCGTCGCAGGCGTACGCCTACTTGACTGGGTATCTTGACGCCGATGATCTGGATACTGTCACAGACGTCATCTCGACCGACCGCCGGTCAGTCAGCTGGGAATCCGAGTGGACTGCTGAGTTACAAGCGCACTTGGCCGCGATCGTCCGCGAGGCCGCGGCAAAGCGGCGTGCCCTGCGAGAGCGGGAGAACAAGAAGAAGGTTCAAACGGCCGCCGGCGTTGATATCGAAGCATGGACATCCTCGATCCAGGGCAGAGAATCTGCTGCGGTCAAGCGCGTACTCGAGACCCTGACGTCACCAGACAACGAGATCGAAGACGACGACCGCAAAGAGATCGTCGACAGCCTCCGCGAGATTGCTCCTGACTACGCCGACTTGCACTGGCGAGCACTGCACGAATCGATCCAGGAGGCGGCGGAGCAAGAGTACAAGTCCGGCAACTACCACCACGCAGTAGTCGAGGCAATAAAGCGTTACGTACGAGACGTCCGCTCAGCCTCCGGAGTCTCTGCCGATATGGACGAGCTGGCGGTACTTCAGAGCTCATTCTCGACGGGTGGAAGCGGTACGCCGCGAGTCGACGTAGTCGCTCCCTACATGAGCTTCAGTCTCTCACCCCGAACTCAGAAGAATATCCGTGACGCTCAAAAGACCCTTTCAGAAGCGGCCTGGACTGGCTTCCGAAACCTTATCCAACATGAGGGGGTCCGCGACCTGCTCCAGAGTGGCGTCTTCACTTACCAAGACTGCCTCGATGCGTTGAGCCTGATCTCACACCTGCGCCGTCGCGTAGGCGCCATTGAGTCAGCGACCACCGACACTTAGAGGAAGTCGAGCAGTAGCTCAGCAATCGCCCTCCCAAGCGGAATCGGAACCGCGTTGCCAATCTGCCGTGCGATTGCTGTCTTGGATCCAACGAACTTATGCTCAGGAGGAAAACCCTGGAGTACGGCTGCTTCGTAGTGAGTGATGGCACGGTCTTCGACGGGGTGGAGGTAGCGTCCCTTCTCCGGCTTGAAGAACTCCGTTCGAATCGTCACTGACGGCTTGTCCCAGGACAGACGGCCCATCACATCGGCAGAGCCCGTCGTGTGTTCGATCCAGCATTTCGGGAGCAAGTCGGGCCGCTTCCGCGCCAAGTCAAAGCGGTTCCCTCCCGGATCGATTTCCTTGAACCTGTCCTTCGAAAGCTGCGTGTACCTGCGCCCGAGATGCAAGTCCTTGCGAGTGAACGGACCGGCAAGCTCCTTGCCATCCACCTCAACATGGCGCTCCGACGGCAGATCGATCCCATCCGGCTTGGCAGGGACCTCTGCCTCTTCGAACGCATCTCGCACAGACCGATGTTTTCCGACATGGGTCGGCTCGGGCCACCCCGGGAACGGTAGCGTCCGCAGGTGCCCGATGATGACGGTGCGCTTCCGCGCCTGTGGCGCTCCATAATCAGCGGCGTTCAGCACACGATGTTGGAAGGTATAGTGCTGAAGCTGACCGCCCTCCTCCGTTTCTCTCTTGAAGAGTCCGTACTGCGGGGAGGAGGCAAACGCCGCGACGTTCTCCACCACGAAGTACTTCGGCTTGGCTTTAATGATCGTATCCATGTACTCGCGCCACAGGGCGTTCCGCTCGTCCTCCGCGTCACGCTTTCCGAGTGTGGAAAAGCCCTGGCAGGGCGGACCACCGACGATCAGATCGACCTGCGGTACTTGCTCCGTCTCGAGCCAGTCTTGAATGCTCCCAAAGAAGACGATGCCCTTGCCAAACGTAGCTTCGTAGGACGCTGCAGCAGCCGAGTCCCACTCGACCGCGCGCACAGTCCTGTAGCGGTCGGATGCAGCGTGAAACCCCGCAGTGAACCCTCCCGCCCCAGCGAAGAGATCAATCACTGTGATCTCCGTCGGCTGAACAGACTCACTTGAAACATTCGTGATCGCTGCATCCAGTTGGCGAACTTTACTCTCCACCCTGTACAACGTAGGTGCCTCCCTCCGCGTGTCCTAGCCGGCGCGCCGGCTAGGACAGTATCCGTCCTGTCGCCGGCCTCTCAACGCCTAGTTCCTGCCCTCGTCTACACCTCCAGATAGTCCCGAAGGCTCTGAGACCGGCTCGGATGCCTGAGCTTCTTCATCGTCTCGGCTTCAATCTGCCGAATACGTTCCCTCGTAACTCCAAAAGTGTCACCGATCTGCTCCAACGTCTTCGGCTGTCCATCGCCGAGGCCAAACCGCATGCGGATGACACTGGCCTCTCGCTCGCTGAAGGTGTCGAGAAGCTGCTCGAGCTGACGTTGCAACATCGTGAATTCCAACTGCGAATCGACAGGCACAGCCTCAACATCCTGAAGAATGTCCTCCAACGGGAGCCACAGCCATGTGCCGCTGGGCATCTCAACCGCCTGCGGCGCATCCAACGACAGCAACGGTCGGTCCGCACGCAATATGGTGCGAACTGCCTTGGTATCCACATCGATGGATGCCGCAGCTTCTGCCAGGCGCTCTGCACGGGTTCCGGTCGCTGCGTCCCATGCAGAGCGCAGCTTCGGGAGCTTCTCGATCACGTGCACGGGGAAGCGGATCAGTCGGCCCTTGTCCGCGACCGCACGAGTCACCGCCTGCCGGATCCACCATGTCGCATAAGTCGAGAATTTGTTCCCCTTGGCGTAGTCGAACTTCTGCACGGCGCGGATCAAGCCCAGATTTCCCTCCTGTATCAAGTCGATGAAATCAAGACCGTTGCCACGGTAGGAGCGCGCTATCGAAATCACGAGACGCAGGTTGGCGTTGACCATGTGCCGTTGTGCCAGAGCACCACGGCGGACGAGTGTGATGTAGTCACGCCTCTCCTCTCGAGAAGGTATTGCTGACGGCCGTGCGCTGAGTGCAGCCTCGGCGAGGACTCCGATCTCGATCGCCATCGAAAGCTCGACCTCCTCCGCTGCCGTGAGCAGCGGAGTGCGCCGGGCGAGAATTCCATAGTCGTCCAAGACGCTCCGCACACGGACATCCGCAACGTGAGGATCGGCGAGCGGTTCGTACGGGTCAGCACCAGAGATCACCGCCGAGTAGATCTCGAACTCTTCGCGGGCGTCGTCGTCCTCGCTTTCGGCCTCGATCTCGACTCGGTGTGGATCCTCGTCGGGCGACTCATCTCTCGCTGTGCGAACCGGCCGGACGTGGACCTGCCGATCGGACGCGCGCGCCCCAGTCGCAGCCGCCGCATCCTGAATCTTCAAAGACCGGGCCAGCGCGGCTTGCATCGCATTCAGTCGGTCGACGGTCGACGCGCCAAGCCGCTCCTTCCCCACGTGCGACTCCAGAAGCATGAAGATGCTGGTCTTGATGAAGTCGAACCTGTCGGAATCGTCTTCCAGCACGGCCTGATGCTCGGCATTGAGGTGCACGATTCCGACACGCGGCTCGAACATGAACAGCTGCCCCAAGGGCATTGATTTCCACGCGAAGGAGAGTGCAACGCTGCCGTCGTCCTTCACACCGACCGTCTGCTCCATCACGGTTCGAAGCGCTGCGGGGACACCCTCACCGATGGACGCCACAGGCTGCGCGCTCATCACTCGCTGCCGCGAGTCGGACCACACTTCCCGCGCATCGTCCCAGAAAGAACGGAGAGTGCGGCCGCCCGTCACGGCGCCTTCCAGCGCCTGCAGCGCAGCCGGCCTGAGCACGACTCCACGCTTCTCAGGGTTGATCGACACAGCATCCAGCACGTCGTCGTTGAGGTCCATCACTACCCGGCACAACTGCAGATCCGCGGGCAGATCATTGCGGAGCCCCAACCAGCCGCTCGACTGAAGAAGTCGATCGTTGCGATACACGTAGAGTCCCTGGCTCTCGCGCCTGCTCCGCCCCAACGGCTTCGCCGCGGCGTCCTCTACACCCGGCGGAAGAATCACGCACGACGCCGTTATCGATGCGCCCGACGGCAGTTCGGCCGCGAGGTCGACGGGATAGCCCGAAGCTCCCCAGCGAGTGAACCCGAACGGATCGATCGGCTTCACCTTGCGCGGTGCGCCGGTCTGCGAAGTGTCCTCGTCCATTTCGTCGAGCGTGATCGTCAGCCGACCATCGGCGACGAGCCTGTGGAAGGTCAGGCCGAGTTCATCCCGGACTTGGAGGATCATCGACTCGACCCACCGGCGGCGATCCTGAACCGCAGTCGCGACAGATACCGCCTCAAGATGCGTCCACTCCACAACAGTCCCGGAATCGCTATCGAACCCGCGACGTCTCATCAGCACGTTGGCTGTCTCACTGTCGAATGCATCGGCCACGATGCCGTTCCCGGCCTGCTGTCTGTCGAGTCGCATTGCCGCGGCCGGGGAGAATCCGGTAGCCGAACACACAGTGAGAATCTGCGCCTGGCTGAACGACGCACCTTTGAGCCCCACGCCGAAATGTCCGAGCGAGGATTCGTCGTAGTCGTGCTTCCTCCCCAAGGACATTGCCGATTCCAGTTGCTCGGCTGTCATCCCGCATCCGTCGTCGATGATCCGGATGGCGCGCACAGTCGAGTGCTTTGTGACGAATCGGATGCCCACCTCACTCGCGCCGGCGTCGATGCTGTTGTCGATCAGATCGGCGAGCGCGGACGACAGCGTGTGCCCGCGGCCGATCGCATCAAGGATCGACGCATCCGGGCGCAGCTCTACTGATCGCAATGCCTGAGTCGGCATGTGTTCGTCAACGAACTCGCTCATGCCTGTGATGGTAGCGAGGACCATCGACATGGTGGTCGCCGCGGACTTCCTCGCCCGCCGTCGGGTCCATGCGATAGAAATGAACTACCCCCGGCCTGAGGGACCGCGACCACTGTGCGCGTGGGCCGCAAGAGTAGTGGAGTCGCTGTGCCCAAGAAGAAGCTCATCGAGATCTCACTGCCGCTTGAAGCGATCAACGCCCAGTCGGCGCAGGAGGAGTCGATCCGCTATGGGCGCCCATCGACGCTGCACCTCTGGTGGGCGCGTCGGTCCCTCGCGACAGCCCGCGCCGTGACTCTACTCGTAGACGATCCGGGCGAGAACGCCGACGAGTACCGCATGGAAGCCGAGGCGCAGAACCGTAACGGGCACCTGTACCCGAAAGTGGAGCTGGACGACGACACCGAGGCGAATGTCATCGCGTGGATCTGGGCGCACACCCTCGAGGCTCGTACTTCAGTTCTAGAGAGAAGGCTGAGCTGGATACCTGGGATCAGTAGTTGACCGCTGCAATACGCGACGAGACCGCGCGACAGGAGAGGGAGATGCGTGACAATGACGAACGCCGATGAGCAACCCACTTATTTGGACCCGCGCGCGATCGAGGAGTACTTCAGGCTGGGAGTGAAGACCGCATTCGTCCTTCGCCCCGACCCACCAGTCCGTATGGAGATCGACCCCGGCCACGAGACGATCGAGCTCACGACGCCGGCATCCGGCTCCGACCCCGAGGTCACGTCCTTCGAGCACCTCGCCTTCACCAGGTTCAGGGCGGAAGGGCAGGAGTGGTTCCGGCTCACGGTCAACGCAACCGACATGCACTACGAGGCGTACGTGCTCGTCGCCTCAGTCGCCGACCAGCTGCGCGCAGGCACCTCCTTCCGCCATGCCGTTTCAGAGGCCGTGTTCACGCTCAAAGACCTGCTCGCCAGCAGACGACGCCTGACCGAGGAGAAGGAGCTCGGGCTCATCGGCGAGCTGCTCGTCCTCTCACACGTGCTCGTCGCGGAAGGGGAAGCCGCAGCGATGGCAGCGTGGTTGGGCCCTCTCGCCGAGGAGCACGACTTCGCATTCGCCGAGTTCGATGCCGAGATCAAGACGACGAAGTCCGAATCGCGGACGCATCTGATCGGTTCGGACACGCAGCTCGAGGCTTCTCCCGGACGTCCGCTGTATCTCGTCTCGATCCAGTTGACGCGCGCCGGCAACGCCAACCAAGGATTCGGGTTGCCGACCCTTGTCGACGACATCCGCAACCGACTGGATCAGACGCTCCGCACTTTCGATTCGGCGCTTGAGGGTCTCGGCTGGCACAACGCGGACAAGGACCTCTATCGGAGCCGCTTCATGCACAGGAACGCTCCACGCGCGTTCTTCGTCGATGACGAGTTCCCCGCCATCACCTCGAGCCGACTCGATCAGGTGGTACCGAACCGCCCGTATGTCAGTGGTGTCACCTACCGTGTGAATGTCGCCGATCTCGCGCATGCAGCGATCAGCTCACCCCTTCACGACTTTTGCGAGGTACCCGAATGACCGATACCGTCGACAGCCGCATCGCCTCCTCCACGCGCAAGATCCTCAATCAGATCCGTGACACGGGCCCCGAGGAGCTCGTCTTCCTGATCGGCAACGACCTGCGCAAGACGGAACTGAAGCCGACCGAAGCCGAAGTCATCGCATCCACGACAGTGCCGGAGTTGAACGATCCCACACGTCGTGCAATGCACATGGCACTCGCAGTCTGGGATGCGGCCTCAGCTCCGGATTGGGCGAACAACACCCAACCGGCGACCCCCGATCGTCGCGAGCGGATCTACGAGCTGCTAGAGATCTCCACGCCGGCGCGTGAGGCGCTCGATGCCGCGTTCCCCAGCGCGTCTCAGATGGATGCGATGATCGTCGATCCGAACCACTGGACTCCCTGGTACTCCCAAGATCGTCGCGGTTCTCATGACTTCTACTGGCGCGCATATCGCGGAGTGCTCGAAGGCAAAGGCTGGGATGTCGACGCGCTTACGACACTCGACCGCTCGACTACCGAAATCGTCCAGCGACTAGCCGACCCCAGCGCTTCGAAGGGCTATCAGACCAAGGGGCTCGTCGTCGGGCACGTCCAGAGCGGGAAAACCGCCAACTTCACAGGTATCGTCGCCAAGGCCATCGATGCCGGCTACCGCCTGATCATCGTCCTGACCGGCACAATCGAACTGCTCCGCGGGCAGACACAACGACGCCTGGACATGGAGCTCGTGGGCGAGGAGAACATTCTCGACGGAGTCGATCCGACGAATGCCGACGCGATCCGTGGCATCGATTACATCGGCACGAACGACTCCGACTGGTATGCCGGCAAGTTCCTCAAGCACGGCCAGGACGTCCATTCACTGCCCGAAGTGCCTTCGATCAAACGGCTCACGACGGCCGACAGGGACTACCGGAAGCTCCGGCTGGGCAAAGATGTGCTCGACTTCCGTCGCACAGGAGAGCTTCACGACACGGGAAAGCCCGTCTACGCGCCGGAGAACATCTACTCGGTCGACGCCCGTATCGCGGTGATGAAGAAGAACACCGCGTCGCTGAGGAACCTGCTTCATGACTTGCAGAACATTCGCGCCGACGGCAAGGAGATCCCTGCGCTCATCATCGATGACGAGGCTGACCAGGCGTCCGTCAACACCGTCAACCCACGGTCGAAGAAGGAAGTCGCGGCAGAGGCGAAGCGCCGCTCGACAATCAACAAGCTGATCGCGCAACTCCTCCAAGAACTGCCCCGCGCACAGTACGTCGGATACACGGCGACACCGTTCGCCAACGTGTTCATCTCACCAGACGACTCCGAGGACATCTTCCCCAAAGACTTCCTCGTCAGCCTGGAACCGTCGAAGCAGTACATGGGGGGTCGCTACTTCCATGATCTGGGTAGGGTGGACGACGACGACAAGGGTGACCCCGCGTACTCGAACGAAGCAGCGTTCGTGCGTAATCTCGAGGCCGACGGGGATACCGACCCCGACGCTGAGGAGACGGAGATCCAGTCAGCGCTCGACGCATTCATCCTAAGCGGCGCGATCAAGAAGTGGCGTGAGTCGATCAGCGGCGAGTACACCTATCGTCACCACACGATGCTCGTGCACGAGTCCGTGCGCACGGCGGAGCAGGCCGACCTCGCGGAACGTTTCCGCGAGGTGTGGAGGACAGCCGGCTACAGCAGTCCTGCTTGTCTCACACGACTGCGCGAGATGTATGAGGAGGACTTCGTCGCCGTGCACGATTCCCGTGACGGCTGGGCGGATCTTCCAATGCCCGATGACTTCGACGATCTGAAGCCCTGGATCGGCGAGGCCGTCGATGCCATCACGGCCGACGTCGACCCTGTCGTCGTCGTGAACGGCACCAAGGACAGCGACTACAACGCCATGGATTTCCAGCTGCGCCCGTACTGGCGGATCATGGTCGGAGGCGCGAAACTCAGCCGCGGGTTCACTGTCGAAGGCCTCACAGTCTCGTACTACCGACGACGCGCAACCGCAGCGGACACACTGATGCAGATGGGTAGATGGTTCGGATACCGCCCCGGGTACGGTGACCTGGTTCGGCTGTACATCGCTCGCAACATCGTCGATAGTCGCGGAAAGTCCTACGACCTGTACGACGCCTTCACGTCGATCATCGAGGACGAGGAGGAGTTCCGCGCACAGCTGCGCAAGTTCGCGGAGATTCAGGAGGATGGACGCCCTGCCGTTCGTCCCATCCACGTGCCTCCACTGGTGTTCCAGCAGTTCCCGTGGCTGCGTCCAACCGGAACCAATAAGATGTACAACGCCGTGCTGAAATATGAGGGCGACGGCGGGACTGTGAAGGATTTCAACGGCCACGACCGCCGTGAGGACGGTTCCCGGAACCAGAAGCATTTCGCCGCGATCAAGCCCCTTCTTGCAGACTTGTCAGAGCCGCAGGCGTTCAAGGGTGTCAACGGCACGTCGTTCAACGCACGCACGGGCAAGGTCTCGACGGAGGCTGTATTGGCCGCTCTGCGGGAGATCACGCTGTACTCGCCGGATCAGTTGAACCCGACGATCCACATGATCGAGAAGGCCGAGCAGGAAGGAACGCTCAAGGACTGGGCTGTGGTCGTCCCGGAATTGGGGAGCGACTACCAACGAGTCGTCGACGGCACAAAGATCTCCTTGGCCGAGCGTCAGCGCCGCAAGGACCGGCCGGGCTTCGCCGGTAGCGAGCGCCGCCATCGTGCGACGCTGGAAGTCATTGCCCAGAAAGCCGATCGCACGGTGGATGCCGGCGAGAATGCGGACGATCTCGCAACCGATACACGTGGAGCGCTCCTCCTGACTTTCACATACGATCCAGAGCTCACCGCCGATGAGGTCGCCGAGGGGCGCGCCGACGCATCGCGCATCAAGCGCAGCGCCTGGCCTGCTGAGATGCCGTCGGCCGACGTCGCCACGCTGCTCTCACTTGCGATGCCGTACAAGTCCGCGCCACGTGGCCGTATTGGATTCGGTGTGCGGCGCGAGGATGATCCCGACGTCGCCATCGTCGACGCCGACTGACGTTATGGGTGTGACCATGTAGGTATGCCCTCAGCAATGGAGTCCTGGGCGTCCAGCCCAGGCGTCGCGAAGTCGATGCGTTCCAATCGACGTCGCGACACCACGCCCGAGCTCGCGCTGCGGAAGCTGCTGCACGCTCAGGGCTACCGGTACCGCGTCGACTACGCACCACTGCAGACGCAACGACGCCGTCGAGCCGACATCGTGTTCACCAGGTGGCACCTCGCCGTGTTCGTAGATGGCTGCTTCTGGCACGGGTGCCCGCTCCACGCGACTCATCCCGTCACGAACCGCGAGTACTGGGACACGAAGCTCGCGCGGAACATCGCACGTGATGCCGAGACCACGGCGATGTTAGAGGAAGCCGGCTGGGCCGTCCTCCGGTTCTGGGAGCACACATCGGCAGAAGACGCTGCGCGATGCATCAGGCGAGAGCTCGAACTGATGCGATCATCCGACGATGTTGGGAGAATGGTCCACGATGATGAGCACACTGAACCTGTTCGATGACCCCGAGGACTCTGCGAGCATCCCATCGAAGCCCCAGCCGATGCACGAGGCTCAGCGGAACGAGATCCGAGGGCTCTTCGCAACGCTCGGGCTGTCTACCGCACGCGAGCAATTCCATTTGGTCGAGGAGCTCATCGGGGTCCGGCTGAAGGCCGTCGCCGAGCTGACCATGTCAGATGCGCAACGGCTGATCCTACGCCTGCGAGGTCGAGCCGCCATCCACGGTCGATCGAACACCGGAAACTCTTGGGCCGACCGCGACGAGGACACCTGGATCGACAGGCTGTAGTCTCCCGACATGCCCGATCGAGACCTGAACGAGCGCGTGACACGTTACTTTCCATACCTTGCTATCGAACTTCGTCTGGCAGGCATGGTGGATGCGGCGGACCGCATCGACGCCACGCCCTCCGTGCGTCCTCGACCGCTGCCGGTCGACTTGAAGAACATCCTGCAGTCAGGGATCCAAGCTAACGTCGGGATGGCTTTCACCGTCGAACGAGAGCGTCGCATCCTCGAACTCCTGGAGCGTCATAAGCTGCTCGATTTCGATGGAGACGCGCTCGACGCAATCGACGAACTGATCATGCTCCACGAATGGGTAGTCAGGGACGTCCCGAACGCCTTTGGAGAGGGCCCCGGCGTCGATCGTGCTCGATACGATCAGCTATTCGAGCATTTTCACTCTTCCGTCGGTGCATCCGCATTGCTGTACGTTCTGGAATCGCCACGGCCGGCGGCTGCCGCATAGGCAGACCGCTTATGCCGCCTGTTCGTAATTCGGTAGGAACGTTGAGCCCCGGTTCCTGGTGTCGGAAGCCCCTCCTACGATCTGAGCCAACCATCGTGGGGCGATAGGAGATCACCATGAGCACTGTCGAATCGGCAAAGAACCAGGACCCGACGCTCTACTGCGCGTACTTCGGTGGTCCACGAGACGGCTTCAAGACCGGCGACCTGCCCGCACCGATGTCAGGCAAAAATCTGACCGGCATGATCTCCAAACTGCCGCTCAGTGAGCCCTACTTCTACAGCCTCTACGCCGTGTACAAGTGCACGAGTGAGACCCAGATCGACGGGTTCTGGGAGTTCCACTTCATCGGCATGGAAGGCCCCGAGGGCGAGCAGTTGGTCGCCACACACAAACCTGACGTAGAGGTGCGGCGTGCCCACGATGCCGAGAAGGCGCTCAGCGACGAGTAATCCGCGATCACGGCTCGAACAGTGACGCGGCACTGACAGACGCGCAGACCACGCGACTCTCCGACCCTGCTACCGTGCATCCCATGCCCTCCCCCGCAACTCTCGCCGCGCTCCGAGCCTTCGTCGCCGAGCGTGAATGGGACCAGTTCCACTCGCCCGAGAACCTCGCCAAGAGCATCTCGATCGAGGCCGCCGAGCTGCTGGAGCTGTACCAGTGGGGCCAGACGCCGAACCAGGAGCGGGTGGAGGAAGAGCTCGCCGATGTGCTCACCTACTGCATCCATCTGGCGAACAGGATCGGCGTCGACATCGACGAGATCATCCTCAGCAAGCTCGAGAAGACCCGCGCCAAGTACCCTGTCGAGCTCGCGAAAGGACGGATGGTCAAGTACACGGAGCTGGAGCCATGAGCGTCAGCATCCAGCGCATCCCGTTCGACAAGAATCGCGTCGATGACTGGGCCAAGCACAACCAGCCCCTCACCAACTGGCCCGTCGTCTACGTGCTCGACGGCGAAAGCCGGAACAAGAAGCTCTATGTCGGCGAGACGACCGGCACGCAGAAGCGCATGCGCCAGCACCTCGCAAACCCGACCAAGAAGGGCCTCACCGACATCCGCGTCGTGATCGACGAGCACTACAACAAGTCGGTCTGCCTCGACCTGGAATCGCACCTGATCCGCTGGTTCCACGGCGACGGCCAGTACGAGCTGCGGGGCGGCAACGACGGCCTCACCGACGCCCGCTACTACGACCGCGAGCTGTACCGCGAGTCCTTCCGCGAGGTGTTCGAGGCGCTGCGCGCCGAGGGTCTGTTCAGCCGCAGCATCCCGCAGATCGAGAACAGCGATCTGTTCAAGCTCTCGCCGTTCAAGGCGCTCACCGACGATCAGGCCATCGCCGTCGAGGACATCGTCGACGGCCTGCTGAAAGACCTGCGCGACCCGACGCGCACCTCCACTCTCGTCGTCGAAGGCGCACCCGGCACCGGCAAGACGATCATCGCGATCTTCCTCATGAAGCTGCTCGCCGACATCCGCGACTTCACCGATCACGACGACGTCGAGCCCGACTCGATGTTCGCGGAGTTCTTCACGCCCGAGAACGCCGACGCGCTCAAGGACCTGCGCATGGCGCTGGTCATCCCGCAGCAGTCGCTGCGCCTGTCGGTCAAGAAAGTATTCCGGAAGACCCCGAAGCTCGACCCGTCGATGGTGCTGACCCCGTTCCAGGTGGGGGAATCGGATGCCGGATTCGACCTGATCCTGGTCGACGAGACCCACCGGCTCAACCAGCGCGCGAACCAGGCATCCGGCGTGCAGAACAAGAAGTTCGGCCTCATCAACCAGGCGCTGTTCGGCGCCGACAACCCGACCTACACGCAGCTCGACTGGATCAAGGCCCGCAGCCGCCACCAGTTGCTGCTGCTCGACGGCGAGCAGACCGTGCGTCCGCACGACCTCTCGCCAGCCACCCTGGGTGCCGAACTGACCGCGGCGAAGAACACTCACCGGCACTACCCGCTCACCACTCAGATGCGGGTGCGGGCCGGCGCCGACTATGTCGAGTACATCCGGATGCTGCTGCGCGGCGCACCCGTGCAGCGCCCCGATCTCGGCGACTACGACCTGCGGTTCTTCGACGACCTCGGCAAGATGCGGCAGGCCATTCGCACCCGAGACCGCGAAGTCGGGCTGTCGAGGCTGGTGGCCGGATACGCGTGGGACTGGGTGTCGAAGAAGGATCCGGCATTCTTCGACATCGAGATCGACGGCGAGCGGATGCGGTGGAACAGCACCGACAAGGACTGGATCAACTCCCCGGGCTCCCTGGACGAGGTTGGTTCGATCCGCACCGTGCAGGGCTACGACCTCAACTACGCCGGCGTGATCATCGGCCCCGACCTGCGCCTGTCCTCCGACGGCGAGATCGTCGCCGACCGCGATGCGTACCGCGACAAGAAGGGCAAGGAGAACACCGGGCACCTGAAGGATGCCTTCACTGATGCCGACCTGCTGGTGTTCATCCACAACATCTACGGCGTGCTGCTCACCCGCGGGATGCGGGGGACGTACGTGTACGTGTGCGATCCGCGGCTGCGGGAGCGGATGCGAGGGCTGCTGGCCTGAGCGGCCTGACGGTGTCCGCGTTGACGTACACCCGTCGCTATGTCAGAATATTCGTACGGCGTCATGGATGTCTGAGTTCTCGTACGCATAAGCACAGGAGGGAGCTCCCCGTGCTGGTGAACGTCTCACGCGATTGGGCGAACATCGTCCGCGATCGCCGCTTGGAGCTCGGTCTGACCCAGGCCGACCTCGGACAACGGGTCGGACGCGCCCGCCAATGGGTGGTGCGATTCGAATCCGGCCACGCCGGAAGCGCGAGCGTCGACAGCCTGATGGCGGTACTCAATGCACTCGATCTGTACGCCGCGGTCGATATCGCAGAAGACGACGTCGATCCGGATCCGATGTTCATGGATGTCGTCGACCCATGGGAGCCGCCGAAGGCACAGCCATGAAGCTCACCGCCTACCTCAGCGGACAACGCATCGGTTGGTTCACGCAGCAGGACGGCGGCGACGTCGCGCTCGAGTTCGATCCAGCATGGCAGCGTGATGCCGGACGCCTCGAGCTGTCACTGTCGCTGCCGAAGAGCCGACGCCGGCATTCCGGTGACGCACCCGGGAACTTCCTCTGGAATCTTCTCCCCGACAACTCCGAAGTGCTGGAACGTTGGGGACGCTCATTCGGCGTCTCCCCGCGCAACCCGATGCGCTTGCTTGCGAACGTCGGGTCGGACGCGGCCGGCGCCGTGCAGCTCGTCGACTCGACCCAGTGGGATGGTCCGGAACTCGACGGGCAGGGCGACGTCGATTGGGTTGACGACACCGTCATCGCATCGCATCTGCGCGCACTGCGAGCCGATCCCTCCGCGTGGGTGGCGTCAGAACATGAGGGTGGCTACTTCTCGCTCTCGGGAGCCCAGTCGAAGTTCACCCTCGTCCGCGGCCCGGACGCGTGGGGATTTGCGAATGGTCGAGCCGCGTCGACGCATATCGTCAAACCGGGCGTGGCGGGACTCCGCCGCGGTGATCTGAACGAGCACCTGACGATGCGTGCGGCACACCACCTCAAGATCGATGTCGCGCGCAGCCGAATCGTGCATTTCGAAGACGAGAGCGCCATCGTCGTCGAGCGTTTCGACCGGTATCGGCAACACGGCGAACCGGCGGCGGATTCGGCGATCGTCCGCAGACACCAAGAGGACTTCGCCCAAGCGACGGGCACGCATCCGACCGCGAAGTATCAGAACGAGGGCGGTCCGGGCATCGCCGCGATCTCCAGGCTCATCCTCGACTCCTTCGGTCCTGCCGCCCCCATGGAGGCGCTGAAGTTCTTCGACGCGACGATCTTCAACTGGGCCGCGCTCGGCACCGACGCCCACGCGAAGAACTATGCAGTGCTGTCCTCGACGACTCGAACGGGATGGCCTCGCCTCGCGCCTCTGTACGATCTCGGCTCGGCACTGGCATACCCCGAGATCAACAGCCGCAACGCAAAGCTCGCGATGTCGTTCGACGGCCACTACCGCACCTTCGAGATAGAGCCTCGACACATCGTGCGCGAGGCGAGCGTCTTCAACGATGTTCTGGGGCGGGGAGCCACGGAAGACTGGGTGCACTCGCGCGCACGGACATACGTCGACGGGTTGCCGGACGCGCTGAGCCTTGCGGCTGAGGAGGCTTCGCTCGACGGGGAGGAGCGACGCTTCGCCGCTACTCTCATCGAGCGAGCAAGCGAGCGCACTCAGCAGCTGAAGCGCCAGCTCGAGCAGCGACCGTGAACTGCCGCGCCCTTCTCGACTCGCCCTGACCTACGCCGCCGGCTGAGAGCAGCTCGGGCTACCGCCCGATCCCCCGCATCATCACCCGCACTGTCTGCTCGATCCGCTGCGCCGCCAGCGGCTTTCCGAGCATCGCCGCGTAGCTGGCGATGGCGACGAACTGGTCGGCGATGACCTCGGCCTCGACATCCGCTCTCACGTCACCGGCATCCACCGCCGTACGCAGACGGCGCAGCACCCAGTCGCGGATGGGCGCCGCCAGGCGCTCGTTCAGGCGGGTGCCGAGTTCGGCATCCGTCGCCGTCACGGCGATCAGGGCGCGGGCGACAGCCGAGCCCTCGGGGTGCGACAGCGACGACGACACGGCAGTGAACCACGCGCGCAGGTCAGCGGCAAGGTCGTCTGTGAAGGGAACCTCGATGTCTCCGCCGGGCAGCGAGCCCTCGAGCAGGGCCTCACCGAGGATCGCTGCCTTCGACGGCCACCATCGGTAGATCGTCTGCTTGGCGACACCGGCATCCGCCGCCAGGCCCTCGATCGTCACCGCGGCAAAACCCTCCGCGGCGAGCGCGGAGCGCATGGACGACAGCACAGCCTGGCGGGCTTTCTCACTGCGGGGGCGGGGCACGGATCAAGGATACCGAGCGTGACGAAAAATAACTGGACGATGCGTTGCGTTATACGTAAAGTGGAACCACCCGACAACCAAGGAGCACTCATGGCACTGACCGCGCAGTCCACCATCGGCGAGTGGATGAACGACGCCGCCGGCGGCCCGCTGATCACCGGCCTGTTCGAGAAGACCGGCGCCGACCCGGCATTGCTCACCCCCGTGCTCGGGCTCCCCCTGCAGCAACTCGTCGCGATGAGCCAGGGCGCCCTGCCGCAGACCGTCGTCGACGACCTGGTGCGCGCCGCCAACGACGGGGTCATCCCCGAGAGCGACGAAGCACACGGCTGGGTCGAGAACGTCACCTCCGGGCGCTTCGCCGGAAAGACCGTGATCGTCACGGGAGCGGCATCCGGAATCGGCCGAGCCTCGGCATCCCGCATCGCCCGGGAAGGCGGCCGGGTCATCGCCTCCGACATCGCCGCCGACAAGCTCGACGCGCTGAAGGCCGAGTTCCCGAACATCGTCACCGTCGCGGGCGACCTCACTCAGCAGGACGCCCTCGACGCCGTCATCGCCGCCGCCGGCGACCGCATCGACGCCCTCGCCAACGTGGCCGGCATCAACGACGACTTCTCACCCGCCGGAGAGACGACGGATGCCGTGTGGGACCGCGTGATCGCGATCAACCTCACCGCGCCGTTCAAGCTCATGCGCGCCGTGCTGCCGATCATGGAGCAGGCCGGCCGCGGCGCGATCCTCAACGTCTCGAGCGAGGCCGGGCTGCGCGGCAACGCGTCGGGCAACGCCTACACGGCCAGTAAGCACGGCATCATCGGCGTCACTCGTTCGGCCGCTGTCATGTACGGTCCGAAGGGCATCCGCGTGAACTCCGTCGCCCCAGGCGGCGTGGCCACCGGCATCCCGATGCCTCCGCATATGTCCGAGTACGGCTCCGAGCGCCTCGCGCCATTCCAGCAGGCGATCCCTTCGGTCGCGACCGCCGAGCAGCTGGCCGCGTCGATCACGTTCCTGCTGTCCGACGACGCCGTCAACATCAACGGCGCTGTGCTCGCATCCGACGGCGGGTGGTCCGTGCAATAGCAGTCAGCTTTACGGCAAGTAGTACCGCGCTGCTCGCCGCTCTCCCCGAAGCTCAAGAGCTCCCTCGTCACGCATCCGAAGCAGCACTCGCCTTGCCGCTTCCGGGGCTGTCCCGCTCAGCTCGGCGGCCTCACTCCTGGAGATGCTGCCGTTCGCCTGTACATAATTCAGGATCATCTGCCGTTGCTGTGGCTCATCGAACGCCCGTACACGCACGTACCCAGCGGCACTGGCCAGGCGCCGGTATGTCGCAGCGCTCAACGTGTACTTTCGTCCGCGACCATCACCCCTCATCTCAATCAGGCCCTCCTCCAGATGAGTCGCCAATCTCGCCTTGGTCCACACGAGCGGTCTTTGAAGGATGTCGGCGATATCCGCGGCAGATAGGCGCGGGTCCTCCTTGAGCGCTCGCACGATCTGAAGGTCGACCAGGTCGAACCTCCGACCGGCTCGGTCGTCATGTTCCACGACGAAGCGAACAAGGTCGCTGTCAGTGCCGCCGAGCTGCATCGACACCGAAACGCGTTCTGCGGACGAGCGCGTGTAATCCGGCTCAGGGCGCCCAGCGCGCAGGCTTGCTTCGAAAACCCGGTTGATCCCCCGACCGGCCCGATCGACGATCCCCGCGCGTTTGAATGCTTCCGCAAAAATGCGGCTGCGCGGGTTGCTGCTCTCAAGGAAGTTCTCCAACGTCACGCCACGGGGGAATCCGCCAGGACTGACGATCGTCAACTCATCATCCGCGACCTGGACGGACACCATGCCCATCCGGGTGTAGTCGCGGTGCACGAGAGCGTTGGCTACGAGCTCGCGCGCCACGACTTCCGGTATGCGGTCTATCCCCACACGGATCAAGCCGACCATGACCTCATCCTGGGAGTTCACGGACCGAAGAAGGTCGTAGAGTCGCTCAGCCGATCGCAGCAGAGGCGCGGCCGCGATCTGGTTCTGGATGACGACACCGCGCTCGAGCACTTGGAAGGCCGTCTCGTGCGTCGGCACGAATCTCCGGATCGCCCCCTCATACCCGAAAAGGAGGATCGCCCCTCGCTTCAGAAGCAGCCTGCCCTCGCGCCTTTCCGCGACCCCGAGCGCGCTCAGCAGTTCTTCATCGCCCAGTTCGGACATCACATCCGTTGAACCGCTCGCGGCCGCCGCGAGGGTCCTGAAACGCTCGAACTCTGCCGGGTCAAGATCCCCGAGGCTCGCACCGGGCTCGGGTATGGCCGCGAAGTCCACCTCGCCTCGCGAGATGCGATCCGCCAGCATCTCATGTGCGAGAAACGGCAGACACGCCGGCCGTCCGTCCGATCCGAGTCCACGCCTCACGTACAAGCCGTTGCGCGTGCCCACGACAGTTTCTGACGATGCAACACTGACGACGATGACCGACTTGCCCTCGACGTCAAGAATCTCAACATCGGGAACGACCTGCGGGACCGTGTTGTTGGCCACCATCGCCCTCACACGAATCGGGTCGGTGACCTTGCCATGCCGCGGACGCGCACCGGAGACTGTCCCATCATCTTCAACGCCGATGAAGAGACGTCCACCACCCCCGTTCGCCAAGCAGACGACGGCCTCCACCACGCTCGAGTCGCTGAACGGCTTACGCTGATCGGATTTGAACTCGGCATCGAGCTCTTCACCTCCGGCGAGAACTCGCTGCACCTCATCCAGATTCATTGGATAATTATGACATAGTTATGAACTTTATGCGTCACGGTATGAATCAGTCCAAAGGTTTCATACCTGACTCCATATCCGACGGGCGACTCCGACCGACCACCGGCGTAGGCTCCCGCACAGACGAAGGAGCGCGCATGCCCATCGAGAACGTCGCGATCGACACGGCCGACGGCGTCGCGGAGGCCTACCTCGCCCGGCCGGACGCCACACCGACGACAGACCGGCCCGGTGTCCTCCTCTACATGGACGCGTTCGGCCTGCGCCCGCAGATCGCGACCATGATGCAGCGCATCGCCGACTGGGGCTGCGTCGTGCTCGCCCCGAATGCCTTCTACCGCGGCGGCAGCATCGCCGACATCGCCCCGACCGGCGACCTGCACGATCCCGAGGCCAGGCAGGCCGCGTTCGAGAGCATCGGCCCCCTGCTGCGCTCGCACACCTCGGAACAGGCGGCGACGGATGCCGACGCCTACCTCGCCGCGCTCTCCACCTACAGCCAGGGCTCCTTGAGCACCGTCGGCTACTGCATGGGCGGGCGCCTCGCGCTGCGCGCGGCGGCGCAGCATCCCGAGCAGGTGCAGTCCGTCAGCATGTTCCACGTCGGAGGGCTGGTGACGGATGCCTCCGACAGCCCGCACCTCGGCATCCCGAACCTGCGCGCCCGGGTGCTGGCCGGCTATGCCGACAACGACCGCTCCATGACTCCGGATGCCGTGGCGACGGTCGATCGGATGCTGGAGGAAGCCGGCATCGCGCACGACACGAGCATCCGTCCTGGCGCGCCGCACGGATACACGATGGCCGACACGTCCTCTTACGACGAGGCCGCGGCGCAGTGGCACTTCACGCGTCTGCGGGAGTGGCTGCAGGGCTGACGCGCCGGCCCGTCACCAGCAGCACTTCGAACACCTGAGGATCTCCCGTCCGTCAGTCCTCCTGCACAGTCTCGAACTACAGGAAGTTCTCCCCAGCCTCGAGGATCTCAGGACGTCATCGTCGGTGGCCCGGGTGAGAGTAGGTGCCCTGATCACCTGCATCCCAGCGAGTACAATATGACTGCATTGACAGCATCGCAGTCAGGAGGCGCTGTGACGACCATCACTGTCCGCGGGCTCGATGACAGCACAGTCCGCGCCTTGAAACTCAGAGCCGCTCGCGAAGGGCGGTCCATGGAGTCAGAGGTCCGCAGCATCCTGACCTCTGCCGTCGCCGGAGCGGACGACGGTGTCGGGTTCGGCACACTGCTCGCAGGCATCTTCGCGGGCATCGGCGCCCCAGAGATACCAGCGCGCATCGACTTTCCTGAGCACGTCGACCTGCCATGATCGTCCTCGACACGAATGTGCTCTCCGAGCTCATGCAGCCCGAACCTCATCCCGCGGTCATCTCCTGGCTTGACAGCGTCCCCCGAAGCGAGGTCTGCACGAGCGCGATCACCGTCGCCGAGATCGCTGCGGGAATCGCCGTGCTGCCAAAAGGCAAGCGGCGCACAAGGCTGGAGCAGTCCACGGAGGCGATGCTCGAAGCCTTCGCGGGACGCATCCTTCCGTTCACTGCCCGAGCCGCACTGCACTACGGCGCGATCATCGCGGCACGCAAAGACCTCGGCCGCCCCATCAGCGTCGCCGATGCGGAGATCGCCGCGATCGCCGTCGACTGCTCCGGCACCGTTGCGACGAGGAATATCCGCGACTTCGAGGGCACCGGGGCTCGCATCATCGATCCGTGGCTCGCCGGGGAATAGTCCCCACTTTCGTGCGTTCTGCTCACGCCCCCGACCCCGAAACCACGGCGGGCAGGTGCGAAGATGGCCATGGCGCTGCCGCTTCAGAGACGACGCGGGCCCGACGGCGCCATGGCCAGGACCCGTAGGAGATCGCGATGGCGCGCAGCAGCATCAGACTGTCGACGAACATCCTGGGCACCCAGCTCGCCGTGCTGTTCGCCGTGCTGCTGGTCACGTTCGGGCTCTCGCTGTGGCTCGTCCACGAGATGCTCGTGCACCAGTACGAGCAGCGCGCGCTGGCGATCGCGCAGACCGTCGCCGTCGACCCGGAGATCTCGGATGCGGTGATCCACGACGACCCGGCCGGCCTCGTGCAGCAGCGGGCTGAGGAGGTGCGGCGCGCCAGCGGTGCGCTGTTCGTCGTCGTGACGGATGATGCCGGCATCCGCTTCTCGCACCCCACCCCCGAACGCATCGGCGAGCACGTCTCCACCGACCCCAGCGGTGCGCTCGCCGGCCGCACCGTCGTCAACATGGAGCAGGGCACGCTGGGTCTCTCCGCTCGCGCGAAGGTGCCGCTGCGCGCCACCGACCGGTCGATCGTCGGCGAGGTGTCGGTGGGCATCGACGCCGGCGAGATCGCTGGCAGCCTGTGGCGGCTGGTGCCGTCGATCGCGCTGTACACCGGAATCGCCCTGGCTGTCGGAGTGATCGTCTCGCTGCTTCTCGCCAGACGCCTCAAGCGCCAGACCTTCGGCCTGGAGCTCAACGAGATCGCCTCGCTGCTGCAGGAGCGCGAGGCCATGCTGCACGGCATCGCCGAGGGGATGGTCGGGCTCGGCCCGCACGATGAGGTCGTGCTGCTGAACGACGAGGCCCGGCGCCTGCTGGGCCTGGCCCCCGGCTCGGAGGGACGCCGCATCGACCAGCTCGTCCCAGCCGGCCGCATCCGCGACATCCTCACCGGCGCCACCTCTGGCACCGACCTGGTCGTGCTCACCGACGAGCACTGCCTGGTGATGAACCGGATGCCGGTGGACCTGCGCGGCCGCGATCTCGGCCACATCGTGACCGTCTCCGACCGCACCGAACAGGAGCGCCTGCTGCGCGAACTGGACAGCGTCCGCGGCCTCACCGACGCGCTGCGCGCACAGCAGCACGAATTCGCCAACCGCGTGCACGCGCTGTCCGGGATGCTGGAACTGGGCCGCACCGACGAGGCCGTCGAGTACATCCACGAGCTCTCCGCCACCGCCACCGACCTGGCCACGCGCCTGCAGCGCCGCATCGCCAGCCCGCAGCTGGTCGGCTTGCTGGTGGCCAAATCGGTCATCGCCTCCGAGCGCGGCGTCACCCTCACCCTCACCGACGAGTCCGAGCTGTCCGAGCAGGACGGCGACCCGCGTGCCCTGCTGACCGTGCTGGGCAACCTGCTCGACAACGCCATCGACGCCGCCAACACCGGCCCCGCCCCGCGCACGGTCGAGGTCGACATCCGCTGCGACGCCGACGACGTGCACCTGCGGGTCTCCGACAGCGGCGCCGGCCTGCCCGCCGACAGCGGTGCGAAAGTCTTCGAGGACGGGTTCTCCACCAAGCCCGACGACGGCGTCCGGCGGCGCGGCCTGGGCCTCGCCCTGGTGCACCGTGTGGTCACCCAGCAGCACGGCACGGTGCAGGTCTCCAGCGGACCGCATGCCGTCTTCACCGTCACCATGCCCCGGCACGGCACGCCCCACCCCGTCGAGGACTCCGAGGCGGTGTCGCTGTGAGCCCGGTCCCGAACAGCATCCGCACCCTGATCGTCGACGACGACTACCGCGTCGCCGAGATCCACGCGGGATTCGTGAGCAAGATCGCCGGGTTCGAGGTGACCGGCGTCGCCCACTCGGTCTCCGATGCGCTCCTGGCCATCCGCGACAGCCGCCCCGACCTGGTGCTGCTCGACCTGTACCTGCCCGACGGCTCCGGCCTCGACCTCATGCGCAGGATCGTCGACCTGCCCGACCCGCCCGGTGTGATCGTGATCTCGGCGGCGCGCGACCTGGACCACATCCGCTCCGCCATCGCGCAGGGCGCCGTGCACTACCTGGTCAAGCCGTTCGGCTTCGCCACCTTCGCCGAGCGCCTCAACGCGTTCCGCGACCTGCGCCTGCGCCTTCAGGACCTGGGCGCCCGCCACGCCGAAGCCGATCAGCAGGAGGTCGACTCGCTGTTCCAGCTGATGCGCACGGGGACCATCGCCGCCCCGCCCAAGGGTCAGTCCTCCGAGACCATGAAGCTCGTGCGGGACTTCGTCAGAAGAGCGGATGCCGATGTCTCGGCCGCCGAGGTGGCGCGGGGCATCGGCGTGAGCCGGCCCACCGCTCAGCGCTACCTCTCCGCACTCGCGCAGCAGGGCTCGGTCGAGCTGACGCTGCGCTACGGAGCCACCGGCCGTCCTGAGCACCGTTACCGGGCCACGACCTCCGACTGACCGGTGCCGCGATCGTCGGGCACGCCCAGGCCCGCCCCCGCCGCCACCAGCAGCAGCGCCCCGCTGGCGCCCAGCACGCCCGCAGCCCCGGTGGCCGCGGCCAGGGTGCCCAGCAGCGCCGGCAGCGCGGTCTGGCCGAGCCGGTTCGACGCCAGCCGCAGCGACATCGCGACCCCGCGCATGCCGGTCGGGGCGATCAGCGAGATCCACGACATGGTGATCGGCTGACACACCCCGATCGCGAACCCGTACCCGCAGGTCAGCGCCACCAGCGCCCAGGCGGGCAGCCCGAAGAAGAACGCCCCCAGCGTCAGCGCCGAGACCAGGATGCTGCCCACCAGCAGCCACCGCCGGCCGAGCCCTCTCGCCAACGGCCCGAGGAACAGCCGCGAGATCATCGAGAAGCCCGACCGCGCCACGAGCATCAGGCTGATCACGGCCGCAGGGATCCCGCGCTCCTGGCCCAGCAGCGGCGCGTAGGCGACGAAGATGTCCACCGTCGCCAGCACCAGGCTCCCAGCGACCAGCGCGTGGGGCAGCCCGTGCGTGCCCAGCACGGTGCGCGCGGCCCGCAGCATCCCGACTCGCTCCTGCGCGACCTCCCGTTCCGGCCCCCGGATGATCAGCGAGACCGCCAGCATCAGCACCGCGCACACGAGTCCGACCGTGAACACCAGCCGGATCGGCGGCGTGTGCGCGCTTTCGCCGGGCAGCATCAGCATGAGCGGCCCGACGGTCTGCCCCAGCGCCACGGCGAACCCGTAGATGCCGAAGATGCTGTCCGAGCGTCCGGCCGGCGAGATCGCGCCGACGAACGACTGCTCGGCCAGCACCGTCATCATCTGCCCGCAGCCCAGCAGCACGGACGCCGCGATCAGCATCCCCAGCGATCGCGCGCCCAGCACGGCCACCAGCGTGGCGGCCACGGTGATGACCGACGCGATGATCATGCCCGCCCGTTCGCCGATCACGTCGGTCAGCCGCCCGGCGGGCATCGCCAGCACCAGCGCCGGCAGCGCGTAGAACGCGGTCAGCAGGCCCAGCAGAGTGGGCGAGGCGCCGACGTCCAGCGCCGCATACGAGAGGGAGGGGCGGATGCCGAAGACGATGATCTGGATCAGCGCGGCGTGCACGAGCAGCAGGAGCATCCCCCGCCTGCCGCTGCTCACCACCAGGCCGCTCCGCTTCGGCATCCGCCGGTCACGGTCAGACCGTGGCCTTCATCAGGTCGAGCACCTCGGTGGCAGGTCCTGACTCGCCGGGGAACACGTGCGCGTCGCCGGCGCCGAACACCAGGCGCACGCGGCCGCTCAGCCCGCCGTCGGGCGAGACCACCTGCACGCCCAGGTCGCCCAGCTTCAGGATGTACTCGTGGTGCGAGCCGACGTAGGCGCTGGCCGACACCTCGGTGTCCAGCACGTTCAGGTCGCGGCTTCCGGGCTGCTCGGTCACGATGCGCAGCTTCTCCGGGCGGATGGCGATGGTCGCCGGCGAACCCGCCGACCAGTGCTGGTCGGTGGTCACGTGCACGGTCTCGCCGGTGGCGCGCAGCCGCACCTCGACCTGGTCGCCCAGCATCCGCTCGACGGTGCCGACCAGGAAGTTGCAGCTGCCGACGAACCCGGCCACCTCGGCGCTGGCCGGGTGCTCGTAGATGTCCTTCGGGGTGCCGATCTGCGCCATCACGCCGTTGAACATCACGGCGATGCGGTCGCTGAGGCTGAGTGCCTCATCCTGGTCGTGCGTGACGTACAGGGTGGTGATGCCCAGATCAGACTGCAGGCGCTTGAGCCACGCACGGGCCTGCTCGCGCAGCTTGGCGTCGAGGTTGGACAGCGGCTCGTCCAGCAGCAGCACGCTGGGCGAGTAGACCAGCGCCCGCGCCAGCGCCACGCGCTGCTGCTGCCCGCCGGAGAGCTGGTGCGGGTAGCGGTCGGCCAGGTGCGCGAGGCCCACCTTGTCGAGCGCGTCCTGGATGCGGGCGGCGGTCTCGGCCCTGCCCGCACGACGGATGTTCAGCGGGAACGCCAGGTTCTTGCGGATGGTCATGTGCGGCCACAGTGCGTAGGACTGGAACACCATGCCCAGGTTGCGCTCCTCGGTGGGCACATAGACCTTGTTGGCGCGGTCCACCAGCATCCGATCCCCGATCGAGATGGAGCCCTCGGTGGGATCCTCGAGCCCGGCGATGCTGTTGAGGGTGGTCGACTTGCCGCAGCCGGAGGGGCCGAGCAGGGTGAAGAACTCGCCGTCCTTCACCTCGAAGTCGATGTCGTTCAGGACTTTCACGTCCCCGAACGTCTTGGCCATGTGCGAGACGCGGATCTCAGGCATCTGTCTTCTCTTTCATCAGGAGGTTCGCCAGACCGACGACGACGGCGGTGATGGCGATCTGTATGGTGGCGAGCGCCGCGACCGAGCCGCTGTTGCCCTGCACCCAGAGCTCGAGCATGGTCGTGCCGATCACGTTGGTGCTGGCCGAGGACAGGAACAGTGCGGCCGAGTACTCCTTGAGCATGGTGACGAACACCAGCAGCATGGCGCCCGCGAAGGCGGGGACCAGGAGCTTGCGCAGGATGCGCATGAACACACCCACCCAGTCGGCGCCGACCACTCGGCCGGCGTTGTCCAGTTCGCCGGCGATCTGCATGAGCGCGGGCGAGATCGACCCGAAGGCCGTCGGCAGCGCCCGCAGTCCGAACGCGATGATGATCGCGAACAGGGTGCCCTGAACGAGATTGCCGCCCGGCAGGATTGCGAAGGCCCAGAAGAAGCCGATGCCGACGATAATGCCGGGGATGGCCTGCGGCGCCAGCGACAGGTACTCGACCAGTCGTGCGAAGCGGAACGACGATCTCTTTGCGACCACGACCGCGATCAGCGCCAGTGCGCTGACCAGAACCGCTCCGACCAGGGCCACGATCACGCTGTTCCAGATCGACTGGATGTACGACTGGTACGTGAACACGGTCTGGTAGTTCGTGAGGGTGAGCGTCTTGAACGGGCTCTGCAGCGGAGTGAAGATCAACGTGAACGAGCGCAGCACGAGCGCGAGGATCGGCAGGGCCGCACCGAACACGACGTAGATGACGATCAGCACGGTGGCGACCCACTTCAACCAGCCGAGGTCGAGGCGGCGGGGTCGGGTGGCCTTGCCGCGCACCGAGACGAACCGCTGCGCGTCCTTGAGCACCTTGGCCTGCAGGGCGACGGTGCTGATGGTGACGGCCAGGATGATCGTGGAGGCCGAGGCCAGCACCCCGTAGTCGGGGCGAATGGACTGCAGGCCGTGCGTGTACAGGAAGGTGGAGAACACCTCGATGCGCACCGGGGTGCCGTACAGCAGCGGGACGCTGAGGGTCTCGATCGACATCGAGAAGATCAGCACGGACGCGTACACGATCGGCGGACGCAGCAGCGGCACGATCACCTGGAACACGATGCGCAACGGGCCGGAGCCGCACACCTGCGCGGCGCTCTCCAGCGAAGCATCCGACTTGCGCAGCGCGTTGGCGCAGAACACGTAGGCGATCGGCGCCAGGCCGACGGCCTCGGTGAGCGCCATGCCGGGGATGGAGTACAGGTCCCACGGCACGAAGCCGATCCAGCGCTGCACCTCCACGCTGACGAACCCGGCGGGGCCGTAGAGGGTGATCCATCCGAAGCCCAGCAGCAACGACGAGATGAAGAACGGCCACTGCATGGATGCCGCCAGCAGCCGCCCGAAGGGGAGCTTCGTCCGGACCACCAGGATCGCCATCGGGATGGCGAACACCAGGGTCAGGAAGGTGGTCAGCACCGCGAAGATCGCCGTGTTGAGGATCACCTGGCCGAAGCCGTCTTCGGCGAACAGCTTCACATACGAGTCGATCGTGAACGCGCCGGTCGAGTCGTACAGCGGCTTGCTGCGGATCGACTGATACAGGATCGGCGCGATCGGCGCGACGACGAACAGAGCGACGACGACGAGCACCGCCCACTGCACGAACCGGTCCCGCCCGACGCCGAAGACCCGAGGGTACTTCGGCGCCGGGAAGGCGGTCGCCCGATCCTGCACGTCCTTCTCAGGAGCGAGGGTCTGGGTTGACATGAGTCACTTCCATTTCGGGATGCTGCTGCGGGTGTCCCGGAGGATCACTTGCCGAGCAGGCCGTTCCACTTGTCGACGAACGCCTTGACATCGGCGTCGGTGGTCACCTTGTACGGAACGCGGATGATGTTCTTCTCGCCGACCTGGTCGACGATCTCCTGGTAGGTGTGCAGCCCCGCGACCTGCTTGACGCTGTCGCGGTAGGCGGTCAGACCGCCCTCGGCGACGGCGTTCTGGCCCTCCTCGGAGAGCAGGAAGTCGATGAACAGCTTCGCGGTGGCGGCGTGCGGAGCCTTCGGCGTGATGCCGATGCCACGGCCGAGCACCACGGTGCCGTCCTTCGGGTACACGAAGGAGAAGATGCCCTGCGCCTTCTGCTCCTGCGGGAACGCGACCGCGCTGGAGATGAAGAAGCCGGCCAGGTACTCGCCCGAGGTGATCTTGTCGATCTGGGTTCCCGAGGAGGTCTCGGGGCGGGCGGAGGGGAGGACCGAGCTCAGCGAGTTCCAGGAGTCGCTGCCCCCGTCGGCGTACGCCTTCGAGACCGAGAAGCCCCATGAACCGCTCACGTCGCGTGAGGTGATCTTGCCCTTGAACTTGGCGGGATCCTTGGCGATGATCGCAGCGAGGTCAGCGATGCTCTGCGGCTTGCCGCCCAGCAGCTGCTCGTTGTAGGCCAGGCCCACCGGGTCCATCGACATGGCGTAGACGCCGGGCATGACCTGCGCGAAATCAGGCAGCTTCGACAGCTCGGGAGAGCTGTAGTCCATCACGCGGCCGGGCTCGGAGTTGTAGGTCGCCCAGGCCTGCACGGCGTTGGTGGCGAGGATGTCGGCCGGGGCATTGCCGGTGGCGGTCTCACTGAGCTGCCGCTGGAAGACCTCATCGGAATCGAGGTTGTTCGCGGAGATGTTCTTGACGAACGGGTACTTCTTCTGGAAATCGCGGAAGATCGGCGCCCAGTTCTCCTGGTCGGTGTTCGAGTAGATCACCAGGTCGCCGCCGTCCTTCTTGGCTGCGTCGACGATCTTGCTGTAGTCGGCGGGGTAGTAGCTGGGCCACGCGTTCTGCGTGATCTTGTTCTCCGGCGCCTTGGGGGCGTCGGATCCGGCGCAGGCCGTGAGCGAGACGGCGACGCCCGTGACGGATACCACGGCCAGTGCCGCAGTGGCGAGGCGGCGGATGCTGCTCTTCATAGGTTTCACTCCCTTGTGATGGCGAGTCGGGATGGTGCTCCCGAGACGCGGATCAGACTAAGGTCGCGGATGCAGGCGCCGAGGGTTGTCCGGATTAGTGCAGGTTGTGTGCGTTGTGCTCAGGGGAACGTGCTCGCAGCGAGCCTCCACATTTCCCTGGTTGAAAGCTCCACATTTTCGTGGTTGAACCCTCAAGCGGCGGTCCGAGACCCGCAACGACCGGCTCATCGGCCGCCCCGGTAGACTGATCCCGCCCCGCCATTCCTCTTCTCCAGGAGCCCGCGTGTCCGCCGAAGCGCCCCAGATCATCCACGTCCCCGACTCCGTCGAGAACGCCCTCGCGACTCCCGAGAAAGAGCAGCCGTACGCGGCACTCGGCCTCAAGGACGACGAGTACGCGCGCATCCGCGAGATCCTGGGCCGCCGGCCCACGAGCGGCGAGCTGGCGATGTACTCCGTGATGTGGTCGGAGCACTGCTCCTACAAGAGCTCCAAGAACTACCTCAAGCGCTTCGGCCAGAAGGTCTCTGACGAGATGCGCGAGCGCCTCATGGTCGGCATGGGCCAGAACGCCGGCGTCGTCGACGTGGGCGAGGGCTGGGCCGTCACGTTCAAGGCCGAGAGCCACAACCACCCCTCCTTCATCGAGCCGTTCCAGGGCGCCGCGACCGGCATCGGCGGCATCGTGCGAGACATCATCTCGATGGGCGCCCGCCCAGTGGCCGTGATGGATGCGCTGCGGTTCGGCGCCATCGACCACCCCGACACCCCGCGCGTGGTGCACGGCGTCACGGCCGGCATCAGCTTCTACGGCAACTGCCTGGGCCTGCCCAACATCGGCGGCGAGACGGTGTTCGACGCCGTCTACCAGGCCAACCCGCTCGTCAACGCCCTCGCCGTGGGCGTGCTCCGCCACGAGGACCTCAAGCTCGCCAACGCGACCGGCGTCGGCAACCTCGTCGTGCTCTTCGGCGCCCGCACGGGCGGCGACGGCATCGGAGGGGCCTCGATCCTGGCATCCGACACCTTCGCCGACGGCGGCCCCACGAAGCGCCCCGCCGTGCAGGTGGGCGACCCGTTCGCCGAGAAGGTTCTCATCGAGTGCTGCCTGGAGCTGTACAAGGGCGAGCTGGTCGAGGCCATCCAGGACCTCGGCGCCGCCGGCATCTCCTGCGCCACCAGCGAGCTGGCCGCCAACGGCAACTCCGGCATGCGTGTCTCGCTCGACTCCGTGCTGCTGCGCGACCCCACCCTCACCGCCGAGGAGATCCTGATGAGCGAGTCTCAGGAGCGGATGATGGCCATCGTCGCCCCCGAGAAGCTCGACGCGTTCATGGCCGTCGTGCACAAGTGGGAGGTCGAGACCAGCGTGCTCGGCGAGGTCACCGGCGACGGCCGCCTGGTCATCGACTGGCAGGGCGAGCGCATCGTCGACGTCGACCCGTCCACCGTCGCCGTCGACGGCCCGGTCTACGACCGCCCGGTCGCCTACCCGACCTGGATCGACGCCCTGCAGGCGGATGCCGCCGAGAACCTCCCCCGGTCGAACGACCCGGCCGTGCTCCGCGAGCAGTTCCTGAAGATCCTCGGCTCACCGAACCTGGCCGACCCGAGTTGGATCACCAACCAGTACGACTACTACGTGGGCGGCAACACGGCACTCGCCTTCCCCGACGACGCCGGCATGATCCGCGTCGACGAGGAGTCCGGCCTGGGCTTCGCGATCGCCACCGACGCCAACGGCCGCTACTGCCAGCTCGATCCCTACGCGGGCGCGCAGCTGGCCCTGGCCGAGGCGTACCGCAACGTGGCCGTCACCGGCGCCGTGCCCACCGCCATCACCGACTGCCTCAACTTCGGCTCGCCCGAGAACCCCGAGGTCATGTGGCAGTTCGGGCAGACGGTCGACGCCCTCGCCGACGGATGCTTCGAGCTGGGCACCCCGGTCACCGGCGGCAACGTCTCGTTCTACAACCAGACCGGCGACACCCCCATCCACCCCACCCCGCTGGTGGGCGTGATGGGCATCATCGAGGACGTGTCCCGCCGCATCCCGTCGGGCTGGCAGGACGCCGGTCAGAACATCTACCTGCTCGGCACCACCCGCACCGAGCTGTCGGGTTCGGCATGGGCCGACGTGATCCACGACCACCTGGGCGGGCGCCCGCCGGTGGTCGACCTGGCCGGCGAGCGCAGCCTGGCAGGGCTGCTCTCCGCAGCCCGTGACGAGTGGCTGATCTCCTCCGCCCACGACCTGTCCGAGGGCGGCCTGGCGCAGGCTCTCGCCGACGGCGTGATGCGCTTCGGCATGGGTGCACGCGTCTGGCTCACCGAGCTCATGGAGCGCGACGGGGTGGATGCGGCATCCGCTCTGTTCTCCGAGTCGGCGGGCCGCGTGATCGTGACCGTCCCCCGCGACGACGACGTGAAGTTCCGTGGTCTGTGCCAGGGCCGCGAGTACCCGGTGCTGCGCATCGGCGTGACCGACTCCGAGCCGACGCTCGAGGTGCAGGACGTGTTCGCCCTGTCCGCCGCCGAGCTGCGCGAGACCTCCCGCGCGACCCTCCCCGCGGTGTTCGGCCCCACCGTCGCAGAGTCGGCAGCATGAGCGCGAAGACGAAGGACGCCGACGAGGACTACAGCGACTTCGAGCGTCGCAACCGCCGCCTGCGCACGATCGCGTGGGTGACCATCATCGCCTTGATCGTGGGCGGTGGCGGCGCGACGCTGTTCACGCTGGTCGCGGGCGGCTGACCATGGCCCCACGCCGCAAGCGCCCATTTCTCACCACGGCCATCGTGCTGTGGGTGATCGGCGTGCTGCTGATCCTGCCCGCGCTCAGCGCGCTGGCGGCGGGCACAGGGAGTGCTCGCGGCTTCGCCCCGATCGGCATCTCGATCGGTGTGCTCGTGGCCATCGCCGGCACCCTGCTGTTCTTCACCGGCCCCAAGAAGCCCATCGATGACCCCCGCAACCAGCCGGTGGACGACGACTGAGGAATAATCCCGGGATACCGCAAGTTCCATTCAAGCGAATCGACTTGAAGGAGCACCCGTGTCACGCATCAGCATCATCGTCGGCAGCACCCGTCCCGTCCGGATCGGACGTCAGCTCGCCGACGCCGTCGCCGCCAAGATCGCGCCGGAGGTGGATGCCGAGATCCGCATCCTCGACCTGGCCGAGATCGGCCTGCCGCTCCTGGACGAGCCGCTCATGGCGATGATGCACCAGTACCAGAACGCGCACACGCACGCCTGGGCGAAGGAGATCGCCGCCAGCGACGCCGTGATCTTCCTCACTCCGCAGTACAACGCGGGCTACCCGGCAGCCCTGAAGAACGCCATCGACTACCTGCACGCCGAGTGGAAGGGTCGCCCGAGCGCCATCCTGTCCTACGGCGGGCACGGCGGCACGGCATCCGCTCGTCAGCTGCGCGAGGTGCTGGAGTTCATCGGTCTCGACCTGATCGACAGCGGCTCGCTCACCATCGCGCAGACCGACTACACCCCGGAGTGGTCGCTCGGGGACGCGGATGCCGTGATCGCCCGCCACGGCGACGAGGTGCTGCGCATCGGCGCCGAACTCATGGAGAAGATCGACGCCGAGGACGCGGCCGCGGCCTGATCCACGGAAAGGCGAAGGATCCCCGTCGGCTGCGGCTGGCGGGGATCCTTCTGTCAGAAGCGGATGCTGCGCTCAGCCGAGCTCGGACTTGCGCCCGCCGGCCTCCAGCGAGTCGCCCGTGGGGAGCTCCTTGTGCCCGCCGAACTGCAGGCGCATGGCGGAGAGCACCTGGTTGGCGAAGTGGTCCTCGTCGCGCGAGGCGAAGCGCTCGAACAGCGATGCGGCCAGCACCGGCACGGGCACGCCCACATCGACGGCGGCCTTGACGGTCCAGCGGCCCTCGCCCGAGTCGGACACACGACCGGCGAGTCCGTCGAGCGTGGGGTTCTCGTTCAGGGCGGCGGCGGTCAGGTCCAGCAGCCACGACGAGATGACGGATCCGCGGCGCCACACCTCGGCGACCTTGGCGGTGTCGATGGGGAACTGGTAGTACTCCGGCTCCTCCAGCGGGGCGATCTCGGCGGAGTGCTCGGCCTCTCGCACGCCGGCGTCGGCGTTGTCGAGGATGTTCAGGCCCTCGGCGAGCGCGGCCATGATGCCGTACTCGATGCCGTTGTGCACCATCTTCACGAAGTGCCCGGACCCGGACGGGCCGCAGTGCAGGTAGCCCTGCTCCTCGGGGGCCAGGTCGCCGGTGCGGCCGGGCGTGCGCTCGACCTCTCCGACACCGGGTGCGATGGTCTTCAGGATGGGCTCGATGTGCGAGACCGCGGCATCCGATCCGCCCACCATCAGGCAGTAGCCGCGCTCCAGCCCGAACACGCCACCGCTGGTGCCGGCGTCGACGTACTCCAGGCCCTTCTCGCGCAGCGCCTTGGCGCGGCGCACGTCGTCGCGGTAGTTGGAGTTGCCGCCGTCGATGATGATGTCACCGGGCTCGAGCACCTCGGTGAGCTGGTCGACGACGGTGCCGGTGAGCGAGGCGGGGACCATCATCCACACCACGCGCGGGGTCTGCAGCTTGGCTGCGAAGTCCTTGAGGTCGGACGCTCCGGTGGCTCCCTCGGCGACGATGGCCGCCACGGACTCCTGGTTCACGTCGTAGCCGACGCATTCGTGCCCATCGCGCATCAGACGGCGCACGATGTTGGCGCCCATTCGTCCGAGTCCGATCATTCCCAGCTGCATTCGCATCTCCTCGCGTCGTTCCAGCCCTTCCATCATCCTCCCTGATCAGCCGGGGCGGTGCGAGGCGATGAGCGGATGCCGCCGTCAGGACTCGTCGGCGCGGCCGTAGCCGCCGAACGCCTCCACCGCGAAGTCCAGCAGCGCCGAGGCGCGCGGGGTGAGCGTCATGTCCGCCGGCCACAGGCCCACCACGTGCGAGCGCGTGACGGGCGGGTCGAGCCGACGGGTGACCACGGGGAGGCCCTCCGAGCTCATCGGCAGGGTATGGGGCCGTGACATGAGCAGTCCGTAACCCAGACCGCGCCCCACGAGCGCCTCCACGAGGCCGAGCTGGGTCACGGTCGCGACGATCGTCGGCTCGAGCCCTCGCGCGGAGAACGCGTCGATCACGTTGCGGGTGCCGGGCGCCACGTCGTAGAAGATGTACGGCTCGTCGGCGAGCTGCGCGAGATCGACGGTCTCGGCGGCGGCCAGCGGATGCCCGGGATGCAGGTGCACCTGCAGTTCGGTCGCGTAGATCCTGCGACGGCGATAGCCGACCGGCAGCGATACGTCGAAGACCAGCGCCACATCGAGCCGCCCGGCTTCGAGTGCCTCGAGGAGCTCCTCGTTGGTGCCCACCATGATCTCCAGGTCGACTCCCGGATGCCGCTTCGGGAACTCCTCGAGCAGCTCGGGGACCAGGTTGACCGCGAAGCTGGAGTAGCAGCCGAGCTTGACGGGACCCCGCAGCTCGTGCCCGCGCCCCGCGCTCAGGACGAGCTCCTGCGTGTCCGCCATGATCCGACGCGCCTGCTCGGCGAACTGCTGGCCGGTGGGCGTCAGCGTGAGGCCGCGGGCCTTGCGCCGCACGCACAACTGCTCCCCGACGGTCCGCTCCAGGTTCGTGATGGCCTGGGAGAGCGCGGACTCCGAGATGTGCAGGTGCGCCGCCGCTGCGCTGAGCGTGCCGAAGTTCGGCAGCGCGGCGAACAGCTCCAGCTGCCGCAGGCTCACATCCGCCATGGCTCTCCTTCGCTCGGCATCCTCTTCGATTCAACCGAACAACATCATCACATAACTGCGATTTACATGTACACGCTCGCACCGCACGATAGGAGAAACCCGCTTCCCACGCCCTCCTCCGGAGGACAGACAATGACGTTAGGGACAACGATGACCCACACCTCCACGGCCGCCCTCAGAACTGCCTCTCAGCGCCGGATCGCCTTCGCGACGATCATCGGCACCACCATCGAGTGGTACGACTTCTTCATCTACGCCACGACCGCCGGGCTCGTCTTCGCACAGCTGTTCTTCCAGCCCGCGGGCAAGGACATCGCCCTGCTGCTGTCCTTCGCGACGGTCGGCATCTCCTTCCTGTTCCGCCCGCTGGGCGCCTTCCTCGCCGGCCACTTCGGCGACGCGCTCGGCCGGCGCACAATCCTCGTCGCCACGCTCATCCTGATGGGCACGGCCACCACGCTCATCGGCGTGCTCCCCACCTACTCCGCCATCGGACTCACGGCGCCGATCCTCCTGCTGCTCCTGCGCATCCTGCAGGGCCTCTCCGCCGGCGGCGAGTGGGGCGGCGCGGTGCTGATGGCCGTCGAGCACGCACCCGCCGGCCGCCGCGGCCGCGCAGGCGCATGGCCGCAGCTCGGCGTCCCGCTCGGCTTCCTGCTGGCGTCGGGCATGACCGCGCTGATGACCGGGGTCATCTCGCGCGGAGACGCCTACCTGCAGTGGGGCTGGCGCGTTCCGTTCCTGGCGAGCTTCGTGCTGATCATCGTCGGATACCTCATCCGCCGCGCGGTCGCCGAGAGCCCCGTGTTCGAGCAGATCGCCGAGCGCGGCAAGCAGGCGCAGCGCCCGATCGTCACCCTGCTGCGCCGCCACTGGCACCTCGTGCTGCTCGCGGCGCTCGTGTTCGCCGGCAACGGCACCCTCGGCTACATGACCACCGGCGGGTTCCTCAACGCGTACGCGATCAACGTGCAGGGCATCGACACCACGGCGGTGCTCGTGGCGGCGGTCTTCGCCGCGGTCATCTGGTTCTTCTCGACGCTGCTCTCCGGCTACCTGGCCGACAGGATCGGCCGCCGCCGCACGTTCATCATCGGATTCGGACTGCAGACGGTGATCGTGTTCCCCGTGTTCTGGATCGTCGCGTCGGGCGGGCTGCCCGGCCTGTACCTGGCGCTGCTGCTGATCTCGACCGCGCTCGGGCTCACCTACGGCCCGCTCGCAGCCTGGTACGCCGAACTGTTCCCCGCATCCATCCGCTTCTCGGGAGTGTCGATCACGTACGCGATCGGCGCCGTGCTCGGCGGTGCCTTCGCGCCGATGATCGCCCAGGCGCTGCTGAACTCCACCGGAACCATCGCCGCCGTGTCCACCTACCTGCTGGCCTCCACCCTCATCGCCCTGGCCGCGACGCTGTGCCTGCGCGATCGCCCCGGCATCCCACTGGGCCCCGACAACGAGGACCAGCAGACCGACCGGACCACGGTCTTCGCCCCGCGCGAGCGCGCGGGCGAGCTCACCGGCGCACGCTGACGTCACCGGCCCACCACACGCTTCAGTCAAGGAGGAAGAATGATCGATCAGGACGCCAGGATCGCGATCATCGGCGGAGGGATGGGCGGCCTCACCGCCGCCATCGCTCTGACGAGGATCGCCGGGATCCGCCCCACCGTGTTCGAGCAGGCCGGACAGCTGGGTGACGTCGGCGCGGGAGTGACCGTGGCACCCAACGCCGCGCGCATCCTCGACAGGCTCGGAGTGCTCGAGCAGATCCGCGGCGCGGGCGCTGTTCCCGAGGGCAGCGGCGTCTACCTCGACGGCATGGGGCGCATGGTCACCGACGCCGCCTGGGAGGACACCGCCCGGCAGTACCAGAACATCGGGATGTACCGCCCCGACCTCATCGAGGTGCTCGCTGCCAACGTCGACCCCGACACCGTGCGCCTCGGTCACAGCGCCACGATGGTGGAGCAGCTGGATGACGGCGTGCGCGTGACGTTCCAGAACGGTGCGGTCGAGGTCTTCGACGCCGTCATCGGCGCCGACGGCATCCACTCCGTCGTTCGGGATGCCGTCGGCCAGCATCCCGAACCCGTCTACTCCGGGTTCATCGCCTACCGCGGGGTCATCGACGCGTCGCGTCTGCCCGACGACTGGCCGATGATCAGCCAGGTGTGGATGCACGACAGCAGACACTTCATGTGCTACCCGCTGCAGAACCACAAGCTGCTCAACTATGTGGCGGCCGTGCCGAGCGACCGCCCGCTGAACGGGCCGTGGACCGGCCCCGCCGCGCCCGGCGAGCTCGCGGCGGAGTACTCGGGCGAGGGGTGGGATCCGCGGCTGCAGGAGCTCATCAAGCTCATCGAGAAGCCCTTCTGGTGGGGCCTGTTCGATCACGAGCCGCTCGCGAACTGGTCGCGCGGACCCGTCACACTGCTCGGCGACGCCGCGCACACGATGCTCCCGCATCAGGGGCAGGGCCTGAACCAGGCGATCGAGGACGGCATGTCGCTCGCCACGTTCCTCGCCGCCGCCGACAGCGTCGCCGACATCCCCGAGGCGTTCCGCCGCTACACCGCCGTCCGCAGGCAGCGCACGGCGATCCTGCAGGAGGGCTCACGCCGGGCGGGGGCGATGTTCGACGCGCAGAACCAGTTCGCCGATCTCGACAAGCGCGACGCCGACATCCGCGTGGGCCGGGACTTCCGCCGCGGCGCGGTGTTCGACTACGACGCAGAGAAGGTCGCACACGAAGCACTCACCCGATTCCGAAAGGTCCAGTACGCATGACTTCGATCAGCATCATCGGCAGCGGCAAGATGAGCGGGGCGATCGCCGAGGTCGCCGTCCGCGCGGGTGTCGGCATCCAGATCATCAAGCGCAGTCCGACCAGCCCCTCGGCGGTGCGCCCGGACATCGAGCACGGCGTGATGGGCGATGAGCTCACCGGCGATCTCGTCGTGCTCGCCGTGCCGTACGGCGCCTATGCCGGCATCCTCGAGCACTACCGCGATCAGCTCGCGACGAAGGTGATCATCGACATCAGCAACCCGATCGACTTCTCGACCTACGACAGGCTGCGCTCTCCCGCCGACTCGTCGACGGCCGCGGAGCTGGCGAAGCAGCTTCCCGACGGCGTCGCGGTGGTCAAGGCGTTCAACGTCAATCTCGGCGACACGCTCACCAGCGGCACCAACGGCGTCACGCCGACGACGGTGCTGTACGCCGGGGACTACGCCGACGCGAAGATGCAGATCGCGGAGCTCATCGAGGCGTCGGGCATGCGGGCCGTCGACGCCGGTCCCCTCACGAGGGCGCGCGAGCTGGAGGCGATGGGCTTCCTGCAGATCATCATGGCGTCGCTCGGCAAGACGCGTTACGAGTCGGGGTTCGCCCTGCTGCCGTAGACGAACGGATGCACGGATGCTCCGCCCTCGGTCCGAGGGCGGAGCATCCTGCGTGTCGGGACCGATCCCGCCCCCGAATGACCCGCCGGGGTCTATGGTGAGGCGATGATCAGTCGCGAGAAGCTCGAGCAGGGCAGAGCGGATGCCGTCGCGCGGGCCGAGTCCGCGGCATCCGTGCTGGCCGGTCTCGTGCACGACCGGCGGGATTCCAACGACGATGACGAGCACGACCCCGAGGGCGTGACGCTCTCGTCGGAGTGGGACCGGCTCACGGCGCTGTCGGATGCCGCCGCCGAGGACCTGCAGCGGTTCGACGAGGCGATCGCACGATGGGATGCCGGAACCTACGGCGTCTGCACATCGTGCGGGAAGAAGATCCCCGCCGCACGGCTGGCGGCACGCCCGTTCGCCGAGCTGTGCGTGCCGTGCGCCGAGAAGGCAGGGCTCTGAGCGGACGCCGGGCGGCGCTTCGACGGGCCCAGCGGCCCGGGAAGCCGGGGTGCTGAGCCCGTCGGGGTGGTGTCAGTGGGTGTCTTCGGCTTCGATTTCGGTGCGGTCGCCGGACCAGAGGGTGTGGAAGGTGCCGGGCCGGTCGACGCGTTTGTAGGTGTGTGCGCCGAAGAAGTCGCGTTGGCCTTGGACGAGGGCGGCGGGGAGGCGGTCGGCGCGGATGCCGTCGTAGTACGACAGGGACGAGCTGAACGCGGGCGCGGGGATCCCGGCTTGGGCTGCGGCGGTGACCACCCGCCGCCAGGCGGCCTGGCCGCGGGTGAGGGCTTCGGCGAAGTACGGGGCGGTCATCAGCACCGGCAGGTCCGGGGTCTGCTCGTACGCGTCGGCGATGCGGTTGAGGAACTGGGCGCGGATGATGCACCCGCCGCGCCAGATCTTCGCGACCTTCCCCAGGTCGATCTGCCAGTCGTACTCCGCCGCCCCGGCACGGATCTCATCGAACCCCTGCGAGTACGCGACGATCTTCGACGCATACAGCGCCAGCCGCACATCCTCGATGAACGCCGCCTCGTCCGCCACGGCGAACGGCTCGGCCGGGCCGGGCAGGCCCGAGGCGGCGGCGCGCTGCTCCGGGTGGGAGGACAGCGACCGGGCGAACGTGGCCTCCGCGATCCCGGAGACCGGGACCCCCAATGCCAGCGCCGTCTGCACGGTCCACGCGCCGGTGCCCTTGGCTCCTGCCTGGTCCAGGATCACATCCACCAGCGGCAGCCCGGTCGCCGCGTCCGTCTGGCGCAGCACCTCCGCGGTGATCTCGATCAGATACGACTCCAACTCCCCGGTGTTCCAGTCGGCGAAGATGTCCGCGATCTGCGCGGGAGTCCGGCCGGTGCCGCGGCGGATCAGGTCGTACGCCTCGGCGATCAGCTGCATGTCGGCGTACTCGATGCCGTTGTGCACCATCTTCACGAAATGCCCCGCACCGTCATGACCGATATGCGTCACGCACGGCTCCCCCTCCGCGACCGCCGCGATCGACTCCAGGATCGGGCCCAACGTCACCCACGACTCATCCGACCCGCCCGGCATGATGCTCGGACCCAAAAGTGCACCCTCCTCGCCGCCGGAGATCCCCGCGCCCACGAAGTTGATCCCGGTGGCGCGCACCGTCTTCTCGCGGCGGATCGTGTCAGGGAAGTAGGCGTTGCCGCCGTCGACGATGATGTCACCGGGCTCGAACACCCGCACCAGCTCATCGATCACCGCATCCGTGGGACCACCGGCCTTGACCATGACGATCGCCGCACGAGGCCTCTGCAGACTCGCCGCGAACTCCTCATACGAGAACGCCGGCACGAACCCCGCCTCCGGGAACCCCGCCACCAGCTCATCCGTCTTCGCACGAGAACGGTTCAACACCGCCACCGTGTTCCCCTCACGACTCGCGAGATTCCGGGCCAGATTCGACCCCATCACCGCAAGCCCGACGACTCCGATATTGGCAGATGCGCTCATGATCCCTCCTGGATCCGGACGGCCTTCACAGCGGCCACGATGTCCTCATCTTCGGCGATTCCCTGATCGAGCAGCGCCAGCAGCGCACGCACCCGGTCCTCGCTGCGCAGCGCCGCGTCGATCGCGGGCTGCTTCGCGTCCTGCACGCCGGCGCCCGAGAGCACCATCTGGGTCCACGCACCGAGGGCGCGGATCGATGCGGCGCCCGAACGTCCTGCGTCGCGCTCCGCGCGCAGCACGGGGATGATGCGCACGGCCAGCTTGGTCGCGCCCTCCATGGCGATCTGCGCCAGGTGGTGCGCGATCCGCGCGTTGTCGAAGCGCTCCTCCAGCTTGCGCCGGTACTCGTCCAGCTCCAGCTCGGCGGGCAGGTGGCGCACCGCCTCGTCCCAGAACTCGCGGACCCATCCACGGCAGGTGGGGTCGGCCATCGCCTCGGCGACGGTGGCGTGCCCGCGCAGCAGGCCCGTGTACGCCAGCAGGCTGTGCGCACCGTTGAGCAGCAGCAGCTTGCGCTGCTCGTACGGTTCGATGTCGTCGACGAACCGCGCCCCCGCGGCCTCCCACTGCGGGCGGCCATTGGGGAAGTCGCCGCTGAGCACCCAGTCGGAGAACGGCTCGGTGACCACCGGCGACGCATCCGCGAGGCCGGTCAGCGCCTCCGCGGCCTCACGGTCCGCATCCGTCGTGCGAGGGGTGATCCGGTCGACCGAGGTCGACACGAACGACACCTCGGACTCGATCCACGCGGCGAGCCCGGTGTCCACCGCCTCGGCGAGAGCGAGGATGCCGCCACGCACGAACGGCCCGTTGTCGGGGATGTTGTCGCACGGCACGATCGCGATCGACCCGGCATCCGCGCGACGGCGCGCGTCCAGCCCCGCCAGCAGTCGCCCCAGGGCGGTCTGCGGGTCGCGACCCGCGCGCAGCGCCTCGATGTCGGATGCCACGGCCGGGTCATCCGCATCCGGCCCGCCGTCCGCCCGCAGACGGTACGCGGGCTCTGTGATCGTGAGGGTCACGAGCGCGGTCTCGGGCGCGGCGAGCAGCTGCTTCAGCCGGGCGACGTCGTCAGCGGCATCCGCCTCGACGATCACCGACATGATCTCCGCACGGTCTCCCGCCGCGGTGCGCTCGATGAGCGTGTACAGGCCGTCCTGCGCAGACAGCTCCTGCGCGGCCTTCGGGCTGCGCCCGGTGAACGCGGCGATCGTCCAGTCGGCGGCATCCGCCGCGTGCGCGGTGTACCAGGCCTGATGCGCGCGGTGGAAGGCGCCCAGGCCCAGGTGCACGATGCGCGGGGCGACCACGGGTGCGTCGCCGAGCACGGCACGGCGGTTGAGGGTGTCGAGAGCGGTGCTCACAGTTTGAAGACCTTTCGGGGAAGGGCGTCGACCAGGTCGTGCGCGATGCGACGGGCCATCGGCTCGTCGATCCGGCCCTCGGCGACCAGCCGGGCGAGGAAGGCCGAGTCGAGCCGCCGGGCCATGTCATGCCGCGCCGGGATGGACAGGAACGCGCGGGTGTCGTCGATGAACCCGGAGCTGCGGTAGAACCCGGCCGTCTCGGTGACCGCGGCGCGGAAGCGCAGCACGGCATCCGGAGCATCCAGGAACCACCACGGCGCACCGATGTACAGACTCTGGTAGAAGCCCGCCAGGGGTGCGATCTCGCGAGAGTACGACGTCTCGTCGACGCTGAACAGCACCAGGTGGAAGTCGGGGATGTTGCCGTAGCGCTGCAGCAGCGGGCGCAGCGCGTCGACGTATCCGGTGCGCACCGGGATGTCGTGTCCGGTGTCGGGCCCGTAGGCGTCGAAGGTCGGGGTGCTGTGGTTGCGGAAGACCCCGGGATGCACGGTCATGACCAGACCGTCCTGCACCGACATCCGCGCGGACTCCAGCAGCATGTGGCCCTGGAACACCGCCGCCTCTTCGGCATCCAGCTGGCCGCGCACGGCGCGCGCGAACAGGGCCGCGGCATCGACGGCATCCAGCTCGACGGTCAGCGGCTGCAGCACGCCGTGGTCGGCCGACACCGCACCATTGCTGACGAAGTGCGCCCGGCGCGCTTCCAGCGCGGACACGTAGCCGGCGTAGTCGTCGACGGCCGTGCCGTTCCACTCCGCGAGTCGCTGCACGTTGGTCGCGAACGCCGGGTTGGCCGGGTTCAGGTACGCGTCGGGACGGAACGTGGGGGCGACGCGGCCGCGGAACGTCGGGTCGGCGGCGAGCGCGCGGTGCGGCTCGAGGTCGTCCAGCGGGTCGTCGGTGGTGGCCATGAACTCGATGCCGAACTCGTCGAACAGGGCCCGCGGGCGGAACGACGGGCGCGCGAGCACCTCGGAGATGCGGTCGTACAGCGCGTCGGCGTTCGAGGCGGTGGGCTGCTCGGTCAGGCCGAACAGCTCGGTGAACTCGTGGCGCAGCCAGTAGCCGGATGCCGTGCCGGCGAACAGGTGCCAGTTCTCGCAGAACCGACGCCAGGCCTCACGCGGAGCGGCGGTCGCAGCAGCGCCGGTCAGGTCGGGCACGGTCAGCTCGTGCAGCTCGACCCCCGCCGCATGCAGCAACCGGGTCACGTAGTGGTCGTAGCGCAGCAGCAGCTCGGTCGGGTTGGGGAACGCCTCGTCGTCGATCAGCAGCTGCGGGTCGACGTGCCCGTGCGGGGAGAGGATGGGCAGTTCGGCGACGGTCTCGTACAGCCCCCGCGCGATGTCGCGGGTGCGGGGATCGACGGGCAGCAGCCGGTCGGGGTCGGAGCGGAGTTCCATGTGTGCTTCCTTGCTGGATGGGAGGTCGGAGGTCGGTGCGGTCACGCCGGTCACAGTCGCGTGCCCCAGATGTCGCCGCACCACACGTTGTCGTTGAAGGTGCCGGTGAACTCGGACGCACCGGTGATCTTCTCGACGGTGGCGCGGATGGCCTCGCGCGTGGGCGCATAGGAGTGGATGAGCGTCTTGACCATCGGAACGTCGACCAGATGGTTCGGCTGGTTGAGCGAGACGAAGATCGTCGGCACCTCGGTGACGTACCAGGGGATCTCGGCGGCCATCGGCGAGGACCAGCGGATGCGGACGGTCGCCTCCTGGGCGAACCCGGCGACGTTGGCGAAGACGATCGCGGCGTCGTACTTCTCGGTGTAGTCCCCGGATGCCTCATCGGCCATGACGGTGTGGAAGTACACGCCCTCCTCGCCCTCGGCCCGGCGCTGCGCTGCGTCCTTGAACACGTGCACCTCGAAGCCCGCGCGCTCCAGCTCCTCGCGGGCGATGTCGAGATAGCCGCGCGGATCGGTGCCGGTGAAGTCGGACTGCCCGGTGACGCCGTACAGGCGGATGCGGGGATGCGATGCCGGCGTCAGCGGCAGGTTGTGCTGGGTGTCCTTGACCAGGGTGACCGTGTGGTCCGCGACGGTCGTCGCGATCTCGACGTGCTCGTCGCTGCCGATGACCGACAGTGCCTGCACGGGCGGGACCAGCTGGTCCTTGGGCTTCTCGTGCAGCCCCAGCGACGCCTTCAGACCGAGGATGCGGGTGACGGCCTCGTCCAGCCGCTGCTCGGTGACGACGCCGTTCTCGATGCCGGCGCGCAGGTACTCGAGGTCCTCCAGCGGGTTGCGGAAGAAGAGGAACATGTCGCAACCGGCGGCGATCGCCGCGGGTACGGCGTCGCTGCGCTTCATGGACTGCGTCATGCCGACCATCATCGACGCGTCGGTGAGGATGAGCCCGTTGAAGCCCAGCTCGCCGCGCAGCAGATCCTGCAGCAGCTCGGGCGCGAGGGTCGCGGGCAGGATGTCCTCGTCGGCGATGCCCGGGCGGAAATGGCGCGACAGCTCGGGGGCGCCGATGTGCCCGATCATGATCGACTGCACGCCGTGCGCGATCAGCTCGCGGTACACCCGGCCGTAGCTCTCGTTCCACTCGTCGTAGCCGAGGGTGTTGTAGGTGGTCACCACATGCTGGTCGCGCTCGTCGACGCCGTCCCCGGGGAAGTGCTTCATCGCGGCGGCCGAGCCGGATTCGCTCAGACCGTCGAAGTAGCGCTTGGCGCGCTCGATCACGATGTCGGCGTTGTCGCCGAAGGAGCGCGTGCCGATCACGGTGTTGCGCCAGTTGCGGTGGATGTCGACGATCGGGGCGAAGGCCCAGTTGCAGCCGATCGCCGCCGTCTCGCGGCCGCCGACGAGCCCGAGGCGATAGGCGTCGTCCGGGTCGGGGCTGGAGCCCGCACCGAGGTGGGTGGTGACCAGGGTGCCGTCGTCGATGCTGCCCGCCCCGCCCATCTCGGGGTTGGATGCCACCAGCAGCGGGATCTTGGCGACCGACTGCGCGTAGCGGATGTGCTGCTGCACGGTGGCGGAGTCGGAGCCCATGAACCGGATGCCGCCGACGCCGTACCGTCGCACCACGGTGTCGAGGTAGGGCTCGCCGAACGAGGTGTTGAGATTGATGAACAGCTGCCCCATCTTCTCGTCGAGCGTCATGCCGGCGGCGGTGCGCTCGACCCAGTCGATCGCACCGCGATCGAGGTGGAACGGGGCTTGAGACAGATCGACCATGATGTTGTCCTTCGGTGTGCACAGCGGAAGTTCTGCTCGTATTCTTCCGTGGGCCGCCATCGTTTGTCAACCGGTTGCCAGACACTGATCATGTCTTGTCGAGCACCAGGACCGATGTGATGAATGATTTTGGCAATCGGTTGCAATATGGGCGCTTCGTCCGTAAGCTGGTCGCGCCTTCGCGACTGCGGAGGCGTTCCCACGGGCGTGAACGAGCCAAGGCGGTTTCGATGATGACGGACAACACGATCACCTGGTCCCTCTCCGGGTTCGGAGACGAGATCGATCCCGACCCGCGCGTGCAGATCGCCGTGCTCAAGGCGCTGGGCGCTCAGCACATCGAGGTCCGCAGCGCCTGGGGCGTGAACGTCGTGGATCTCTCGGATGAGCAGCTGAGCGAGCTCGCCCGCCTGCTGAAGGATGCCGGTCTCGGCGTCTCCGCGGTCGCCTCCCCGATCGGCAAGGTGGACGTGTCGCTGGACCCGGCTCTGGAGGTGCGCCGCCTGCAGCGCATCATCCGCGTCGCACACGCGCTGCAGACCGACAGCATCCGGATCTTCTCCTTCTTCCGCGGTGAGGGCGTGCCGGTCGAGAGCACCCGGGACGCCGTGATGACCGGGATGCGACTGCTCGCCGACGAGGCCGAGCGCGAAAAGGTCACACTGCTGCACGAGAACGAGAAGGACATCTACGGCGACATCCCGGAGCGGGTGCTCGATCTGGTCGAGACCGTCGCCTCACCGGCTCTGCGCCTGGCCTGGGACAGCGCGAACTTCGTGCAGGTCGGCGTCGCGCATCCGCATGACGACGGATTCGCGATGCTGCGCCCTCACCTCGACTACCTGCAGGTCAAGGATGCCGTCGCCGCCACCGGCGAGGTCGTGCCCGCGGGCCAGGGCGACGGACAGGTGCTCAAGACCGTCCAGGCGCTCGCGGCCGACGGCTACACCGGGTTCGCCTCGCTCGAGCCGCACCTCGCACAGGCGCACGCCCTCGGCGGATTCTCCGGCCCGGTGGCCTTCGGCGACGCCGCCCGCGCGTTCGCCGAACTGCTGCGGCAGGCCGGGGTGACCACGCGATGAGCGTGCGTGCGGCCGTCATCGGGCTGGGCGACATCTCCGCGCTGCATCTGGACGCGATCGCCGCGATGCCGGATGCCGAGCTCGTCGCCGTGTGCGACATCGACCAGGCACGGGCCGCAGCGGCATCCGATCGGCTGGGCGTGCCGGCCTTCACCGACCACCGCACGCTGTTCGCCGAGGCCGCGCCCGACGTCGTGCACATCTGCACGCCCCACGCCGCGCACGCCGCCGCCACGATCGACGCGCTGGAGGCCGGGATCGATGTGATCACCGAGAAGCCCCTCGCCCGGGATCCGCGGCAGGCCGCCGCCGTGGTGGATGCCGCCGCACGCAGCTCGGCGAAGATCGCGGTGTGCTTCCAGAACCGCTACAACACGCCGGTCCGCGCCGCCAAGGAGCTGCTGGACTCCGGCGAGCTCGGGGCGATCACCGGCGCCGCCGGTACCGTGATCTGGCACCGCACCCCGGAGTACTACCAGGCGTCGCCCTGGCGCAGCACCTGGTCGGGCGGAGGCGGCGGCCTGCTCATGAACCAGGCCATCCACACCCTCGACCTGCTGCGCTGGCTGGTCGGGGAGGTGCAGTCGGTCGCCGGCACCGCCGCCACCCGAGCCCTGCCGATCGAGGTCGAGGACACCGCCGAGCTGACACTCACCCACGAGAACGGCATCCGCTCGATCTTCTACGCCACCAACGCGCACGCGGCCAACGACCCGATCACGGTCAGCGTGGTCACCGAGCACGCTGAGCTCTTCCTCAGCGGGGATCTCAGGGTGACCTACACCGACGGGCGCGTGGAGACCGTGACCGAGGAGAAGTCCGCCGGCGGCGAGCGCGCGTATTGGGGCGTCTCGCACGAACGACTGATCACCGACTTCTACGCACGGCGCGGCGATTCCGAGCCGTTCTGGATCACCCCGACCGACGGCGCACGACTCGTCGACATCATCCACGAGGTCTACCGGGGCTCCTACCCCGAGCAGATCGCACAGCTCACAGAGATGGAGTAGCAATGACCGACAAGAAGGTTCGCCTGGGCATCATCGGCCTCGGCGCGGAGGGCGGCATGTACGCCGGCCTGCTCGCCGACGGCAAGGTGCCGAACATGCAGATCGGCGCCATCGCCGACATCGACCCCGCGAAGAAGGCGAAGGCCGACGAGCTCGCGGTGCCGTTCTACGACGACTACATCGCGATGATCGAGTCCGGCGACGTCGACGCGATCGTCACCTGCGTGCCGCACTACCTGCACCCCGAGATGGGCATCGAGGCTCTCAAGCGCGGCGTGCACACCCTGCTCGAGAAGCCGGTCGGCGTGTACACCGCGCAGGCGCGCGAGGTGATCGACTACGCCGCCACCAAGCCGGAGCTCACCTTCGGCGTGTTCTTCAACCAGCGCACGAACCCGCTGTACGTCGACCTCAAGGAGCTCATCTCCTCGGGCGAGCTGGGCGCGCTGCGGCACACCTCGTGGATCATCACCAACTGGTGGCGCCCGCAGGGCTACTACGACCAGTCCGACTGGCGTGCCACCTGGGGCGGCGAGGGCGGCGGCGTGCTCGTCAATCAGGCGCCGCACCAGCTGGACCTCTGGCAGTGGCTGTGCGGGGTGCCGAAGGCCGCCTTCGCCAAGCTGGGCTTCGGGTTTCGCCGCGACATCGCCGTGGAGGACGAGGTCAACGCCATCGTCGACTTCGGCGACGGTGCGACCGGCCACTTCATGACCGCCACCCACGACCTGGTCGGCACCGACCGCCTGGAGATCCTGTTCGATCGGGGCAAGATCGTGGTCGAGAACTCCAAGACCGTCACGATCACGCGCCTGAAGGATTCCGAGCAGGTGCTGTCGAAGGACATGACCATGGAGGACGTCATGAAGCTCTTCATGGGCAAGCTCGACGCGGACAGCCTGTACACGACCGAGACCAAGGAGTACGAGTCGGTGTGGGGGCTGCAGCATGCCACCGTGCTGCAGAACTTCGCCGGCAACGTGCTCGACGGCACCCCGCTGATCGCCCCCGGCGCCGACGGCATCAACGGCGTGCGTCTGGCCAACGCCATGCACCTGTCCGCGTGGACCGGCGAGGAGGTCGACATGACCGACTTCGACGAGAAGCGCTATCTCGACGAGCTCAACGCGCGCATCCGCACCGAGGGGAAGTTCGCCGAGCGCGCCTGACCCGCCTTCAGGGAAGCCCCGTTCACAGCCCGCCTCGGACCGTGAACGGGGCTTCTGCGCATCCGTCGTCGATGACGGTCATGTCAGACAGGTAACAGAGGTGTCACAAACATTTGTCAATCGGTTGCCGTTTCTGATGATATGACGTAGCGTGATGCTCGCAACCTATTTTGGCAACCGGTTGCACCTCATCGAAGAGCATCCCTCCAAGGAGAAGAACAATGAAGTTTCGCCCCTTCGCGGCCGCGGCAGCGGTTCTCGCCGCCGCACTCGCGCTGACCGCCTGCTCCGGCTCCGCCGGCAATGCGGGCAACCCCGGCGGCTCGGCCTCCGGTGCCAGCCTGACGGTCGGCAGCCTGGTCAACATCAACTCGTTCGACCCGGCCCAGGCGCACCTCGGCCACCAGATGCCGATCTACCAGGCGGCGTACGACACGCTCCTCCTGCGCGAGCCGGACGGCACCCTCTCCCCGATGCTCGCCACCAAGTGGGAGTACAACGCCGACAACACGGTGCTGACCCTGACTCTGCGCAGCGACGTCACGTTCTCCGACGGAACGAAGTTCGACGCCGAGGCGGCCAAGGCCAACCTCGACCACTTCAAGACGGCCAACGGACCCGACGCCAACCAGGCCAAGTCCATCGCCTCCGTCGACGTGGCCGGAGCCGACAGCGTCAAGATCACGCTGAGCGCGGCCGACCCCGCCTTCACCTACTACCTCAGCCAGGCACTCGGCTTCATGGGCAGCCCGAAGGCCCTGGGCAGCGACGCGATCAAGACCGACCCGGTCGGCAGCGGCCCGTACATCATGGACAAGGCCGGCAGCGTCAACGGCTCGCAGTTCACCTTCACCAAGAACCCCAAGTACTGGAACAAGTCGCTGCAGAAGTACGACAAGGTCACCTTCAAGGTGCTCACCGACACCACCGCGCGCGTGAACGCGATCGTCTCCGGACAGGTCGACGCCGTGCTCCTCGATCCGACGACCATGGCCCAGGCCGACAAGTCGGGTCTGAAGAAGATCAGCTACCCGGTGGACTGGCAGGGCCTGCTGCTGTTCGACCGCGGCGGCGCCTCCGCTCCGGAGCTCAAGGACGTGCGCGTGCGCCAGGCGATCAACTACGCGCTGGATCGCAAGACCATGCTCAAGGAGCTCATGAAGGGCGAGGGCGAGGTCACAGCCCAGGTCTTCGGCAAGACGACCGACGCCTACATCGCCGACCTCGACAGCGCCTACTCCTATGACAAGGCCAAGGCGAAGTCGTTGCTGGCCGAGGCCGGCTACGCCGACGGCTTCACCCTGAACGTGCCTCTGCTCCCCACCACCGAGAGCATCATGGCGATGGTCAAGCAGCAGCTCGGCGAGGTGGGCATCACCGTGAACCTCGCATCGGTTCCGCAGGCCAACTACGTCACCGACATCATCTCTGCGAAGTTCCCGGTCGCGTGGTTCAGCATCTTCCAGGGAGAGCCCTGGGTCGCGATCCGCCAGATGATCACCACCGACGCGGCGTACAACCCGTTCAAGACCACCTCGCCCGAGCTGCAGGCCGACATCGACGCCGTGCAGACCGGCGGCGACAAGGCCGGCGAGCTCGCCCAGAAGGTCAACCAGTACGTGGTCGACCAGGCCTGGTTCGCACCGTTCTACCGCGTGAACCAGCTGTTCTACACGAACTCCAAGAAGGTCACGGTCGTGCCGCAGGTGCAGCAGGCGGTTCCGAACCTCTACAACTACTCCCCGGCGTCCTGATCGGGCTGCGGGGGAGGGCACGCGTCCTCCCCCGCCCCTGATCCGGCAGATCACGGATCGACACCATGCTGACATTCATCCTCAAGCGTCTGCTCGCGGGCGTGACCGTGCTGGTCGCGATCTCGGTCGCGACGTTCTTCCTCCTCTACTTCTCCAGCTCGAACATCGCGCGCAACATCCTGGGCGAGTTCGCCACTCCCGAGCAGGTCGCCGCCAAGGAGCACGACCTCGGCCTCGACCAGCCGATCATGACCCGGTTCTTCAGCTGGGCAGGTCAGGCGCTGACCGGAGACCTCGGGGCGTCCTGGTTCACCAGCGAGCCGGTCGCGCAGTCCCTGCTCAACCGGCTTCCGGTCACGCTCACCCTGGTCGTCGTCGCCATCATCGGCATCGCCATCTGCGCGACGCTGCTGGGCATCGCCGCCGCCGTCAAGCGCGGCTGGATCGACCGGGTCGTGCAGATCGCCGCGGTGATCGGCGAGGCGATCCCCAGCTTCGTGCTGGGTGTCGTGTTCGTCACCCTGTTCGCCATCCAGCTAGGCTGGTTCCCCGCCACCAGCAGCATCGGCCCCGGAGCGGGCGCCGAGGCGTGGGTGGCCTCGCTCACCCTGCCCGCTCTCGCACTGATCCTGAACGGCCTCACCAGCGCCGCGCAGCAGATCCGCAGCGCCGTGATCGGCCAGCTCGAGAAGGACTACGTGCGCACCCTCCGCAGTCGTGGCACCCCCGAGCCCGTCATCCTCTTCAAGCACGTGCTGCGCAGCGCCGCGCCGGCCGGCCTGACCGTGCTCAGCCTGAACTTCATCGGCATGCTCGGCGGCGTCGTGATCATCGAGCAGATCTTCGCACTGCCCGGCATGGGCGCTCTCGCCGTGCAGTCCACCACACTCGGCGACACCCCGCTCGTGATGGGCGTGGTGCTCTACACCGTCATCATCGTCATCATCGTCAACCTGCTCGTGGACCTCGCGAACGGGTGGCTCAACCCCAAGGTGCGTGTCTCATGAGCGAACCGGTCGAGATCGACGCGTCGCAGGCGACCATCACCCGCACGCACGTGTTCAAGCGGATCCTCCGCAACCCGATGGGCCTGATCGCCCTGGTCATCCTCGTGGTGCTGCTGCTCGTGGCGGTGCTGGCGCCATGGATCGCGCCGTTCGATCCGAACTTCGCCAACATCTCCAAGACGCTCGCCGGCTCCGACGGCGTCAACTGGCTGGGCACCGACAGCGCCGGACGCGACACGTTCAGCCGCTTCGTCTGGGGCGCGCAGGCCACCCTGCTCTCAGCGCTGCTGTGCGCGGCGGTCGCGATCGTGATCGGACTCCCCTCCGGCCTGATCGCCGGATACTTCAGCGGCGCGTTCGACTCGGTCGCCAACTGGGTCGTGAACGTGCTGATGGCCATCCCCGGCATCATCCTGCTGCTGACCATCCGCGCGGCCTTCGGCCCGTCGGTGTGGATCTCGATGATCGCGTTCGGCATCCTGATCAGCCCCGGATACTTCCGCCTGACCCGCACCGCGGTGCAGTCGGTGCGCAACGAGCTGTACGTCGACGCCGCCCGGGTCTCGGGCCTGAGCGACGCCCGCATCATCTCCCGGCACATCTTCTCGGTGGTGCGCGCCCCGATCATCATCCAGACGGCCATCGTCTGCGGCGTGGCGATCAGCATCCAGTCCGGACTGGAGTTCCTCGGACTCGGCGACCCCGCCGTCGCGACGTGGGGCGTGATGCTCGCAGAGGGCTTCAAGAACGTGTACCTGAACCCGATCCTGCTGCTGTGGCCGGCACTGGCGATCGGCGTCACGATCGGCGCCCTGGTGCTGCTCGGCAACGCCGTGCGCGACGCGCTTGAGGACCGCGAGAAGGTCAGGACGCCGAAGACCCGCCGGAACACCCTCACCTCCACCCGCCGCATCACGATCGCGGCGAAGAGCGAGCACGACCACCTGCTCGACGTGGCGAACCTCAAGGTCGGCTACCCGCAGGCCGACGGGTTCAAGGAGGTCGTGCGCGGGGTCTCCTTCTCGCTGGATCGCGGCGAGGTGCTCGGCATCGTCGGCGAGTCCGGCTCGGGCAAGTCGCAGACCGCGTTCTCCATCCTCGGACTGCTGCCGCCGGAGGCGCGCATCCTCGGCGGGGCCATCGAGTTCGACGGCCAGTACACCGTGGCCGACGGCGAGGACACCGTCAGCCAGTCGCGGCTGGCGAAGCTGCGCGGCACGCGCATCTCGTACATCCCGCAGGAGCCGATGTCCAACCTCGACCCGGCGTACACGATCGGCTCCCAGCTGGTCGCCCCGATGGTCCGCATCCTGCGCATCAGCCGTGCCGAAGCACGGCAGCGGGCGCTGAAGGTGCTCGCCGACGTCGGCATCGCCGATCCGCAGCGCACCTTCGACTCCTACCCCCACGAGGTGTCCGGCGGCATGGCGCAGCGCGTGCTGATCGCCGGCGCCATCAGCTGCGAGCCCGATCTGATCATCGCCGACGAGCCGACCACCGCGCTGGATGTCACAGTGCAGGCCGATGTGCTCGACCTGATCCGCGACCTGCAGAAGCGGCTCGGCGTGGGCGTGATCCTCGTCACGCACAACTTCGGCGTTGTGGCAGACCTGTGCGACCGCGTGGTCGTGATGCAGAACGGCCGCCTGGTCGAGGGCGGCACCGTGCGCGATGTGCTGCGCGACCCGCAGGACCCGTACACCGTGCGCCTGCTCTCCTCGATGCTCGAGGGCAAGGAGCCCATGACGATGCTCGTTACCCCGGAAGGAGGTCGGTGATCATGGCCGACACCGCCAGCACTCTCCTCGACGTCGAGGACCTGATCGTCGAGTACCCCGGCAAGGGATTCCGTGCCAAGTCGTTCCGCGCGCTGACCGACATCTCCATCGCGATCGGCCGGGGCGAGACCCTGGGCCTGGTGGGCGAGTCCGGCTCGGGCAAGACCACGCTCGGCCGCGCCGTGCTGGGCCTGGCCCCCGTCACCGGCGGGAGCATCGAATTCGAGGGTCAGCAGATCGGCCACGCCTCCCGCAGGCAGCGGCAGAAGCTCAGCCGCCATCTGCAGGTGGTGTTCCAGGATCCCTACACCTCGCTGAACCCGGCCATGGAGATCGGCGACATCCTCGCCGAGCCTCTGGGCATCCAGGGGGTGTCCCCGGCGGACTCCCGCAAGCGGGTGAAGGAGCTGCTCGACCAGGTGAGCCTGCCCAGCGACGCCGTGCACCGCCAGCCGCGGGAGTTCTCCGGTGGCCAGCGGCAGCGCGTGGCGATCGCCAGGGCGCTGGCGCTGTCGCCCAAGCTGATCGTGTGCGACGAGCCCGTCTCGGCCCTGGACCTGACCACTCAGGCCACGGTGCTGGACCTGTTCCTGCAGATCCAGCGCGACACCGGGGTGTCGTACCTGTTCATCTCCCACGACCTCGACGTGGTCCATCACATCAGCCACAGGGTGGCGGTGATGTACCGCGGCCGGATCGTGGAGCAGGGAGATGCCGGACAGGTCACCCGGCGTCCGCAGCATCCGTACACCCAGAAGCTGCTGCTGGCCTCACCCGTCCCCGACCCCGACCGGCAGCAGGCGCGGCGCGACGAGCGGCGCAGGCTGGCCGAGGAGCTGGCGCAGCAGGGCGATTTCAGCCCCGCGGACGCCTGAGGGGTGCGCGCGGCGATGCATTACGGTAGTCACTGGGCGAGCGCACACGATCCGGCGCGCTCGTGGAAGGGAGCTCGACGGTGGTGACCGATCCCACGGGGAGCCCTACGACTCGGCGCAGGGCTCGTTCGGCGCCCACGATCTACGACGTGGCCCGGCTCGCGGGAGTGAACCCGTCGACGGTCTCGCGCGCGCTGAGCCAGCCCGGCCGCATCAACGTCAAGACCGAGGCGAAGATCCATGCCGCGGCCAAGGAGCTCAACTACCGCCTGAATCCGATGGCGCGCGCGCTGCCCACCGGACGCACGAACACCCTCGGCCTGCTGATCGCGGACATCACGAACCCGGTGATCTTCGGGATCGTCCGCGGCGCCGAGAAGGCCGCCACCGCCCACGGCTACACCCTGGTGGTCAGCGAGTCTCAGGAGTCGGGCACGGTCGAGGCCACCTCGGCTCAACGCATACAGCCGTCGGTGGATGCGCTGATCCTGGGCACCTCGCGACTGGACGACGAGCAGATCGTCACGCTCGCCGGCACCAAGCCGCTCGTGGCGCTGAATCGCCGGATCGAGGGGGTGGCGTGCATCACGCCGAACGCCGAGCCCGGCGTGGATCAGGCGCTCGCGCATCTGGAGCTGCTGGGACACACCTCACTGCTGTTCCTGAACGGCCCGGAGCGGTCGTGGATCGGGCGGCGACGGTGGGAGGCGCTGCAGGACGGCGCGCAGCGCCGGGGCATGACCGTCACCTCCATCGGCCCGAACCAGCCGACCCTGGATGGCGGGCACGCGACCCTCGCCCGGGTGATCGCTTCGAACACCACCGCCGTGGTCGCCTTCAACGACCTGATGGCGATCGGCCTGCTGCGCGCGGCGACCGAGCAGGGCATCCCCGTGCCCGAGCGCTTCAGCATCATCGGCTTCGACGACAGCTTCGGCTCGGACTTCACGACGCCGCCGCTCACGACGGTCCGCTCCCCCCTGGAGGAGGCCGGCGAGCGGGCGGTGCTGCGGGCCCTGGATCTGATCGAGTCCCGGGAGCCGGCCGCCGTGGACCACGAGCTCGAGACCGAGCTGATCATCCGCGGCTCCACCGGCCCCGCGCGGAGCGTCTGACCGCCCGTCGCTCCTGACGCCCGTCGCGCCTGACTCTCGCGCGCGGCGTCACCCGAGCAGGGTGACGATCAACAGCATGGCCGGCAGGCATCCGATCGTGGTCAGCAGCACGGCATCCCGCGAGATCTCCTCGCCGATGTCGTAGCGCTGCGAGAAGTTGAAGATGTTCTGCGCGGTGGGAAGCGCGGCGAGCACCGTGACGATGAGCACCTGCTCGGGCGGGAGCCGGAACAGGAACTCCGCCGCAGCCCAGGCGATCACGGGCATCACGACGATCTTGAGCGTCGTGGCGAGCACGATGTCCCGGCGATGCCCACGGCTGCCGAGCACGCGCTGACCGGGCAGCGACATCCCGTAGCTGATCAGCAGCACCGGCACCGCGGCATTCGCGATCAGCTGCACCGGCTCCATCACCAGCTCCGGCACCGGGATGCCGAGCACCGAGACGATCGCGCCCAGGAGCGACCCGATGATGATGGGGTTGGTGGCGGTGCGCACCACGGTGCGGCGCAGCGATGTGCGCTCGCTCGTGACGGCATCCAGGATCGTCAACGACACCGGAGTGAACACCAGCAGCTGCATGAGCACGACCGGCGCGGGGTAGGCGGCGCTGCCCAGCAGGTACAGCGAGAGGGGCAGGCCGATGTTGTTGGCGTTCACGTGCCCGGACGACAGTGCGCCGATGGTCGTGATCCCGACCGGACGCCGCCACACCAGGCGTGCCACGACCGTGTGGATCGCGAACACCGACACCGCAGCGATCGCCGACACCGGCAGCAGCGAGGAGAACAGCATGCCGGCATCTGCGCGCGCGAGCACGACGAACAGCAGGAACGGCGAGAGCACGAAGAAGCTCAGCCGCATCAGCACGTCCCGCGCATGCGGACCGAGCAGCCGCACCCGGCCGATGACCCAGCCGACCAGGATGGCGACGGAGACGACGACGAACCCCGTCAGCGCGTCGAGCATCTGTCGGGGTCCGTCATGGTCGGGCGGCGCTCAGGCGATGAGCCGCTGCGGTGGTCAGAAGAGGTCGCGGTGCCCCAGCGCGACCAGGTTGTCGTACGAGGTCTGCAGGCAGTCGAACACGTCCCGCCCGTACAGCTGGTCCTGCTCGACCAGCAGGTACTCGGCGTCGGTGTCCACCGCCGCCGCGATGATCGCGGCGAAGTCGAGGTTGCCCTCGCCGACCTCGGCGAACTGCACGACACCAGTGAACGCGTCCATGAACGTCTTGAAGTCACCCGCCTCCAGCGCCGTGAACGCGTCGGCGGGGAGCTGCCCGATGCGGTAGTCCTTGAGGTGGATCATCGCGACGCGGTCGCTGTACTTGTGGATGGTGGCCACCGGGTCCTTGCCGCCGCGCTGGACCCAGTGCACGTCCAGCTCCAGGCCCATGGCGGGGGCGCGGTCGGCGATGATGTCCAGCAGCAGCTTGCCGTCGTACTTCGCGAACTCGATGTGGTGGTTGTGGTAGTACAGCCGGATGCCGTCTGCGGCGAGCCGCTCGGCGTACTCGTTGGTCTGATCTGCGAATTCGAGCACAAGGTCCAGCGAAGCCATCGCGTCGAACGGCAGCATCCCGATGCGCACCATCGTGGTGTCCAGGCGCCGGCAGTCCGCGACGATCTTGTCGTAGTCGTCCGTGAGCGTGTCCATGGGGATGCCGGCCTTGCCGCGCAGACCCGCCGAGAGGGAGGCGATGTCCATGCCCAGCTCGTCACGCGCACGGACCAGCTGGTCGACGTTCTCGGTGGTCATCGGGATCTGCGACACCTCGACGGCGTGGTAGCCGATGTCAGTGATCCTCTTCAGAGTCTGGAATGCACCGACCTCGCCGAAGCTGTCCTTGAGCATCATCGCCTGGACGCCGATCTTCGCCATCCTGTCCTCCTTCGTTGGAATCGGCCGTTGTCGGCCGAACTGGTGCGTGACCCTCAGTGTGGCACGGTCGACAGCGATTGGCAATCGGTTGCGTGCAAGTTGCAACCAAGTGAGCAACAGCCCCGTCTGCAGGACTTTCACAGGTTGGCAATCGCTTGCCAAATGGCCATCAGCGTGCTTTACTTTGTTCACCGGCTACTGAGATGCGCAAGGGTGCAGCCCGCGAAGAAGCGAAGGAAGGTCTCATGCCCCATTCACACACCACCGTCGCCCCCGCCAAGGGGCCGGCTCGGCTGAGCAGGCTGAGCATCGTCGGCTACGGCGCCGGAGACGCGGCCAACAACCTCGCCTTCACCACGGCCACGATGTTCCTGCTGGTGTACTACACCGACGTCGCCGGCATCTCCGCCGCCGCGGCGGGCACCCTGCTGCTGGTGGTGCGCATCTTCGACGCCTTCGCGGACGTGTTCGCCGGTCGCATCGTCGACCGCACGTTCCACAAGCGGCTCGGCAAGTTCCGCCCGTTCATCATGTTCGGCTCCGTGCCGCTGCTGCTGCTCTCGTGCGCCGTGTTCTCGGTGCCGCAGATCGGCGAGAGCGGGATGCTGCTGTACGCGTACCTCACCTACGCGGCGCTCGGCCTGGCCTACAGCCTGGTCAACATCCCGTACGGCTCGCTGGCCGGCGCGATGACGCAGGATGCCGGTGAGCGTGCCAAGCTCGCCAGCGCCCGCACCATCGGCGGCATGGTCGTCGGCGCGGGCCTGGGCGTGTTCGTCGCCCCGCTGATCGTTCCTGGCGCGAACCTGCAGACGCTGTTCACGTTCATGACGCTCGGATTCGTCGTGGTGGGCACCGCCCTGTACCTGTTCACCGCGTTCACCGCCAAGGAGCGCGTGAACCGCGACGTGCAGCACGTCTCCCTCAAGCAGAGCATCGCCACGCTGAAGGGCAATCGCCCGCTGCTGATGCTGTGCCTGAGCTCGCTGGTGTTCCTGACCGGCATGCTCGCGCTGAGCACCATCCAGCTGTACTACCTGCGCGACGTGCTGCACGCGCTGCCGCTGTACGCGGCCGTCTCGATCGCGCAGATCGTGCTGACCTTCGGCCTGGCCGCCGTGCTGCCCAAGGCCGTGCGCACCTGGGGCAAGCGCAGCGCCTACATCGCCGGCGGGCTGATCATGGCCGCGGGCGGAGCGCTGATGTTCTTCTCCCCGGCGGACACCGTGTGGCTGGGCTTCAGCGGTCTGCTGGTGGCGCAGCTGGGACTCATCCTGGTGAACATGCTCGTGTGGGCACTGGAGGCCGACACCGTCGAATACGGCGAGTGGCGCACCGGCGTGCGCTCCGAGGGCATCATCTACGCGCTGTTCTCCTTCACCCGCAAGACGGGTCAGGCCATCGGCGGTGCACTGGCGGCCTTCGCGCTATCCTGGGGCGGGTACGCGGCGGGCGCCGCGCAGCAGAGCGCGCACGCCGAGCTCGGCATCCGCGCCGGCGCAGGGCTGATCCCGCTGATCTGCTCGGTCGTCGCCATCGCCGTGATGTTCTTCTACCCGCTCACCGACCAGCGTCACCGCGAGATCGTCGCCGAGATCGCGGACCGCAGGGAGCGGGCAGCTGCGGGAGACCCGATCGCCCCCAACCTGTCCACAGCGGCGTTCGCCTCGCACCGCACCGCCCAGGGCGGCCACCTGCCGGTGGACTGACCGCACCGCATATCTTTCCCGGATCACATCTCTTCAGACAAGGAGCGCCATGAACATCGAAAAGGCTGAGGTCATCGTCACCAGCCCCGACCGGAACTTCGTCACCCTCAAGCTGACCACCGACGACGGCCTGGTCGGCCTCGGCGATGCCACGCTGAACGGGCGCGAGCTTGCCGTCGTGGCGTACCTGCAGGAGCACGTCGCGCCGCTGCTGATCGGCTCGGATGCCTCGAAGATCGAGGACACCTGGCAGTTCCTCTACCGCTCGGCGTACTGGCGCCGCGGCCCCGTCACGATGGCCGCGATCGCCGCCGTGGACATGGCGCTGTGGGACATCAAGGCCAAGGCTGCGGGCATGCCGCTGTACCAGCTGCTCGGCGGCGCTTCGCGCGAGGGCCTGCTGGCCTACGGTCACGCCTCGGGCAAGGAGCTGCCCGAGCTGTTCGACAGCATCCGCTCGCACCAGGAGCAGGGCTACCGCGCGATCCGCGTGCAGACCGGCGTGCCCGGCCTGAAGGCCATCTACGGCATCGCGTCGCAGTCGGCCGACACCGGCGGCGGCGAGGCGCGCTACGACCACGAGCCGGCCCGCCGCGGCGCAAAGCCCGTGCAGGAGGACTGGGACACGCGCGCCTACCTGCGCCACCTGCCCGGCGTGTTCGAGGCCGTGCGCAACGAGTTCGGCCCCGAGATGCCGCTGCTGCACGACGGTCACCACCGCATGACCCCGCTGCAGGCCGCCAAGCTCGGCAAGGAGCTGGAGCCGTACGACCTGTTCTGGCTCGAGGACTGCACCCCCGCCGAGAACCAGGAGGCGCTGAAGCTCGTGCGTCAGCACACCACCACGCCGCTGGCGATCGGCGAGATCTTCAACACCATCTGGGACTTCAAGGACCTGATCCGCGACCAGCTCATCGACTACGTGCGCGGCGCCGTCACCCACATGGGCGGCATCACCCCGCTGAAGAAGACCGTCGACTACGCCGCCATGTACCAGATCAAGTCCGGCTTCCACGGCCCCACCGACATCTCCCCCGTCGGCATGGCCGCGCAGATGCACCTGGGTCTCGCGATCCACAACTTCGGCATCCAGGAGTACATGCAGCACGGCTGGAAGACCGACCAGGTCTTCCAGCAGTCGTTCACGTGGAGCAATGGCCTGCTGCACCCCGGGAACAAGCCGGGACTCGGCGTCGATCTCGACCTGGACGAGGCCGGCAAGTACCCGTACGAGACCGCCTACCTGCCGTACAACCGTCTGCACGACGGCACGGTCCACGACTGGTGATCCCCCAGCCCACGACCGGCGCGACAGCCGGAGCCGCCCACGCGCACGACCCGATCGTCGTGATGGGCGTCTCCGGCATCGGCAAGAGCACCATCGCCCGCCTCATCGGCGAGCAGCTGGGGATGCCGTACCTCGACGCCGACGACCTGCACGGCGAGGCCAACATCGCGAAGATGAGCGCAGGGATCCCGCTGACCGATGAGGACCGGCTGCCCTGGCTGCACCGCGTCGGCGAGGCGCTGTCGGCCGGCGCCGCTCCGGTGATGGCCTGCTCCGCGCTGAAGCGGGCTTACCGCGAAGTGCTGCTCACGCACGCCCCGCGAGCGTCCTTCGTGATGCTGTCGGCCGATGCCGAGCGCATCACCGCGCAGGTGACCGCGCGTACCGGCCACTTCATGCCGCCGGCGCTGCTGCAGTCGCAGCTCGGGGCACTGGAGCCGCTGCAGTCGGACGAGCCGGGGCTGATCGTCCTCGTCGACGACGATCCGGTGCCGATCGCGTCGCGGATCGTCTCGTGGGTGACATCGCGCTGACTCCCGCGCTGATGCGGCAGGATGGTGGCGTGACCGCCGATCTGCCTCGCCTGCACGACCTTCTCGACTCCGGCTCCGCGCTGAACTGGGTGTGCACGGGCGACTCGATCACGCACGGGCTCAGCCACACACTGGGCGCCCGCAATTACGTCGACCACCTGCACGAACTGATCCGCGGCGACCTGGAGCGCGTGCAGGACGTCGTGATCAACACCGCGATCAGCGGCTGGCGCGTCGTGCAGCTGCTGGAGGACTTCGACCGGCGGGTCGCCGACTGGCATCCGCACGTGGTCACCCTCATGATCGGCACCAACGACTGCTCCACCGGCGGGGCGTTCCCCGTGATCGAGCCGGTCGAGTTCGCGGCATCCGTCACCGAGTTCGTCGCCCGCGTGCGCGCGCTGGGCGCCATCCCCGTGCTGCAGACGCAGCCGTCGGTGGATGCCGCGAACGCGCCGGAGCGCGCCCGCATCGCGGACTTCGCGCAGGCCGTCCGCGACGTCGCGAGCGCTGCGGACGTGATCCTCGTCGACCAGTTCGCCAGGTGCACCGCCGTCGGCGAGGGGCGCCAGGGCGGCATCCCGTGGGGCCTGATGAACGACCCGTTCCACCCGAACGCCGCCGGCCACGCCCTGCTGGCACTGGACATCGCCGAGACGCTGGAACTGACCGCAGGACCCGAGCGCGACCGCGTGCTGCCCCTCCTGCGCACGCTGGTGCACGCCGCCCGCTGACCCTCCGCGGCGCGCCGTCGCGCGACGTCGCGCGCTCGCCGTTCCCCGTTACAGATCGGGGGCCGACACGCGTCAGCCCTCCCGCGAGCTTCTCCTCAGCAGCATCGCGCTGACCAGGCCCAGCGCCAGGAACGCCACCGCCACCAGCAGCGACCAGCGCGTGGCATCCGCGAAACCCGCCGACAGCGCGTCGACGGTGGCCTGCGTGTGATCGCCGAGCGGGGAGTGCACGCCCTGTGCACGCAGCTGGGTGATGGTGGTCCCGGCGGACAGCCGCGTGGAGTCGGCGATGCTGTCGGCGTTCGGACCCGAGATGCCCGCATTCGACAGCGCGGCGGGAAGCGTGACGGCCAGCGCCACCGAGAGGGCGGCTCCCGCGAATGCCGTGCCGAGTGCGGAGCCGACCTGCCGCACGGTGCTCTGCGTGGCTGATCCCTGCCCGGAGATCGACACGGGCACATCCCGCAGCACGGTGCCGGTCAGCTGAGCGGATGCCAGCCCCAGGCCCAGTCCGTAGAACACCAGCGGGATGACGATCACCCAGCCCGAGGTGTCGCCCTGCACCGTGAACGTCAGCGCGAGCGCACTGGCCACCTCGAGCCCCAAGCCGATGAGCACCGCTCCGGGGGCGCCGAACCGCATCGCCAGGTGTCGAGCGCCCGCGCCGGAGACGAACGCGCCCAGCGCCATGCCTGCCAGTACGAGTCCGGCGCCCATGACGTCCAGCCCCAGCGCGTTGACCAGGTACAGCGGCAGCACGAACAGCAGCGCGAACTCGCCGACGGCCACCATCCCGGCCGTGAGGTTGCCCCACGAGAACGTGGACAGCGAGAACAGTCCGAGATCCAGCAGCGCCTGGCGCTGCACCTTCTCACGGTGGCGCTCCCAGATCACGAAGAGCACCAGGGCCACCGCGGCGACGGCGAAGGCCGCGGGCACGGCCGAGATCGGAGCATCCTTCCCCCACGTCCAGCCGAACGCGACCAGGTCGGCCTTCGGCGTCCACCAGCCCAGATCGGGGCCCTCGATGACGGCGAACACCAGCGCACCGAAGCCGATGGCGCTGAGCAGGGCGCCGTCGACGTCCATGCCGGGGCGGGTCTTCTCGCCGCGGGTCTCGCGCACGGTGAACAGCGCGGCGATCAGCACCAGCGCACCCAACGGCAGGTTCACCAGGAAGATCCAGTGCCACGACGCCCACTGCGTCAGCGCCCCGCCGGCCAGCGGGCCGATGGCCGCCGCCCCGGAGATCACCGCACCCCACACGCCGAATGCCGTGGCGCGGTGCCGCCCGCGGAACACGGCGTTGACCGTGGACAGCGTGGACGGCATGATGAACGCCGCGCCGACGGCCTGCACCGCTCGCGCCCCGATCAGCGCGCCGGCTGTGGCCGACATGGCCGCCAGCAGGCTGCCGCCCATGAACACCACGAGTCCGGCGAGGAGCAGCCGCTTGCGACCCCACCGATCGGCCAGGCTCCCGGTGGACAGCAGCAGCGCCGCCAGCAGCACGGCGTACAGGCTGTTGACCCACTGCGCGTCGGTGATGTTCAGCTTCAGCTCGCCGATGATGACCGGCAGCGCGACGCCCACGATGGTGCCGTCCAGCACGATCAGTCCCAGTCCGATCGACAGCACGGCGAGGCCCAGCCAGTCCCGCCTGGTCGGCGCGATCTCCGCGTCCCGGTCCTTCGTCATGCGAGCGGTCCTTCCTGGCATCAGATCAGCCCGGCTTCGCGGGCGACATGGATGGCGCGCGAGCGGCTGTCGACGTCGAGCTTGGTGAAGATGTGGGCGAGGTGGCTCTTGACGGTCGCCTCGGTGACGAAGAGCGTGCGGGCGATCTCCCGGTTCGCCGCGCCGGTCGCCAGCAGCCGCAGCACCTCGGTCTCGCGATCGGTCAGCCGGGGCAGCGGACTGCGCAGCCCCTCCAGCAGTCGCGTGGCGAGTTCGGGTGCCAGCACCATCCCGCCGGCGGCGGCCCTGCGGATGCCGTCGACGATGAGCTCCGGCGCGACCTCCTTCAGAAGGTAGCCGGCGGCCCCCGCCTCGATGGCGCCGCGGATCTCGGCATCCCTGTCGAAGGTGGTGAGGATGAGCACCGCCGGTGCAGGGGTGAGCGCGCGCAGCGCGGCGGTGGTGCGGATGCCGTCGATCCCCTCTCCCAGGCGCAGGTCGCACAGCACGACATCCGGATGCAGCAGCTGCGCCAGCTCGATGGCCTCCTCGCCGGTGGCGGCCTCGCCCACCACCTGCACGTCGTCGGCGTCGAGCACGGCCCGCAGCCCGCTGCGCACCACGGGGTGGTCGTCGACCAGCAGCACGGTGATGGTCATTCGCTCTTCTCCTCGGGTCTCGAGTGCGGTGCGTATCCCGGATCCCGTACCGGGGCGGATCCCGCACCGGATGCCGGTGGCACCGGCTCCGGGCGGATCGGAAGCTGCACGGAGATCGCCGTCCCCTCGCCGGGTGCGCTCTCGATGTCCAGACCGCCGCCGAGCTCTCGCAGCCGCGCCCGCATGAACCGGAGCCCATAGCTCGACGCACTGCCGGCATCCGCCTCCCAGGCTCTGACGTCGAAGCCCGAGCCGTCGTCCATGATGTCCAGCCGCACGCTCCGCTCGTCGTCGATCAGGCTCATCACGACCCGGTGCGCGGCGGCGTGCAGGCGCACGTTGGCCAGCGCCGACTGCGCGGTGCGCAGCAGCGCGACCTCCACCTCGGTGGGCAGCACTGGCAGGGACTCGTCGACATGCAGCTCGACCTGGAGCCCCGCCTCGTCCCGCGCGCGATCCAGCATGCCCCGCAGCGCCGTGGCCAGCGGGCCGTCCTCCAGCTCGGCGGGCGCGAGATCCGCCACGATCCTGCGCACGTCGGCGAGGCTCCCGCCGGCGAGCGCCTCCACCTGATGCAGGGCCCGAGCCGCACCGGCATCCGTGCTGCGGTCGGCCCCCGCATGCGCGAGCAGGCGGATGGAGGACAGCGCCTGCGCGACGGTGTCGTGGATGTCGCGCGAGATGCGGGTGCGCTCGGCGACGGCGCCCGACTCCCGCTGCGCGAGCGCGAGCTCGTCCTGCAGATCAGCCATCTCGTGCTGCGCCTGCGTGAGCGAGGCGACCAGCCGCTCGCGCTCGGCGGCATCCCGCAGCAGCTGCAGATAGCCGCGCGAGATCCCGAAGGCGAAGACGCCGCCGATCAGCGGACCGAACACCGTGGCGTAGCTGGTCGAGCCGTGGTGCAGGATCGGCGCGACGATCACGACGGCCAGGACCAGCGCCGAGAACAGCAGCCCCCACGGCACGGGCAGCAGGTGGCCGGCCAGCAGCCACAGCAGGAACGCGATCCAGATGAACTCCGGCGAGACGGCCACGGCCGCGATCCAGATCACCGCCAGGGCGACCAGCCACCAGATGGCGAACCGCCGGGAGCCGCGCGAGGGGAGGATCGTGCCGGCCGTGTGCACGGCGAGGATCGCGAGCCCTGCCAGCACCGCTGCGGCGATCGGGGTGCCGTCGCCCACCGCCCGGACCACGCCGACCGCCGTCAGCACGGCCGCCATGGCGTGCTGGCCGAACTCCATCGCCCGCACCACCGGCGAAGCATGCCCAGACGCGCTGCGATCAGCGTGCAGCAGTGGCGCGTTCACGACGTCCATGTGTTGATTCTCCCCGTCCGCCGGCTATTGCACCGGTACCCGGCTCGGGTCGGTCGAGACCCGGTCTCCGGACGCGGTTGCAGAGGACATGGATGCCGGAACAGGGCTGCCGACGATCTGCGTCGACTCGCCCGGGGCCGGCTCACCGGCATCCGCTGCGCTCTGGTGCGGTCGTCCCGGCCACCAGATCCGGTCGCCGACGAGGGCGAAGATCGCCGGGACGATCACCGTGCGCACCACCAGGGTGTCCACCACCACGCCGACCCCGACGATCAGGCCCAACTGGCCGAGAGTCACCAGCGGCAGCACGCCGAGGGCCGCGAACACGCCCGCCAGTACGATGCCGGCACTGGTGATCACGCCGCCGGTGTGCGCGACGGCCTCGACCATGCCCGCCCTGGTGCCGCGGGCGGCCGCCTCGGTGCGGGCACGGTGCACGAGGAAGATCGTGTAATCGATGCCGAGCGCCACCAGGAACAGGAACGACAGCAGCGGCACCTGCAGGTCCAGCGCGTGCTGGACGAACAGCGCCCTGCTCAGCCACGCGCCGGCGCCGATGGCGGCGAGCGCGCTGGCCAGGTTGGTCACCAGCAGCAGCACGGGCGCCACCAGCGAGCGCAGCAGCACGATCAGCACGATCAGGCTGACCGCCAGCACCAGCGGGGCGACCAGCAGCAGGTCGTGCTGGTTGCCGGCCCTGGCGTCCAGGTCGGTGGCGACGGCGCCGCCGACCACGGCATCCGCGTTCGGCACCGCGTGCACGGCGTCGCGCAGCGCGGTGATCTGATTCAGGCTCTCCGCGGTGCTGGGCGCGTACGCGCTGGTCACCATGATCTCGGTCAGCGCGCCGTCATCGGTCGTGCCGACCGGGTTCGCGCGCACCACGCCGTCGACGTCCTCCGTGGCGGCCACGACGGCGTCGGATGCCGCGCTGTCGGCCACGATCAGGATGGGCTGCGCCTCACCGGGAGGGAAGTGCGCGGACAGCACCTCGAGGCCGGCGGCGGACTCGGACGGCACCCGGAACTTCTGCGCCTGGTCGAGCCCGACCGAGGTGCCGATCAGGCCCGCAGCCATGACGGCCAGCAGCACGACGCCGGCCAGCAGGCTGCGCAGCGGGCGCCGCACGACACCGGAGGCCACGCGACGCCAGCCGCGGCCCTGCCGCGGGGCCTCACCGGGCCGCGGGACGAACGGCCAGAACACCCGGCGCCCGCACACCGCCAGCAGCGGCGGCAGCAGGAGAAGCACCGAGGCCAGCGCGATCAGCAGCCCGATCGCCGAGGAGACGCCGAGGCCGTGCGTGCCGGGGATCACGGCGAGCACGAGGGTGAGCAGCGCCAGCACGACGGTGATGTTCGAGGCGAGGACGGCCGGCGCGGTGGCGCGCCAGGCAGTGCTGAGCGCCTTGCGGTGATCGGGCGTGGCGTGCAGCTCCTCGCGGTAGCGGGAGATGAGCAGCAGCGCGTAGTTCGTGCCGGCGCCGAAGACCAGCACGCTGATGATGCCCGCGTCGAACTGCAGGCCCCACAGCGATCCGGCCGCCGCGGTCAAGCGCCCCGCCAGCCCGTCGGCGAGCGCGACGACCACCAGCGGGATCAGCCACAGCACGGGCGAGCGGTAGGTGACGATCAGCAGGATCGCGACGATGAGGATCGTCACCAGCAGCATCGTGAAGTCTGCGCCCTCGAACGACGAGGCCACATCGGCGCCGAAGGCCGGTCCGCCGGTGACCTGCAGGGTGACGCCCGCCGGGGCGTGACCGTCGATGTCGGCACGCAGGGTCTTGATGACCGCGGCCGTGTCGGAGCTGGTGGCGCCCACCGTGATCGGCGTGATCAGCACGGCGGCCTTCCCGTCGTCGCTGACCAGCGGCCCCGTGGGATCCGCCGCGGACTGCTCGCCGAGCACGGGCAGCAGCGCCTTCAGCCCGTCCTGCTGCGCTGCGGAGAGCCTGCCGCCGTCGCCGCGGGATGCGACGACCAGCACCGACTGCTGATCGGCGTTCGGGAACGTCGAGAGCAGTTCGCTCACCCGGGCGGATTCGGATGCCGCCGGCGCCTGCGCGTTGCCGGCCTGCGCCTTCGCGGAGCCGAACGCACCGAACAGCAGGAACATCACCAGCAGCACGAGGCCCAGCGATATCCAGGCGCCGCGGCGCGAGGTGAGACGGTCGGAGAGCGGATGCCGCAGACGAGGTTGTGCCATGACATCGAGTCCACCAGCGGCGAGCCTCGGGCACATCGCGAACGGGAGTGAACCGGATCTCCATCGAAAGGATGAGGAAGGCCCGGTCATGACATCCGTCACAGCGGATCCTGGGCTGCGAGATTAGGCTGTCGGCATCATGCACGACTTCTGGAGCTTCGCCGGCAACATGTGGTGGCTGATCTTCCCCATCATGGGCGTGGCCGGCGGCGCCGCACGCCGGTGGCAGCTCATGTCCCGCGAGCGTCACCAGCGCAAGCTGGAGACCCTGCGTCTGAAGAGCGAGTTGCGCACCGCGGAGCTGCAGGCCAAGGCTCTCGCCGGACCCGGGCGCTCGGGCACCGCCAAGAGGGCCGCCGCACCGGCATCCGTCTCGCACGACGACGTGCTGGAGCGCCTGTTCAAGGAGCATGACGAGATCACCGCGCGCTGGCTGGACTACGAGCTCGACGTCGCCAAGCTCATCGCCTTCCCTGCCATGAGCGACGGCCGGCAGCCGCTGACCGCCGCGTTCCTGCGCGCCAAGAAGACCGCAGACAATCTGCGCCCGGCATCCGCCGACGCGAAGGTCACCGAGCAGCGCGTCACGGACTATCTCGACGCGGTCGGAAACTACGCCGTGGCCTTCGAGGTCGCCGAGCACGACGCCCGCCGCATCCGCGACTCCACGTTCACCGAGGACGAGCGCAAGCGCCTGGATCGGGCGCAGCACCTGCTGAAGGTGGCGCTGGACGAATCGGCCACGCAGGCCGAGCGGCAGGTGGCGTACAAGCGCGTGCGCGACGAGCTGGAGGGACTCATCCTGCTGTCCGATGAGGCCGTGCAGGTGCTGGAGACCAAGGTCGCCGGCGAGCTGCCGCGCGGGACCGCCTCCTCCTGACGCCCGTTCGATCCCGCCCCATCGCCCCCGCCCACTTCGTCGATACCCCTCACTGCTGTCGAAACCCCTCGTGAGCGACGTCGCTGGCGAGGGGTCTCGGCGGTCAGGAGGGGTGTCAGCTCAGGAGGTCGGGTGTCGGCGGGGAGAGCGGAGAACGTAGGCTCGGGCCATGGACGACACACCGCGGGTCGGGATCGTGGGCGCGGGCGGCATCGCCCCGCCGCACATCGAGGGGTGGCTGGCGCTGGGCGCCGAGGTCGGCATCCTGCGTCGCACGGGAGCGGATGCCCTGGCCGCCCGCTACGGTCTGCGCCTTCACGACACGCTCGAGGAGCTCATCCAGGGCTCCGGGATCGTGGACGTCGTCAGCCCCACATCCTCGCACCTCGACATCGCGCGCGCGGCGTTCGCCGCCGGGCGGCACGTCGTGTGCGAGAAGCCGCTGGCCGTCACCGCCGCGGAAGCGCAGGAGCTGGCGGATGCCGCCGCTGCGGCGGGCGTGCGCCTGTTCCCCGCCCACGTCGTCCGGTACTTCTCCGGGTACCAGCAGGTGCACGAACGGATCGGCGCGGTGGGCGCGATCACCGAGCTCACGGCACGCCGTACGGTGGCCGCCCCGGCATCCGCCTGGTTCTTCTCGCAGGATGCCGGCGGCGGGATCATCCGCGACCTGATGATCCACGACCTCGACCAGGCCCTGTGGCTGGCGGGCCCGGCGGTCGAGGTGTCGGCCACACAGGATCCGCCGGCCGTGGACAGCGTCGTGCAGCCTCCGGTGTCCGCGCACGTCACGCTCACCCACGCGAACGGCGCCATCAGCCACGTGCGCGCGGACTGGGCCGAGCCCGGCACCCCGTTCCGCTCAATGCTCGAGGTCACCGGCGACAGGGGCGAGCTGAGCGTCGACACGTCGACGACCGACACGGAGCACCCGTCACCGGCATCCGCTGCCGATCCGTATCGCGAGCAGCTGGCGGACTTCCTCGACGCGATCCGCACCGGACGCGACGCGCGGGTCACACCCGCCGACGGCGTCGCGGCCGTGGTGCTGGTGGACGCCGCCTACGCGTCGCTCGCGTCCGGGCATCCGGTCGTCCTCTGAAGTCCGCGGTGCGGTTCGCGCGTTACGCATGCAACCGGAGTGCGCGCGTCAGTCCTGCGGCAGCGCGGCCACCACGTCGATCTCGACGAGGATGTTCGCCAGCTGCGAGCCGACGGTGGTGCGCACCGGGTACGGCGCCGAGAAGAACTCGCGGTACGCCTCGTTGAACTCGGCGAAGTCGGCGAGATCGGCCAGGTGCACGGTGGTCTTGACCACGTCGGCCATGGTCAGATCGTGCACGGCCAGCACCATCTCGATGTTGCGCAGCACCTGGCGGGTCTGGTCGCCCACGTTGTCGGCGACGGCATGGGCGTTCGCGGCGTCCTGCGGGCCGAAGCCGGCGGTGTACAGGAATCCGTTCGCGACCACCCCGTGGCTGTACGGGCCTGCGGGGGTGGGGGCGCCTTCGGCGTGGAAACCGGTCTTGGGCATGGTGTGCTCTTCCTTCTCGTTGTCGGTTCTGTTCATCCCAGCTGGTGGGAGATCTCGGCGGCGGTCTCGCGCAGCATCGGCACGCGCTGCTCGAGCTGCCGGCGGCTCTGGGCGACGCGCAGCGCGGTGAGGGACAAGGCCCCCACCACTCCGGCGGCCGTCACGATGGGCACGGCCACGCAGCCCACGAAGTCCTCGAACTCGGCGTCGTCGAACGCCCAGCCCCGGCGGGCGGTCGCTGCCAGGTCGGCGTCGAGGGCGGCGCGGCTGGTGAGGGTGTTGGCGGTATACGGATGCCAGTCGCAGCCGGCCAGCAGGCTGTCGCGCCGGTCGACGGGCAGCTCCGCGAGCACCGCCTTGCCGATGCCGCTGCAGTGCGGCCGCACGGCGGCGCCGACACGTGAGTACATCCGCACACCCGACGCGTCCTCCACCTTGTCGACATAGACGATCTCGTCGCCCATCAGCGCACCGAGGTGCAGGGTGTTGCCGACGATGCGATGCAATCTGCGCAGGTGTGCATATGCCGCGCCGCGCAGATCCAGCTGCTCCAGCGCCGCGCCGCCGAGTACGGCGAGCCGGATGCCGACGACGTAGGTGCCGTCGATCTGCCGACGCACGAATCCGACCTGCTCCAGGCTCTGCAGCTCGCGGAACATGGTCGAGCGGTGGATGCCGAACCGCTCCGCGAGTTCGATCACGGTCGCCGGCTCCGCAGCGAGGGCGTTCAGGATACCGGCTGCTCTCTCGACACTCTGCGACATCGGTCAGCCCCCGGTTCCCGGAGTGCCGACGTCTGCGATTCTGCCGTCCTCGTCGCCGAGACCCCTGCCTGCCGTCGACACCCCCACCTGCGGACGTCCATAGATGGGGGTGTCGGCGGAAACTGGGGGTGTCAGCGGAGGGAGGCCGGCTGCCTCCCGTCGCAGGCCGCGCCCGGGCAGCGCGCCGGTGAGCTCGCCGCCGGCGAGCACCTGCACACCGGCCACGAACACGTCATCGATGCCGACAGCGGGCTCGTTCGGGTGCTCGTAGGTGGCGCCGTCAGCCACGCCCATAGGATCCACCAGCAGCACATCGGCCAGCGCACCCGCCTCGATCGCGCCACGACGCCCGAGGCCGAACCTGCGGACGGGCTGCGCGGAGAGGTGGTGCACGGCATCCGCCCACGACCAGGTGCCCAGTTCGCGCACGAACAGACGCAGGTAGCGCGCGAACGACCCCGCCGCGCGCGGATGCGGATGCGCGCCGATGAAGATGCCGTCGGATCCCCCGGTGTGCGCGGGGTGCGCGACGATGCGCGCGAGGTCGGTGTCGGGGCGCGGGTTGTGCACGGCCATGACGGCGCTGACCTCCATGCGAGAGGCGGCGAGCAGGTCGAAGGCGAGATCCATCGGGTCGGCGTCGGACCGCGCCGCGGCCTCGCGCAGGGTGAGCCCGTGCGCCCAGGCGAAGTCGGATGCCGCGATGTGCGCGAGCGTGATCATGTCCGGCCACGCGGGCCCCAGGCTCGGGCTGTGCGATGCCCGCTGCGCGCACGTCTCGCGCAGCCGGTCCCTGGTCGTCGGGTCAGTGAAGCGCGCCACGATCTCGCCGGTCGGCAGCGCCGAGATCTCCGGCGGGAGCAGCGGCATGCCCAGCAGGGTGCAGCCGCGGATGTAAGGGTAGGCGTCGAAGCTGGCGTCGATGCCGGCCGCGGCGAGCGCGTCGAGCTGGGCGAGCACGATCCCGGCGTCGGCGTGCAGGTGCGACACGTGCACGGGCAGCGGCATCCCGGCCTCGCGCGAGGCGAGCTGCGAGATCTCGCGCATCTCGTCGATGCCGGCGGCGGCGTTGTTCTCGTACCCGCCGCGCATGTGGCTGACGTATACGCCCCCGGCGCGCGCGACTGGCACGCACAGCGGGGCGATCTCCGCCGCATCCTGGAAGATGCCAGGCACGTAGTCCAGGCCGGTCGACAGGCCCAGTGCGCCCTCCGCCATCCCCTGTGCGACGAGGGCCGCCATGCGCACGCGCTCGTCGTCCGAGGCGGCGCCCTCCCGCCGGCCGCACACTTCGAAGCGCACGGTCCCGGCGGGTACGAGGTACCCGGCGTTGATCGGCGAGGCGTCGTCGACGGCACCCAGCAGCGCGGCGACACCGCCGCCGCGGTACACGGGGTGCGGGCCGTTGATCGCGGCGAAGTAGTCGGTCGCGTAGCGGCCGTCGCCCGGCGCGTACGAGACGCCGTCCTGCCCGCCGATCACCGTCGTCACGCCCTGGCGCAGCAGCGATGCGGTCACGGCGGGATCGCGCAGCAGGCCGTCGGCGTGCGAGTGCGCGTCGACGAATCCCGGCAGGATCAGGCGCCCGGCGGCGTCGACCACCGCATCGCCGTCACGCGCCGGCACCTCGCCGACGGCGGTGATCACGGCGCCCTCGAACGCGACATCGGCGCGCTCGAGACCGGCGGGGGCGACGATCGATCCGCCGCGGAGGACCGTACGAGTGCTCATCAGGATGCCGCTCCTCAGAACCAGGTGCGGATCAGGTCGACGATGACGCCGGACTCGACGCTGTCCACCACCGGCAGCACCCGCCACTTGTCGAACGCCGTGCACGGGTGCGACAGCCCGAAGCGCACGACCGAGCCCACCGCCAGCGGCTCGGCAGGACGCACGTAGGAGTGCTGATCGTTCATCGCCGAGACGACGGCGTCGACCGGATGCCACGAGCCGGCGAGCTCATCGGCGGCGGCACGCGGGATGGGCAGCCCCTCGTCGTAGGGGAAGTCGCGCTTGCCTGCATCCACCAGCGCCAGCCCGGGCTCGGGGCTGGACACCACCCGTGCGATCCCGTGCATGGCGTTGACGAAGTGCGGGCCCTGCCCGGTGCCGCCCTCGTCGAACGGCGAGATTCCGCGGTAGAAGCCGTCGTCGTGCACGATGTACGCGCCGGAGCGCAGCGTGAAGCGGGTGCGGCCGTCGCGCTCGGCGCCGGCCCACACGTCGGCGACGATCTCGAAGTACGCGCTGCCGCCTGCGGTGACGTACAGCTCGCCGTCGTCGTACAGCTCGGCGAGCGACCGATGCAGCTCGAGCTGGGCCTGCAGGTAGGCGCGCACGGCGGCGAGCCCCTCCGGGGAGCGGTCGTGCGCCAGGCTGCCCTCGTAGCCGGCCACGCCCGCCAGTCGCAGCGCATCGGATGCCGCCAGGCGACTGGCCACGGCGACCGCCTCCTCGATCGACCGGGCGCCGGTGCGGCCGCCGGCGGCGCCCAGTTCGACGCAGACATCGATCGGCCGGGGCAGGTCGACGCCGTGCAGGGCCTGCTCCATGGCGTCGACCGTGGCGATCGAGTCGGCCCAGCACACGAAGCGGAAGTCCGGGTCGGCGAGCTCGCCGGCCAGCCAGGTCAGCGAACGCGGGTCGACGGCGGAGTTGGCCAGCATGATCGAGTCCAGGCCCAGGTCGCGGCCGGTGCGCACCTGCCCCATGGTGGCGAGGGTGATGCCGAGCGCACCGGCATCGGTCTGCCGCTTCCACAGTGCGGGGGCCATCGTGGTCTTGCCATGCGGCATGATCTCCAGGTCGCGCTCGGCGCACCAGGCGGCCATGGTCGCGACGTTCGCGCGCATCGCGGCGTCGTCCAGCACGACCAGCGGCGTCCAGAACTCGTCCAGCCGCGGCGCGGTCGCGAGGAAGGCGGATGCCGTCATGCCGACGGCGCGCGTCGGGATGCCCTTGTCCCGCGCGGTGAGCAGCTCATCGGTCGCGTCGATCATTCCGATCCTCTCTCCTGCTGTGCAACTGTTGCAACGTGCGTTGCATCACCTGCACAGCCGCTCTCATCATGGTACTCATGCCCGTTGCCCCCGCACCACGCCTCATCACGATCGGCGAGACGATGGCCCTCGTCACCCCGGCCCACGCCGAGCCCCTCGCGACCGCGCAGGATGTGCGGCTGCTGATCGGCGGCGCCGAGTCGAACGTGGCCGTGCACGCCGTGCGGCTGGGCATCCCGACCGCCTGGGTCAGCGCCCTCGGCGACGACGCCCTCGGCATGCGCGTGCTCGACGAGGTCGCCCGGCACGGCGTCGACGTGCGCGGCGTCACGCGCAATCCGGATGCTCCGACCGGGGTCTACTTCAAGGATCCCGGCCGCGGCGTGCTGTACTACCGCCGCGGATCGGCCGCATCGCTGCTGGGTCCGGAAGACATCGCGGGCGCGCCGTTGGAGGATGCCGAGATCGTGCACGTATCCGGCATCACTCCGGCCCTGTCGCCCCGCTGCGCGGCGCTGATCGAGAGCGTGTTCGCGCGCGTGGGCGCCGCCGGCGGCATCCTCAGCTTCGACGTGAACCACCGCGCGGCTCTCTGGAAGCCCGGTACCGCGGCATCCGCTCTGCTGACGCTCGCGCGCCGGGCGGACATCGTCTTCGTCGGACTCGACGAGGCCGAAGGACTGTGGGGCACCGCCGACGCCGACGCCGTGCGCGCCCTGGTGCCCGAGCCGGCGGTCGTCGTCGTCAAGGACGGCGACGTGGGCGCCACCGAGTTCGACCGCCGCACCGGAGAGGACCTGCGCACCTTCGTGCCAGCGATCCGCACCGAGGTGGTGGAGCCGGTCGGCGCCGGCGACGCGTTCGCCGCCGGCTACCTGGCCGCCCGCCTGCAGGGCGCCGATGCCGTCACCCGCCTCACCGGAGGGCATCGCCGCGCGCATCTCGTGCTGCAGTCCACCGACGATCTTCCGCCGCTCGACAACTGAAAGGCCCCCGCCCATGACTGACAACTCCGCTTTCGACCAGCTGTTCGGCGCGGTGCCGCTGATGGCCATCCTGCGCGGCATGGGGGTCGAGCGCACGCTCGCCACCGCCACGCGCGCCTGGGATCTGGGCATCACGGTCGTCGAGGTGCCCGTGCAGACGCCCGCCGATGTCGAGGCGCTGCGCGTGCTGGCCGAAGCGGCGCGCGAGCGCGGCCTGGTGGTCGGCGCGGGCACCGTGATCTCGCCCGAGCACGTGCGGCAGGCGGCTGATGCGGGGGCCGCGTTCACCGTGAGTCCCGGCCTGGACCTCGAGATCGTGCGCGCTTCGCACGAGGCGGGGATGCCGCCGCTGCCCGGCGTCTCGACGGCGACCGAGGTGCAGCACGCGCTGCGCGAGGGGCTCACCTGGATGAAGGCGTTCCCCGCATCGCTGCTGGGCACCGGCTGGTTCCCCGCGATGCGCGGCCCGTTCCCGCAGGCGAAGTTCGTCGCCACCGGCGGCATGGGCTCCGCCAACGCCCGGGAGTTCCTGGCCGCCGGGGTGCGCGTGGTAGCCGTGGGCTCCGCCCTGGAGGACGAGTCCCAGCTCCCCGCCCTGGCGAGTCTCCTGTCCTGACGCCCCGCACGCCCCGCCCGCCCGGCACGGCTCGCCGTCGAGAGCACGACACGTCGCCGAGTGCACGGCCTGTTCGCGTGAACAGGCCGTGCACTCGGCGACTTCATGTGCTCTCGACGCATAAGGGGTGGGGACGGGGTACGTATAAGGGGTGGGGGCGGGGTCAGAGGGCCCGGGTGGCGGCCAGCTCGTGCAGGCGGCCGGCGCCCTCCACGTCGGGGCGGATGGATGCCACCAGGGTGGCGATCACGCCGACGATGGCGATCACCGCGGAGTAGACCACCACGGGCCAGAAGGCACCGCCGGCGGCGGCCACCAGGGCAGCGCAGATCAGCGGGGCGAACCCGCCGCCCAGCGTGTTCGAGAACTGGTATCCGATGTTGACGCCGGTGGTACGCGCCTCCGCGTCGAACATCTCCACCAGCATGGTCGACAGGGTGGCCTGCATGGCCACGCCGAACACGACGAAGCCGAGGATCTGGCCGAGCCAGATCAGCCACATGTTGCCGGTGGTGAACAGCGCGAACGCCGGATAGACCATGGCGGCGAAGCCGAGGCATCCGATGATGTACACCGTGCGACGGCCGATCCGGTCGGAGATGTGCCCCCACAGCGGAGCGACGAAGATCTGCAGCAGCCCGACCATCATCGTGCCGGCGAAGCCCATCCACGCGGGCAGGTGCTTGTTCGTCACCATGAAGCCCAGGCCGTAGGTGAGGATGACATAGCCGGCGATCGACTGCGGAAGTCCGATCAGGATGCCCATGATCGCGTTCTTCGGGTGACGGAACACCTCGACCAGCGGGTTGGCCTTTTTGCCCGCCGCGGCGATCTGCAGCGTCTGGGTCTGGACGAACTCGTCGGACTCCTCGAGCTTGCGCCGCAGGAGGATGGCGATGGCCGCCAGCACGATCGAGAAGACGAACGGGATGCGCCAGCCCCACTCGATGAACCAGGAGCCGGGGGTCAGACCGAGCGCGGCCATCAGACCACCCGAGACCATGTTGGCGATGCCCGCACCCGAGATCAGGAACGCGCCGTACAGGCCGTGCTTGCCGGTGGGGGCGTTCTCGACGACCATCGTCGCCGCGCCGCCCATCTCGCCGCCGACGAAGAAGCCCTGGAACATCCGGCACAGGATCAGCAGGATCGGCGCGATCACGCCGATCTGATGATCCGGCGGGATGAGCCCGATGCCGGTGGTGGCCAGGCCCATGCCGACCACGGTGATCATCAGCACGGGCTTCCGACCCATCCGATCGCCGACGATGCCCCAGATGATCCCGCCGAGCGGGCGCAGCAGGAAGCCGACGGCGAAGGTCGCGAACGACGACAGCTGGGCCATGATCGGGTCGTCGGTCGAGAAGAACACCGCGGGGAAGACGGCCGCCGAGGCGAGGCCGTACAGGTAGTAGTCGTAGTACTCCATCAGGGTGCCGATGGAGCCGCCGGCGATCATCCGGCGCTGGCGCGCGGTCAGCCCTCTCGGGGCCACGGCCTGGGACATGGGAGCCTCCTTGCTCTGCGAGGGATCGGTCGGGATCACCCTCGACGTGACGTAGGGTCGCCGCTAAGATATCCCGTAGACAGACATTCTGTCTACGTTGAATAATTCTTGTAAAGCTCAGGTGCACGATGACGACACGAACAGCGACCGACGACACGGCATCCGCGCTCGCCGACGCCGCCGCACGGCAGACCTACGAGACCGCCGACGAGGTGCTGCGGCTGTACCAACCCGTGATGCGCGCGCTCGCCACGGCCGCCGGGCCGTCCGTCGAGGTCGTGCTGCACAACCTCGACGGAAGCGACGTCGACCTGGACCACACGATCATGGCGATCGAGAACGGCCACGTCACCGGCCGCGCGGTCGGCGGCCCCTCCACCTCGCTCGGCCTGGACGTGCTCAAGGACAGGCGGCGGAACCACGACGCGTTCGGCTACCGCGCCGTCACCAGCGATGGGCGCGAACTGCGCAGCTCGTCGATCTACTTCCACAACGCGTCCGGCGACATCATCGCCTCGCTGTGCATCAACGTCGACCTGAGCCCCCTGCAGCAGGCGCGCAACATGATCGAGGCGCTGCTGCCGGTATCGCCGACAGGCGCCGAGGAGGCACCGCAGGAGCACTTCGGCTCCGACCTGCTCTCGGTGATGGATCAGATGATCTCCGAGGCCATCGCCGAGATCGGCCGGCCCGTGGAGCAGATGTCCCGCGACGACAGGATCGCCGTGCTGGAGAAGCTCGAGAAGCGCGGAGTGACGCAGATGCGCAAATCCATCGAGACCATCGCGAAGCGCCTGCACGTGTCGCGGGTGACCGCGTACGCCTACCTCGATGAGGCGAGGAGCTGATGGACGGCATCGCCGCCCGGCTCGCGTTCGTCGACGCGCGCCTGGCCTACGAGATCGACGTGGTGGCCGCATCGCGCGCGGTCGCGGCGGGCTCCGCCGTGCTCGTCGACACGCGCCGGCAGGAGTCCTGGGACCACGGGCACATCGCCGGAGCGCTGCATCTTCCGGCATCCGCTCTCGCCACCGGACTCGACGACCTTCCCCGCGACCGCACGCTGATCGTGTACGGCTGGGGCCCGGGATGCAACGGCGCGACCACCACCGCCCGCATCCTGCTGGCTGCGGGACTGGACACCCGCGAGCTGCTCGGCGGCTACGAGTACTGGGTGCGCAACGGCTTCCCGACCGAGTCGGGCGGCGCAGTGACCCGCCAGGCGCCGGATCCGCTGGTCACGGCCGAGGCCTGACGGCTCGAGCCCCCCCTCGCCGAGACCCCTCACCAGCGCCGAGACCCCTCCTGAGCCGCGTCGCCCACGAGGGGTGTCGGCGGCCAGGAGGGGTCTCGGCGAAGGTGCGGCTGCTTACTTCTGCAGCCAGTCGAGCTGGTCGGCGTACTCGGAGATCCACTTGTCCACGGCATCCGCGGACTTGTCCTTGTACTCGTCGGAGGTGACCAGGCCCTCCAGCGCACCGTACTGCTCGTCGGTCAGCTTGATCTTCTTGATGAACGCGGCGGCGTCGGCGTTCTTCTCGCTGAAGCCCTTCGTGCCGAGGAAGTGCAGGCCCTCGGGCTCGCCCATCGCGCCCTTCGGATCCTTCAGGTCCTTCACGGGGAAGGCGCTGTTGGCCCAGAACGGACGCCACAGCGTGACGACGATGTCCTTCTTGGCGTCGGTCGCCTTCTTCAGCTCGGCCAGCATCGCGGCGGTCGACGAGGTGACAAGCTCGTACTCGTCGGTCAGACCGTACTCGGGCAGCATGTGCTTCTGGGTCTGCTCGGTCAGCCCCGCACCGGGCTCGATGCCGACGATCTTCCCGCCGAACATGTCGGCGTTGCCCTTGAGGTCCTCGATCGAGTCGATCTTGGTGTATTCCGGCACCGCGATCGTGAGCTTGGCGTTGTCGTAGTACTTGCCCAGGTCCTCGATCTTGTCGCCGAACTTGTCCATGTACTTCTTGTGCGTGACCTCAGGCCACGCCGACGGGTAGATGTCCACATCGCCCTTGGCGAGACCCGTGTACAGCGGGCCCGCGTCGGTGAGGGTGTCCATCTCGACGGTGTAGCCCATCTTCTCCAGCTGGTCCTGCAGCAGGTAGGCGGTGCTCAGTCCGTCGGTCCAGCCGGGCAGGAAGCCCAGCGTGATGGTGCCCTTGTCGCCGGCGGGCTTGTCGCCGGAGGCGTCGCTCGTGCCGGTGGTGCCGCTCGCGCAGCCGACCAGGGCGAGGGCCGCCACGGTGGTGAGGGTGAGGGCGCTGGTGAGGTGTCGCTTCTTCATGAGTTTCCTTCCGTCATGCATGACGTCGTGCGTTCCGTATGTGATTGCGTGGGTTGATTCAGGCGATGGGAGCGCGGCGGGGTCCCGCCACGACGAGTTCGGATGCCTCGGATGCTGCTTCCTCGGCATCCGCCTTGCGCTTCTCCTGGCGGACGTGCTCCAGCAGGCCCAGCAGGGAGGTCGGGGAGGGCTGGGCGAGGGCGGCCGTGCAGCGGTCGAGGAACACGGCGATGAGCACGATGCCCAGACCCGACTCGACGCCCATGGGCACGTCCATCGACGAGATGCCCTGCACGACCATCTTGCCCAGACCGTCGGCGCCGGCCATGCCGGCGATCACCGCCATCGACAGCGCCAGCATGATCAGCTGGTTGATGCCGGCCATGATGGTCGGCAGCGCCAGCGGCAGCTGCACGCCGCGCAGGATCTGCGAGGGCGTGGCACCGAAGGCCTGCGCGGCCTCGACGGTCTCGCCGTCCACGCCGCGGATGCCGAGCTCGGTCAGCCGCACGCCCGGGGGCAGCGCGAAGATCACGGTCGCGAAGATGCCGGGCACCACGCCGATGCCGAAGAACATGATCGCGGGGATCAGGTAGACGAACGCCGGCATGGTCTGCATGAAGTCGAGCACCGGCTTCAGCGCTGCGCGCACGGCGTCGTTGCGGGCCGACCAGATGCCCAGCGGCACGGCGATCAGCACGGCGATGATGGCCGCGACCAGCACCAGCGCGAGGGTCTGCATGGCGGGAGTCCACAGGTCCAGCCCCACGATGAGGATGAACGACAGGGCGGTTCCCAGCGCCAGCTTCCACGAGCGCAGCAACCACGCGATCAGCGCGAACACGATGATCATCACCGGGATCGGGGTCTGGATCAGCGCGGTCGACAGTCCGTCGACCAGCGCGCCGATCACGTTGGAGAGGAATGTGAAGAACCACTCCAGGTTGTCCAGCAGCCAGTTCAGTCCGTCATCTACCCACTCTCCGAGCGGAATCCGGAATCCTTCCATCAGCGCACCTCCTCTGCGAGAATCTGATCGATCTCCGTGGTGGGCATCGGCTGCACCGGGATGGTGAGCTCGCCCGTGGCACCCGGCCCGGGGCCGAGCGCTGCCAGCAGCGTGACGCGCGGGATCACGCCGACCAGGCGCCCCTCGGCATCCGTCACCGCCAGCGGCAGCGGCGACTCGACAGAGGGGATGAACAGGTTCATCAGCACCTCGTCCTCGTCGACCGTCTGCGGCACGGGTTTGAGGATGCCGGAGAGCGACGAGCCGCCCTTGCGGACCAGCTTCACGGCATCCCGGTCGGTGACGATGCCGACCAGCCTGCGGTCGCGACCGACCACGTAGGTGGCCGACATGTAGGCGTCGCGCATCTGGCGCAGCGCGGTACGCGGGCCGGCGGTGTCGGGGACGACCGGTCGGGCCGGCTCCATGACGTTGGCGGCGGTGAGCACGCGGGCGCGGTCGACGTCCTGCACGAACTGCTCGACGTAGTCGTTGGCGGGGTCGGTGAGGATGTCCTCGGGCGTGCCGATCTGCACGATGCGACCGTCGCGCATCACGGCGATGCGGTCGCCGAGGAACATGGCCTCGTTGAGGTCGTGCGTGATGAACACGATGGTCTTCTGCAGCTTGGACTGCAGTTCGACCAGCTGCTCCTGCATCTCACGGCGGATCAGCGGGTCCAGGGCGCTGAACGCCTCGTCCATGAGCAGGATCTCGGTGTCGGCGGCCAGCGCGCGGGCGATGCCGACGCGCTGCTGCATGCCGCCGGAGAGCTCGCTGGGCAGCTTGTCGCCCCAGCCGCTCAGACCCACGAGGGAGAGGATCTCCTCGGCGCGGGCCAGGCGCTCGGCCTTTCCGACGCCCTGCAGCTCGAGCGGGTAGGCGACGTTGGCGGCCACCGTGCGGTGCGGCAGCAGCGCGAAGTGCTGGAACACCATCGAGATGCGCTCGCGACGGATCTTCCGCAGCGCCGCGGGCGCCGCCTTGGCGATGTCGTCGCCGCCGACGATGACCTCGCCGTCGGTGATGTCGTGCAGGCCGTTGAGCATGCGGATGATGGTGGACTTGCCCGATCCGGACAGCCCCATGATCACGAAGATCTCGCCGCGGTTCACGGTGAAGCTCGCGTCGATCACGGCTGCTGTGCCGGCATCCAGCACATCGGTTCGGGTCTCACCGGCCTTCAGACGCTTGACCGCATGCTGCGGACTGCGACCGAAGACCTTGTAGAGATGGTGCGCTTCAAGAGCGATCTCGGACACGATTCCCCCGGCGGACTCGCCCGCTTCCAGGGTTGTGGCGAGTCTGCTTCGGTAACGCCCGGGTGATGGTCACAGGGCCGTTTCGACAATCGCTGTACTGGCGGCGCGGACGGGGATTTCGGACCCCCGCAAAGAGCATCGACCGTACGCCCGCGCCTCTTCGTGTACAGCTCAGGTCGAAAGAAGGACGCGGCCGCGGACTGGTGTTGTGACCCCCAGGTCACCCGTCTACGCTAACGAATGGCTGATCCGGTGGCAAATCGCTGTCTTGGAATCTTCCTCTCACCAGGGATTGTGGGCGTGTCGGGATCGGGCCGATCCCCAGGTCAGCCGCGACGGATGCTGCGCGTGACGGTGAATTTCGGAGTGCGGACGACCTGCTCCGTGGAGCCGACATCGCGGCTCAGGATGCGCCGGTGATCGAGGTGGGAGTTGAACACCGTCCACACCTCGCCGCCGGGTTTGAGCAGGCGCGCGACGGCCTGGATGAGACGCCTTCCGGCTCCCTCGTGCACGCTCGCGCCGAGGTGGAACGGCGGGTTCAGCAGGATGAGGTCGGCACTCGCGGCGGGGAGCTCCGAGCCCGCGTCGTCGAGGGTGACCTGCACCCGACCCTCGAGGCCGTTCGCCGCCATGGTGGCGCGGGCGGAGCGGACTGCCGACGCGGAGCGGTCGGTGGCCGTGACCAGCGCCTGCGGGTTCTGCAGGGCGAAGGCGACGGCGAGCGCGCCGGTGCCGCAGCCGAGGTCGATGACGCGGAGGCGCGACCCGTTCACAACTCCGGAGAACTGTCCGCCGACTGGCTCGCTCGCGGTCGTTTCCGCCCTCTCCGCACCGGATCTCCGGAGTTGTGAACCGAAGCCGGCGGAGAGCTGCGGCAGCGCGTCCCGCAGCACCCGGGTTCCGATGTCCAGCCGGGCACCCGCGAACGCGCCGCCGAAGGCGCAGAGGATGAGGCCGTCGTGGGTCTGACTGACCGGGAACGGCGGTTCTACTGAGACTGCATGAGGTTCGGATGCCCTGATCAGCCGGGACTTCCGCTCCGCGCGCTGCGGCTGCACCGAGCCGAAGAACCGCGCCAGCACCTCGTTCTGCGCGAGGGTCATGTGCTTGACGCGCCCTCCCGCGATGAGGGTCACGTCGGGAGCGGCCCAACGCGCCACGGCATCCGCGATCTCCTCCAGCTCCGCGAGCGCCTTCGGCAGCTGCAGAAGCACCAGACGGGCACCCTGGAGCAGGGTCTCGCCGAGCTCGTGCGACCTGAGCGCGGTGCCGGATTCCGGATGCCCGCCTGATTCCACGGCGTGTCCCGCGTCGACACGCCGGTCCGGCCCCGCAGCATCCGTGATCCGATACGCCACCCCGAGCGCGGCCGCGTTGTTCGCCAGCGCGCGCCGTCCGGTCACCAGGTCCTGATGCACGCGGAGGCCCCGCAGCCCGGCATCCGCCAGCGCCAGCGTGATGGCGCCGTACTCGTCGCCGATGACCGCGATCTGCTCGCCCGGGATACCGGCATCGAGCGCCCACCGCACCAGCAGCTCGTCGGTGGCATCCCACGCCTGCAGGTTCGGCGCCTCGACGTCGGGGAACCGCCGCAGGCGGCTGAAGTCGAAGGGCACCCGCTCACTGTATCCGGCAGCGGACACTGATGCGGGTGCGGGTGGCGCCTCATCCGTCCAGGTCGTCGAGCAGCTCCACCGCGGCACGCGCGTAGTCGCCGATCCAACGATCGAAGATGCGCTTGATCGGCTGGGGTGCGAGCGACAGCCGCCGTTCCCGCCCGACGCGACGGCCGATCACCAGGTCAGCACGCTCGAGCACGCGCAGGTGCTGCAGGACGGTCGTGCGGTTCAATTCCGGGAACCGGGCGCACAGCTCGCCGGTGGCCAGTTCCGCGGGACGGAGGGCGTCCAGCATCCGCCTTCTGACGGGTGCGGCGAGTGCCTTGAAGACGAGGTCGTCATCACCGGGGTCTTGATCTCTCGATGACATGTTGTAATCTTATAACATGTCAGAGCTCACGGAACTGTCGTTCACCGTGTCGGGCCGCATCTCGCGCCCTGTCGCGGAGGTCTACGAGGCGGTCGCCGATCCCGGCATCCTGTCGAAGTACTTCACCACCGGCGGCGCGCGGGGTCGACTCGAGCCCGACGCCGACGTCAGCTGGGACTTCGCGGACTTCCCCGGCCGCTTCCCGGTGACGGTCGTCGAGGCCGACGCCCCGAAGCGGATCGTGATCGAGTGGGACGGCAGCGAGACTGTCGACGACCGCACCCGCGTCGTCTTCGAGTTCACGCCGATCGACGACCGCGCGCGCACCCTGGTGACGATCACCGAGAACTCGTGGCGCGCGACGGATGCCGGCGCGAAGAGCGCCTTCGGCAACTGCGAGGGCTGGACCGGGATGCTCGCGGCTCTGAAGGCGTGGGTCGAGCACGGCATCAACCTGCGCGAGGGCTTCTACAAGTAGGTCCGTCCGCGCACGGCGGCGTCAGATCGTGTCGTCGGCCGCGATGATGTCGACGTTCCAGACGCGGGTGTCGAGGTCGTCGGGGTTGTCGCGGTCGTGCGCCTCCGCCGCCTCTTTCGAGACCGCGGCCATCCGCTTCATCATCGCCAGGAACTCCGCCTCCGTCAGGCGGACGGTTCCCTGTGAGAACTCCGCGTGGACCTCGGTCGTCCTGCCCGCCATGTAGTCGGGCGTCCACGCCAGCATCCTGCGCACGACATCGTAGTGCTCGTCGATCAGCACCTTGAGCACCGCGTCGCCGAGCGCGGGATCCTCGATGGGCTGCTCGGGTCCGCCGATGTTCACGGCCTCGCGGCTTCCCCGCCACACGCGATCGCGGCGGTCCCGCGCGTGCTCGGGCGCCTCGACGATCAGGCCGGCATCGGCCAGCGCGCGCAGATGGAAGCTCACCTTGTTCGCCGGCACGTCCAGCAGCTGCGCGATGTCGGCCGCACGCAGGAACCGATGCTTGGGGAAGAGCCGCAGGATCTGGCGGCGCAGCGGATGCGTGAACGCCTTGAGGATCGTCGTGGTCGCGGCCACCGTCGGCTCCGACTCCCGCTGCGACGGCGCATCGGCGCCCTGTTCCTCCGCCATGCCCAGAGTCTACTCAGACTTAATTGCGCAATTCTTATTGCGCAATTAATCCTGAACGATTAGCGTGATCGGCATGACATCCTCGCCCCGCCTCTGGCGCCAGGCTCCCTACCTGCTGTGGCTCACCTCCGACACCGGGAAGGGCCTGGCTTCGACGCTGTTCAGCTTCGCGGTTCCGCTCCTGGCGCTCGTCGTCACGGGCGACCCGGCACAGGCCGGCATCATCGCGGCGGCCGGAACCGTCGTCCGACTGCTCACGACCCTGGCCGGCGGCGTGCTCGCCGACCGGCACCGTCGCATCGTGATGATGACGTTCGGCGCCGCGCTCGGCGCTGTCGCGGCGGGCACCTTCACTGCCGTCGCCCTGGCGGGCCGGATCGACTTCGTGATGCTGCTGGTCTTCGAGGTGCTGCTCGCCGCGGTGGGCGGCCTGTTCAACCCGGCGGGCGAGGCCGCGTTGAAGGACATCTTGCCGGAGAGCATGATGGGGCGCGCGCAGGCGGCGAACCAGGGACGGGATGCGGCCCTGCAGCTCGCCGGCGGCCCGATCGGCGGAGTGCTGCTGGCGATCGGCGGATGGCTGATCGGCGCCGCGATGCTCATCGGTTCCGTGGTCGCGGCCGTTGCGGGCTGGGCCCTGGGCAGGCGCGTCGGCTGGGGGCGCCCGGAGGTCGCGCGCCGGGAGACGTCGGATGCGACGGATGCTGAGCCCGCGGCATCCGCTCTTCCCGCCGCCCCCGCCAACGCACTCCGCGAACTGCGGGAGGGCGTGCGATGGCTGTTCCGCCGGCCCGACCTGAGCACCGGAACCGTCGTGGCGACCGTGATCAATCTCGGCCTGAATGCCGGGATCACCACGATGATCTACGCCGTTCTGCAGGCCGGGCACTCCGAGGCGACGATCGGCTGGATGATGGCCGCCTCCGGTGCGTCGATGCTCGTCGGCGCCCTGCTGGCACCGGTTCTCGTACCGCGCATCGGAGCCGGGATGCTGATGGCCCTGGGCGTCGTCACGTGCACGGCCGCCACCGCCGGCGGCGTTTTCGTCGAGACGCCCTGGGGCATCGCGCTGCTGGTCAGCGGAGCGGTCTTCCTGCTCCCTGCCCTGAATGCGGCCTTCAGCGGCTACACGATGGTGGCGACTCCCACCGAGCTGATCGGGCGGGTGAACAGCGTGGGCAACGTGCTGAGCATGGGCGCCATGCCCCTCGCGCCACTGGTGGCCGGGTTCGGACTGGCGTGGGCGGGGCGCTCATCGACCCTTCTGCTCTGCCTGGCGCTCTGCGCGATCGCGCTGGTGATGGCGCTGCTCAGCCGGCCGCTGCGCTCGATCCCCGCCGAGTCCGGCTGGGCCGAGCACGCCCGCCAGTACGACGAGCGCATGGCGGCCGTGGTGGCCTGACCGGCGCGTCGCCGGCGGGCCTGCGCCCGGGCCGTATCCGCCTCGGCGGAATCAGGCCGGATGGAAAACGCTGGCCCGGATGCCCGAGAAGCGGCGTTTTTCATCCAGTCCGAACCATAGGGGCCGGGACGGGGCGCCCGTGACAGGGCGCCCGGGACTCAGCGCAGCGGGTCGAAGGGCTTGATGGCGGGGTCGATGCGGCCGGTGGTGATCTGCTCGGCCAGCAGCTTGCCGGTGGCGGGGCCCAGCACGATGCCCCACATGCCGTGACCGCCGGCCACGTACACGTTCGGGGCGCGGGTCACGCCGACCAGCGGCAGGCCGTCGGGCGTGACGGGGCGCGAGCCCATCCACTCGTCCTCGCGCTGCTCGAAGTCGATGCCCTGGAACACCTGGCGCGCCTGCGCGATGATCGCCTGGATGCGGCGCGGCTGGAACGGCTCGTCGGGTCCGCGGAACTCCATGGTGCCGGCGATGCGGAAGCGGCCCTGGTACGGGGTGCACGCGATGCGCTCGGTGGGGAAGTACACCGGGTGCTCCTGCGGCTGGGGCGTTGCGACGGTGAAAGAGTAGCCGCGGCCGGCCTGCACGCGGGTGCGCACGCCGAGCTTGCGGGCGAGCTTCGGCAGCCAGGCGCCGGTGGCGATGACCACCGAGTCGGCCACCAGGTGCTCGCCGTTGGACAGCGTGACGACGGGGCGGCGGGTGGAGGACACGTCGGTGACCTCCAGCCCGGTCAGCAGCTCGGCGCCGCGCTCGACGACGGCCTCGCCGAGCGCCTCGACGAACGGGGCGGGCTCGAAGAAGCGCTGGTTCTTCAGCTGGTACACATGCTCGACCGAGTCCGCGAGCACCGGCGCCAGCTCGCGCGGGTTCTCCAGGCGTTCGAACGGCACCTCCTGCCCGTGCCGGGCGACGCCCTCGACCTCGTGCAGGAAGCCCTTGATGTGCTCCTCCTTCTGGAAGCCGATCACGAACGGACCCTCACGGGTCCACGACTTCACGCCGCCGTCGATCAGCTCGTCGTAGGAGTCCAGCGCCATCTTGTCGATGGGAGTGAGGGACGCCATGGTGCGGTCCCAAGCCCTGTTCGTGCCGTGCGAGGCGAACTGCGCCAGGAAGGTCCACAGGCCCGGGTCCACTCGGAAGGGCACGTGCAGCGCAGCATCCGGATCCACCAGCGCGCTCGGCCCGTAGGTCCACAGGCTTGTGTCGGCCAGCGGGATCGCCTGGCCCGGGGTGAGCCAACCCGCGTTGCCCCACGACGATCCGGCGGCCACGCCGACCTTGTCGATGACCGTCACCTCGACCCCGCGCTCCTGCAGGTGCCATGCCGTGGCGAGACCGACCATTCCAGCCCCGACGACGATCGTGCGCGTCATTGCGTCCTCCTGAAAGACACCGGGGCATGACAAAGCCCCGCTCACTCCCGATTATGCAGATCTCAAGCGCCTACTGGGATCGATTGGAAGGATCCTGCGTAAGATGGCCTTCTGCACCGCAGATTCTTTCGTCGGAACGGGAAGGTGAGCATGTCGGCATCCGATTCTTCGACCTCGCGCCGTGCGGCGATGGCGGATGCCGGACTGGATGCTGTGGATCGCACCATCATCTCCGAGCTGAGCCGCAACGGCAGGCTCTCCAACACCGAGCTCGCGGCGCGCGCCGGCATCGCCGAGTCCACCTGTCTGAAGCGGGTCCGGGCGCTGCAGGCGAACGGGGTGATCGTGGGCTTCCACGCCGAGATCTCCCCCGCCGCGATCGGCCTGCACCTGGAGGCGCTGATCACGATCCGGCTGCACGCGCACGCCCGCGGCGACCTGCGCAGATTCCAGGCCTATGTCGAGGATCTGCCCGCCACGCAGCGGGTGTACTTCCTCGCCGGCGACCGAGATTTCCTGGTGCACGTGGCTGTTCCGGATGCTGCGGCGCTGCGCGAGCTGGTGTCCGACACCCTCAGCCTGCGCCCCGAGGTGGCATCCACTTCGACCAGCCTGATCTTCGCCCAGGCCGCCGGGTCGCGGGGGATCTGAGGCTCGCGGAGGCAGCCATTCGGGCCCCGCCGGATCCGCGGCATCCCACCCCGGGCGCGTCGCGGGTCGCAGATGGTCGACTCAGCAGGCGGGAGGCAGCCATTCGGGCCCCGCGGGAATCACGGGCAGCGCCTCTCACTCCGCGACGCGGACCTCGAACCCGGCATCCGTCAGGGCGATGCGCTCGGCATCCGGCGCCCCGGCGTCCGTGATCACGACGGGGAACAGCGCAGCCCCGCCGACGTGAGCGAAGGCCGCCTTCCCGAGCTTCGACGCGTCGGCGACGATCACGGCGCGCGTCGCGCGCTGGGCCATCAGGCGGTTCACCTCGGCCTCCGCCTCGTCGTGCGTGGTGGCCCCGTCGTCCGCGGAGAGTCCGTTGACGCCGAGGAAGGCGATGTCCAACCGGATGCCTGCCAGCAGCTGCTGCACGAACGGGCCGATCAGCTCGAAGCTGCGCGAGTGGATCACGCCCCCGGTGACGACCACCTTGAACTCCGGGCGCATGGCCAGCTGCGCGGCGATGTTCACGGCATTGGTCACGACGGTGATCCCGTCGGCGCCGAGGTCGTCGCGGGCGGCGAGCGCCGCGGCGATGGCGGTCGTGGTGGTACCGCCGGAGAGTCCGACCACGTCACCCGGGGTGACCAGGGATGCCGCCGCCGCGGCGATCTGCTCCTTGGCGCCGGCGCCGAGGTGGCTGCGGTATTTGATCGGCAGCTCGTAGGCCACGGACTGAGCGACCGCGCCGCCGTGCGTGCGTGTGAGCAGCCGGCGCTCGGCGAGGCTGTCCAGGTCACGACGGGTGGTCGCCGCCGAGGCGCCGAAGCGCTCGACGAGCTGCTCCACCGACACCTCGCCCTGATCGGCCAGCAGGTCGAGGATGGCGGTCATCCGCGCCGCGCGGTTCATCGCGCCTCGCCCGAGACCAGGGCGAACAGGCGCAGCATCCGCGCCGCCTCCTCGGCGACCGCCTCGCGCGCCGGGGCGACGTACTTGCGGGAGTCGACGAGCGTCCCGTCGGAAGCGAGCTTCTCGCGGATGGCGCGCGTGAAGAACCCGTTCAGGTGGGTGGAGACGTTGACCTTGGTCATGCCGGCGCGCACGGCCTGCACGATCACGTCATCGGCCACACCCGAGGACCCGTGCAGCACCAGCGGCACGTCGCCGCCGCTGCGTCCGACGCCGCGCAGGGCGTCCTTCAGCCGCGCGATCAGGGCGATGTCGAGGGATGCCGAACGGTCCAGCATCGCGTGCGAAGAGCCGACCGCGACCGCCAGCGAGTCCACCCCGGTGGCCTCGACGAACGCGCGCGCCTCGTCGGGGTCGGTGCGCACGCCGGGCGCGTGGGCGCCATCCTTGCCGCCGACCTCGCCCAGCTCGGCCTCGATGAAGACCCCGGCTGCGCGGGCGCGGGCGGCGACGTCGGCGGTGAGCTCGACGTTCTCCTCGTAGTCCAGCCTGCCGCCGTCGAACATCACCGAGCCGAAGCCCAGCTCGATGGCCTCGTCGACCAGCTCCGGGCGATCGGCGTGGTCCAGGTGCACGGCGACGGGCGTCGTGGCCCGCCGTGCGATGGCCAGCGTCGCCCAGCCGATCGGCTCGAGGCCGCCGTGGTAGTCGGCGCAGTTCTGCGAGATCTGCAGGATCACGGGCAGCTGCGCCCGCTCGGATGCCTGCACCAGCGCCTCGGCGGTCTCGAGATGGATCACGTTGAATGCGCCGATGCCGGTGCTGGCGGAGGCTGCGGCGCGGACGAGCTCGCGTGCGGAGACGAGGGTCATCGGGACTCCTTCGGGTCGGATGCTGCGGACGAGGTCTCTGCTCTGGAACCGGACATGCCGTCGGCACCCCCGTCTCGTGCCGGAGGGACAGTCTCAGCGGAGGTGGCGGCATCGGGCGCCGCGGGATGAGCCGATGCCGCGGGACGAGTAGTGACGGTCAGTGCTGCTTCCAGCGCGGGCCAACTGGGGTGGATGTCTCCGGCGAGCGGCATGAGCACGGCCGCGGCGCTCCAGGCGGTGGCACGGCGCAGGATGCGCTCGGGGTCGCGGATGCCGGCATCCATCAGCACGGCGCACGCTGCCACCCCGGCGTCGCCGGCCCCGGTCGGGTTGCCGGCCAGTGGGGTGTCGAGGCGTGCATGCAGGACGCCCACGGCCGGCCCCGCGGCGGGCCGGTTTCCGGCATCCGTCCGGTTTCCGGCATCCGTCCCCTCCGGGCGTTCCACTTCGGGGGCCGACACGCCAGGTGACGGACGTTTCCCGCGAATCGGTCCGACATCTGGCGTGTCGGCCCCCGATTCGCAACCGGCAGGGGCACGGTCCGCCGGGGCGGCCGAGACGGTCAGCATCCCGTCCTTGCCGAGCGAGAGCAGCACGAGCTCGGCGCCGCGGCGCAGCAACTCACGGGCTCCGTCGACCGGGTCGTCCAGCCCGGTGGCGTCACGCAGCTCGTGCTCGTTGGGCTTGAGCACGGATGCCCCGGCATCCGCCGCCACCAGCAGTGCCGGCCCCGAGGTGTCGACGATGACCGTGGCGCCGGCATCGCGCCCGATCCGGATGAGTGCCGGCAGCAGGTCGTCCGGGGTGTCGGGCGGGAAGCTGCCCGAGATCACCAGCACATCGGTGCCTGTGCGCGCCTCGGTGACGGCATCCGTCCGTTGCGCTCCGGGGGCCGACACGCCAGAATCAGGACGTTTCCCGCGAATCGGTCCGACATCTGGCGTGTCGCTCCCCGATTCGTAGCCGGCGGAGGACGGGCCAGTGACCCTGTCCCTGCCCCCGGGAGTCGCCCCGGTAGTCGCCCCAGCACGTGCACCGGCACCTGCCCCGGCGAGCGCGGAGGCGACGGCATCCTTCAACGCTCCCCACTCCGCGGCTGCCGGGGCCACGCCCCGCTCGTTCACGATGGTGGTGTCGCCCTCGGCCTCATCGACGAGCGCGATGCTGCGGCGAGTGGCCGCGGACACCGGCACCAGCACGTGCGGCACGCCTGCGGCATCCAGCTCGGCGGCGAACTCCGCGCCGGTCTCGCCGCCGGTGGTCGTGACGGCCACCACCGCGGCGCCCTGCCCATGCGCGACGCGGGCCACATTCAGGCCCTTTCCCCCAGCGCGGGCTCGCCCGGCATCCGCTCTGTGCACGCCGCCCAGCGTCAGCGAGGCGACGTGCCAGGTCAGGTCGAGGGCGGGGTTCGCGGTGACGGTGACGATCATGCGACCACCGCCCGGCGCCCCTGCAGGACGCGGGAGCGGATGCACGACGCATCTGCTGCGATGGTCGTGCAGGCGTTCCCGGATCGTGCATCCGTACCCGGGTCTGATGCAAGAGAAGTCATGCCACCGCCTCCCTCGCCCGCAGCGCCGCCCCGAGGATGCCGGCGTTGCCGGACAGCTCGGCGGGGACCAGCGCGGGGATGCGGTGGAAGCTCAACCGGTCGGTCAGGCGGCGGCGCAGGTCGTCGAACAGTGCGCCGCCTGCCCGCGACAGCCCGCCGCCAATGACCACGGCGTCCGGAGCCATCACGGCGGTCAGCTGCGCGATGGACATGGCGAGAGCGTCCAGTGCCTCGTCCCAGATGCGCGCCGCGATCTCGTCACCGGCGGATGCCCGGGCGATGACCTCCTTCGCGCCGTCGACGGCGGTGCCGGTGGCCTCGGTGTACCGGCGCGAGATCGCACCGGCCGAGGCGCGCGCCTCCAGGCATCCGCGGGCCCCGCACGGGCACGGCCACTCCCCGATCGGCGAGTGGCCGATTTCGCCGGCATAGCCGCCGGCGGTGTACGGCTGCCCGCCCACCAGCAGTGCGCCGGCGATGCCGGTGCCGATCACCAGCACGACCGCGTTGGCGTAGTCGCGGGCGCCGCCGAGTACACGCTCCGCCCAGCTGGCCGAGCGCACGTCATGATCGAAGGCGACCGGCAGGCCGAGCTCCGTGCGCATCAGGTCCCGGATGGGCGCATTGCACCAGCCGAGATTGCTGCTGAACACGCCGACGCCGTTCTCCGAGTCCACGATGCCGGGCACGACGAGCCCGACGCCCTCCGGCACGATCTCCGGATGCTGCTCCCGCAGCTCCGACGCCAGCTCCGCCAGCCGCGCGATCAGCGATCCCGCCGCGTCGCCGTCGCCCACCGGAGTAGGCGTGCGCCGCAGCCCGACCGCCTCACCCGAGGCGTCGAACAGCGCCGACTTGACGTCGGTGCCGCCCACGTCGAACGCCAGTACGGGCGCGCCGGGGCCGATGCTGACGGCCGGTGCCAGCCGTTCGCCTGCCTCGTCGGTGACGACGTCCGGGATCCTGTCGGGCTCGGTCATGGCATCCACCTTCTCGGTGTGAAACTCTCAGTCGTCGAGGATGACCGAGCGGGTGAGGTTGCGCGGCAGGTCGGGGTCGAGCCCGCGCGCGACCGCGCGGTCGAGGGCGACGCGGTGCACGCGTACCAGTTCCGCCAGAGGATCGATCGGATGCTGCACGAAGCGGGCGCCGGTGGCCTCGACCTGCGCCTGCAGCCCGCCGGGCGCCGTGCCGAACTGCCAGGTGATGCGGCCGGGTGCGGCGATGGCGATGGGGCCGTGACGGTACTCCATCGAGCTGTACGACTCGGTCCACGACTGCGACGACTCGCGCATCTTCAGGGCGGCCTCGTTGGCCAGTCCGAAGGTCCACCCCATGCCCAGGAAGCTGTACTGCTCGGCCTCGGTCAGCGAGACGTCGTCGGACGCCTGGTCGTCGAGCACGGCCTGCGCGTCGGCGATGGCCGCGGTGACGTCCTCGCCGAGCGAAGCCCGGAACAGCGTGAGCGCCGTGGTGGCGAAGCGGGTCTGCACGACGGACTGCTCATCGGCGAACGGCAGCGCGATGACGGTGTCGGCCAGATCCACCAGCGGCGAGGAGTCGTCGCCGAGCACGGCGATGATGGGCGTCCTGCCCTTCAGGCGCTCGGTCAGCTCGAGCACCTCGGTGGTGGTGCCGGAGCGGGTCAGCGCGACGACCGCGTCGTAGTCGCGGCCGAAGGGGAACTCGGATGCCGTGAACGCGTCGGTCTCGCCGTGGCCGGCGCCCTCGCGCAGCGCGGCGTAGGACTGGGCCATGAACCACGAGGTGCCGCATCCGACAACGGCGATCCGGGCGCCGGATGCCGGCAGCTGTGCCTGCTCGGTGCGCATGGCAGCGGCGCGCGCCCAGGTCTGCGGCTGTGAGGTGAGCTCTGCGCGCATGTGCGCGCCGGCGGCGTTGGTCATATCCGACTCCCCTAGATGCACGTTTGTGATCGCTTGATGCAAATAACGCTCATATTATGACATTCAGCGGCGGCGGGTGTCGAGCTTCGGATTTCATAACTCCGGAGATCCACAGGGGGATCGAACCAGAAAGCGGTTGCTGGGTCCGAGATGCCACGGATCTCCGGAGTTATGACCCGAGGGGACGAGGGACCGGGAGGGGTGGCCGGACGGCAGGACGCCGGCTCAGCGGCCCTCGGCGGCCTCAGTGTGGTGGCGGATGACCTCGGCGACGACGAAGTTGAACCACTTCTCGGCGAACTCGGGGTCGAGGTGCGCGTCCTCGGCCAGCGCGCGCAGCCGCGCGACCTGCTGCTCCTCGCGCTGCGGGTCGGAGGCCGGCATCGCGTGCGCGGCCTTCAGATGACCGACCTGCTGCGTGGCGCGGAAGCGCTCGGCGAGGATGTAGACCAGCGACGCGTCGAAGTTGTCGATGCTGGCGCGCAGGCGCAGCAGCTCGGCACGGGCTTCCTCGTCGTTCATCGATCCTCCTCGAACCGCCTGGTCGGACAGTTCGACGATAGTCGGCATCCGTCGTCCGCATCACGCGGATTGCAGCGCCCGTTGCCCGAATCGCTCCCTTCACACGATTCGAAGCACGGAGCGCACATAGAGTGTTCGGCATGAGCGCCGACGAATCCTCGACACCCGCGACTGAAGCAGAGGACGCCGCCGAGGGGGCGCACTCCCCGGCATCCGCTCCGGCGAAGGCCGCGGGCAAGGCGGCCCGCAAGGTCGTGGAGCCGCCGGCGCCGAGCCGCTCGTTCTGGACGCGCATCGACAAGCCGTTCGTGTTCGGGTTCCTCGTCACGCTGGGCGGCCTGGCGGCGATCCTGCTGGCCATCACGCTCACCAACCTGTCGACGGTGCTGATCTACGTGGCCTTCGCCATGTTCGCCGCCCTCGGCCTGGACCCCGCCGTGCGGTTCCTCGAGCGCCGCGGGCTCTCGCGCGGCGTGAGCGTGCTGAGCGTCATCCTCGGTCTGGTCGTCGTGCTGGCGCTGATCCTGTGGATGATCATCCCCGTGGTGGTCGAGCAGGTGACGATGTTCGTCAAGTCCGTGCCGAACCTCATCACCGACTTCATGCACAGCGATGTGTACGGGTTCCTGGAGAAGCAGTTCGGCGACCAGTTCCAGCAGCTGGTCGAGGATGCGCAGAAGTTCCTCACCGACGGCAAGACCTGGCAGGCCGTCGGCGGCGGAGCGCTGCAGGTGGGCAGCTCGATCGCCACCGGTATCTCGGGCTTCATCGTGGTGCTGGTGCTGACGCTGTACTTCGTCGCGGGACTGCCCACGATCAAGACCGCGCTGCTGCGCTTCGCGCCGGCCCGCGACCGCGAGAGCGCCCGCGGCATCACCGACCAGATCACCGACTCGGTGGGCGGCTACGTGCAGGGCATGGTGATCCTGGCGTTCGCGAATGCCATCGTCACGCTGATCCTCTACCTGGTGCTGCAGCTGCCGTTCCCGCCGCTGATGGCCGCGGTGGCGTTCCTGATCACGCTGATCCCGTTGGTGGGCTCGGTGCTGTTCTGGGCGATCGGCTCGGTGATCGCGCTGTTCTCCGACCCCTGGCACGCGCTGTTCTTCGCGATCATCTACCTGGTGTACATGCAGGTGGAGGCGTACTTCCTCACCCCGCGCGTGATGAACAAGGCCGTCTCGGTGCCCGGCGCCCTCGTCGTGATCGGCGCGCTGGCCGGCGGCACGCTGCTGGGCCTGCTGGGCGCGCTCGTGGCGGTGCCGGTCACGGCATCCATCCTGATCATCATCAATCAGGTGTGGCTGCCCCGCCAGGATGCCCGGGTCTGAGCATCCCGGCGGGGCGACTGCATTACTTGATGCCCTTGTCGGCAAGCCACTTCTTGGCGATGTCGGGGGCGGACGCCTGATCCACCGTGGACTGCACGTTGAGGGCCACCAGGTCGTCCGCGGTGAGCGCCGCTGAGACCTTGTTGATCACGCCGCTGATCTTGTCGGCGATGTCGCTGGAGGCGATCGGTACCACGTTCGAGGCCAGGATCATGTTCTTCGGGTCCTTCAGCGCCACGATGTCCTTGGTCTGGAACGACGGGTCGGCGGTGTAGATGTCGGCCACCTGGATCTGACCGGCCAGCAGCGACTCGAGCGTGCTGTCGGCCGTGGCCGAGAAGCCCAGGTCGACGTTGTAGAACTTCTTCGCGCCGGCGGGTCCGTAGGGCCGCTGCTCGAGCTCGGGCGCGCCGCCGAGGACCGGCTTGGTCTTCAGCTTGGACAGGTCGGCGATCGACTCGAGCCCGTTGTCGGCCGCGAACTTCTTCGTGACCGTGTAGGTGTCCTGGTCGCTGGCCTTCGCATAGTCCAGCGCGGTCAGGCCTTCGGGCAGGGCCTTCTGCAGCGCGGCGTACACGTCGTCGGGGCTGGTGGCGGTGGCGTTCTTGTCGAGGTACTCCAGCAGGTTGCCGGTGTACTCCGGGAACAGGTTGATCTTGCCGGATTCCACATCGGGCATATAGGCGTCGCGCTGGCCGATGTTGAACTTGCGCTGCACTGTGAAGCCGTCGCCCTCCAGCGCCTGCGCGTAGATCTCGGCGATGATCTCGTTGGAGTAGTAGGCCTGCGAGCCGACGACGATCGTGTCGCCGCCGCTCGAGCCGGAGCTCTCGGCGGGCTTGTCGAGCGGATTGCTGCTGCCGCAGCCGGCGAGCGCGAGGGTCGCGGCCAGCGCGACGCCCGCCGCGAGGACGAGTCGGGACTTGCGTGCGGTGATCATGGTGTGCCTCTCTGTGGAACGGTTCAGGCGACGGCAGCGCGGTTCGCGCTGCGTCGTGAGATGTGATCGGATGCCGGGTGCTGCGACTGCACGCCCGCGGGGACGACCGCCCGCTGCAGGCCTGCCAGCAGCAGATCGACGATGAGCGCCAGCGCGGCTACCAGCAGCGCGCCGGCCAGCACCTGGTCGAAGCGGTGCAGCGGGATGCCCTGGATGATGGGCCAGCCCAGCCCGCCGAGGTTGACGTACGCACCGATGGTGACGGTGGCGATGACCTGCAGCAGGGCGGAGCGGATGCCGCCGACCAGCAGCGGCATGCCCAGCGGCAGCTCCACCTTGGTGAAGATCTGCCACTCGGTCATGCCGACCGCGCGGGCGGCGTCGACGGTGTGACGGTCGATGGCCTCGAAGCCCGTGTAGGCGCCGGCCAGCAGCGAGGGGATGGCCAGCAGCACGAAGGTGATGATTGCAGCCAACGGCGTCTGCAGCACCCCGAGCACCAGCACCAACAGGATCAGCAGCCCGAACGACGGCACGGCCCGCGCAGCGCCGGAGATCGCGACGGCGATCTCGCGCCCCTTTCCCGTGTGCCCGATCAGCCAGCCCGCGGGCAGTGCGATGGCGGCCGCGACCGCCACCGAGATCACGGTGTACAGCAGGTGCTGGCCCAGCAGCACGGGCAGCGCGTACTGTCCCTGCCACTGCGCGGGATCCGTCAGCCAGGCGATGGCGTCGGTGAAGAGGTTCATGCGGCCGACCTCAGCGGGGTGCGGGGCTTCGACGAGGTCGCAGACATCCACGGCATCAGCAGCCGCCCCAGCAGCACCAGCAGTCCGTCGATGACCAGCGCGATGACCACCACCGCGACGACGCCCGCCAGGACCTCGGCGATGATGCGGCGCTGCAGGCCGTTCGTGAACAGGTAGCCGAGGTTGGTGACGCCGATCAGGATGCCGACGGTCGCCAGCGAGATGGTGCTCACGGCCGCCACCCTCAGGCCCGCGAGGATCACCGGGCCGGCCAGCGGCAGCTCGACCGTGGCGAAGCGGCGCGGAGCGCCGTAGCCCACGGAGGTGGCGGCCTGGCGCACGTCCTCGTCCACGGAGTCCAGCCCGTCGGCGACGGCCCGAACCAGGATGGCGATGGCGTAGATGGTCAGTGCGATGATCAGGTTCGGCTCGGAGGTGGCCTGATAGCCGAACACCGCCGGCATGAGGATCAGCAGCGCCAGCGACGGGATCGTGTACAGCAGGCCGGTGAGCACGATGACCGGGCCGCGCACGAGCTTGAACCGCCAGGCCACCCAGCCCAGCGGGATCGACAGGATCAGGCCCAGCACGATCGGGATCACACTCTGCTTCAGATGCGTGAGCATGAGCGTGAGGATCAGATCCAGGTTGTCGCCGACCCAGTTCACGTCAGCGTCCGTCCTCGAGGCTGCGACGCTTCGACGGGCTCAGCGACCCAGGGTCTTGGGCCCCTGACCCATCCGGGCTCAGCGACCCACCCTGACCCCGAGGCTCGTCCCGGCTCGGGGACTCGTCCCGAGCATCCCGGAGGATGCCCTGGGTGCGGCCCTCGGAGTCCACCACGACCGCGCCGCGGGGAGTCTGCTTGACGGTCAGCGCACGGCGGCCGCGCTCGGCGCCGATGAACGCCTCGACGAAGGCATCCGCCGGATCCTCCATGATCTGGCTGGGACTGCCCACCTGCACGATGCGCGCGCCCTTGTCGAGGATGACCACCTGGTCGCCCAGCAGGAACGCCTCGTCGATGTCGTGCGTGACGAAGACCACCGTCTTGTCGAGGTCGCGCTGCAGGCGGATCAGCTCCTGCTGCAGGTCGGCGCGCACGATGGGGTCGACGGCGCCGAACGGCTCATCCATCAGCAGGATGTTGGGGTCGGCCGCCAGCCCGCGGGCGACACCCACGCGCTGCTGCTGCCCGCCGGAGAGCTGGCTCGGGTAGCGCCGCGCGAGATCGCGCTCCAGCCCGACGGTGTCCATCAGCTCCAGCGCACGGCCTTCGGCCTCGACCCGGCGGATGCCGTTCAGCCGCAGCACCGTGGTGATGTTGTCGATCACGGAGAAGTGCGGCAGGAGGCCGGAGTTCTGCATGACGTAGCCGATGCCACGGCGCAGCTGCACGGGATCGCGGCCCAGCACGCTCTCGCCGTCGATGGCCACGTCACCCGATGTGGGCTCGACCATGCGGTTGATCATGCGCAGCAGCGTGGTCTTGCCGCTGCCGGACAGCCCGACGAAGACCGTGGTCTTGCGGGAGGGGAGCACGAGACTGAAGTCCTCGACGGCCAGGGTGCCGTCGGGGAAGCGCTTGGTGACGTGAGTGAACTCGATCATCCGGGGTTACGGACCGACCTGCACGCTCGGGTCGAACGCCAGGTACCCGGAGAAGTCGCGCCCCACCTTCTCGATGGCCGTGGCGTAGGGCTTCGGGTACGCCCACACCAGGTCGGCGTGAGTCGTGCCGTCGAGCACCAGCGAGTAGTACTGGCACACGCCCTTCCACGGGCAGGTGTACGGCGTGGGGCTCTCGACGAGCTCGCCGCGGCGCAGTGCGGTCGCCGGGAAGTAGTGGTTTCCTTCAATGAGGATCGTGTCACCGGCATCCGCCTCGGCGATCACGACTCCTTCGAATACTGCCTTCATGTGCGTACCTCCTGGCATCTCTTCGAGCGTAGGCGACACCTCTGACAACCGACACGGGTCACGGCAGATTCCCGGTTCAGGCGGATTGCCGCCCGTACTGCTCCAGCAGGCGCAGCCACACCTCGCTCATGGTGGGGTAGGCCGGCACCGCGTGCCACAGTCGGCTGAGGGGAACCTCGCCGGTCACGGCGATGGTGGCGGCCTGCAGCAGCTCGGCCACATCGTCGCCTGCGAACGTGACTCCCAGCAGCACTTCCCGCTCGGTGTCGACGACCATGCGGGCCTGCCCCTGGTAGCCGTCGGCGTGCAGGCTCGAGCCCGCGACTCCGCCCAGGTCGTAGTCGACCACCTGGATCTCGTGGCCGGCCGCGCGAGCGGCATCCGCGGTCAGCCCGACGGATGCCACCTCGGGCTCGGCGAACACCACCTGCGGGACCGCGGCGCGGTCGGCGGTGGCGACGTGACGCCCCCAGGGCTGGTCGGCGACGACTTCGCCGCGCGAACGGGCGGCGATCACGTCGCCCGCGGCGCGCGCCTGGTACTTGCCCTGGTGCGTCAGCAGCACGCGGCCGTTCACGTCACCGACGGCGTACAGCCAGTCGCTGCCCGGCACGCGCATGGTGTCGTCGACCTCGATGCTCCGGCCCGGTTCGAGGCCGACGGTCTCGAGCCCGAGGTCGCGCGTACGCGGGGTGCGTCCGGTGGCGGCCAGAACCTCGGATGCCGTGATCTGCTCCCCCTCGCCCGTGGTGACGGTCACATGGTCGCCGTCGCGGTGCACGGACGTGGTCTCGGTGTTCAGGCGCACGTCGACGCCCAGGCCCTTCAGTCCGGCCGCCACCTGGTCGCCGGCGAACGGCTCCATCTTCGCCAACAGCCCGCTCCGGGCGATGACAGTGACTCTCGAGCCGAGCTGGGCGTAGGCAGTGGCCATCTCCACGGCCACCACGCCACCGCCGATGATCGCCAGCGAGTCCGGCACATGGTCCGAGCTGGTGGCCTCGCGGCTGGTCCAGGGGCGGGCATCTGCCAGTCCCGGGATACCGGGGATCGCGGCATCCGTTCCCGTGCAGACGGCCACGGCGTGGCGGGCTCGGAGAACCCGCCCATCCACCGTGACCTCGCGCTCTCCGGTGAGACGGCCGTGGCCGCGGATCAGGTCGATGCCCGCGGACCCGAGCCACTGCACCTGGCCGTCATCCTTCCAGTGCGAGGTGAACGAGTCGCGACGCGCGAGCACCTCGTCGGGGTTCAGGGCGCCGCCCTCCACACCGCGGACGTGCTGTGCGGCGCGCAGCGCCTGGCCGGACCGCAGCAGCGCCTTCGACGGCATGCACGCCCAGTACGAGCATTCGCCGCCGACCAGCTCGCTCTCCACGATCACGGCGGTCAGCCCGCCCTGCACGGCGCGATCGGCCACGTTCTCGCCGACCGGCCCGCCACCCAGCACGATCAGGTCGTATTCATCGCTCATGGGTTCCAGTCTTGCGCGGCGACGTGGAGGTGTCACGGGGTTGATACGAGTACGACGACGATGACCACGGTCGCGCCGATGCACAGCAGTAGCCGGGCGCGCCCTCTCTTCGGCCAGGCTTGACTGGCCCGGAGCGGCGTCCGGCGGTTCGGCACTCGACTGCTCCGACATGAATATCGTGACCCGGCATCCTGGGCCCCAGGCCTGCCGGATCAGCGCATCTGCCCATATGTGTTCACAACTCCGGAGTACTTCCCGTCGCCGGCCCCTGAACGCGCGGAAACCAGCCTGTAGGGCCCGGATCTCCGGAGTTGTGAACGAGTCGCGGCCGTGCCGGAGCCGCGCCGGGCTCAGCTCACCGGCAGGATCACCGTCGGCGCGGGGGCCGAGGTGGTGTGGCGCACGTCGCGCGGGGCGCCGGTGCGCTCGTCGAGATCGAGGGCGCTGATGGTGCTGGATCGCTGTCCGGCGACCAGCAGCACACCCTCGTGCACGAGGTGGTGGCGCGGCCAGTCCACGCCCGAGTCGGCGAGCGCCAGCGGCTCGACGACCTCGCCCGCACCGCGCACGCGCAGCGCCGAGATCGTGTTGCTGCCGCGCAGCGCGGTGTACAGCGTGTGCCCGTCGCGCGAGACAGCCAGCTCGGCGGGGAAGTCGAAGCCCACCTGCGCGACGGGTGCGACGGTGGTCGCGGATGCCAGTCCCCAGGTGCCGTCGGGGGCGGATGCCAGGGTGAAGACCTCGCAGGAGTATTCGGTCACCACGTGCAGGTGCCCGCTGGGGTGCATGACCATGTGCCGAGGACCCGTGCCACGCGGCAGCACGACCTCGTGGTCGATCGTGAGGCCGGTGCCGGACGGACGCCAGATCCGCACCAGGTCGAAGCCCAGGTCGGTGGTCGCGACGCGCCCGTCGGAGAGGAACACGGCCGAGTGCGCGTGCGAGACCCGAGGCTGCTCGCCGGCGGGCGTCGGGTACGGGTCCCGCGCCGGTTCCACATCGGGGGCCGACACGCCAGGTGACGGACGTTTCCCGCGAATCGGTCCGACATCTGGCGTGTCGGCCCCCGGAATGCAGCGTCCAGTTTCGGCAGCCGGCTCCCCGAACAGCGCCGCGCGCAGCGCCGCCGCCTTGTCGGGCACCGGGGCGGTCAGCGAGCCGTCGGCGGAGATCCCGTACCGGATGACCCGGCCGTCGCCGTAGCAGCTGGCGATGAGCATCCGTCCGTCCGGGGACACCGCGACGTGGCAGACGGCCTCGCCCGCGGGCAGAGCGGGACCGAGCGGCCGCAGCGTCGCCTCGCCCGAGCGCGCGAACGCCTGCACCTGGGCGGCGCCCTCCAGTGCCGCGTAGACCACGTCGAGCCTCGGATGCTGCGCCAGCCACGATGGCGAGGCGACTCGCGCCGCCACGCCCCGGTAGGCGAGCGTCGAGGCCCCGCGACCCTCGTCCACGGCGAGGAAGCCGATGCCCTCGGCATCCCCCTCCATGTCGGAGCCGTAGCCCCCGACCCAGAACCGCGTCATGCTCGTTCCTCTCTGCAGTTCGTCGAGTGCACGACATCTCGCCGAGCGCACGGCCTGTTCGCGCGAAGAACCCGTGCTCTCGGCGAGGTCCCGTGCTCTCGACTGTCAAGAAGGGGTGAAAGTGTGCGGGTCAGTCCAGCAGGTCGTGGCGCACGACGACCTGCTCGCGCTCCGGGCCGACGCCGATCACCGAGATGCGCGTGTTGCTCATCTGCTCCAGCGCCAGCACGTAGTCCTGCGCGTTCTGCGGCAGGTCCTCGAAGCTGCGAGCCGAGGAGATGTCCTCGGTCCAGCCGGGGAACTCCTGGTAGATGGGCTTGGCGTGGTGGAAGTCGGTCTGGTTGACCGGCACGTCGTCGAAGCGCACGCCGTCGACGTCGTAGGCCACGCACACCGGGATCCGCTCCAGTCCGGTCAGCACGTCGAGCTTGGTGAGCACCAGGTCGGTGATGCCGTTCACCCGCGTGGCGTAACGGGTGATCGGGGCGTCGTACCAGCCGGTGCGGCGCAGGCGGCCGGTGGTGGTGCCGTACTCGAAACCGGTCTTGCGCAGCCACTCGCCCATCTCGTCGTTGAGCTCGGTCGGGAACGGCCCCGATCCCACGCGCGTGGTGTACGCCTTCACGATGCCGACGATGCGGTTCAGGGAGCCCGGGCCGACGCCCGAGCCGGTGGAGGCGCCCCCAGCGGTGGCCGATGACGAGGTCACGAACGGGTAGGTGCCGTGGTCGACGTCGAGCATGGTGGCCTGGCCGCCCTCGAACACGACCACCTCGCCGCGCTTCAGGGCCTCGGCCACCAGGTGGCCGGTGTCGGCGACCATCGGCCGCAGCCGCTCTGCGTAGGAGAGCAGCTCGTCGACGATCTCGTCGCAGGTGATGGCGCGGCGGTTGAAGACCTTCACCAGCAGGTGGTTCTTCTGGTCGAGCGCGCCCTCGACCTTCTGCCGCAGGATGTTCTCGTCGAACAGATCCTGCACGCGCAGGCCCACGCGGTTGATCTTGTCGGCGTAGGCCGGGCCGATGCCGCGGCCGGTGGTGCCGATGTTGCGCTTGCCGAGGAACCGCTCGGTGACCTTGTCAAGCGTGCGGTGGTACTGCGTGATCAGGTGCGCGTTGGCGCTGACCTTCAGCCGCGAGACGTCCACGCCGCGCGCGGACAGCGCCTCCAGCTCGCTGAAGAGCACCTCCAGGTCGATGACCACGCCGTTGCCGATCACCGGGGTGACGCCCGGGGTCAGGATGCCGGAGGGCAGCAGGTGCAGAGCGTACTTCTCGTCGCCGACGACGACGGTGTGCCCGGCGTTGTTGCCGCCGTTGAACTTCACCACCCAGTCGGTGCGCTCGCCGAGCAGGTCTGTCGCCTTGCCCTTGCCCTCGTCGCCCCACTGGACGCCGACGATCACGATTCCTGGCATGGGTGTACCCCCTGGTACTGCACGCTGTTCGCCGGGTTTGCACCGGCAGATGAGCTGGCCCGAACGGGCGTGTCCATCCTACCGGAGCGGGTTTCCAGGGCATCCGATCGCTACAGTGAGCGGATGACGACCTGGTGGCCCTACGCCCGCATCGCCGCATCCCTGCTGGGTTCCGCGGCGATCATCGCGCAGCTGGTGCGGACGCTGACGAACGCCACGGAGGCCACCACGGCGTACGGCTCGCACCTGCTGACCGTGGGGACGAACTTCTTCAGCTTCTTCACGATCCTCTCCAACCTGGGGGCGGCCGCGATGCTGGCGGTCGCGGCGGTCTGGGCGTGGACGGCGGGGCGGGATGCTGTGCGCGAGCCGCGCTGGCTGGCCGTGCTCATCGCCTGTGTGGCGACGTACATGATCGTGACCGGCATCGTCTACAACCTGCTGCTGCGCGGCATCGAGCTGCCGCAGGGCTCGACGGTGCCGTGGTCGAACGAGGTGCTGCACGTCGTCATCCCGCTGTTCCTGCTGATCGATGTGCTGTTCGCGCCGAAGCGCCGGGCGCTGTCGTGGGGCACGCTGGGCACCATCGCCGCGTTCCCGATCCTGTGGGCGGTCTACACGCTGGTGCGCGCGAACCTGATCATCGCCCCGGCCACGGGCGACCACCACTGGTACCCGTACCCGTTCCTGAACCCGCACATCACGCCGGGCGGCTACCTGGGCGTGGCCGGCTACATCGTCGGGATCGCCGCGGCGATCATCGCGATCGGCACCGGCGTGGTCTGGATCGCGCGCAGACGCGCAGCATCCGTCTCCGCCTGACTCACCAGCGGTGCGGCCGCACCCAGTTCCACCGGATGTCATGAGGTCAGCGTCCGCGGTCGTGGTCGGGCACCGCCCACGACGCGCCCTCCGAGCGCGTGGGTCACTCCGGTGGCATGGGCAGTTCTCCCCATCGCGGGCGGCGGGACGCTTCGTTTAGGGTCGTGGCGGAGGTGTGCCGTGGGGATGATGTTGCCGAATGAGCTTGTCTGGGTGATGGAGAAGCTGGGTTTCGAGTGGCCTGACATCGATGAGGATGAGGTCCGTAAGGGTGCGACGCTGGTGCGTGATTTCGGTAACGATCTGGAGGGGGTGATCCAGTCCGTCGATCGGAAGATGAACGGTGACATCAGTGCGGCGATGCGGGGGCAGGCGGGCCCGGCGACGTTGTCGGCGTGGAACACGAACCGGTCGCAGAACCTGCAGAAGCTGATCGACATCATGCCGCCCGCTGCGACGGCGATGGGCCTCGGCGCGGGGGCGATTCTGGGGTTGAAGGTGAAGGTGATCGCGGATGTGACCACGACGCTGGCGATGCTGATCCCGATGCTGACGAACCCGTTCACGGCCGGGGGTGCCCCGTTGCTGCTGATCGCGAAGAAGAAGCTGCTGAACGCGGCGGTGGACATCGTGGTCGAGCAGCTGCTGAACCAGTTGGCGCCGATGGCGATCGAGCCGTTGGCGGAGCAGCTGCCCGCGGTGATCGACGCGATCCTGGACGCCCCGATGGTCGAGGCCACTGCCGGGGACTCGGACGAGTTCTACGCCGACCTGCAGGCGTTGGAGGATGCCCGTACCGCCATGCAGATCCACGGCGCCGACATCCAGTCCCTGACCTCGACGTTCTTCGCCGAGTTCTCCGCCCTGAACTTCGGAGGAGACTGATGAGCGCCGTCAAACCGGTCATCCGCGAACTGAGACAGGCAGGCGTCAAGGCAGCCGGTGATCTGCATCTCAGGCTGCGCCAGCTTCTGGACAACCTCGACGGGCACTTCGACGACGTCATGCGGCAGGTCAAGGACAAGGACAAGTACGACGACAAGGTCGACGTCAGCCTGAAGAAGTTCAAGAAGAACAAGAACCACGACTCCACCGAGTACAACCGCCAGTACACCGAGCAGATGGACACGCTGCAGAAGAGGCCGCTGTCCGAATGGCTCAAGAACCGCGTCGAGTATCTGGACAACGGTCGCACGCCGGACTCGTTGAAAGCCCAGCGGGACGCACGCGACATCGCGGAACAGAACAAGCTCGCCGAACTGCTGGAGAAGCACGGTGGAGACTATGACAAGGCGTCCGAGGAAACGGCGAAGTGGATGAAGACTCAGGCCGCGACCCACCGTCTGGACGGAATCGCCGGCGGCGACGGCACGGACATCTCCGGTGTCGGCGACACCCGCGTCAACTCGTCGTTGGGTTCGCAGTGGAAGAGCCGTGTGAGCGACATCGACAGGGCCGTGATCACGTTCATCGAGGACAACCCCGGTGTCGATCTCAGCAGCACGTTCATCAATGTCGTCTTCAGATAGGTTTGACCCCATGGTGGAGATTGCTGATTTCGTCCCGCATGCGCCGGTTCCGGCGGAGATCGTCGAGGAGTACCGGGGGCGTGTCCCGGACGAGCTGATCGAGGTCTGGGAGAACTACGGATACGGGACCTTCGCCGAAGGATTCCTGCGGATCATCGACCCCAAGCTCTACGAAGCCGAGGTCGGGGACTGCATCGGCAAGACCCAGGGCGACGGCATCGCCATCCCGATCATGGTCACCGGCCTCGGAGACCTCATCACCTGGGAACCCAGCCACCCTGGCGTCATCGGCATCATGTACCGACTCGGAGACACCGTCGGACTGGGATCGCTGAAGACATTCCTCACGCTGACTCGAGTCGGCGGTGCAGCCCACCTGTCACGCACGTTGAAGTGGGACATCTTCCCGAAGGCAGTGGCCGCGCACGGCGAGCTGCCCTACGACCAGTCGTTCATCTTCGTCCCGCTGCTGTCCATGGGCGGGGCGGCGAAGGTCGAGAACCTCCACAAGCGCGAGACCATCCCCGCCATCCAAGTCGCCGTCGACCTTCAGGGCGTCATCGGACACTGACCCGACGGGCTCGCGCCGATGGCGATCGAGCCTCTGGACGCCCGATGGTCGGGGCCACGCTCAGTCGGCCCCGGACAATGCCTGAGATCGCTGATCTCGTCCCAGCAGCGCCGTCTACCCTGTATCGGGGGGATGCCTGGTCGTCGACCGTCCCCGAAATGCTCGAGGAGATGAGACATGACCGAGTTCCCGGCTGCTGGATCCGTTCCATCCGCGCCTGCGCCGCCACCCGCGCCGACAGCACCTCAGCGCGCGCAGCCGACGGCATCCGCTCGCAACGCCTCCCCCGATGACCTCGCCCGCGCGCAGCGCATCCTGACCGTCATCTCCGACTCGTACTCCACCAAGATGGTGGGCCAGGACAGCCTGCGCTCGAGCCTGCTGATCGCGCTCATCGCCGGCGGCCACATCCTGCTGGAGTCCGTGCCGGGCCTCGCGAAGACCACCGCCGCGAGCACCCTGGCCGACACGGTGAAGGCCAGCTTCAAGCGCATCCAGTGCACGCCCGACCTGCTGCCCAGCGACATCACCGGCAGCCAGATCTACGACGCCGCCACCGGCACCTTCCGCACCGTGCTCGGTCCCGTGCACGCCAACTTCGTGCTGCTGGACGAGATCAACCGCTCCAGCGCCAAGACGCAGTCGGCCATGCTCGAGGCCATGCAGGAGCGGCAGACCACGATCGGCGGCGAGGTGCACCCGCTGCCCAAGCCGTTCCTGGTGATCGCCACGCAGAACCCCATCGAGCAGGAGGGCACCTACGAGCTGCCCGAGGCGCAGATGGACCGCTTCCTGCTCAAGGAGATCGTGGAGTACCCGAGCCCCGCCGAGGAGTTCGAGATCCTCGGGCGCATCGACTCGGGCGTGCTGGACCCCGACCGTCACGTGCCCGGCGTCATCTCGCTGGAGGATGTGCAGGACCTGCAGGACATCGCCTCGCGGGTGTACATCGACCCCGCCATCCGCAACTACATCGTGCAGCTGGCGTACGTCACCCGGAACCCCGCGCCGTACATCGGCGAGGAGCGCGCTCGGTTCATCAAGTACGGCGCCAGCCCCCGCGCGAGCATCGCGTTCCTGCAGGCGTCCCGCGCGCTGGCACTGCTGAACGGCCGCACGCACGTGCTGCCGGAGGACATCCGCGCCCTGCGCCACCTGGTGCTGCGCCACCGCGTTCTGCTGACCTTCGAGGCGGATGCCGAAGGCGTGCGCAGCGAGGAGATCATCGACCAGATCTTCGCGTCGGTGCCGACCCCGTAACCCTCCGACGAGCTCAGGGACCCAACCGTTGGCAAGTCTGATCACCCAGGTTAGAGCTAAGCTCTTCATCCGCTCATCGCAGAAGTCGATGCACGCGCTCGATGGCGCTTACGCATCGCTGCTGCGCGGGCGCAGCCTGGACTTCGAGGATCTGCGGCTGTACGAGTTCGGCGATCAGGTGCGCGACATCGACTGGCGCGCCACCGCCAAGCACGGCGAGCCGCTCATCAAGCGCACCAAGGCCACCCGCATGCACACCGTGCTGTTCCTGGTGGACACGGGCCGCGGCATGCAGGCCCTCGCCGAGGACGAGCGCCCCAAGCGCGACCTGGTGGTGCTGCTGACGGGTGCGCTGGGCTTCCTCACCGTGCGGCACGGCGACGACTTCGCGATGATCTACGGCGACGCCGACCGCGTGCGCCGCCTGCCGCCCGGCGGCACCGAGGGCGCCCTGGAGCACGCACTGCGCACCGTGCGCGACGCGATCGACGCCAGCGCCGCGCCCAGCGACCGGGATGCGCTGCTGAGGTACACCGCCCGCAACATCTCGCGCCGCTCCATCGTCGTCATCGTCACCGACGAGGCCCCGCTGACCGACGACACCGACCGGCTGCTGCGACGGCTGAAGGTGCAGCACGACGTGCTGTGGCTGACGCTGCGGGATGCCGAGCTCGTCACCGACGGCGGCAGGCGGGTGGGCATGTTCGACCGGCTCGTCGACCCGGTGAACCCCGAGGCCGCGGGTCTGCAGCACCGCCGTGACGTGGACACCGGCTGGGGCATCCCCGATTTCGTGCATGGCGACACCGAGGTGATGGCGGAGCTGGCGGCGCTCGAGGCCGCGGCCACCGCGCACCGCGACGAGGTGCTGCGCCGGCACGAGATCACGCATGCCGATTTCTCGGGGCAGGATGCCGCGGTGCCGACGCTGCTGTCGATGCTGGACCGGAGGTCGCATGCCCGCCTCTGACGACCTGTACCCTCCCGTGCAGTACGGCTGGATGTGGATGCTGCTGGCCATCGGCATCCTGCTGCTGATCGGGCTCGCGTTCTGGATGCTGTTCCTGCTCACCCGTCCGAAGCGCAGCATCACGCTGCACGGCGCCCCCGTCTACACGCCGCCGACGGCAGACGTGCTCACGCAGCTGCGCGGCGAGTACCTGACCGGCATCCAGCGCATCGAGGACGCCTACCGTTCGCGAACCATGAACCCGAAGCAGGCGAACCTCGAGCTCTCCAGGCTCGTGCGCGAGTTCGTGAACGAGTACTCCGGGCTCGAGGCGCCCGTGCTGGCCCTGGACGACCTGGTCGCCCGGGGCGTGGATCCCGCCCTCATCGACGCGATCCGCCGGCACTACTACCCGAGCATCTTCCAGCGCGGGCCCGCCATCGATCCGGTCTACGGCGCCGAGGCCGCCCGGCGGGTGGTGAACACATGGCACTGAACACCTGGTGGCTGGTCCTGGTCGCGCTCGGCGTGCTGATCGTGGCGGTCGTCGTCGGCATCCTGCTGGGACTGCGTGGCAGGGCAAGGGCCGACGCGGCACCCGGCGTGCTGGTCTCGCGCGCCGAGCGGCTGCGCACCCTGCCGTCGTTCCGCTCCGCCATCCGCCGCCGGATGAGCCTGCTCTCCGGCATCCTCGTCGTGGGAGCCGTCGCGGTGCTGCTGGGCGGCGTGGTGGCCGCGCGACCGATGTCTCCGAAGACTGTGCAGCCTGTGAACACCAGCCGCGACATCATGCTGTGCCTGGACGTGTCCGGTTCGATGTCCGATGTCGATGTCGAGGTGCTGCGGGTGTTCGAGGAACTGCTGAAGGGCTTCAAGGGCGAGCGCATCGGGCTGACGATCTTCAACAGCTCCCCCGTGCAGGTGTTCCCGCTCACCGACGACTACCCGTTCGTGAAGACGCAGCTGCAGCAGCTGCGCTCCAGCTTCGACTACCGCGACGAGACCCCCGAGCACTGGGTGGGGACCCTCAACGGCCCCGGAGCCTCGCTGATCGGCGACGGGCTGGCCGCCTGCACCATGCGCTTCGACCACGCCGAGGACGAGCGCAGCCGCTCGGTGATCCTCGCCACCGACAACGAGGTCGCCGGAGCCTCGATCCTCACCATCGAGGAGGCCGCGCAGTACGCCAGCTCCCAGAAGGTGCGCGTGTTCGCCCTGAATCCCGTGCAGGGCAAGGATGCGAAGGTCAGCAAGCAGCTGGAGGACGCCGCCGCCCTGACCGGCGGCCAGTCGTACGCGCTGCGCGACACCACCACCGTGAGCGACATCATCACCCGGATCCAGCAGCAGGAGGCGACGGCGCTGAAGGGGCAGGCCCAGGTGATCCGCGTGGACAGCCCGAACCTCGCCATCGCCCTCATGCTGGTCGCGATACTCGGGTTCCTCACCCTGCTGTGGAGGGTGCGCCTGTGATCCTCCAGCCCGTCATCCATCCCGTGCTCCTCGCGCTGCTGTGCGCGGTGCCGGCGGTCTTCGTCGTGCGCGCCCTGATCAAGGGGCCGCGACCCCGGTCGCTGTGGGCGCTGCGCCTGGGCATGCTGGTGGTGGTGTTCGTCATGCTGCTGCGCCCCGGCATCCCCGGCGGCACTTCGCAGACCCTCGCGACCGACACCGATGTGGTGATCGTCGTCGACACCACCGCCAGCATCATCGCCGAGGACTGGAATGGCGACCAGCCGCGGCTGAACGGCGTGCGGGCCGACGTGCAGTCCATCGTGGACGAGTACCCCGGCGCGCGCTTCTCGCTGATCAGCTTCGATGCGACGGCGCAGCTGCGCCTGCCGCTGACGACGGATGCCACGGCGCTGATGTCCTCGATCGACGTGATGCTGCCCGAGATCACCGATCAGTCCCGCGGTTCCTCGATCAGCGTGGCGAATCGGATGCTGGCCGACACCCTCTCCGCCGCAGCGAAGTCGTCGCCGGATCGCAGCCGGATGGTGTTCTACCTGGGCGACGGCGAGCAGACGTCCGACACCCGGCCGGAGTCGTTCGCCAGCAGCGCGAAGTACGTCGACGGCGGCGCGGTGCTGGGCTACGGCACCGCCGAGGGCGGCCCGATGAAGAAGACCACCGGACGCACCAGCGGCGACGGCGGGTACATCCAGTACCAGGGGAAGGACGCCACCTCGGTGATCGACCAGGGCAACCTGCAGCAGATCGCCGAGCAGCTGGGCGTGACCTACCAGCACCGCACCGCATCCGCCGAGATCACGCTGCCCGAGGCCCCCACGACCACGACTGACTACACGGCATCCGGCGAGGTCGGGAACGTGATCGAGCTGTACTGGATCGCCGCCCTCGTGCTGATCGTGCTGGTGTCCGTCGAGGTCGCGCGGGCCGCGATGCAGATCGTGCGCCTGCGCGGGCTGGCCGAGAAGCCCGCGCAGAACGGAGGCGACCGATGACCGACACGATGACGTCTCCCGCAGCGTCTCCCGCCTCGAACCCCACGCCCGCCGACGCCGCTGCGGCCCTGCTCGCGGCGAACCGCCGCAGGCGCAGCATCCGGCGATGGATCACGATCGGACTGCTGCCGCTGACGCTGGCGGCGCTGCTGTTCGCAGGCAAGCTGCTGAGCATGTACGCGTTCGCGCATCAGTCGATCAGCTCGTACGTGGCCGGCGGGTACGCCGAGTCGGAGGCCGCCGCCCGCAACCTGGACGTCCTGAACTGGTTCGAGCAGTTCAAGGCGCCGTACGACATCGGCACGGCGCTGGCGGGACAGGAGAAGCTGCCCGAGGCGCGGAAGGAGCTCGAGCGCGCGCTGCCCCTGGCATCCGGTCTGGACGTCTGCTACGTGCGCATCAACCTGTCGCTGGTGATCGAACGACAGGGAGATGCCGCGCAGGCCTCCGGCGACGCGGCGAAGGCCGCGCAGTTCTACGGCGAGGCGCTGCAGGTGACGGTGGAGACGCCGAAGGAGTGCAGCAGCGACGACGCGCAGAACCAGTCTCCGGACCAGAGCCGTGACATGGGCGACACCGTGGATCAGAACAGGCAGCGGCAGCAGGAGAAGCAGCAGCAGAGCCAGCAGAACCCGGATCAGAGCCGGCAGCCGGATCAGAGCGACCAGCAGCAGGACCAGCCCAAGCAGGGCGACCTCGACGACATCCAGAAGAAGCTGGATCAGGGCGCGCAGGACCGCGAGGATCAGGGCAGGGGCGACCAGAACGGCTCCGGCGGTGGAACGGACAAGCCGTGGTAGAGCATCAGCGCAGCACGTACGTCGGCGGCTCCGAGGGAGCGCCTCCCCTGCCGCCGCCCGGCGGCTATCGCGGCGCCAGGCGCACCCAGGAGGGCCTGGACGCCGCGGCGGGCCTGGCGCAGGCATCCGGCGATGTCACCTACACCGCCGCTCCCGCCGCGGAGACGAAGCACGTCACCGTGCTGGGGCTCGTCGCGCTGATCGGCACGGTGCTGTTCGTGCTGGTGATGCTGCTGATGATGGGCGCCGGCGGCACGGACGCCCTGTACGGCACCTCGATGATCGTCGTGCAGTTCGTCGTGCTCGGCGCGATCATCGCCGCGCTCCTGACGAGGCGAGGGCGGATGCTGGGGGCCGTTGCCCTCGCGGTGACGCTGGTGTTCAACGTCGCGACCGTCGGGGCGATGGGCGCGCTGCGCTCGGCCGCCACGCACGCGTACAGCGGCACGAAGACCACCAAGCAGACGCACGAGGCCGGGTATCCCGGCATCAAGGGCGTCTCGAACGACGACGTGCTCAGCCAGCCGTCGCTGGAGGATGTGCAGTCCCAGGGGGACGAGCTGATGGCAGCCATCCGGGAGCGGCTCAGCAGCGTGTACGGCCTCACGTGGGTGCAGACCGGCGCCGTCGATGTGAGCCCCGAGCGCAACGGCTACGGCGGCGAGTCGATGCTGAAGAGGTACACCTCCACGGTGTGGTCGAGCGTGCAGCCCGTGCAGGACAACCGGCGCAAGAGCGAGATCATGAGCACGATCGACCAGGTGCTGGCCGAGAAGGGCATGTCCCAGCTGTACGCGCTCAACGAGGCGGGAACCGGAATCTCCGACGACATGCTGGCCAAGCTGTACGGCTCCGCCGACCCCGCGCGCCAGCACACCTGGGAGTACTACAGCGACACGTACCCCGACCCGTTGCGGTTCTACGCGTACGCCAACGACCTGTCGAAGGACCCCACCGGCGAGTTCCGCACCGAGCGCGAGGCCCTGCAGAAGCAGACCGGGGAGCCGCTGGAGGGCATCCAGCTGATGGTGTTCGCCCGCCAGGTGCTGCCCGCGAAGGACAGGGCCGCCTATCAGGACGAGCTCAAGGGGTATCCGGGGTACTGAGCGGAGGCGCCTCGATCAGCCCCGGCGGATGCGCCGCTGCACGACGGCCTGCAGGGCGATGCCCAGCAGGAAGACGCTGGTGCCGGTGGCGCCGACCGCCAACCACGCGAGGTGGGCGACGGGGATGAGCGAGACCGCTGCGCATGCCCCGGTGGCGGCGGCGAGGGTGGCGAGGTTGCCGCAGGCGACGAGATACGGATGCGTGATCGCGCGCCGGTGCACGGCGGGGCGGGCGTCGTGGATCCGATGCCCGATCCGGCCGACGCCGATGTAGGCCGCGCACGCCCCGACGAGCAGGCAGAAGATCGAGAGGAGATCCGGCAGTCCGCGGTGCGCGACGGTGACCATGGTCGTCGCCCAGATCAGCAGGGTGTACGTGTGCGGCATCGCGACCGTCTCGGCGACCTCGTGCACGAGTCCTCGATAGCGCGGCCGGAACGCTCCGACCTCCTCCTGTGGTGCCTGGGTCATCCTGCGTCCTTCTCCTCGATGGTGCTTCCATTCTCGCCTCCGCACAACGCCCTACCTGTGGCCTACGCTGGCACGGGGTCGATCATCGGTCTCGAGAAGGGATGGACGTGTCCGAGGCACAGCACCGCACGCTGCTCGCGATCGACGCCGGGCAGACCGGCATCAAGACGCGACTGGTCCGCCCCGACGGCGTGCGCGACGCCCTGTTCTCCGGCGTGCTCACCGATCGGCCGCTGCTCGGTCAGCTCACCCACGTCGTCGAAGCCGTCTCCCGGGATTCCGGCACGACCCCGCACACCGTCACGTTCGGCGTCTCAGGACTGACGGATGCCGATGAAGAGGCGCGCGCGCTGCTGCAGCATCCGACGCTGGCCGGCGTGCAGCGCGTCGTCGTCACGCACGACTCGGTCACCTCGTTCCTCGGTGCGCTGGGCGATCAGTACGGCGCCGTGGTCGCGGCCGGCACCGGAGTGGTCACCCTCGGCGTGGGTCCCGAGCACTCCACGCGCGTGGACGGCTGGGGCTACATCATGGGCGACGCCGGCAGCGGCTACTGGATCGGACGCGCGGCGCTGGATGCCGTGATGCGCGCGCACGACGGCCGTGGTCCCGCCACCTCGCTCACCGCCGTGGCGCAGGAGCGCTGGGCGGACCTGTCCTCGGCGTACATCGCGCTGCAGGCATCCGAGGATCGCGTCCGCATCGTGGCATCCTTCGCCGCCCCGACGGCTCTGCTCGCCGCCACCGGCGACGAGGTGGCCGAGCGCATCTGCCGTGAGGCTGCCGGAGAGCTGGCCCTGGCGGCCCTGACCGCCCTGCGCGTGACCGAGGCCCCGGCCGACGCCGCCGTCGCCGCCATCGGCGGGGTGTTCGGGTCGGACCTGATCCGCACCGCCTTCGCCGACGCCGTGCGCTCGGAGGCGCCGGATGCCCGATTCGTGAGCCCGCAGGGCTCCGGCCTGGACGGCGCGGTCGCCCTGGCGGGCCTCGGGCCCCGGCATCCGCTCCGCGAGCGCTTCGCGGACGTCAGCCGAGGCTGACGCCCTTCGCCTGCGCGGAGTCCCCGACGCCGGCCTCCGCCTCGTGCAGGATGCTGCGCGCCATGCCGTTGAAGATGATGCCGTGGAACGGCAGCAGCACCAGCCAGTAGAGCCGGCCGCTGAGCCCTCTGGGGAAGTAGACGGCCCGCTGGCGGTAGACGCTGCCGTCGGCATCCGGTTCGACGCTCATCTCCAGCCAGCCGCGGCCGGGCATCCGCATCTCGGCGCGCAGGCGCAGCATCCGCCCCCGTTCCACGGACTCGACCCGCCACACATCGATCACGTCGCCGCTGTTCACCCGTGACGGATGCCGGCGGCCACGGCGCATCCCCACTCCGCCGACGAGCCTGTCGATCCAGCCGCGGGCCGCCCACGCCAGCGGGAACGAATGCCAGCCCTGCTCGCCTCCGATCGCCTCGATCACGCGCCAGATCGCCTCGGGCGCCGTGGCACTCCTGCGCTCGCGGACATCGGTGAAGACCGTGTGACCGGCCCAATCCGGATCGCTCGGCAGCGGATCACTCGGCGCACCGGGAACAGTGGCGCTCTGCCAGCTGGTCTCCACCTCCCCGTCGGCCTCGCGCCGGAGCGCGAGGCGCACGGCGGTGCGATACGGCAGCAGTCCCTCGGCCGGGGGTGGGATGACGCGGTCGATGTCGTGCTCGTTCATGACGCAATCGTTCTGCAGCGAGGCGATGATCGGCACCGCGATCTGCCGAGGGATGGGGCTGACCAGGCTGACCCACTGAGACGCCAGCCACGGCGTCAGCACGGGAAGCGCGGCGATATGCCGCTGGGGCAGGCCCGCTTCCACGGCGTAGCCGTTCATCATCTGGCCGTACCGCAGAATGTCGGGTCCGCCGATGTCGAACGTGCGGTTCAGCTCGCCCGGCGCACCGACCGAGAGCACGAGGTAGCGCAGAACGTCGCGGACGGCGATCGGCTGCACGCGGTTGCGCACCCAGCGCGGGGCGGGCATGTACGGCAGCACCTCGGTCAGGTGCCGGATCATCTCGAACGACGCCGAGCCCGAGCCGATCACGATGCCGGCCTGGAAGACGATGGCGGGGACGGGTGCGTCCAGCAGCACCCGGCCCACCTCCGCCCGCGAGGCGAGGTGTTCGGACAGGCGGTCACCGCGGGGATGCAGACCGCCCAGGTACACCACGCGCCGCACGCCGGATGCCGCGGCGGCATCCGCGAAGGTCCTCGCGCCCTCCCTCTCCAGCGCGCGGAACCCGCGACCGGAGCTCATGGAGTGCACCAGGTGGAAGGCGACCTCGATTCCGGTCATGGCGCGCCGGGCGGCGATCTGGTCGGCCAGGTCGCCGGAGAACACCTTCACGCGGCTGCGCCAGGGCACGTCCCGCAGCTTCCATGCCGAGCGGACGAAGACGCTCACGTCGTGTCCCGCGTCCAGTAGTTGCGGCACGAGCCGCCCGCCGATGTAGCCGGTGGCCCCGGTGACGAGAACACGGGTCATGCGAAAAGCCCTTCCGTCCTGCACAGGATCAGCAGCATCGTCACACCGAACCCCACTGCATAGTTGATCGCGAGGAACCGGCGCCAGGCCCGGTTGGCCGACGCGGAGTGCGCGTCGTGCACCCGGGCGAAGGGGGCGACGATCGCGATGTACGGCACGGCGGCAAGTGACGCCAGCGACGCCGGCCACGGCGCGAACAGCATGAGCACCCCGGCGAGCGCCCACAGTGTGATCGCGAAGCGCACCGTGCGTGCCGCGCCGAGCGCCGTCGCGATGGATCCGATGTCCGCCTCGCGGTCGGGAACGATGTCCTGCACGGCGCCGAAGGCGTGGCTGGCCATGCCCCAGCAGAAGAACGCGCCCATCGTGAGGATCAGCGGCGGCGTGATGGTGGTGCCGGCGAGCGCGAAGGCGTACAGCGCCGGGGTGACGAAGTGCGTGCTCGAGGTGATCGAGTCCAGCACCGGGATCTCCTTGAAGCGCAGCCGCGGCACCGAGTACGCGAGCACGGCGAACACGCTGATCGCGAGCACCAGCCACGACAGCGGGCGCTGCGCACCGAGGATCACCAGCGCCACGACGAAGATCGCCGTGAGCACCGCCGAGATCCACAGGGTGGTGCGATGCAGGGCGAGAGGCAGCTTGGCCCCCTCGGCGCCTCCCTTGCGCGGGTTGGCGAGGTCGGACTCGTAGTCGAACACGTCGTTCACGCCGTACATCGTGAGGTTGTACGGCACCAGGAAGAACACCGTGCCGATCACGAGTGCAGCGTCGATCCGCCCGGTGCTGAGGAAGTAGCCGGCGGCGAACGGGAACGCGGTGTTGATCCAGCTCAGCGGCCGGGAGGCGACGAGCAACGTGCGCGCTGCGGAACGGCGGTCAGGCATCGGAGCGTCCTCCCGGTTCGCGTGCAGCATCCAGCAGCTGCCAGGCTCCGCTGAGCAGCAGCGCCCCCGCGATCGGATACAGCAGGTCCTCGACGGGCATCAGCGCGATGCGGATGCCCGAGATGCCGTCTTCGCGATAGTCGAAGAAGCCCGCGCCGATCATGACGTTGTCGAACACGGCAGTGAGAATCAGCAGGACGGCCGTGCTCACTCCCCACGCCGACAGGTACCGGCGCAGGTCGTCCCGGCGCCGGGCGTGCGCCGCACCGATCCCGAACAGGATGAGCCCGGCGGCGACGAAGGGCAGCGAGAGCAGCAGATAGGTCATCGTCGCTCCCTGCTCTCGCGCCAGCGCCGCCATCCGCTCAGCAGGATCAGCGTCAGGTAGGTGAGGAACAGCAGGAACATCAGTTCCTCGACCGGGAACTCCGGGGCCAGCAGGATGCCGCTCGCCCAGCGCGAATCGACATGCCGGAACACCCCGAGCGCGATGCCGGCGGCATCCCATCCGATGAAGAACACCAGCCCGACGACCAGCGCGACGACCGCCGCGACGGGCCTGCGACGCAGCACCAGGGAGAAGCGCACGTCGAGCAGCACCAGGCAGGCGCCGCTGACCACGAGCACTCCCGCGTACAGGAGGTTCATCGCAGCTCCGACGGTCCGGCCGAATGGTCGCCTCGCACGTGCTTGAGCACGAGCTCGGCGCTGATCAGGCACATGGGCAGACCCACGCCGGGAACCGACGTGGCGCCGGCGTAGAACAGCCCAGACACCTTTCGTGAACGCGTGACCCCGCGCAGGAACGCGCTCTGCCTGAGCGTGTGCGCCGGCCCCAGAGCACTGCCGCGGAAGGTGTTGAAGTCGGACTCGAAGTCGGCGGGCCCGATCGTGCGGCGCACAACGATCCTGGAGTCGAGGTCGGGGATCCCGGCCCAGCGCCCGATCTGCGCGACCGCCGCATCCGCGATCCGGTTGACCCATTCGTCGCCTGCGCGGTCGATGCCGCCGTGGCCGATGCTCGGGTCGGGCGGCAGCGGCACCAGCACGAAGACGTTCTCGTGGTCGGCGGGGGCCACCGCGTCGTCGGTGGCGCTGGGTTTGCAGACGTAGATCGACGGCGGCTGAGGCACGCGCGGGGAGGCGCCGAAGATCGCGTCGAAGTTCTCGCGCCAGTCGTCCGAGAAGAACAGCGTGTGGTGCGGCAGCTCGGGCAGCGCCCCGCGGATGCCGAGCAGCACCAGCACCGCGCTCGGTCCCGTGACCTGCCTGCGCCACCGTCGCGGGCGGTAGGAGCGGTCGCCCGGGGCCAGCAGCACGGTCTCGGTGTGGTGCTCATCGATCGCCGAGACGACGATGTCGGCATCCAGTCGCTGCCTCCGGCCGTCCTGCACGAACTCCACGGCGCTGACGCGACCGTGCTCGCTGGCGATGCGCACGACGTCGCTTCCGGTGCGGATCTCCACTCCCGCAGCTCGCGCCAGCTCGGCCAGTGACGACACGAACGAGCGGAACCCGCCCATCGGGTACTGCACGCCGTCGACGAGATCCATGTGGCTCATCAGGTGGTAGAGCGCCGGGGCCTCGAACGGCGACGTGCCCAGGAACACGGCGGGATAGCCGAGGATCTTGCGCAGCAACGGGTCGCTGAACCGGCGGCTGATGAAAGACCACAGCGAGCGGACCAGCAGCGGCAGAACGGCCGGAGCGGCCGTCAGCACCGAGGCCGAGGTGAAGCTGCGCCACGACGAGAACGGGTTGTAGAGGAACGACGAGACCGCCGCGCGGTACGTCCTGCTGGCGGATGCCAGGTAGCGGCGCACCCGGGCGCCCGACCCGGGCTCACGGCTCTCGAACAGCGCCGCGACCCGGTCGGCGCCGGCACCGACATCCGTCGCCGCCGGCACGCCGTGCCGCGGACCCGGCGTCTGGGCGTAGACCCGGTAGCCGGGCTCGAGCGGCACCAGATCGAGCTGCTCGTCGGTGCTGGTGCCCATCATCCGGTAGAAGTGATCGAACACCTCCGGCATGAGGTACCAGGACGGCCCTGTGTCGAAGGCGAAGCCGCCCTGCTCCCACGCACCCGCCCGGCCGCCGAGCTCACCGCTGCGCTCGAGCAGGGTGACGCTGTGCCCATCGCGGGCCAGCAGGCATGCGGTCGCGAGGCCGCTCACTCCCCCGCCGATGACGACCACCCGGGAAGAGCTCATCGCATCGCCTTCACGGCGAGTGCGCGCACCAGGATGCGCGCCTTGACAGCATCGGGCACGCGCACGCGCGTGGTCGCCAGCACCTCGGCGGGCGTGGCCTCGATGCGATCGGTGAGCTCGCGGAACAGGGCCTGAGCCGCCCAGACCGGTGCGCGGCACGCGCGGTCGAGCAGCGGAACCGCCTGGTCTGCGGCGCGAAGGTCGGCACGGATCGACGCGACGATGCGAGCCTTCGCGTCGTCGGTCAGCCCGTCCGCGGTCTCGGCGAAGTAGGTGCGGCCCAGCGCGCCGCGGTCGTCGGCGAAGTCCCGCAAGAAGTTGACCTTCTGGAATGCCGCTCCCAGCCGGCGCGCCCCGTCGTGCAGGGTGCGATCCTGATCGCCGCTGCGGGCGGGGGCGCCGCCCCGTGAGCGGCGTGATTCGAACACCGCGAGGCACATGAGTCCGACGACCTCCGCCGAGCCGTAGATGTAGTCGTCGAGCGCGTCGGCATCCCAGACCTCTTCGTCGAGGTCCCTCCTCATCGACGCGAAGAACGGCGTGCACAGCTCCATCCCGAAGCCGTGCTCGCGCGCCGTCAGGGCGAACGCGTGCACCACGAGGTTCGTGCTGAACCCGATTCGCAGCGCGCGCTCCGTCTCGTCCTCCAGCTCGTCGAGCAGCTTCTCTCGCATCCGCACGTCCAGACCGGCCTCCTCGGCAGGGCCGTCGACGATCTCGTCCGCCAGGCGCACCAGGGCGTAGACGCGGGCGATGTGCTCCCGCACCGGTCGCTCGAACAGGCGACTGGCCCAGCTGAACGAGGTGGAGTACCGGCGGATGACGACCCCCGCGCTCGTCTTCGCCGTCTCGGTGTACAGGTCCAGCCCTTTCATGAGGCCCTCGAGGCGCAGGCGCGGGTCAGCGAGAGCAGCTGCTCGCGCAGGGCCTCCGGCAGGGCGGATGCTGCGACCAGCCGGTTCACCTCGTCGCAGCGCTCGGCGATCACCGACTCGACGAAGACGACCGCGCCCGATTCCTCGATCACGCTCCGCAGCAGTTGAGCGTCGGCTGCGCCGAGGTCCGCATCACCGAAGAGCGCGCTGACCACGTTCCAGGCCGGATCCGACCGGGCGCAGGCGATCAGCAGCGTCTCCTTCCCGGCGCGCAGATCGCTCAGCGCCGACTTTCCCGTCTGCCGCTCGTCGCCGAAGAGACCGAGAACGTCGTCGCGCAGCTGGTAGACGACCCCTATGCGCCGGGCGATGTCGCTCAGCTCGGCGATGAGGTCTGTCGGCGCGCCGGCGAGGATGCCGGCGATCAGCAGCGGTGCGGCGAAGGAGTACGACGCGGTCTTGCGATCGACCATCTCCAGCACCTGCTGCGACGAATACCCCTCCAGGTGCAGACTCAGCCAGACGTCGTCGTGCTCTCCCGCCGCACTCTCGAAAACCGCGTCATCGAACACGTCGAGGATGGCCTCTCGACGCTCACGAGACACATCGAGGCGTGCGAGAAGCGAATGAGCAGCCGTGAGCATGAGGTCCCCGGCCAACAGTGACGACGCCTCGCCCCATGCCCGCGCGGCTTCCGGAGACGCGCCGCGCACCACGGCATCCGCCGCGAAGCGCCCGGTGATGTTCATCTCCCCGCGCCGGACGAGGTCGCGATCGATCACATCGTCGTGGATCACCAGCGCGAGATGCAGGAGCTCGATCGCGCACGCCGCGTCCACGGCCGTGGACTGGTCAGTGCCGCCCAGGGCGGCATAGGCGCCCAAAAGGGTGCGAGGGCGGATCCGCTTGCCGCCAGCCGCGATCCTCTCCAGCGACTCCCAGAGCTGCGTGTACTGGGCAGAGAAGCCCCGAGAACGCTCAGACCCGCGCCGGACGATCTCACTGAACCTCATCTCGAAGACGTCAGTCGCCGGGCGGACGCCGACGGCCTGCTCACGCATGGCGCCTCGCCACGGCTTCGGCCAGGTGAGGGGCAAGCGCGGGCAGATGGCCTACCAGCCACGGACTGAAAGCCCACGGCGCGGCCGAGGCGGCCGCCGTCAAGCCATCCACCGTCGTCCATTCCACCTCGCTCACCTCGTCGGGGTGCGGGATCAACGGGCTCGTCACCTCTGCGATGAACACCGGGCAGTGCTCGTTCTCCTGGATGCCGGACGCATCGCGCGCCGTGTATCCGAAGTCCGGCAGCACGCAGGTGATGTCCGCGATCTCCACTCCCAGTTCGAACCAGGCTCGACGACGCACGGCATCCTCCATCGATTCACCCGGTATCGGATGCCCGCACAGCGCATTCGTCCAGACGCCCGGCCAGGTGCGCTTGGCCAGGGCCCGCCTGGTCACCAGCAGACGCCCTCGGCGGTCGATGAGGTGACACGAGAAGGCGAGGTGACGAGGTGTCGACCTGCCGTGCACGGTCCGCTTCGGGGCCTCGCCGGTCGGCGCGCCGTGCTCGTCCACGAGTACGACCATCTCCTCCACGTCACCACCACCCGATTTCGTTAGCCAAGAAAGAGGTATGCCTAGCGTACCAGGTAGGATGAACTCACGCACGCGCCGTGAAGCGTCGAGCGCAGGAAGGTCGCCATGCAGTACTTCTCCAAGGATTCGAACCTGATCGACCGCTCCGGCATGACCCAGGACGACGTCGAGTCCTGCTTCCGCGTGCTCGAGGGGATGCGACGGTGGCAGGCCGCTGCACGGGCACTGTCGGAGGCCTCCAGGCGCTACATGAAGCTCAACGACAGCGACATGCGCGCGATAAGGATGATGATCCGCTCCCAGGAGCAGGGCCTCCTGGTCACCCCCAAGGACATCGCCCGCGAGGTGGGCATCTCCAGCGCGTCCACCACGAAGCTCATCGACCGCCTCGTCGACGGCGGGCACGTGACCCGCGTGCCGCACCCGAGCGACAGACGCACCATGTGCCTGCGGGTGACGGAGTCCACGCGCCGCTCGGCGCACGACACGATCGGCCGCCAGCACGCGAGGCGATTCTCGGCAGTCGCGTCGCTCGATGCGCACGAGCGCGAGACCGTGATCCGCTTCCTGAAGGCGATGATCGAGGCCGACGCGCCTCAGGGCGAACTGGCGGCTCCCTGAGCACCGGTCCGCAGCGGCGACCAGCCCCTCTGCCGCGTCGACGCACGCCAGGGCACGCCGCGACACGCCGATAGACTTGAGCGCATGTCCAAGGTGCTCCAGTCCCTCCCCGTCGGCGAAAAGGTCGGCATCGCTTTCTCCGGAGGGCTTGACACCTCCGTCGCCGTCGCGTGGATGCGCGAGAAGGGTGCGATCCCCTTCACCTACACCGGCGACCTCGGGCAGTACGACGAGAGCGACATCGCCTCGATCCCCGGCCGGGCACTGGAGTACGGCGCCGAGGCCTCGCGCCTGGTCGACGCGAAGACGGCGCTGGTCGAGGAGGGCTTCGTCGCCTTGTCATGCGGCGCGTTCCACATCCGCTCCGGCGGACGCACCTACTTCAACACCACTCCCCTGGGCCGTGCCGTCACCGGCACGCTGCTGGTGCGCGCCATGCGCGAGGACGGCGTGGAGATCTGGGGCGACGGCTCCACCTACAAGGGGAACGACATCGAGCGGTTCTACCGCTACGGCCTGCTGGCCAACCCGCGCCTGCGCATCTACAAGCCGTGGCTCGACGCCGACTTCGTGACCCAGCTCGGCGGTCGGCAGGAGATGAGCGAGTGGCTCGTCGAACGCGGATTCCCGTACCGCGACTCCGCCGAGAAGGCGTACTCGACGGACGCCAACATCTGGGGTGCCACGCACGAGGCGAAGACCCTCGAGCACCTGAACGTGTCGCTGGAGACCGTCGACCCGATCATGGGCGTGAAGTTCTGGGACCCGTCTGTCGCCATCGAGACCGAGGACGTCACGGTCACGTTCGAGGGCGGGCGCCCGGTGGCGCTGAACGGCACTGAGTACACCGACCCGGTGGCGCTGGTCATGGAGGCCAACACGATCGGCGGCCGGCACGGCCTGGGCATGAGCGACCAGATCGAGAACCGCATCATCGAGGCGAAGTCCCGCGGCATCTACGAGGCCCCCGGCATGGCGCTGCTGTTCATCGCCTACGAGCGCCTGGTCAACGGCATCCTCAACGAGGACACCCTCGCGACCTACCACGAGCAGGGCCGCCGCCTGGGCCGCCTGATGTACGAGGGCCGCTGGCTGGAGCCGCAGTCGCTCATGCTGCGCGAGTCGATCCAGCGCTGGGTGGGCCTGACCATCTCCGGCACCGTCACCATCCGCCTGCGCCGCGGCGAGGACTGGACCATCCTCGACACCGTCTCGCCGAACCTGTCGTACGGGCCCGAGAAGCTCTCCATGGAGCGCGTGGGAGATGCCGCCTTCGGCCCGGTCGACCGCATCGGCCAGCTGACCATGCGCAACCTCGACATCGCCGACTCGCGCTCGCGCCTGGAGCAGTACGCGCACCTCGGCCTGGTCGGGGGCGCCACCGGCGAGCTGGTCGGCAAGGTCACCGCCGGCGGAGCGGCCGAGATCTCGGCATCCGAGACCGTGGACGAGGAGCTCGCGGAGGCCGTCGATGCGGCATCCGAGGGTGCCGCGTTCGACACCGGCACCGACTGACGCACCCACTCCTCCGAAGCCCCGATGCTTCGACAGGCTCAGCAACCCAGTCCCTGAGCCTGTCGAAGGGTCGGGGTTCGTCGTCGCCGGTACGGATGCTGGGAATCTCCCCAGCCAAGTTGCACAGCAATGTGCAACTTACGTACCATTGAGGTCATGAACCGCCCTGCCCGTGCCGACGCGCGCGCCAACCGCGCCGGCATCCTGGATGCCGCACGCACGGCGCTGGCCGCCGACCCGCACGCCTCCGTCGACGTCATCGCGCGCGCCGCGGGCCTGAGCCGGCGCACGCTGTACGGGCACTTCGCCGACCGCGACGCGCTGATCCGAGAACTGATCTCCGCCGGCGCGCAGCGCTTCAACGCCATCGCCGCCGGGGTCTCCGACGCCGACCCCCGCATCGCACTGGCCCGGCTGGCAGCACGCCTGTGGCAGGAGGCCACGCACGTGCAGGTCGCCGCCGCGCTCGCCCTCGACGACGCCCATGTCGAGCACACCGCCTCCGCCCTCGCGCCGCTGCGCGCGGCCGTCGCCGGACTCGTGCGCCGCGGCCAGGACGACGGCGCGTTCCGCACCGACCTGGCCACTCCGGTGCTCGCCCGCCTGATCGAGGAGATCGCGCGCGCCGTCGTCTCCCGAGCGGATGCCACAGGCGCCGATGCCGCGAATGTCGCAGTACGCACGGTGCTGAGCATCGCCGGTCTGTCCTGGCGGGAGACCGACGCCCTCCTGGCCGCGCACCCCGACCTCACCGTCCCGCCTGCGACGGAGTCCACACCTCCGACCACCGATGGCCCGGAGCCGATCGCGTGAGATCCTATGCTCAGAAAACCGCAGACCGGTCGGGAGGGGGCGCGATGCCGAACGCATGGACCGTGCTCCGCCGCGACCTCGGCCGACTCGCGCGCGTCAGCAAGGCCTGGATCATCATCATCGGCGTCATCATCACCCCGTCGCTGTACGCGTGGTTCAACATCGTCGCGTTCTGGGACCCGTACTCCAACACGCAGCACGTCGCCGTCGCCATCGTCAACCAGGACACCGGTGCGACTTCTGATCTGACGGGACATATCGACGTCGGCGGCGAACTCGTCGGCGAGCTGAAGAAGGATCACCAGCTGGGCTGGCGGTTCCTCGACGAGAAAGAGGCGATGGATGCCGTCCGCAGCGGCGACGCGTATGCCGCCATCGTCATCCCGCCCGATTTCAGCAGCGACTTCCTCAGCATCACGACCGGCACGTTCGTCCAGCCCGAGCTGAAGTACTACGTCAACGAGAAGGCCAACGCGATCGCACCGAAGATCACGGATGTCGGAGCCTCCACGCTCGACAAGCAGATCAACAGCACCTTCGTGTCGACGGTCTCGAAGGCCGTCAGCCAGCAGCTGAAGACGGCGGGAACGGATGCCGAGGACCGCCTCGGCGACGCCCGCGACAACACGGTCGGGGCCCTCGACGATGCCGTCGCGAAGGTCGGCGACGCCCGCACCCGCATCACCGAGCTGCAGACCGGGCTGACGGATGCCCAGGGACGCCTGTCCACGGCATCCGCTGCTCTCGGCGATGTCGACAAGACGCTGCGCGACGTGCAGAGCGCCGTGAAGCAGGCGCAGACGCTGGCATCCGAGGCACAGCAGGAGCTGCTGCTGGTCACCGACTCCGTCACCAGCGCGTACGTCGACGGCGCGACCCTGATCGCCGACGCGTCGGCGAAGATGAGCGGTTCGGTCGCGACCCTCTCGGCGGGGCTGCAGCAGGCGAACGTCGCCGTGGGCACGGCCATCGACGACCTGTCGGCCGTGGTGAAGTCCAACGGCGACGCGCTGGCGCAGCTGCAGCAGGTGCTGCAGAACACCGACCAGGCATCGGATGCCGCGCAGAGGCTGCGCGCCTCCATCGACGCGCTGCAGCAGCGCAACGACGCCGACCAGAAGGTGCTCGACCAGCTGAAGCAGCTGAACACCGACGTGTCGACCACCATCGACTCGGTCACCTCGTCGGCAGACGCCGTGGATGCCGCCACCCAGCAGGCCGCGACCTCGGCGAGCGCCATCCGCACTGCGCTCAGCCAGAGCGTGCCCGAACTGAACAGCGCCATGTCTGTGCTGTCCGCCGGCGCTGACGGATTCTCGGCGGCGCTCGACGCCCAGCGCTCGCAGATCACCCAGGCGCAGAAGCTGCTGGCCGGTCTCGGCACCCAGCTGGAGAGCACGAAGACGGCCCTGGGCGCGCTGGACGGCAACCTCGCCGGCGCGCAGACGAGCCTCGACGGCGTGCGCACCGATGTCACGGCGCTCAGCTCGGCCGATATCTGGAAGAAGCTCAGCACCGTCAGCGGTCTCGATCCCGCACAGATCGCGAACTTCATGGCATCCCCCGTCGAGGTGCACCAGAACGTGCTCTTCCCCACCCCCGCCTACGGCTCCGCGATGGCCGCGCTGTTCACGAACCTGTCGCTGTGGATCGGCGCCTTCGTGCTGGTGGTCATCATGAAGCTGGAGGTCGACAGCGAGGGAGTCGAGGGCATCACCGTACGCCAGGCGTACCTGGGCCGCTGGCTGCTGTTCGCCTGCATCGCCGTGTTCCAGGCCGTGGTCGTGTCGGTGGGGAACATCGTCATCGGCGTGCAGACCGCGAACGCCTTCGCGTTCGTGGGCACCAGCGTGCTCATCGGCCTGGTCTACCTGAGCATCATCTACGCCCTGTCGGTGTGCTTCGGCTACGTGGGCAAGGGCCTGTGCATCCTGCTGGTGATCTTCCAGATCCCCGGCGCCTCGGGCCTGTATCCGATCGAGATGATGCCGGACTTCTTCCGCGGGCTGTACCCGTTCCTGCCGTTCACCTACGGCATCGACGCGCTGCGCGAGACCATCAGCGGCTTCTCCGGCGGCGACTGGTGGCGGTTCATGGGCGCGCTGTCGGTCTACGCGCTGCTGGCCTTCGGACTGGGGCTCTTCCTGCGCCGCCGGCTGGGAAGCTTCGCGCTGCTGTTCAACCGCCGGCTGGCCGAGAGCCGCCTGCTGGTCAGCGAGGACGTGCAGATCACCGGCCGCCGCCGCACTCCCGAGATCATCCACGCGCTGACCGACGGCGACGGATTCCGCGCCGAGGTCGCCGAGCGCTCCCGGCGATTCACCCACCGGTACCCGACACGGCTGCGACTGGTGGCGATCGTGGCCGCGGCGGGCATCGCGGTGCTGGGCGTCGCCGCCTGGCTGCTGCCCGATGTCAAGGCCACCATGCTGGGCCTGTGGGCGCTGTGGACGCTGATCATCATCGCGACGCTGGTCACGATGGAGTACATCAAGCACAGCATCCACACCGCATCCGAGGTGAGCGCACTGCCGGATGCCGAGCTGCGGCTGGCCCTGATCGACGAAGGTGCGCCGTGGACGGTCGACGACGCTTCACTTCGACTCGCTACCGCTCGCTCAGTACAGGCGACAGGCTCAGAGACCCGGGACGGCAGACGCCCTGAGCCGACCTCAGCGGCCCAGGAACATCGCGGCGCGGGGAGCGAAGGGCCGGATCAGGAGGAGTACGCATGGGAAGGGCAGGGGCTCGCGTGAACGGCATCCTGCATGTGCTCCGGCACGACCTGCGCCGCGCCACCACGAACGTGATGGCCGTCATCGTGCTGTTCGGCCTGATCGTGATCCCCTCACTGTTCACCTGGTTCAACGTGATCGCCAGCTGGAACCCGTTCGAGAACACCAAGAACCTCACGGTCGCCGTCGCCAGCACCGACACGGGCTACCAGAGCGACCTCGTGCCGCTGCGCCTGAACGTGGGCGAGCAGGTGCTGTCCGCGCTGCGCGCGAATCACGACCTGAACTGGGTGTTCACCTCGAAGAAGGACGCCATCGACGGCACCCGCTCCGGCGACTACTACGCCGCGATCGTGCTGCCGCCCACCTTCAGCGCCGACATGATGACCTTCTACTCGAACGGGTCGCAGCGCACCAGCATCGAGTACTACATCAACGAGAAGAAGAACGCGCTGGCGCCGAAGATCACCGAGCAGGGCGCCGGCGAGGTCTCCACCACCATCAACGAGGCGTTCACCGAGACGCTCGGCGAAGCGGGGCTGAACATCATCACCTCGCTGTCGAGCTACCTGGACTCCGCCGACACGCAGGCGGCCCTGTCGCGGCTTCAGGCGCACGTCGGCGCGGTCTCCGCGCAGCTGCGCTCCGATGCCGACACCGCCGACATGTTCGGCTCGCTGATCTCCTCCACCCTGCCGCTGGTCGACAGCGCGTCCGGGCTCGTGACCTCCTCCGGCGATGCGCTGCGCGGCGCCACCGGCGCGCTGGGAAGCGGCAAGGACGCCGCGCAGTCGCTGAAGAGCGTGCTCGACTCGACCACCGCGGCCCTCGGCAGCGCCCTGGCCGGCACGGCCGACAGCTACCAGGCCGTGGCCGACAGCGTCGATCGGGCCTTCGCCGCGATGGGTGCGCAGGCGGGCAGCTCGGCGGACAGCATCCGCGCCATCGCCGACCGCGTGCAGACGCAGGTCGATCAGCATCAGGCGATCCGCGACGACCTGGTGAACACCGTGCGTCCGCTGATCCCGGCCGCTCAGCTGGACTCGTTCGATCAGGCGGTGTCCCGTCTCGACGCCGCCATCGCGCGCGAGCAGGCTCTGCAGACCCGGCTGGTCGACGCCGCCACGCAGATCACCACCGGCAACGGCGACGCGCAGGCCACGCACGCCGAGATCACCAGGCTCATCGCCCAGGCGAAGGCCGCCGTGCAGAACGCCCACGCGAGCTACACCGACAGCCTGAAGCCGAAACTCGAGAAGCTCGCGGGCACGCTGGCCACCATCGGCAAGGACGTCAAGGGCATCGGCGGGCAGCTCTCGTCGGTCACGAAGTCGCTGAGCGGCTCCGACTCGCTGCGCTCGGCGCTGACGGATGCCGGATCCCTGACTTCCGGGATCTCGGCGTCGCTGACCCAGACCGCCGACAGGTTCGACGCACTGGATGCCGCGCTGACCAAGGCCATCGACACCGGCGACCTGAGCGACCTGTCGAAGGCCATCGGATCCGACCCGAAGGATCTCGCCGCGCACCTGGCACAGCCGGTGGCGCTCACGCGCGTGCCGGTGTACTCCGTGGTGAGCTTCGGTGCCGCGATGACTCCGCTGTACACCGTGCTCGCGCTCTGGGTCGGGTCGCTGCTGATCGCCGTGTCGATCCGCGTGGACCCGCCCGCCGACGAGGCGGAGGACCTCTCCCCCGCGCAGACGTACCTCGGCAGGTTCGGCATCTTCGCGCTGGTCGGATTCCTGCAGGCCACGGTCGTGAGCGTGGGCAGCGTGCTGTTCACGCAGGTGCAGCCCCAGCATCCGCTTCTGCTGATCCTGGCCGGCTGGGTCAGTTCGCTGGTCTTCACGCTGATCATCTACACGTTCGTCGTGGCGTTCGGCAGCGCGGGCAAGGCGCTGGCGGTGCTGCTGCTGGTGATCCAGATCTCCGGCTCCGGCGGCGCCTACCCTCTGCAGGTGCTGCCGCAGTGGTTCCAGAACGTGAGTCCGTTCCTGCCCGCCACGCACGCCGTGAACGCCATGCGCGCCGCCATCGCCGGGATCTACCGCAACGACTACTGGGTCTCGCTGGGTTGGCTTCTCGCGTTCGTCATCCCGGCGCTGCTGCTGGGGCTCGTGCTGCGGGTTCCGCTGATGGGCTTCACGCAGAAGACCGTGCGCGCACTGGAGTCGACCAAGCTCATGTGAGCCGTCCGACCAGGACTTTCTCGTACCCGGTGCAGATATTCGCGGCCGGAACGACTGGATAGGATGCCAGGGCATGCGCTTACCCGAGACGCGCGCCCACGCTCCGTGACACGGAGTCCCACGACTCATGGGAGACCAGCCGATGTCGTCAGCCACTGCTGCAGCACCATCCCGCCCCTCGATCGCCGCAAGGATCGGCCGCATCGCGTTCATCGTGCTGGCATCCGTGCTGGTACTGGCGACCGCCGCCGCGTTCTTCCTCGCCTGGACGATCCAGCGCTCCTTCCCGCAGACCTCGGGTGAGCTGACCGTCAAGGGCCTGCACGAGAGCGTCACCGTGCAGCGCGACGCTCTGGGCGTGCCCACCGTCACGGCGTCGTCGACCGACGACCTGTTCTTCGCCCAGGGATTCGTGCACGCGCAGGATCGGTTCTTCGAGATGGACTTCCGCCGGCACGTCACCTCGGGTCGGGTCGCCGAGATGTTCGGCCCCTCGCAGGTGGCCACCGACAAGTTCCTGCGCACGCTGGGCTGGCACGAGGTCGCGCAGCAGGAGGTGGATGCCCTGGACGACACCACCCGCGGCTACTACCAGGCCTACGCCGACGGCGTGAACGCCTACCTCGCTTCGCGCTCCGGCGCCGACCTGTCGCTGGAGTACGCCGTGCTCGGCATCCAGAATCCCGACTACAAGCCCGAGCCGTGGCAGCCCGCCGACTCCGTCGCGTGGCTGAAGGCGATGGCCTGGGATCTGCGCACCAACATCGTGGACGAGACCGACCGCGCGCTGCTGGCGGCGGATCTCGACAAGGCCGGGGAATCGGATGCCGATGCCCAGGCGCTCATCGAGAAGGTGTACCCGGCATACCCGTTCGCGCAGAACCCGGTGATCGTGCCGAAGATCACCACCGATGCACCGGCGGCGGATGCCGAACCCGCCGCGAAGCCGGCCGCATTCACCGGCGGCACCGGCACCGATGTCGGGCAGGCGCTGCAGACCGTCCAGTGGCAGCAGGCCGACAGCGTGATCGAGGCCGCGAGCATGCTGATCGGGCCCCTCGGCGAGGGCATCGGCTCGAACTCGTGGGTGGTCTCGGGCGATCTGACCGCCAGCGGCAAGCCGCTGCTGGCCAACGACCCGCACCTGGGAGCCGCACTCCCGTCGGTCTGGTATCAGATGCAGCTGAAGTGCTCGAAGGTCTCGGCGGACTGCCCGTTCGACGTGGCGGGATTCACGTTCTCGGGCCTCCCAGGCGTCGTCATCGGCCACAACGGCAAGATCGCGTGGGGCTTCACCAACCTCACCACCGACGTGGCCGACCTGTACATCGAGAAGGTGCAGGGCGACCAGTACTGGCGCGACGGCGCGCTGGTCCCCCTGGAGGTGAAGAAGGACGTCATCAGGGTGGCGGGCGGCAAGGACGTGCCGCTGACCATCCGCCGCACGGTGCACGGGCCGATCATCTCGGGGCTCACGGACGACTTCACGGCCATCGCGAAGCATCCGTCGGCCGAGATCGGCAAGGCAGTGACCGATGTGCCCAGCGCCACCGCGGACACGACGATGACCGGCGACTACGCCGTGAGCCTGCGATGGACGGCGCTGGATCCCGGCACGACGGCCAGCGCGATCTTCGCGCTGGACACGGCATCCGATTTCAAGGACTTCCGTCACGCGGCATCCCTGTTCGACGTGCCGGCGCAGAACCTCATCTACGCCGATAAGAAGGGCAACATCGGATACCAGGCGCCGGGCCGGCTGCCCATCCGCGGTGCGGGCGACGGCTGGCTGCCGCAGCCCGGCTGGGACAGCGCCTACGACTGGACGGGATTCATCCCCTTCGACGAGCTGCCCGTGTCGTACAACCCGCCCGAGGGGTACATCGTCACCGCCAACAACGCGATCGTCACCGACGACTACCCGTACTTCCTCTCCCGCGACTGGGACTACGGATACCGCGCCGCGCGCATCTCGCATCTCATCGAGCGCAAGTCCGCCACCGGCCCGCTGACGGGCAAGGGCCTGCACGAGATCCAGCTGGACGACGAGATGTGGATCGGCAAGCAGCTGGCGGCCGCCATGGGCGATGTCACGGTCGAGGGCAAGGGACCGAAGGCCGCGGCGGAGCTGCTGCGCACCTGGGACGCGCAGAACCGGGCCGACTCCCCCGCCGCCGCGTACGCCAACGTGCTGTGGTCGAACCTGGTGCACAACGTGTTCACCGATCGAGAGGTGCCGCTGCCTGTGGGCGACCAGGGTCGGCTGTTCACGGTCGTCGGCACCCTGCTCGACAATCCCTCCGACCCGCTGTGGAGCAACGACCGCCTGGGGGTGACCGGCATGGATGAGATGCTCGCCCTGTCGGCGAAGCAGGCGTACTCCGAGCTGTCGAAGCTGCAGGGCGAGGACGTCACGGGGTGGAACTGGGGCACGCTTCATGCGCTCACGCTCACCAGCTCCACGCTGGGCTCGTCGGGCATCAAGCCCATCGAGATGCTGTTCAATCGCGGGCCGTACTCCGTGAGCGGCGGATCATCGGTGGTGAATGCCACCGGCTGGATCCTCGGCGAGTCGTACGCGACCACCACCGTGCCGTCCATGCGCATGATCGTGGATCTGGCGGACTTCGACAAGTCCACCTGGATCCACCTGACCGGTGCCAGCGGGCACGCGTTCAACGAGCACTACACGGATCAGACCGTGGACTGGGCTGCCGGCATCCAGAAGCCCTGGGCCTTCTCGCGGAAGGCCGTCACGGCCGCGGCGACGGACACCCTGGTGCTGAAGCCCTGACCCTTCCCGCTCGTGCAGAACGGGGGCTGATCAGCGGATCGGCGGCGGCGAGGTCGGCAGGATCATCGAGAAGCGCCGCGCCCAGGTGACCAGCAGCAGCACACCGCCCATCAGCAGAATCAGGATGCCGACGACGAGCAGGGCGATGCCACCGCTCGCGTCGCTGCCCAGCAGCACGGCGCCCAGCAGCGCACCCAGGGCCCCGAGGCCGGCGAAGATCCAGCTGACGATCATCATCACCCGGTGCGAGCGGGGGCCGAACTGGCGGGGCTGCACGACACCGCGCTCCAGGATGTACTGCGCCCAGCGGGTGCCCGTCCACCACCGCTGCGCGCTCGCGGACACCGGGTACCAGCCGGCGCCGGCGCTCTCGGCCTCGCCGGGGAACGGCCGCAGTGCGGGGTCGAGCGATGGGGCCGTCTGCGGCGCCGGCACCTTGGCGCGCGCCGTGCCACGACCGGCCCCGATCATCCAGAGGACGCCGATCACGGAGAAGACGATCGCGATGACCCGCGTGTCCCTGCCGACCAGGAGGTTCACCAGGCCGATCAGCAGGAAGCACGAACCGAGCACCCAGCCCAGAGACGGAGGTTCGAGTGCGTAGGGTTCGGCAGCGACACGGCCCTGGCGCAGGTAGTATGCGGACCAGCGCATGCCGTTCCACCAGCGCGTCTTTCCGTCGTTCGGAGCGACGTACCAGCCCATCGGAGGACCTGCGGGCCGGAACTGCGGGGTGGCCTGGAACTGTTGAACCTGCTGCTGCGGGGCCGGCTGCTGCACCGCGGGGACCTGAGCCGCTGCGTCCGGCGATGTGAACCGCTCGGGGGCTGTGACTTCGCGCTCGTAGGCCGTCCACTGCGTGCCGTCCCACCAGCGCTCCCTGCCTGGTGCGCCCGCCGGATACCACCCTGCCTGAGCTGTCATACTCCGCCCCCCCTTCGGCTCACCGGCACTCCGGCCGAGCCTCCTGGACGATCGTACAAGCGCAGCCGGCACGCCTCAGGCGATCTGTCCGCGTGCAGAGAACATGCTCTCTGCATGCTCTCGACAATCGCCCTCGACGGATTCAGCTCCAGAGCGCGCCGACCCGTTCGGCCAGCGCCACACCCTGCTCGTGCCCGGCCCTTGCCGCGGGCGCGCGAAGTCGCGGGTTCATCGCCGCAGCGCCGAAGAGGCTGTCGTCGTCGGGGAACACCGTCTCGACCAGGCTCCCCGCAGCACGCAGCGTCTGCACCTGATCCACCAGGTGCAGGCCCCACTCCCGCGGCGAGCGCGTGCGCCCGCCGAACGGCGAGAGCACCAGAACACGGTCGTGACCTGCCGCCAGATCCGCGTTGTCGGCGTTGGTCCGGTAGCCGCCGTCGATGAATCGGGCGTCGCCGATGCGGTGGGGCAGGCCGCTCGAGGTGCTGGCTGCCACGGCATCCGCCAGCGGCACCCCGCTGTCGTGGTCGAAGATCACGGGCTCGCCGGTGCGCGCGTCGACGGCGGTGATCAGCATCCGCTGCGCGGGCCACTCCGACGACGGAAGACGGGAGGCGGTGATCTCGCGCCAGCGCTGCGAGGAGCTGCCGTCGTCGATCGCGTCGAGTTCCAGGGCGGATGCCGCGAGCCGGCGCCGCATGTCCTCAGGACCTGAGGATGCCGCGATGATCGCCGTCGTGCGCTCGAGGTGGTTGATGCCGGGACGGCTCGCGCGAGGGCCGCCTGCCGGGCGACCATCCGCGGGCGGCAGCGGCGCGATGGTGGCCTCGTAGAGCCCGCGCGGCGAGCCGCCCAGCAACTGCGCGGCCGTGGTCGCGCCGGCCGAGGTGCCGACGATCAGGTCGGCGCGTGTGACGTCGACGCCGGCCTCGAGCAGGCCAGCCACCACGCCGATGAGCCAGGCGTTGCCGGAGGATCCACCGCCGCCCAGGACGAGCGCGGTGCTGGTGCTGTCAGTGTTCATGCGGGAGACGACGATAGCACTCCGGGTAGCGTGGATGGATGCCCGAACGCCTGCTCGCCCCCGAGGATGCCGTCGTCGAGCTCGGGGAATTCGCGCACGGCGGGGCGGCGCTCGTGTTCGAGGACTTCGGGTCCGGGCCGCACCCGATCGTGCTGCTGCACGGCATCGGCATGGGCCGCTGCGTCTACATCGACCTGATCCGACGGCTGAGCGGCCGGGTGATCGGCATCGACCTGCCTGGTTTCGGCGAGGCTCCCGAGCCCGAGCGCACGCTGACCATGGAGCGGCACGCCGACCTCGTCGCGACCTTCCTGCGCTTGCGCGGCATCGCGGATGCCGTGGTGCTCGGGCACTCGATGGGCAGCCAGATCGCCGCGGAGGTCGCCGCACGGCATCCGAATGTCGTCGCTGGACTGATCCTGGCCGGCCCCACCGTGGACAGCACCGCCCGCAGCATCCGCGTGCAGGGTTCGTACCTGCTGCGCGACCTGATCGGTGAACGCCCGACCGTGCTGTGGCGCGGAGCGCGGGAGTACCTGCGCGGCGGCCCGAATCTCATCCGCAAGATGCGCGCCACCATCGTGCACGAGCCCGAGAAGGCGTACCCACGCGTGCAGGTGCCGACGCTGGTGCTGCGCGGCTCGCGCGACCCGCTGGCGCCGATGGACTGGTGCCGCAGGATCCTGACCCTGGTTCCGGATGCCCGGTTCGCGGAGATCCCCGACCACGGTCACGGCACGCTCATCAGCGATTCCGGACTCGCCGCGGCGGAGATCCTGGAGTTCGTGCGCGGGCTGTGAGCGCGGTGAGCGGAGCCGCCGGGTTCATAACTCCGGAGATCTGGACGGTGTCTGCGCCTATCGACGGCTTCTCTGCGGCTGGGCGCTTGGATCTCCGGAGTTGTGAACGGCGGGGAGCGGTGAGCTGCGGGCCCAGGGCGCCGAAGATCTCAGCGACCGCCGCGCCGACCTCGTCCGCCCGGCGGAAGAGGTCAGTGGCAAGCGGTCGAATCGTGACGTAGCCCAGTCGTGCAGCGGCCATGTCCCGGAATCGGTCCTCCACCTGCTTGTCCCAGCCCTCGTGGAACTCCCTGCTGTCGCATTCGATGATCAGCCAACCGTCCACGACGAAATCGACGCGGCCGATGCCCGGGATCCGGACCTGGGTCTCGAATGGCAGGCCCAGTGCTCTCAACAGCAGCCGCATGAACGTCTCCGGTCCGGACTCGGCGGAGGGATCGACCAGTGCCAACAGCACATGGAACCGCTGCGGCAGTTCTCGGAAGATCTCCTGGAGCTGGTCCATCGTCAGCAGACGGTGATGTACGACGCTGTCGAGAGTCGCGATCGCCGCTCGCGGAGTCTGGCAGCGAACGGACTGCCGCACCGCGTCTGCCACCGACACGATGTGGGGCAGTTCGTGGTCCTCACGCCGTTCCCAATGCAGCGTGATCCCCTCGTGCCTGCGGCGTCGGCTTCGCGAGAGATGCGACGGCACGTGCACATGAGTTCCAGGTGCTTCCAGGACGAAGACGCCGATCATCTTCAGCAGAGTGACGCACGCGATGCGTCCGCCGACTCGCACGGCGTCGGCCACCTCCGTCGGCAAGTCCGGTGATGCATACACGCCGCGCCGGAGGCGAATGAACTGCCCCGAGCGCACGGCCGCGGTGATGTCTCGCGGCTTGAGTCCCGCTGAGCACAGATTGTCACGCGTGAGGATCCCCGCGCTGCGGACATCCCTGAGACGTTCGGCGGGGGTTGGTGCGTTCTTCGACATGCCTGCGATCCTGTCCGATCTCGCCCCGTGTACTGCGCCGGATTCCCGGTAGGTGTGGACAACTCGACACAATTCACCGCGTGTGCAGGACGCCTGTTCGCAGGGCCCGCGGGATGCGTTCGCGGCGGGCATGCCGGCAGCGGGCGCTTCAGGAGCACCTGCTGTTCACAACTCCGGAGATCCACAGGGTTCGGGCACTGGATCCGCTGGACCCGCCCTGATCGCGGCAGATCTCCGGAGTTATAAACAAGCCCGAGCGGAAGGCCGGAGTCGCCGTTCTCTGACGCCGCTCAGCCGGCCCCGGGGGGAGTGGTCTTGGACTCGGCGTACTCGTCGACCACGAGGGCGCGCTGATTGATGGTGCCGTTGCGGTACGCCTGTCGGCCCACCATGTGCGCCGACAACGGTGCGGTGGCGAACTGCAGCAGGATCACGGGGATCACGATGAGCAGGCCCATCAGCATCCCGCTGATGGTGCGCTGCGCGACGGCGATGGCCAGGCAGATCAGCACGAGGCCCAGCACCTGCGGCTTGGTGGCGGCGTGCAGTCGGCTGGGCACATCACGGAAGTGCAGCAGCCCGACGGCCGCCGAGAGGCACAGGATCGCGCCGATCAGCACCAGCACGAGCACGATGACGTCGGCCACCTGCTGCGGGATCGCGAACTCGAGGAAGGAGGTCATGGCGTCGGGTTGTCCCTCCGTGCGACGTAGTTGGCAACGGCGATCGACCCGAACACGCTGACGGCGGCGATGATGAGCATCACCGGAATGTTGCGGGTGTGCCCGTTGATGGCCATGTCGGCACCCAGCACGCACATCACCTCGGTCAGCAGCACGTCGGATGCCACGGTGCGGTCCAGGATCGACGGGCCCCGCACGATGCGGACCACGCTGAGGATGGCCGCGACGCCGAACACAACCATGATCGCGATGAGCAGGATGCCGTTCATCGGGCGGCCCCCTTCCGGGTCGTTGCGACTGCGGCATCCGCCTTCAGCGCCGCGTACTGCGCGGGCGTGCCCACGGCGCGCACGATGCGGCGCTCCCAGCGCAGCACCTCGGCGCGGAAGTCGTCGACGTCGGCCTGGCTGTGCACGCCGATCACGTGCAGGTACAGGGTGCGCCGGTGCCGGTCGCTCTCCACCACCAGCGAGCCGGGGATGAGGGATGCCGTGACCGCCACGTGCGTGGTGATGATGTCATCGGCGTAGCGCAGCGGCACCTCGACGATGGCCGCACCTGGCTGACGGCGGAAGTCGAACACCTGGATGGCCACGCTGACGGCGCCGTGCACCACCGCGCCGAGGAACAGCACGATGAACACCACCGCGTACCAGACGTTCACGCGGCCGACGAGCTCGACGGTCGGCAACCGGAACACGCGGGTCACGAAGAATGCGACCAGGATGCCGGTGACCAGCGCCAACGGCGTGAACTGGTGCCACAGCAGCATCCACAGCAGGATCAGCCACAGCAGGAACGGCAGCTGCAGCAGGAGGTCGCGGCCCAGGCCGCGCTTGGTCTCGGGGTTCATCCCGCCTCCTGATCGATCTGCACGAGCGACACCGGTTGCAGCAGGCCCGCACCGATCCGGTCGCACAGCGCGTACAGCGGACCGGCGAACACCGTGAGGGACACCGTCACGGCGACCATCCCCGCCGTCGCCACGGTCATGATCGCGGGGATGCGGCGGGTCTCCTGCTGCACGTCGGCGGCCGGCGCCTTGCCGAGGTATCCGACGCGTCCCTCGATCTCGGAGAAGTCGTCGCCCTCACGCCAGAACGCGAGGTTCCAGGCGCGCATCAGCGCATACAGCGTGAGCAGGGAGGTGAGGATGCCCCCCATGATCAGCACGATCATCAGCGGCGTGCCCACCTGCGCGGCCGCCTCGAACAGCGCGATCTTGCCGATGAAGCCCGAGAACGGCGGCAGCCCGCCGAGGTTGATGGCCGGCACGAAGTACAGGACGGCCAGCAGCGGCGCGGCCTTCATCAGCCCGCTCACCCGCAGGATCGACGTGCTGCCGGCCTTGCGCTCGATGAGCCCGACGGCCAGGAACAGCGTCGTCTGCACGACGATGTGATGCACGATGTAGTAGACCGTGGCGCCGATGGCGGCCTCGGTGGCGATGGCCAGGCCGAAGATCATGTAGCCGACGTGGCTGACCAGCGTGAACGACAGGATGCGCTTGAGCTCGGCCTGCGCGACGGCGCCCAGCACTCCGACCACCATGGTGGCCAGCGCCACGATCAGCAGCAGCGTGTTGATGTCGCTCGAGGCGAACAGCTGCGTCTCGGTGCGGATCAGCGCGTACACGCCGACCTTGGTCAGCAGTCCCGCGAACACCGCCGTGACCGGTGCGGGCGCGGTGGGATAGGAGTCCGGCAGCCAGAACGACACCGGGAAGATCGCGGCCTTGATGCCGAACGCGATCACCAGCATCAGGTGCAGCACAAGCTGGGTCTGCGGCGGCAGCTGCGCCACCCGCTCGGCGATCTGCGCCATGTTCACCGTGCCCACCGCGCCGTAGATCATCGCGATCGCGGCCAGGAACAGGATCGACGAGACCAGCGAGACGACGATGTACACCGCCCCGGTGCGGATGCGGGATTCCGTGCTGCCCAGGGTGATCAGCACGTACGAGGCCACCAGCAGGATCTCGAATCCGACGTACAGATTGAACAGGTCGCCCGCGATGAACGCGTCGAAGATGCCCGCCGCGAGGATCAGATACGTCGGGTTGAAGATCGAGATCGGCGTCTCCTCGACGCCGTCGGCGGCGCCCTGGCCGATCGAGAACAGCAGCACCGCCAGCAGCACGATGCTGGAGACCAGCACCATCAGCGCCGCCAGCCGATCGACGTACAGCACGATGCCGAACGGCACCGGCCAGCCGCCCACCGACACCGCCAGCGGCTTGCCGGACCCATCCACCGTCGCCAGCAGGATCGCCGCGATCACCGAGACGGATGCCAGGGTGCCGGCGGTCACGAGCATCTGCAGGCGCGGATTGCGGCCGTAGATCAGGGTGATGGCGGCTCCCAGCAGCGGCAGCATCACGACCAGGGGGACCAGCGCGCTCATGGGCGGTCCTCCTCGTCGCGCTCACCCTCGGCATGGTTTGCCGAGCCGGTAGAAGCGCCATCCGGAACGTCCACCGGAGCGTCGTCGCGGATGTATGCGTAATCGCGCATGTTCAGCACGGTGATGGGAGAGGTCTCGGTCTCGAGGAAGTCGGTCGTGGCCTCCTCCTCCCCGGGGGTGGACTCGTCCTCGATGATCTCGTCCTCGGCATCCGTCCGCTCGCGCAGCGCGACGTCGTCCTCGTCGTCCTCGACGGTGTCGGCCTGGCCCAGCTGCCAGGAGCGGTAGATGAGAGCCAGCAGGAACGCCGAGACGGCGAACGTGATCACGATCGCCGTGAGGGTCAGCGCCTGCGGCAGCGGGTCGCTGAGCGCCCCGTCCTCGCCGAAGAACGGAGCCTTCCCGGGCACGCCCATCACGATCAGCAGCAGCAGGTTGGTGGCGTTTCCCAGCAGCAGGAATCCGATGAGCACGCGGGTGAGGCTCCGCTCCATCATCGCGTAGACGCCGGCGGCGAACAGCACGGCCATGATGATGACGAGGGTCAGCGAGACGTCCATCAGCCTTGCACCCCCTGGGAAGCCGCCCGCTCGGGCGCGGCCTTGAACAGCGCCCGCCGCTGCAGGGTCTGCCGGTCGACCTCGGCGCCCAGGCTGCGCAGCACGTCCAGCACCAGGCCGATCACGACGAGGTACACGCCCACGTCGAAGATCGTCGAGGAGACGAACTCCAGGTGCCCGAGCAGTGGCACGTCGGCCTCCCACACGGTGCTCTGCAGCGGTCCGAGACCGAAGAACATCGGCAGGATGGCGTCGCCCACGGCCAGCACCAGGCCGAAGCCGAGCAGACGCCCGGCATCCGTCGGAGCGGCCGCACCGAGCTCCCAGCGTCCGCCGGCGATGTAGCGCATGACCAGGGCCATGCCCGCGACCAGCCCGCCGGCGAAGCCGCCGCCGGGGCCGTTGTGGCCGGCGAACAGCAGGTAGATCGACACGACGATGATGGTGTGGAACAGCACCCGCACGATGACCTCGAGCAGGATCGAGCGGTTCTCGGCCTTCAGCTGAGTGCCGCTGACCAGCCATGCACGCGGGGCGCCGCGGTTCTCGGGGGTCTGGAACTTCACCCCGTCCGCCGTCTCGACCAGCGGCCGTCGTGCGGTGCGCCGCCGAGCGGTCTGCGGCAGGTCCCTCGTCGCCGAGAGCAGGTCGGCGCGGTGGGTGACGAACACGAGAGATGCCACGCCCGTGGCGGCCAGCACCAGCACGCTGAGCTCGCCCATGGTGTCCCAGCCGCGCAGGTCGACCAGCGCCACGTTCACGACGTTCTTGCCGTGCCCGAGGTCGTAGGCGAGCTGGGGGAAGTCGACGGAGATGGGGTCGAAGATGCGCGCCTGCGTGGCCACGATGGCCACCAGCGCCATGGTCACTCCCACGCCGATCGCCAGGATCGCGCGCGGGAGGCGGCCGACCGAGGCGTTGTGCTCTCCCATCCGCGAGGGCAGCCTCCGCAGCACCAGCGCGAACGTGACCATGGTGACCGTCTCGACGAGGATCTGCGTGAGCGCCAGGTCGGGAGCGCCGCTGGTGGCGAACAGCACCACCATGCCCAGGCCGGTCACCGAGACCAGCACGACGCCGGTGTACCGCTTGCGGGCGCGGACGGCGATGACGCCGGCGATCGCCATGATCGGTGCCACCACCAGCTGAGTCGGCGTATGCCAGGCCGACAGCGCCAGGCGCTCGGGTGCCGCACCCACCAGTGCTGTCGCCTCGGCCGCCAGCACCACGATGAAGATCGTGCCGACGTACATCGGCAGCGAGCCGCGCTGCGTCAGACTCGTGGTCAGCACCGAGAGGCGATCGATTCCGCGCATCACCTGGTAGTAGACGTCGGCGGCGGTGAAGCGCAGCATCCGCTGCCAGCGATGCCAGCCCGAGCGGATGCTGAGCACGAAGGCGCCTATGCCCCCGGCGATCGCGCCGAGCGAGATCAGCAGGGCGGGCTCGATCCCGTGCCACAGCGCGAGATGGCCGGCCTCTCCCAGAGCCGGGTCGAACGTCGCCGCATAGCCCTGCAGCATGATGTCCACTGCCGGAGCGCCGATGCCCACGGCGAGACTGAGTCCCGCCAGGACGATCGGTGATGCCAGGAATCCCACCGGCGGATCCGGCCATTCCGTATCCGGCATACGTTCACCGTGCCGGTTGTCCTTGCGCCAGAACGCGCCCCAGAGGAACCGGCATCCGTAGGCGACGGTCAGCACCGCGCCGACGGTGACGCCGATCAGCGCGACCCAGCCCCAGGGCGAGCCGTGCTGGGCGTCTTCGAGCAGGGCCGTGAGCGCGGACTCCTTGGACACATAGCCGATGGTCGGGGCGATGCCCATCATCGAGGCGACGGAGATGAACGCGGCGGTCGCCATCACCGGGGCCTGCCTGCCCAGGCCGGACAGCTCGTTCAGGTCACGGGTGGAGAGCTGGCGGTCGATGACGCCGACGATGAGGAACAGCGCGGACTTGAACAGGGCGTGCCCGATCACCAGCGCGAGGCCGGCGAGAGCCGCCCCCGGGGTGCCGAAGCCGATCACGACCGAGAAGAACCCCAGCTGACTGACCGTGCCGAACGCCAGGATGCGCTTGAGGTCGGTCTCGCGCAGCGCCTGGATGCCGCCCAGCAGCATCGTGAACACGCCCAGCGAGATGACGATGGGCCGCCACGGGCCGGTCAGCGCGAAGATCGGCGCGAAGCGCGCGATCAGGTAGATGCCGGCCTTCACCATGGCTGCGGCATGCAGGTACGCGCTCACCGGCGTCGGCGCCGCCATGGCACCGGGCAGCCAGAAGTGGAACGGGAAGATCGCCGACTTGGAGACCGCACCGATCAGGATCATCACGACCGCGGCATCCACCAGCGGTCCGGTCGGGGCGAGCTGCAGCAGTTCATGGATGCTGGCTGTGCCGGCATCCACGACCAGCAGGATCGCGCCGACGAACAGCACCAGACCGCCCAGCGTCGTGACCAGCAGTGCCTGCAGCGCGGCACGACGGCTGGCTGCGCGGTGGCGGTAATGGCCGATCAGCAGGTAGGAGAGGATGCTGGTGATCTCCCAGGACATGACCAGCATGATGAGGTCGTCGGTGAGCACCAGCCCGTACATGGCGCCCGCGAACCCCAGCAGGACACCGGCGAACTGGCCGACCTCGGCTGCATCGTCGAAGAAGTACCAGCGGCAGTACAGCAGCACCAGCGCGCCGACGCCGGTGACGATGAGCGTCAGCACCCAGCTCAGCACGTCCATGCGCATGGAGAGGTGCAGGCCCAGCTGCGGGATCCACTCGTAGTCCTCGAACGGTGCTGTCCCCACGAGCACGGCCGGAGTGAGCGCGAGCGCATGCACGAAGGCGGCGGCGGGGACGAGCGCCGCGACGATGAACGCCTGTGCTCCGAGCCAGCGCACCAGGAGGGGGAGGAGAACAGACCCTGCCAGGAACACGGCGAGGAGCAATTGCATCAGCGGCTCCTCAGGCTCGTCGAGGCCTTCCGGCGCGGGCGGGCAGTTCTTGCGACCATTCTACTGACGCGAGGTTCCGCGCGGTTCGGCGCCTGTGCGGCCCGGGTCGCCGAGCCCATCGCCTGCACTCAGCGAGCGTCGGCGAGTCGAAGCGAAGCGTCGCCCGGGCTCACAGCTGCCCCGTGCGAACATGAACTCATGCGTGGGGCATGGCGCGAGGCGTCGGGATGGGTGGCTGCCATCGCGATGTCCGCGATCATCGTCGGTCAGGTCGCCTCCACGCCACGCTCGGAGCTGCTCTTCCGCGATGGCGACTCCCTGATCGTGGCCATGGTCGGGCGTTCGATCCTGGACGGCGACCGACTGGACTGGATGTTCTCAGGCGTGCTGTTCCTGCCCGAGACGGCGGTCTTCACGCTGCTGCGCACTCTGCTCCCGACGGTGTCGATCATGTGCGTGCTGGCCGCGAACGCCATCGTGAACCTGGTGGCCTTCTACGGGGCGATCCGTCTGGCCGCCGGCAGGCGCCGCCCGGGCCATGCGCCGGTGGCATGGTCGCTCGCCGCGCTGGGCGCGTTCGGGATCCTCGCGATCACTGAGACGTCCGCGTCGCGGGATGCCCTGGATCCGGCATCCATGCTCCTGACCACCACCTACTACTCGGCCACCGTGATCGGCGCTGTCCTGGCCGCCGGCCTGGTGCGTCGCTGGTTCGACGCACGCGCGCGGCGTTCCGCGCTGAGACCCCTCACCACCGTCGAGACCCCTCATGATCGACGTCACTCACGAGGGGTCTCGACGGGCACGAGGGGTTTCGGCAGGCTGTTCTGGCTGGTCGTCGTGGCGCTGGTGTCCACGACGACCAACCTGCTCTTCCTCGCATGGGGCACCGCTCCGCTGATCGTGCTGCTCCTGGCGGCTCTGCATCCGCGGTTCGCCGGACGCCGTGCCCTGCCGCCGTTGATCGCACTCGTCACCGGCTCCGGACTCGGGATGCTGGCACGCATTCCGCTCTCGGCATGGATCGCGAATCCGGGCGACGGCTATGCGCATCCGTCCGACGCCCTGGTGTCGCTGGGGTACTACGGCGCACTCGCAGGCGAGCGTCTGGCCGCACCGGGCGGTATCGCCGCGACTGCGCTGACGCTGGTCCTGCTGCTGGTGTGCGTGCTGCGCACCGTCCGTCCCCAGCCCTGCGACGACGGCCCCGGTGCGCGGGGCGTTCTGCTGGCGGCATACGGCTGGCTGGCGCCGATCGCCACTGTCGTCGGCGCGATCCTGCTGGGTACGCACGCGGCGCGATATCTGCAGCCGATCGCGTTCGCGCCCGTGCTCGGGCTCGTCGCGCATCCGCTGGCACTGAAGCTCCCCTCCCCCACACGGATCTTCGCCGCCGTCGGAGCCGTGCTCCTGGCTGCCGGGGCGATGCTGTCGGTGCCGCGCATCCACGCCGCTGCGACGGCTCCGGACGCCGACGTCGCGTGCGTCGTGGACTGGGTGAATGCCTCCGGCCGCGTGGGAGCCGGCCAGTTCTGGACGGTGCGCCTGCCGAAGCTGCTTCTCGAGCATCCGGCGCAGCTGGTGCAGGTGGACCACACGCTGCGCGGCTACAACTGGCTCGCCGATCGCACGGACTTCTCCGCTCGAGAGGTGACGTTCCTCGTGCAGGATGCGCAGACCGTTCCGTGGCGGATCGCCGGAGCGCCACAGCCCGACGACGTCATCGCCTGCGGCCGCTACCGCATCCTCGACTTCGCGCGCCAGCCCCTGCCGCTCGGCCCCCAGCGCTCCTGAAAGCCCGTCTATGAAGCCGGTCAGCGTGCTGGCGGGGCCGTGGTCTGGCCCTCGCGGAACGTGCAGGTGAAGTGCACGGACTCCCCCGGTTCGCCGGCCAGCATCCTGATCACCTGCTCCCCCGCCGCGCGGCCCTTGGCCACGGCGGGCTGCGCGACGGTCGTGAGCTTCAGCGAGCCCAGACCGTCGGCGTTGATGCCGTCGAATCCCACGACGGTCAGGTCCTCGGGCACGCGCAGTCCCAGCTCCTCGGCCGCGCGGATCACGCCCACCGCGAGCAGGTCGCTCTGTGCGACGATCGCCGTCGGCCGGTCCGCGCGGAGCGCACCGGATGCATCGGTCAGCAGCGAGCGCGCGGCGATCATGCCCTCGTCGGCCAGGCTGGCCGCAGCCGTCACGCCGTCGGCATCCGGGTACACCTCGCGGAAACCGGCCAGCCGGTGCAGGGTCACGTCCACGGTCGCCGCCGCCACGCGCTCGGCGGTGATCGGCCCCCGTTCTCGCTCGGCATCCAGGGCCAGCGTCACCGTCGCGACATTCGTATGTCCGAGTTGGAATACGTACCGCGAGATCTGCGCGCTCGCCTCGCGGTTGTCCAGCGTGATCTGCGGGACCCCCTCTCCCGCGTCCCCCTCGATCACGACGACCGGCAGTCCGCGCTGGCGCACGGTATCCAGGGCGGCACGGGTTCGTCCCGAGCATCCGATCAGCACCACTGCGTCGACCGGAGCCTCAGTGATGGGCGGCGCCTCGTCGCCCTGCGGATCGTCTCGAAGCAGCAGGATGCCGGCGCTGTCCGCGGCGAGCGCGTCGGAGAGCCCGTCCATCATGGCCGTCGTCACCGGGTCCAGGAACGCGTATCGCAGCTCGCCGCCGAGCACCACGCCCACGATGCCGCTGCGACCGAGCCGCAGCGAGGCCGCTCGGGGGTCGGGGCCGGCGTAGCCCAGTGCCGCCGCAGCCGTCAGCACCTTTTCGCGCGTGGCGTCGGCGACATTGACCTTGCCGCTGAACACGACAGACGCCGTCGACGTGGAGACGCCGGCCTCGCGGGCCACGTCGGCGATGGTCGCACGACGTGCAGTGCTGCTCATCCTCCGAGGATAACGCGCTGCGCTCCCCCATCGTCGAATCGATTCGATAGACTTCCCGAATGGACGCCGCGCTCACCCACTCGCAGTTCGTGCGCTGGCGCGCGGCGATCTTCGCGATCTTCCTGTCCAGCGGCCTGTCGGTCGCCACCTGGGCATCCCGCGTTCCCGACATCGCGGCCGCACTCGGCATCGACAAGGCGCAGATCGGCCTGCTTCTGTTGAGCATGGGGATCTCGTCGATCATCGGCATCTCCACCGGGCCGCTGGTCATGGCCCGCACCGGCGCCCGGCTCGGGATGCTCGTCGCCATGCTCCTGTTCGGCACGGGCGTGCTGCTGATCGGCCTCGGCACCGACCTGTTCGGCTCCATCCCCGTGGTGCTCGCCGGGCTCATGCTCTTCGGGTTCGGCAACGGCTCGGTCGACGTGATGATGAACGTCGAGGCCACGGCCATCGAACAGCACATGGGCCGGACGATCCTGCCGGTGTTCCACGCCTTCTTCAGCTTCGGAACCGTGATCGGTGCGGGCATCGGCGTGCTGGCCGCGCGCGGGGGACTGGATGTCGCCGCGCACGCCGGCATCATCAGCGTCGTCATCATCGCGACATCCGTCGCCTGCTTCTTCCAGGTGCCGGTGCGCGAGATCGCCCTCGACCCCACCGACGAGATCAAGCCCACCTTCCGTCAGCGCATGCACACGGCGCTGGAGGCCTGGCGCGAGCCCCGCACCTATGCGCTGGGCATCGTGATGCTCGGCATGTCTTTCGCCGAGGGCGGCGCCAACGACTGGATCGCTCTGGGGGTCGTCGATGGGCACCACCAGCCGTCCGGAATGGGCGCGCTGGCGCTGGCCGTGTTCTCCATCGGCATGAGCGTGGTGCGCCTGTTCGGCGGACCGCTCGTGGACCGGTTCGGCCGCGTGACCGTGCTGCGCGTGCTGTCGGCGACGGCGGCGGCCGGCATCCTGCTGTTCATCCTCGGCCCGGACCTGCCGCTGGTGCTGGTCGGAGCGGCGCTGTGGGGGATCGGCGCATCGCTCGGCTTCCCGCTGGGCATGTCGGCGGCGGCCGACGACCCGACCAAGGCCGCCGCGCGCGTGAGCGCCGCGGCCACCATCGGCTACGTCGCGTTCCTCGGCGGACCGCCGGTGCTGGGAGTCATCAGCGAGCACATCGGCCTGCTGAACACGCTGTTCATCCTGGTGGCGCTGGTGGTCATGTCGGGGCTGTTCTCGAGTGCGGCGAAGCCGCTGCGCGAGGGCACCCCGGTCACGACGAAGTAGGCTCTTCGGGTGCGCCTCGTCATCGCCCGCTGCTCCGTCGATTACACCGGGCGGCTCCATGCCCACCTGCCCCTCGCCACGCGCCTGCTGGTGCACAAGGGCGACGGCAGCCTGCTCGTGCACTCCGACGGCGGCAGCTACAAGCCGCTGAACTGGATGAGCCCGCCGTGCACCCTGGCCACCGAGGAGCCCGGCGAGGAGGAGGCGACCGCCGGCGTCGTCGAGGTGTGGCGCGTCACGCACAAGAAGACCGGCGATGCGCTGCGCGTGCAGATCTACGAGATCCTGCACGACTCGAACCACGACCTCGGTATCGACCCCGGCCTGCAGAAGGACGGTGTGGAGGCCGATCTGCAGCGGCTGCTGGCCGAGCAGGTCGACCTGATCAGCGAGGGCGGCAAGCTGGTGCGCCGCGAGTTCCCGACCGCCATCGGTCCGGTGGATCTGATGATCCGGGATGCCGACGGCGCAGCCATCGCGGTGGAGGTGAAGCGCCGCGGCGACATCGACGGCGTCGAGCAGCTCACCCGCTACCTGGAGCTGCTCGGCCGCGACCCGCACCTCTCCCCCATCACCGGCGTGTTCGCCGCTCAGGAGATCAAGCCGCAGGCCCGCGTGTTGGCCGAGGACCGGGGCATCCGCTGCGTCGTCCTGGACTACGAGGGCATGAAGGGCACTGAATCCGGCGCCCCCCGCCTCTTCTGACCCAGTCCCCTCCCCTCCCCGCGTCGGAAATGTGGGGGAGGCGTGGAGACCGTGAAAAGTAGGGTGGGAGCATGGCTTACTCCTGCATCCTCTGGGACGTGGACGGCACCATCGCCGACGCGTCGGCGGGCATCATGCCGCGGCTGCGCAAGGTGTTCGCCTCGTACGGACTGCCGGAACCGGATGCCGCCGAGCTGTCGCTCTGGATCGGTCCGCCCATGCACGAGTCGTTCCAGTTGCGGGCGGGCCTCGACGAGCAGCGCGCGCACGAGGCCGTCGATCGCTACCGCGAGCTGGCCAAGGCCGACGGCTACGCGGCCTCCGTCACCATCTACCCGGGCGTTCCCGAGCTTCTGCGGGAGGTGCGGGATGCCGGCATCCCGCAGTCCACGGCCAGCACCAAGCCCGAGAACCAGGTGCGCGCCATCCTCGACCACTACGAGCTGACCGACCTGTTCACCGCGATCTCCGGCGCCCGACCCGTGCCCGAGGGGCGCGCCGACGGCAAGGCGTTCGTGATCGCCCAGGCGCTCGAGCGGCTGCGGGCCGCCGGGGTCGACACATCGCGGCCCGTGCTGATCGGCGACAGGCATCACGACGTCGACGGAGCCGCCGAGCACGGCATCCCCGTCATCTTCGTCGACTGGGGCTTCGGCGAGCCGCAGGAGGCCGAGCACGCGCACCAGAAGGTCTCCGACACCGTCGCACTGAGGCGCGCACTGCTCCACTGACAGCCGGGTACTGTACCGTGATCTAGGCGCGACATTGCCGATGACGCGCGCCATGAGGTGAAGGAGCAGCAGTGGCTGAAGCGCCGAGCACGCGCAAGGTGCAGCTCACCGTGCCCGCGGCCGACACCACTGTCACCGAATGGCTCGATCTGCAGTTCTCGGCCTCCGAGTCCGTGCGTCGCCTGATCCGCGAGTCGGTTGCCCGCGAGGGCTTCGTCGACGTGGCCAACCGACCGGTGCGCCCGCCCGCGAGTCCCGTGTACGTCGGGGAGCAGCTGCCCGACGAGGATCAGCCGGATTCCGCCGAGCCCACCGCAGCGCCGCAGCTCGCCTCGAAGAAGCCCCGGCCCGCCGCACGGACGGCGCCCACGACTGCGGATGCCGGACCCGACCACGAGCCGGATGCCGAATCCGCCCCGGCGAGGATCCGCCGGGAACGCGCAGCTCCCAGCGCGGCGACGGCGACCATCGACGACCTGCTCGGTCTATGAGCATCCTCCACAATTCCACCGACGACTCGGAACGAAAGGCCTTCCCATGAGCTCGGACATCATTCACCTGACCGGCGGCATCGACGTCGGAAACGGCTACGTCAAGGGCATGATCCTCAACACCGACACCGGCGTTCGGGACCGCATCGACCTGCCCAGCGCGATCGTGGCCACGCCACGGCAGTCGCCGAAGGTGCCGCTGGAGGACGCTGAGGCGCCCCAGACCATGAGTGATGCCGAGGAGGACTTCTACAACCGCCTCGACGCCTCGCTCTCGTCGCCGCTGGTGTCCGACAATGACCGCCGCATCTTCGGCCGCTCCGCGCTCAGCGTGCGCGGCTCGGTGTTCAGCGAGTTCGAGGTGCACGACGGCCACGCCAGCAAGGCCGACCAGCAGCTCAGCAAGATCCTCGTGCTGGGCGTGTACGCCGCCAAGGCGCTGCGCGACTACGTGCGCGAGCACGACGCCCTGCCCGACCACGAGCTGCGCGTGCGCGTGCGCACCGGCCTCGCCCTGCCGATCAGCGAGTTCGTCGCCCGCCGCTACGGCTACGCCGGCGAGTTCATCGGCTCGAAGGGCTCGGCCGTGCACCTGGTCACGATCAAGAACTTCAACACCCCCGTCAGCGTGCGCATCGAGTTCGACGACGTGCAGGTCGTGGCCGAGGGCGCTTCAGCCCAGTACGCCATCTCCGAGAAGGGCGAGCCCCTGGCCGACGCCCTGCTGGCCGACCTGCGCACCCGCGAGGCCGACATCCTCCCCGGCGTGACCGGCGCCGACCTGGTCGCTGCGCAGAACACCGTGGGCATCGACATCGGCGAGGGCACCGTGAACTTCCCGGTGTTCACCAACGGCCGGTTCAACGCCGAGGCCGCCTCGACCCTCGACATGGGCTACGGCACCATCCTCGAGAACGCCCTGGACCGTCAGGACGAGGCCGACCTGCGCTTCACCAGCCGCAAGCAGCTCGCGGACTTCCTGCAGTCCACCCCGTCGGTGCTGCAGCGCAACCGCCACACCCGCGCGGTGCACCTGGTGGAGCCCGACGTGAAGCACCTGGTCGAGCAGATCCGTCGCGCGTTCAGCGAGACGCTGAGCCAGTCCGGCGAGTCCACCGAGGTCGTGTACGTCTACGGCGGCGGCTCCGGCCCCATCAAGGACGAGCTCTACCCCGAGCTGATCAAGGCCGCCGGCGACGTGCCCGTGCTGTACCTGGATGCCCGCTACTCGCGCCACCTGAACCGCGAGGGCCTGTTCCTGGCCGCCCGCGCCGCCCAGGAGGCGTTCGACGCAGCCCAGGCCGCAGCGCAGAAGGCACCCGAGGGCAGCCGCCGCGCCGCGCGCAAGGGCGAGAAGGTCGACGCCTGACCCGACCCGTCAGACGAAAGAACCCCGCCGGATCCGAGAGGACCGGCGGGGTTCTTATGTCATTCGCCTCAGAGGGGGCGGATGTTCTCAGCCTGCAGGCCCTTGGGGCCCTGCGCCACATCGAACTCGACGCGCTGGTTCTCGTCGAGGGAGCGGTAGCCGGAAGACTGGATTGCGGAGTAGTGCGCGAACACGTCGGCGCCTCCGTCGTCGGGGGAGATGAAGCCGAAGCCCTTCTCCGAGTTGAACCACTTGACCGTGCCCTGGGTGCTCATCTACTGCCGTTCTGCTTGTTGCTATGCCGACGCAGGATGCACCGACTGTGGCTAACGCTATCCCAGCCGACGCGCCCGGCAACAGTGGTCAGCAGAAGGTGACCGAAATGTTGCACGACGAGAACACCGGAGGACACGTCGGAACGGCGGCGGGAACGCTCCCAGGAGGCATAGGTTGGCCCTCACCGCGGGGGGAGCGATGAGGGCCGAAGACGACCGGAGGGTGCGTCAGACTTCAGCATACACAACTTCGAGCAGCTTTGTCCCCCATTTGGGGGACAAAACTTCAGAGATCCCGCGCGGGGCACGCAGACAGACGGACGCCGCCGGCCGTGCCCCCGTGGAGCGGCGCCAGCGGCATCCCGAACTGTTCGGACACGCACGCAGCGCCGGAGTGGCCCTGATCCCGCTGAGGGGAGGCGAGATGGCCGACGCCGCCGACCTCAGCCGATAACCAGCCGATAACCACTTCATCTCGCACTTCCAACGAAAACGACCCCCGACCTTGGGAGCTGAATCCCAAGTCAGAGGCCATTTTCCATCTGTGCGCGAGGGGGGACTTGAACTGACCTCGACCCCCTCGCGCCGCGAATCTGGGCCGAGCGTTCTGCCGCATAAAATCAACGATCTACGACATGTGACCTGTGGATAACTCCGCCGCGATACCTTGACCTACAGGTTGCTTAGCACTTTCGTTAGCACTTTTTGCAACGCTCTTTACTGTAGGGGCCGATAGCGTCGCCGCCCATCGCAGCGCCGATACCCATAGGTGATAAGGGTCTGTCCTTAGTTCACGATCGGTAGCCCGGTCGCCTGAGCTGCTTGTTCGAGGGATCCGAGGTTGGTGAGGTTCGTGAACCCGGCCTGTTCCATGAGCGCGATCGCCTGGCCGGATCGGTTGCCTGAGCGGCAGTAGACGAGGTATTCGGCGTCTGAGTCGAGGCTCGGGATCGCGGCGGCGAGGTCGCCGCCGTTGAAGTCGAGCAGCTTGGCTCCATCGAGGTGCCCTGCTGAGTGCTCCGCGGCGGTGCGGACGTCGAGCAGGATCGTGGCATCACCGACTTCGACCGGGTTCGCACCGCCAGCCGAGTTCGGCGCGGATGAGCAGGCTGCCAAGCCGAGCAGGAGCGCGACAGCGGAGAGGGAGATAGTGATTGAACGGAGCATGGCGGGTGGCCCTTTCAGCTTGATTTTGGTCTGGTGGTGACGGATGGTTCAGGGGTCGGGTGTCCGACTGGCGCAGACCAGGGCGCAGCAAAGTGGGTGCTGGAACCCGTATCGCAAGTGTCGCCCGGACAGTACTTGGGCGGTTGCTTGCTGAAACGGCTCTGTAGGGCGCAGCCGACGCAGATGCCGAACGCGGTCTCGAGGAAGAGCAGAGTGAGACAGGAGCCGCAGAGCGCGAGGGGGATCCAGAGCGGTGCCGCGAACAGGCCCATGCTCGCGCAGGCGACGAGGGCGAGGCCGAAGCCCAGCCACCATGCGAGCTCCTTCTGCGGTGCGCCGACCCATTCCGGGCGCTGCCCTTTCACCGCAAGGCGGCCGAGCATCAGCGTGGGCGACCAGCGGTCACCTGCGGTCACACGCAAAAGCATGTCGATCATGAAGAACATGCCGAAGGGCTGCAGCGGCTGTGCCGAGCCGGTGAAGAACGCCGTCGCGAATGCGGCCCCGCCCAGCAGGAACATGATTCCCGCGGCCGCGCGCACAGCCCGCTCGTCGATGACGGGGATCGCGTGCCCGGGGACGACTCGGCCGATGCGCGAGGCTCGGGTTTCGGCGCTTGAGGCGTCAGCGATCATTGGAGGCGTCTTCCGTTTCAGGCTGAGGTGAACAACGACAGGAACGCAGGGGCTTCTTGGACGAGCACGAAGGCTCCCATTACGAGCACGAACACGCCGAACCCTTTACGGAGCGCGCGTCCGGGGATGCGCCCGGCCAGGGCGACGCCCGCGAACGACCCCGCGACGGCGGTCGCCGTGAAAGCGAGCACGATCGGCCAGTGCAGCTGCACCGAGAACAGGTAGCCGCCGAGTCCCGCGAACGACTTCATCGCGATCACGAGCAACGAGGTGCCCACCGCGATCGCCATGGGCAGGCCGCCGAGCAGGTTGAGTGCGGGGACGATGAGGAAGCCACCACCCGCACCGACGAGGCCCGTGGCGATGCCGACGAGCAGCCCGTCGATGAGGATGCGCAGGATCGGCCTCGGGTGATCCGCAGCGCGCGCCGCGCCGCCGCGATCCTTGCGACCGCGGATCATGGCGGTCGCGGTGACGATCATCATGATGGCGAACAGGATCATAAGCGCCACCCCGGGGATGAACCCGCCGAGCAGGCCGCCCGCGAACGCGCCGGCCATGCCCGCGATACCGAACAGGGCCCCGGTCTTCCAGCGCACACGTCCCGATCTGGCGTGGCCGATCATGCCGACCGCGCTGGTCGCGCCGACGATGAAGAGAGACGCGGCGATCGCCTCGCGCGGTTCCATCCCCAGCACATATGCGAGGATCGGGACGGTGAGGATCGATCCGCCGCCGCCCAGGAGCCCGAGGGACACGCCGACCAGCGCCGCCAGAGCGAGCGCGATGACGATCAGATGGGGTTCCACTCGGACTCCTGAGTGCGCCGGTCAGGCGGTGACGGGCTGGTTGCCGGGGCGCGCTGCCCAGGCCGCGTAGCTACCGTCGAGTTCGGCGATGTCATACCCCTGACGGCGCAGCGCGCTGGCGGCGACGCTATTGCGTACACCGCTCTGGCAGTAGGTGACGATCGTGCCGGCCTCGGGCTCGGGCAGCAGGTCGAGGTTCCAGAGCACGCGACCGCCGGAGAGCTGCTTGGCATCTGGCAGGTGGCCCTCAGCGTACTCGGTGCGGTTGCGCACATCGAGCAGCATCACCCCGTCAAAGCCGTCGAGAGCCTCCGGCTGCACGAGCTTCGGCTTGACGAGTTCGAGGCCGTCGAGTGAGGTGATGTAGCCGCGTACCGTGTCGATGCCGACCCGCATCAGGTGGTCGCGCATCTGCTGCGCCTCTTCGAGCGAGCCGGCGAGGAGCACGAGCGGGCGATCCTCGATCTGCGGATCATAGACCCACGCGCCGTAGCTCGCGGCCTTCGCGACGCCCGGGATGTTCAGGGAGCGCTCCACGGTACCTTCGTGCACCTTACTGTTGTGGCGGGTGTCCACGAAGATCACGGAGTCGGCATCGAGCGCCGACCGGAGTTCGTTTGCCGTGTATTCAACGAGTTCGGGCATATCGCCGATCACGGCTGGGCCGATCTTGTTCTCGATCTTCATGCGGCCGAAGTAGGCGTGAGCATCCGGCTGACCGCTGAGCAGTTCATCGACGAAGCCCTGTTCGTCGTCGTTCTTCAGATACTGGCTCCACCAGGAGAAGTTTCGCTCGTAGCCGACGGTCGACGCAGGGATCGCGCCGAGCGCTTTGCCGCACGCCGAACCGGAGCCGTGCGCCGGCAGCACCTGCACATAGTCGGGCAAGGTGAGGAAGCGGTCGCGCAGGCTTGCGAAGAGATCCCTCGCGCCCCGGAAGCGGGTGTCGACGAACCCGGCGGCCTCGTCGAGCAGGTCGGGGCGACCGAGGTCGCCGACGAACACGAAGTCGCCGGTGAGCATGAAACCCGGCTCGCTCGCCTGCGCCCCGTCGGTGATGAGGAACGACAGGTGCTCAGGCGTGTGCCCGGGCGTGTGCGAGGCCTCGACGGTGATGTTGCCGAGTCGGATGCGGTGGCCGTGCTTCATGCGCACGGCACTGTCGAAGTCGGGGCCGTACGTCCAGTCTGGCCCGCCCTCGTCGGAGACGTACATCCGGGCGCCGGTTCTCGCAGCGAGTTCGCGGGTGCCCGACAGGTAGTCGGCGTGGATGTGCGTCTCGGTGACGGCGACGATTCGCATGCCGTTCTTCACGGCCAGGTCGAGGTAGACATCGATGTCGCGGCGGGGATCGATGACGATGGCCTCGCCCTTCGCCTGACAGCCGATGAAATAGCTCGCCTGTGCGAGATCCTCGTCATAGATGCGTTCGAGCAGCATGATCAGTTCTTTCTCGAGTGATGTAGTGATTCAGGAGTCAGTTGCAGGTGCAGCGGTCGGCCTCGGGTACGCCGTAGAGGGCATCCTCGATGTGCTCGCCGCAGCCGGTCCAGGTGGGCCTGCCGCAGGCAGAGCAGGTGATTCGTGCGCACATAATGAGGGTCCTTCTGACGATGTGCTGGATGGATGAGTGGATCTCAGCCGGTTTCAGGAGGCGGGCTGCGTGCCGCGCTCGGCGATCTGCCGACGCACGTCGTCCATATCGAGGTCACGGGCGCCCTGGATGAGCTGGTCGAGCTGCGCAGGAGGGAGAACCCCAGGCTGGGCGTAGACCGGGATCCCGTCGCGGAACACCATGAGAGTCGGGATCGAGCTGATGCGGAAGCTCGCTGCGAGCTGCTGCTCGGCCTCGGTGTCAACCTTGCCGAACACAATGTCTGGATGCTGCTCGGAGGCGCGCTCGAAGGTGGGGGCAAATGCCCGGCACGGCCCGCACCACGCCGCCCAGAAATCGACGAACACGATGCCATCACCGTTCACGGCACCCTCGAAGGTGTCCAGCGTCAGATTCCTCGTAGCCATTGCCTGTTCCGTTCCTTCTCTGCGGTTTAGCGGCCGAACAGGCGGGAGAAGAACCCGCCCCGGTTTGCCTTCGCGGCATCGATTTGCGCCTGAGTGTGCTTGCCGTTGCACCAGTCCGATGCGGGCACGCCCGCCTTCACCATCGCGACATGCTGCCCACATCCCGCCCAGGTCGTCTTCCTGCATGTACGACAGGTCACCGCTCGACACATCACGCTCTCCTTGGTTCTATATACCCCAGGGGGTATCCTGCGGAATAGGATAACTATACCCAGGGGGGTATTATGTTTGTCAAGTCAGGTCGTTTCAACACAGTGAAGGAGGCAGAGGTCATGGGGCATGAGACAACAGCAGACCCTATTCCTGCTCAGCATGATGCGGAGGCGAAGCGCAAGGTGGTGAACCGCTTGCGTCGTGCACACGGGCAGCTCGCCGCGGTCATCGCCGCGGTGGAGCAGGACGCGCACTGCCGCGATGTCGTGCAGCAGCTCTCCGCCGTCTCCAAGGCGCTCGACCGGGCGGGGTTCCTTGTGATCTCCAGCGCATTGAAAGAATGCTTGAACCACCCAGGCAAGGAGGGCGCCCCCGATCAAGACGAACTCGAGAAACTCTTTCTCACGCTCGCCTAGCCGTCGGCCTCAACCTAACCCGCGGGGATTTCCATCACATCCCCACTCGCGAAGGCTCGTTAGCGTGACGGTGTCAACGGAGGGCAATTTCACTCTGATCGATCGTGCGCTCACAAGATACTGCGCGACCATCCAGAAGGGGTCGTGGTCAACATCGATGCCACAGCTTGATCTTCCCGTTTTCACATGCACCCCTGTGGCATGCCCACCACAACCCGCACCTAGCCCACTACACGCGCCGACAGCATTGATCTTCCCCTTGTTCTTCTGAATGAACGTATGCTACCGTGATAGATACGTCAGTTTCTGTAGTAGAAACGTCAGGTGGTGATCCCATGCATGGCGGCGTGATCCTGTTCCGGGGAACCGGAGCCGACGCGCGCCGTTATGTCGAGGCCGATCGCTCCCGTGCCGATGACTATTATCTCGGCGCGGATGCGTCTGTGGCGGCGTTCACCGCGCTCGACAGCGACGGCAACACGACCGCGGCGTTGGGGCTCGGCCCGGAGGCTTACTCCGGTTGGGTGGATTGGGTGAACCCGCTCACGGGTGAGTCGATGGGCAGGCCCCGTCTGCCGGGCGAGGGGCGGCGGGGGTCGCCCAGGTTTGCGGAGATGGTGGTGAACGCCCCGAAGTCGCTCTCGATCGCCGCAGCGCTCCACCCGGAGGTCTCCGAAGCTCTCGACCGGGCGCAGCAGGACGCGGTGGCGGAGATTCAGCGGTGGCTCGCCCAGCACTCCGCGACCCGCGTCGGGCCGCGCGGCAAGCAGGAGGTCGTGCCCGTCCAGCAGTTGCAGACGGTCGCGGTGTCGCACCGCACGTCGCGGGCGGGTGATCCGCACCGGCATATCCACTTTCAGATCGGCACCCGCGTGTGGGCGGCCGGGAAGTGGCGAGCTTTGGATACGGCGGCGTTGTTCCGGCAGCAGGGCGCGATCCGCGCTCTCGGCACCGCCGTGATCGCCGCGCATCCGGGGCTGGCGGAGGTGCTGGATCGGCACGGCCTGACCCTTGATCGGGTATCGGGTGAGGTGGTCGAGCTCGAGCGGTTCAACGGCGTGATGAGCAAGCGCGGCGAGCAAGTCCGCAAGCATCTTGAACGGCTTGAAGCGGAGTGGGAGGCGGCGCATTCGGGCGAGACTGTGGGGCCGGTCGTCTCGGCCCGGCTCGCGGCGAAAGCGTGGGCGTATGAGCGGCCTGCGAAGAAGCCCACCACCCTCCGCGAAGAACACGCTTGGGCGACGGAGCTGCGAGACGCCGGCTACGACCCGGAGACGTTGCGCCGGCCCGTGCGTCGTGCGCCGGTGTCGCTGGATGACCTCTCCGTGCAGACCGTGGCGAACCGGGCACTGGATCGGTGCGCCGCCAGTAGTTCGGCGTGGACGCGGCACACGGTGCAGGAGCACGCGACCCGGATCATGACGGAGTACGGCGTGCAAGCTGCACCCGACGAGATACGCGAGTTCGTGCGCATTGCAACGGCGTTGGCGATGGAGGATTGCTTCTCGATCCTCCCGCCCGGCGCACCGACACCGGAGCATGTGGCGCACCTCACAAGCCTGCGCGTCGTGCAGGCCGAGACAGAACTGCGCGATCTCCTGACCGCACGAGTGCCGAAGCGGGAACCGAAGCACCCCGACGGGCACGACGCGGCAAGGGCGCGGGGCCTGGATGCGGGGCAGGAGCGCGCCGCCGCTGCCGTTGCATCGACTGATCCGCTCGTGGTCGTGGAGGGTGCCGCGGGCGCGGGCAAGACCACGATGCTCAGTGTCGCAATCGAGGTCGCGGCGCAGCACGGGAGGGCGTCGCGGGTGGTTGCGCCGACGTTGCGCGCCGCGCAGGTCGCACACGACGAACTCGGGGTGCCCGCGACCAGTGTTGCGGCGCTCGTGCACGCCCACGGGTGGCGCTGGAACGTCGATGGCGTATGGACGCGCCTCGCACCCGGCGACACCGACCCCGAGACCGGGCGCACCTATCGCGGCCCGTCCGAGGATGCGCGGCTGGTGCGGGGGGAGCGGGTGATCGTTGACGAGGCCGGGATGCTCGACCAGGACACCGCAATCGCCCTCCTGACCGTCACCGCCGAGGCGGGCGCGACGGTCGCACTGATCGGGGATCGCGCGCAGCTCGCCGCAGTCGGTCGTGGCGGTGTGCTCGATATGGCCGCGCACATTCGGGGGCGCGCGTTCGATATGGCCGAGGTGCACCGCTTCACCGCCCCCGCCTACGCTGAGGTCACGCTACGGATGCGCGACGGCAAACAGCCCGGCGAAGTGTTCGACCAGCTCACAAGCCTCGGGCTGATCCGTCTGCACGAGAGCGGCGACGAGGCGGGCGAGCATATCGCCCAGGAGCGGCAGGACGGCGAAGCGATCACTGTCAGCACGAACGACGAGGCCCGCACTATCAATGCCCGGATCCGCGAGGAACGAGTCTCGCACGGTGTCGTCGACGACTCGACGACCGTGTACGGCAGCGACGGCCTGCCTATCGGGGCCGGGGATGTGATTCAGACGCGGAAGAACAACGCCAGCATTGGGGTGGCGAATCGGCAGCGATGGGTCGTGCAGCACGTCGAGGACGATGGCGCGCTCTCCGTGCGCGAGGCCGGGAGCGGGCGGAAGCGGCAGCGCACCCTGCGCCTCCCTGCCGACTATGTGGCCGAGCACGCGCACCTGTCGTATGCGGCGACCGCCTACGGGGTGCAGGGCGCGACCGTCGCCGGGTCGCACACGATCCTCACCGATGCCACCAGTGCCGCGGACGTGTACGTCGGCATGACCCGCGGGCGAGAGTCGAACATGCTGCACGTCGTCGCCGAGAGCCAGGCTGACGCCAGGGCGCAGTTCATCGAGGTGATGGATCGCGACCGTGCCGACCGCGGACTTGCCGACGCGACCCGCCGCGCCGTCGAGGACGTGGCCGGGTTGGTCGAGAACGGCCCCGTGCGGTTCGTGAACGATGAGATTGCGGCGCTCGACAAGCGTGCGGAGACGGCTGAGGCGCAGGCGGCACGCTGGCAACAGGTCAGCGCCGCTCTTGCCGACCTCAGCGACCGTGAGACCGAGGTACGGGAGAGGGCGCGAGCGGCCGAGCAGTCCGCACGGCAGCGCGCCGAGCAAGTGCGCGCCGAGGTCACCGCGCCGATCGTCTCCGCGGCGAAAGGGGCACTCGCCGACTGGGAGCAGGCCGACGCCGCTGAACAGGAAGCCAGCGAGCAGGTGCGGGTGGCGGCGTGGTTCGGGAAGCGCCGCGCCCGCGACGAACACGCGAACGCCCAGACGCGAACCGCCGAGGCACGCCAGCAGGTGACCGGCGAGTGGGGTGAACCGCCGAGATGGAACGAACGCGCCGATGCGTGGGTGGAGCGAGTCACCCGGCCCCGAATCGACAGCGACCCGCGCGTGATCGACGCCGAGCAGGAGCACCGGGCGGCACGCGACGCGCTGCTGCACCGGCCAGAGCGCGCACACACGGAACGACTGGCAGCATACGCGCGAGTGTTCGGCGCGGAGACCGTGATCCGCAATCAGCAGGCGTACCTCACCGCCAGCCCCGCGCAGCAAGCCGCACCAGCAGCGAAGACCGCGAAACAGGCGCGGGAGGAAGCCGCCCTGCTGCGCGCGCTCTCCCCGGCCGAGGCCGCAGAGAGGATCGAGCAGACCCGCGCAGCACAGGCCGCGTGGGAAGCTCGGCGTGCCGAGCGGGAGCGCGCCATGTCGCACGGCCATGAGGAGCGGCACCGGAGCGCGCCCCGGCACGACGGCCCGGCACGCGGCCTGTGACACTGCACGGGTGGGGCTGCCGCGGGCGCATCGCGCCCTTGCCCTCGGCTACCGTCCGAGGCTCGGGCCGCCCCGGTCGCCGCCGGGCGGGGCGTCGTGTCCGAACGCATCCAGCGGAGGCAGGGTGCGGCGGCGTTCGCGCGCGGCGTTCAGTTCCCGGTCGAGCACGGCAGGGTCACGGGTGCTCTTGCGTGTCGTGAAGCCCTGAGCATGTTCCTGCAGCAACCCCATCAGCCTGTCGTGCTGTTCGGCGTCCTCGACAGTGACGAGGCTCGGGCGAATCAGCGCGTCCAGGCCCGAGGGGTCTTGAACGATGGCGAGGGTGCGGGCGTGGGCGAACACGTCGCCGGGAATCTGCGACCAGTCGATGATCCATCCGGCATCGCGGGCGAGCTGGTTGAAGAAGACGTGCTGACTCCGGGTGTTCACATCCCGGAATGGATGGATCGCTGTCGTCTCGCCCCATACCCAGGCCAGCCCCTCAGAGAACTCGTCAGCGTCGAGCGCGCGCAGCCAGTTACTCCCGGCGAGGATACCGAAGATGCGCTCGGCCTCGGGCACGATGAACTGCGGGCGGCAGTGCGCGATACCGGTACCGCCGGGGTGGGTGTCGGTGTCGCGTATCTCACCGCCCCACGAGTACATATCCTGCGTCAGATAGGCGTGAATCGCTTGCAGGTGCGCAAGGTCGTACCCGCCGAGGATCGGATGCTCACGCAAGGCACCCATGCGGGCGCCAATGAAGTCGACCTCGGCGTCTTTCCAATCGTCATAGCCGGTGACGCCGAACTTGTTGACGAGAACGTCGCTGCCCGGATAGGTATACCGATCAGGCATCGCGACGCAATACGGTTCAGACGGTGCGGGCGGCCAGGCGTGCGCGGGTGCGAGCGGCGATCACTGCGACGGCCTCGTCTACGGTGATCTCTCCGCGCACCTGACGAGCCAGAAGCTGCACACCCTCGGGAGTCATTTCCTCGCCCGCGGTCTGCTGCCCGGCCTGCACTTCCGCAAGGACGCGCTGAACGTGCGCCTCGGATACGCGAGTCTTCGTAGCCATACGGGGTGCCTCCTTGTGGTCGGCGTTACGGGTTCAGTCTACGTCGCTCCGCCGACATTCCTCCGAGAACTCGGCGCGGGGGTGCCGAATCGGCACCGCCACAGCGCGCCGCCTACGACCCGTCGTGCTCGGGCGCGGTGTCGGCGAAGAGGGCGAGGAACTTCTCGCGGGGGATCACGATGCGACGCCCGAGCTTCACATGCGGGATCGTGCCCTCGTTGATGCTCGTGGTGATCGTGCGGGGATCGACCCCGAGCGCTTCGGCGGCTTCTTTGCGGGTGATGACCAGGCTGCGCCGCTTGCGGAGGTCGTCCATGTCCAGGGTGCTCTGCCGCATGAGGTCACCGTCCGATCCGATACAGGGAGATTGGGGGGTGCCTACCACGGTAGAAGCCAAACCTTGCTGTGTCAAGTACAACCGTGTATGTTCTTAGTATGGAAACAGAGAGGGTGCGGGGCAACCCGCCAGGACACACGAACCAGTACGTCGCCGGGAACATCCGCGCGGCCCGCCAAGCGATCGGCATGGACTTGCGCACCATGTCGAAGCTGCTGGACGACGCGGGGCGGAAACTCTCCCCGTCAGGGATCAGCAAGCTCGAAGCCGGGGATCGCCGCGTCGACGTGGACGACCTCACCGTGATCGCCTACCTGCTGCGCACCACCCCGGCGGCGCTCCTCACCCCACCCGACGCAGAAAGCGGCGTGACGGGAGTACCTGGGGAGTATCTGCCGGAAGAGATCGAGAAGTGGATGCAGGGTTCGCTCAAACTCACCCCGGAGGGGCTGCTGCACTACTGGCAGCAGGAATGGTTCGCTTGCCAGAACCGCATCCAGTATTACGAGTCCTCCCTCAACATCCCCGGCAGCGACCAACTCCCGAGCACCGAGACCTATAGGCAGCGCCTCGCGGAGCAGCGGGAACGCGCACGGTTCATCAGGGTGCGAGGTGAGCAGATCGACCCGACCGGGCGCGTACTCAGCGGCCCCGACTTCCTCGACCGCCTCGCCCCCGACAGCACCGAATAGCCGCCCCGGCGCACCTTGGCGCAACCGGCGACCCAATAGAAAGGATGCAGTGATGGCACGAAAGACCACGACCGCCGGGCACGAACCCGGCGCAAACACCACAGGCGAGGAGGTGAAACCAGCACGTCGTTCCCGTTCCCGGCAGCCCGGCTCGATCCAGGGCTACGAGACCGACAAGGGCAAAAGGTGGCGGTTCCAGATCTACGTCCTGAAAGACCCCGAGTACCCCGAGATGGGATCGCGCCGTCTCACCCGTTCCGGGTTCACCAGCACTGACGAAGCCAACGACGCCTTGCAGGAAGCGTTGAAGCAGCGAAAGCAGAACGAGAAGTTCGGAAGCAAGGTGCCCACCATTGGCGCGTACGCGGATGAGTGGGCGGCCGGTTTGAAGCTCGCGGCATCCACGATCAAGGGGTACAAGAAGATCATCCGCAACCACATCAAGCCCCAGCTCGGCACGATCCGGCTCGACAAACTCACCGCCACCAGGATCGCCCGCCACTATCGCGACCTCGAAGACCACGGCCGCAAGGACGAGTACGGCAAGGGCAAGCCCCTGTCGGCCAACAGCGTCCACAAGGTGCATGTCGTACTCGGTGCGATCCTCGACGCCGCGATTGACGACGGACACCTGACCGTGAACCCGGCGAAGAAGAAGCGCACCGTCAAGGCCCCGACCACGAGTGAGGTGCGGGCGCAGAAACCCGAAATCGCCACTTGGACGGCCGAACAGCTCGCCCTGTTCCTCACCTGGAACCGCGATGAACTGGAAGACGAACTGTTCCCCATGTGGCAACTCATCGCGTGCACCGGAATGAGGCGCAGTGAAGCCCTGGCGCTCAAGTGGAGCGATATCAACAGCAAGGCGATGCGGGTCAGTATCCGCCGCGCGGTCGACACCGACGACTGGACGAAGACCAAGCCCCCGAAGACCGGTAACGCCCGCGTGATCGACGTGGACGCCGAAACCCTCAAAGTCCTCGCGAGCTACAAGGTCGCCCGCGCCGAGGTCTCGTTCGAGCTGGCAAAAGCCGACGCCTATGTGTTCGGAGACGACGACGGCAAGCTCCGCTCACCCGATGCCATGACGAGCCGCTGGGATCGCCGCCTCAAGTGGGTGACCGCGAAGTACGACAGCCTGCACCGCGTCACCATCAAAGGTCTGCGTCACACCCACGCGACGCTGCTGCTCGAACTCGGCGAACACCCCAAGGTCGTCCAAGAGCGGTTGGGGCACTCAACGATCACCACGACGATGAACATCTACTCCCACGTCACCCCGACCATGCAGAGGTCGGCAGTAGACCGCTTCGCCGCCCACCTCGGGAACGCTTAGCACTTTTTCTAGCACTTCCAACACGAATGGCCCCCGACCTGAGAGATAGAATCCCAGGTCAGGGGCCATTTCATTCGTGTGCGCGAGGGGGGACTTGAACCCCCACGCCCTTGCAGGCACTGGCACCTGAAGCCAGCGCGTCTACCTATTCCGCCACTCGCGCAGTGTCTCGCTCCGGAGAACTCAACCTGCTAACACTAACATGACGAAACGCCTGACTCATACTCCGCGCGCACCCCGCGCGCGTCACCTCTCCAGGCAGCGTCCGTCCCCGCCATCCCGCCGGAATCACGTCCGATGAAGCGCGCATTCAGCGGGGCTGGCTACGATGGCCGTACCAGTCGGCATGCCAGAGGAACCTTGTGGGACTACTTGACAGCTTTGAGAAAGGTCTCGAGCGCGCAGTGAACAGCGCGTTCGCCAAGACCTTCCGCAGCGGCATCCAGCCCGTCGAGATCGCCTCCGCCCTGCGCCGTGAGGCCGACACCAAAGCGGCCGTGGTCAGCCGCGACCGCATCATCACCCCCAGTGACTACCTCGTGCGTCTCAGTCCCGACGATGACGAGCGGATGCGGGGACTCGGCGGCGCCCTGAACGACGAGCTCTACGCTTTGCTGACCAAGCACGCCCGCACCCAGGGCTACAGCTTCGCCGGCCCGCTGCACATCATCATCGAGGCAGACGAGCACGTCGCCACCGGCACGGTGCGCGTCAGCTCCTCCTCGGTGGAGAGCGGCGTCACCTGGCAGGGCGTGGTCGAGGTGGACGGCAAGCAGCACGTCCTGACCAGCGCGCGCACCATCATCGGCCGCGGCAGCGACGCGACCATCACCATCTCGGATGCCGGCTCCAGCCGCCGCCACGCGGAGGTGCTGTGGGACGGCGAGCGCGCCATGCTGCGCGACCTCGGCTCCACCAACGGCACCAAGGTCGACGGCCAGAAGGTGCGCGAGGCCGCACTCGGCCCCGGGTCCACCTTCACCATCGGGCGCACCCAGCTGACCTTCCGCGTCGTCCCCGCGACGGGCTCGGGCACTCAGGGGAGCAGAACGGGGGCCCTGCGATGAGCGAGCTCCTGCTGCTGGTGCTGCGGATCGTCTTCCTGGTGATGCTGTGGTTCTTCGTGTTCGCGGTGGTCTACTCGCTGCGCGCCGATCTGTTCGGCGTCCGCGTGCGCAAGATGCCGGCCGGCGAAGCCGCGGCAACCGCGCCTCCCGCGCCCGTGCACCAGGCGCCGCGCCCCAGCAGCGGCTCACACGCCAAGGCCGCCTCGCACCTGGTCATCACCTCCGGACCGAAGGAGGGCCTCGACGTGCCGCTGGGCACCGCCGACTCGCTCTCCATCGGGCGCTCCAGCGAATCCGGCCTGGTGATCCGCGACGACTACACCTCCAGCCACCACGCCAGGCTCACCCGACGCGGCGACATCTGGACACTGCAGGACCTGGGCTCCACCAACGGCACCTTCCTGAACGGCCAGAAGCTCAGCGACAAGCCCGTGCAGGTGCAGATCGGCACCCCCATCAAGGTGGGCGCCACGACCTTCGAGCTGCGAGCGTAGGGCCCGCATCCCGATGGTCTTCGAGGGCTCCAGCGTCGCGATCTCCCACACCGGGAAGGTCCGCTCCAACAACCAGGACTCCGGGTATTCCGGGGCCAACCTGTTCGTCGTCGCCGACGGCATGGGCGGTCACGCGGGCGGAGACGTGGCATCGAGCATCGCGATCGGCCGCATGAAGGGCCTCGACCAGCACTACGACTCCACCGACGACGCCCAGGCCACCCTGCAGGCTGCCGCCACCACCGCAGCGGCCGACCTGGTGCGCGCCTCGAAGGAGCGCCCCGAGCTGGCAGGCCTGGGCACCACGCTCAGCGCCATCATCATGGTCGACGACCACGCCGTCATCGGCCACATCGGCGACTCGCGCATCTACCTGTACCGCGACGACGCGCTCACCCAGATCACCACCGACCACACCTTCGTGCAGCGGCTGGTCGACTCGGGCCGCATCACGCTCGAAGAGGCCAGGTACCACCCGCGCCGCTCGGTGCTCATGCGCGTGCTCAGCGACATGGACATCGCCCCGGACCTGGACCTTTTCGTCATGCCCACGCGCCCAGGCGACCGGTGGCTGCTCTGCTCCGACGGCCTCTCCGGCGTGGTCGACGATGTGCACATCGCGAAGGCCATGAGCCACGGCCTCGCCCCGGGCCGCACGGCCGACATCCTGCTCAAGCAAGCCCTCGACGGCGGCGCCCCCGACAACGTCACGGTCGTGCTCGTGGACGTCGGCGGCGCGCATCCGCTCTCCTCCGGCACCCCGACCGTGGTCGGCGCGGCATCCGACCCGACCAGCATCCCGGTGCCCGCCGCGCGCGCCTCCCTCACCGGCTGGCTGCACCCCGTGCTGCAGGCGGCCAACGAGCCCAGCCACTTCGAGCCCGACTCGGACTACTTCGAGGAGATCATCGAGGAGGACAGGCGTCGTCGCGGCCGTCGGCGCATCGCGTGGCTCGCGGCCCTGGTGGTCGTCCTGCTCGCGCTGGTCGGCTGCGGCATCCTCGCCTACAACTGGACGCAGACGCGCTACTTCGTCGGCGCCGACGACGACAGCGTGGTGATCTACCGCGGCGTGCAGCAGGACCTCGGTCCCATCAAGCTGTCCACCGAGGTCAAGGACACGTTCATCCTGCTGGCCGACCTGCCCAACTACCAGCGCGCCTCGGTGGAGCGCACCATCAACGCGCGTTCGTACGCCGACGCGATCGCCATCACCGAGCGCCTGCGCGTGAGCGCGCTGCCGCCGGTGCCCGTCCCGATCCCATCGCCCACGCCGGATGCACCGGAGCCCACTCCGACGGAGGTGCCGACGCCATGACCGACGTCGCCGCCGACACCAGCGTCCTGAAGGCGCTGAAGAGGATCCGGATGCCGCAGAAGCAGCGCAACCGGGAGTTCTGGCTGCTGCTGTTCGCCCTGCTGCTGGCGGGCTCCGCGCTCACGCTCGTGCAGCTGGGCGCCCTGCACACCATCGATTCGATGATCCTCGCGATCGGCGGGGGCCTCGCCGTGCTGGCGTTCACCGTGCACGTGGTGCTGCGCGCCGTGGCATCCGACGCCGATCCGTTCGTGCTGCCCATCGCGACCCTGCTGACGGGCCTGGGCACCGCGATGATCTACCGCATCGACATCGCCAAGCAGCTCTCCGGCTGGCCGGCGTTCTCGAACAAGCAGCTCGCCTGGACCGCCATCTCGCTGGCCGGCGTCATCGCGCTGGTGATCGCGCTGCGCAACTACCGCGTGCTGTACCGGTACACGTACATCTTCGGCCTGGCCGGGATCGTGCTGCTGATCCTGCCGTTCATCCCCGGGCTCAAGGCCCGCGGCTCCAACGCCGACGTGTGGGTGTCGCTGGGCGGCTTCATCTCGTTCCAGCCGGGCGAGCTGGCCAAGATCTGCCTGGCCGTCTTCTTCGCCGGGTACCTCGTGCGCACCCGCGAGAGCCTCAGCTCGGTGGGCACCCGGTTCCTCGGGATGACGTGGCCGCGCATGCGCGAGCTGGGCCCCGTGCTGGTGGTGTGGATCCTGTCGCTGCTGATCATCGTCACCCAGCGCGACCTCGGCACCGGCGTGCTGCTCTTCGGGATGTTCATCGCCATGCTGTACGTCGCCACGGGCAAGACCAGCTGGGTGCTGATCGGCCTGGCCGGCGTCGCCCTCGGCGCCTTCCTGGCCACCCGGGTGCTGGCCTACGTGCAGCGCCGCTTCGTCAACTGGCTGGACGCGTTCAACCCCGACATCATCGGCAAGCAGGGTGGCAGCTACCAGCTCGTCGAGGGCATCTTCGGCCTGGCCCGCGGCGGCCTGATCGGCACCGGCTGGGGCCAGGGGCGCCCGCAGATCACCCCGCTGGCCAACAGCGACTACATCATCCCGAGCCTCGGCGAGGAGCTCGGCATCGTCGGACTGTTCGCGATCCTCTGCCTGTACATGGTGTTCGTCAGCCGCGGCCTGCGCATCGGGCTGGCGGGACAGGACGACTTCGGCAAGCTGCTGGCCACCGGGCTCTCGTTCACGCTCGCCCTGCAGGTGTTCATCATGGTCGGCGGCGTCACCCGCGTCATCCCGCTGACGGGTCTGACCACGCCGTTCCTGGCGGCCGGCGGATCGTCGCTGGTCGCCAACTGGCTCATCGTCGCGCTGCTGCTGCGCATCAGCGACGGCGTGCGCCGCCAGCCCCGGGTGGTGATCGGATGACCAGAGAGCTGCGGCGCCTCAGCTTCGTGATCCTCGCGATGTTCATCGCGCTGTTCGTCGCCACCAGCTGGATCCAGGTGGTGGATGCCGACAATCTCGCGCAGAACCCGGCCAACACCCGCACGCGGCTGGACAGCTACCAGATCCAGCGCGGGTCACTGCTGGTCGGCGGCAACGCCATCGCGACGTCTGTGCCGGTTGCGGATCGCTACCAGTACCAGCGGGTGTACACGGATGCCGCGATGTGGGCGCCCGTGACCGGCTACTACAACCCGGCGCTGCAGTCCTCGACCGGCATCGAGCAGGCGCTGAATCCGGAGCTCTCCGGCTCGAGTTCGAACTCGCTGGTCGCCGAGGTGGAGCGCATCCTGTCCGGTCAGCCCCAGCAGGGACTCAGCGCGCAGCTGACCATGAGCGCGACGGCGCAGAAGGCCGCGTGGGACGCGCTGAACGAGAAGGGCTACAAGGGCGCAGTGGTGGCCCTGGAGCCGTCCACCGGCCGCGTGCTGGCGATGGTCTCCACCCCGGGCTTCGACACCAACAAGCTGGCCGCGCATGACACCTCCGCGGTCGACGCCGAGCACGATCGGCTGGTCGCCGACCCGCTGAAGCCGCTGTACAACAGGGCCATCGCGGGCAACCTGAACCCTCCCGGCTCCACGTTCAAGCTCGTGGTCGCGACGGCCGCACTCGCGTCCGGCGACTACACGATGGAGTCCACCCTGCCGAACCCCGCGCGCTACACGCTGCCGGGCACCTCGCAGCAGATCTCCAACGCCTGGAGCGGCACCTGCGGACCCGGCGAGACCACCACGATCGCCGATGCGATCCGGCTCAGCTGCAACATCCCGATGGCCGAGCTGGCCGCCGAGCTGGGAGATGACGCCATCCGCGCCACGGCTGAGAAGTATGGGTTCAACTCCGAGCTCGACATCCCGCTCGCCGTCACCCCGTCCAAGTACCCGGACAGGCTCAACGCCCCGGAGACCGCGCTGACGGGATTCGGCCAGGGCGATGTGAGAGCGACGCCGCTGCAGATGGCCATGGTGGCCGCCGGCATCGCCAACGGGGGAGCGGTGATGAAGCCGCGGATGGTGGACGCCATCATCGCCGACGACTTCGCGCCCTACAAGAAGTACAGCGACGAGGCTCTCGACCAGGTGATGAGCGCCGAGCAGGCCAAGTCGCTGACCTCCGTGATGGTGCAGGGGGTCGCTTCCGGAGCGGCGACGGGTGCAAGAATAGACGGCGTCGATGTCGCCGGAAAGACGGGAACCGCCCAGAACGGCGGGAACCCGTACACGCTGTGGTTCACAGGTTTCGCGCCGGCGGAGAATCCGAAGGTTGCGGTGGCAGTCGTCGTCGAAGACGGCGGTGGTAAGGGACAGTCGGGTTCCGGCGATGGAATCGCCGCCCCGATTGCGAAGAAAGTCATAGAGGCGGTGCTGGGCAGATGAGGCCGACGCAGGGTGTGTCGTTCGGTGGTCGCTACGAGCTGCAGTCGCGGATCGCGATCGGCGGCATGGGCGAGGTGTGGGAGGCGACCGATCACGTCATCGGACGCACGGTCGCCATCAAGATCCTCAAGGACGAGTACATGGGCGATCCGGGCTTCCTGGAGCGCTTCCGCGCCGAGGCCCGCCATGCTGCCCTGGTCAACCACGAGGGCATCGCCAGCGTGTTCGACTACGGCGAGGAGAACGGCTCGGCTTTCCTGGTCATGGAGCTGGTGCCCGGCGAGGCGCTGTCCACGATCCTCGAGCGCGACGGCGCGCTGAGCCCCGACAAGACCCTCGATTACGTCGCGCAGACGGCATCCGCCCTGCAGGCCGCCCACGCGGCCGGCCTGGTGCACCGCGACATCAAGCCGGGCAACCTGCTGATCACGCCCGACGGCCGCGTGAAGATCACCGACTTCGGCATCGCCCGCATCGCCGACCAGGTGCCGCTGACCGCCACCGGTCAGGTGATGGGCACCGTGCAGTACCTCTCGCCCGAGCAGGCCTCCGGCCATTCGGCATCCCCCGCCACCGACGTGTACTCCCTGGGCATCGTCGCCTACGAGTGCCTGGCGGGCAAGCGCCCGTTCACGGGCGAGTCGCAGGTGGCCATCGCGATGGCGCAGATCAATGAGCAGCCCCCACCGCTGCCGGCGGCGGTCCCGGTTCCCGTGCAGAACCTCGTGATGTCGATGATCGCGAAGAAGCCCGCCGACCGGCCCTCGTCGGCGGCGACCGTCGCGCGCGCCGCACAGGCACTGCGCCGCGGCGACCTCAACTCCGCCGCCATCGCGGTTCCGGCCATCGCCGGAGCAGGAGTGGCGAGCGCGGACGACGCGACGCGCATCCTCACCGGGATGGGCGACGGCGCCGCCACCACGATCATGCCCACCACGGCGCAGCTGCCGACCGAGCAGGCGGCAGAGCTGGCTGGCGAGACCAAGAAGAAGAAGAAGAAGAAGCGCAGCCCGTGGACGTGGCCGCTGATCGCGCTGATCGCGCTGCTGGTGCTGGCGCTGGGCGGCACGCTGATCGGCCTGCTGTCCAACCAGGACGACAACAAGGCCCCGGTGAAGACGACGAGCTCGATCACCACTCCGTCGACCGAGCCGACGCCGGAGGACTCGCCCACGCCGACCACCCCGGCCACCGTGAACGTGGACTCGCTGAATCTCAAGGGCATGACCTGCGACGCGGCGACCAAGACGCTGGACGACAACGGCCTGATCGCGGACTGCCAGCCCGGCAACCCGGCCGAGTCCCAGGACCAGGCCGGCAGGATCTACCAGATCGACGACGGCGGCAACCAGGACGTGGGAGCCACCATCCGGATGTTCTACTACACCGATCAGGTGGCCATCCCCAAGCCCCAGACGGCGCCGAGCATCCCGGGCACCGTGACCGAGGGCAAGGAGGCGACCGTCAACTGGAACAGCTACGTCTGCCCGTCCGGCGCCGGCCCGCTCACCTCGTACGAGGTCACGCTCACCAACGCCAAGTTCAAGGCGGATCCGACCAAGACCACCATGAGCTTCACCCCGGGTACCGGCTCCGCCGTGATCGTCGTCGACGCGGGCACGGCCGGCAAGACCGTCACGGCCACCTACCTCGCGTACTGCGGCGACCGGGCATCCGACATGTCCAACTCCGGCACGTCCACCAGCATCCAGCCGGCGGTCACCGCCCCGGTCGAGGGTGTCAACCCGCCTCCCGCTCAATAGTCAGGGACGGCCGGGTAATCTGGCTGGAGAGTTTCAGGAGCACCAAGGGGGAGACGGGACGTGTCGACAGAACCGCGCATTCTCGCCGACCGTTACCGCGTCGATGAGGTGATCGGCAAAGGCGGCATGGCGCAGGTGCACCGCGGCTACGACCTGACGCTCGGCCGCGAGGTCGCCATCAAGATCCTCGACCCCGAGCTGGCGCGCGACACGACGTTCCGCACACGGTTCCGGATGGAGGCCCAGGCGGCGTCGCGCATGTCGCACCCGTCGATCGTTCGGGTGTTCGACGCCGGGGATCCCGGCTCCGCCTCCGGTGCGCACGCCGGCGACGAGCCCTACATCGTCATGGAGCTCGTGCACGGCACGCTGCTGAAGGACATCATCGCGAAGGGTCCGGTCTCGGTCGCCGACGCGGTGCGGTACGCCGACGGCATCCTCGAGGCACTCGACTACTCGCACCGCGCCGGGGTCGTACACCGCGACATCAAGCCCGGCAACGTGATGATCACCGAGTCCGGCGCGGTGAAGGTGATGGACTTCGGCATCGCCCGTGCGGTCTCGGACTCGTCATCGACGGTCGCCGAGACCACGCAGATCATCGGCACCGCCGCGTACTTCTCGCCCGAGCAGGCGAAGGGCGAGTCGGTCGACTCGCGCACCGACCTGTACTCGACCGGCGTGGTGCTGTACGAGATGCTCACGGGACGCCAGCCGTTCCGCGGCGATTCCCCGGTGGCCGTCGCCTACCAGCACGTCAGCGAGACCCCCGTTCCGCCGTCCGAGGTCGACGAAGAGCTGCCGCGGGCACTGGATGCCGTGGTGCTGCGCGCACTGGCCAAGGACCCGTACCAGCGCTTTCCGGATGCCGGTGCGTTCCGCGCCTCGCTGGATGCCGCCACGACGGGCGAGGCGCTGACGAAGAAGCAGATCGGTGCGCTCACCAGCGAGCTGTACGGGCCGAGCCCGCGGCAGGCGCAGGAGACCGCGCGGTCGCTGCGTCAGCTGAGCACCGACACGACCATGACCCGCACCCAGTCCGGGCCTCCGGTGGCGTGGATCTGGGCGGGGGTCGCGCTGCTGGCGGTGCTGCTGGTGTCGGTGCTGTTCTGGGTCGTGCGGCTGTCGATCCAGCCCGCCGAGGTGCCGACCACGAGCATCACCGTGCCGAACCTGGTGGGGATGCCGGTCGATCAAGCCCAGGCCGACCTGAAGGACAAGGGTCTGAAGACCGACGTGCGCGACGAGTCCAGCGCGGACGTCGCCGAGGGCCAGGTCATCCGCTCGCAGCCGACGACGGGTGCCAAGGTCTCCAAGGGCGAATCGATCGTGCTGTACGTGTCCACCGGCGCCGAGACCATCGAGATGCCCGTGATCGAGGGCCTCTCGCAGGATGCCGCGGAGAAGATCCTGGCTGACGCCAAGCTCACGCTCGGCACCGTCGAGCAGACCAACAATCCGACGGCCAAGGCCGGCACCGTCCTCCAGTCCAGTCAGAAGGCCGGAACGCAGGTCACGCCGGGCACCACGGTGAACCTGGTGGTGGCCAACGGCCAGGTGACGGTCAAGGACATGACGGGCTTCACCGTCGATGCCGCGACCAAGGAGCTCGAGGCGCTCTCGCTGACGGTCACGAAGGACGACCTGGGTCCGTGCGCCGAAGGGCAGGCGCCGAACACGGTGCTGTCGATGTCGGTCGCACCCGGCGAGGTGCCCATCCTGTCGACCGTGGGCCTGAGCTACTGCTCTGCCGCTCAGTGACTCGTCGCTGATCCCGCCTGCGCGGCGCTCGCCAGCCAGTTGTCCAGCAGCCGGTGCCCGTGCTCGGTGAGGACGCTCTCGGGGTGGAACTGCACGCCGACGATGGGCAGGCTCTCGTGCTCGAGGGCCATGATCGTGCCGCGCTCGGCCCACGCCGTCACCCGCAGGGCGGCGGGCAGGGTCGCCTCGTCGACGGCCAGTGAGTGGTAGCGTCCGGCGGCGAAGGGGGAGCGGATGCCGGCGAAGAGCGCCGAGCCGTCATGGGTGACCTGTGAGACCATGCCGTGCATGAGCTCGGGAGCCCGACTCACCGTGCCGCCGAAGGCCTCGGCGATGGCCTGATGGCCCAGGCACACGCCCAGCAGCGGCATCCGCCTCTCCGCCGCGGCGCGCACGACCGCGAGCGAGGCGCCGGCCTCGGCAGGCGTGCCGGGGCCAGGGGAGATCATGACGGCGTCGTGCCCGCGGAGCCGGGCCGACAGGTCTCCGGCATCCAGGGCATCCGCTTCGACCATCTCAACGTCTGCACCCAGCTCGCTCAGGTAGCCGATCAGGGTGTGCACGAAGCTGTCGTGGTTGTCGACCACCAGCACGCGCACGGTCATTGCACGTCGACTTCGCCGGGCGTGATGAACGGGCTCACCCACGGGAAGACGTAGAAGAACAGCGCGTACAGGATCGCTGCCACCACGATCAGCAGGATGATCACGCGCACCCACCACGGTCCTGGCAGCAGGCGCCACAGGGCTGCATACATCGGCGTTCTCCTTCCTACAGCGACGGCGGGGCGACTTCGACGGGGGCGAGGGATGCCGGCGGGCCGGCCGCGCGCGGCTGGAAGCCCTCGAACACCCCGTACGCGACGATGCGCTCGGCCAGCGAGTGCAGGGGCGAGCACGCGGTGAGGGTGATGTAGCGCTCGCCCGTCTGCTGCGCCGGCATCTGCGGCACGTCGTCGAGCACGTCCACGCGGGTGGGCTTGACGTACTCGAGGGTGCGGAACCGGTACGTGTACCATCCCTCGGCGGTCTCCACGACGATGGCGTCGCCCACGCGCAGCTTGTCGAGCTTGTTGAACGGACGGCCCCAGGTGGTGCGGTGGCCGGCCAGCGAGAAGTTGCCGACCTCGCCCGGCATCTTCGACTGCGTGTACAGGCCGATGCCGATGTGGTCCAGGGTGCCGGAGCGGGTGGTGCCGCCGGCGATGTTGACGTTGTAGTCGGCGCCGAAGCGGGGGATGTGCATGTTGGCGAAGATCTGCGCGTTCGCCGGATGCGGCAGGACGGGCGGGTCGTACCAGACGGTGCCGTCGACGGGGTCCGTCGTGGGGGTCGCAGAGGGGAGCGGTGCGGGCTTCTGCTGCGCCCACTTCTGCGACAGCGCGACGCCCTTGTCGTTGTTCTGCGCGCCGATGATGATGTCGCCGATCCACAGCTGCCACGACACGAACAGCAGCACGATGACTCCGGCCGTGAGCAGCAGCTCGCCGATGACGCTCGTGATGGTCGCCTTCGATCGCGGACGCGCGCGGCGAGCGCGCGGACTCCGATCGGCGGCCTGCATGAGTGGAAGTCTATTCGTCCCGGCTAGACTGATCCCCATGGCACGATCTCGCGTACCCGAAGAGCCCGTCGACCGTCCGGAGACGGCGGGCGATGCGCCCAACGCCGTCTGGTTCAAGCCCCTCATGGTGACCCTCATGCTGCTGGGCCTGGCCTGGATCCTCGTGTACTACATCTCCCGCTCGGTGTACCCGATCCCCGGCCTCAGCGGCTGGAACCTCGGCATCGGCCTCGGCATCGCCCTCGCCGGCTTCCTCATGACCACCCGCTGGCGCTGACCGGCACCCCAAGACTCCGAAAAGGCCCCTCGCGAAGCGAGGGGCCTTTTCCCATACCCCCCGCCCTGATAACAAGTGGGGTCACCCCCGCACGCAGTCGAGGGCTTCGGGATGTTCCCGGAATGAGCATCGGGGAGGGACCCGCGAAGCGGGAGGGGTCACCCGTTCTGCGAATGAAGGGAACATCCCGAAGCCCGCCCCCTTCAGGCATCCGAACCCCAGAACCATGACGTTTCCCCAGAGTTATCCACAGCCCTTATCCACAGGTGGGGAGAATTACACCCGTGTTATTCACACGGGGGGATAACCCTGTTAACAACCGTTGATCAGCCTTAAGCGAGGATCCACTGCCCGGCGACGGCCAGTCCGAGCACCAGGATCGTCAGCACCGAGAGAAGCACGATCTGCCAGGTGCGCTGATCCCGGCGCTTCGTGCGGACGTAGATCAGGGCGACGAGAGCCCCGACGATGAGGCCGCCGAGGTGGGCCTGCCAGGCGATGCCGGTGACGATGAACCCGTAGGCGAAGTTGATGCCCAGCACCACCAGGATGCCGGTGACGTTCGCCCCGATGTGCCGGCCGATGATGAGCAGCGCGGCCATCATGCCGAAAAGTGCTCCGGACGCGCCCACCGTGGAGGTGCCGGGTGCCAGCAGGGCGACGGCCACGGAGCCGCCCAGGCCGCTGATGAGGTACATCGCCAGGAATCGGCCGCGGCCCAGCATCGGCTCGAGGATCTGGCCCAGCATCCACAGCGCGAGCATGTTCAGCCCGAGGTGCAGCAGACCGCCGTGCACGAAGACGGTGGTGAGCAGCCGCCACGGTTCGAAAGGGAAGCCCGACAGGTCGGGGTAGAGGTAGACCGCGTTGAACAGCAGTGCCTGGGTGATCGCGTTGCCGAGTCCCGGGATCAGCTGCAGCAGTCCGATGGCCGTGGTGATGGCCAGCAGCACGTAGGTGACCATGGGCCTGCCGCTGCGGCCCGCCATCGCGACGGGTCCGCGGCCCCAGGCGCGACGCGCCCTGCGCTGCGCGGGGGACTCCGCCTTGCGCTGCTCCTTCATGCACTCGGGGCAGATCACCCCGACGGGGCCCTGCGTCTGGCACTCGGGGCAGATCGTGCGCATGCAGCGCTGGCAGAGCACGAAGCTCTGCCGATCCGGATGCCGGTAGCAGAAGTTGTCTCGATTGCTCGTGAACTCTGGGGTCGTCATCCGGATCGGCTCGCGCTCTCAGGCCGCGACGATGTCGATCGACTGCAGCACGACGTCCTCGAGCGGACGGTCCTGGGCGCCGGTGCGGACGGCGGAGATGGCGTCGACGACCTTCTTGGAGGCGTCGTCGGCGACGGCGCCGAAGATGGTGTGCTTGCCCTGCAGCCACGGCGTCGGGTCGGTGGTGATGAAGAACTGCGAGCCGTTGGTGCCCTCGGCCTTGCCGGTGATGGCGTTGCGGCGCAGGCCGGCGTTCGCCATGGCGAGGATGTAGGGCTCGTTGAAGTTCAGCTCCATGTTGATCTCGTCGTCGAAGTTGTAGCCGGGGCCGCCGACGCCCTGTCCGAGCGGGTCGCCGCCCTGGATCATGAAGTTCGGGATGATGCGGTGGAAGATGACGTCCTTGTACAGCGGGCCCTCGCCGGGCTTGCCGGTGGCGGGGTGCGTCCAGGACTTGCTGCCGTCGGCCAGGCCGACGAAATTGGCGACGGTGTTCGGAGCGTGGTCGCCGAACAGGTTGACGACGATGTCGCCGTGGTTGGTGTGCAGGGTTGCGACGTGAGAAGCGTGAGGCATGGTCACATTCTCGCAGAGCGCGTCTGTGTGCGCGCGTATAGTCGCAGATCAGGAGGGTGTGCGCCAGATCCCTGCCCGCATACAGCCTCGTCTGACAAGATGTAGGAACCTACGGACTCCGACCGACGGGAGAGCAACGTGAATCTCAGCCGCAAGCGCAAGAAGGAGCTGCGCAAGCTTCAGGACGATGCGGGTCAGTTGTGGGAGGCTCAGCAGGTGCTGGTCGGCCACGCAGCCGACATCGCACGCGAGGCCGGTCGCCAGCTCGGCAACTTCAACCGCGAGCAGGTCGTGCCCGTCGTCCAGGACACCTACAGCCGCCGTGTGGCTCCGACGGTCGACCGCGGTCTGAAGATGGGGAGGAAGGTCGTCGACCAGCGCGTCGTCCCGATGGTGGGCGGCGTCGTGGGCAGCGCCCTGTCGGCCTGGGATGTCGCCAACGCCAAGCGCCGCAGCGTGCTGGGCGTTCCTGCCCCCGCAGTCGCGCAGAAGAAGGGTCCCGGCCTGGGATCCGTCATCGCGCTCGTGCTGGGTGCTGCCGCGGCGATCGGCGTGGTCGTCGCCGCCTGGCAGGCGCTGCGCGCGGATGACGAGCTGTGGGTCGCGGACGACCCGCTGTCCACCCCCAACACCTGAGCATGTCCGCGGTTCCTGACCGCGACGCCGGTCTCGAGCGGGTGCGCTCGGCGGCATCCGCTCGAGACCTCGACATCGAGATCCGTGAGCGTCCGGCCGCGAACAGCCTGCAGGAGGCCGCTGCTCTGCTGGGCCTGCAGCCGTCCGACATCGTGAAGACCCTGGTGGTCAAGAGGTCCGATGACACCTACCTGTTCGCGCTGGTGCCCGGCGGCAGGTCGATCTCGTGGCCCAAGCTGCGCGCGATCGTGGGCGTCAACAAGCTGCGCCTGCCCGAGCCCGAGCTCGCACTGGCCGCGACCGGCTACGAGCGCGGCACGATCGTTCCCATCGGCAGCACCACCGACTGGCCGGTGTACGCCGACGAGACCATCGTCGGCCGGCGCGTGGCCATGGGTGCGGGCGCGCACGGTTACAGCCTGTTCGTCGACGCCGACGATCTGATCCGCGCCTACGGCGCCACGGTCGCCGACATCACCTCTCCCGAGCAGCCGCGCGTCTGAGCCCGGCGGGCGGCGCGGCCCGAGATCAGAGGATGCCCGCCATTCGCAGGGCGATGTCGACGAGCTTCACGCGCTGCAGCTTCGCGACCTCGGGCAGGGTGAACCATGCCGCCATGTCGGTGGAGCCGTTGGTCTCGAAGCGCAACCTGCCGCCGGTGATGTCGGCTCGGTAGACGATGCGCAGCGTGTGCAGCGGCGACTCGGCCTTGTGCACGCGCCGTGAGCCGGGGATGACGCGGGAGTGGATGCCCAGCAGTGCTGTCGTCTCGATGTGGAACCCGGTCTCCTCGCGCAGCTCTCGCCGCACGGCCAGCTCGGGGGACTCGCCCTCCTCGAGGCCGCCGCCCGGCATGGTCCAGGCCACGCGTCTGCCCTCGGTCCAGCGGGCCAGCAGGATGCGGTCGTGCTCGTCGGTGACGACGGCGTAGGCGGCGACGCGCAGGTCCATGCACTCACAGTAGCGCTACACACCGGTCAGGAATCGAGAAGCGGCGGCCGCCCCGCCTTCGTAGCGTGGGAGGTGACACAAGGAGGCCGACATGGCGACAACCGACAAGACAGTGGTGTTCTCGGACGAGGAGCGCGCGGCGATGAAGGCCGCGTCGACCGAACGGCGCAGGACCCGATCGAAGGGGAAGAAGGATCCGGAGGAGCTCCGCCGCGAGGGCGAGGCCGAGGTGCGGGCGAAGCTGGCCGAGATGCCCGACGACGATCGCGCACTGGGTGAGGCGCTGCACGCGCTGGTCGCCGACGTCGCGCCGCATCTGGTGCCGCGCACGTACTACGGGATGCCGGCGTATGCGAACGAGGCCGGCAAGGTCGTGTGCTTCTACAAGCCGCGCTCCAAGTTCAAGGTGCGCTACTCGACGTTCGAGTTCGATCAGGCCGCGCACCTCGACGACGGCGCTGTCTGGCCTGTCGCGTACGCGGTGACGGCGCTCGGTGACGAGCAGCTGGCGTTCCTCGGCGAGCGGGTCCGTCTCGCAGCATCCTGATCCGCGCTCGCACGCGCGGGGTCGCACGCATGGGGTCTCGCGCGTAGCGTTGATCCCGTGAGTGCGCTTCCCTTCCCCGCATCCGTGTACGCAGCCCGTCTTGCGCGGGCGGGTGAGCTGGCGTCCGCCGCAGGGCTGGATGCCGTGATCGTCGGCCCCGGACCCGACCTGCGCTATCTGCTGGGAGTGGAGGGCGACACCATCGAGCGGCTGACGGCGCTGGTGCTGGTTCCCGGAGCGGATGCCGTGATCGTCGTCCCGCGGATGGAGCTGGCGAAAGTGCGCGACATCGCCGCGGGAGAGCTGGGCGTGCGCATCGCGGACTGGGTGGACGGCGAGGATCCGTACGCCCTGGTGCTGCAGGCGCTGCCGTCGGCGGCGACCAGGGTGGCCGTGTCGGATGCGCTGCCGGCCCTGCACGTGATCCCGATCGGCGAACGGACAGGCGTGCGCCTGGAGCTGGCGACGCCGGTGCTGCGCGAGGCGCGGATGGTGAAGGATACCGCCGAAGCGACCGAACTGGCCAGGGCGGGAGCGGCCATCGACGCCGTGCACCGCCGGGTGCCGGAGTGGCTGCGCGCCGGGCGCACCGAGCGCGAGGTGGCGGCCGACATCGCGGCGGCCATCGTCGAGGAGGGCCACGAGACCGTGGAGTTCGTGATCGTCGGCTCGGGCCCGAACGGCGCCGACCCGCACCACGAGGTCTCCGATCGCGTGATCCAGGACGGCGACGTGGTGGTGGTCGACATCGGCGGTGCGGTGCCCAGCGGCTACAACTCCGACAGCACGCGCACGTACGCGGTGGGTTCTCCGACCGACGAGCAGGCCGAGCGCATCGCCGTGCTGGTGCGTGCGCAGCAGGCGGCGGTGGATGCCGTGCGGCCCGGGGTCACGGCATCCGAGGTCGACGCCGCGGCACGCACCGTGCTGTCGGATGCCGGGCTCGGCGACGCGTTCCTGCACCGCACCGGCCACGGCATCGGGGTGTCGGTGCACGAGGAGCCGTACATCGCGCCCGGCAACGACCTTCCGCTGCATGAGGGCATGGCGTTCAGCATCGAGCCGGGCATCTACTTCCCGGGGGAGTGGGGCGCGCGCATCGAGGACATCGTCGTGGTGACGGCCGACGGATGCCGCAGGCTGAATGTCGCCCCGCACGAGCTGCGCTCGGTGGGCTGAGCGGCGATCAGCGGACGATGGCCGTCACGGATGCCAGGCGCTGCAGCACCTCGTGACCGATCGACCCGAGCAGGAACCTGCGCACCGCACCGCGTCCACGACTGCCGACGACGGTCAGGCGTGCCTCCGACGCGAGCTCGTTGATCACCTGGGAGGGATATCCCTGCGCGACCGCTTCGATGATCTCGATGCCCGGATACCGGCTGTGCAGTCCTGCGAGGGACAGCGCGAGGGCCTCATGAGCTGCCTGCTCCATGCCTTCGCGGTAGTCCTCGAGGTCGACCATCAGCGCATGACGCGGAGCGGTGATCGGCGTCCATACGATCACGGCGGTCAGCGGCTCGCCCAGGCGGTCGGCCTCGGCCGCCGCGAACGCGATCGCGGCCTCGGAGACGGGGGAGCCGTCCACGCCCACCACCACGCCGTGACGGTCGTCGCCCAGATCGAAGTCCGGCACGACCACCACCGGGCACTCCGCGGCGGCGGCGATGCGGATGCCATGCGATCCGCGCGCCGGTCCCTCGCCAGGGCCGCGGTAGTCGCTGCCGATGACCAGCAGGGCGGCATCCTTCGACGCCTCGACGAGAACTCCTGCCGGGTCGCCCATCGCGACGCGGGTGGTGACCGGGAGGTTCGGCACGCGGATGCTGCCGGCAGCCTCGGCGAGGATCCGCTCGGTGGTCTCCAGCGCCGTCTGGATGACGATGCCCTCGCCGACCATGCCGACAGCGCCGCCGACGACGCTGAGCAGCTCGATGGACTGCCCGCGTGTCTGGGCGCGGGACACCGCCCAGTCGATCACTCGGCGGCTCTCCTGCGCGTCGATCACACCGACGACGATCTTCTCCGACATCTCCGGCTCCCATCTGTGCGGGGGCCTTCCACTCTATTGACTCCGTCGGGCTCCCGCTCGGAAGTCGGCCGTGGATATCCGGCTCAGACCCCCATCGCGTCGAGCGCGGCCTGCAGCCGCGCCACGGTGCCGTCGACGTCGCCGAGCTTGTCCAGGCCGAACAGGCCCATCCGGAACGTGGAGAACCCCTCGGGTTCGTCGCAGTGCAGCGGCACGCCGGCGGCGATCTGCAGGCCGGCGGCTTTGAAGGCCGCTCCCGTGCGAAGGCCGTCATCGGTGGTGTGCGCGACCACCACGCTGGGCGCAGCATAGGCGGATGCCGCGACAGACGGCAGCCCGCGGTCGGCGAGCAGTGCGCGCACGCGGGTGCCGAGGTCGATCTGCGCCTGGCGCAGGCTGTCCAGACCGCGGTCGCGGGTCTCGATCATCTGCGTGAGATTGGCCGCGATGGAGTCGGTGGGCATGGTGGCGTGGTAGCCGGACCTCCCGTCGCGATAGCCGTCGGAGATGGCCAGCCAGCGGTTCAGGTCGAGGGCGAAGCTGGTCGGGGTGCCGGCGGCCACGGCATCCCGTCCCTTCTGGCTGAGCATGACGAAGCCGACCGCCGGCGTGCCCGACCAGCCCTTCTGCGGGGCGCTCAGCAGCACGTCCACGTCGAGGGCGGCCATGTCGACCCACATCGCGCCGGAGGCGATGCAGTCCAGCACCAGCACGCCGCCCACCTCGTGCACGGCGTCTGCGAGGGCGCGCACGTAGTCGTCGGGGAGCAGGATGCCGGCGGCGGTCTCCACGTGCGGGGCGAACACCACGTCGGGGCGGCCCGAGCGGATGGCGGCCGTGACCTCCTCGATGGGCGCGGGACTCCAGGCGGCCTGCGGGTCGTCGCTGTCGGGGCGAGCCTGGCATACCGTCGTGGCGGATGCGATGGAGCCCTGCTCGAGGATCTGCGACCAGCGATACGAGAAGAGCCCATTGCGCACGACGAGCGCCTTCTTGCCGGTGGCCAGGTGCCGGGCGACGGACTCCATCGCGTAGCTGCCGCCGCCGTTGACGATGGCCCCGCTGTCGGCGCCGTAGGTCTCACGCAGGATGGCGAGCGTCTGCTGCATGATGCCGACGAACCGTGCCGACATGTGGTTGAGCGAGCGGTCGGTGAAGACCACCGAGTACTCCAGCAGTCCGTCGGGGTCGATGTCGTCGTGGGGAAGGCTCATGCCTCGATGGTGGCACCGCGGTGGGTTTTCGGTAAGCCGCTTCCACGAAGCGGAATCGCGTGCAGGCGGATCGCGGTGCGTCAGTGCCTGAGATCAAGCCCACCGGCGCCCGGACGGAAACTGTCGGGTACCGGGCTCGCCGACCTGCGGTTTCCGTCTCGTCGATCGAGAACTCGAACCGCTCTCGGTCCTGCAGGCGATCTACCATGCAGTCAGGAGCACTCATGAAGCCCGGATCGGATGCCGGTGGGCACGCCTCTTCGCAGCGCGGACGCGCCCTGCGCTGGCCGGTCGTGTGCTGGTTGATCGTCCTGGTGCTGATCGGGATCGTGCAGGTCGTGCGCGAGGACGTGTTCGACACCGTCGCCTTCGGTGTGGCCATCGTGCTGGTCATCGCCAGCATCCTGCTGCCGCAGCGCGCGGACCGAGGCGTGCACACGAGCGTGATCGCCATCACCGCCACAGCGCTGGCCGTGGCTGTCGCACTGCTGCCAAGGCACAGTCCCGGGATGGTGGCGGCCGTGCTGGTGACCGGGGTGGTCGCGCTGATCTCGGGATGGGCGGGCACGGCATCCGCCGTCCATCGCTGGACGCCGGGACTGCACCGGCTGGCGGTGGCGTGGGCGGTGATCCTGGTGGTCGGATGCCTGTGGGAGCTGGCCCAGTTCATCGTCGGACGCCTCGCACCCACGCAGCCGAGTTTCGCGCTCAGCGACCTGGTCGACCCGCTGCTGGATGTGCCGCTGGGCAAGGCCGTGTTCGCCATGGCCTGGCTGGCGTGCGGGGTGTTCCTGGTGCTGCGGGGGAGGGGGACGCGATGATCGTCAGCACCGCATTCTTCCTGCTGTGCGCGGCGGCGCTGGTGCTGGCTTCCTGGCGCATCCACCTGAGCGACCCTGAGGCCACTGTCACCGCACTGTTCGACCGGCTGCTGACCGACCGCTCCGTGCGCCTCGCCGTGCTCGTGGTGTGGTGGTGGCTGGGCTGGCACTTCCTCGCGGGGCAGACCCTGTGAGCGGTCGTTCCGCCACTCAGTGCTGCGGGAAGATGCGCCGCGCGCCGGAGCCGCCTTCGGCGAGAGCATCGTCGGGGTTGTAGATGGCGCACTGGCGCATCGAGAGGCATCCGCATCCCACGCACATCGCCAGGCCGTTGCGCACCTGCTCGAGCTCGGCGATACGACGATCGAGCCGGGGACGCCATTCGCGGGCGAGCCGCGCCCAGTCGCGCTTGGTCGGGGCGTGCTCGGCGGGGAACTGCGCGAACGCGTCCTTGATCTCGGCGAGCGAGAGGCCCACATGCTGGGCGGCCTGGATCACGGCTATGCGACGCAGCACGGAGCGCGCGAAGCGCCGCTGATTGCCGGTCGTGCGCGTGCTGGTGAGCAGTCCCTGCTGCTCGTAGTGGCGGATCGCCGACGTCGCGACACCCGCGCGGTCCGCGAAATCGCCGATCGTGAGCTCGTCATTCAGCACGACACGAGTCTGCATCGCAGGAAGGCTTGACTTCAAGCGCACTTGAAGTCGGATGCTGTTCTCATGACCATGATGGAGCTTCCTCCTCACCTCGTTCAGTGCGCGACCTGCGGTGTCGAGCGGTCCACGGACGGCCTGCCCGACGTCTGTCCGATCTGCGCCGATGAACGGCAGTACGTCCCTCTGACCGGGCAGCGGTGGGTGGACCCGGCCGACTTCACCGGTCGGATCGAGTTGACTGAGCGAGAGCCCGGGCTCTGGGGTCTCGATGTGGTGGACGGCACCGGAATCGGCCAGCAGGCCAAGCTGATCGTGACCGACGGCGGCAACGTGCTGTTCGACGTTCCGGCCGCGATCACCGACGCGGCCGTGGATGCCGTGCGCCGGCTGGGCGACGTGCGGGGGATCATCGCATCGCATCCGCACATGTATGGACTTCAGTCGGTGTGGTCGCACGCGCTCGGCGGCGCCCCGGTCTACGTGTCCGCGGCGGATCGTTCCTGGCTCGGCTACGAACCCGCCCAACTGCGCGTGTGGGAGAACGTGGTGGAGATCGTCCCCGACGTCGTCGCCTCGCAGCCGGGAGGGCACTTCCCGGGCAGCGTCGTGGTGCACTGGCCCGGGCAGGACGGGGCGGGCGTGGTGCTGGCCGGCGACACCCTGTTCGTGAACCCCGACCTCCAGACCGTGGCGTTCATGCGCTCGTACCCGAACCACCTGCCACTGTCGGGCGACGTCGCCGAGCGGGTCGCCGCACACGTCGGCCGCTACGAGTTCGACCGCCTGTACGGAAACTTCCGGCATCGGCTGGCCAGCGATGCGCGCGAGAAGATGTTCGCGTCGGCACGAAGGCACGCGGCCTGGGTGCGCGGCGACTTCGACCACCTCACGGGGCCGGGCTGAGCTGCGGCCAGAGACCGCAGGCCGTCAGTCGCCGATCCCGGTGACCTGCGCGTTGTACTCCAGCGCCACCGCGATCCAGCCCGCCAGCTGCTCGTCGTCCAGCTCGCCGGCATCCACGGTGATCCACCCCGGTCCCATCTCGCGGCCGGGACCCATCACGGCCTGAGCCGCACCGGGGCGCTGCACGAGTTCGTCGTGCCGTTCGGCCGCGACCCGCACCAGCAGGTCGCCGTGCTTCTGCGCGCCGACGATCATCTTGTCGTTCACCATGAAGCAGCGCCCGCCGAACATCGACACCTCGCGTTGCACCGGCTGGGCGGCGATCAGCACGCGGATGCGCTCGGGGAGCTGCTCCTGAGAGGGCGTCATTCCGGAAGGATACGACTGCGGCGCAGAAACGAGAAGCCTCAGCATGTGCCGGGGCCCTGACTGTGGAGCCTAGGAGTCCCCGTCGCTCTCCACCCGCCGCTTCGCGTCGCGCGGAGCCTCTGCTCCGTGGGCCCGCGAACTTCCGTCGCGCTGCGCGCGACGAGTTCGAATCACTCAGCCTGATAGACGAGAAGCGCCGACCCTTCGGGCCGGCGCTTCTCGTCTGTGGAGCCTAGGAGATTCGAACTCCTGACATCCGCCTTGCAAAGGCGGCGCTCTACCAACTGAGCTAAGGCCCCGAACGGCGCGGACACCGCAGGAGTTCCGCGAACGGAGTGGGGCTACCAGGACTTGAACCTGGGACCTCTTCATTATCAGTGAAGCGCTCTAACCGCCTGAGCTATAGCCCCGTCAACCTCCAAGACTTTACCGGATCTCAGGGGTGAAAAGCGAATCGGCCGACCACCGCCCGCATGCCGGGCGTGGCGCGCCGGAGTGGGCGGGGCCGAAGCCCCGCCCACCGGGTCACCCCTCGCGCAGTGTCACGCTGCCTGCGGATGCCGAGACCTTCACGACGTGCCCGCTCCCCGGCCGCTCGGTCAGCCGGCTGTCCAGCGATCCGAAGGACACGTCCTGCCGCACGTCGTACTCCGCCCGCGGCAGCGTCACCTCCGCCGCGCCGGCCGACGTCTCGATGTCGACCTGGTCCGGCACGGTCGTCAGCGTCGAGGTCAGGCGCCCGGCGCTGACTGAATAGTCCACGGTCTGCACACCGCTCAGGTCGAGCTGAGCGCGGCCGGCGTTCACCTCGGCATCCACAGTCTTGGCGGTTCCCGCGACGGTGAGCGCTCCGGCGTTCACATCCAGGCCGAGCTCGGCGAAGTCGCCGTCCACCGACAGGGATCCGGCATCCAGGCTGAGATCGGCGTCGATGCCGCGCAGCGAGTCCGGCAGCAGCAGCGTGGCACGCTGGTCATCGCCTGTCCAGAACGGATGGAACCCCCAGAAATCATTCCTCGGGCTGCGGACCTTCAGCTCGTCACCATCGCGATTCACCGACCATCCGGTGGTCGAGCCCTGCTCGATGCTCAGCTCGGCCTTCTCGACCTCGGAGCTGAACTCCACGGTCATGTCGGCGACGCCGACCTCGAGGTCCAGCGAAGACACCCCCTGCACGTCGGCCTGCAGGCCGCCGCCCGAGCTCGCCACCTGTCGCGCCCCGGCGAACGCCGCCGTCCCGCCGGCGCCCAGCAGCGTCACTCCGCCGACCACCGCCAGAACCACCGTGAGCGCTCCGACGCTCTTCTTCGTGCTGCTCATCGCAGACCTCCCTGAGTCTCGTGTCCGGCATCCGCAGATCCCGTGCTCTCGATGTGGGCGAGTGCCGCCAGCACCCGCCGATTGCCGTCCTCGGGCTCCAGCCCGAGCTTCTGGAAGATGGCTGTGATGTGCTTCTCGACACTGGCCTCGCTGAGGAACAGCAGCTCGGCGATCGTGCTGTTCTGCTTCCCCTCCGCGATGAGCGCGAGCACCGTGCGCTCGCGCTCGGTCAGGCGCAGCATCCGCTCGTCCCTGTTGCGGCGGGTCAGCAGCTGCGCGACCACCTCGGGGTCGAGCACGGTCGCACCAGCCTCGATGCGCCGGACCGACTCGATGAACTCGGCGACGTCCGCCACCCGGTCCTTCAGCAGGTAGCCGAGCGCTCCGCCCTGAGTCGATCCGCTCTGGGCGGCGATCAGGTCGCTCGCGTAGCGCTCCTCGACGTACTGGGAGAGCACGAGCAGCGGGAGGGACGGATGCGCGGCGCGGATCTCCAGGGCCGCGCGGATGCCCTCGTCGGTGAACGTCGGTGGCAGCCGCACGTCCAGGATGCACAGCTCGGGATCCTTCTCGACCACGGCGTCCGTGAGTCCGTGAGTGTCCGGGAGGGCGGCGATCACCTCGTGACCGGCATCCTCCAGCAGGCGCACCAGGCCCTCGCGCAGCAGCACGGAGTCCTCGCAGATCAGGATGCGCATGGCACCATCACCTCCAGGCTGGTCGGACCGCCGGCGGGGCTGTCCAGGCGGAACGTGCCGCCGGCGGCGAGGATGCGGTTGGTGATGCCGTCCAGGCCGCCGCCGGGCTGCACCTGCGCACCGCCCATGCCGTTGTCCTCGACGCGCGCCCACAGGCCGCCGTCTCGCGGGCGCACCACGATGCGGCACTCGCTGGCCCGGGAGTGCTTGGCCGCGTTGGTCAGCGACTCCGCGATGGCGAAGTACACGGCGGCCTCGGCATCCCGGCATCCGCTGCCCGCGCCCGTCACGCCGGGCTCGATGCGCACGTCCAATTGCACGGGGATGTGCGACCGGCCCGCCAGCGCCGAGAGCGCGGCGTCCAGACCGCGGTCGTCCAGCACGGAGGTGTGGATGCCGCGCGCCAGCTGCCGCAGTTCGGTGATGGCCGCCTTGGTGGAGGTGTGCGCCTCGTCGATCAGGGCCTTCGCCGCCACCGGGTCGGTGTCGATCTTCTGCTGCGCGAGCCCCAGTGTCATGCCCACCGAGACCAGTCGCGGCTGGACGCCGTCGTGCAGGTCGCGTTCGATGCGGGTGCGCTCGAGGTCGGCGGCGCGGACGGCGCCCTCACGCTGCGCGGAGGTGGTGCGCACCTGCTCGCTCAGCTGAGCGGCGCGGTCGGGGATGACCAGGCTGCGGCTGAGCGTGCGGTGCAGCAGCGCCAGTCCCACGATGCCGGCCAGCGAGGCGAGCACGCCCAGGATGCCGACGAGCGGAGCCCACTCGGTGGCGATGCTGAAGCCCCAGGGGCCGTCCACACCGTCGGTGCTGCCGGTCAGCGGTGCGAAGGCGGTGAAGCCCGACCACACCGCACCCCAGGCCAGGCGCAGCACGATCGTGCCGGCGATCGAGGCCAGGACCAGATTCAGGATGACCTTCCACATGCGTCCGTCGATGCTCTGCCGTGCGACGTTGCGCACCCAGCCCCAGAATCCGGGGCGCGTGCGCGGCCGCCACTGCAGATCCGGGAGGTCCTGCGCGTACAGGTCGCCGACCCGGCGCACCTCGAACCACGCCACGCCGTAGAGGGCGTAGACGAGCCCGAGCAGCACGAACACGCCGGCGCCGAAGACGAACAGCATGCCCAGCCCCACGCCGAGGGTCGCCGAGAGGATGCCCAGCACGGCGGATCCGATCACGCCGAGGGCTGCGAGTTCAAGGATGGTCAGGAGGATGCGCAGCGGCGGCCGCTCGGCATCCGCCGACCGTCCTGCGGCGGGGGCCGCTGTCGGCGGCACCAGGGGAGTCGGATTCGTGGTCATGGCTAATACGCTACGGTGGCGCGGTTCTGCGCAACACGGGGCCAGCCCTCCAGCTGGATTCGGGTTTTCCCTAAACTGTCACCATGACGGATGCCCATGACGACGAGCCGCACGGGGCCGGCCTGAGCCAGCGACTGAACTGGCTGCGGGCGGGCGTGCTCGGCGCGAACGACGGCATCGTCTCGGTGGCGTCCCTGGTAGTCGGCGTGGCCGGCGCCACCACCGACAACGCGGCGCTGCTGGTCGCGGGGCTGGCGGGTCTGGTCGGCGGCGCGATCTCGATGGCTCTGGGCGAGTACGTGTCGGTGAGCAGCCAGCGCGACACCGAGCAGGCGCTGATCCACAAGGAGCGCGAAGAACTGCGCACCATGCCGGACGAGGAGCTCGAGGAACTCGTCGACCTGTACCGCGCGCGCGGACTCAGCGAGCGGACCGCCCGCCAGGTGGCCGTCGAGCTCACCGAGCACGACGCCCTGGCCGCCCACCTGGAGGTGGAGCTGGGGATCGATCAGAACGACCTGGTCAATCCCTGGCACGCCGCGATCTCGTCGGCCATCTCGTTCACCATCGGCGCGCTGCTGCCCCTGCTGGCCATCCTGCTGCCACCGCCCTCGCTGCGCGTGCCCATCACGTTCCTGGCCGTACTGGTCGCACTCTGGCTGACGGGCTTCATCTCCGCGAAGATCGGCGGCGCGAACCCGATCCGGGCATCCCTCCGCCTCGTGCTCGGCGGAGCGCTCGCCCTGGTGGCCACCTGGCTGATCGGCACCCTGCTCGGCACCACCGGGATGGTCTGAACTCTTCTCCACTTCACGCTCGTCGCGCCGACGCTTCGACAGGCTCAGCGACCCAGCTGAGGAAACCCGCACGAGGAGGGTGCGGAGGTGTTCTCGGAGTGAGCATCGGGGAGGAGCGAAGCGGAGGGGTCCCCCGTTCTGCGAACGAAGAGAACATCTCCGCGCCCGGACAGCACAGACGAATATGCCCCTCCCGAATCCGAAAGGGGCATACTCCTCAGAGGAATCAGTTCGACATGAACCCGACGAGCAGCCCCCCGGTCACCTTCACCGCCATGTTGTAGATTCCGGCGACCACGGCGCCCAGCACGGTGAACACGATGAGGTTCAGGATTGAGACCACGGCGCCGAACGCCATCACCTGGGGCAGCCCGATGAGGCTCTTCAGGTCGATGGATCCGTCGGTGACCGAGTCCAGGATCGAGCTGGTCTGCGCCAGCACGCCGGTGGCGTCGAGCACCAGGAACACCAGGAAGAACGACACCATCGTGACGATCGCCAGCGCCACCGCCCCCAGGAAGGAGAGCTTGACCGCGGACCAGAAGTCGACGTAGACCAGACGCAGGCGCACCTGCTTGCCACCGCTGCGGCGGGTGGACTTCTTCGCCAGCTTGTCTGCGACTGTGCTCATTGCTCAGCTCTCTTCGGGGTCAGGCTTCGGGGGTCTCAGCATCGGGGGTCTGGGCCTGTGAGGTCTCGGCACCCGCCTCTTCGTCCTCATCCATTCCGCGCTCGCTGTTGCGGGCGACGGCGAGAATGCGATCCTTGCCGGTCATGCGTGCGAACACGACTCCCATGGTGTCGCGGCCCTTGGAGGGCACCTCGGCCACGGCAGAGCGTACCACCTTGCCGCTGGACAGAACCACCAAGACCTCGTCGTCCTCGGAGACGATCAGACCGCCCGCGAGAACGCCTCGTTCGTCGCTCAGCTTGGCCACCTTGATGCCGGTTCCGCCGCGCTTCTGCACCTTGTACTCGTCCACGCTGGTGCGCTTGGCGTAGCCGCCGTCGGTCACGGTGAACACGTACGCATCCTCGGCGACGACGGATGCCGAGAGCAGGCTGTCCTCGTCGTCCTTGAACTTCATGCCCCGCACACCCTCGGTCGCGCGGCCCATCGGACGCAGCGCGTCGTCGGTCGCGTGGAAGCGCACTGACATGCCCTTGGCGCTGATGAGCAGGATGTCCTCGTCGGCGTTGACCAGCTTGGCGCTGACCAGCTCGTCGCCCTCGCGCATGCGGATGGCGATGACGCCGCCCTGACGGTTGGTGTCGTAGTCGGCCAGGCGGGTCTTCTTGACCAGGCCGCCCTGCGTGGCGAGCACCAGGTAGTCCTTGGCCTCGTAGTCGCTGATCGCCAGGACCTGCGCGATCTTCTCCTCGGGCTGCAGCGCCAGCAGGTTGGCGACGTGCTGGCCCTTGGCGTCGCGCCCGGCCTCGGGCACCTCGTACGTCTTGGTGCGGTACACGCGGCCCTTGTCCGTGAAGAACAGCAGCCAGTGGTGCGTGGTGGTCACGAAGAAGTGCTCCACCAGGTCGTCGGCGCGCAGCTGCGCACCCTTCACGCCCTTGCCGCCGCGGTGCTGCGAGCGGTAGTTGTCGCTGCGCGTGCGCTTGATGTAGCCCTCGCGGGTGATGGTGACCACCATCTCCTCGACGGGGATGAGGTCCTCCATGGACATGTCGCCGTCGAAGCCGTGCAGGATGTGCGTGCGACGCTCATCGCCGAACTTGTCGACGATCTCGGTGAGCTCGTTGCGCACGATCTCGCGCTGGCGGGCTTCGGTGGCGATGATGTCCTTGTAGTCGGCGATCTTCGCCTCGAGCTCGGTGGCCTCGTCGATGATCTTCTGGCGCTCCAGGGCTGCCAGGCGACGCAGCTGCAGCAGCAGGATGGCGTCGGCCTGTGCGTCGTCGATGCCGAGCAGGCCCTTCAGCCCCTCGCGCGCGTCGTCGGCACTGGGGGAGCGGCGGATGAGCGCGATGACCTCGTCCAGGGCATCCAGCGCCTTCAGCAGACCGCGCAGGATGTGCATCCGCTCCTCGGCCTTGCGCAGCCGGAAGGCGGTGCGACGCACGATGACATCCAACTGGTGGTTGAGCCAGTGCATGATGAAGCCGTCGAGCGCCAGCGTGCGCGGCACACCGTCGACGATGGCCAGCATGTTCGCGCCGAAGTTCTCCTGCAGCTGGGTGTGCTTGTACAGGTTGTTCAGCACGACCTTGGCGACGGCGTCGCGCTTGAGCACGATGACCAGGCGCTGGCCGGTGCGGTCGGAGGACTCGTCGCGGATGTCGGCGATGCCGTTGATGCGGCCGTCGCGTGCCAGTTCGCCGATCTTGACGGCGAGGTTGTCGGGGTTGACCTGGTACGGCAGCTCGGTGATGACCAGGCAGGTGCGGCCCTGGATCTCCTCGACGTCGACCACCGCGCGCATCTTGATGGAGCCGCGGCCGGTGCGGTACGCCTCCTGGATGCCCTTGGTGCCGAGGATCTGCGCGCCGGTCGGGAAGTCAGGACCCGGGATGCGCGCGATCAGGCCGTCGAGCAGCTCCTCGCGGGGAAGGCCGCGGTTCTCCAGCGCCCACAGCGCCGCGGCCGAGACCTCGCGCAGGTTGTGCGGCGGGATGTTGGTGGCCATGCCGACCGCGATGCCGATGGAGCCGTTGACCAGCAGGTTCGGGAAGCGCGACGGCAGGACGTCGGGCTCCTCGGTGCGGCCGTCGTAGTTCGGCGAGAAGTCGACGGTCTCCTCTTCGATGTCGCGCACCATCTCCAGCGCGAGCGGGGCCATCTTCGTCTCGGTGTACCGGGGGGCCGCGGCGCCCATGTTTCCGGGGGACCCGAAGTTGCCCTGGCCCAGCGCCAGCGGGTAGCGCAGCGACCACGGCTGCACGAGGCGCACGAGGGTGTCGTAGATGGCCGAGTCACCGTGCGGGTGGTACTGACCCATGACCTCGCCGACCACGCGGGCGCACTTGGAGAACGACTTGTCGGGGCGGAAGCCGCCGTCGTACATGCCGTAGATCACGCGGCGGTGCACGGGCTTGAGGCCGTCGCGCACGTCGGGCAGCGCGCGCCCGACGATGACCGCCATGGCGTAGTCGAGGTACGACTTCTGCATCTCGGTCTGCAGGTCCACCTGCTCAATGCGGCCGTGGTCGTGTGCCGGCTCGGGGCGTTCTTCGTCAGTCATGTTCGCTTCTTCTCAGCTTTCGGATGCTGGTACTGCCGGACTCCGGAGCCTTCTCTTCGCTCGCAGAGCGGGGGCCCCGGCGCTGGCGCGCCACCCCGATGCTCGCTCCGAGAAGGTTCCTCCGTCCTACGTGCTTGTGCTGTTGTACGTGCTTGTGCTGTTGTTGCCCGACCCGATGGTGTGGGTGGGGAGGGGGGTCAGATGTCGAGGAAGCGGACGTCCTTGGCGTTGCGCTGGATGAAGGTGCGCCGCGACTCGACGTCCTCGCCCATCAGCACGCTGAAGATCTCATCCGCCGCGGCGGCGTCGTCGATGGTGACCTGCTTGAGGGTGCGGGTGGAGTGATCCATCGTGGTCTCCCACAGCTCCTTCGGGTTCATCTCACCGAGACCCTTGTAGCGCTGGATGCCGGCATCCTTCGGCAGGCGCTTGCCGTTCTCGCTGCCGTACTTCAGCAGCGCATCGCGCTCCTCGTCGCTGAACACGTACTCGTGCGGCGAGTTGGTCCACTTCAGACGGTACAGCGGCGGCATGGCGAGGTACACGAAACCGGCCTCGATGAGCCCGCGCATGTAGCGGAACAGCAGAGTCAGCAGCAGCGTCGCGATGTGCTGGCCGTCGACATCGGCATCCGCCATCAGCACGATCTTGTGGTACCGAGCCTTGTCGATGTCGAAGTCCTCGCCGATGCCCGTGCCGAAGGCCTGGATCATCGCCTGGACCTCCTTGTTGGCCAGGGCCTTGTCGAGGCGCGCGCGCTCGACGTTGAGGATCTTGCCGCGCAGCGCCAGGATCGCCTGCGTGTGCGGGTCGCGACCCTGCACGGCCGAGCCGCCTGCCGAGTCCCCCTCGACGAGGAAGATCTCGCTGATCGACGGGTCCTTGCTGGTGCAGTCCTTCAGCTTGTCGGGCATGGCGGCCGACTCGAAGACGCTCTTGCGGCGGGCGGTCTCGCGCGCCTTGCGGGCGGCGATGCGGGCGTTGGCCGCGTCGATCGACTTGCGGATGATGTTCTTGGCCTGCGTGGGGTTGCGGTCCAGCCAGTCGCCGAGCTGATCGTTCACGATCTTCTGCACGAAGGTCTTGGCCTCGGTGTTGCCGAGCTTGGTCTTGGTCTGCCCCTCGAACTGCGGCTCGCTGAGCTTGACCGAGATGACCGCGGTCAGGCCCTCGCGCACATCGTCGCCGGAGAGGTTGTCGTCCTTCTCCTTGAGGATGTTGTTGGCCCGGGCGTAGCGGTTGATGAGACCCGTCAGCGCTGCGCGGAAGCCCTCCTCGTGCGTGCCGCCCTCGTGCGTGTTGATCGTGTTCGCATAGGTGAACACGTTCTCCGTGTACGAGGTGGTCCACTGCATCGCCACCTCGAGCGAGATGTGGCGCTCGGTGTCCTCCGACTCGAAGTCGATGATCTCCTCGTTGACCACCTCGGCCTTGCGGGCCTTGTTGAGGTACTCGACGTAGTCGACCAGACCGCGCTCGTACAGGAAGACGTTCGACGGCTGCTTGCTGACCGTGGTGCCGTCCTCGGTGTCCACCTCGTAGGCGGAGGACGGGCGCTCGTCGTGCAGCGCGATGCGCAGCCCCTTGTTCAGGAACGCCATCTGCTGGAAGCGGGTGCGCAGCGTCTCGTAGTCGAACTCGACGCCCTCGGTGAAGATCTCGGGGTCCGGCCAGAACGTGATGACGGTTCCGGTGCCCTCGGTGGCCTCGCCCTTGATGAGCTTCTGCTGCGGCACGCCGCCGTTCGCGAAGCTGTGGCGCCAGACGTGGCCCTTGCGCTTGATCTCCACGTCGAAGCGGGTGGACAGCGCATTCACCACCGACGAGCCGACGCCGTGCAGACCGCCTGAGACCGCGTATCCGCCGCCGCCGAACTTTCCGCCGGCGTGCAGGATGGTCAGCACCACCTCGACCGTGGACTTGGTGGGGTCGGACTTGTGCGGATCGACCGGGATGCCGCGGCCGTTGTCGTCGACGCGGATGCCGCCATCGGCGAGGATCGTGACCTCGATGTTGTCGGCGTAGCCGGCCAGCGCCTCGTCGACGGAGTTGTCGACGATCTCATACACCAGGTGGTGCAGGCCGCGCGGGCCCGTCGAGCCGATGTACATACCGGGGCGCTTGCGGACGGCCTCGAGTCCCTCCAGGATCTGGATCGCATCGGCGCCGTAGTCGTTGGTGACTTTCGCGGATTCGTGGCTCGGCGCATCCTCGGAGACGGAGTCCCCTCCGCCCTGGGTCGCTGAGCTTGTCGAAGCGTCGTTGTCGTCGGCAGGGATTTCAGGCGTCAAAATGTTCTCCACATCGAAGGTACCCGTCCATTCTAACGGGTTTCGAGGGGAGACCTAGCGCTCAAACGCCGTGTGAGGCGTTCTGAGCGCTTGAGGGTGCGCTCACGATGACCTACCCGTAGGTGTCACGTGGACCGCGTCCGGGCACGACGCGGGGTCCCCACTTCCAGGACGGCACATCGGGTCCGATGAAGCGAAGATTCTCGACTCCGGCATCCGGATAGCGGTTGCCGATCTCGGTCATGATGACGGCGCGCATGAACTGCAGATTCTTGGCCCAGGCCGTCGAATCGCACTTCACCGTCAGCACACCGTGCTGCAGCGAGACGGGTTCAGAGTGCTTGGCGGTGTCCTCGCCGGCCAGCTCCGCCCACTGCCGCACCAGGTCCTCGGCTGCGAGCGTCTTCTCCCAGCCGGAATCCTTCGTGAGCTTCGCGAGCACATCGCCGAGCGTGCCGGGGTCGCGCCCCTTGGTGAACGGCGCGTGGTCGTCGTCGACCTGGATGCGCTTGCGCCGCTTCCAGTTCTTCGAGCTGGGCTTCAGACCGCGCAGTCGCAGGTAGGTCGCGACGGTCTCGGGAGGCTGCGGGTCAGGCATCATTGGCCAGGCCTTCTGCCTCAGACTGGGTCCCTGAGCTTGTCGAAGGACCCCTCTCGTCGCTGATGGTCCCGGCGTGGATCCGGACGACATGCCTGTGCAGCGCCTCGGGGATGTCGCCCTCGACGGCAGCAGTGACGATGACCTGCTCGTAGCCGGCGGTGATCGCCGCCAGCCGCTGCCGGCGGTCGGCGTCGAGCTCGGCGAAGACGTCATCGAGGATCAGCACCGGGTCGCCGGCGGGGGATTCCGCGCGCAGCAGCTCGGCGGATGCCAGTCGCAGCGCCAGCGCGACCGACCAGGACTCGCCGTGCGAGGCGTACCCCTTCACGGGCAGATCCCGCACGCGCAGGATGAGGTCGTCGCGGTGCGGGCCGACCAGGGTCAGTCCGCGCTCGAGCTCCTTGCTCCTCTTGGCCTGCAGCGACGCACGGAACTGGTCGGCGATCTCGCCGCGGGGGTCGTCGGTCTCCGGGTCGCCCTCCTCCGGATCTCCGCCGTGCACGGAGAGCGCCCACTCCAGCTGCGGGCGGTGGTCGGCGCCGGCGATGGCTGCGTAGGCGTCGGTCACCGGACCCTGCAGATCGGATGCCAGGCGGATGCGCGCATGGATGATCTCGGAGCCCAGCGCGATGAGCTTGTCATCCCAGACATCCAGGGTCGCAAGGCCGTCACCACGGATGCCGCGCGCCCGGGCCGACTTCAACAGCGCCGTGCGCTGACGCAGCACCCGCTCGTAGTCGGCGATCACGCCGGCCATTCGAGGGGTGCGTTGAATCAGCATCTGATCCGCGAATCTCCGGCGAGAGGACGGGTCGCCGCGCACGATCTGCAGGTCCTCGGGAGCGAACAGCACGACGTGCGCATAGCGCGGCAGCTCGTTGGTCTTGGAGGGCGAGCCGTTGATGCGCGCCTTGTTCGAGCCCTGTCGATTCAGCTGCACCTCGACGAGCACCCTGCGCTCACCGTGCAGGAGACGGGCGCGGATGACGGCGAACTCCTTGCCGTCGCGCACCATCGGGGCGTCGGAGGAGACGCGGTGAGAGCCCAGAGTCGCCAGGAAGACGATGGCCTCGGCGAGGTTGGTCTTGCCCTGGCCGTTGCTGCCGACGAGCACGTTCGGGCCTGGATGCAGAGCGAGGTCGGCGGTCGCGTAATTGCGGAAGTCGACCAGGTTCAGGTGCTCCACAATCACGAGGATCAGCCTACCTTCGGGGTCAGACAGCCACGGGTGGGGCGGACTCCGCGATGCTTCCTTCGTTCGCAGAGCGGGGACCCCTCCGCTTCGCTCCTCCCCGATGCTCACTCCAGAAGCATCGCTCCGCCCTCAGCTCAATGCAGCGGCCGCATGTTGCGAATGGAATGAACCGTGGTGGCAGGGGTGAGTAGGGATCAGCGGAGCAGCAGGTTGGGCTGCAGCAGGTACTTGTACGAGTCGAGGCCGGCCTGGTCGACGGAGGTCTGGCTGGTCACGAGCACCGGGCTGAGCTTGTTGGCGTTGTCGCTGGACGTGAACGTCACCCGCGTGAACTCGCTCTTCACGGCGCCGAGCGCCTCGAGCAGGTACTGCGGGTTCAGGCCGAGAGTGACCTCGTCGCCGCCGGTGAGGTGCGCATCGACCGACTCGGATGCCCGGGCCTGCTCGCTGCCGGAGGCATCCATCGTGACGCTGTCCGTGCTGAACGTGAACCGCAGCGGCGCCGAGCGGTCCAGCACCAGCGCGACGCGACGAACGGCCTCGATGAGTTCGCCGGTGTTGACCACCGCGTAGTGGTCGGTCTGCTCGGGGAACAGCCGGCGGACGGGCGGGAAGTTGCCTTTGATCAGGAGAGATGTCACCGTCTTGTTGCCGGCGGTGAAGGCGATGATCTCCCGGTCGCCTGCGCCGGAGAACGCGATCTCGATGTTGCCGGCGTGCGCGAACGTCTTGCCGACCTCGGTCAGGGTGCGGGCCGGGACCAGCGCGGTCTGCTCGGCGCCCTCGCCGTCCCACGGCACATCGCGCAGCGAGACGCGGTAGCGGTCGGTGGCGACCATGCTCAGCGTGGTGCCGGACACCTCGAGCTGCACACCGGTCAGCACGGGGGTGACGTCGTCGCGGGATGCCGCGAACGCGACCTGCGCGATGGCGGTGCCGAACTCCTCGGCCGGCACGACACCCGTGGAACCTGTGACCTCGGGGATCGAGGGGTATTCCTCCACCGGCATCGCGGCGAGGGTGAACCTCGCGGATCCGCAGGTGACGGCGATGCCGCCGTCCTCCTCGACCGCGATCTCGATCGGCGCGTTGGGCAGACGGCTGGCGATGTCGGAGAGCAGTCGGCCGTGCACGAGGATCGTGCCGGGCTCGTCGACCGTGGCTTCGATGGTGGTGCGAGCGGACGCCTCGTAGTCGAAGGCCGAGAGGGTCAGACCCTGCTCGCTGGCCTCGATGAGCACGCCGGCCAGGATCGGCTGCGGATTGCGCTGCGGCAGCAGCTTGACGACGAAGGACACAGCCTCGCTGAACACATCGCGGTTGACCTGGAACCTCACGGGCGCTCCCTCGTTGCACTTCACCTTGCGCAGTGGGCCCACTGCAGGCGATCCCATGCTAGTCGTACGGCGGAGGCGGCTGTCCACCGTCGTCGGGGATTCCGCTGCGGTGCGTCCACACCCGTCTGGTGATCGGGGAGCCCTGAATTCAGAGAGATCTCTTAACGGTGTTAACAGTTGTGGATTCTGTGGATAAGTCGGTGGATATCAGCAGGGAGTAGGTAACTACATCCGTGTGACATGTGGAAACCCTGAGGAATCCGCGGGTTCCAGGGGTATCGGCGTCTGAAAGCCGGCCGTGGGTTTTCCACAGGGACGCCTGCTGGACGGCATCCGGAAGGCGATCTTTCCACAAGTTATCCACAACCCCTGCGGACAACTGGCGCGATCCCGCACGGCGACAGGCGTGTCGGGGGCGTCGGACCGGGCGCGGTCAGCGACGGCTGATCTGCGTCGTGATCTCCGTGACCTGGTTGTAGACCGAGCGCCGCTCCTTCATGAGCTCGCTGATCTTCTTGCACGCGTACATCACGGTGGTGTGGTCGCGGTTGCCGAACAGCTGACCGATCTTCGGCAGCGACAGGTTGGTGCGCTCGCGGCACAGGTACATGGCGATCTGCCGTGCGAGGGCGATCTGCTGCGATCGGCTGGAGCCGTACAGGTCGTCGACGGTGAGCTTGAAGTAGCCGGCAGTCGAGGTGATGATGTCCGTCGGCGAGATGACGTTGTCCTCGGTCGTATCGACGATGTCGCGGAGAACGGTCTGCGCGAGGGAGATGTCCAGCGCCGAGCGGTTCAGGCTGGCGAACGCCGAGACGCGGATGAGTGCGCCCTCCAGCTCGCGAATGTTGGAGGAGACGACCGTCGCGATGTACTCGAGCACCTCGTCGGGGATGTGCAGCGACTCGCTCTGCGCCTTCTTGCGAAGGATCGCGATGCGAGTCTCCAGGTCGGGCGCCTGGACATCGGTGATCAGACCCCATTCGAAGCGGCTGCGCATCCGATCTTCGAATCCCGTGAGCAGCTTCGGTGCGACATCGCTGGTGATCACGACCTGCTTGTTGTGGTCATGCAGCTGGTTGAAGGTGTGGAAGAACGCCTCCTGGGTCTCGGCGCGACCCTGCAGGAACTGGATGTCGTCGATCATCAGGATGTCGACTTCGCGGTACCTGCTCTGGAAGGCGGCACCGCGGTTGTTGGCGATCGAGTTGATGAAGTCGTTGGTGAACTCCTCGCTGGAGACGTAGCGCACCTTGACCCCGGCATACAGCGACTGCGCGTAGTCGCCGATCGCGTGCAGCAGATGCGTCTTGCCGAGGCCGGAGTCGCCGTAGATGAACAGCGGGTTGTACGCCTTGGCGGGTGCTTCGGCCACGGCCACGGCCGCGGCGTGCGCGAAGCGGTTGGACTGGCCGATCACGAAGTTGTCGAAGGTGTACTTCGGGTTCAGCCGTGACTCATGGCGCGACGGCTGCGCGGGCTCGATGGTGCTCTCCGTGCGGACGGGCTCAGGGGAGGCGAAGTCGGGAACGGCGATGGATGCTGCCGGCTGGTCGGCGAGTTCGTGGTTGACGACGGTCCGATACGAGGTGACTTCATCACCGATCGAAGAGAGCCCCTCCATGATCGGGATGCGCAAGCGCTTGTTGATCTGTGCCGCGGTCAGGTCGTTCGGAACGTCCAGGTAGAGGACTCCGCCCATGACACCCGCCGGGACGACGAGGCTCAGGAAGCCGTGCAGCTGCGGCGAGACGCGGTCGTCGTCCCCGAGTCGGTCGAGCAGATCAGACCAGATCGGCACATCGGGGTGGGCTGCAGAGGTCATTGTGCTCCGGGCGAGGTTGTGGAAAAGGCGCTCGAAGCGTGATCTCCCCCTGTGGATAACGTCGGATGCCACGGTAGTCACAGCACGACGGAACAGCAAGCCGTGCGCGGAAACACGCGGGTGTGTCGTGATCGGTCGAGCTGTCCACAGTTGTGGATAATGGGTGTGCGCAACTGGTGAGGGGCATAGTGGCACTCAGCGGTGGATTTGCCCTGCGCGACGGCAGGTCGTACCCTTAATCGGTTGACTTATGCCTAACGGCAGTACCCCCCTGTCTCCGGATGCAGAACCCCGGTGACACCATTTCCGGAGTGATTCCATGAGCAAGCGCACCTTCCAGCCCAACAACCGCCGTCGCGCCAAGAAGCACGGCTTCCGCGCCCGTATGCGCACCCGCGCCGGCCGCGCCATTCTTTCGGCACGCCGCGCGAAGGGCCGCGCTGAGCTCTCGGCGTAAGCCGCGTCCGGACTCGCCGTGCTCGCCCGGCCGAATCGACTGACGCGCGGTGCCGACTACCGACAGGTCGTGCGCCGTGGTTCGCGATGCGGTGGATCGCGCCTGGTGACGTCTGTGCTGCCCGCAGCCGAAGCGCGTGCGCCTCGATTCGGGTTCATCATCAGCAAGCAGGTAGGAACCGCCGTGGTTCGCAACACCGTTCGTCGTCGCCTGAAAGCGGTGTGTGCGGAGTTCCTCGAAACTGTCCCCGAGGGCACGGATGTCGTCATCCGTGCCCTTCCGGCATCTGCGCATGCCGACTTCACCGAACTGCGTTCCGATGTGGTGCGCTGCCTGAACCGGCTGGTCGCCGGCGCGGTGCGCTCATGAGTGCGCTGCCCTCCTATGCTTTCGGAACGGCTCGCTTCCGGGCATCCGATCTGCTCCGCGGCATCCTGCTGCTGCCCCGGAACGCGGTTCTCGCGTTCCTCGTCGTCTACCGGGCGATCGTGTCCCCGATGTACGGTGACGTCTGCAGGTATTACCCGTCCTGTTCCGCATACGCTGTAGGTGCGGTTCAGCAGCACGGCGCCGTGTGGGGGACGGTTCTCTCCGCCTGGCGCATCCTGCGCTGCAATCCGTGGAGCAAGGGGGGCGTCGACGACGTCCACTCTCATGCTCACTTCCGCTACGAACTGACCCGACGCGGGTTCGTCGTACCCGCTCGAAAGGAAATGAACAGTGGGTTCTGACCTCCTGCTCGCCGCCACCACGCCTGCCGCCGCTGCCGGCGGGGGCACCGACTTCTTCAGCATCCTGCTGTGGCCCTTCAAGTGGATCGTCGAGACGATCCTGGTCGCCTGGCATTGGCTGTTCACCGCGGTCGGGCTCGGACCGGGATCGGGTCTGACCTGGGTTCTTTCCATCATCGGCCTGGTGATCGTGATCCGGGCGGCGGTGTTCCCGCTGTTCGTGAAGCAGATCAAGAGCCAGCGCAAGATGATGGAGATCGCTCCTCAGCTGAAGAAGGTTCAGGAGAAGTACAAGGGCAAGCGCGACCAGCTGAGCCGTGAGGCCATGAGTCGCGAGACGATGGCGCTGTACAAGAAGCACGGTACGACACCGGTGTCGTCGTGCCTGCCGATGCTGGTGCAGATGCCGTTCCTGCTGGGCATGTTCTACACGCTGCGCGACGTGGCAGCTCACGCTCAGGCCGGTGTCGGCGGCGTCGGGCCTCTGAACGCGCAACTGACCAAGCTCTTCTACGACGCGACTCTGTTCGGTGTGGCACCGCTGCACATCGATCTGCGCTCGGCCCTGGAGACCAAGCCCGCCGGCTGGGAGGCCACGGCCACCATCCTGATCGTGCTCGTGGTCCTCATGATCGCGTCGCAGTTCTACACGCAGCTGCAGATCATCTCGAAGAATCTGTCGCCCGAGGCCAAGACCGGTCAGGCGTACCAGATGCAGAAGATCATGCTCTACATCCTGCCGCTGGGCTTCATCTTCTCGGGTGTGTTCTTCCCCCTCGGCGTGGTGCTGTACTGGTTCGTGTCGAACCTGTGGACCATGGCGCAGCAGTTCCTCGTCATCCGTGAGATGCCGACGCCGGGTTCGGATGCTGCGAGGCATCGCGAGGAGCGACTGGCCGCCAAGGGCAAGGCCATCAACTCCGAGGGCAAGGTCGTCCCCATGGCCGTGTACGAAGCCGAGCAGCAGCGCCTGCTCGAGGAGGCCGAGCGCGCCAAGGCGCAGGCGCCCAAGCGCGAGCAGCCGATGGGCAAGAAGCGTGCGAAGAAGAAGGGGTCCAACTGATGACTGATGGACTGAAGGCGTCGGCCGATTCGACCGTCGAGGACCTGGAGCGCGAGGGCGACGTCGCGGCGGACTTCCTGGAGGAGCTGCTCGACATCGCCGACATCGATGGCGACCTGAACCTCGACGTGCGCCAGGGCCGTGCGTATGTGTCGGTCGAGGCGGAGGGCGATTCACTGTCGACGCTGTCCGCCCCCGAGACCGTTCAGGCGCTGCAGGAGCTGACGCGCCTGGCCGTGCAGAGCAAGACCGGATCGTTCTCGCGGATGATCCTCGACATCGGTGGCTCGCGCGACGCTCGTCGCCACCAGCTCGAGGCCCTCGTGGATGCTGCGGTGGCGAGGCTCGACGGCGGCGCATCGCAGGCATCCCTGCCGGCGATGTCGTCCTACGAGCGCAAGCTCGTGCACGACATCGTGTCCGACCGCGGGCTGGTCTCCGAGTCCTATGGAGAGGGTTCTGACCGTCACACGGTGATCTCCCGCTGAGTTCCGCCGGGGATGTTTCACGTGAAACGGTCCCTCGGTCATTGAGCGAGCGATCCTTCTTCCCCCCGGTCATTGAGCGAGCGAAGCGAGACGAAATGCCTTCCCGTCGGTCATTGAGTCAACTCTTCCCATCCGGTCATTGAGCGAGCGAAGCGAGACGAAATGCCAGAATCCTCTGTCGAACCCGAACCATCCGCCGCGGCGGAGCTCTTCGGCGACCGCATCACCCTCGCCCGCCGATTCACGGCCGCCCTCGCTGCCGAGGGTGAGCTTCGCGGCCTGATCGGTCCACTGGAGCTTCCGCGCCTCTGGACCCGTCATGTGCTGAACTCCGCCATCGCCGCGTCGCTGTTCCACGGGTCGGTCGCCGATGTGGGCTCCGGCGCAGGTCTTCCCGGACTGGTCCTTGCGATCGCCAGGCCAGACGTGGAGTGGACGCTGATCGAGCCCATGGAGCGCCGCGTCGCCTGGCTCACCGAGCAGACGGAGTCTCTGGGACTCGACAACGTGCGGATCATGCGAGCCCGGGCAGAGGACGTCGGCCTCGAGTTCGACGTGGTCACCGCCCGCGCTGTGAGTGCGCTTCGGACGTTGATCCCGATCACCGCACCTCTCGCGAAGGATGCTGGCGAGCTGATCTTCCTCAAGGGGCAGAACGTGGATGCCGAGATCGCGGCAGCGCAGAAGGTTCTCAAGAAGAACAAGGTGTCGGACGTGTCTGTCCAGGTGCTGGGGGAGGGCACTCTCACGGAAACCACGCGCGTCTTCCGCGCCCGCGTCCGCGCCTGACGCCGGTCGTTGAGCGAGCGCAGCGACTCGAAACGCCCAACAGAGCAGGTTTCACACCCGACTGTTTCACGTGAAACATCCACAGGTGCTGGCGCTCGTCGGTCGTTGAGCGAGCGAAGCGAGTCGAAACGCGCCGGTGGGATCCACATTTCGTCTCCTCGCTGGCGCTCGTCGCTCAATGACCGGAGTCGAAACGCCCAACAGCGCAGGTCTCACACCCGACTGTTCACGTGAAACATTCAAAGGTGCTGGCGCTCGCCGGTCGTTGAGTGAGCGGAGCGAGTCGAAACGCTATTGCAGCGCCAACATTTCGTCTCCTCGCTGGCGCTCGTCGCTCAATGACCGGTTGTTGAGCGAGCGCAGCGAGTCGAAACGCGCTGCAGGAACTCTCATCCACAACATGCTGTTTCACGTGAAACATCCACAGGACGTGGGAACCACGTGAAGCGGAGGCCTCCGCGATGCGTACGATCTGGGGATGACCGCGTACACCTACATCCTCCGATGTTCGGATGGCACCTTCTACGCCGGCAGCACGTGGGATCTGGATCGTCGTCTGGCCACGCATGCGCAGGGACTGGGGAGTGACTATACGTCATGCCGGTTGCCCGTCGAGCTCGTCTGGTTCGCAGAGTTCAACCGGATAGACGAGGCCTTCGGTCTGGAGAAGAGGATTCAAGGCTGGAGTCACGCGAAGAGGCTCGCGTTCATCGAGGGAGGGTTCGATGCGATCAAGGGCTGGAGCGCGCGGGAACGCGCCCTTCGCTCCCTCGGTCGTTGAGTGAGCGAAGCGAGTCGAAACGCGTTCCCGTGACGTGGGGTGCATTTCGTCTCGTCGCTGGCGCTCCTCGCTCAATGACCGGTGCCGTTCACGGTCGTTGAGCGAGCGCAGCGAGTCGAAACGGGTGTGGTGCATTTCGTCTCCTCGCTTCGCTCGTCGCTCGATGACCGGTCGTTGAGCGAGCGGAGCGAGTCGAAACGAGCCCTCGTGGTCGCGTAGGCATTTCGTCTCCTCGCTTCGCTCGTCGCTCAATGACCGAAGCAGACTCCCGGTCGTTGAGCGAGCGCAGCGAGTCGAAACGGGGGCCTGCGACAGGGAGTGCGGGTGGGTGCGATTAGAGTGGTAGACGGTCCCGAAAGGAGTCGATGTTTCACGTGAAACCATCCGACAACGCATTGCCGAACCACGATTTCGGGATGGATACGCCGCTTGCACGCGAGCTCGCTGATCTCAGCAGTCGACGCAGGGCTCTCAGCGGGGTCAGTGTCGAATTCAGCGGGGAGACCCGTGTCTTCACCGTGTCCAATCAGAAGGGCGGGGTCGGCAAGACCACTTCAGCGGTGAATCTGGCTTCCGCCCTCGCTGAAATCGGAGCCAAGGTGCTGGTGATCGACCTTGATCCACAGGGCAACGCCTCCACAGCACTGGGTATCACCCACACAGCTGATGTCGCCAGCATCTACGACGTGCTGATCGACGATCTTCCCTTCGAAGAGATCGTGCAGACCAGTCCCGAGTCCCCGAACCTGCTCTGCGCGCCGAGCACGATCCACCTGGCTGGCGCGGAGATCGAGCTGGTCTCCCAGGTCGCGCGAGAGTTCAGGCTGCGGCGTGCACTGCAGACCTACCTGGATGATCACCCCACCGACATCGTGATCATCGACTGCCCGCCATCGTTGGGGCTTCTCACCATCAACGCATTCACAGCGGCATCCGAAGTCCTGATCCCCATCCAGGCGGAGTACTACGCACTGGAGGGCCTGAGTCAGCTGCTCGGCAGCATCCAGATGATTCAGAAGCATCTGAACCCTGAACTTCACCTCACCACGATCCTGCTGACGATGTTCGACGCGCGCACGCGCCTGTCGCAGCAGGTCGCCGATGAGGTGCGAAACCACTTCCCCGAACAGGTGTTGGATGCGATCATTCCGCGATCGGTTCGCGTGTCCGAGGCCCCGAGCTTCGGCCAGACAGTCATCGCCTATGACAGATCATCCGCCGGCGCCGTCGCGTACCGGGAAGCAGCAGTCGAGATCGCACAGCGGGGAGCACGAGCCTCGCAGAAGAAGGAGCAATGATGGCCAAACGCACCGGACTCGGTCGGGGAATCGGCGCCCTCATCCCCATCGCGGATCAGTCGGAGCGGCCGGTGGACGTGTTCTTCCCGGGTGCATCGAAGCAGAAGGCGGATGCTGCACCGTCGGACGATGCGGGGAAGGTCGCAGAGCTCACCGCCATTCCGGGCATCCAGCTGATCCAGGTCGATCCGAACGCGATCGTCCCGAATCCTCGTCAGCCGCGCACGGTCTTCGATGAGGAGCGGCTGGCCGAGCTCGTGCACAGTGTGCGGGAGTTCGGAGTGCTGCAGCCGGTCGTCGTGCGCAGGAATTCCGCCGGCGACTACGAACTGATCATGGGGGAGCGGCGCACTCGTGCTGCACGCGAGGCCGGATTGGCCGAGATTCCGGCGATCGTTCGTGAGACGGCGGACGAGGACCTGCTGCGGGATGCTCTGCTCGAGAACCTGCACCGGTCGGAGCTGAATCCTCTTGAAGAGGCTTCCGCGTATCAGCAGCTGCTCGACGACTTCGGCATCACGCAGGAGGAATTGGCTACCAGGATCGGCCGGTCCCGTCCGCAGATCAGCAACACGATTCGCCTGCTGCGCCTGCCGGTTCCCGTACAGCAGCGGGTCGCAGCGGGCGTGCTCTCTGCTGGTCATGCGCGTGCGATTCTGTCGGTCGAGGATCCCGAGCGGATGCAGCGACTGGCGGACAAGGTCGTGAATGAAGACCTGTCCGTGCGCGCCACAGAGGCGGCCGCGAAGAGCCTCCCCGCTGCACCCGGCAGCAAGACGAAACCTCAGGCCGGAGCGCGCCGCGCCTATCTCGACGAGGTCGCAGGCAAGCTCGGCGACAGGCTCAACACCCGTGTACAGATCGCTCTGGGTGCACGAAAAGGCCAGGTCAAGATCGAGTTCGCGTCGATCCAGGATCTCAACCGTATTCTCGCCGAGCTCGGCGAAGAGGAGTACGGATCCCGCTGATCACCCTCGGTCAGAAGCGCACTGTTTCACGTGAAACGGCGCGCTTCTGGCGTTGAAGGCCATTTCGTCTCCTCGCTTCGCTCGTCGCTCAATGACCGGTCGTTGAGCGAGCGCAGCGAGTCGAAACGAGCTCTCGTGCGAGCTCAGACATTTCGTCTCGTCGCTAACGCTCCTCGCTCAATGACCGGGGAGTGTCCGATCGTTGAGCGAGCGCAGCGAGTCGAAACGAGTTCTCGTGCGGGCTCGGGCATTTCGTCTCGTCGCTGGCGCTCCTCGCTCAATGACCGAAGGGGCACCGGTCGTTGAGCGAGCGCAGCGAGTCGAAACGAGTTCTCGTGCGGGCTCGGGCATTTCGTCTCGTCGCTGGCGCTCCTCGCTCAATGACCGAAGGGGCACCGGTCGTTGAGCGAGCGCAGCGAGTCGAAACGAGTTCTCGTGCGGGCTCGGGCATTTCGTCTCCTCGCTTCGCTCGTCGCTCAATGACCGGTCGTTGAGCGAGCGCAGCGAGTCGAAACGAATACGCTGCTTGTTTCACGTGAAACATCGCTCCGCACACGCCCGCTGGCATCCGTTTTGATCCGCATACCTCTGAGTACGCCACGAACTGCGAAATGACGATCCCAGCGGTCCGCCCGGCAGTGACACACGCGGTTCTCCACAGGCGAAGCGTCGACACCGCCAGATCGGCGGGCCGCGTTTAGGCTGGAACGGTGACAGATTCCGTTCCACGCCGTGCGAGTCTCGAGGTGCTCCGCGCTGAGGCATCCGACGAGCTCGCGGTGCTGATCCAGGAGCGACTCCGTGCCGGCGAGGACCCGTGGGACTTCATGGAAGAACTCCCCAGCATCGATGAGCTGGTCGTCTACCTGCTGCGCGCCGAGAACATCAAGGCCAACGACGGCGTGCGTCCGAATGCCGCGCGCCACTACCGTGTGCTGCGTCAGATCGCGCTGGAGTACCCGGGTCTGACGAAGACGGTGTGGGGGATGCTGGGGGAGCGGCGCCACCGTCGCTGGGATCCCACTGTCGCCGACGCGTCCTGAGTCACCGGCATCCGAACGCAGAAGAAGCCCGCCACCTCGAAAGGTGACGGGCTTCTCGACGCTTCGACAGGCTCAGAGCCCCGAAGGCGCTCAGCCGATGAACGCGGCCAGGTCCTGCTCGAGCGCGAACTTCGGCTTGGCGCCGATGATGGTCGTCTTGACCTCGCCGCCCTGGAACACCTTCATCGCGGGGATCGAAGTGATCTGGTACTTCATCGCGAGGTTGGGGTTCTCGTCGACGTTGAGCTTGAGGACGGTGAGCTTCTCCGAGTGCTCGGACTGGATCTCGTCGAGGATGGGCGAGACCATCCGACACGGACCGCACCACGCGGCCCAGAAGTCGACGAGCACGGGTCCTTCGGCCTGGAGGACGTCCTGCTCCCAGGTCGCCTCGGTGGTTGCCTTGGCAGTCATGATTCTCCTTAGTTGGATGTCACCCGGTGCAACACCGGATGCAGGTCAGGTGTTCCGAACGATCAGTTGGCGGCCGCAGCCACGGGCACGGCATCCGCGAGCCCGGCGAGGAAGTGCTCCACGTCGAGTGCGGCGACCACGCCGGATCCCGCCGCGGTGGCGGCCTGGCGGTAGGTGGGGTCGATCACGTCGCCGGCGGCGAAGACGCCGGGCTGCGAGGTGCGCGACGAGCGGCCGTCGACCCAGATGGTGCCCTCGGGCGTGAGCTCGAGCTTGTCGTGAACGAGGTGCGTGCGCGGGTCGTTGCCGATCGCGACGAACACGCCCTGCAGGTCGAGTTCGCGGGTGGAGCCGTCGACCGTGGAGCGCAGCCGCACGCCGGTGGTCTCGAACTCGCCGAGGATCTCGTCGACCTCGCTGTTCCAGATGAACTCGATCTTCGGGTCGGCGAACGCGCGCTCCTGCATGATCTTCGAGGCGCGCAGCGTGTCCTTGCGGTGGATCACGTACACCTTCGACGCGAAGCGCGTGAGGAACGTGGCCTCTTCCATCGCGGAGTCGCCGCCGCCGACGACGGCGATGGCCTTCTCGCGGAAGAAGAAGCCGTCGCAGGTGGCGCACCAGGAGACACCGTGTCCGGAGAGCCGCTCCTCGCCCTCGATGCCGAGCTTGCGGTAGGCGGAGCCGGTCGCGTAGATCACGGCGGATGCCTCGTGCTCAGCGCCCGTGCCCAGCACGACCTTCTTGACCGGACCGTCGAGCTCCAGCGAGACGACGTCGTCGTAGACGACCTCGGTGCCGAACTTCTCGGCCTGCTCCTGCAGCTTGACCATCAGATCGGGGCCCTGGATGCCCTCCGGGAAGCCCGGGAAGTTCTCCACATCGGTGGTCTTGGTCAGCTCGCCGCCGACCTCGACGGAGCTGGCGATCAGCAGGGGCTGCAGGTTGGCGCGCGCCGCGTAGATGGCGGCGGTGAACCCGGCCGGTCCCGAGCCGATGATGATGACCTGACGCATGTGCTCTCCTCTGCCGGCGAGTGCGTCACCAGGACGCAAGGAACCCGCCACGACTGCTTCAACCCATGGTAACCGCGCGGCATTCCCCTCCGCTGACCGCGACCGCTGACTGCCCGAGCCGACCACCCCAGCTGGCCACCCCAGTTGACCCGCTCAGCCCGCGGCATCCGCTTTGCGACGACGCCGCCGTACCGTGCGGATCAGACCGAGCACGAACAGCAGCGCGATCACGCCGCCGAGGATGCCCAGGCCGATGCCCTCCCAGTCGGCGCGCAGCGTGACTTCGGCGACGGCCGGCTGCGAGATCGGCACGCCCGTCGCGCTGGTGAGTCGGAAGTGCACCTTCACCTCGCCGCTGGCCACGCGCGCCGAGATGGGAACGTCCACGCGCGTCGTGCCGTCAGCGAGAGCCTCGACCGTGGTCAGGGGCTGGATGTCGAGACGGGGCTGGGACGGCTCGCTGTTCAGGACCACGTGCACGTCCCACGGCAGCTCGTTGCGCACCCACACCGGCAACGGCGCCGCGGAGGTGATCAGCTGCACGGGCTTGGGGCGCTGGATGCTGACCGAGTTCAGCAGCTTCTGCACGTGCGCGGCACGATCCGAGACGGCGGTGGCGAACTGCTTGTCGCTGAGTCCGACGGCGATGGTCCGCAGGATCCGGATGCGCTCGGGCGCCAGCATCAGCGCCGGGGTGTCGAGGATCGACGAGAACGTCACCAGCTGCTGCTCGCCCGCCAGCATGGACGTCAGCGCGGTCGGGCGCACGGTGTCGGCCGTAGTGACCAGAGCAGCGGATGCCGCGGGCGAGGACTTCAGCGACGACAGCCGCACGCCCGGCGTGGCGAAGGCGCTCAGCAGCTCGCGCAGCGCGACGGGCGACCGCGTCTCGGAACGGTTCAGCCCCACCAGCACGGTGGGGGATGCCTGGGATGCGAAGTAGAGGTGCCCGGCGGCGCCGGCGATGCCGAGGTCGATACGAGTGGGGTCAGTGAGCTGCGCGGTCTGGGACAGGTGCGAGGAGACGTCGGCATCGGTCACCAGGATGCTGTGCCCGTCGACCTCTGCGTGGGAGCCGACGGAACCCTGCAGCGATGTGGAGGGCAGGATCGTGGTGACGGCGTCTCCGAGATACCCGCCGAAGGTCGCCAGATCGGAGGCCGTGACATCCGATCTGGGCCACAGCACATCGGTGTCCGCGCTGCTGATCGCGGACAGCGACGAGGTGCTCGGCGCGGTGGGGGAGGGTGTGCCGATCGGTGTGGGGGCGGGCGTCGGGAAGTCCGCGGCATCCAGCAGGGGAGTGAGGTCGGGAGTGGCCAGCAGCGTCTTCTGGCCCGCGTGCGCCTGCGTGGTGGCATCCGCATCGCCGAACTGCAGCATCACGATGTCGTTGGGCAGTCTCTCCAGGCGTGTCAGCCATGCCACCGCGCTCTGCGGCGCGCGGATTCCCAGCACGCGGATGGCGGCGGGGATCGCCGGATCGACGGCGATGATGGCCGGGGCGTCCGTGAGGGCGTCGAGCTGACCCGTGAGCATGCCGTCGGGCGCCGTCAGGTCGGCCAGCTCGTCGGCGCTCAGCAGCGCGCCCGAGGCCGGCGTCGCGGTGATCGGGACCACCACGCCGACGGTCCGCGCGGTGGGGCTGATCACCAGCACCGACCTCGCCGACAGGTTCCAGGCCACCCCGCCTTCGGTCGTCGCACCGCTGAGCAGAGCCTTGACGGCGTAGACCCCGGCGCTGAGGTCGCCCAGATCGGAGGAGTCCGCGAGGGCGCCGACCTCGACGCTGTCTCCCGGTCCGACCTTCGGCGACGGCTCGGTGGTGACGGAGCGGAACGCGCCGGTCGCCGTGCCGTCGGCGAGCCAGGCATCCAGTGCCGCGTCGTTCGCGAGCGGCGCGGGATCGATCTCCAGCGCGACGGAGCCCGCGCTGAGCTCGTCGGGGGTGGTGTTGGAGATGGTGATCGTGCTGACCAGCGACCCGCCGGGCGCGATGCGCGCCCCGGTGCCGGTGGAGACGGCGAGTTCGACGGTGGCCGACTCCGTCTTCGGGGCATCGGCAGCGGATGCCGGTGACGCGCCGCCCAGGAGCACCGAGCCGACGACGAGTACCGCGGCGAGTCGGCTCAGCAGCCTACGCGCGCGCGGGCGGAGGCCTTCGCGGGGGGAGAACGCAGTCATGGTGTGTCGTCGTCCGTGCGAATCGAGCGCGCGGACGACGCCCCGATTCTATTGGGCGCGCCGCGGGGAACCCTGAAGGCGCGTAAAGTGACGGCCGTGCCGGATCGTGCCCACCCCCGCCCCGATTCCGTTCTGCTGCAGGCGCTGGCCGCCGATCTGGATGCTGCGGACTTCCGCTCCGAGCCGCTGCGCCGGCTCTGGGGCGAGGAGGCCGACGATGCCCTGGCCCGCGGACTGCGTGAGCCGATCCTCCGCGCCATCGCCGGCCGCGAGGACGCTCTGGCCACGCTCGGCCGCCTGTGGGTGCTGGGGATGCCGCAGCCGCACCGCGCCGTGGAGTGGGCCGTGCCCCGCACGGGCGTGGACGGCCTGGTGGAACTGGGTCTGGCCGCGACCGAGGGGCCCGATGTCGTGCCTCTGGCCGTCATCCGCCCGCAGTCGTTCGTGGATGCCGACGGCGTCGGCGAGTGGTGGATCGCCAGCGACCTCGATGAGATCGCGCTGGGCACCTCTCTTCCCGCCGATCACGTGCTGGGCGTTGGCGGTGCCTCGCGGACGCTGGCCGAACTGATCATCCCCGCTCCCGTGGAGCGCGCCCTGGACCTGGGCACCGGATGCGGCATCCAGGCGCTGCTGGTGTCGCGGCACGCGCGGCAGGTCGTGGCGACGGACATCTCCGAGCGCGCACTGGCCTTCGCCGCCGTGAACGCGCGCCTGAACGGCGTGCACAACGTCGAGTTCCGCCATGGCAGCATGTTCGAGCCGGTCGAGGGCGAGACGTTCGACCTGATCGTCTCCAATCCGCCGTTCGTCATCACGCCGCGCGTGAACGACGTGCCCGAGTACGAGTACCGCGATGGCGGGCTGATCGGCGACGCGCTGGTCGAGCAGTTCCTGCGTGCGGCCCCGTCGCGGCTGACACCGGGTGGGGTGGCGCAGCTGCTGGGCAACTGGGAATCGCGCGCGGGCGTGGACGGGCTGGACCGGGTGCGCTCCTGGATCGGCGAGGAGCTGGATGCCTGGGTCATCCAGCGCGAGCAGCTCTCGCCGCTGGCGTACGCGGAGCTGTGGATCCGCGACGGCGGCACGCTGCCGAGGGATGCCGGGTTCACGCGGCTGCTGACCGCCTGGCTCGACGACTTCGAGTCGCGCGAGGTGACGGCCATCGGGTTCGGGTACATCCTGCTGCGGAGGGGCGACATCGAAGGTTCCGAGCCCCTCCGCCGCTTCGAGACGATCACCCAGTCGGTGTCCAACCTCGGCCGGGCCCTGCTCGCGGGGCTGGTCGCACACGACGAGCTCGCCGACGGCATCCCGGATCGCCTGCTGGTGGCCGCCGACGTGACCGAGGCTCGGCACCACCTGCCCGGCGACGACGCACCCAGCGTGATCGAGCTTCGTCAGGGCGGCGGGTTCGCCCGGACCATCGGCGTGGACCCCGCGCTGGCGGGTTTCGTGGGCGCCTGTGACGGCGAGCTGACGGTGATGCAGATCGTGCAGGCCCTCGCCGACCTGTTCGAAGTGCCGCTGACCGACCTCTGGGCGGACCTGGAGCCCCGCATCCGCCGACTCATCGAAGACGGCCTGCTGCTGCCCGCGGATGCGGCGGAATAGCATCCGGATCCATGCGGTTGCATAGAGCATGAAGGCTTTCGGGTTCCTCTCCTTCGGGCACTACGCGGATGTGCCCGGCTCGCTCACGCGCACGGCGGGCGACATGCTGCGCCAGACGATCGAGATCGCGGAGGGCGCCGACGAGATCGGCGTGAACGGCGCGTACGTGCGCGTGCACCACTGGGCGCGGCAGTCGGCATCCCCGATCCCGCTGCTGACGGCCATGGCCGCGCGCACCAAGCGCATCGAGGTCGGCACCGGCGTGATCGACATGCGATACGAGAACCCGTTCCAGTTCGCCGAGGAGGCCGCGGCGCTGGACTACATCGCCGACGGCCGCATCGCACTGGGTGTGAGCCGGGGGTCACCCGAGACCGCGCTGCGCGGCTACGAGACCTTCGGCTTCCACGACGGCGAGGACCCGGAGCGCGGCAGCGTGATGGCCCGCGAGAAGTTCGACCTGTTCCTGAAGATCATCGACGGGGAGCGCATCGCGCCCGGAGATCCGCGCATGGTCGGCGCCGGGCAGTACCTGTCCATCGAGCCGCACTCGCCCACCCTGCGCGACCACATCTGGTGGGGCGCGGGGTCGCGGGCGACCGCGGAGAGCACCGGCCGGATGGGCCTGAACCTGATGAGCTCCACGCTGCTCACCGAGGCCACCGGGCAGCCGTTCCACGAGCTGCAGCGCGAGCAGATCGACATGTTCCGCGCCGCCTACAAGGAGGCAGGGCACACCGGCGCTCCGCGCGTCTCGGTCAGCCGCAGCGTGTTCCCGCTGGTCAGCGACAAGGACCGCGCCTACTTCGGCCTGCGCTCCGAGGACAGCCACGACCAGATCGGCATCATCGACGGGCTGCGCTCCACGTTCGGCAAGACCTACGCCGCCGAGCCAGACGTGCTCATCGAGCAGCTGAAGGCCGACGAGGCCGTGATGGCTGCCGACACCCTCATGCTGACGATCCCGAACCAGCTGGGGCCGGAGTACAACGTGCACGTGCTGCAGGCCTTCGCCGAGCACGTCGCCCCGGCGCTGGGCTGGAAGCCGAACACAGAAGGACCGGTGCAGGGCGACCCGATCGCGTAGCAGGCATCCACCGGCTTCCATCGCGGCGGCGCGAGTACGCTCGCGGAATGCGCATCGTCGTCTCGGGCACCCACGCCAGCGGGAAGAGCACCCTGATCTCGGACTTCGCGCTGGGGCATCCGGGGTTCACGGTCCTGCCCGATCCGTTCGAGCTGCTGGACGAGGCGTCCGATGCGCCGGGCGCGGCGATGATCTCGGCGCAGCTGCGCCTGAGCGCGGAGCGCCTCCGCGAGGAGACCGCAGCCGATCTGATCGCCGAGCGCGGCCCGATCGACTTCCTCGCCTACCTGCTCGCGCTCGCCGACCTGACCGGTGACGACTTCCCTGACGGATACCTGGAACGGATGACCGCGCTGACCGCCGATGCCCTGCGCACGGTCGACCTGCTGGTCGTGCTGCCGCTGAACGATCGCGACGTCATCGAGGTCGGCGCCGAGGAGCACCCCGCGCTGCGCACCGCGATGGACGGCATCCTGGGGGAGCTCATCGACGACCCCGACATCGTTCCGGCGGGCGTGCGGGTGGTCGAGATCACCGGCGATCCGCGCACGCGGCGGGAGCTGCTCGAACAGGCGCTGTGACAGACCTTCAGCGCATGCGAGCCTGCTGAGCGGCCAGCAGTGCCTCCGGGTCGGGGCGTGCGGCGACGAGCCGCACGATCGGCCCCAGCACGGACTGCACGCTGAGCATCCGCATCGTCGTCTCGCGCAGCCAGGCGGTGAGCCGTCCTCTGCGGAACATCAGACGGGCCAGCACCCGCGAGTTCGCCTGCGCGGCCTCCACGCGGGGGCGCTCCGCGCGCTCCCACGCGGCCAGCAGTCCGGGCAGCGCGTCGGGCGCCGCGCCCGCGAGCATCCTGCCCATCAGCCAGGCGGATTCGATCGCCATCCCCGCGCCGATCCCGGCCGTCGGCAGGAACCCGGCCGCGGCGTCGCCGAGCAGCACGCCGTGCGGCAGCACCCAGTGCGCGACTCCGGCGTCCTCCAGCCTCCAGAGATACGGGTCGGGCGCCGCCGCGACCGCGGCGAGAGCCTCGTCCAGCCGAGGGCCGATGTCGTCGACGCGGGATCGCACGGATGCCGCGAATGCGGTCGGTCCCCCTGCGAGGTCGGCATCCGGTCCGCCGAGGAACACGCCCAGCCGGCCCTTCACCGGATACGCGCCGAGGAAGAATCCGTCGCCCCAGAGTTCCTCGCCGAGGGCGGAGTCGCCGCGCTCGTCCGCCCAGGCGACCCAGCCCGACCAGCCCGTCCTCGCGACGTCGAGCGGTCCTGCCCCCAGCACGTCGCGCATGCGGGAGCGGATGCCGTCGGCGCCGACGACGAGGTCGAATGAGGCTTCGCCGATCGCCCGGCCCTCCCGGCCGACGAACCGCGCCGTGCCGCCGGCTCCCCGAGCCGCGCCGGTGACCGCGTCGACGGTCGTGCCCAGGGTCACCGGGCATCCGTCGTGCGTGAGCACCTCGATCAGCGCCTCGCGGGAGATGCCGAGGGAGTCGCCGTAGGCGCCCAGCAGTTCGCTCATCGAGTCGGTGCGCAGCGTCTTTCCGCGATGGGAGCGGAACGCGTAGCGAGCCATGGGCGTGCCTGCCGCGAGGTACTCGTCGTGGATGCCGAGGTCGATGAAGGCCTGGTCGACAAGGGGCATCAGGGCCAGCATGTAGCCGGGATGGTCGAAGGCCGGCATCCGGTCGACCAGCGCGGGGTGCAGCCCGTCGCGGCGCAGCAGTTGCGCGAGAGTGGTGCCGGCGACGCCCGCGCCGACGATGAGCACCCGCAGGCGGTCGTCGCGCTGGGCGCCGAGCTGGTTCGCCAGTGGCGTGTCGATGAGCATGCTCCTCCTTTGGACCACCTGGTCCATTCACGACTGTACGCCGCCTTGGACTGGGTGGTCCAGTAGGTTGGGATCGTGACCGCTCTGACTGGACCGCATCGCGACGCCCTCATCGAGGCCGCCATCGCCGAGTTCACATCCGCCGGGTTCGAGGGCGCCTCGCTGAACAGGATCATCCGGGCCGCAGGGCTCAGCAAGAGCTCGTTCTACCACGCGGCGGCCTCCAAGGCCGAGCTGCTGGATGCCGTGGTCGAGAGCCTCGTCGACGATGTGCGCGCGCAATGGACGGCTCCCGCGCCGGTCGAGTTCGCGGAGGAGGAGTTCTGGCCGCAGGTGGATCGCGTCCTCTCCGACCTGGGCGCGCTGACCGCAGAGAATCGCGCCCTCGGGCTGCTGGGCAGCATCTTCTACCTTCCGGCCGGTGCGGGGGCGGATGCTCGCACGACCCTGCTCGAGACCGTGCGCACCTGGGTGGCGGAGGTCCTCCACGTCGGCGTCGAATCCCATGCCGTGCGCGACGACCTCCCGGCCGACGCGCTGGTCGCCGCCGCGTTCGGCATGCTGCGAGGGCTGGACGAGTGGGCGCTGGCCGCAGGGCTGCCCGAGGTCGCGGCATCCGCTCCCGGCATGCTGCTGCGCTCCATGCTGCAGCACCCGCCCCGGTAATCTGGAGATCATGCTCAATATGGCCGAAGGACTGGAACGTCTCGGCGCGCTCGCCGCGAATCCCGTCGTCTCGGCCCTCGCTTCAGCCTTCGCGGATGCCGGGTTCGAGCTGGCGGTCGTCGGCGGCCCCGTGCGCGATGCGCTGCTGGGCCGCAGCACCCACGACCTGGACTTCACCACGAACGCGCGGCCCGATGACATCCTGCGGATCGTCAAGCCGCTGGCATCCGCGCACTGGGACATCGGCCGCGCCTTCGGCACGATCGGCGCGCGCGTGCAGGGCGAGCAGGTCGAGATAACCACCTACCGCGCCGACAGCTACGACGGCCTCACCCGCAAGCCCGTCGTCGAGTTCGGCGAGAGCATCGACGGCGACCTGCTGCGCCGCGACTTCACGGTCAACGCCATGGCGCTGCAGGTGGCCGTGCCCGGACAGGCGCCGATCTCGAAGCTCATCGACCCGACCGGCGGCGTCGAGGACCTCGTCGCCGGCATTCTGCGCACCCCCATCGACCCGAGCGTGAGCTTCGGCGATGACCCGCTGCGGATGCTGCGCGCGGCGCGCTTCGCCGCGCAGCTGGAGTTCGGCATCGACGCGGAAACCCTCACCGCTATGGAGCAGCTGCGCCAGACGCTCAGCATCGTCAGCCCCGAGCGCGTGCAGGGCGAGCTCATCCGCCTCATGCAGACCGACGATCCCGTGCGGGGCCTGCGCGTGCTGGTGGACACCGGCCTGGTCGAGCAGTTCCTGCCCGAGGTCAGCGCGCTGCGCCTGGAGGTGGACGAGCACCACCACCACAAGGACGTCTACGAGCACTCGCTGACCGTGGTGCGCCAGGCCATCGACCTGGAGCATGCGCGGCATCCGGGCGCCGAGCCCGACGTGCCGCTGCGCCTGGCCGCCCTGCTGCACGACATCGGCAAGCCCCGCACCCGCAAGCTCGAGCCGGGCGGCGCGGTCACCTTCCACCACCACGACGTGGTCGGCTCGCGCATGGCGCGCAAGCGCCTGCAGGCGCTGCGCTTCGACGGCGCGACGACGGATGCCGTGGCCCGTCTCATCGAGCTGCACCTGCGCTTCTTCGGCTACGCCGAGGGCGCCTGGACCGACAGCGCCGTGCGGCGCTATGTGCGGGATGCCGGTGAGCTGATCGACCGGCTGCACATCCTGGTGCGCGCCGATGTCACCACCCGCAACAAGCGCAAGGCCGCACGTCTGGCATCCGCTTACGACGACATCGAGCGCCGCATCGAGGAGCTTCGCGAGCAGGAGGAGCTGGACAGCATCCGCCCTGAGCTCGACGGCAACCAGATCCAGCAGATCCTCGGCATCCCGCCCGGCCGCGAGGTGGGCGAGGCCTACAAGTTCCTGCTGGAACTGCGGCTGGACGAGGGCGTGATCGGACCGGATGCCGCCGAGCGGCGCCTGCGCGAGTGGTGGGCGAGCCGGTCCTGATCAGGCCATTACGAGACGCCGCGACCGGAATCGTGCGAGTGTCGGTCTCGTCACGATCCTGACCGAGCGGTTGGGTATGTCCCATGCTCCTGAGTAGATTTGAGCCCATGCCGCGTCCATCACGAGCGCGGAAACCGAACACCCGAACCATCACAGGGCAGGTTATGTCAATGAAGATCTCCAGGGGCCGACTCGGCCTCGCCATCGGCGCGCTCAGCGTCGCGGCTGTTGTTCTGTCCGGCTGCGCCACCAGCACCGGCGGATCCGATGAGGGCAGCAGCTCGGGTGGCGGTGACCTGATCGTCGGCACCACCGACAAGGTCGTCTCGCTCGACCCGGCCGGCTCCTACGACAACGGCTCGTTCGTCGTCATGAACCAGGTCTACCCGTTCCTGCTCAACAGCAAGTACGGCGACGCCACGGTCAGCCCCGACATCGCGGAGTCGGCCGAGTTCACCTCGCCGACCGAGTACACGGTCAAGCTCAAGAAGGGCCTGAAGTTCGCCAACGGCCACGAGCTCACCTCCAGCGACGTGAAGTTCACGTTCGACCGCATGGTGAAGATCAACGACCCGAACGGTCCCGCCTCGCTGCTGGGCAACCTCGCCTCGGTCGCGGCCCCGGACGACACCACCGTGGTCTTCACGCTGAAGAACGGCAACGACCAGACCTGGCCGCTGATCCTCTCCAGCCCCGCCGCTCCCATCGTCGACGAGGAGGTCTTCTCGCCCGACGCCGTCACTCCCGACGCCGACATCGTGAAGGGCGACGCCTTCGCCGGCCAGTACACGATCGACTCGTACAAGCTCAACGAGCTGATCTCGTACAAGCCGAACAAGGACTACCAGGGCAACCTCGGTCCCGCCCAGAACACCGGCATCCAGGCGAAGTACTACGCCGACGCCTCCAACCTCAAGCTCGCGATCGGCAACGGCGACATCGACGTGGCCTTCCGCAGCCTGTCGGCCACCGACGTGGAGAGCCTGAAGGGCAACAGCAAGGTCAAGATCGTCGACGGCCCCGGCGGCGAGATCCGCTACATCGTCTTCAACTTCGACACCATGCCGTTCGGCGCCAAGACCGCCGAGGCCGACCCGGCCAAGGCGCTCGCCGTCCGCCAGGCCATGGCCGACCTGATCGACCGCAACGCCGTCGCGAAGGACGTGTACAAGGACACCTACAGCCCGCTGTACTCCTTCGTGGCCGACGGCATGCCCGGCGCGACGACCGTCCTGAAGGACATGTACGGCGACGGCAACGGCGGACCCGACCAGGCGAAGGCCGAGAAGGTGCTGAAGGATGCCGGCATCACCGCGCCCGTCACGCTGAACCTGCAGTACAACGGCGACCACTACGGCCCGTCGTCGGGTGACGAGTACGCCGCGTACAAGACGCAGCTCGAGAAGGGCGGCCTGTTCAAGGTCAACCTGCAGCAGACCGAGTGGGTGCAGTACTCCAAGGACCGCTCGGCCGACGTGTACCCGATGTACCAGCTGGGCTGGTTCCCGGACTTCTCCGACCCGGACAACTACCTGGCGCCGTTCTTCATGAAGGACAACTTCCTCGCCAACCACTACGACAATCCCGCTGTCAACGACGCCATCGTCCAGGAGCAGACCGAGACCGACCAGGCCAAGCGCCTGGAGGAGATCGGCCAGATCCAGGAGATGGTCGCCAAGGACCTCTCCACCCTGCCGATCCTGCAGGGCAAGCAGGTCGCGGTCGTGGGCAAGAACGTGCAGGGCACCACGCTCGACGCCTCGTTCAAGTTCCGCTACGCGCCGCTGAAGAAGTAACGCGTTCCACAATCGGGGGTGCTGCTCACGCAGCGCCCCCGATTGCGCTCGCCCCCAGAACGTAGAAGTTAGGTACCCATATGGCCGTCGATGCCGGCGCTGCCCTCGCCCCCGTCCAACCGCGAAGCAAGTCCAAGGGCGGTGGCGGCCTGTGGCGCTACATCCTGGTCCGGCTCGTGCTGATCATCCCCACGGTCTTCATCCTGGTGACGACCGTGTTCTTCCTGATGCGGATCACCGGTGATCCCATCACGGCCGCGCTCGGCGGCCGGTTGCCGGCCGACCAGCTCGCGCAGCGCATCCACGAGGCCGGCTACGACCGGCCGCTGATCGTGCAGTACGGCGATTACCTCGCCGGCATCCTGCACGGCGACTTCGGCACCACGATCACCGACCGCCGCCCGGTCACCGCGATCCTGCTGCAGTACGGCTCGGCCACGCTCGAGCTCGCGATCTACGCGCTCATCGTCGCCCTGATCATCAGCATCCCGCTCGGCCTGATCGCCGCCTACCGCCGCGACCGCTGGCAGGACGCCACGCTGCGCGTGATGGCGATCCTCGCCTACGCCACCCCGATCTTCTTCGCCGGCCTGCTGCTCAAGCTCGTCTTCTCGGTGTGGCTGGGCTGGCTGCCGGTCTCCGGTCGCGGGAACACCCGCACCGAGCTGCTGATGAGCGGCATAGACACGCCCACCGGCCTCTACCTGCTCGACGCGATACGGCTCGGCAACGGCCCCGCCATCGCCGACGTGCTGCAGCACGCGATCCTGCCGGCCGTCGCACTGGGACTGCTGACGGCAGGCGTGTTCCTGCGCCTGATCCGCACCAACGTCATCGGCACGCTCGGACAGCAGTACGTCACCTCGGGCCGCTCCCGCGGCGTCAGCGAGTACCGGCTGCTGACCAAGCACGCGTACCGTCCGGCACTCATCCCCATCATCACGGTGATGGGCATGCAGATCGCCCTGCTGTTGGCGGGCGCCGTGCTGACCGAGACGACCTTCGAATGGAAGGGCATCGGCTTCATGCTCGCCGAGTACCTGAAATCGCGCGACTTCGTCGCCGTGCAGGGCATCGTCGTGATGATCGCCGTCGTGGTGGCCGTGACGAACTTCATCGTCGACATCGTCGCCGCGTTCATCGACCCGAGGGTGAGGTACTGAGATGAGCATCCCTGATTCCTACGACGAGATGCCCACCCCCAGCACCTCGGCGCTGGCCGCCGTCCCCGTGCGGAAGAAGAGCTGGGTCGAGAAGACCCCCGTGCTCAAGGAGCTGCGGCAGAGCGTCGGACTGCAGCGCGGAATGCTGGTGACGGGCCTGGTGATCACGGTCGCGTTCATCCTCGTCGCCGTCCTCGCCCCCGTGCTCGCGCCGTACTCGTGGGCGCAGCAGCAGACCGCCGACGGGCAGTCGTTCGGCACCCAGCAGGCGCCGAACGCGCTGAACATCCTCGGCACCACGGTCTCGGGCTTCGACGTGCTCTCCCGCGTGCTGTGGGGTGCGCAGACCGCGCTGCTGGTGATCATCGCCGCCATCGCGTGCTCGATCTTCATCGGCATCGCACTGGGCCTGATCTCCGGCTACTTCGGCGGCTGGCTGGACCGCATCCTGGTGGTCATCGCAGACGCCATCTACGCGTTCCCGTCGCTGCTGCTGGCCATCGTGATGTCCATCGTGATCAGCCGCGGCCAGTCCACGCTGTGGGGCGGGATCATGGCCACGGCCATCGCCATCACCGTGGTGTTCGTGCCGCAGTACTTCCGCGTGGTGCGCTCCGAGGTGGTGCGCGTGCGAGCCGAACCGTTCGTGGACTCGGCCAAGGTGATCGGCGTGCCGACCACCCGCATCCTGCTGCGCCACGTGCTGCGCAACTCCACCCGCTCGCTGCCGGTGATCATCACCCTGAACGCCTCCGAGGCGCTGCTGACCCTGGCCGGCCTGGGCTTCCTGGGCTTCGGCATCGAGGCCACGGCCGCCGCCGAGTGGGGCTACGACCTCAACCGCGCCATGGGCGACGTGACCAGCGGCATCTGGTGGACCAGCGTGTTCCCCGGCGTCGCCATCGTGCTGGTGGTGCTGGGCGTGACCCTGGTGGGCGAGAGCCTGAACGACCTCGCCGACCCGCGCCTGCGGTTGCGTCGCCGTGCGGGCGGCAAGAAGAAGTCGGGTGCTGCGGATGCCGGATCCGGCGCCGCGAGTGAAGGAGCACAGTCGTGACCGACGTCGCAGACAAGAGCACGGTCGCCGAGATCCGCGACCTGAGGGTGGTCTTCGCCACCGATGACGAGCCCGTCGTCGCCGTCAAGGGCATCTCGCTGAGCGCCCACGCCGGCGAGGTGCTGGCGATCGTCGGCGAGTCCGGCTCGGGCAAGACCGTCACCGCGAACACCCTGCTGGGGTTGCTGCCGGAGACCGCCACCACCTCGGGAGCCGTGATCGTGCGCGGCCGCTCGGGCGATGAGACCGACATCGTGCACGCGAGCCATCACCGCATGCGCGAGATGCGCGGACGCGATGCGGCGATGGTGTTCCAGGAGCCGTCCACGGCGCTGAACCCGGTGTACACCGTGGGCTGGCAGATCACCGAGGGTCTTCGTGCGCACACGAAGATCTCCAAGAAGAAGGCCCGCGAGCGCGCGATCGACATGATGCAGCGCGTGGGCATCCCGGATGCCGCCACGCGCGTCGACGACTATCCGCATCAGTTCTCCGGCGGCCAGAAGCAGCGCATCGTGATCGCGATGGCGCTGGTGCTGGATGCCGGCCTCATCATCGCCGACGAGCCGACCACCGCGCTGGACGTCACGGTGCAGGCCGAGATCCTCGACCTGCTGCGCACGGCGCGCGACGAGTTCGGCGCGACCATCGTGCTCATCACGCACAACATGGGCGTGGTGGCCGACCTGGCCGACCGCGTCGTGGTGATGTACCAGGGCGACATCGTGGAGCAGGCGCCGGTGCGCGAGCTGTTCGCGAACCCGCGCGAGGAGTACACCAAGAAGCTGCTGGCGGCCGTGCCGCATGTGGGGCAGGGCAAGTCGGCTGCCGGTTCCGCGGGCGTTCTGACCGAGCCGGACGTCGCCCCGCACACTGCGCCGCCGGTGCCGGAGGGCTCGCTGATCGTGGCATCCGCCGCCGAGATCGGCTACCCGGGCCGGTTCGGCCGCAACGCGGTCGTCGCCGTCAAGGGCGTGGACTTCCACGTCGGACCCGGCGAGGTCGTGGGTCTGGTCGGCGAGTCCGGATCGGGCAAGACCACCATCGGCCGTGCGGTCGTGGGACTCACCACGGTGCTGGGCGGCTCGCTGACCGTGCTCGGCCAGGAGATGAACGGCGTCAAGAACCGCACGCTCAAGCCCCTGCGGCCGCAGATCGGGTTCGTGTTCCAGGATCCTGCCACCAGCTTCAACCCGCTGCTGTCGATCGCGGAGTGCATCGCCGAGCCGCTGATCGTGCACGGCCGGGCAGCGAACATGCAGGCCGCGCGTCCGCGCGTGAACGAGCTGCTGGATGCCGTGCGGCTGCCGACCAGCTTCGGCGACCGCTACCCGCACGAGCTCTCCGGCGGTCAGCGTCAGCGCGCCTCGCTGGCCCGTGCCCTAGCGCTGGACCCGAAGCTGCTCATCGCCGACGAGCCGACCAGCGCGCTGGACGTGTCGGTGCAGGCCACGGTGCTGGAGCTGTTCGTGCAGCTGCAGGCCGAGCTGGGCTTCGCGTCGCTGTTCATCAGCCACGACCTGGCCGTGATCGACGCGGTCTCCGATCGCATCATCGTGCTGCAGCAGGGCCGGATCAAGGAGCAGGGCACCACCGCACAGGTGCTCGGCGACCCGCGCGACCCGTACACCCGCGAGCTGCTGGCCGCGCTGCCCGTGCCCGACCCGGTCGAGCAGGCCGAGCGCCGGGCGCTCTGGGAGTCCGTGCGCAGGCACTGAGAGCCGCTGCGAGTCGCCCAGAACCGGAGGATCGCCGAGATCCGGAGAGAAAACGGCAAAATCCTCCGGTTCCCGGACGTCCTCCGGTTCTCAGCTGCGGGGCACCGACCTACACTGGGCACATCCGTCAGTGCCGATCGGAGGTCGCATGCCGTCTTCCTGGTCCTCTGCGCGCGACCCTCAGGCGTCGCGCCTGATCATCGAACGCGCGCACGAGGAGCTCGTCGCGGGCAATCTCGACGACCACCGGCTGCAGCAGGTGCGTCCGCTCATCAGGGCGTCCTGGCAGCGCGCCTGGCAGGACAGGGTCGGCGCGGAGGGCCTGCCGCCGATCGATCTCACCGGGGAGCTCCTCGAGGAGTATCGCTCGCAGCATCCGCTGTCCGGTGCGATCGACCTGATCCGCTCCCTGCTGCTGCCGGGATCCGCCGACGACTCCGGTGTCGTGGTGGCCGTCGGTGACCACGCCGGCCGCCTGCTGTGGGTGGAGGGAGACCTGAGCCAGCGGATGCTGTCAGGCGAGATGGGGTTCGTGGAGGGCGCGAACTGGTCAGAGACGACGGTCGGCACGTCGGCGCCGGGTACGGCCCTGACGCTCGGCGAATCGGTGCAGATCCATCACGCCGAGCACTACAACCGGCTGGTGCAGCCGTGGTCGTGCACGGCGGCGCCGGTGTTCGATCCCGAGACGCATCGGATCCTCGGGGTTCTGGACGTCACCGGCGGTGAGGAGGCGGTGACGCCGCAGGCGCGGATGCTGGTGGACGCCACGGCGCGCGCGGTGGAGTCGCAGCTGATGATCGCACGGCTGCGGGAGCGGGCCGCTCCGCGGGCGGCATCCGCTCCGCCCCGCACGCTGCACCGGACCAGGGCCACCCTGCAGGTGCTGGGCAGGGACCGGGCACGGCTGGAGGTGATCGGCGACGGCGGAGAGTCGATCATCGAGCTCAGCGCCAGGCACGCCGAGATCCTGCTGATGCTCGCCACCCACCGTCAGGGACTCTCCGCGGAGCGGCTGGCCGAGCTCGTGTACGGCGAGGGCGCCTCTGCGGACACGCTGCGCCCGGAGATGGTGCGGCTGCGCAAGGTGCTCGAACGCGTGTCGCCCGAACTGGTGCCGCAGTCCCGGCCGTATCGGCTCTCCGCGCAGCTGGAGACGGACGCCCAGAACGTGCTCTCGCTGCTGGACCGAGGGGCGCACCGGGTGGCGCTGAGCGCCTACCCCGGACCGGCGCTGCCCGACTCCGACGCACCCGGCGTCGTGGAGCTGCGGGAGAGCCTTCGCGGCACCCTGCGCGAGACGATGCTCAGCGAGGCGAGCATCGACGTGCTGCTGGCGTACGCGGACATCCCCGAAGGCGCCGAGGATGCCGAGGTGCTGAGACTGTGCCTGGAGATGCTGCCGGCGCGCTCGCCGCGCAGGGCGGGGCTGGTCAACCGGATCGCCAGGCTCGACGAGTAGGCGCGTCGCGGGCGCTGCAACTCGATGCAACGTGACGCACGGGGGTGCAACCCGCCTCGCCGTACCTTCTGAGGACAGCCGTGCGGCACCGATGCCGCGGCCCGTCGAAGGAGACCACGATGACCATCGTCGAAGAGGACGTGTCCACCGCCTACGCCGCTCCGGGTCAGCCCGGCGCCGTTGCGAACTATCGCCCGCGTTACGGGCACTACATCGGCGGCGAGTTCGTCGATCCCGTCAAGGGCCAGTTCTTCGAGAACATCAGCCCCGTCAACGGCAAGCCGTTCACCGAGGTCGGCCGGGGCACCGTCGAGGACATCGACCGCGCCGTCGACGTGGCGTGGCGGGCGTTCGAGTCGTGGAAGCGCACCACGCCCGCCGAGCGATCGGTGATCCTGAACCGGATCGCCGATCGCATGGAGCAGCATCTCGAGGAGATCGCGGTCGCCGAGACCTGGGACAACGGCAAGCCGGTGCGCGAGTGCCTCGCCGCCGACATCCCCCTGGCCATCGACCACTTCCGCTACTTCGCCGGCGTCCTGCGCGGGCAGGAGGGCGGCATCAGCCAGATCGACGAGAACACGGTCGCGTACCACTTCCACGAGCCGCTGGGTGTCGTCGGCCAGATCATCCCGTGGAACTTCCCGATCCTGATGGCGACGTGGAAGCTGGCGCCCGCGCTGGCGGCGGGCAACTGCATCGTCATGAAGCCGGCCGAGCAGACGCCGGCATCCATCCTCTTCCTCTTCGACATCATCGGGGATCTGCTCCCGGCCGGCGTCGTGAACATCGTCAACGGCTTCGGCATCGAGGCGGGCGCCCCGCTCGCGCAGCACAAGCGCATCCGCAAGGTCGCGTTCACCGGCGAGACCACCACGGGCCGGCTGATCATGCAGTACGCGTCGCAGAACCTCATCCCCGTCACCCTTGAGCTCGGGGGCAAGAGCCCCAACGTGTTCTTCGAGGACGTCGCGCGCGAGGACGACCCGTTCTACGACAAGGCGCTGGAGGGCTTCACGATGTTCGCCCTCAACGGCGGCGAGGTGTGCACCTGCCCCTCGCGCGCGCTTGTGCAGCGCTCGATCTACGACGAGTTCGTCGCCGACGGCATCGCCCGCGTGGACAGGATCATCCAGGGCAACCCGCTGGACCCGTCGACGATGATCGGCGCGCAGGCGTCCAACGACCAGCTGGAGAAGATCCTCAGCTACATCGACATCGGCAAGCAGGAGGGCGCGAAGCTGCTCACCGGCGGCGAGCGGGTCGACCTGGGCGGGGATCTCAGCGGCGGCTACTACGTCGCTCCGACGGTGTTCGAGGGCACCAACGACATGCGCATCTTCCAGGAGGAGATCTTCGGCCCGGTGCTGGCGCTGACGAACTTCGCCGACTTCGATGACGCGATCTCGATCGCCAACGACACCCTCTACGGGCTGGGCGCCGGCGTGTGGAGCCGCAGCGGCGACACCGCCTACCGCGCCGGCCGGGCCATCGAGGCCGGGCGCGTGTGGACCAACACCTACCACCAGTACCCGGCGCACGCCGCCTTCGGCGGATACAAGCAGTCGGGTATCGGCCGGGAGAACCACAAGATGATGCTCGACCACTACCAGCAGACCAAGAACCTCCTGGTCTCGTACGCGGAGGGCCCGATGGGCTTCTTCTGATCGACCATCCGGGCGGGGCCGTGCGGCTCCGCCCGGATTCCATTCACGCAGGAGGGAAGAGGGCTCATGGTCAGCATCGGCAGGTACGAGCGGGTGGATGTCACGGATGCCGCGGCATCACTCATCCGCGATCTCACGACGCAGCACGGCCCGTTGATGTTCCACCAGTCGGGCGGATGCTGCGATGGGTCTTCGCCCATGTGCTATCCGGTCGGCATGTTCATCACGGGGCCGAGCGATGTGAAGCTCGGCGATCTCGACGTGGGGCTGGACGCCCCAGTGGAGATGTTCATGTCGGAGTCGCAGTTCGAGTACTGGAAGTACACACACCTCACCGTCGACGCGGTGCCGGGCCGCGGCGCGGGGTTCAGCGTGGAGGGCCCGACCGGGATGCGGTTCCTCACCCGATCGAGAATGCTGAACGACGCGGAGTTGGAGTATTTCGGGCTCGCACCCGCAGGCAACCCCTGATCGTCAGCGCAGGAACAGGACCCCGAGCACACCGAAGAACTGCGGCAGGATCATGAAACCGACCACCACGGCGAAGATCACGATGGTCAGCCACGGCACGCTCCTGTGCAGCCGGCGTCCCTGCAGGGCCACGCCCGGCGGCGGCGCCAGCAGTCCGGCGGGTGCGGCGAAGGGCAGCGGAGCGGATGCCGGCGATCCGACCGGCCCCGGCGCGGATGCCGACGACTCGGCCATCCCCGGCGCCGGCGCCTGCGCCTGCGCCGCGCGGAGCCGGTCGTCGCGCCAGCGCGCCCACTGGTCGAACTTGGTCATCAGCGCGCCCACGGCGTTGAACAGCCACGCCCAGGTCGCGGCATCCGTCGTCGAGGCCGCCCGCCGCATGTACAGGAACATCCAGTCGTCGACGATCTCCACGTCCAGCTGTGCGGCGTTGTCGATGAAGCGCGCCATGATGTCGGGCGTGAACAGGTACAGCGCGTCGGCCTCGTAGCCCTGGGGGCAGTACAGCGTGAAGTGCTGGTCGAAGTCGCCCTCCAGCGACAGCCGCTGGTCGCGCGAGAACGAGGCGGGCAGGTTGGTGCCCAGGGTGTTGTTGCCCAGGGCATCCAGCACGATGTTCGGCAGCGGCACATCCAGTTTGACGGCCACGTACCCCCAGTGGTGCGTCGAGCGGTTCTTGCCGGAGCCCGTCGAGTACCGGTAGTTGCCGAATTCGACGAATCGCGGTGTGTGCCCGCGCACCAGCTGTGACGCCACCCGGCTGTCGCCGAGCTGGAAGATCATGCCCGGCAACGCGGGATTCGCGATCTCGTGCTCGTAGGTCATGGCGTTGGCCTGGGCGAACCGCGCGATGCGGAACGCGTTCGTGCGGTTGCGGCGCATCGACGCGACGCCGATCGGGATGCCGATCGCCAGGAACAGCACCACCAGCACCAGCGGCAGCACGAACCCACCGCTGATCCCGCCGTGCGCGAGACCACCGCCGGCGATCCCGAAGACCGCGACGCCGATCAGCGGCATGATCGTCATGACGACGAACACGCCGGCGATCACCCAGCCGATGACGGTCACCGTGCTGGTCGGGTGGGTGGCGCGGATGCCGCGCCAGAACGCGCTGACGGCTCGCGGGTCGACGGGGTCGGTGAGCGGGCGCGCATCGAACGGGTAGGTCTGGGCGGGGATGGTCATCCGTTCACCTCGTCCCCCTGCCAGCCGAGGTCTGCATCCGCCGGCACCGGCATCGCCTCGACGGCGGGGTCCGCGCAGATCTCGGCCACCAGCGCGGCCGAGCCCGCCACGATCGTCGAGTCGAAGTCGATCTCGCTCACCAGCACCCACGCACGGTCCTCGGGCCAGATCAGGCTCGGATGCTGCGCAGACGGCGCGAACCCGTGCTCCTCGGCCTCGGCGTCGCGCCACGGCGCGTCGAGGATCCAGTCCGGGTCGGCGAACGCCCGCGGTGGCGCGGAGAACAGCACGTGCTCGCGGTCCGGCAGCTGCAGGCGGGGGCCGCGCGAGATCTCCTCCGACAGGATGCCGGGCTGCCAGGTCTTCTTGCGGTAGTCATCCTCGAAAGGGTTGTGGATGCTGCGCTCCAGCAACTGTTCGTGTGCGGGCGCGTCGAAGGAGAAGAACCGCCGCGAGGGCGTCTGCCCCATGAACCCCAGCAGGCCGCCCCATCCCGCCCAGAGCGCGGCGAACCCGGCATCCGGAGTCGACGTGTGCGCGATCAGGTGCGAGGCGACGGACGCCAGCAGCTCGGGCGGCATCGAGCCCTCCTCCGGAGAGGTGAACTCGCGGCCGTCCGGCGCCACTCGCGTGCGCCAGTCCTCGCCGTCCGGCGCGCGGACCAGCCGCTGCCACTGCGCGAGCGGATGCAGGGCCGTACCGAACGCCTCGGCGGTCTGCGCCCACGTCGTGGTCTCGTCGATGTAGGTGCCGTGCAGCGCATCGCGCTCGGCATCCGGCATCCGCTCGTACTCGGCCTGCGTGGGAACCGCGCGGTCGGGGAGAGAACGCAGGCACGCCGGGTGAAAGACCCGCGCGTAGGCGTCGTACCCGCGGGGCACGACGCTCTGCGTCGTCTGGGCCCCGGCGTCCAGCAGCTCGCGCAGCCAGTCCCCCCGGGAGGGGTCGTCGATCCACTCCATGCGTCAACGGTACCCGCGGCGCTCGTGCGCTCCCGTACATGAGGCGTATATACTGAGATGGAAGGTATGGATATATGGAGCCCGGAATGACGAAGACGCTCATCGACATCGACGACGCGCTGCTCGCGCGCGCCATGCGCCTCACCGGGGCGACCACGAAGAAGGCCGCAGTCAACGACGCTCTCGGGCAGGTCGTGCGCAGGTTCGAGGCTCTCGGCTACATCGACATGATCCGCGCTGGAGTGGCGGTCGACCTCGATGACGCACAAGTGATCGAGGACGCGCAGCGTTGAGCCGCGTCTTCCTCGTCGACAACTCGGTGATCCAGCGTCTGCACCGGTCCGACGAGGTCGCCGCTTCTCTCGTGGATCTGCTGGCACTGGGAGAGCTGGGCGGATGCCTGCCCCAGCTGCTCGAGGAGGGATACTCGGCCCGCTCGGGCGAGGAGCATCGCCGGATCCTGGATGCCAACACGCGGGCGAAGGTCTTCCTGCAGGCGGATGCCGAGGTGGCCGAGATCGCGATCGATCTGCAATCGCGGCTCTTCGCGGCAGGTCTCGGCCGGGCGGTCGGTGTGAGCGATCTGCAGATCGCCGCCACGGCGATTCGGCACACGAGAGGGGATCGTCTCGTCTCGGTCGTGCATTACGACGCCGACTTCGAACAGCTGGCCGGCATCGCCCCGGAGCTTCACCAGCAGTGGATCGTGCCGCGCGGCAGCGTGGACTGACCTGGCATGATCGTGGGGTGACCGAGACCACGACGCTGCCCTCGTCGCTTGCAGGCCACGGTCAGCGGCATCCACGCTCTTCGGCTAGACTGTTGTGGTTGTCTGCCCGGCGGCGCCCTGCCGAAGGAGCGGACGACATGCAGCACACCCTCCTGCTTCCGGGAAAGTCCCGGGAGCCGTTCTAGTCCGAAGGAGGTGGGTAAGTGACGCACCAGTACGAGCTCATGGTCATTCTGACTCCCGAGCTGGACGAGCGCCAGGTTGCCCCCAACCTCGACAAGTTCCTGAAGGTCATCACCAACGATGGTGGCACGGTGGACAAGGTCGATGTCTGGGGCAAGCGTCGTTTCGCCTACGAGATCAACAAGAAGACCGAGGGCATCTACGCCGTCGTGAACTTCACCGCGACGAGCGAGGCCACTGCCGAGCTCGACCGTCAGCTGAAGCTGAGCGAGCTCATCTTCCGCACCAAGGTCCTGCGCGCCGAAGAGGCACAGGCGATGGTCGCGGCTGAGGCCAAGCGCGCCGCCGCCAAGGCTGCTCGCAAGCCCAAGACGGCAGTCAAGGCGTAAGCACCATGGCCGGCGAAACCGTCATCACCGTGGTGGGCAACCTCACCGCAGACCCCGAGCTGCGCTATACGCAGAACGGCCTGCCGGTGGCGAACTTCACCATCGCCTCGACCCCGCGCACGTTCGACCGTCAGGCCAACGAGTGGAAGGACGGCGACGCGCTGTTCCTCCGTGCGTCGGTGTGGCGCGAGTTCGCCGAGCACGTGGCGGGCTCGCTGACGAAGGGCATGCGCGTCATCGCGCAGGGCCGTCTGCGTCAGCGCTCCTACCAGGACCGCGAAGGCAACAACCGCACGGCGATCGAGCTGGAGGTTGACGAGATCGGTCCGTCGCTGCGGTACGCGACGGCACAGGTCACGCGGGCCGCGTCGAACGGCGGTGGCGGAAGCTTCCAGGGCGGCGGCAGCCGTCCCCAGCAGCAGGTCTCGGAGGAGCCGTGGTCCACGCCCGGCTCGTCGAGCGCTGACGCATGGAGCACCCCGGGCAGCTTCGGCGACGACACCCCGTTCTAAATCTGCAGGTACTGGGCCCCCGAGCGTGTCGACGGGGCGCAGCATCCGAAATTCTTCTTAAGGAAAACTCATGGCTGGAAAGTCGAGCGGCGACCGCCGCAAGCCGCGGAAGGGTGGCAAGCCCACCGCTCCCGCGAAGTCGATCCGCGTGGGCGTCATTGACTACAAGGACGTCGCAACGCTTCGCAAGTTCATCTCCGAGCGCGGGAAGATCCGCGCCCGCCGTATCACCGGTGTCTCGGTCCAGGAGCAGCGTCTGATCGCCAAGGCGATCAAGAACGCTCGCGAGATGGCCCTGCTGCCCTACGCCGGCGCCGGCCGTTAAGGGGTACGAACATGGCAAAGCTGATTCTCACGAACGAGGTCGCCGGGCTGGGCAGCGCCGGTGACGTCATCGAGGTCAAGAACGGGTACGCCCGCAACTACCTCATCCCCCAGGGCTTCGCGGTCGCATGGACCCGCGGTGGCGCCAAGCAGGTCGAGTCGATCCAGGCAGCCCGCAAGGCTCGCCAGATCCACGACCTCGACGAGGCCACGGCTCTGAAGAACAAGCTCGAGGGCACCAAGGTGCGCCTGGCCGTCAAGGCCGGCGCTCAGGGTCGCCTGTTCGGCTCGGTGAAGACGGCCGACGTGGCCGACGCTGTCGCCGCCGCCGACCTCGGCTCGATCGACAAGCGCAAGGTCCACTTCGCCGCACCCATCAAGGTGACCGGCGAGCACGAGGCCACCGTGCGTCTGCACGACGACGTCGTCGCCGTGATCACCCTTCAGGTGGTCGCTGCGAAGTAATTCGACAGCACGATGGGCTTCCGAGCCCGTCACGGAACGCCCCGTCCTCTTCGGAGGGCGGGGCGTTCCGTGTTGTGGCGGATGCCCGCATGGGGGTGCGGGCATCCGCCGAAGGACTGGCGCCCGACCAGCCCCGGCAGCGCGCGAGAGGGATCGTGCGCCGCGCCGAATGATGCTCAGGCCACCCGGGCCCGTCGCATCAGCCAGAACCCCGCAGCCAGCATCAGCACGGCAGTGGCTGCGAACAGCGGCGCCTCGCCGCTTCCTCCGGTCGAGGCGAGGACGCCGGCGCTCGCTGCCCGTGCCGCGCTCGTGTGGATCACGGATGCCAGCTGCGGGGTGGGTTCAGGAGTCGTTCCGGGCGTGGTGCCCGGGTCGGTTCCGGGGTTCGTGCCCGGGTCGGTCCCGGGGTCTGTACCGGGATCGGTTCCGGGGCTCGTTCCGGGGTCGGTGCCCGGGATGGTGTCGGTCACGGTCGCATCGCCGACGACGCCGATGGCGTTGCCGCCGATCGTGAGGGGCACGGAGAGCGGCGCCACCACCTGCGTGCCGCCGAGGATGCCGCCCAGACCGTCGGTGGCCGGTGCCAGCGGATCGGTGGCTGCGGGTGCCGTGGTGTCGGTGGTTCCGGTGCTGGTGACGGTGGAGTCGCCGAGGATGCCGATGGCGTTGCCGGTGGCGGTGATCGGTGCGGTGACGGGTGCGGCGACCTGTGTGCCGCTGGCGACACTGTTCGTGCCGTCGGTGGTGGTCGGTGTCGCGGTGGCCGGGGACGATCCGGGGTCGACTGCCGATGTTGTCGTCGCGTCGGTGTCGTCGAGGACGCCCACCGAATTGCCGACGACGCTGATCGGCGCGTTGACGGCGATCAGTTCCTGGGTTCCGGAGAGCAGCCCGTCGACGCCCGTGGTCTGCAAAGCGGGAGCCGGCGCGGGTGCCGGTGCGGGAGCCGAAGCCGAAGCCGCCTGCGACGTCCCGGCCACGGCCAGCGCCACGTTGCGCACCGCCACCGGCGCGTTCACCGTGACGACGGCCTGGGTGCCACTCGCCGCGCCGTTGCTGCCGGAGGTCGTCGTCGTCGGTGCCGGTGCAGGTGCAGGTGCAGGTGCAGATGCCGGAGCCGGTGCGGAATGCGTCGCCGAAGTGCCGAGCAGCGAGACGGCGTTGCCGACGATACTGATCGGCGCGTCGAGCGTGGCCACGGCCTGGGTGCCTGAGGCGACGCTGTCTGCGCCGTCTGTCTCGGCCGCATTGGCGGCCGTCGCACCGAGGAGCGTGATGCCCCCGGCGATCAGCGTGCCCCACAGGGCGCGCTTGATGAAGGTATTCATGATGAAACTCCTGACTGGATGAATGGGTCCTGGATTCGCTGCGTCAGCAGCGTCGTTCGTCGTCGAACAGAGCGACGGCAGGACCCGTATCAGTCAGGGGATACGTCGAAGGAGGTGCTGGGCGAGGACGGCAGTGCGTCGTCGCCAGCGGAGAATCCGCCAGCCCGCGTAGCGGTCGGCAGGACGAGTGCGTTGTTGAGTGCGGCCGCGGATCCTGCGCTCCCGCCACCGGAAGACCCTGAGGAGGATGCCGGCGCCGCGGCCGACCCGAGATCGGGCAGCGGGCCCGGTGTGATCGGGCTCGTCGGCGAGACGGCGGCATCCCCGGCATACGGGACGGCGCTGTCCTGCGCGTCGGCGAGGAACGGCACCCACGACTGCGGGTGCACAGCGGCATCCTGCGGCGGGATCGCGTCGAGCAGACCGGCAGTCGAGAGCGCGGCTGCTCCGGTGGCGTCGTCCGATGAGATTACGGGAGTCGTCGGCGAGGAGCCTGCGGGTGCAGTCGGACCCAGCGCGCCGATGACCGGCGGCAGGATCGTATCGGCGCCTTCAACGACGTCCGCGACCGTGCCGTCGACGGCGCCGACGACGCTGCGGACGATGTCTGTGGCACCGAGATCGCCGATCACCGGCAGTTGATCGATCGCTCCGAGCACCGGATCGGTGATCGACGAGATCGGCTGCTGGTGCAGGATCTCGGTCACAGGTGCGGTGACGCTGCTCTGCACGGCATCCGCGACGCCAGTGCTGACGGTCTTGATCACCGGGCCCGCCACGGGAACCTTCGCCGCCGTGTCGGCGGCCGTCGCGACGACAGCCGGAGCCGTCTTCGCCACGGGCTGGACGACGGCCTTGACGACAGGCTCGACGACCGTCTGCACGACCGGCTCGGCGTCCTGAACCACCGGCTCGATTACCTGCACGACGGGATCGGTGACCACGGTGACCGTCGAGCTGACGAGCGAGGTGATCGGTGACAGCGGGTTGCTGGGCGGCTGATCGTCGGCGTGCGCCGCAGACCCGCCGAAGAACAGGCTCAGGGCGGCCCAGGAAAGTGCGCACACAGCACCCCACAGAATCACCGCACGGATGCGGTTCTGGGATGCGTTCCCGTACACGCCCAGCCTCCCCCTCAGAAAGCTATGCCACGAGCACGTCTCGGTGCTCGTTACGGCAAATGTAGGCCGAGAAGGGAAAACTGTCCAGTCCGTGGTGAAAAGAAGGGCGGGTGTCTCGCATGAGGGTGCGAGACACCCGCCAGGGGAGTGGCGGCTCTGAAGGCTGCTCTTCTCCCGGGTGGGCGACGCAGCGGAGAGGGGATTCCGCATTGCCGCCAGAGACGACGGATCCATGCCGGGATGCTGGGGACATCACTGTGGCACGGGCTGCTATCGTCCCACCGCCGGCGGCGCGGACCTTCCCCCGAAGGCGTGCGCAGCACCGGCGGAGTCTGTGGGGTGCGACGATGTCGCGTACAGCTCGGTCGGAGTGATGGGCCCGCTGCTAGTCGGGGAACGACTCAGTGCTGTCGACGGGGCCCGCCGGCGGCACGTCATCCGCGTGCAGAGCCTGCTCCGCGCGCAGAGAGGCCGGCGTCGGCGGCATCGCCGCGGCCGACGCCTCGAGAGCGAAGATCGATCCGGCGCCTGAACTCTGCGCCGCTGTCGAGAGCGGGTGGCTGCTGGTGTGGTGCTGCGCCGGGATCGGTGCGGCCGGCTGGGCAGGAGCCTGCGCTTCAGTGGCGGGCTGCGGAGTCGCGGATGGCGGTTGCGGCGCCGCGGTCGCGGTGGCAGAGTGCGTTCGCGACGTCGCGAACGAGGCTCTGTGCGTCTTGTGGGCCTTGTGCGCCTGCGTCGCCTTGTGCGCCTGCACCTGCGGGTGCGTGCGCAGCTGATGCTGACCATGCCACCCACGGTCCCCGCGGAATGAATCGGCGATGCGTGCCTTGTGGTGGCCCGAGTTATCGACGTGTCCGACGAAGTGGTCGATGTGGGCACCGGCCTTCTCAGCGAAGCGCTGCGGCGCGGCCTTCACGGCCTTCACGTTCTGGGGGACGACGATGCGCTGGGCATCCGCTTTGATGTTGCCATTGCCAGACTTATGCGCGGCAGGGACTGCCTTTGCGACCTTGACGGCGACGTTCCGCGCGGGCTGCACGGCGGTGGCTGCGGGGGCCGAGACTGCCTGAACGGTCTTGACGGCGATGTTCCGCGCAGGCTGCACGGCACGCGAGGGAGCCGGCGTCGAAGCTGCGGGAGCCTTGTGCTTGGAGTTCACCTGGTGCCCGGCGTTCGCGCCACCGTTCCCGCGGTTCGCGTTCTGCCGGCCGTCGTGACCTTGACCGGGGTGGCCCTGACCCGCAGCTGCCTTCGTGAGCGTCGGGGTCGATGCCGCGACATGAGTGGCAGGAGTCTGGGATGCGGATGCCGGGGAACCGCTCAGCAGCATGCTCAACGCGGCCCAGACGAGCACGCCGAGGCCGCCCAGCAGCCACATCGTCGTGCTGCGGTTCTGAACCGGCAGAGCCCGCACGCGTTTCCCCTCCCCATGTGATCACGCGGTATACCGCATGACGCGAACGTTGTGACGATACCGTGTCCGGCGCTCGATGTCCATCCGGCGGGGAACGCTTACCGGATGCGGCCGCAGGATGGGCCTGTCCCCAGGGTTCTGCACATGACCGTCGCGCGCGGCCAACCTTAAATCTTTCCTTGAAGTCGAAATGATCCACAGGTGTGCACAGATGAATATCGCAGGTCAAGCGTGCATTCGTCTTCAGAATCGGATGCTCTCCACCGAGTTGTCCACAGCCGTTCTGCACAGACACTCCCGAGTTGTTCGCAGACTGTCCACAGAGTTATCCACAGGGCGTCTTGCGTGGGGATAATGCGACTCCTACGGTGGGGGAGACCGGATGTCGGAGCCCCGTGATTCGCTTGTCCAAGCGGGCGGGGAGCTGCCTCGGTCGTGTGGTCGGCGAATCGTCATCAGATGACGCCGGCGGGGGAGGAGCACGGATTGTCGATCGCCGATATCTCTGACGAGCGCCTGGGCGGGTCACGCCCTGCTGAGCGGACCCCTCCGCACGATCTGCTCGCCGAGCAGAGCGCGCTGGGCGGCATGCTGCTGTCGAAGGACGCCGTCGCGGACGTGATCGAGAGCCTCAAGGGCGCTGACTTCTACGTGCCCAAGCACGAGCTCATCTTCGAGGCGATCCTGTCGCTGTACTCGCATGGCGAGCCCACCGATGTGGTGGCCGTCACCGACGAGCTGATCAAGACCGGCGAGCTGGGCCGGGCCGGCGGCGCGGACTACCTGCACACGCTGACTTCCATCGTGCCGACGGCGGCCAATGCCGGCTACTACGCGAGCATCGTCTCGGAGCGCGCCATCCTGCGCCGCCTGGTCGATGCGGGCACGCGCATCGTGCAGCTCGGCTACGCGGGCGAAGGCGATGCCACCGACATCGTCAACAACGCACAGGCCGAGATCTACTCGGTCACCGGATCCGAGACCGCCGAGGACTACGTGCCCCTCACGGTCGCCGTCGACGCGGCCGTCGAGGAGATCGAGGCCGCGAACGGCCGTGACGGCTCGATGACCGGCATCCCCACCGGCTTCCGCGAGCTCGACGAGCTGACCAACGGCCTGCACGGCGGGCAGATGATCGTCGTCGCCGCGCGCCCCGCCATGGGAAAGTCGACGCTCGCCCTGGACTTCGCCCGCTCGGCATCCATCGGCCACAACGAGCCGTCGATCTTCTTCTCGCTCGAGATGGGCAAGAGCGAGATCGCCATGCGGCTGCTCAGCGCCGAAGGCGCCATCCCGCTGCAGAACATGCGCAAGGGCACGCTCGATCCGCGCGACTGGACCACCGTCGCGGCCACGCGCGGGCGCATCAACGATGCCCCGCTGTACATCGACGACAGCCCCAACATGACCCTGGTCGAGATCCGGGCCAAGTGCCGCCGGCTCAAGCAGCGGGCGGGCCTGAAGATGGTGATCATCGACTACCTGCAGCTGATGACCAGCGGCAAGCGCGTCGAGTCGCGCCAGCAGGAGGTCTCGGAGTTCTCCCGCGCACTCAAGCTGTTGGCCAAGGAGCTGCAGGTGCCCGTGGTGGCGCTGAGCCAGCTGAACCGCGGTCCCGAGCAGCGGCAGGACAAGAAGCCCGCCATCAGCGACCTGCGCGAATCCGGATCGATCGAGCAGGACGCCGACATGGTGATCCTGCTGCACCGCGACTCGGTCTACGACAAGGACGTGCGCCCTGGCGAGGCCGACCTCATCGTCGCCAAGCACCGCAACGGCCCGACCGCCACCATCAACGTCGCGTTCCAGGGCCACTACTCCCGTTTCGCAGACATGGCCCCCGGCGACTTCAACGGCGTGTAGGTTCCACGCCGAAATGACATATTCCACGGGTAGTTGGCAGGCACTTGGCGTCTCTGCCATTTGCCGTGGACGATCGGCGGTCCGGCGCGACTGATGAGACGGGGGCGCGCGCGTTTACGTCTCACAGCTCGGCGGCGCGTACGCCTCGGTTCTGCGGCCGACGAACACCTACGTCGCGCGTCTATCGGCCACGGCCGCGACCCCCGGATGGCCAGATCTAGGACGCGGAGCGTTCCTCGACCGCGGGAGCGTCGTCGACGTACTGGCTCGCGGCGTCCCACCAGGGGTTCTCGCGTACGCGGTAGAGGAGGGTGCGTTCGCCGGGCACTCGCTCGACGAGCTCGATGAAGTTCGCGCGGCGAAGCTTCTGGATGAGTGGATGCACGATTCCGGGGGAGAGTCTCGTTGCGTCGGTGATCGACCTCGAGGAGAACTTCTCGCCGCGCTGCGCGCCCGCGAGCTCGACCCCACCGCCGACGTGGGGTTCAGGTGGGGTCCTCGAGCGCGGATTCGGTCGTCCCTACGATCAGTATCCCTGTGTAGGTTCCACACCGAGATGACGGTTTTCACGGGTACGTGCTGCTCCTGCACCGCCCCGACGCGCTCGTCGAGCCCGAGGAGGTCGCCCGCGCGTTCGATCACCTCGAGTCGTCGGCGAAGGTCCGTCACTTCGGGGTTTCCAACCACGCCCCCGTCAGATCGACCTGCTGAAGACGGCGGTGAGGCAGCCGATCGTGGCCAACCAGGTGCAGCTGTCGATAGGAACACGCCGTCCTGATCGCGCAAGGCCTCTCGTCGAACATGACCGACTACGACGACTCCATCACCCGCGACGGCGGCGGCCGGGCCGACTACGCCAGGATCAACGACATCACGCTGCAGGCGTGGTCTCCGTTTCAGAAGGGCTTCCACGGCGGCGTGTTTCCTCGACTCGCTCGACTACCCCGAGCTGAACGCGGAGCTCGACCGGCTCGCCGCGAAGTATGTGGTGACCTCGATCGCGGTCGCCACCGCGTGGATCACCCGGCGCCACGCGAACATCCAGGTCGTGCTCGGCACCACCACCCCGTAGCGCGGCGCCGACGCGGCCCAAGGCTCCGACATCCCGCTCACGAGAGCCGAGTGGTACGTCCTCATCCAGGCCGCCGGCCACATGTGCCCTGATATTGCTCCTGACCGCGTGAACGACGGTCGGTCTGCTCACTCCTCGGCGTCTTGCCGGATGGTGGCGACGACGAGCGTGGCGAGTCGTGAGACGGCGGTCGTGTCGGGCAACGCCGCGGCGGCGCCGATCGCGCCGACCGCGTACGCGGCGAGTTCCTGCGGCGAGAGGTCGGTGCGGGTTGTTCCTGCCCGGGTGTCGTCGTCGATGATCTCCTGCACGAGCGCGGTGAGCTCGGATTCGGCGGGTGCGAGCCGGATAGTGCCGTGGAGTGCATCGTCGTCGTCGTCGCCGTGCCGGTGCCGGCGCAGCCGGGCGTAGGCGAGCAGCATGTCGGACAGCCGGGATTCCGGCGGGCTCTCCTGTGCGATGGTTCGCAGGCGCTGCAGGTGGCGTCCGATCTCGCGCTCCTGCCACGCGGTGAGAGCGGCGGCGACGTCGGGCACGTACTTGTACAGCGTCGCCCGGCCCACTCCGCTCGCCTCGGCGAGGGCGGTCATGGTGAGTCCGGTCAGGCCGTCCCGGTGCACGAGCCGACCGGTAGCGTCGAGGATCGCGTCCCGCACCGCGGAGCGATGTTCCACGATGGTGTCACTCCACAGCTTGGGCACTCCCCTACCTTATCAGGAACGAGACGCTTTGACCTGTATGCAACAGTGTGTATAGATAAAGCCGTGATGTCGAAACCGAGTCCGGTGCCCCGCTGGGTGATCGTCGGGGGAGTCCTGGTGCTGCTGGCCGCCGGGGCGTTCGTGGTGCTGCATCTGACCGGCAACGGGATGGCGGGGATGCATTGATGGGCGCGTCCGGTCGTCGGCTGCGGTCAGTGTTGCGGGCGTTGCATGTCGTGTTTTCGATCGGGTGGGCGGGGTCCGTGGCCGTGTTCTTGGTCGTGGCGGCCGCCGGCTGGGCGTCGCCGGACGCGCGGATCTGGGCGGGTGTGTACGCGGCGCTGCAGGTGACCATGTGGTGGGCGGTGGTGCCGCTGGCCGGGTTGTCGCTGCTGACCGGGATCGGGGTGTCGCTGGTGACGCGGTGGGGGCTGACCCGTCACTACTGGGTGCTGTTCAGGCTGGTGCTCACCGTGGTCGCGACTGGCGCTCTTGTGCTGCACACCGGGGTGGCCGACACCGCCGCGCACGCGTCCCTCCAGGTCGGTATGGACTTCTCCGCGGTGCGGCTGCAGCTGATGGTGGACGCGGTCGCGGCGTTGGTCGTGCTGGTCGTGGTGATGATCCTGGGGTTCGTCAAACCCCGCGGGACCACCCCGTGGGCGGCCCGGCCCGTCTCCTGACTGTGCGACGTCCGTCTGCCGGACGCCGGGTGTGGCAGGCGGGCGCTCAACCTCGAAGCCGACGGGACGCGCGATCAGCGTGTCTGCCGGGGATGGTGAGGAGTGCGACGGAGCCGATCACGATGGCCGTGCCGGCCCAGCCGAGCACGCTCTGGGTCTCGCGCAGGAGCAGGATGGACAGGACGATCCCGAAGACGGGCACGAGGATCGTCCAGGTCGTGAGGATGTCGAGCCGGGACCGCTGTGTCTCGGCGTACCAGGCGACGGTGGTCGCAGCGGTGCCGGCCAGGGACATCCACAGCAGGGAGAGGGCGAATCCCGGCGTCCAGTCGATGACCGGGGGGCCTTCGACGATCGCGGCGGCGACCAGAAGTATCCCGCCGCCGAGCAGCAGCTGCACGGCGGCGACGAGGAACGGGTCGGCGCGCACGGCGCGGCTGATGAGGGTGCCGGCGGTGACGGCGGCGGCGGCGGTGACGGACAGCCATGCCCCGGTCCCGGCGCCGGCGGGCAGCACGATGAGCAGGAGCCCGGCGAGCCCGGTGAGCATCGCGGCCACCGACCGTGGGGAGGGGCGTTCTCGGTAGAGCCACCAGGCGGGCAGCAGGATGAGGACGGGCTGGATGTTGGCCAGCACGGACGCGACGCCGGTGCTCAGGCCGATGGTGCCGCCGAACATCGCGGCGTAGGCGATCGCGACGTTCACGACGCCGAGCACGCCGATCAGCGTCCAGCTGCGCACCTCGCGGGGGACGGGTGCGCGGCGGATGACGGTGAGGATCAGCAGCGCGGCGCCGGCGACGAGGGCGCGCAGCGCTGCGAGCCACAGCAGCGGCGCGTCCTGCAGCCCGACGCTGATCGCGACGAAGCACGAGCCCCAGACGAAGGTGACCCACAGCATCCGCCACGGGCTCGGCGCCCGCCGTTCGGTGGGCGTGCTCATGCGGCGTCGTCGGCGGGCGGGTCCGTGTGGTCGTGACGGGGCTGTTCACGGTGTCGTCCGGAGTCACCGTGTCCGCGGTGGCCGAACAGGTGCAGCAGGGCGATCACGATGATGCCGGCGTAGGGGGCGGCCGCAGCGAGGTGGGTCCAGTGGTCGATGATCAGGTAGAGGACGATCCCGGCGACGGCCAGCGCGATGATCACCCAGATCCACACGCGTCCAGCGCGGGGGGCACGGGGCGGCCCGGCGTTCGGGGAGGTCATGACCGCTCCGGGGCGAGGAAGTCCTGCCTCATGCCGAGGGTCGCGTCGGTGAGCCGGATGGAGGCGGCGGGGTCGGTGACGGTGCCGGTGAGGGCGCGGATCGCGTCGACGGTCTCGGGGATGACGATCGCCTCGTTGCACACCTGGTAGGTGAGGTACGCCTCGTCGCCGTCGACGGTGACGAGGTCTTCCCAGACCGCGACCTCCCACATGTCCCCGCGGGGCCGGCCGAGGTCGCGCATCAGCTCGACCGTGGAGTTGAGGGCGACCAGCCCGTCGGACATCCGGATGAACGCGATCCGGGGTGCGGCGCGCAGTGCGTCGAGGACCTCGTCGCGGGATGCGCGGCGGGTCAGCTGCAGGGTCCAGTAGTGGTTATGGGTCTGGGTGTGTGCGCCCTTGGCGGCGATGGTGACCACGTCCAGGTCGGGGAGCACGGTCTTCGCGTCGGGGCCCTGGTGGGAGGGGATGACCGGTTCGGGGACCATCGTGTTCATGATGCCGCCCAGGTGCGATTCCCACGGGTCGGTGGCGCGGCGGATGAGGACCCCGCGGGCGCGCAGCAGCAGCCCGGCGTTTTCGAGCGCGCCGAGGACGCGGACGATGCTGGTGGTGTTGCAGGACACCACCCGGGTCAGGTCCCGGCCGAGCGCGGTGGCGTAGTTGGCCTGGGCGACGAAGGAGTGCCCGGTGGTCGAGTGCGCTTCCCCGCCCTGCACGATCACCTTTACTCCCGCCGCCTGGTAGCGGGGCAGGTTTCCGGCGGCGACGTGCTTGGGGGTCGTATCGACGATCACGTCGCTCTGCGCGAGGAGATCGTCGAGGGTTCCCTCGGGGCGGATGCCGGTGTCCACCATGCCGCTGTGCGCGTCGGGGGTGGCGGCGAATACGGGCAGCCGCGGGACGGCGGATTGTATTCGCCAGTCGGTGACGATGTCCGCGACGCCCACCAGGTGCATGTCGGGTTGGGCGTGGACGGCGTCGGCGACCCTCTTGCCGATCACTCCGTACCCGTTGACGCCGACTCTGATCCTGTCCATCTTCGTCTCCTTTCGTGGTGTTCTTGAGCCGTGCGCGGGTCAGGGGCGGGGTCGGCGGCGCCGCAGCGTCCACAGCAGATAGCCGCCGAGCGCGCCGATCGTGCCGGTCCCGGCGCCGATCAGGACGCCTTCCCGGGAGCGCCATTTCGTGTTCCCGCCGACGAGGGTGCCGATCCCGCCGATCAGCGCGGCGGCGATCATTCCCGCGACGACACGGTTGCCGATGCGTTCGGCGCGCCCGACGAGAGGTTCCAGCTCCGTCGCGCGCAGGTGCACCTCGAACCCGCCGTCTTCGAGGAGATGCCGGAGCCGGCTCAGGGTGGCGGGCAGCTCGGTGAGCAGTGCCCCGGTGTCGGCTCCCGCGCGCGCCCATCGCCGGGCCAGAGCCGGCGGGGACAGCTGGGCGCGGGTGAGCTGCTCAGCGTAGGGCTGCAGGGCGTCGAGCATCTGGAAGTCCGGATCCAGCCGCGCCGCGGTCCCTTCGGCCATCATCAGCACTTTGAACAGCAGCGCCGTCTCCTGCGGAAGGTGCAGCTGGTGCTGCTGCAGGATGCCGAGCAGCTGCTGGAGCATGATTGCGAGGCTGATCTCCGACAGCGAACGGCCCCGGTAGCGGGCCGTGAACGCGGTGATCGCCTGCCGCAGCCCTGCCCGGTCGACGACGTCGGCGGTCCGGGAGAGTTCTATCAGGGCGGTGGTGAGGGTGTCCGGGTCGTCGCGGGTGAAGGCGAGCACGATGCCGGCGAGGCCGTCCGTGGTCTGTTCGGTGAGCTCCCCGACCATCCCGAAGTCGATCAGCGCGAGCGCGCCGTCGGGCTGCACGAACATGTTCCCGGGATGGGGGTCGGCATGGAAGAACCGGTTGTCGAACACCATCGTGAGCACGATGTCGGCACCCAGCCGCGCGAGTGCGACCCGGTCGATGCCGGCGGCGTCCAGGCCCTCCAGGTCGTCGATCCGCACACCGCTCATCCGCTCCAGGGTCAGCACGCGCGAGGTCGTGGTCTCCCCGTGCACGCGGGGAATCCGCACCCGCGCCGCGTGGGCGAACTCCTGCGCGAACCGTTCGGCGTTGCGGGCCTCCTGCAGGTAGTCCAGCTCGGCACGCAGCGTGCGGGAGAACTCCTCCACCAGCCCGGGCAGGTCGTACTGCCGGATGGTATCCCAGCGCCGGTCGGCGCGGTCGGCGAGGTTGCGGAGAATGTCCAGGTCTTCATGCACCTGCGCGACCACGCCGGGCCTGCGCACCTTCACGACGACCTCGGTGCCGTCGTGAAGAGTTGCCGCGTACGCCTGCCCGATGGACGCCGCCGCCAGCGGCACCGGGTCGAACTGGGCGAACACGTGCTCTGGGTCGGCGCCGAGCTCTTCACGGAGCACGTCCCGAATGCCCTCCCACGGTGCCGCGGCGACGTCGTCCTGCAGTTTGGCGAACTCGGCGACCCATGCCGCGGGGAGCAGATCGTGCCGGGTGGAGAGGATCTGGCCCAGTTTCACGAACGTCGGCCCGAGCTCCTCCAACGCGACCCGCACATGCTCGGGGTTCGTGTAGGGGTCCTCCTGCCGGGCGTGTCCGAGGGCGCCGCGGTGGAACGGCACCAAGCCGCCCAGGCCCAGCACGCCGGCCAGGACGCCGAGTCCGTGCCGGCGCAGCACGGCCCCGATCTGCCGGTACCGGCTACTCCCCGCGCCCATCAGCTCACGCCCCTCTCGGCTGGAGTGCCGGCCGATGCTCGTTCGAGGATGAAGTCGACGCGCGCGTCGGGGGCGAGTGCGGGGACGGTGACGACGGGAAAGCCCAGCTCCTGGTACACCAGCCCGAGCAGGTCGTGGATGCGCCGCTGCGCGGCGGGGTCCTCGGTGCGCGCGTAGTCGGACGCCAGCGGGAGCAGGTCAAGCAGGAACACCGTCGCGTACCGGGCGCCGGCCAGCGCGCCCAGCAGGGCGGTGCCGGGGGCGAGGCCGAGGAAGCGGTAGTAGGCGAGCGAGTCCGGCAGAGCACGGTCCAGGAACACGGTCTGTTGCGGGTCGAGGGAGCGTTCCTGCTCGATCTGCATGTCGACGACGGCGCGCTGGAACTCGCTCTGCCGTGCCCGCACCTCCGCGGTGCTGCGCCCGGTGATCCGTTGCAGGTCGATGTAGTGGCGGGCGTGCTCGATCGTGGTCGTGTACCCGCGGCCCCGCAGCAGGTTGACCGTGGTGGTCTTGCCCGAGCTGGGACCGCCCGTCACGACGTGCCAACGGGTGGTCTGTGCGGGCCGCGGCTCCTGGATGCCGGTCATGACCTCACCCTACACCCTGTACCCCTACAGGGTATGGTAGATTGTGGGTGGGGGTGCGAGATGGCACACGGGTATGTGGACAACAAGCCGGCGCTGCTGGCGCGGCTGAGCCGCGCGGAGGGTCAGGTGCGCGGGATCGCGCGGATGATCGACGAGGACGTGTACTGCATCGACGTGCTGACCCAGGTGTCGGCGGCGACGAAGGCGCTGGAGTCCGTCGCGCTGTCGCTGCTGGAAGACCACCTCGCGCATTGCGTCGTGCAGGCGACCGCCGAAGGCGGCCCGGTCGCGGAGGAGAAGCTCCGCGAGGCGAACGCCGCGATCGCGCGCCTCGTGCGCTCCTAACGTCGTCCCCACTCACATCGTTCAACGCTCTTGAAGGGAGCACATCATGACCGGACAGGGATTCCAGGACCTCGGCCTGCAGGCGACCAGCACCGGCGGTGGCTGCGCCTGTTGCAGCTCCACCTCCCACGCCACGGCAGCCACCGACACCGGCGCACCGGCGCAGCAGACGGCGGCGGGCGAGACCGTGTCGGCGCGGTTCCTGGTGGAGGGGATGACCTGCGCGCACTGCGTGCGTAGCGTCACCGAAGAGGTCTCCGCGATCGACGGCGTCTCCGACGTCGCGGTCGATCTGCACGCCGGCGGTGTGTCCACGGTGACGGTGTCCAGCGCCGCGCCGGTGGATGCGGAGCGGGTGCGTGCGGCGGTGGAGGAGGCCGGCTACAGCCTCGCCTCAGCGTCATGACCACGACGACGACGGATGTCGATCTCGACATCACCGGGATGACCTGCGCGTCGTGCGCGACCCGGGTGGAGCGGAAGCTGAACAAGCTGCCCGGGGTGGCGGCGACGGTCAACTTCGCCACCGAGAAGGCCCGCGTGCACGCCGAGTCCGCGGTGCCGGTGGAGGAGCTGATCTCGGCGGTCGAGCAGGCCGGGTACGGGGCATCCGTCCCCGCCCCACCCGTCGACACCCCCGACGAGAAGACCACGCCGCAGGATGCGGAGTTGGTGTCGTTGCGGCAGCGGCTGATCGTCTCGGCGATCCTGGCGGTGCCGGTGGCGGTGTTGTCGATGATCCCGGCGCTGCAGTTCACCTACTGGCAGTGGCTGACCCTGACCCTGGCGGCCCCGGTGGTGGTGTGGGGGGCGTGGCCGTTCCACCGTGCCGCGGCGATCAACGCCCGTCACGGTGCGGCGACGATGGACACACTGATCAGCCTGGGCGTGCTGGCCGCGTTCGGCTGGTCCCTCTATGCCCTGTTCTTCGGCGGTGCCGGGATGCCCGGGATGCGGATGAGCGTGACCTTCGTCGGCACCCCGCAGTCCGGCGGTCACGAGGTGTATCTGGAGGTCGCCGCCCTGGTGACGGTGTTCATCCTCCTCGGCCGCTACCTGGAGACCCGCGCGAAGCGGCAATCCGGGGAGGCTCTGCGCGCCCTGTTGGAGCTGGGCGCGAAAGACGCCGTCATCCTCCGCACGGGTGTCGAGCAGCGCGTCCCGGTCGCCCAGCTGGTGCCCGGCGACATTGTGGTGGTGCGGCCGGGGGAGAAGATCCCCGCCGACGGTGTCGTCACCGAGGGTGTCTCCGCGGTGGACGAGTCGATGCTGACCGGCGAGTCCGTCCCCGTCGAAGTCGCCCCCGGCTCGAAGGTGGTCGGCGCGACGGTGAACACCGGCGGCCGGCTGCTGGTGGAGCTCACCCGGGTCGGCGCGGACACGGAGCTGGCCCGGATGGCCAGGTTGGTGGAGGAGGCGCAGACCGGGAAGGCGCAGGTGCAGCGCCTCGCCGACCGGGTCTCCGCGATCTTCGTCCCCATCGTCATCGCCCTCGCCATCGTCGCGTTCACGGTGTGGCTTCTGATCGGGGCTTCCCCGGAGGTCGCGTTCACCGCCGCGGTGACGACGCTGATCATCGCGTGCCCGTGCGCGCTCGGGTTGGCGACGCCGACCGCGCTGCTTGTCGGCACCGGGCGGGGCGCGCAGCTGGGCATCCTGATCCGCGGACCCCAGGTGCTGGAGCAGACCCGCCGCATCGACACCGTCGTGCTGGACAAGACCGGCACCATCACCGCCGGCACCATGACCGTGACCGCCACCCACCCCGCCGCAGGGACCGACGAGACGGAGCTGGTGCAGGTCGCCGGGGCGCTCGAGCACGGCTCCGAACACCCCATCGGCCGCGCCATCACCAACGCGGCCAGCGGCCCGCTCGCGGCAGTGGAATCGTTCGCCGCGGTGGCCGGGCAGGGCGTGCAGGGCATCGTCGACGGCCGCCTGGTCGCCGCCGGCCGCGCCTCCTGGATCACCACCCAATGGGCACTTCCCGTCCCTACCGACCTCGCCGCGACCATCGCGGCGGACGAGGCGGCGGGGGCGACGGTGACGGTGGTGGCGTGGGACGGGCAGGTGCGCGGGGCGATCAGCGTCGCCGACACCATCAAACCCACCAGCCGTGAGGCGGTCACCCGGCTCCGGGAGCTCGGGTTGACCCCGATCCTGCTCACCGGCGACAACCCCGGCGCCGCGCGGGCGATCGCCGACCAGGCCGGGATCGAGGACGTCCGTGCCGGGGTCACCCCGCAGGGCAAGCTCGACACCATCCGCGACCTGCAGGCCGCGGGCCGGGTGGTCGCGATGGTCGGCGACGGCGTCAACGACGCCGCCGCCCTCGCTGCGGCAGACCTGGGGATCGCGATGGGCACCGGCACCGACGCGGCCATCACCGCCGCGGACCTGACCATCGTCTCCGGCGACCTCGTGCTGGTCCCGGACGCGATCCGGCTGGCCCGCCGCACCCTGGGCACGATCAAGGGGAACCTGTTCTGGGCGTTCGCGTACAACGTCGCCGCCCTCCCGGTCGCGATGCTCGCCCTGCTCAACCCCATCCTCGCGGGAGCTGCGATGGCGTTCAGCAGCGTGTTCGTCGTCACCAACAGCCTCCGACTGCGCCGCTTCCGCGCCCTCCCCACCCCGACACCCGCCGCCGCGCCCGCCAGCCGGGAGCCCGCGCCCGTCCGGGCCTAACCATCGCTCAAGAAGGAGAAACACCATGTCCCACGACCACGACCACCCCGGGCACGACCACACGCACGGGCACGCCCATGGGGGACACGAGCATGGTGCGCACGAACATCACCATCACGAGCCGCCGGCGGGCGCGACGAACCTGGTGACCTGCCCGGTGATGCCCGGCAACCAGGTCGACCCGGCCTGGGCCGAGCAGCGCGGCCTGTTCCGCGACTACCAGGGCACCCGGTACTGGTTCTGCTGCGCCGACTGCGGGCCCCTGTTCGACGCCGACCCCGCCCGCTACACAAACGCCGCCTGACCGGCCAGACAACCGGTCGGAGATAGAGGGTGGACACGGCGGTCGGGCTGGTGCAGGCCTACCTGCGGGTCAACGGCTACTTCACCGTCGCCGAATACCCGGTGCTGGATGCCACCGGGCTGGCCGGGCCGCGCACCATCACCGACCTGGACATCCTCGCCGTGCGGCTGCACCGGGCACCGGGAGCGTCTGGGACCGTCGACGCACCGCTGGACCCGGCCCTGGGCGCCGGGGGCGGAGCGGACATGATCCTCGGCGAGGTCAAGGAAGGCCGCCCGCACCCCAACCCGGCGATGCGGGACCCGGCCGTGCTGGAAGCCGCGTTCACCCGGTTCGGGTGCTGCGCCCCGACCGATGCCGCCCGGCTGGTCGCCGAACTGCTGGAAACGGGACGGACGGTGGCGCCGGAAGGGCACACGATCCGCACGGTCGTGTTCGGCAACCCCACCTCCCCGCCCGGGGCGGGGGCGCCGTGGCACACCGTCCCGTTCGCCCGGGTGCTGCGCTACCTCGAAGACCACCTGAGCGCGCACTGGGGCATCCTCGGCCGCACCCAGATCAAGGACGACACCCTCGCCCTGCTGGCCCTGCGGGAGAAGGCCCACCGCGCCGCGACCGGCGCCTCCCGCCAGGGCACGGACCGGTAGGGCGGGTCACGGCGGGGGAGCGTGTGCACACGCAGGGGGAGCCGGTGTGGGTGCGCACCCGTGACGAGCGCGCCCTGTATACGATGGTGCTGCCCGCCCCGGCCGGGACCCCCGGGGCGCCGACGGTGGTGTTCGAGGCGGGATGGGCGTCGCCCCGCTCCACCTGGGCGTTGCTGCAGACCCGGGTCGCCGCGTTCACGCGGGCCGTGGTGTATGACCGGGCAGGGCTGGGCCGGTCCGCCCCGGATAGTGCAGGGCGCACCCTGGACCGGATGGCCGACGACCTGAACGATTTGCTGGACGGCCTCGAGCCGAGCAGCGGGTTCGTGCAGGTGGGGCATTCCGCGGGCGGCCCGATCGTGCGGCAGGCAGCAGACCGGCCGCCCGGACCGGGAGGCCGGTCTGGTGCTGGTGGATCCGACCGACGAGGCAGCGACCCAGCAGTTCGGTGTGCCGTTCCGGGTCGGGGAGAAGATCGTGATCGCCGTGGAGTGGGTGCTGGCACGGGTGGGGTTGCTGGAGCGGTTCTTCCGGTTCCTCGGGGAGGGGATGCCCGAGGATGTGCGGGCGGATCTTCACCGGGAGGCGTTCCGGCCCGCGGTGGTGGTCACCCAGGGTCGGCAGGCGCGCACGTTCCTCACCGAGCTGCACGCCTGGCGCGGCGACCCGCCGGTGCTGCCCGATGTCCCGGTCACCGTCATCTCCGGCAGTCTCGCGGACGGGATGCCGCGACGGGTCCGGGATGCCGCGACCGCCGCCGGGCGGTATCGGGCCGCACAGTCCCGGCAGGGCCGGCACGTGGTCGCTGCCTGCTCCGGCCACTGCATCCCCGCCACAGAATCGGACCTGATCGCTGCGGAGATCCGCCGCCTCGTCCTCCCGCCCGTCGGATAGCCCCGGGTTGTCTGGCGGGCATGCCTGGTCAGGCCACGGCAGGGGGGCGTCGCCGCCGGGCGATCGCACCGGTGAGGGCGAGACCACCCAGCCCACCCCATAGGGTGACAGTGGAAACGCCTTGCCCGATGAGGACGGCGGGGGTGAGCCCGGCGCGCAGGTCGGTGTCGGCGATCATCGCCCCGGCCTGTCCGGCGGGCAGACCGGTGAGGGTGCTGCCGTCGGGGCGGATGATCTGGCTGGCGCCGACGGTGGAGACGTTCACCACGGTGCGGCCGGTCTCCACCGCGCGGATTCTGGCGACCGCGAGCTGCTGCAGGTTCTCGTCCGTGCCGCGGAAGTCGGCATTGTTGGTCTGGAACACCAGCAGCTCCGCGCCGGCGGTGACGCTCTCGGCGATGACTTCGTCGTAGATCACGTCGAAGCAGATCGCCAACCCCACCGGCACGTCGCCGACGGTGACCATGGGCAGGTCGGTGCCGTGCGCGTAGTCGCGTTGCAGCAGCCCGACCAGGTCGGGAGCGAGCAGGGTGTAGAACGCCCGGTCGGGCACGTACTCGCCGAACGGCACCGGGTGGCGTTTCGCGTGCGTCTGCACCTGCTCCCGCTGCGGCGTGGCACCGGTGGTGGCCGGGTCCCACAGGAACGACGTGTTGTAGATGTTGCCGCCCGCCGTGGTGGCCGCGTTCGCCAGCAGCGGGGCACCTGCCCGGGTGCTGATGCCGGTGAGGTACGCGGCCAGCCACGGGGTCTGGAACGGGTCAGCATCCAGCCCTTCCGGCCACACCACCAGATCCACATCCGCGTCGAGCACCGGGCCGGTCGCGTCCCCCTGCGCCCGGGCGATCGCCCCAACGGTGCGCTGGTCGAAGTACCCGGACGGGCCGTTGCCTTGCACCGCCCCGACCCGCATCGTCCCGGCCGGTGTGGTGGGAAACGCCGGGACCAGGACCAGCATCAGGGTGGTGACGGCGGGTACGGCGGGTACGGCGGCGGGGAACGGGCGACGCCACCGGCCGGTCCGGATGGTTTCGATCGCGGCGGCGACGGTGAAGACCATCAGGAAGGTGAGCCCGCTCACCCCGACCCAGGACACCGTCTGAACGAGGGGGCTGTCGGCTTGGGTGATCCCGAGCCGCGCCCACGGCAGCCCCCCGTACGGCCAGGCGCCCAGCAGCACCTCCCGGCCCGTCCACAACGCGGCCACCAGGCCCGGCAGCAGGAGCAGGCGTCCGACCGGGCCGGGGGCGGCGCGCGGCACCCACCGGTAGGCGAGTGCCAGCGGGATGATCCCGACCGCGGTCAGGGTCCCTTCCACCACGGTCAGTGCCGCCCACGGCACCGGCCCGAGATACCGGGTCGTCCAGGACACCAGCAGCCCGAAGAACAGCAACCCGAACACCGCCCCGACCGCCACCGCCCCCCACACGCTCCGGCCGATCAGGGCGAGAAGCAGCAGCCCGGTCGCGGCGAACGCGGCCGGCCAGAATCCCACCTCCGGGTAGGCGAGATCCATCAGCACCGCCGCGGCTGCCGCGACCGGCAACGCCATCGCCAACGGCATCACCGCCCGGGCGCGGCGGTTCGGCGGGGTGGGTTGGGGGCGTCCGTGCGGGTCCTGGAGGGTCGTCGGGGTGGCGGTCATGGCCGGTCCGCGATGGTGCGGGCGATTACGGCGGCGTCCCGGGACACCCCGGCGAGGGTGTCCGCTCCGGGGCGGCTGTGGGCGGGGATCCCGGCGACGAACAAGCCCGGCAGCCCGGTCATCGCCGGGCGGGACCGGGCTGCGGTCGCCTCGGCGGGGAGCCAGTCGTCGCCGGGGTCGTACCCGGTGGCGAGGATTACCGAGTCCGGGGCGAGGGTGCTGCCATCGGCGAACGTGACCTGCCCGCCGTCCGCGCCGGTCACCGCCGGGGCGACCGCCACACCCGCGTGACGCAGCGCATGGTAGCTGTCGCCGAACACCGGCTGCACGGCGGGTGGGCGACCCAGCCAGGACGAGCCTGCCCGGGCGTGGACGGGGAAGGTACGGGCGGGTCGGTGCGGCCGTCGGGTGCGGACCGCGAGGGTGACCTCGTGGGAGGCGGACAGCTCTCGCGCCAGCTGCACCCCGCTGTTCCCTCCGCCGACGATCAGCACCCGCCCGGTGGGCACCTGCCGGGGGAACTGGTAGTGGGCACTGTGCAGCACCACCCCGGGCACCCGCAGCTGCTGCGCCCACGCAGGGATGCGGGGGTGGGTGGCGGCGCCGGTCGCGCACACCACGTTGCGGGTCTGCACGTCGCCCTCCGCGGTCTGCAGCTGCAGCACCGACCCGTGACCGCGGCGTTCCACCCCGACCACACGCAACCCCCAGAACGGGTCCACCCCCAGGGTGTGCTGCACCTGGTCCAGGTAGTTCGCGATCTCATCGGCCCGGGGATGCTCGTGCGGGTCCAGCGGCAGCGGCCGGAGCGGAAGCGTGCTGTGGCGGGCGTCGGACAGCAGCCGCATCGAATGCCAGCGGGACGCCCAACTGCGTTGCCGGTCCGTGGCGGCGTCGACGACCACGAACTCCTGCTGCGGCCGGAACCCCAACCCGATCAGCGCGGCGGCCACCGCGAGCCCGGCCTGCCCGGCCCCGACGATGATCGCCCGCCGATGCGTCAACCCCGACCGCATCACCACCCCCTCCCCGCACAAGAGGGCCGGGGCGGGAACGGACGGAGGATGATCGCGCCGGCGCCGCGGCGGGACGGGGCCGGACGGGGCCGAGCGGGGCCGGGTGGGCGGCGGTGACCGGCCGCAGCCGTCGGCACTGGACCGGCGACGGGGGCCGCCGTGATACGGGTCGTCAAGACATTCTCCAAACCTAGAAATCGGCATCACACAGCGCCCGCACACGGGCGGGCGGGAAGACGCCGCCCATGGGTGGGCGGCATGCCGGATCTCAGGTTCGGGAAATCGACAACAGCAGCAGTGAGGGCGCGGCCGGACGCCGCGACACGGGCACCGGCACCAGCAGCGGCGCGCGCACCGGACGGGATACCCGCAGTATCCGCAGCCGGCTCTGTAACCGCAACCCCGTCACGGCCGCCAGTACCAGCAGCGTGCACACCACCCCGATCAGGCACCCCCACGCCCCGGACGCATCGACGGACACCCCCGCAGAGGACGACGCCGTCCGGCCCTCCACCGGTGCCCCCGAGTCTGGGGTAGAGCCGGTCGCGACGGGGGAGCCCGCACTGGTGTCGGCGTGCGCGTCAGCCGTGGTGTGGGAGGTGGTCCAGCCGCCGATGATGAGCACAAGTGCCAGGCCCAGGATGGTCAGCAGCCGCCCCGACCACCACCCCGCCGCGATGACCCGGTCGGGCCGGGATCGGGGGTCGCGGGGCATAGTCCCTCACTGTACCAATCCGACCTTTGCGTCTCCCGGATCCCGCCCGGCCGCAGGCCCTCCACGCCTTCGCCGACAGAGCAGCCACATCGCGTCCACCGGCACGTCGTTCTCGATTATCGCCGAACGACGTCCGTCTCCTGAGCGGAAGGATCAGTGCCCTCGGGGTGCGGTGGTGTCGGTGAAGGCGGGCAGCAGGATCGCCGTGATGCCGTCGGGGTCGAGTCTGCCGGTGCGGACTTCTTCGGCGGCGCCGTTGAGGACGGCACGGGTCGCTGAACTCCGCCGCGATCGTCTCGGCTGCGTCAGGTTCGCCCCACCGGGCACGTGCACCCGTCGGCACCCGAGGCGGCGCCGATTGAAAGAATACCTATAGGGGGTATAAGGTGCGGGGGAGTCGTGTGCGAGGGAGAGGCGGGCGAGGTTGATTCAACCGATCGACTATTTCCTGGTCGCCTGGTTCGTGCTGGTCGCGATCAGCACGATCTGGGTCGGGGTGGACCAGTTCCGTCACAACCCGGAGCCGGCGGTGATGAAGTGGGGCTTCATCCTGGTCACCCTCTGCCTGGGGCCGATCGGGGCGCTGCTGTATGTGCTCGCGGACAAGGAGCCGCGGCCGGGAGAGCATGAGGAGTTCACCCGGCCGCTGTGGAAGCAGGGCATCGGGTCGACCATTCACTGCGTCGCGGGCGATGCCACCGGCATCATCGTCGCCGCCGTCGTCGTCGCGTCGCTGGGCCTGCCGATGTGGCTGGATCTGATCATCGAGTACGCCGCCGGGTTCGCGTTCGGGTTGTTCGTGTTCCAGGCCCTGTTCATGAAGAACATGATGGGCGGCAGCTACTGGCAGAACGTGCGCCGCTCGTTCCTGCCCGAGTTCATCAGCATGAACCTGATGATGGCGGGCATGGCGCCGGTGATGTCGCTGCTGATGATGGGCCGCGACATGCGGGCCATGCTGCCCACCGAGTTGCTGTTCTGGGCGGTGATGAGTTTCGGGATCGCGGTCGGGTTCGTGCTCGCTTACTCCGTGAACGTGTGGATGGTGAAGAAGGGCCTCAAGCACGGTCTGATGACCGTCCGCCCCCAGCCCGCCACCCACCCCCAGGAGCATGACGCGCACGCGCAGCACAGCCCGCGGCCGCCGGAGGCGCACGCCGGCCACGACCAGGCGGCGGGCGGTGCGTCGTCGCCGGGGTCGGGGCATGAGGCGCACCAGCCTTCTGGCGCCGGAGCGGTGACCGTGCCGCAGCTGACCGTGGTCGGCGCGTTCTCCGCGATCGCGCTCGTGGTCGGGATGGTCGCCCCCGCGAACGCCGTCAACATGACTCTCAGCGCGCACGACGTCGGTGGGCTGATCATGCCGCCCGGGATGATCATGACCCGTGACACCCCCGCCGAGGCGATGCGGGACATGGCCGCCGTCGACCCGCGCAACGCGACCGCCGCGTACGACGTGGACACCCGCGGCGACGAGGTGCTGGAACCTGCCCGCATCGAGGACGGGGTGAAGGTGTTCGAACTGACCGTGTCCCAGATCCGCTGGGAGATCCTCCCGGGCGTCACCGTCGACGCGTACGCGTACAACGGGCAGATCCCGGGGCCTCGGCTGCAGGTCACCCAGGGCGACCGGATCCGCATCGACGTCACCAACGAGCTCGACGAGTCCACAACCGTGCACTGGCACGGCCTGGACGTGCCCAACGAGATGGACGGGCCCGCCGGGATCACCCAGGATCCCATCCAGCCCGGCGACACCTACCGGTACGAGTACACGGTGAAGCAGTGGGGCACGTTCTTCTACCACTCCCACGATCACGCCGACCGGCAGCAGGCCCTCGGCCTGTACGGGGCGCTGATCATCGACCCCGCCGACCCTGGCCTGCAGCCGCCCGCCGATCACGAGTACACGATCCAGCTGCAGGAGTGGCTGTCCCGGGAGGGACTGACCTATCCGGCGATGCCGATGGAAGGGGGCATGCCGAACTACTTCACCATCAACGGGAAGGCATACCCGGCCACCGAGACCATCGACATGAAGGTGGGCGAGACCCTCCGGGTGCGGTTCATCGGCTCGAACACCATCGACATCCACCCGATGCACATCCACGGCGGCCCGTTCACCGTCGTCGCCCGCGACGGGGCGGCCCTCACCACGGCGCAGCAGTTCCAGGCCGACACGATCAACGTCGGGCCGGGACAACGCTACGACGTGCTCTGGAACGCGCTCGAGCCCGGCCAGTGGCTCATCCACTGCCACATCAACCACCACACCACCAACAACAACGTCGAAACCGACGGCGCCGGCGGCCTGACCATGATCATCAACGTCACCGAATAACCCCTACGGGCCGAAGAAGCCCGCCGTCATCGCCGTTGCCGCGTCGAGTCACGTCCGAGCCCTCCGGCAGCACAGCATGCCGATGCCAGGGGCGCTCAGCTGATCGTGCCCGACCGTTTCGGTTGCCGGGGGCCGAGATCGCCCGCCCGCCCGCAACGGGGCGCGGTGACCTCGCCGTGGTCAGGTGGTCGCGGGAGGGAGGACGCGTCGGCGGCGGGCGACGGTGACGGCCGCGGCGACCGTGAGCGCCGCCGAGACGGCGAGGAGCACGGCGCCGAGGAGGATCTGCCCCGGTGGCGGGGCGGCGGCGGTGACGGGCTGGTACAGGTTGCGCTGCTGGCTTTGCGGGCCGGTGAGCTGCTGATCGACGGGCACCCACACCTCGAGGGTGCGTTCGCCGGTGGCGAACTGGGCGTACACGAACCACAGCCCCGGTGACGGCAGCGCCAGTTCCCCGGTGAAGGTGCCGGGAGGCGGGGTGCCGGGTTGCGCGCGCAGCGGCGCGGTGAGGTCCTCTCCGGCGCGGCGGGCGACCAACCGGGTCGGGGTGAGGTCGGTGTCGTCGTTGAGGCGGATGCCGGTGATGGTGACGGTCAGCTGCCCGGTGCCGTCGCCGGTGACTGTCATCTGTGCGGTGCCGTAGGCGGTGCCCTGGCCGGGGTCGTGCGCCTGCGCGGGTGGCGGCGGGGCGAGGGCGACCAGCAGAAGGGTGAGGGCCGCGGCCGCGGCCCCGGATCGGAGGCGAGTCCCCGGCCGCACGGTGAGGGCGATCATGCTGACGATGATCACCGTGGTGGTGCCGACGGCGGACCAGGCGACGGGGGTGGGTGGGACGCTGCTGATCCCGGTCCCGGAGGCCAGCAGTTGCAGGGTGGTCACGGCGAGGGCGGCCACCGGCCACCGCCACCGGGGGACGGGCAGGGCCAGCAGGAAGAGCCCGGCCACGGCGACCGGCAGGTCGGGGGCGAGCCACCCCGCGCTGGTGAGCAGCACCCACAGCACCACCCGGAACACCAGGTACCCGGCGACGACGAGGACGATGCGGGTGCGGCCGGGGACCAGGGCGGTGATCACCCATGCCGCGCCGAGCGTGGTCGCCAGCAGCAGCGGCAGGTACAGGGTCTCGGTGAACTGGGGCACGTCGGTGTCGTATTCCATCACGATGATCAGCGCCGCCCCCAGCACGCCTGCGGCCAGGGCGATCCGCGGCGGAGCGGGCACGTGCCGGTCGGTGCCGGTGAGCAGGCCGATCAGCACGCACAGGGTGCCGATCACCGATAGCAGGTGCGGGGGCGACCAGAGCACCGCGTCACGCCCGAACGCGGTGTGCCAGAACGCGTCGGCGGGGGCGGCCGCCGCGGTCGCGACCGCCGCGGCGACCGCGAGGGCGAACCCGGGGGTGCGGAACACGGCGGCCACTGAGCTTGTGGCGGCCAGGCGCCGCCACCCCCAGCCGGCGATCACGACCCCGACGGTGAGGATCGACGCATACAGCAGCAGGTGCGGGGGGATGAAGGTGCTGTCCCGGCCGAGGGTGGTGTGCCAGGAGTCGTCCCAGTACGCCGACCCGACCCCGGCGGCCGCGGCGGCGGCAGCGACCCAGACGCCCCCGGCCCCCAGCGCCGGGGAGCCGCGGGCCGGGTCCGGCTCGGACGGGATGGGGCGCGGTCACGGGTGCCGTGTGGTCGCATGGTCTGTCCTTTCTCTGATGCGGAGGGAGCCGGTCACTGCGGTCGGCGTTGCCGGGCGGCGTGCCCGCCCGGGGTGCCCGTCCTGGCGGTCGGTCGTGTTAGAGGGGGAGCACGGTGGCTCCGATGAGGTTCTGGATGCTGGAGATGAGGAGTGTCCAGGCTCCGCTGATCATCGCGATGCCGGTGGCGATCATGAGGATCCCGCCGGTGATGTTGATGGTGCGGATGTGGCGGCGCAGGAACGCGATGCTTCCGGTGGCCCAGTTCAGGCCGGCCGCAGCGGCGATGAAGGGCAGCCCCAGACCGAGGCAGTAGGTGACGGCGAGGAGGGCGCCGCGGGCGGGGTTGCCGGTGGTGAGGCTGAGGGCGGAGATCGCGGCGAGGGTGGGGCCCAGGCACGGGGTCCAGCCGAGCCCGAACGCGATGCCGAGCAGGGGGGCTCCGGCCAGCCCGCGGGGTGGGTGGATGGCGGGTTTCGCGGTGCGTTGGAAGAGCCGGAACACGCCGAGGAATACGAGCCCCATCAGCAGGACGACGATCCCGAGGATGCGGGTGAGGAGATCTTGCCAGCGGGTGAGCCAGGCCCCCAGGGCGCCGAACGCGGCCCCGTAGCCGATGAACAGGACGGAAAAGCCGAGGGTGAACAGCCCGGTCCCGGCCAGCGCCCGCCACCGGGAGACCCCCGCGGCGGTGGTGGTGCCGGTGAGGTAGCCGAGGTAGCCGGGAACGAGGGGGAGCACGCAGGGGGAGGCGAAGGACACCAGCCCGGCGAGGAGGGCGAGGGGGAGGGCGGCCCAGATGCTGCCGGCGGTGATGATCTCCCCCATCAGGGGCTCGTCTCGGCGAGGACGGTGTCGATGAGGGAGGCGAGGGTGGTGCGGGTGGGGAGTTGCCCGATGATGCGGGCGGCCATCCGGCCGGTGCGGTCCAGGACGATGGTGGTGGGCACGGCGCCGGGGGCGGCTTTCCCGGCGAACGCAGCTTGCACGGTACCGGTGGTGGCGTCCAGGATCGACGGGTAGGTGATGCCGAACTGATTCTCGAACGCGGCGGCGGTGTCGGCGCTGTCGCGCACGTTGACGCCGATGAACACGACACCGTCGGGCTGGTAGGTCTGGGCGAGAGCTTCCAGGTCGGGCGCTTCGGCACGGCAGGGCGGGCAGGCGGCGTACCAGAAGTTCACCACGACGACCGAGCCCGCCCACGCGGTAGAATCGGCCTTGGCCCCGGTGTCGGTGGTGCCGGTGAAGGTGACCGGGCCGTCGCGCTGATCGGCGGGGATCTCCCGCACGGTTTGATCCGCGGAGAGGTAGCCGGGGGGCGCAGACGACGACAACAAATCCGGGGTCTCGGCCGCGCAGCCGGACAGGAGCAGGGCGAGCGCACCGAACACAGCGATCGCTCCGGTGATCACGGCCCGACGGCGAGGCCTGTGCGTGAGGTGGATGGGGGCGTGCATGCGGACTGTTCCTGTCGGGTCAGTTGTTCTTGCTGGTGGGGCGGCGGCGGCCGGCGAGGATAGCGCCGGTGATCAGCAACAGCGCCCCGGTCGGGTACCCGGCGACCAGGTCGAGCCAGCCGGGAGGCTGCCCGGGGCCGAACACTTCCAGATGCGCGAGCCAGTGGATGATCGCGACGATCCCGCCGAGGGCCATAACGGCCTGGCCGACTCGGACGAGCAGGCGGTGCCGCCGCCAAGCGCGTTGCGGGTCCTCAGCCGCGGCGGGGCGGGGGGTGGTGCGGGTCATGAGCGGGTCCTTTCGCAGGGGGCGGGTCACAGTCCGGAGTACGAGTGCAGGCCGGTGAAGAAGACGTTGACGACGCCGAAGTTGAACAGCACGGCGGCGAAGCCGACGATGCACAGCCAGGCGGCGCGGGTGCCGGCCCAGCCGCGGGTGGCGGTGGCGTGCAGGTATCCGGCGTAGAGGACCCAGATGATGAACGTCCAGACCTCTTTCACGTCCCACCCCCAGAACCTGCCCCAGGCGCGGCCGGCCCAGATCGCCCCGGCGATCAGGGTGAAGGTCCACAGGATGAACCCGACGATCGTCAGCCGGTATGCGAGCCGGTCCAGATCGTCCGGGCCCGGCAGACTATCACGCAGCCGGGTGAGCCGGCCCGAGTGGCCAGGGCCGCGGCGGGTGGTGAGCAGGTAGGTGAGGGAGACGAGGAACGCGAGCCCGAAGAACGCGGTCGCCAGCAGCGCGACCAGCACGTGGATGACCAGCCACCCGGATTGCAGGGCGGGCATCAGGGGGACGACGGGGACGTAGAAGCTGACTGCCGCGACGCCGAGCAGCAACACGGTCAGCCCGAGCACGGCGCTGCCCAGGTACGCCAACCGCACCCGCAGCGACACGGCCAGGAAGGCGGCGATGATCAGGGCGGTGCCAGTGAGGGAGAACTCGAACATGTTCGCCCACGGCACACGGTCCGCGGCGACCCCGCGCAGCACCACCCCGGCAAGGTGAAACACCCAGCCCAGCACGGTCAACGCGAACCCGACCCGCGCCGCCTTCCCCGCCCGCCGTCCGCCACCCGGGGCGGCGGCACCGGGCGCGGCGTCGGCGGTAGGGGAAGTGTCGGCGGGTGTGCCTGCCAGGTCTGGGTCGGTGGTGGCGCCGGCGCCGGTGGTGACCGGTACCCGGGCGGTGGCCGGGACGGCAGGGGTGCTAGCGCGGCGCGCGAGGTGGAGCGTGTAGGCGACGAACGCGGCGGCGTAGATCGCGATCGCGGAGTACACCAGCAGCAGGGACAGGGCGTCAAGGAACGGAGTCATCGGATCCTCCTCGAAGGGGTGTTGAGGGTGGGGGTGAGGTGAGTGGCGAGGGTGTCGACGGTGGCTTGCAGACGGGGGTCGTCGCCGCGGGCGAGCCCCGCGACCTCGAGCACCGTGCCGCCGTCCCGGCCGATTGCTGTGCGGACCCAGAGGCGGCGGCGGGGCACGAACAGGGACAGAGCCAGCCCGGCCATCGCAGCGACCGCGGCGATCAGGGTAGGGATTTGGGTGGGGTCGGCGGCGATCTCCAGCGACGCGAACCGCGGGATCGGGCCGAGCTCGATCGTGCCCAGACCGTCCGGCAGAGGGACCGGGGTGCCGGGGACCAACTGCAGGGCGGGAGTGGGGGTGCCGCGCCCGGCGATCTGAGTGAGGGTACTGGTGTCCAGCGCGTACACCGACACCGGGACCCCGGTGTTCAGGCCCAGGTCGCCGACGTACACGTTGAAGGTGACGACCGGGTCCAGCAGGTCCGGGTAGCTGGACGCGAACGCCCCAGAGGCGGTGGTCGCGCGGGTGGGGTACAGCATCCCGACCAGGCCGACCTGCTCGGCCAACCCGTCGGGAACCTTCACGATGCCCAGGCTGGTCATATTCGCGTCCTGCGGCAGGAACGGGACCGTGTCACTGAACACGGTCTTCCCAGCCGGGTTTCGGACGGTGATGGTGGGGGCGTACCCGTTGCCGAGCAGGTAGATGTCGGTGCCGGCCACCGGCAGCGGCTCGTTGACCCGGATGCTCGAGGCCTGCCGGGTGCCGCCTGTGGTGGTGGTGACCTGCGCGTCGAAGCTCTTCGGCATGCCGAGCGCGTTGACGTTGTCCAGGACGTAGTCGACGCGGAACCGGTCCAGGGCGAGAGAGAACGGGGGAATCTGCGCATCAGTGACGAATTGACCGGCGGTGAACGAGTCGTACGCGATCCGGGTGGACGCGAACGTCTGACCCTCCACCAGCACCCGCTGCCCGGTGAACCGGAACCCACTGCCAACGCCGACCACAATCAGCACCGCCAGCAGCGCCACGTGGAACAGCAGATTCCCGGTCTCCCGCAGGTAGCCGCGCTCGGCTGCGACCGAGTCCCGTCCGTCGTCGCCGCGGACCCGGCGGGTGCGGTACCGCTGCCGGCGCAGCGCCTTCTCGGCCGCGTCCAGGACCGCACCGGGGGGCGTGTCGGGGAGGAGGCGGCGGGTGTGGGCGGGCAGGCGGGACAGGTTGCGGGGGGTGGCCGGGGGCGGGGCGAGCAGCGCCTTCAGGTGGTGGCGGATGCGGGGGATGACGCAGCCGATCAGCGACGCGAACAACAGCAGGTAGATCGCGGAGAACCACACCGACCCGAACACGTCGTGCAGCTGCAGCAGGTCCACCGCCCACATCCAGCCCGGGTTGGTCTTGTCGAACTGGATCACCCCGTTCGGGTCGGAGGAGCGTTGCGGGATCAACGACCCGGGGATCGCGGCCATCGCGAGCAGCAGCAACAACACCAGGGCGGTGCGCATGCTGGTCAGCTGCCGCCACGCCCACCGCGCCCACCCCGAAACGCTCAGGCGCGGATTCGTGGGCTCCTCCACCGGCCGGTCGACGTGATCGGCGGGCAGCTGCGGGGCCTGCTCACTGCGGATCGACACGCGCATCCCCCCTCTCCCGGACGGGTGCGCGGCGGCGGGCGCGCCAGGAGGCGTGGGCGAGCAGCCCGACCCCCAGTGCGGCGGCCACCAGGGCGGTGAGCACGTTCGCTTTCAGCCCGCCGGCGAGCAGCTCGGTGGGATCCAGCCGGATGGACTCCAGCACCGCCCGCCCCGCCCCGTACCACAGCAGGTACACGCCCAGACTCCGCCCGGTGCCCAACGTGATCCGGCCGTGCCGGCGGCGGTGATGCTCGAGCAGCACGATCACGGCGGCACCGGCCAGGTTCCACAGCAGCTCGTACAGGAACAGCGGATGAAACAGGGTCCCCGCCGGGGTCCCCGGCGGGATCGCGGGGGCTGAGGGGTCGATCTGCAACCCCCACGGCAAGCTGGTGGGTGGGCCGAACAGTTCCTGGTTGAAGTAGTTCCCCAGTCGCCCCACCGCCTGGGCGACCAGCATCCCCGGGGCGAGCGCGTCCAGGAACAGCAGCACCGGGATCCCGGCGCGGCGGGTACCGATCACAATCCCGACCAGCCCGCCCAGGATCGCACCGAAGATCGCGATCCCGCCCTCCCAGATGTAGAGCACCCGCCACAGATCCGCGCCAGGGAAGAAGTAGTCGCCCGGATGGGTGAGCACATGGTAGATGCGGGCGCCGAGGATCCCGAACGGGACCGCCCACATCGCCACATCCACCACGACCCCGGCCGGGTGCCCGACTGCCCGCAGTCGACGGCCGGTGATCAGCACCGCCAGCACGATCCCGGCCAGGATCGCCAGCGCGTAGAACCGGATCTGGAACGGCCCGACCTGCACGAAGCTGATCCCCGGGCTCGGGATCAGCGCCGGAACCACGATGGCGCGCATCAGGGTCTCCTGTTCGCGGGGATCCACACCAGCGGATCGACCGGCTCCCCGCCGACGCGCACCTCGAAATGCAGGTGCGCGCCGGTGCTGCGTCCACTGTTCCCGACCCGTCCGACCAGTTGCCCCACCCGCACGGTCTGCCCCGGGGTGAGGGCGAGGGACCCTTCCAGCATGTGCGCGTAGACGCTCTCCACGACTTGCCCGTCGATCTCGTGCCGGATCACCACATACACCCCGTACGCGCCGCCCTGCTCCGTCGCAGTGGTGACCACCCCGTCGGCCATCGCCTGGATCGGGGTGCCGATGCCCGGGGTCATATCCAGGCCGGCATGATCGCTGGAACACGACGGGCACGGCCGGGTGCGATACCCGAACGTGCTGCTGATCGGCACCCCCACCGTGAACGGCCACTGCACCGCCGACGCCGGGTCATTGGTGAACGTGTCCGCGGTGTGCGCGTACGACTCGGTCCCGGCAGGGGCCGCCAGCACCGCCTCATACTCGCCGCGGTCCATTTCGGGCGCCGGGAGGGTGTGGGTGGCGATGAATGTCTGCGGCCGGGGCGGGGTGGCGGGCTCTTCCACCGCGAACGCCGGATCGGGAGTCAGCGGCACCAGCAACGGCGTTGCGGCAAGTCCTGCCACCACGAGCATCACCGTTCCGGCCATGACGTGACGCCGCCCCCGTCCTGTGCGACGTGAACGGCGGCGGGCAGCATCTGCCGCGGCTGCCGCTTCACGCCTACTCCGACGTGTGTGCACTGCCGCGACGGTGGTGGTCATGCGTCCGCCCCGGTCACGACACGGTGGGTGATCCGACGATCGATCACCCTCCTCGTGGGAGAGACGTCGCGGACGACAGCAGTGAGGGAAGGGCAAGGCAATACGAGCATGGGGTCTTTCGAAGTCGACGAATGATGGATGGTGGCGTCGGGCGTGGACATGACGCCACAGTGGCGCGGGACACCGCGGACAGGCGGTCGACCGCGCGGCTCCCGCGACCCGTGGGGACGAGAGACCAGGTCACATCACGACACATGGTCACGGCGCCGGGAAATCCGCGCGGCTACGAGCTGCGCAGACGACAATCGGGAGCGCCCAGCAGGACATGCCCCAGCAGGGCAGAGCGCACTGCTCGGTACGGCCTAAGCGGGGCTGACCCCGATCGCGGTCGCGGTAGATCGGGCGCGAGTCAGGTGCGACTGATCGACAGGGCGACCAGCGAGGGACGGAACCATGAGGAGACAGAATCCGCGTGCGGTGAGCTCATGCAGAGGTGCCGGATCCGCGCGAGGAGATCCGCCCATCCGGCTCGCGTCGGCAGGAGCAACAAGAGCAGCGTCAGCAATGCGAGGAGACACGTGGCGGTGCCGGCAGCATGACCTGACTCGCAGATCGCTCCCTCGCAGGGCATGGGGGTGATCGCGTCGACGGACGTGGCGTCTACCCCCGCGGAGGGGGGCGCCACGGTGACGATGGTGGTGACGGTGGCCGCCGGGTCATCTTCGAGGCTCAATGAGTGCATCGCTAGAAGCCCGGCGATGACGGCGATGACCGCGGCGAAAGGCAACAGGGAGAGATAACGAGATCGGCGTCCCCGCCGATACATGGTCATGACCCGGTTCACACTCACCACCTCTCCCGCCCAGCATACCCCACCCGGTAGCGCAACCCGACCCGCCCGCCGGGACGTCAGACCGATACTGTTCCCACGACAATGCATATCCTCAAGCAGGAGAGACGCACCTCAACTCAGCTGCAATACCCCTGAAGGGTATACGCTGGGGGAAGACGGCGGCCGTCGTGTGGGAGAGCGGTGTCGGGGGCGGGGTGACGCGGACGCTAACCTGGATGCGGAGGGAGGTCGGCCATGTTGAGGATTCGTTCGCATGAGCGTGTCCCGAGTGTGCTGCGCCGACTTCTGGTTCTGGTTCCTGTCGCGCTTGCGATCATCACGGGTCTTCTCGGCATGCACACCCTGACCGGATCTCATGCTTCCCCGACTGCAGAGACCACCATGGCGAACGTCCACAGCGCCGGTGTCGCCCCGGCGACGTCGGTCGGCGGGGCCGGTGCGGCCGCGATGGAGGAGGGATCATCGGCCGGTCACTGCGCAGGCGACTGCAGTTACCCGGCGGGCATGCCTGATCACTCGATGCTGATGATGGTGTGCGTGCTGGCTCTGCTGGCGGCGGTCATCATTCTCCTGGCGCCGACCGCCCTGGCTCTCCTCGCCTACACGCTGGCGCGCGCGCACGCTCGTGGGCGGTCCCTGCTCGCCCGGTTGCCGCACCCACGACCGCCCTCATTGATCGTCCTGTCCATCAGTCGAACCTGATTCGAGTCGCGTGCCCTCGGTGATCCCGGGGCGCGTCAACATGCCCTGTGTGGGGCACCGAATCAGACCTTCACCGACTGACTAGATAGGGACCTTTTTCTCATGCGATTCCGCACTCTTGCGCTGACCGCCAGCGCTCTCGCCGCCGTGCTTGTCCTCGCCGGCTGCGCACCCACGGACGGCACCATGCCCGGCATGGATCACGGCTCCGGGGGGATGAGCAGCACGTCACCTGCGCCGTCACAGTCTGCGTCGTTCAACGCGGCAGATCAGATGTTCGTGACGATGATGATCCCGCACCACCAGCAGGCCATCGAGATGGCCGATCAGATCCTCGCGAAAGACGGTATCGACGAGCGGGTCGTCTCCCTCGCCGAGCAGATCAAGGCCGCACAGGACCCGGAGATCCAGACCATGAAGGGCTGGCTGGAGGAGTGGGGCGTCCCGTACGACGACTCCATGTCCGGGATGGACGGCATGGACATGGGCGGCGGGATGATGTCGGAGGACGACATGGCCGCTCTGGATGCCGCGACCGGGGTCGAGGCGACCCGCCTGTTCCTGAACGGCATGATCGCTCACCACCAGGGCGCCGTGACGATGGCGCAGTCGGTGCTCACCGACGGACAGAACACGGACGTGGCCGCCCTCGCGCAGCAGATCATCGACGGGCAGACCGCCGAGATCACCACGATGCAGGACATCCTCGCCAGCCTCTGACCCGGTACCCCTCGGACGGGACCCGCGCTCCCGATGCCGGTCCCGTCCGAGGCCCCACCCTCGACCCCTGTGCGGTCACCGGTATCCGGCGTACCCGCACGGAAAGGCCCTCCGTTCATGATCTCTCCCACCACCCGCAGACTGGCGATCACGGCCACCGTCACCGTCGCGCTGCTGCTCACGGGCTGCAGCACCACCCCTGCGGAGCCCGATGCACCCGCGAGCACCGCGGCCGGGTTCGGGCATGTGCACGGCATCGTCGACGACGGTGACGGCACCGTGCTGCTGGGCACCCACACCGGCCTGTACACGCTGGGCGAGGACGGCACCGTCACCGGCCCGGTCGGTGGCATCGACCTGGACGCGATGGGACTGACCGCTACCGGTGACACCCTCTACGCGTCCGGACACCCCGGCCAATCCACCCCGGCGGAACTCGGCGCCCCCAACCTCGGCATCATCCGCAGCCTCGACGCCGGCGCCTCGTGGGAACCGGTCGCGTTCACCGGGGAAGAAGACTTCCACGTCCTCACCGTCACCGGCGACGGCACCCTGTACGGGATCGGATCCTCCCGCCCGCTGCTGCGCACCAGCAGCGACAGCGGGCAGAGTTGGGCGGACGGTGCCGAGCTGCCCGCCGTCGACCTGGCCGCCGCGACCGACGGCACCCTGTACGCCGCCACCCAGGACGGGCTGCAGCGCAGCACCGACGGTGGCGCCACCTTCACCCCGGCGCCGGACGCGCCAGTGCTGTACCTGGTGGAGACCGACCCAACCGGTGGGGTGGTCGGAGTGGACACCGACGGGATGTTGCGACGTCTGGTCGGCACCGGTTGGGAGGACGTCGGCACCACCACGGGAACCGTCCAAGCCCTCGGGGTCACCGGGGACGGTGCGATCGTCCTGGTCGATGACCGCGGCGTGGTCTGGATCCGCGACACCACCGCCACCGTTCTCATCCCGGCGGCAACACCATGACCACCGTCATTCGCACCTGGCGCGACCCGAGCGGCCGCGGATCGGAAGGAGACCGACCATGACCCCCACACCGGCACCCCCCGCGTGGGCGCACCGCACCACCGATGCCACCGCCGAGCAGTTGGCGGCGGTGGATGCGTGGTGGCGGGCGGCGAACTATCTGAGCATCGGCCAGATCTACCTGCAGGGTAACCCGCTGCTGCGCCACCGCCTCATCCGGGACGACATCAAGCCGCGGCTGCTGGGCCATTGGGGCACCACCCCGGGCCTGAACTTCCTCTACGCCCACCTGAACCGCGCCATCCGCGACCGCGACCTGAACACCCTGTACGTGACCGGGCCCGGGCACGGCGGACCCGGCATGGTCGCCAACGCCTACCTGGACGGCACCTACACCGAACGCTACCCGGGCATCGACCGCACCGAAGAGGGGCTGCGGGCGTTGTTCCGGCAGTTCTCCTTCCCTGGCGGGATCCCCTCGCACGCGTCACCCGAGACGCCGGGGTCGATCAACGAGGGCGGCGAGCTGGGCTACTCCCTGGTGCACGCCTACGGGGCCGCGTTCGACAACCCCGACCTGCTGGTCGCCTGCGTGATCGGTGACGGGGAGGCAGAGACCGGGCCGTTGGCGACCGCGTGGCACGGTAACAAGTTCCTCAACCCCGCCGCGGATGGGGTGGTGCTGCCGATCCTGCATCTGAACGGGTACAAGATCGCCAACCCGACCGTGCTGTCCCGCATCCCCGAGGAAGAGCTGGTCGCGCTGCTGCGCGGCTACGGCCATCACCCCCACGTCGTCACGGTCGGCTTCGATGGCGAGACCCCGCAGGAGTCCCACGCGACGTTCGCGGCGGTCCTGGATGCGGTGCTGGATGAGATCGCGGACATCAAGGCCGCCGCGGCGGCCGGGACGCTGGAGGGGCGGCCGGCGTGGCCGGCGATCGTGCTGCGCAGCCCGAAGGGGTGGACCTGCCCGAAGATCATCGACGGTCTGCCGGTGGAGGGCACCTGGCGGGCACACCAGGTGCCGCTCGCCGAGGTCCGCGACAATCCCGAGCACCTGCGGATCCTCGAGGACTGGCTGGCGTCCTACCGCCCGCACGAGCTGTTCGACGTGACCGGCGCCCCCCGCCCGGCCACGGTCGCGATCGCCCCGGACGGGGATCGGCGGATGAGCGCGAACCCGGCCGGCAACGGCGGACAACTCACCGTCCCGCTGCGGCTCCCGGACTTCCACAAGCACGCGCAGCCGGTCGACCCGGCCGAGCGGGGTGCGGGAACCGGGGAAGCGACCCGCGTGCTGGGCGAGTGGCTGGCGGGGGTGATCCGGGACAACCCGGACAACTTCCGCATCTTCGGCCCGGACGAGACCGCCTCCAACCGGCTCGCCCCACCCGTCTACCAGGCCACCGGCAAGCAGTGGAACGCGGCCGTGGAGCCCGTCGACGAGCACCTGGCCCCGACTGGGCGGGTGATGGAGGTGCTCAGCGAGCACCAGTGCCAGGGCTGGCTCGAGGGCTACGTCCTTACCGGCCGGCATGGGCTGTTCAACTGCTACGAGGCGTTCACCCACATCGTCGACTCGATGTTCAACCAGCACGCCAAATGGCTCGAAGCGGCCCGGGAGGTGTCGTGGCGGGACCCGATCCCGAGCTTCAACTACCTGCTCTCCAGCCACGTCTGGCGGCAGGACCACAACGGGTTCTCTCACCAGGACCCCGGGTTCATCGACCTCGCCCTGAACAAGAGCCCCGACATCGTCCGCGTCTACCTGCCGTTCGACGCGAACACGCTGCTGTCCACCTACGACCACTGCCTGCGCTCGGCCGGGTACATCAACGTCGTCGTCGCCGGGAAGCAGCCCGCCCCGCAGTGGCTGACGATGGACGAGGCGATCGAGCACTGCACCCGCGGGCTCGGGATCCTGCCGTGGGCGGGCACCGAAACCGAAGGCACCGAGCCGGATGTGGTGCTCGCCGCCGCCGGCGACGTCCCCACCCTCGAGACCCTCGCCGCGGCGGCGCTGCTGCGCGAGCACATCCCCGACCTGAGAGTGCGGGTGGTGAACGTGGTCGACCTGACCCGGCTGCAATCCGAGGACCAGCACCCGCACGGTCTCCCGGACCGGGAGTTCGATGCGATCTTCACTCCCGACAAGCCGGTGATCTTCGCCTACCACGGCTACCCGTGGCTGATCCACCGACTCACCTACAAGCGCGCCGGGCACCAGAACCTGCACGTGCACGGCTTCCAGGAGCGCGGCACCACCACGACCCCGTTCGACATGGTCATGCTCAACGACCTCGACCGGTACCGGCTGGCGATCGACGTCCTCGACCACGTCCCGGGCCTCGCCGCCCGCCACGCGGAGCTGCGGCAGGAGCTGCAGGACGCCCGCCTGCATGCCCGCGCCCACACCCGTGAGCACGGCACCGACATCCCCGCCGTCGCCGACTGGCACTGGCCCCACCCCGACACCACCGACCCCACCATCGGGAAGGAACCGAAATGAGTGACACCAGAACCGTGACCCTGCAGGTCAGCGGCATGATCCGCGCGACCTCCAAGAACGTCACCGAAGCCCACCTGAGCCGCCAACCCGGGGTGATCGCCGTGGACGCGAACCCGGTCTCGCAGACCGCGACCGTCACCTACGACCCCGAGACCACCTCGGTCGCGCACCTGCAGCAGTGGGTCATCGACTGCGGGTATCACTGCGCCGGCCAGTCCGTCCCCGACCATATCTGCGACCCCGCGCACGACCCGCACGACGAGGGTGCGCACGACCACAGCGCCCACCACGGCCCCGCAGCTGAGGGCGCACAAGAACCGCACGCGAGTCACGACGCGCACGAGGGCCACACGGATGCCACGGGTCACGCCAGCCACGCGGGCCATAAGGGTCCTGCGGGCTATCACGACGACCCCGTCCACGACCACGCCGCTGGCCACGACCACACGCACGCCCCGTCGGCGACGGCGGATGACGGTGAGCATGCCGGTCACCACGTCGAGCACGCCGGTCACACCGCGGCCGCGGGTGGGCACGATCATGGTGCAGCGTCGGGTCACAGTGCGCAGGAGATGATGGGCCACGGTGGGCATCACGGCGGGATGTCGATGGACGCGATGATCCGCGACATGCGCAACCGGTTCCTGGTCGCGCTGATCCTGTCGATCCCGATCACCCTGTGGTCTCCGATCGGGCGGGAGGTGATCGGATTCGAGGTGCCGGCACCGTTCGGGCTGCGCGATGACGTGTTCATGCTGATCCTGTCGCTGCCGGTGATCTTCTACTCGGCGTGGATCTTCTTCGACGGCGCCTACCGGGCGCTGCGCGCGAAGACCCTCGACATGATGGTGCTCGTCGCAGTCGGTGTCGGCGCCGGCTGGCTGTACTCCCTCGCGGTCACCCTCACCGGCGGCGGTGAAGTGTTCTACGAAGCCGCCACGGTGCTTGCCACCTTCGTGCTGCTGGGGCATTGGGTGGAGATGCGCGCCCGCGGCGGCGCGAACGACGCCATCCGCACCCTCCTGGAGCTCGCACCCTCGCAGGCGGTCGTGATCCGTGACGGGCAGGAGGTCGAGATCCCCACCAGCGAGGTCGTCCCGGGGGATCTGATGCTGGTGCGGCCGGGGGCCAAGATCCCCACCGACGGTGTCGTGGAATCCGGAGAGTCCGAGGTGGACGAGTCGATGGTCACCGGCGAGTCCATGCCGGTGGACAAAGCGCCCGGGTCGGAGGTGATCGGAGCGACCGTGAACACCGTCGGCACCCTCCGCGTCACAGCCACCAAAGTCGGCTCGGACACGGCGTTGGCGCAGATCGTGAAGCTCGTGCAGGAGGCGCAGAACTCCAAAGCCCCCGGGCAGCGCCTCGCCGACCGGGCAGCGTTCTGGCTCGTCCTGGTCGCCCTGATCGGCGGCACCCTCACCTTCCTGGTGTGGCTGCTCGCCGGCGCTGCAATCCCGATGGCGATCCTGTTCGCTATCACCGTCGTCGTCATCACCTGCCCCGACGCGCTCGGCCTCGCCACCCCGACGGCGATCATGGTCGGCACCGGGCTCGGCGCGAAACGGGGCGTGTTGTTCAAGAACGCCTCCGGGATCGAAACCGCCGCCCACATCGACACGGTCGTGTTCGACAAGACCGGCACCCTCACCAAGGGGGAGCCGGAGGTCACCGACTACATCCCCGTCGGCGGCGACGACCTCGAGACTCTCTCCCTCGCGGTCGCGTTGGAGCGGGAATCCGAGCATCCTCTGGCGAAAGCGATCGTGAATTACGCCGACGCCCGCGACATCCCCCGTCGCACCGCGACCGCGTTCCGAAACGTCACCGGGCAGGGCGCGATCGCCACCGTCGACGGTCGACAGGTCGTCCTCGGCAACCCGCGCCTTCTCACCGGGGAGGGGATCGACATCAGCGGGGTGCAGGCCGCTCAGCAGGACCTGGCTGGGTCCGGCCGCACCGCGATCCTGTTCGCCGTGGACGGGCAAGTCGCCGGGATCATCGGTCTCGCCGACGCACCCCGGGACACCGCAAAGACCGCGATCGACGCTCTCCACGAGCAGGGCGTCGAGGTCGCAATGCTCACCGGGGACAACAAGCCCACCGCCGACCGGATCGCCGCTCTCCTCGGCATCGACACCGTGATCGCGGATGTGCTCCCCGAGGACAAGTCCGCGAAGGTCGCCGAGCTGCAGAAGACGGGCAAGAAGGTCGCGATGGTCGGCGACGGCGTCAACGACGCCCCCGCCCTCGCCCAGGCCGACCTCGGCATCGCGATCGGCGCCGGCACCGACGTCGCCATCGAGACCGCCGACGTGGTCCTGATGCGCTCGGACCCGCTCGATGTTGCGATCGCACTCAAGATCGGCAAGGGCACACTGCGAAAGATGCGGCAGAACCTGGGCTGGGCCATCGGATACAACGCCGCCGCCCTCCCCATCGCCGCTGGCGTGTTCTACCCGGCGTTCGGGATCATGCTGTCCCCGGAGATCGCCGCCCTGTCGATGTCCGGTTCCTCCGTGATCGTCGCCGTCAACGCCCTCCTCCTCAAGCGGCTCCGCCTGCCCGCCCAGGCGCCCGCTGCGACGACCATGCAGAAGGAGCCCGAACATGCCTGACCGTCCGCTCTCTCCCACACAGTCCTCCCCGATGCTGCTGACCCGACGAGGTGTGCTCGGACTCGGACTGGGCGCCGTCGCGGCAGCCGTGCTCGCCTCCTGCACCCCCGCGCCGCAATGGGTGACACCCACCGGCGCAGCGGTGTCCGGCACGGAGAAGAACCGCGGCGGCACCGGCCGAGTCACCACCGTCGACCTCACCGCCGCCCCCACCACGCTCGACCTGGCCGGTACCGCCGCCGCCACCTGGGCGTTCGGAGGTATCCCCGCCCCGGTAATCCGGCTCACCGCAGGCGACACGCTGAAAGCGACCGTCCGCAACCAGCTCGACGCGGACACCTCCGTGCACTGGCACGGACTCGCCCTCCGCAACGACATGGATGGGGTCCCTCCGGTAACCCAAGCCCCCATCGCCCCGGGCGGACAGTTCGCATACGAGTTCGTCACCCCGCATCCGGGCACCTACTGGTTCCACCCCCACGTCGGCCCGCAACTGGACCACGGCCTCTACGGTGCGCTCATCATCGACGACCCGGACGAGAAGGTGACGTGGGACGACGAATGGGTGCTGATCCTCGACGACTGGCTCGACGGCGTCACCGCCACCCCGGACCAGGTCCTCACCGACCTCTCGAAGGGCATGGGAGACATGGGCGGGATGGGCGACATGTTCATGCGGATGGGGAACCTGCTGATGGGCGCCACCTCCGACCTGCTCGGCGGCGACGCCGGCGACGTCTACTACCCGCACTACCTCATCAACGGCAAACCCAAAGCCGACCCCGCCCAATTCACCGGCACTCCTGGTGCCCGGGTGCGGATCCGTGTCATCAACGCCGGCAGCGACACCGCGTTCCGGTTCGCGATCGGCGGCCACACCCTGACGATCACCCACACCGACGGGTTCCCGGTGGATCCTGTCGAGGTCGACAGTGTCCTGATCGGGATGGGCGAACGCTACGACCTGCAGGTCACCCTGGACGATGGGGTGTTCCCTGTCGTCGCCGACGCGGAAGGCAAGCAGGATCGCGCGTTCGCGCTCGTTCGCACCGCCGCTGGCACGGCTCCGGCCAGCGACGTCCCCGTCGCCGAGCTCGGCACCGGCAGGGTCGGCACCGCTGCCGGACTGAGCGCGACCGCCTCCGTCACCCTGCACCAGGCATCCCCCGACCGGGTCGTGCACCTCGCGCTGACCGGGGGGATGGAGGCGTACGACTGGGGGATCAATGGGCGCCGGTTCGACATGAACGACCCGTTGCGGGACGCGCACGCGATCAGTATGGGGGAGCGGGTGCAGTTGCGGATCCGCAATGACACCGAGATGTGGCATCCGTTCCACCTGCACGGCCACACCTACCAGCACGCGAACGGCGGCCCCCGGAAGGACACCTCCATCATCCTCCCGGGCCAGACCCTGACAGTCGACTTCGACGCCGACAACCCCGGCCAGTGGGTCGCGCACTGCCACAACATCTACCACGCCGAGACCGGCATGACCACGGTGCTCGGATACCGGTCATGACCGGCGCGTTCATCCCCAGCCTGGGAGGATGAACGCGCAGGCGATCGGACCGCGGCGGCGGACGCCAAATCTAAGTGGACTTCCTACTTTTATGGAGGGATCTGCTATTTCGCGTGGAATCCTGCTAGCGAAACTGCTGCCAGTTGCCGTGTAATCCCCGGGTTCTCCGCCACCTTGACCGGGAACCTACACGGTGGCGACTTCAACTGACGGAGAGCTGCAGAGCGGATGCCGGATTTCGAGGACGCGCGCGAGGAGACGATCCGCTACCACGACGAGCTCTACGCCGATGCGTCGCTGGGCGAGGAAGGCACCTGGCTCGCCCAGCCCGATCCGCTGATCTTCGAGGCGCTGCGGTGCGTGCCGCATGACCGACCGGTCATCGCGTACGACCTCGGCGCAGGCATCGGCCGACACACCGTCATCATGCTGGAGCGACTGCCGGAGGGCTCAGAGGTCCACGCCATCGATCTGCTCGAGTCCGCGGTCGAGCAGCTGAAGCAGCTGGACCCGATCGCCGGCGCGACTCGGCTGCACGTCCGCCGGCAGGACCTCGCTGACCTCGAGCTCGCCGGCGGCGCAGACCTGGTGTTCGCGTTCTCGGCGGTCGAGCATCTGCCGGACCGGGAGTCGATCCGTCGCCTGCTCGACAGCATCCGCTCCGCCCTGCGTCCGGGTGGTGTCGTGGCACTCGGCATCATCGTCGACCGGGTGGAGATCGCCGACGAGGGACGCCGGCGGCCGGCGCTGCTGGAGAGCGATCTGACCACGGTGGATGTGGATGCGCTGCTCAGGGCGTCGTTCACCGATCTCGAGACCGTGAGTCGCCGGGACCGCCCTGCGCGGATCGAGGAGGAACGCGACGGCGAGACCTACACGCTCGCATCGACGCTGATCTCCTGGATCGGCCGGCTCGCGGCATCCTCCTCCGGCTGAGTTCGTCGCACAGGCGCGGCGCCCGCGCAGGCTCGCGACGATGCTCTTGCTGAGTCCTACTTCTTGACGGCGTTGACCTTCATCACCATGCCCAGTGCGCGGTGGTTGCTCACCGAGCACCAGCCGTCGGTGTCCTCGTCAATCACGCCGGCGTCTATCTTCTGGCTCTCCCCAGGGTTGAGCTGATCGGAGCCGGCGCCGTTGGCGAGCACCAGGTCGTGCACCACCATCCCGGTGTTCTTGAAGTCGATGACGAGCTTGTTGCCCACCGGCACGTCGATGGAGTCGGGCACGAACCGCATCCCCTCCACCTTGACGGTGACCTCGGTGGTCTCACCCGTCGGGGTGACGTCGGGTCCGGACGCACAGCCGGTGAGGATGAGCAGGGCTGCCGCCGTGACGGCCGCTAGCTTCGTGAGAGGGGTTCGGACAGAGGACACGGGGCACTCCCGGATGCAAGGGGACAGGACGGTACCTCCATCATCACCCCTCCACGCCCGGAGCGCTCCGGTCAGCGCCGAGCCGGGTCCAGCGCGTCGGTGATGCGCCCCACCACGATCCAGGCCAGCGCGGCGGCGGCGATCCACAGTGTGACTCCACCCGCCTGCGACGTTCAGGACTCCGACGCCTCCATCGGCAGCGCCGGGCCGTGATTCCAGGCCAGGATCGACGGCTGCTCGCGGGAGAAGCCCAGTACCGAGGTGGAACCGGCATCCAGCGAGATGGATGCCGCGAACCGCGGCGCCTGGCGCAGGAACACCGCCGTGAGGATGCGCAGGTAGTGGCCGTGGGCGACCAGCGCCACATCGCCGTCCACCATGGCCGGCAGCACGCGCGTGAGCACGCGGGATGCCCGTGCCGCGACCTCTTCCACGGTCTCGCCGGGTGTCTCGCCGCGGATCACCCCGTGCGTGAACGCGTTCCAGTTGTAACCGAGCTCGGCCCGGATGTCCTTAGTGGTGCGGCCCTCGTACCCGCCGTAGTCCCACTCCACCAGCAGCGGATCGATCGCGGCATCCAGCCCTGCCAGCTCGGCCGTGCGCCGGGCGCGCTGCAGCGGCGAACTCAGCACCAGCCGGAAGTCGTAGCCGCGCACCAGCTCGCCGGCGGCCCTGGCGAGCTCCTCGCCATGCGCGGTCAGCGGGATGTCGGTCAGCCCGGTGTGCCGACCCGTCTTCGACCACTCGGTCTCGCCGTGCCTCAGCAGTACGAGCTTGCCCTGCGGGTTGTCGGGTGCGGGCCGGTCGGGCAGCGGGTCGGTTGCAGCGTCCACCCCGTCACCGTACCGCGCGCGCGGAGCACTGATGCCGCGATCGCGCCGGCCCGGGTCACGCCGGACGCCCCCTGACCACCCGCAGGATCACGTCTGTCACGTCGTCGACGAGATCGGCGGCATCCGCACGACCGGCGCGCGGGGTCTGCATGCGCTGAACGAGGACCTCGGTGATCCCGCCGACGAGGACGAGGCTCGTGAGCCCGCCGGGGGCGTCCTCGATGCGACCCGCACGCTCGAGCGCGGCGAAGGCCTGGTCGATCGCCTCCGCGAAGGCGCGATAGGCCGTGCGCCGCTCCTGCTCGAGAGCATCCGAGACGCCTACAGACTCCACCTCGAGCACACGTGCCTTGCGCTCGTCGGCCAGGATCGGGTCGAGCGCGCCGCCGACGAGCTCGCCGCCGTCAAGGCGCTGCACCTCGCCGGCATCCCGTTCGACTGCTTCGAGAAGGGCACTGAGATCGGCGGCAACTGGCTGTTCGACAACCCGAACGGGCAGTCCGCCTGCTACGAGACGCTCGAGATCAACACCTCGTGCCCCCGGATGGCGTTCTCGGACTTCCCGATGCCGGCCGACTACCCGCCCTACGCCCGGCACGACCAGGTGCACGCCTACTTCGAGGCGTACGCCGCGCACTTCGGCTTCCGCCACCGCATCACCTTCAGCACGACGGTGACCGAGGTCACCCGCACCGACGAGGGCGGATGGCGGGTGCGCACGACCGGACCCGAGGGGGAGCAGTCCCGTGACTACGACGCCGTGCTGGTGGCCAACGGGCACCACTGGGATGCTCACCGCCCCGCCCCGGACGAGTACCCCGGCACCTTCTCCGGCGAGCAGATCCACGCGCACGACTACCGCTCCGGCGACCAGCTCGCCGGGCGCGACGTGGTCGTGGTGGGCGCGGGCAACTCCGCGATGGACATCGCCGTGGAGGGCTCGCGCCGTGCGAACAGCACGACCCTGTCGATCCGGCGCGGCCAGTGGGTGATGCGCAAATTCCTGCTCGGGAGGCCGAGCGATCAGATCGCCCTGCCGGGATGGATGCCGTGGTGGGCGACAGCCGCCCGGCTGCGCATCGGCGCCCTGACCTCGGGCGGGCTCCGCCGGTACGGCCTGCCCACCCCTCCGCACAAGCCCGGGCAGTCGCACCCCGTGCAGTCCGAGCAGATCCGGGAGCGCATCGCCGCCGGCGCGGTGACCGTGCGCCCCGGCATCGAGCGCTTCGACGGCGATCAGGTGGTGTTCGTCGACGGCACCCGCACGCGCGCCGACCTGATCATCTGGGCGACGGGATACAAGGTGTCGTTCCCGTTCCTCGATCGCTCGCTCGTCGATCCCGACGGCAACGAGCTGCCGCTGTGGAAGCGTGCCGTGCACCCCGACCTGCCCGGACTGTTCTTCATCGGGCTGCTGCAGCCGGTCGGCGCCGTCATGCCGCTCGCCGAGGCGCAGTCGGCCTGGATCGCCGAGATGCTGACCGGCGGCTGCGCTCCGCCGAGCGCCGCCGAGATGCGAGCGCAGATGACCCGCGACCACGAGCGGTACAAGCGCCGTTTCTACGCCTCGCCCCGGCACACCATGGAGGTCGACTTCGACCACTTCCTGTGGGATCTCGCGCGGGAGCGCAGGGCGGGTGCGCGGCGGGCGGCCGCGCAGCGCCGCGCCGCAGCAGGGGAGCGGATGCCGCAGCAGGTGACCGCATGAGCACGGTGGAGCGGATCCGCGGCAGGGTGATCGCCGTCGCCGGTGGCGCCAACGGGATCGGACGCGAGACGGCGACGCTGCTCGCCCGCGCCGGTGCGCACATCGCCATCGGCGACTACGACGCCGCCGCCGCGCAGCACGCTGCCGCGGAACTCGCGGGAATCGCGCGCGGCTACGACCTCGACGTCACGAGCTCCGAGTCTTTCGCCGCGTTCGCCGCATCCGTCGAGAGCGACCTGGGCCCGATCGACGTACTGGTGAACAGCGCCGGGGTCATGTGGGTCGGCCCGTTCGACGCCGAGCCGGATGCGGCCGCGCGACGGCAGCTCGACGTCAACCTGCTCGGGGTCATCCACTCGGTCAAGCTGGTCGCACCGAAGATGCGGGCGCGCAGTTCCGGGCAGATCGTCACGATCGCCTCGGCAGCATCCCTCCTGCCCACCCCGGGAGAGGCCACCTACGCCGCCAGCAAGCACGGCGTGCTCGGCTATCTCAAGGCCGTGCGCACCGAGCTGCGGGGCTCAGGCGTGAACCTGTCGGTGATCATGCCGACCGTGGTCGACACCGCGCTCGCCGCAGGCACGAGCACGGGATCGGCGGCCATGCTGCAGCCGATCGACGTCGCCCGCGCCGTCGCGAAGGTCATCGAGCGCCCGCGGTTCCAGGTGACCGTACCCGGGTACGTCGGTGTCGCCCATCGCGTCGTCGACCTGCTACCGCAGAGGCTGCAGGACCTGATCCTGGCGCGGCTCGTGCCCGATCAGGTCGCGTCGGTCGACCGGAAGGCGCGCTCGTCGTATGAGGAGGGCATCACGCGCGGTCGAGACGGTTGAGCGGGGTGATCGGGCAGCGCGTCAGGTGCATCGACACGGCAACCGTGCTCGCGGGAATGAATCCGCGGATCTTTTAGTTGTATATTCAACCAAAGCATCTCGCACGGAGGAATCATGACCACCACCCAGCCCGGCACCGCCCCCGACCGCGTGCTCAACGCGAACACCGGCATGGATGCCGTGACGCTGCGCGTCGGCGACCTCGAGCAGATGACCTCGTACTACGCGAACGCGCTGGCCCTCGAGTCCATCGAGGAGCGCGCCCGCGGCCGCGAGGTGCACCGCGTGCTCGGCCGCGGACGCACCCCGATGGTGCGCCTGATCGGCACCCCGGATCTGCCCGGTGTCGACCCGCGCCAGGCCGGTCTCTTCCACACCGCGTTCCTCTTCGACGACGCCCCCACCCTCGCCGCAACCGTGCTGCGTGCCGCGCAGGACCAACGCGGGCACTTCACCGGCTCGAGCGACCACCTGGTCAGCGAAGCGTTCTACTTCACCGACCCCGAGGGCAACGGCATCGAGCTGTACCTCGACCGCGACCGCTCCGAGTGGCAGTACCAGAACGGCGCCCTGCAGATGTCCACCCTGTACCTCGACCCGAACGCCTACCTGCAGCGCCATCTCGACGAGAACGTGCTCGCGACCGTCGGTGTCCGTGCGGGCAAGGTCGGCCACGTGCATCTGCAGGTCGGCGACATCCCCACCGCTCGCGCGTTCTACGTCGACGCGCTCGGCTTCGAGACCACGGTCGACACCTACCCGGGCGCGCTGTTCGCCGCGGCCGGCGGCTACCACCACCACGTCGCCATGAACACCTGGAACAGCGCCGGCGCCGGCCCCCGCGCCGCGAGCCTCGGCCTCGGCGATGTCGCCATCACCGTGCCGACCCGCGACGACCTCGATGCGCTCGCAGCCCGCCTCACTCACCGCAAGCTGCAGTTCGCCGACGACGGCCGCGCGGTCTCGCTCGACGACCCGTGGGGCACGCACGTCACCGTCGCCCTGCCCGGCGGCGACGTCGACGAGGTGCTGGCCCGATGACCCTGCACGCGATCGCCTCGGCCGAGCGGTTCGATGACACGGCATCCGTCGTCGCGGTGTTCCTGCACGGCTTCGGCTCGAACGAGCGGGACCTCGTCGGACTGGCACCCGCCCTTCCGACCGGCATCCCGTGGGCCTCGCTGCGGGCGCCGATCGCGGTCGGCTCCGGCGCGCACGCGTGGTTCCCGATCGGCGAACCCGGCAATCCCGACCCGGCGCCGGTCGCCGCCGCGACCGACGCGATCCTGGCGTGGGCGGATGCTGCGCTGCCGGCCGGCGCCCGCATCACACCGATCGGGTTCTCGCAGGGCGGTCTGATGGCCTCGCAGCTGCTGCGCACCGCCCCTGAGCGTGTGCTCGCCCCGGTCATCCTCGGCGGCTTCGTGCAGGCGGGCGAGCAGCCCGGCGACCGGATGCTGGCCACCACGCGCCCCGCCGTGTTCTCGGGCCGCGGAGAGGACGACCGCATCATCGCGGCGCCCGCGGTCGCGCGCACCGACGCCTGGCTGCCCGCGCACGTCACCCTCACCGCGCGCACCTACCCCGGTCTCGGGCACGGCATCGACGCACGGATGCTGCGCGATGTGCGCGAGTTCCTCGCCGACGAGCTCGCGGTGGCAGACGCATGAGCACCCAGCCGTTCGAGATCGGCATCTTCACCTTCGGCGAGCTGAACCGCACCGACACCGGCGCGTTCACCGACCCGCGCGACCGCCTCGAGCAGCTGCTCGAATGGGCCCGTGTCGCCGATCAGGCCGGACTCGACGTGTTCGGCGTGGGGGAGCACCACCGCCCCGACTTCGCGGTCTCCTCGCCGCAGATCGTGCTGGCCGCCGCCGCGCGCGAGACCGAGCGCATCCGCCTGACCAGCACGGTCTCGGTGCTCTCCAGCGCCGACCCGGTGCGGCTGTTCGAGGAGTTCGCGACCGTCGACCTGCTCTCCCGAGGCCGCGCCGAGATCACCGCGGGCCGCGGCGCGTACATCGAGTCGTTCCCGCTGTTCGGGCAGGAGCTCGGCCGCTACGACGAGTACTTCGACGACCGCCTCGACCTTCTGCTCGCACTGCGCGCGCAGAACCCCGTCACCTGGACGGGCACCACCCGCCCGTCGCTGCGTGATGCCGGCGTCTGGCCGCGACCGGCGGGCGAGCTGCCGGTGTGGATCGCCGTCGGCGGCACACCTGAATCCGCGGTGCGCGCCGGCCGTCTCGGCCTGCCGATGTACCTCGCGATCCTCGGCGCGCCCGCGCGGTTCCGCTCGCTCGCCGCCCTGCATCGGGACGCCGCGGCCCAGGCCGGCATCGCGGCGCCGCGCATCGGCGTGACCTCGCATTTCCACGTCGCCGAGACCACCCAGGCCGCGCGCGACACGTTCTTCCCGCACTACGCCGCGTACTTCGCCGAGAACATGCCGCGCGGCGGGATGCTGGATCGCGACACCCTCGACGCCTGGGCAGGACCCGACGGGGCGCTGTTCGCGGGCAGCCCGGCCGAGATCGTCGACAAGATCCTCTGGGAGCACGAGATGCTCGGGCACACCCGCTTCCTCGCCCAGGTCGGGCTCGGCGGCCTCGCCCAGCGCGACACGCTGCGCTCGATCGAGCTGCTCGCGACCGAGGTGCTCCCGCAGGTGCGCAAGGCGCTCGCTGACTGACCCGGGCGCGGCCTGCGCGCCGCGCTCAGACCATCCGACTGGCCAGCATCCGCTGCTCGGGGTCGAGTCTCGCGAGCAGCGCGGCCGTGATGTCGTGCAGCTGGCGTCGCTGCTCGGCATCCAGCGCATCGAAGACGAACGAGCGCACCGTGCGCACATGCTCGGGCGTCGCGCGGATCACCTTTCGGCGGCCGTCGGCGGTCAGCTGCACCGTCGTCGCCCTGGCGTCCTCCGGGGTCGGGATGCGCCGCACGAACCCGCGCTTCTCGAGCCGACTGATCGCGTGCGAGAGCCGCGAGAGCGTGGCGTTCACACCGGTCGCGAGGGCGGTCATGCGCATGCGCCGGCTCTCGGCGAGGGCGAGCATCGACAGCGTCGCGTAGTCGAAGTGCGTGAGCTCCTCGTCGCGCAGCAGCTGCGCGTCGATCTGATGCGGCAGCAGTTCGAGCACCGCCGTCAGCGGCGCCCAGGTGCGGCGCTCTTCGTCGGTGAATCCGCGTGAGACCTGCGCTGTGCTCATTCTCCGATCGTACGGGAATACTTGACGGCTCAACCAGGCTGTGTCCGAGCATTCGGATTCCGGAACGGCCTCGCACCCGGTGCGGGGCCGTTCCGCGCTCCGGAGGCCCTTCAGGGCACGAGCACGCGTGCGGTCTGCGTCAGCCGCGTGCGCACGTCGAACGCCTCGGTCACGCCCATCGGCCTCGCACCCGGGATGCCGCCCCGCAGAACCGTGCGCAGCGCGCTGCGCCGCACCACCGCCACCAGCACGCCCCGCACCGAGCCCAGCACGGTGACCGGCTCGTCGAGGTCGTCGTCGGGCAGGATCAGGATCGCGCCGGCGAATCGCACGCGCGAGACGCGGGAGACCGAGCGCACGCGGCCGAGCAGGTCCGCGACGGGGGTGCTGCCGCCCACGGCCCGGCCGATGACCTCGCCCTGACGGAACCGCACAGTGTCGCCGAAGTCGTCCGATGCCAGCCCGTACAGGCCCGAAGGGCCCAGCACCGCGTGGTCGAGCTTCTGCGCGGCATCCACACCGACCACCACGTCGTTCCAGGCGGTGAACCCGATGCCGAGATCCGCGATCGCGGCGGCTGTGCTCTCCTCGGCGAGGGCCGCCGCCAGCATCCGCCTGGCCTCCCACGGCGCATCCCGCACGACGGCGGGGTCGTACGCCTCGCGGGCGGTGACCGTCCGGCCGAGGTGATCGGTCAGCATCCGCAGGTAGTTCAGCCGGCGCCACCCGCCGGCCTGCCCGTACACCTTCGTGCGCGGTCGCGTTCCCGCGGAAGAAGCGGATGCCCGCGGCGCGCCCCACGAGACGTGCTCGCGCCCGCGATCGTACGCGGCACGAGCGGATGCCGTGCCGACGTGCTCCCACGCGCGCTGCACGCGGATGAACAGGCTCGCGTCGCCGCCGGTGTCGGGATGCGTCTCGCGCAGCCTCAGCCGGTACGCCCGCCGCAGCTCGTCGTCGTCGGCGCTCGCCGCGACGCCCAGCACCTCATAGGCGGATGCTGCCAGCGGCCCCTCGAACGTCACGATGACACGTTAGACGGTCACGGCCGCACCACGTACGCTGAACGGATGACCAAGAGCACGATCTGGAGCATCCTCGGCGGCATCGTCGCGATCATCGTGGCGTGGTGGATCGTCAGCGCCCTGTTCTCGGTGCTGTGGTTCATCGTCAAGCTCGCGGTGGTGGCGGTCGTGGCCGTGGCGGTGTACGCCGGCATCCGCTCTCTCACCCGCCGCGCGGGCGACTGACGCGACGCTTCGACGGGCTCAGCGGCCCAGCCCGCGCCCTGATCAGGCGCGCAGGAACTCCAGCGCCGCCCGGCGGAAGTCCTTCGAACCGGGCGCGTTGAAGTGGTGCCGGCCGGGGATCTCGAAGAACGTGCCCTGCGGCGCGTACGACGCCACGGTGCGCGAGCCCTCGAGGACGGGATCCTCCGAGCCCGTCGCGAACAGCACCGGCTGCTGCGGAGCATGCTCGGCGGAGATGGCCGGCGAATCGCGCTGCCCCTTGGCCAGGGCGACCAGGGCGCGCAGGTCGTTGCCGGACACGCGCTCGGCGAGGTCGACATACGCCTTCGTGCCCGGGTCGGTCACGGGCACTCCGTCGTCGGCGTAGCGGTACACCTGCTCGTCGGCGAACTCGTCCAGCGGGATGCCGTCGGGCACGCCGCCCAGCACGGCCCGCGGGATGCGGTCGTCGAGGTCCTGCAGCAACTGCCAGCCCACGCGCGCTCCCAGTGAGTACCCGACGTAGAACGCCTCGTCGACGAGGAACGTCTCCATGACGGCCTCGACGTCGTGCGCCAGGCTCTTCACCGCGTAGCCCGCGCCGTCGTGCGGCTTCTCGCTGGCGCCGTGGCCGCGCAGGTCGATGCCGAGGATGCGGTACCCCTCCTTCTTCAGCATACGCGTCCACCCGGTGTGCACCCAGGTGTCGGCCGTGCTCGAGGCGAAGCCGTGCACGAGCACGACGGTCGGCGCATCCAGCTCGCCCCACGAGTAGGCCGCGAGAGCCACGCCCTCGCCGACCTCGACGAACTGCGGAGCGGGCTGGTCGGTCAGCGAGGAGAGGATGTCGTCGGTCACACTTCCATCTTGGCCCGGTTCCGGGCAAGGAGGCAGGGGGATCCGCCGTTCCTATTCTCGAATCGATTCGATAGACTTATCGCACCGGCGCCGTGACCGATCACGGGGCCGGTCGTCGTCTTTCCCCCACCCTCCGCACCCCCTTCGGAACCGCATGGCCACCACCCTCATCACCGGACGCCCGTGGCGCGTCATCCTGGCCTTCTCCGTGCCGCTGCTGATCGGCAACGTCGTGCAGCAGCTGTACCAGTTCGTCGACGCGGTCGTCGTCGGCCGGCATCTGGGCGTGAACTCGCTCGCGGCCGTCGGCGCCTCCGGCAGCCTGATCTTCCTCGTGATCGGATTCGCGTGGGGGCTGGGCAGCGGCTTCGCGATCCCCACCGCCCAGGCCTTCGGTGCCTCGGACTCCCGGGGCGTTCGCCGCTCGGTGGCCACCGGCACCGTGCTCACCGCCGCGACGAGCCTGATCCTCACGGTGCTCGGCCCGCTGATGGCCGAGCCGCTGCTGCGGCTGCTGCAGACGCCGCCGGAGCTGCTGGCCGAGTCGACCGCGTTCACGCAGGCCACCTTCATCGGCGGCAGCACGATCATGTTCTTCAACTACCTGGCCGCCATCATCCGCGCCATCGGCGACTCCACCACCCCGCTGGTGTTCCTCACGATCTCGTGCGCGATGAACGTGGGCCTGGTCATCCTGATGGTCGGCACCCTGAAGTGGGGAGTGGCGGGCGCCGCCTGGGCGACCGTGGTGGCGCAGGCCATCTCGGTGCTGCTGTGCCTGCTGTACGTGTGGCGGCGCCTGCCGGTGCTGCACGTGCAGCGCGCGGACTGGCGCGTGACCCGCGCCGCCATGGCCGAGCACCTGCGCCTGGGCCTGCCGATGGGCTTCCAGGCGTCGATCATCGCGATCGGCGCGCTCATCGTGCAGGTGGCGCTGAACACGCTGGGACCCGAGGCGGTGGCCGCGTACACGGCGGCGGCCCGCATCGACAGCCTGTCCAGCGCACTGCTGGCCTCGCTGGGCCTGGCCGCGTCGATGTACGCCGCGCAGAACCTCGGCGCCCGTCGACCCGACCGCGTCCGCCGCGGCACGATCCAGGCGCTGTGGATGTCGGTGATCGCCTCGCTGGCGCTGGGTGCGTTCATGATCACGCTGGGAGCGCCGGTGGTGAGCATCTTCATCGGCGACGGCGCGCCGGACGTCGTGCGCGACGCGCACCTGATGCTCATCATCAACGGATCCACCTATACGATCCTCGGAGTGCTGTTCGTGCTGCGCGGAGTGCTGCAGGGGATCGGTCGCGTGCTGGTTCCGACGATCACCGGCGTGATCGAGCTGGTCATGCGCGCGGCGGCTGCTGTGATCATGGGAGCGCTGCTGGGCTTCGGCGGCGTCGCAATGGGCAACCCGATGGCGTGGATCGGCGCGGTCGCGCTGCTGATCCCGGCGTACGTGTCGGCGCACCGCGCGCTGGCGAAGATGCCCGTCGCGCCGCAGGAGACGACGCTCACCACCCCGATACCCGTGATCGGACTCGCGGAAGGGTCGATGGTGGCGGATGCCGTGTTCACGGCGCCCGTTCCCGTGGTGCATCCGAGGCTGGGGCGGCTGCACCTTCCGCGTCGCTCACGCGGCGCGCACCGCTCGCGCAGTGCCCGACGCACGCGCTGAGCACCGTCGGCGTCATCCCTGAGGATGATGCCGAATCGTTCTCCCGGGGGAGGGACTTCCCTGGTCGACACGGGTAACCTGGACGTCAGAGGCACGCGGAACCGTGCTCATGACGGGGGGTCGTCACAATGTCCACTTTGGCCTTGACACGAGCACTGGCATCGATCTTCGTGCCGATCGGGATCACCGGAGCAGCCATCGCGCTCGTCTGCGCGCTCATCGCGGCGTTTGCGATCACGCGCGGCTCGGTGGGGCTCGCAGGCGGCGCGATCGGCGTCTGGATCGTCGGTGCGCTGCTCAGCGCTGCCGCATCCTTCGCCAACGCGTGGGTTCCACTGCTCGTCGCCTTCGCCGCGCTCGGCGCGGCTCTGGCGGTCGGCGGCCTGGCGCGTGCGGCGGTCCGCGGCGTTCGGGCGATGTCCGAGCGCGCACCGCAGCAGTCGCCCCCGGCGGAGGTCGCTGTCGCGCAGGCCAAGGCCCCGGCGCATCCCGCCGCCAGGCCCGCCCGTCCGACCACGTCCGTGCGGCCGTCGGCACCCGTCGCCGACAGCATCCGCATCGCGGCCTGACGGCGCTCGCCGCGCTCAGGCGGTGAGCGTGTCGATGTCGATGACGAATCGGTAGCGCACGTCCGACGCGAGCACGCGCGCCCACGCCTCGTTCACCTGGTCGGCCGTCGTGATCTCGACCTCGGGCGCGATGCCGTGCTCGGCGCAGAAGTCGAGCATCTCCTGCGTCTCGGCGATGCCGCCGATGTTCGATCCGGCGAACGAGCGGCGGCCGCCGATCAGCGTGCCCGCCCGCACGGGCATCGGCTCGGACGGGGCCCCCACGTTGACGAGCGTGCCGTCCAGGGCCAGCAGCTTCAGATAGGCGTCGACGTCGATCGAGGCGGACACCGAGTTGATGATCAGGTCGAACGAGCCGCGCAGGTCGCGCAGCGTCTGCGGGTCCTCGGTCGCGAAGTAGTGGTCGGCGCCGAGCTCGAGCGCATCGTCCTTCTTGGCGAGCGAGCGCGAGAGCACCGTGACCTCGGCGCCCATCGCGTGCGCGATCTTCACGGCCATGTGGCCGAGCCCGCCGAGTCCGATCACGGCGACCCGCGTGCCGGGACCGGCGTTCCAGTGCCGCAGCGGCGAGTAGGTGGTGATACCCGCGCACAGCAGCGGAGCGGCCTTCTCGAACGGGATGGCCTCCGGGACGCGCAGCACGAAGCGCTCCGTGACCACGACCGAGGTGGAGTACCCGCCCTGCGTGATGGTCCCGTCGACGTCCTCGGCGGCGTAGGTGCCGATGGCGCCGTTCAGGCAGTACTGCTCCTCTCCGGCCAGGCAGTTCGCGCACTCGCCGCACGAGTTCACCAGGCATCCGACGCCGACCCGGTCGCCGACGGCGAACCTCGTCACGTCGGAGCCGATCTCCGCGACCGTGCCGACGATCTCGTGCCCGACGGTGAGCGGGAACGGCTGCGGGCCCCAGTCGCCCTGCACGGTGTGGATGTCGGAGTGGCAGATGCCGGCCCAGCGGATGTCGATGCGCACGTCGGACGGGCCGACATCGCGCCGCTCGATGGTGCCCGTGAACAGCGGACCGGTGGCGGAGGGCGCGACGATGGCGGGGATCACAGCAGACATGATTCGAGCGTAGACGGCGCGCGGCCCGTGCGGGCCGATCGCTCAGCGGTGGTCGCGGTCGAGATGCTGGCCCGCGCTGTCGCCGGAGGCGACGCGCTCGGCCTCGCGGGCCCGCAGCTCCACGCGGCGGATCTTGCCGGAGATGGTCTTGGGCAGCTCCGGCACGAACTCGATGACCCGCACCCACAGGTGCGAGGAGAGCCGTTCGCGCGCGAAGGCGAAGATCTTCGCGGCGGCCGCGTGTTCGGCATCCGCTCCGGCGCCGGCATCCGGATGCAGGATGACGTACGCCTTCGGCACGTTCAGGCGCGTGGGGTCGGGGCTCGGCACGACCGCCGCCTCCACGACCAGGTCGTGCTCCAGCAGCGCGGACTCCAGCTCGAACGGCGAGATCTTGTAGTCGGACGCCTTGAAGACGTCGTCGGCGCGGCCGACGTAGGTCAGGTACCCCTCCTCGTCGCGAGCGGCGATGTCGCCGGTGTGGTGGAAGCCGCCGGCGCGCGACTCGGCGGTCTTCTCCGGGTCCTCGAAGTACCCCGACATCAGGCCCAGCGGCGAGTCGGACAGATCCAGCGCGATCTCGCCCTCGCGCTCCGTCACCTCGCCGGTGATGGGATCCAGCAGCACCACCGGGTAGCCCGGCAGCGCACGACCCATCGAGCCGTCCTTCACGACCTGTCCGGGGGAGTTGCCCACGCAGGCCGTCATCTCGGTCTGCCCGTAGCCGTCGCGGATGGTCGAGCCCCACGCCTCGCGCACCCGGTTGATGACCTCGGGGTTCAGCGGCTCGCCGGCGCCCACCAGCTCCCGTGGCGGAGTGGCCAGTCGTGACAGGTCGGCCTGGATCAGCATGCGCCACACGGTCGGCGGCGCGCAGAACGTCGAGACGCGGTGCGTGTCCATCACCTGCATGAGCGTGTTCGCGTCGAAGCGGTCGTAGTTGTACACGAACACCGTCGCCTCGGCCAGGAACGGCGAGTAGAAGCTCGACCAGGCGTGCTTGGCCCAGCCCGGCGAGGAGATGTTCAGGTGCACGTCGTCGGGCCGCACGCCCAGCCACCACATGGTCGACAGGTGCCCCACCGGGTACGACACATGCGTGTGCTGCACGAGCTTGGGCCGGCTGGTGGTGCCGCTGGTGAAGTACAGCAGGGCGGTGTCGGATGCCGGCGTCGGGCCGTCCGGCTCGAAGACGGCATCCGCCTGATACGACTCGGCGAAGTCGTGCCAGCCCTCGGCGACATCGCCGACGGCGACGCGCAGCACGTCGGCATCCTTCACCCGATCCGCCAGCCCGCCCAGCGCGACCACCGCACGGGCACGGCCGTGCTCGATGCGGTAGGACAGATCGGATGCCGACAGCAGCGTCGAGGTGGGGATGGAGATCGCGCCGAGCTTGGTGATGGCCAGCATGATCTCCCACAGCTCGATCGTGTTGTCCATCATCACGATGAGGTGATCGCCGCGGCGGATGCCGAGACCGCGCAGCCAGCTCGCGACCTGGTCCGAGCGCGCAGAGAGCTCTCCGTACGACCAGCTGCGAACCGACAGGTCGGCCGAGACGATCTGCACCGCGGGCCGGTCGGGATTCTCCCCGGCGACCACGTCGAACCACTCCAGTGCGAAGTTGAAGGTGTCCAGCTGCGGCCAGGCGAACCCCGCACGGGCGCCGTCGTAGTCGTCGCCGTGCGCGAACAGGAAGTCGCGCAGCTCGCGGACGGCGGTGGTTGAGGCGGTGGCGGAACGTGTCATCTCGGGCTCCCTTGCTCGACACTCCATCATGCGCCCGTTGCCGCCGGAGAGTCACCCCCGATCGGGGGTGTTCGGATGCGGCCGCCGCACGATGCGCAGCTCGCTGGCGAGGATGCCCAGCACCACCAGCATCCCGCCCACCAGCGCCGCCGCAGGCAGGCGCTCGCCGGCGATGCGGCCGATGATGGCGGCCCACACGGGCTCGCCGGAGTAGATGATGGTCGCGCGGGTCGGCGAGACCGACTTCTGCGCCCAGTTCATCGTGAGCTGGATGATGCAGCTGGACACGCCCAGCCCGATGCCGGCGGCGACCCAGGCCCAGCTGAATGCCGGAACGCCCTCGCCGACGACCGGCATCGTCGCGAATGACAGCAGGCCCGCCGTCAGCAGCTGCACGATCGTGATGCGGCCCAGGTCGATGCGGCCCGCGAACACGCTGATCAGGATGATCTCGCCCACGATGGGCAGGGTGCTGATCAGGGTCACCGACTCCCCGAGGCCCAGCGAGAGGCTGAACGCCTCCGGTCCCGCGATGAGGACGAGACCGGCGAACGCGAGCGCCGCGCCCACGAACGCCATCGCCGGCGGGCGCTTGCGGAAGAAGATCCATTGTGCGAACGGCACCATCGGCACGTACAACGCGGTCAGAAACGCCGACGTGCTGGAGTCGATGGTCTGCAGCCCCAGCGTCTGCAGTCCGTAGCCGCCGTAGATCATCAGTCCGATCGAGGCCCCGGCGCCCAGGTCGGCCCAGGTCATTCCGCGCAGCGATCGGTGGAAGATCAGCATGCTGATCAGCCCCGCCACCGTGAACCGCAGCCCCACGAAGAACCAGGGTCCGGAGTGCTGCATGGCGATGTGCACCACCAGGAACGTGCCGCCCCACACCGCGGTGATCGCGATGAGGGCGAGTTCCTGGGGGCGCATTCGCAGCCAGCGGAGATTCGAGGGCACAGCTGATTCTCCCGGATTCCCGGGGTGCGCGGCGCTGTTCGTCTTGGCAGGTACGGATGTCGGTCGATTCCCCGCTTGCAGGCCGATTCTGCGGCGTGTCGACCGACATCCGTGTCAATCGACCGACATCCGTACCGGGGACGCCGGACGGATCGGATGCCCGAGCTCAGTCCGTCGTCGGGCGCTCGCCGCGGCCCCAGCCCATCGACAGCGCGCCCGGGCCGAAGCCCCGGCGCACGGCGTGCAGGGAACGGGCGCCGTGCAGCATCCGCGGCGTGACGACCCGGCCCGCCGGGGTCTCCTCGATCTCGTCGCACCAGTCCGGCAGCCAGGCCGGGTCGAACCGTGTCCACAGCAGCAGCTCTCGGGCCTGGAAGGCCACTCCGTAGCCCGAGCCGTCGCTCACCTCGATCTCGGGCGGGTACGTCACGGCCCACTCGATCAGCATGGTCTCGGGGCTGGTGATCGGCCGCTCCAACTCGAACAGGAACCCGTGCACCTCATTGCTGGGGTGCGTGTAGCGCTTCGAGATGCGGCCGCCGCCCAGCGCCTCGAACCCGGGCGGGGGAGTGGGCTCGCCGGTCGAGATCTCCACATACGGCACGGCGGTGACCACACCGGAGGTGGCCTGTACCAGCACCCGGGCCGTCCGCCGCCGCACATGTCCCTCGGGCCCGACATCGGTGACGGCATGGATCGTCAGCTCGCGAGTCGGATCGGGGTAGGCGGCGCCCATCGCCAGGAACGTCTCGCGGACGCGCTGCTCGGTGGGATCCTCGTCGAACGGGAAAGCCACAGGGCCGAGCGGGCCGGTGCGCTGCGTCGGACCGAGCAGCTGCAGCAGTGCCCCGTCGTCCAGTCCCAGCAGCTGCTCCAGATCGGCGACCGCCGCCAGCGACTGGGCGCCTTCGGGCCTGCGCGCCCCCGAGCGCCAGTAGCTCAGCGTCGCCCGCGACACCGGATTGCCATGCGCGGCGAGCCGCTCCTGCAGCCGCGCCAGCGTCATCCCGCGGTCGCGGATGGCCGCACTCAGTGCCCCGGCGAACGGCGTGGTCGCCTGCCCCTGCAAGATAGCCTCGTCCGTCACAGCCGCCCTCTCGGTATGTGAACGCGCTCACCATAGAGTGGCACAAGGTCCGTCGGATGCCTTCGCTGGGGAGCAGGTGTCGCGCGGGCCTCCGAGAACGCACGGGTGGCGCCCGCCCGAAGTCTCGGGTGCAGTCCGAAATCCGTCCTCCGCGGATGTCGGGAGCGCGGCGGCAGCTGGGGAGGCCGCGCTCCCGGCCACGGCCTGGTTCATAGGCGCCCGTCGTAGACTGGAAGGGCCACCGATCCGAGGACTGCCATGCCCGCTGAACGCACCTTCACTGCACGTCACGTGCAGCTGACGCGCGCCGCTCTGGCCGCCGTCGCGGCGCTGATGATCACGTTCTCGCCCGACCACTCGGCATCCGTCGGCCTGCCGACGTTCGGCGGCTTCGTCATCGCCACCGCGCTCGTGCTCGTGCTGGCCGCGATCATCGTCTACCCGGCCGGCCACCGCTGGCCAGCCGTCATCATCGCCGGCATCTCGTTCGTGCTCGGCATGACCGCCGGCATCCCTTCGATCCGCTCCGACGCGCTGTTCTTCGGACTCGTGATCGCGTGGGCCGCCTCGACCGGACTGGTCGAACTGATCCACGGCATCCGCTCGAAAGGGACGGAGGGAGCGCGCGACGCGACCCTCATCGGCTCCCTGGGACTGCTGCTCGCCCTGCTGCTGGCGCTGGTGCCGGCCGGGTTCGTGATGGACTACACCACGCCGCAGGGTGCGGCATCGCTCACCGGCATCATCATCGGCGTCGGGATGTTCGGCGGCTACGCCGCGATCATCGCCGTCTTCCTCGGCATCGCCGGGCTCACGCCGGGCGCGAAGAAGGCCGCTCAGGCGGATGCTGAGAAGGATGCCGGCACGGACAGCCTGGCGGACCACGGAGGATACGCATGACCGAGCAGAAGCCCACGCGGCGCGACATCCTGAAGCCGCTGCACCTGGTGAGCATCGCCCTGGGGTGCGGCGTGTTCGCGATGCTGGTCACGATCTTCTCCACCGGCGGTTTCACCGCCCGAGTGAACAGCTCCATCGCCCGCGGCACCTACAAGGACCTGCCGCCGTTCACGCTGGGACTGGTCATCGGCGGCATCTGCTTCATCGTGACGCTGCTGATCATGGCGCTGCTGATGCTGGCCGTCAACCCGACCACGGTCACCAAGACCATCGACCGCCCGATCCTGCTGGACCCGAAGCCCACGCGCGCGCAGCGCCGGGCCGCCAAGGAGGCCGAGGCCGCCGATGCTGCTGCAGAAGCCGCACCCGAGGCCGCGAAGCCCGACGCCCCCGAGGCCTGAGCCTCAGCCCTCCCGGAACGCCGGCTGCACGAGGCGGTCGTCGCCCTCGCGCGAATCGCCGCGCCCGTCGGTGTTGCTGGTGAGCAGCCAGAGCCTGCCGTCGGTGCCGGCCAGCACGTCGCGCACCCGGCCGTAGTCCTCGGTGAATGCCGCCACCCACGGCTCCTCGTCCGGATGCGAGGGATCGAACAGCCACACGCGCTGCCCGCGCAGCCCCGCGATGTACAGGGTGCCGTCGATCACCGCGATACCGCTGGGGCTGGCATCCGCCGGCTTCCACACCGCGGCCGGATCGATGGCGTCCGCCGCCTTCGCGATGCCCTCGTGATCCGGCCAGCCGTAGTCGCCACCGGCGACGATGCGGTTCACCTCGTCCCAGGTGTCCTGCCCGAATTCGCTGGCCCACAGGGTGTCGTCGTCGTCCCAGGCGATGCCCTGCACGTTGCGATGTCCGAGCGAGTACACCCGCGTGCCGAACGGGTTGCCCGGCGCCGGATCGCCGGTGGGCGTCACACGTAGGATCTTGCCGCCCAGGTACGTCCTGTCTCGGGCGCGCTCGCGCTGCCCGGCATCCCCGGTCGTGATGTACAGCATCCCGTCGGGGCCGAATGCCAGGCGTCCGCCGTTGTGGTTGGTCGCGTGCGGGATGCCGGTGACGAGATCCTCCACGGCGCTGGTGTCCAGTCGCAGTCCACCGGGCTCGCCGCGCAGCGGCATCCGCACCACCCGGTTGTCGTCGTCGGTCGCGTGATACGCATACAGCCAGCGGATGCCGTCGAGCTCGCGCACGACGATGCCGTTCAGCCCCGCCTCGCCGCCGGAGACGACGCCGGGCACGGTGCCCGCGGTGCGCAGTTCTCCGGATGCCGTGCGCTCGAGCACCTTCCCGTCGTCGCGCTGCGAGATGAGTGCGCTGTCCCCGACGAGCGCGACCGACCAGGGTGCGTCGAGGCCGGATGCCAGCGTGACGGGCTTCTCCTGCAGCGACGGGGACGGCGCCGTGCAGGCTGTCAGCATGAGCGCGGCCAGCATCCCTGCTGCCGCCGTCGTCCATCGCATCGTGCCCATGGTCCAGGGTCTCAGCATCCGCCTTCACGGGCAACGGGTGCAGCGGCTGACCGCACTCCGGAGGAATAGAACGTCGCCGTTTCGGCTTGGGACAGTCATGGGTTCCTCTGTGGACCGCTCCGCGGTCGGCCTTCGCTCCGAGCGCGGACCCATCCTCGGCGGGCTCATGCTCTCGACCGGGCTGATCGCGATCGACGCGACCATCCTCGCCACCGCGGTGCCCAGCATCGTGCGCGATCTCGGCGGCTACCAGCAGTTCCCGTGGCTGTTCTCGGTGTACCTGCTGGCGCAGGCCGTGAGCGTGCCGATCTACGCCAAGTCCGCCGACATGATCGGCCGCAAGCCCATCATCCTCATCGGCATCGGGCTGTTCCTGCTGGGATCGGTGCTGTGCGGCTTCGCGCCGGGGATGCTGTGGCTGATCCTGTTCCGCATCGTGCAGGGTCTGGGCGCCGGGGCCGTAGGACCGATGGCGATGACCATCGTCGGCGACATCTACACGGTCGCCGAACGCGCGAAGGTGCAGGGCTACCTGTCCAGCATGTGGGCGATCGCGTCGGTGGTCGGGCCAGCGCTGGGCGGCATCTTCTCGCAGCTGGGCATCTGGCGCGGCATCTTCTTCGTGAACGTGCCGCTGTGCGCGCTGGCGGGATGGATGCTGATCCGCAACTACCACGAGGACAAGTACGAACAGCGGCACCGCATCGACTTCGGCGGCGCGGCGCTGCTGACGCTGGGGCTGACCGGAATCATCCTCGGCCTGCTGGAGGGCGACAGCGCCTGGGCGTGGATCTCGGTGCCCAGCGCCATCTGCTTCGGCGGGGGAGCGCTGGCGCTGGTGGCCTTCGCGGCCGTCGAGCGGCGGGCATCCGAGCCCATCATCGACTTCTCGCTGATCGGTCGACGGCTGATCCTGTCCACGACCGTGGTGTCGTTCGGGATCGGCGCGCTGCTGATCGGAGTGACGAGCTTCGCCCCGGCCTACCTGGAGGGCTCGCTCGGCATCCCGCCGCTGCTGTCGGGGCTGGCGGTCGCGGCGCTGACGCTGGGCTGGCCGCTGGCCTCGGCGAACTCCGGCACCCTGTACCTGCGCATCGGCTTCCGCCGCACGGCCACGATCGGGATGAGCACCGCCGTGGTCGCGTCGATCCTGCTGGCCGTCACCGGCCCTTGGCCGAACGCGTTCACGGTCGCCGGTATCGCGTTCGTGCTGGGCCTCGGACTGGGCTGGTCGTCGGCGCCTGTGCTCATCGCCGCTCAGGCGTCGGTGGGGTGGGGCGAGCGCGGCGCGGTGACCGGCATGAACACGTTCGCGCGCTCCGCCGGCAGCGCCGTGGGCGTGGCCATCCTCGGTGCCATCTCGAACGCGGTGATCGCGCGCGGCGCGGGTCCTGATGACCCGGCGACGATCGTGTCGGCATCCACCGGGGTGTTCATCGGCGTTGCCATCACCGCCGCCGTGACACTCGGCGCACTGATGTTCATGCCCCGCGACTACGCGGGTGCCGGCGGAGCCTCCACGGATGGGGCACCGGCGGGCGGCGCGTCCGCTTCCTGAGTCCGCCCCCGCCGGGTCGCTTCGGCATCCGGGCTTCCGTCCAGCTCTCAGGCGTCTGCGCTTCCGTCCAGCTCTCAGGCGTGCGGATGGAAAGTGCAGGTGGATGCTGCGGTTACCCGGCGTTTTCCATCTCGCCAGTGGTCATTCGGCTGGAAAGCGCCGGGTCCGAGGAGCACCTACCCGGCACTTTCCATCTCGCCGGATGCCGGATGCCGGATGCCGGATGCCGGTTCTGCGGCGGACAGTCCGGTCAGCGCGCGAGCTGCTCCGCGATGCCGATGTAGGTCGCCGGTGTCAGTGCGAGCAGGCGCTGCTTGGCGGCATCCCCGATCTCCAGCTTCTGCACGAACTCCGCCAGCTCGGCCGCACCGACGCGGTGTCCGCGGGTGAGGTCCTTCAGCAGGGCGTACGGGTCGGTGATGGTGGAGCGCCCGGCGACGACCTCCGCGCGGATGACGGTCTGGATGGCCTCGGCCAGCACCTCCCAGTTGTGGTCGAGGTCGTCCAGCAGCACGTCACGCGACAGGGAGATGGCGTCCAGCCCACGGCGCAGGTTGTCCAGCGCCAGCAGCGAGTGCCCGAAGGCCACGCCGATGTTGCGCTGCGTGGTGGAGTCGGTCAGGTCGCGCTGCATGCGCGAGGTGACCAGCGTCTGCGACAGGGACCCGAACAGGGCTCCGGAGATCTCGAAGTTCGCCTCGGCGTTCTCGAACCGGATCGGGTTGATCTTGTGCGGCATGGTCGACGAACCGGTCGCGCCGGGCACGGGGATCTGCGCGAAGTAGCCCAGCGAGATGTAGGTCCAGATGTCGGTGGCGAGGTTGTGCAGGATGCCGCCGGCGTGCCGCACGTGGTCGTACAGCTCCACCTGCCAGTCGTGCGACTCGATCTGCGTGGTGAGGGGGTTGAAGTCGATGCCCAGGCCCTCGATGTACTCGCGGCTCACGGTGGGCCAGTCCACCGAGGGATCTGCGGCAAGGTGCGCCGACCAGGTGCCGGTCGCGCCGGAGAACTTCGCCAGGTACTCGGATGCTGCGATGCGGGCGCGCACGCGCTCCAGGCGCCACGCGAACACGGCGAGCTCCTTGCCCATGGTCGATGGGGTGGCCGGCTGCCCGTGCGTGCGGGAGAGCATCGCGGCGTCCGCGTGCTCGGCGGCGAGCGAGCGGAGCTTCGCGATCACGGCATCCAGCGCCGGCAGCCAGACGCCCTCGACGGCGCGCTTGACGGTGAGCGCGTACGAGGCGGAGTTGATGTCCTCGCTCGTGCACGCGAAGTGCGTCAGCTCGGCGATGCGGTCCAGGCCCAGGGTCGCCAGGCGGTCGCGCACCAGGTACTCGACGGCCTTCACATCGTGGCGGGTGACGGCCTCCTTGGCGGCCAGCCAATCGATCTCGTCCTGGCCGAAGTCGCGGTACAGCGCGCGCAGGCGCTGCTTGTCGGCATCCGGCAGGGGAGAGGTGCCGAACACCGAGCGGTCGGTGAGGGCGATCAGCCACTCCACCTCCACCTCCACGCGGGCGCGGTTCAGCCCCGCCTCGGAGAGGAAGTCCGCAAGTCCCGTGACGGCGGTGCGGTAGCGGCCGTCGAGGGGGCTGAGCGGCTGAGCGGGGAGCGAAGGCAGAGAAGTCAGAGGAGTTCCTCCTGCTCGGGGCCCCGCGTCGCGCGGAGCGTCGAATGGGATGCCCGCACAGCCGGTTCGAGTTGGCTGAAGAGCCCGCGGGTGGCGGTCTCAATCATAGCCAGCACCGAATCGAACATCGGCGGGCCCGCATAGTACGGATCGGGCACGTCCATGGTGGACGCGGCCGGGTCGTAGGCGCGCAGAAGGGTGACCTTGCCCTTGTCGTCGGCGCTGCGGGCCCACGCCTTCAGGATGCGCTCGTGCGTGCGATCGAGGGCGACGATCAGGTCGTTGTCGGCGAAGGATGCTGCGCTGAACTGCCGCGCGCGGTGCGCGGAGCCGTCGTAGCCGCGGCGGCTGAGGGCTTCGAGGGTGCGCTGGTCGGCGCGCTCGCCGAGGTGCCAGTCGCCCGTGCCCGCGCTGCGGGACAGCACACGATCGCCCAGCCCGCGCTGTGTCGCGAGCGCGCGGAACACGACTTCGGCCATCGGTGAGCGGCAGATGTTGCCCGTGCAGACGAAGACGACGCGGAAGGGATCCGGTGAGGTCACAGCACCATTGTGCCTTCATCGACTTCTGTCCCCAATCGTCAATCTCGAGAAGTTGCGCACAGTGGGTAGGATTCCGGGCGGAGCGGATGCCCGCCATCCCGCACCCTGGATGCATGTACACGATCACAGCGGCCCAGGCTCCGGGAGGCGCGGGCGAGGATCTCTGGGCGGCGGTAGAGGCGATGCGGCTGCTGAACGAGGCGACCGACCTGGTGGAGACGGTGGGCGTGGGAGTCTCGCGGCTCATCGAGGATGCACGCTGGGAGAACGCAGGGGTGCGCGCGCTGCGGTGGGCGCTCTCGGATCTGCACGCGCAGTTGGAGAGCGAGCGCGGCGAGCTGGAGTTCCAGCGCCAGCAGGTGGCCAGGATCCTGCGATGAGCGGCGAGCTGAACATCACGTCGGGCGGCGCGATCCACGTCGACTCGGGGGCGTTCCGCGCGGTCGGGCACCGGCTGGCCGCGCTGGCGGAGCACGTGAAGGATGCCGCACGCGTCGCGCGGCGTGCGCAGCACACGCTCGCGCAGACCGCTGATCGGCACCCCGCCACGGGGCAGATCGGGAACTGCGTGCATCGGCTGGAGAGCCAGGGGGAGAAGGCGGCGAAGACCGCGCAGGGCACGCTCGTCATGGCCGATGTGTTCGAGCTGGTCGAGCTGCGCACGCAGCAGAACCTGATCGGGGTGGGCGATGCGCGTGAAGCACTGGCGATACAGGACCGCATCCATGAGCTGCTCGCCTCGAACCCGAACATCGGACCGGCGGCGGACTCCCTGGTCACGCGCTGGCAGAACCACCGATTCGACGGACTGACGGATCAGCCGTGGGACGACACGTACACGCTCGCTCGATGGGTCGGTGCGGTGCTGGCCCCGACACTCTTCGGCTGGGCGGCCCTGTGGCTGGGCCCCGAGCCGGTGGGATCGACGATGGGCACCCTGCGCGATCTGGCGGTGGATGTCGATCTGGGCACCCTGCCGAGCGGCACCCGACTAACGGGTGAATCACAGGCCGTGACCCTGAGAACTGTCGAGTCGCGTGACGTCAAGCCGGTCGCGGGAGTCCGTGATTCGATCGCGCGCGTGCCGTGGGGGCGCACGGCCCAGGTGGCGGTGGAGAAGTACACGATGAAGGATGGGTCGGTGCGTTATGTCGCGTACGTCGACGGCACCCGGGAGATGATGCCCGGCACGGACGAGCCGTTCGATGCGGTCTCCGACGTGGAGCTGTACATGGGCCGGAAGAAGTCCGCATCGTATGAGGCGACGCTCCAGGCGCTGGAAGAGGCCGGAGCCGAGCACGGCGACACCGTCGACATGGTGGGGTACTCGCAGGGCGCGATGATCGTCTCCCATCTGGCCATGGACAGCCCCTATCACGTCGGGACCGTGATCGTCGCGGGCGATCCGGTCGACCCGGCGCTCGCCGCCGATCAGACGATCGTCCGACTGGAGAACAGCGCCGACCCGGTGAACGCACTGGCGACCGGTGGCACTGCGGGAGGGTCGGGTTCACCCGACAGCTTCACGGTCCAGCGGGAGATCCCCGGCCGGAGCAGCCCGATCGATCCGCACATGTATGGGGACTACATGAACACGGGCGCAGAGCTGGATCGCTCGTCGGATCCACGCGCACAAGCGCTGCGGGACAAGTTCTTCCACGAGCTCGGTGAGGCGGCGCGGGTCGAGCGGACGGAGTTCAGCGCGGAGCGCGCCTGATCAGCATCCGATCTCTGTCGGCGACGCGACTCGTCAGCGGCGCTTCTTCTTCTGCGGGCGCAGGATGGCGCCGAAGACGGCGTTGATGATCGAGATGAGGATGGCCGCCACCACACCCCACCAGAACGACCCGACGCTCAGCCCCCAGCCGAAGCCGCTGGTGATCCAGGCGGTCAGCCACAGCAGGAAGCCGTTCACGATGAAGGAGATGAGTCCGAACGTGAGGATGTACAGCGGGAACGCGACGATCTTGATGGCCGTGCCGATGATGGTGTTCACGAGGGCGAAGATCGCTCCCACGGCGAGCAGCGTCAGCACGAGCTGCAGGGTCTCGCCGGGCGCGAACGCGCGGATGCTCACCTCGAGCGCGGGGATCAGCGTGACCACCCACAGGGCGAAGGCGTTGATGACGACGCGGATGATGAATCGCATCTGTCGATCGTGCCACGAGACGCTCCTCATGACGGCCGCCCCCGCGGTGGTTCGCACCTCTTTAGACTGATCCCGTGACCGAGCCCATCCTGCCCCGCATCCGCCCCGAGATCGCCGCCCTGCCGCCGTACCGCCAGGGCAAGCAGGCGGGCGCCGACGCGTTCAAGCTCTCCAGCAACGAGAACCCGTTCGAGCCGCTGCCGTCGGTGCTCGAGGCGCTCACGCACACCACGCCGATCAACCGCTATCCCGACGCCTCTGCCGGTGCGCTGCGCGCCCGCCTGGGCGAGAAGTACGGCGTCGACGCGGACGCCGTGCACGTGGCATCCGGTTCCGTGTCGATCCTGTACCAGTTGGTGCTGGCCACGGCATCCGTCGGCGACGAGGTCATCTACGCCTGGCGCTCGTTCGAGGCGTACCCCGGCCTTCCGCTGGTTGCCGGCGCCACCGGGGTGCAGGTCCCGCTCGGCCCGGGCACCCGTCACGACCTCGACGCGATGGCGGATGCCGTCACCGACCGCACCCGCGTGATCATCGTCTGCACGCCCAACAACCCCACCGGCCCGATCGTCACCAGCGCCGAGTTCGCGGCGTTCGTCGAGCGCGTGCCGCAGGACGTGCTGATCATCCTCGACGAGGCGTACGCCGAGTTCGTCACGGACCCCGAAGCCGTCGACGGCCTCGCCGAGCGCGTGTTCGAGAAGCACCCCAACGTGGTCGTGCTGCGCACCTTCTCCAAGGCGTTCGGCCTGGCGGGGCTCCGCGTCGGCTACGCCATCGGCCACCCGCGCGTGCTCGACGCCGCCCGCACCACCGCCATCCCGCTGTCGGTCACCAGTGCCGCCGAGCGCGCCGCCATCGCCAGCCTGGATGCCGAGGACGAGCTGATGGCCCGCGTCGCCGTCATCGTCGAGCGGCGCACCCGCCTGGTCGAGGGCCTGCGCGCGCAGGGCTGGGATGTGCCTGATTCGCAGTCCAACTTCGTCTGGCTCCCCGCGGGCGAACGGACCGACGAGATGGCCGCCGCGTTCGTCGCCGCGGACCTCATCGTCCGGCCGTTCACGGGCGACGGCATCCGCATCTCCGTCGGCGAGGAGGAGTCCCTGGATCGGGTGCTCGCCGTGGCGGGGGAGCAGGTGCGCGCGTGACGTACGACTTCGAGACCGTCGTCGACCGCACCGGCACCGGCGCCTCCAAGTGGCAGCACATGTTCGACGCGAAGCCCGATGTGCCCGCCGGGATCTCGCCGTTCTCCGTCGCCGACCTCGACCTCAAGCTCGCCCCCGAGATCCTCGAGGGCCTGCGCGAGCACCTCGAGGACGTGGTGCTGGGCTACACCATCGCCACCGACGACTACTGGGACGCCGTCACCGGCTGGTTCCAGGACCGGCACGGCTGGACCGTCACCCGCGAGCAGATCAAGCTGGCACCCGGCGTGGTGCCGGCGTTCAACACCGCCGTCCGCGCCGTCACCGCGCCCGGCGACGGCGTCATCGTGCAGACCCCGGCGTACTACCCGTTCTTCGGCGCGATCGAGGGCAATGAGCGCGTGGTCGTGCGCAACCCGCTGGTGCTGCGCGACGGGCGCTGGCGCATCGACCTCGACGACCTCGCCGAGAAGGCCGCCGATCCCCGCACCACCGCGCTGCTGTTCTGCAGCCCGCACAACCCCACCGGCCGGGTGTGGGAGCGCGACGAGCTCGAGGCCGTATGGCGCATCGCCCGCGACAACGACCTCACCGTCATCAGTGACGAGATCCACTTCGACCTGGTGATGCCCGGTGCGCAGCACACCGTGTTCTCCACGCTGAACGACGACGCGGCGGCCCGCACCATCGTGTGCACTGCGCCCAGCAAGACGTTCAACCTGGCGGGCATGGCCACCAGCAACATCGTCATCCCGAACGAGCAGCTGCGTGAGAAGTTCGCGCTCGAGCAGAGCCGCACGGGCTTCTTCACGCTCAACGCGCTGGGCTTCCAGGCCTGTCGTCTCGCCTACTCGAAGGCCGGTGCGTGGTTGGACGGACTGATCGAGCTCGTGCACGGCAACCATGAGCTGGTGCGGTCGTTCTTCGCCGAGCGGATGCCGCAGGTCGTCGTCTTCGATCTGGAGGGCACCTACCTGCAGTGGCTGGACTTCCGGGCGCTGGGCCTGTCGCACGTGGAGCTCAAGCGCATCAACGAGCAGGAGGCCCTGGTCTACTTCGACGAGGGCGCCATGTTCGGCCCCGAGGGCGAGGGCTTCGAGCGCATGAACCTCGCCGCCCCGCGGCAGACCGTGCAGGACGCGCTGGAGCGCCTCGCGCAGGCGTACGGGCACTGAGCCCTGTACGGTATTCTGTGGTACCTTGGTACCCAAGGTGAGGGGATACCGTCATGGTTGCTGTTGCGCCGATCAAAGTGGATGCTGAGACCGACCGGCTCATCTCGAACGCTGCGCATTTCCTGCAGCGCTCCAAGAAGGATGTCGTTGACGTTGCCGTGCGCGAGTACATCGAGAAGCATCGCGAGGAGATCCAGAGTGGTGCTCTTGAGGCTCTGCGGCTGCTCGACGGAAGCACCCGCGGCGCCGTGAAGCTCTTGGCAGACGCAACCGACGATGAGATCGATGAACTGGGTGGTCTTTCCGAGTGATCGGTGTCGGCGGCCCGCATTAGCGTCGAGCCATGACACGGCATGTGCGTCCGACTCGCAGGGCTCTCACTGACCTCGGCCTCGACTTCCCGCAATTGGACGTCGAGCTCCACGCCATCGGAGACGCACTGGTGCAGAAAGCGCAGCGCGTCCCGGCAGAGGTGGCGTCCGGTGGTGCAGAACGTGTTCGTGCTCTCCACGACCGGGTCTGGTTCAAAGTGAAGGTGACCGCTCTGCGTGGAATCGCCGGCGAGGTGCCGATCCCTGACGATTTCGCGCCGAGGACGGACGCTGACTACTCCCGCTCGGCCTGGTGGCTGGCGGCTGCGGGATCCCGGCAGGATGACACGACTGCCCATGACTTCTACGCGACGCTCACCGACGAATGCCGGCGTGCGGCCAAAGGATCGGATGCCGCAGTGAGCTCTGCTCATCTGCTCCCGACCGCGACAGACTATCGGCGCTGGCAGCTTGAGAACTCGGCAGTGATCGCTACTGCGCTGCGCAAGAAGGTCAGGGAAGCCATCGCGCGCTCTGCTCAGACCGGGGCTCTGTGGATCGCCCGATCGGCACTTTCCGTGTCGGAGCGCTCATTCACCAACGTGACGGCGAGTCGTATCTGGCCGTCACCGCGGAAGGGTTCTGGGATCATCGGCTGATCGCGGTGATCCTGGACGCCGTGCCTGGCGTGTCTGCGGATGAGTGGCAGATCGAGCCGTCGACCGTAGACGGGATCTCGCCAGCGGACGGTCAGGTCGTGTACTCGACCATGATCCCTGTCGAGGCGCTGAGTGCTGTCCTGGACGAGGTCGACCGCTCGTTCCTCTGAACCGCAGCGCGGCATTCGTCCTGATCCCGGACACTTATTAGGGACCCCGAACTATGCGTGACGGGGCATGCCGACGTGGGTAGCGTGGAGCCGTGACTTCGACCGACACACCCCTCGTTCGCGTCCTGGAAGCGGATGGAACATTCGCTCCGTCGCCGGCATCCGAGCGGTATCTGCCGCTCATCGATGCGCTGACCGACGCCGAGCTCGAGCAGTTCTACCGCGACATGGTGGCCATCCGCGCCATCGACACCCAGGCCACCAACCTGCAGCGTCAGGGCCAGCTCGCCCTGTGGCCGCCGAGCCGCGGGCAGGAGGCCGCCCAGGTGGGCTCCGCGCACGCCGCTCGCAGGCAGGACACGATCTTCCCGTCGTACCGGGAGCACGCCGTCACCCGCATCCGCGGGGTCGACCCGGTGGACATCATCAAGCTCATGCGCGGCGTCTCGCACGGCGGCTGGGACCCGACCGATCCGAAGAACGGCAACACCCGGCTGTACACCCTGGTGCTGGCGTCGCAGACCCTGCACGCCGCCGGCTTCGGCATGGGCCTGACCTTCGACGGTCGCACCGGCACCGGCGACCCCGAGCGCGACGAGGCCGTCGTGGTCTACTACGGCGATGGCGCCTCCAGCCAGGGCGACGTGCACGAGGCCATGGTGTTCGCCGCCAGCTACGGCGCCCCGGTGCTGTTCTTCCTGCAGAACAACCACTGGGCCATCTCGGTGCCCGTCTCCACCCAGTCGAAGGTGCCGCTGGTCGGCCGCGGCGCCGGATACGGCATCCCGTCGGTGCGCGTGGACGGCAACGATGTGCTGGCCAGCTACGCCGTCTCGCGGATGCTGCTCGACGAGGCCCGTGCCGGCGGCGGTCCGCGCGCGATCGAGGCCGTCACCTACCGGATGGGCGCGCACACCACGAGCGACGACCCCACCAAGTACCGCGGATCTGACGAGGAGCAGTCCTGGGCCCAGCGCGACCCGATCGCCCGGATGCGCGCATACCTGCTTTCGCGGGGCGCGAGCGAGGAGTTCTTCACCGCAGCGGATGCCGAGGCCGCGGCTGCCGCGGAGGACCTGCGCGCCCGCACCGTCGAACTGTCGGCGCCGGGCCCCGCCGCCATCTTCGACCACGTCTACAGCGAGCCGCACCCGCTGATGGCCGAGCAGAAGGCGTGGCTGGCGGACTACGAAGCCTCGTTCGAAGGAGGCGCCCTGTGAGCATCGAGACCATGCCCTTCTCCAAGGCGCTGAACGCCGGCCTGCGCAAGGCCATGGAGGACGACTCCCGCGTGCTGCTGATGGGCGAGGACATCGGCCGCCTCGGCGGGGTGTTCCGTGTGACAGAAGGACTGCAGAAGGACTTCGGCACCCGGCGCGTGCTCGACACCCCGTTGGCGGAGTCCGGCATCGTCGGCTCCGCCATCGGCCTGGCCATGGCCGGATTCCGCCCGGTGTGCGAGATCCAGTTCGACGGCTTCGTGTGGCCGGCGTTCGACCAGATCACCTCGCAGCTGGCCAAGGTCACCAATCGGCACGCGGGCGCCCTGTCGATGCCGGTCGTCATCCGCATCCCGTACGGCGGGCACATCGGCGCCGTGGAGCACCACCAGGAGAGTCCGGAGGCGTACTTCACGCACACCCCCGGCCTGCGCGTGGTCTCGCCGTCGACGCCGAACGACGCGTACTGGATGATCCAGGAGGCCATCTCCTCGAATGACCCGGTGATCTTCATGGAGCCCAAGAGCCGCTACTGGCCCAAGGGAGAGGTGGAGCTGGAGGCATCCGCTCTTCCGCTGCACGCGTCCCGGATCGTCCGCCGCGGCACGGACGTGACCCTCGTCGGCCACGGCGCGATGGTGACCACGCTGCTGCAGGCCGCCGCGCTCGCCGAGTCGGAGGGCACCAGCTGCGAGGTCGTCGACGTGCGCTCGCTCTCGCCGGTGGACTACGGCCCCATCCTCGACTCGGTGCGATCCACCGGCCGCATGGTCTACGCGCAGGAGGCCCAGGGCTTCACCAGCCTGGGCAGCGAGATCGCCGCGACCGTCATGGAGCGCGCGTTCTACGCCCTCGAGGCGCCCGTGCTGCGGGTCTCGGGGTTCGACACGCCCTTCCCGCCCGCGAAGCTCGAGGGCGTGTACCTGCCGGATGCCGACCGCATCCTCGAAGCCGTCGACCGCTCGCTGGCCTACTGACACCCGTTCTGCGTTCATAACTCCGGAGAATCGCCCATGATCTGGACTCTCTGCCACGATTCCGGCGTCGTGGCCGCCGTATCTCCGGAGTTATGAACCACACGCAGTCGAAAGGACTTGCAATGACCACCCAGACCTTCACCCTGCCCGACGTCGGCGAGGGCCTCACCGAGGCCGAGATCGTCGCCTGGAAGGTGGCGCCCGGCGACACCGTCGCCATCAATGACGTGATCTGCGAGATCGAGACCGCCAAGTCGCTGGTCGAGCTGCCCTCCCCGCACGCGGGGGTGGTCGGCGAGATCCTCGCGGCCGAGGGCGCGACGGTCGAGGTCGGAGCACCCATCGTCACATTCGTGTCGGAGGATGCGGATGCCGGGACGCCGGCCCCCACGGCATCCGCTCCGGCTGCGGAGGAGGGCGGCGGGTCCGTGCTCGTCGGCTACGGTACCGGCGGCGGTGCGACGTCCCGCCGGCGCAAGCCCGCCGAGAGGGCCGTGCGCTCATCGGTCGGCGTGATCGCCAAGCCGCCGATCCGCAAGCTGGCCCGCGACCTGGGCGTCGACCTCACCGAGGTCACCGCGACCGGCGCCGACGGCGAGGTCACCCGCGACGACGTCGTGAAGCACGCCGAGCAGGCCAGCGTGTTCCGCAACATCGAGACCCCGGAGTGGGGGAGCGTGCGCGAGGAGACCGTGCCGGCACCGGCATCCGCTCCGGTCGGACTCGCCCGCGGCATGCAGCCGGCACCGCAGCCGGGGTCGGATGCCCGCACCGAGTCGATCCCCGTCAAGGGCGTGCGCAAGGCGACCAGCTCGGCCATGGTGCAGAGCGCGTACTCCGCCCCGCACGTGACGGTGTGGAAGGAGGTCGATGCCAGCCGCACGATGGAGCTCGTCAAGCGGCTGAAGGCCTCGCCCGACTACGCCGACATCCGCGTCTCGCCTCTGCTGATCATGGCGCGCGCCGTGATCTGGGCCGCCCGCCGCACGCCGATGGTCAACGCCGCCTGGGTCGACACCGACTCGGGTGCCGAGATCGTCGTGCGGCACTACGTGAACCTCGGCATCGCCGCGGCCACGCCGCGCGGCCTGCTGGTGCCCAACATCAAGGACGCCCAGGACCTCAGCATGAAGGACCTCGCCCGCGCGCTGAACCGGCTCACGCTCACCGCCCGCGAGGGGAAGACCAGCCCCGCCGACCAGCAGGGCGGCACCATCACGATCACCAACATCGGCGTGTTCGGGATGGATGCCGGCACCCCGATCATCAACCCCGGCGAGGCGGGGATCGTGGCCATGGGCACCATCGCGCAGAAGCCGTGGGTGGTCGACGGCGAGGTGCGTCCGCGCTGGGTGACCACGGTCGCCGGATCCTTCGACCACCGCGTGATCGACGGCGACCAGATGAGTCGATTCGTCGCCGACGTCGCCTCCGTGCTCGAGGAGCCCGCGCTGCTCGTGGAGTGAGAGAAGCGGTCGTCCCGGATGACCGGGGCGACCGCTTCGACTGCGCGCGCCGCCGCTCAGTCGCCCCCGTAGAACGGGTGCGTCAGCGCGTCGCGTCCGTCCACCTGTGCGGAGCGGATGCTCGCGGGCAGGCCGTTCGCGGCTTCCGAGACCGCTGACGCCGCCGCCGCGCGAGCCGCGAGCTTGACCTGCGTCTCGTCGTCGCACGCCGGGTCGATCCACAGCGCCACGAACACGAGCGTGTCCTGGTCGCCGGTGATGTGCCCCTGCGCGACGGCGTCCAGCACGCCCTGGGAGACGCCGACCTGCGCAGCGCCGAAGACCATGGTCTCGACCATCCCGACCTCGGCGTGGCTCTTGGAGAGGATCACGGTCGGCGGGTTGACCGTCACGTACTCCTGCTGGCTCTCTCCCACGCAGGCGAGGATGGGCGTGAAGCCCGGCCGCGGCGAGGTGAAGGCCGTCGTGATCGACGCGGCCGTCGGGGTGCCGCGCCGCGCCAGCAGCACGTTGACGTGCACGCCGTTCGGCGCCGTCCCGCCCCAGCCCTGCGCGAACCGCCCGTCGATGTCCTGGTTCATCTCTCGTCTCCCTTCCCCGCGGCATCCGCCGCAGGCGATCGCGATTGTTCGGTCCCGGGGCCGTGAGCGACCGCGAAGCGCGACAGTTCGGCGATGCGCGTGCGGATCTCCCGATGCCAGGGGCGCAGCCTCCGGTAGGCGGCGGCATCCGCTCCCGGCGAGGCGGCGGGCACCTGTCTGGCCATCGCCCGCAGCGCAGTGGCCCAATCGGCGTGCACACCGGCGCCGACGGCGGCGCAGATCGCCGCGCCGATCCCGGCCGCGTCGTCGTTCTCGGCGCGGCGCACGGGCAGCGCGAACACGTCGGCGAGGATCTGCCGCATCGTGGCCGACGCCGCCCCGCCGCCGGTGACCACCAGCGCCTCGGGACGCAGGCCGAGCTCGGCCGACATCGCATCGGCGTTGTCGGCCATGGTCAACGCGATCCCCTCGAGGATGGCGCGGTACAGGTGCGCACGCCCCTGCGCGCCGGAGAAGCCGATGATCGCGCCGCGGCGCCACGGCTCGTCATCCGGTGCCAGCCAGTCCAGCACTGCCGCGACGCCGTCACTGCCAGCCGGGACGCCGGATGCCTCGGCATCCAGCACCCCCTCGAGGTCGTACATCGTCTCATCCGCGGCATCGTCGGACCGGATCAGCCGGCGCAGCCAGCTGATCGTCCACATCCCGCGCCGGATGCCGTGGCTCTCCGCCAGGTGCACGCCGGGTCGCGCGGCGAAGTTGGACCAGTACGCGGCGCCGTGCTCCGGCCCGTCGCCCACCGTCATCGCGGCGATGTACGTGCCCAGCGACAGCAGCAGCATGCGGGAGTCCGCGACACCGGCGCCGAGCGCCTCGACGGCCTTGTCGTTCGCCGTCGCGAAAACGGGAACCCCTTCGGGCAGCCCGGTCGCCGCGGCAGCATCCGCCGTGATCCGGCCGAGCTCCTCGCCCGGATCCCTCAGCTCGAAGAGCATCGTCCGCGGCATCCCGGTCGCCGCGTATGCGGCGGGATCGGCCGACCAGCGCCAGGAGCGGGTGTCGATCGGCCAGACGCCCTGCAGGTTGGCGCTCGCGTCGGTGCGCTCGCCGGTGAGCCGATGCGCGATGTACCCGGATGACGACGTCACCCACCGCGCGTCGGGCGCCGCAGCCGGATCGAACGGCCGCCCCACTCGCTCGTCCATCCAGCTCAGCAGCGGCTCGGCCAGCATCCCGTCCGCGCGGAGATACGCCCGGCAGAAGCGGATCGTGCACAACCCCACCCCGACGATGCGCGAACGGTCGCCGTCGAACCGCGCCAGGGCCGCGGTGCAGGCCCGCGCGATGGAGTCCCACACGTCGTCGTCCGGATGCACGACCCGGCCGGGAGCGATCGTGTCGTACGGCCGCAGCCCTACCCGGGCGGAGGCGTGCACCCGGCCGTCCTGATCGACCACGAGCACCTTCGTGCTCTGCGATCCGTTGTCGATCGCGACGAGGTACGAGTCCACTCCTCACGCCTCCAGCGGGTAGATCGTTCCCGGGTTCATGATTCCGTTCGGGTCGAGAGCGTGCTTCAGGCGCTCCAGCAGCACGTAGGCGCTGCCGTGCTCCTGCCGCGTCCACGGGGTGCGGTACTTGCCGATGCCGTGATGGTGCACCATCGACCCGCCCAGGCGCAGCGCCTCCTCCACGATGATCGCGTTGAGGGGCTCGTGGTACTCGGTGATCTCCTGCCGCGGCTCGCAGCGGATGTCGTAGTCGTACACGAAGTACAGGTTCGTACCGGTCTGGTAGCTGTGCGACGAGTGCGCGCCCAGCATCGTCAGGTCCTCGGCCCGGGGGAACTCCGCGCGGATCCTGTTCATCACGGCCTCGTACAGCTCGTTCGTGCGCGACCAGTCCACCGAGACCTCGGTGGTGTAGCCCAGGTGCGGGCGCTCCTGCATCTCGCGCCGCTCGCGGTCGATTGCCGACTGATCCCAGTTCAGGCGCGCGAACCACTGCTCGATCAGGGAGTCGTCCACCCGCACGTGCGGCCGGTCGGCGAACACCTCCTCGATCGCGGTGGCTGTGGCGTCAGCCAGGGCCTTCGGGCCCTCGGCCACCAGCACGACGACGTTCTTCCCGTCGGAGAAGTGGCTGAAGTGCTGACGTGCGTCCTCCGGCGAATAGACCCGGCACACCGAGGGGCGGTAGCCCGACGTGATCAGCTCGCGCAGCGCGTCGACTCCCGCAACGAAGTCGTCGACGAGGAATCCGAAGTACCGGTTGTTCTCCGGCTGATGCCGGAAGACCTTGATCGTGACCTCGGTGATCACGCACAGCGCACCCTCGTTGCCGATGACCATGTGACGGATGTCGGGGCCCGCCGCGCGCCGCGGGACGTTCTTGATGCGCGTGATCGTGCCGTCGGCCAGCACGGCCTCGAGCCCCACGATCATGTCCTCGATGCCGCCGTACAGCGTCGAGAACTGGCCGATCGATCGCGTCGCGGTCAGTCCGCCGTACTGCGCGAGGGGCTTGGACTGCGGCGAGTGACCGGTCGTCAGGCCCTGCAGGCGCAGCTCGTCCTCCAGCCGCTGCAGCGGCACGCCGCACTGCACGGTGACCATCATGTCCACGGCGTTCACGTCGAGGATCGCGTCCATGTGCGAGCCGTCCAGCACGATCGAGTCGGCGATGACCGTCTCCAGCCCGCCCTCGGTGGCCGTGCGACCGGTGCGCGGCACGACGGCGATGAGGTTCTCGTTCGCGAACCGCAGCACGTCCGCGACCTCCTGCGCGCTCGCCGGGTAGACGATGGCCGACGGGAACGGTCCGTCGAAGATGCCGTGCGCGGCGGTGTACTTCTTGAACCTGTCGACCGAGGCGCTGCGCAGCGCGGTCGGGTCGGTGTCGATCTTGTCCGGTCCGAGGATGCCAGTGAGGCCCTCGACGATCTGGGCGGTGCTCAGCGCGGAACGGGAATCAGTCATGTCTCTCTCTCAGGGCGGTGGGGCGAACAGGGCGGTGGGCTCAGCGGACCAGGTAGCCGCCGTCGACGGTGAGCGTGTGCCCGTTGACGTAGTCGGATGCGCGGCTGCACAGGAACACGAGCGGTCCCATCAGGTCGGCGGGGTCACCCCACCGGTCGGCGGGGGTGTGGTCGATGATCCGCCGGTCGGCTGCGGGATCGGAGCGGGTGGCCTCGGTGATGGCGGTGGCGAAGTATCCGGGGGCGAGGGCATTGACCTGGATGCCGTGGGCGCCCAGCTCGTCGGCGTACGCCTTGGTCAGACCGACGATGCCCGCCTTCGTCGCCGCGTACGCCGGCGACTGCCTGCCGCCGAGGAACGAGAACAACGAGGCGATGCTGACGATCTTCCCCGACCCCTGCGGCACCATCACGCGTGCGGCCTCGTGCGCGAAGTCGAACGCGGCCGTGAGATTGACGGCGACCATCGGGTCCCACTTGCTGCGGTCGAAGGCGAGCACGTCGTCCAGCAGGCAGATACCGGCGGAGTTGACGAGGATGTCGAGCCCGCCGAGCTCGGCGACGCAGGCATCCACCATCCGAGCCGGGGTGCCGGAGACGGTGATGTCGGCCTGGGCGAACACGAAGCGCCGTCCGTGCGCGCTCACCAGCCGTTCGGTGGTGCCGTCGTCGGGGGCGAGCCCCGGCGCGAACACGTCGGCGCCCGCCGCGGCCAGCGCCACCGTGAACGCGCGACCGAGGCCGGTGTTGCCGCCGGTGACGATGGCGCGCTTCCCGGCGAGCGAGAAGAACGAGGGTGCGAATTCGGTGATCTCCACGATCAGTCCCTCCTGCTCGGGTCGGCGATGCCGACGTAGCGGGTCTCCAGGTACTCGTCGATGCCCTCGATGCCGCCCTCGCGGCCCAGGCCCGACTGCTTCACGCCGCCGAACGGCGCGGCGGGGTTCGACACCACGCCCGCGTTGATTCCCAGCATCCCGGTGTCCAGCTCGTCCGCCAGGCGCAGGGCGCGATCCAGGTCGCGGGTGAAGGCGAAGCTGACCAGCCCGAACGAGGTGGCGTTCGCCAGCCGGATGGCCTCTTCCTCGTCGCGGAACGTGGTGATGGGCGCGACGGGTCCGAAGATCTCCTCGTCCAGGATGCCGGCGCCGTCGGGGACGTCCACGAGCACCGTCGGCTGGTAGAAGTAGCCGGGGCCGGGGAGCGCCGCGCCGCCCAGTGCGACGCGTGCGCCGTCGCGCACCGCGCCGTCGACGAGCGACGCGATCTTGTCGCGCGTGGCCGCGTCGACCATCGGGCCGATGGTGGATGCCGGTTCCGTGCCGCGCGCGGGATGGAACGCCGCCATCCGGGCGGTGAACGCCGTCGTGAACTCCTCTGCCACGCTCTCGTGCACGATGAAACGGTTCGCGGCCACGCAGGCCTCGCCGCCGTTGCGCATCTTGGCGGCGATGGCGCCGTCGACGGCGGCGGGGATGTCGGCGTCCTCGAAGACGAGGAACGGGGCGTTGCCGCCGAGCTCCATCGACACCCGCAGCACCTGGTCGGCGGAATCGGCGATGAGCCTGCGGCCCACCTCGGTCGAACCGGTGAACGAGAGCTTGCGCAGCCGCGAGTCCTTGATCAGCGGCCCGGTGACCGCACCGGCGTGCGAGGTGGGGATGACGTTGAGCACGCCGGCGGGGAGACCGGCCTCTTCGAACACCTGCGTGAGCAGCAGCGCCGTCAGCGGCGTGAGCGCGGCGGGCTTGAGTACCATCGTGCAGCCGGCGGCGATCGCCGGCGCGATCTTGCGGGTCGCCATCGCCAGGGGGAAGTTCCACGGGGTGATGAACAGGCACGGGCCCACGGGGCGCTTCACGACCAGCAGTCGGTTGCGGCCATCGGGCGCCGTCGCGTACCGGCCCGCGATGCGCGGGGCCTCCTCCGAGAACCAACGCAGGAACTCGGCGCCGTAGGCGACCTCTCCGCGGGACTCCGCGAGCGGCTTGCCCATCTCGATGGTCATCGTCAGCGCGAACTCCTCGGCGCGCTCGGTCACCAGCTCGAACGCGCGGCGGAGGATCTCCGACCTCTCGCGGGGAGAGGTGCGCTCCCAGGAGCGGCGTGCGCGGCCGGCGGCATCCAGGGCATCCTGCCCGTCCTGCACGGTCGCGTCGGCGACCCGGGCGAGCACCTGCTCGGTCGCAGGATCGGTCACGTCGAAAGTCGCGCCGTTCGACGCGTCGCGCCAGCGGCCGTCGATGTACAGGCCGGTGGGGATCGTCGCCAGCAGCTCGCTCTCGGTGGTCATGCCGCCTGTCCCTTCTGCTCATCGGTGTCGACAGCGACGGCATCGGCCAGCCGCAGTCGCGTGCCGAGCAGGTCCTCGTACAGCTGGAACGGCTGCATCTCGCCGGCGCGGTCGCCGTAGGTGGCCTTGGCGCGCCGGAAGATCTGGTCGACCAGACCGGACAGCTCGACCGGCATCCCGACCGCACGGGCCAGATCGACCGACAGGCCGAGATCCTTGCACGCCAGGGCCAGTGCGAAGCCCTCGTCGTAGTCGCCGCCGTCGAGGATGGAGAGCACGTCGTGCTCGAGGAAGTTGCTGTTGGCCGGGCTCGCGATGAGGGCATCGCGCAGCACCTTCAGGTCGACTCCGGCCTTCACGCCGACGGCGAGGACCTCTGCGGTGGACACCAGATGCGAGAACCACAGCTGATTGATCATGAGCTTGACCGCGTAGCCGGCGCCGTGGCCGCCCACGTGCAGGATCCGCTCGGGGTCGCCCATCGCCTCGAAGACGGGGCGCAGTCGGGCGACGTCGTCCGCGTCGCCGCCGATGAAGATCTGCAGCATGCCGCGGGCGGCGCCCACCGACATGCCGCTGACCGGCGCGTCGAAGATGTGCAGCCCCCGGCCAGAGGCGGCGGCGCGCACGGCATCCGCCACCTCCGGGACCGAGGTCGACATGTCCACCCACGTCCCGCCATCCCGGATGCCCTCGAGGATCCCTCCGGGACCCGCGGCCACCTCGGACACGTGCCGGGGCGTGGGAAGCATGGTGATGACGACGTCGCTGGCGGCGGCCACCGCGGCAGCGCTGTCCGCCCACCGCGCCCCGCCGGCGATGAGACCGTCGGCGGCCTCGCGCCGGACGTCGTTGACGACCAGCGGGAATCCGGCTGCCTGCAGGTTGCGGGTCATGCCGCCGCCCATGCTCCCGAGTCCGATGAAGCCGATGGTCGGGTGATCCTGAATGGACATGGTTCCTTCCTGATTCTTCTTCTGTGCTTCTGCTCCGTGCGGGAAGAGCCTCAGATGAGGCCCTTCTCCTTCAGGAACTCCTTGGCGACGTCGGCCGGCTCCTCGCCGTCCACGTCGACCTTCGCGTTGAGGGTCTGCATCTGCTCGGTGGTCAGCAGCGGCGAGAGCTTGGCCATCACGTCGGCGATCTTCGGGTACTTGGTGAAGACCGCGTTCTGCATGGTGAACGCGCCCTGGTAGACGGGGAAGAACTGCTTGTCGTCCTGCATGACCGTCAGATCCAGCGCCTTGATGCGGCCGTCGGTCTGGAAGACCTCGCCGAAGTTGCAGTCGCTGCCCTTCTGCGTGGCCGTGTAGATCACGCCGGTGTCCAGCAGCTTCACGTTCGACGCGGGGACGTCGATGCCGTACGCCTTGGCGAGTCCCGGCCAGCCGTCGTCGCGGGTGGAGAACTCGCTCTCGATGCAGAAGGTCTGCTGGTCCTTGGGCAGCGCGGCCACGTCGCTGAGCGTCTTGACGTTCAGCTTCTTCGCCTCGGAGGAGCGCACGGCGAAGGCGTAGGTGTTGTTCAGCGGCGCCGGGTCGAGCCACTTCACGTCGTTGGCCTTCAGGTCCGCCTCGGCGACGGCGGTGAACTGCGCACTGGGGTCGGTGATCGGCGCCGTGTTGCCGAGGTAGGTGATCCACGCGGTGCCGGTGTACTCCCAGTAGCCGAGGAAGTCCTTGTTGGTGAGGGCCTGCCGGGTGTTGGCGGAGCCGACGAGCTTGGTGTTGGTCGTCAGGTTGGCGCCGTGGGCGTTGAGCAGGTCGGTGGTCATGTAGGCGAGGATGTACTGCTCCGAGAAGTCCTTCGAGCCGATCACACCGGTCAGGCCCTTCAGATCGTCGCTCTTGCTGCCGCTCTCGACGGCGCTTCCGGTGGAGCATCCCGCTGTGAGAAGGGCGGTGGTGACGAGGATCGCAGCGGTCGCGGCGATGTGACGCTTGGTGAACATGGTTCTCCTGAATCGAGTTGGTGCGGGTTTTTGTAAAGGGATGCCGGTGACGACCGGCCGGGCTCAGAGGCCCTTCGGCCGGACGAGGTCCTCCACGACCCCGGCCAGCCAGTCGATGAGGACGGCGATGGCGGCGACGAGCACGGCGCCGGTGAACAGCACCGGGTAGCGCTGCAGTTTCAGGCCGTTGACGATCATGTCGCCGAGCCCTCCGGCGTTGATGAAGGTGGCGACGGTCGCGGTGCCGACCGCGAAGACCAGCGCGGTGCGCAGGCCCGCGAGGATCGTCGGGGAGGCCAGCGGCAGCTCGATGCGCCGGAGCACCTGGTTGGGGGTCATGCCCATTCCTCGAGCGGCTTCCTTGACGTCGTCTCCGACCTGCTCCAGGCCGACCATGGTGTTGCGCAGCACCGGGAGGAACGAATACGCGACCAGGGCGACGAGCGCGGTGGCGAAGCCGGTCTGCCAGACGATCGCCAGCAGGATCACCACGCCGACGGCGGGCGTCGCCTGCCCGATGTTCCCGAGGGCGAGGAAGAAGCTGCGCACCCAGCGCGAACGCGTGCGGTAGGCGAGGATGCCGGCGGGGATGGCCAGCACGGCCACCAGCAGCGAGGCGACGAAGGTCAGCAGCAGGTGCTCCTTGATGCGCGCCTCGATGTACGTCGGGTTCAGCGTGCGCTGCTCGATGGAGTCCAGCTGCAGCGTGGAGAGCCACCAGAACAGCAGCGCCACGGCGAGCACCACGATGACGGGTGCGGTGACGAGCCGGAGGATCCGCTGCGTGCGCTCCCTGGCGCGCGCCTTCCGCGGCGACAGCAGCGCGACCGTGGCGGTCATGGCGCCACCGCGCTCTCGGGACCCGACGCGGATGCCGGGGCGCTGGTGCCCAGCACGTGCGAGATGGCGGCGTGATCGATCGAGCCCATCGCCTTCCCGTCCGGGTCGGTCACGGTGATGCGCTCGGCGCCGCTGAGCACGATGAGGTCGAGTGCGTCGCGCAGCGACCCGGTCACCGGGATCCGAGGTCCGCCGCTGACGGCCGGCCCGAGGGCGGCATCCGATATCGGCATGAGCGCGAGTCGCTTGATCGCCGCGCCCTGGCCGATGAAAGAGGTCACGTAGTCGTTCGCGGGGGAAGCGAGGATGCGCGCCGGGGTGTCGAACTGCTCGATGTGGCTGCGTTCGCTGAGCACGGCGATCCTGTCGCCCATCCGGATGGCCTCGTCGAAGTCGTGGGTGACGAAGATGATCGTCTTGCCGATCTCGGCCTGCAGCCGCAGGAACTCGGCCTGCAGCCGCTCCCGGGTGATCGGGTCGGTCGCGCCGAACGGCTCGTCCATCAGCATCACGGGCGGGTCGGCCGCGAGGGCCCTGGCGACGCCGGCGCGCTGCTGCTGGCCGCCGGACAGCTGCCGCGGGTAGCGGTTCGCGAAGATGGAGGGGTCCAGCTGCACCGTGCGGAGCAGTTCGTCGACGCGGTCGGCGATGCGGTCCTTCTTCCAGCCGAGCATCTTCGGCACGGTGGCGATGTTCTCGGCTATCGTGCGATGCGGGAACAGGCCGATCTGCTGGATCACGTAGCCGACGTGGCGGCGCAGCTCGTTCGGGTCGAGGGAGAGGACGTCCTTGCCGTCGATGCGGATGCTGCCCGACGTCGGCTCGATGAGCCGGTTGACCATCTTCATCGTGGTGGTCTTGCCGCAGCCGGAGGGGCCGACGAACATGACCAGCTCGCCGGGACGGATGCTCATCGAGAAGTCCTCGACGGCGGGTGCGGGCTGGCCGGGGTACTGCTTGGTGACGTGGTCGAGCTCGAGTGCGACGCCCGCCGACTGCGCGGAGATGGCGCGGAAGAATCCGGTGTTGGTGTGGGTGGTGTCAGACATCAGGCGCGGAGTCCTTTCGAGGTGGTGGCCCTGGCCACGAGGATGAAGGCCGCATCGATGAGCAGCGCGAGGATGATGGTGGCCACGGTTCCGGTCAGGGCGTAGTTGACGGCGTTGAACGATCCCATCGACGACAGGCCGGTGAAGATGTACTGGCCGAGTCCGGGACCGGCGACGTAGGCGGCGATGGCGGCGATGCCCACGGTCATCTGCGCCGAGACCCGTACGCCGGCCATGATGACCGGCCAGGCGATCGGCAGCTGGGTGGTGACGAGGATGCGGGTGCGCCCTATGCCCATGCCGCGGGCCGACTCGACGATCTGCGAGGGCACTTCGCGCAGGCCGACGACCGTGTTGCGGATGATGGGCAGCAGCGCGTAGAACGCGAGGGCGACGATGCTCGGCCCCCAGCCGAGGCCCAGCAGCGGGGAGAGCAGTGCGAGCACGGCCAGCGACGGGATGGTGATGGCGATACCCGCGGCGGACAGTGCGGTGGCGCGCCCGATCGGCCGGTTCCACACCAGGGCGCCGATGAGGATGCCGATCACCAGCGCGAAGGCGAGGGAGATCGCCACCACGGCGAGGTGCTGAGCGGCGAGTTCGAGGACCTCGTCCCAGCGCTGCGCGAGGAAGTTGATGAAGCGGGACCATTTGAAGCTCGTGTCCATCGGCATCCTTTCTCTTCGTCGAGAGGGGGTTGCCCTGTTCGGGTAGGTCAAAGCTAGGACAGCGATGTCATTCTCACAATGGCTGTTGCATATATGACAACTGACGTTTAGATTCGGAGAATGGCATCCGTGTCCGAACCCCGTCGCAATTCGTCCGGCCTCGCACGGGACGTGGAGATCCTCGACATCCTCGGCGCGCCGGAGGCGATCCGCGAGGGTGGGCTCGGCGTCGTCCGGATGGCCCAGCTGACCGGGCGTGACAAGGCGGCGATCTCGAGGGCGATGGCCACCCTGGCCGCGGCTGGGCTGATCGAGCGCGACGAGGCCACCCAGCTGTACCGGCTCGGGGCGCGCCTGTACGCGCTGGCCGCACGCACGGTCGAGAGCCGGATGGTCGCGATCAGCCGTCCGCTGCTGCGTCGCGTCGCGCAGGGCACCCGGGAGACCACGCACCTGTGCGTGCTGCGCGGGGGCAACGTGCTGACGATCATGAGCGAGCTCAGCCCCCACGAGGTCAGGGCGACCGGATGGGAGGGCGTCACGACGGCCGCGTGGCGGACGCCCTCAGGGCGGGTCCTGCTGAGCGACTGGGATCGCGGCGCGCTCGAGCGCTGGTACGCGGAGCACGGCCAGGATCGGGTGATCGTCGAGCCCGCCGACTCGTTCACCACCGAGACCGACTTCTCCCTGCTGTGGACCCCGCCCGTCGACAAGGCGGTGATCACCGACTTCGAGTCGCTGCTGGAGGAGATCGCCCGCATCCGCACGCATGGCTACGCGCTGCTGGATGAGGAGCTGGAAGGCGGCGTGGTCGGCGCCTCCGCGCCCGTCCGCGACCTGAACGGGCGCATCGTCGCCGCCATCAACGTGAGCGCCCCCAAGATCAGGATGGGGGATCGCCTCCAGGCGCTGGGCCGGTACGTCGCCGACGCTGCGGCAGCACTCTCCGAGCAGCTGGGGGCCTCCTGAGGGTCGGTGCGCCCTCCCGGCGTGCTCACATCTCCCGCAGCCGCTCCTGCGCGAGACGCGGGAGCGCCGTGGCCCTGGCGCTCTGCAGTGCCGTGGCCAGCGCGCCCTGCGTGACGATGTCGCCGCCCAGTTGCGAGGCGATCAGCTCGGGCCGGGGCAGGTGCAGCAGTGGGGCGAGCGCCTCTCGGGTGGCGTCCAGCACCGGCCCGATGCCCTCGGCGACCGCGCCGCAGATGATCACGCGCTGGGGGTCGAACATGCTGCCCAGCACTCCGACGATGCGGGCCAGTCGCTCGCCCAGGCGATTGGCCACGCGCAGCGCGTCCGGGTCCTGCGCGGCCGCGAGCGCCATGATGTGCCCGCCGTCCACCTGCTCCGGTCGCAGCTTCGCCAGTGCGCCGTCGGGATCGGCCTCGCCGGAGCGCAGCAGGCGCTGTGCGAGCTCCTCGGCTGCTGCGCCCAGACCGAAGGCCGAGTCCACGTCGCGCACGTAGTCGAACGCGAACATCTCACCCACGCCGCCGTGCGCGCCGTGCAGCAGCAGCCCATCGACCACGACGCCGGCGCCCAGTCGCTCACCCGCCAGCAGCGCGATGTAGTCCCGGCATCCGATCGCCTCACCCGCAGCGCCCTCGGCGGCGGCTGCCAGCTGCGCGTCGTTCTTGATCTGCACGACCTGCGCCCAGTCGGCCAGCGCATCGACCAGGCCCGGGTTGGTGCGCTCCCAGAAGCCCTCCGGGTGCGGGGGTGATGAGCCGTCCCGCGCCACAGGGGCGGCCACGCCGGCGCACAGCGCGAGCACGTCCTTCCGGTCGATGCCGGCGGATGCCAGCGTGCTGCGCACGGCATCCACGATGTCATCGCGACGCTCCTGGGGCGTCTGCTGCGCACCCAGTGCGCGCCGGGCGGAGGCCAGCACGCTGCCGGCCAGATCGGCGACGGTCACGGTCAGGTGCGAGTCGCCCGAGTCGATGCCGATCACGGCGCCCAGATCGGTGGGCAGCTCGAAGCGGCGGGCGGGCCGGCCGGCGCGGTACTCGCCGGCATCCCGCGCGTTCGGCAGCTCCCGCAGCACGCCGGCCGCGACCAGGGTGTCCAGTGCGTCGATCGTCGTCGAGCGCGTCAGCCCGGAAGCGGCCATCGCGTCGCTTGCCGTGAAGACGCCGTGTCCCCAGGCCAGATCCAGCACGAGGCCCACGCTGCCTCGGCCGGTGCCGAGATCTGCGGAAATCTTCGCCATCGCTCTTGACCTCTCGGGTTCGCTCTGTCAAAGTATGTCCCAATCCAGTTGATTCGGCCAATAGATTTAATCATCGGATCTGATCCACGAGGGTCGGGACCCAGAAAGGGACGATGTTGTCTTCACGAAGAACACGCGCTCTCGCCATCGCTGCGACGCTCGTCCTCGCCGCCAGCGCACTGGCAGGCTGCTCGTCGGACGGGCGCGAGACGATCCGCTTCACCTTCAGCAAGCGCGAGGCGATCGGCTTCATGACCGATCTGGTCGCGCAGTACAACGCCTCGCAGGACAAGGTGCACGTCGACATCGACACCTCAGGGGTGGATGTCGTCTCGGCCAGCTTCGTGCGCGGCAACCCGCCGGACATCATGCTGGCCAACTACAACTTCGAGGTCGCCCGCTTCGTGCAGCGCTGCGCGCTGAGCGACCTGTCCGGCACGGATGCCGCCTCCTCGGTGCGCGACGACCTGCAGCCGCTGATGGATCAGTACGGCTCCTGCGCCGGCCGTATCAGTGCACTGCCGTACTCGGTGATGGCCGCCTCCGTCATCTACAACAAGCAGATCTTCGACGAGCAGGGCATCCAGGTCCCGAAGACCTGGGATGAGCTGCTGGCCGCCTGCGACCAGCTGAAGGCCGCCGGCATCACGCCGTTCTACGCCACCTTCAAAGACGACTGGACGGTCGGACAGGGCTGGTACGACTACGCCGTCGGCGGCTCGCTCGACGTCGTCGACTTCTTCGGCGAACTCAACGCCGAGGGCGCCGAGGTCGGTCCGCACTCCGCAGTGTCGTTCCAGAAGGACTTCGCGGGGCCCATCGGCAAGATGGAGAAGCTCGCCAGGGAGGATGTGAATCCGGATGCCGCGAGCCGCGGCTACGGAGACGGCAACCTCGCGTTCTCCCAGGGCAAGGCGGCGATGTACCTGCAGGGCCCGTGGGCGTTCAGTGAGATCGCGAAGACCGCGCCCGACCTGAAGCTCGGCACCTTCCCGCTGCCGATGACGAACGACCCCGACGACCTCGCCGTGCGGGTGAACATGGACCTCGCCGCGATGATCCCCGAGGGATCCCACCACAAGAAGGCCGCGCGCGACTTCCTGGAGTACCTGTACGAGCCCGCGCACATCAAGGCCTACAACGACTCCCAGCTCGGGTTCACCCCGACCAAGGGCGCCGAGGCGCCCGACGACCCGCGCGTGGCCGGCATGACCGACTACTACGCGAAGGGCCGGATCTACCAGGGCCCGTCGGTGCTGGTTCCCAAGACCATCCCCGTCTTCAACTACGCGCAGGCGATCGTGCTCGGTGCGCAGCCGAAGTCGATCCTCAGCACGATGGATGCCGATTGGGCCCGCATCGCGTTCCGCGCCCCGGTCGTGAAGAGCGATCCGTCGGCATCCGACGAGAAGGAATCCGCCGAATGAGCGCCACGAGCACGATCGTCACCGCGGGCGATGCCACGCGCCGACGCAGCCACCGACGTGTCGAGCCGATCTACTACTTCTTCCTCGTCCCGACATTGGTGCTGTTCACCCTGGCCATCACCGTGCCGGGCATCATCGGCATCTTCTTCAGCTTCACCGACTCGATCGGCATCGGGTCCTGGAGCTTCAACGGACTGACCAACTACATCGCGCTGTTCAGCGATCCGGCCATCCTGCAGAGCTACCTGTTCACGTTCGGGTTCTCGATCGCGACGGTGATCGTCGTCAACGTCGCGGCGTTCCTGCTGGCGGTGGGGCTCACCTCCCGCATCCGCTTCAAGGTGGGACTGCGCACGATCTTCGTGATCCCGATGGTGGTCTCCGGCATCATCATCGCGTACGTCTTCAACTTCCTGTTCTCCAACTCGATCCCCGCCGCCGGCGGAGCGCTGGGCATCCCCTGGCTGGGGACCAGCCTGCTGGCGAATCCCGACCTCGCCTGGGTTGCCATCGTGATCGTGACGGCCTGGCAGGCCATCCCCGGCACGCTGCTGATCTACATCGCGGGCCTCCTGTCGGTGCCGGGCGACGTGTACGAGGCCGCCGACATCGACGGCGCCAGCAAGCGGCAGCAACTGGTGAAGATCACCCTGCCGCTGGTCGCGGGTTACGTCGTGATCAACGTCATCCTCGGGTTCAAGGGCTTCCTGAACGCCTACGACATCATCGTCGGCCTCACCAACGGCGGCCCCGGAACCTCCACCCGCTCGATCGCGATGACCATCATCGCCGGGTTCAACGGCGGCGACTACGCGTACCAGATGGCCAACGCGACCATCTTCTTCATCGTCGCCGTCCTCATCTCCCTGCTGCAGCTCTCGCTGACCCGTGGAAGGAACGCCCTCTGATGTCGACGCAGACTCTGACGACCATCACCGCCGACGGCCGTCGACCCCGCATGGAGCGGGTCAACTGGTCCGGCACGATCATCCTCATCCTGTGCGCGGTGACGGTGCTGCTGCCGCTGTACGTGACCATCTCGATGGCGTTCAAGACCACCGGGCAGGCCGTCGACGGGAACGCCTTCTCGTTCCCGGTCCCGTTCAGCATCGACGGATTCGTGCAGGCGTGGAACCTCACGAAGTTCCCGGTCGGCGCCGCCGTCTCACTGGTGGTCACGGCCGGCACGGTGATCGCCACCATCGTGCTGGCGGCCTTCGCCTCGTACGCCATCGTGCGCAACTGGGACCGCCGCCTGTTCCGCTGGTCGTTCTTCTACCTGCTGGCTGCGATGTTCATCCCTTTCCCCGTGGTGGCCCTGCCGCAGATCCAGCTCACCGGCCGGGTCGGCCTGGACAACCCGGGTGGCGTCATCATCCTGGCCACCATGTTCCAGCTCAGTTTCAGCGTGCTGCTGTTCACCGCGTTCCTGCGCTCGATCCCGTTGGAGCTGGAGGAGAGCGCGCGCATCGACGGCGCCAGCACCTGGCAGACGTTCTGGCGCATCATCTTCCCGCTGCTGGGGCCGATGAGCGCGACCGTGGGCATCTTCGCCTTCCTGTACGCCTGGAACGACTTCATGATGCCGTCGCTGATCATCTCCGACCCGGCGCTGCAGACGCTGCCCGTGCGGCAGAACCTGTTCCAGACCCAGTTCAGCAACAACTACAACGTCTCGTTCGCGTCGTACCTGATGGCGATGGCTCCGGCCATCGTGGCCTACCTGTTCACGCAGCGGTGGGTCATGGAGGGCGTCACGCAGGGCGCCGTCAAGGGCTGACCGACCACCGATCCCCACCACCAAGGAGAATCCATGACACTCACGACCGATGCCGTCCTCGCCGGGGACTCCGCGATCGATGCCGACTGGTGGCGCCAGGCCGTGGTCTACCAGGTGTATCCGCGCAGCTTCGCGGACGCGGACGGCGACGGCCTCGGCGACATCCGCGGCGTCGTGCAGAAGGCCGACTATCTGGCCGGCCTCGGCGTCGACGCGGTGTGGCTGAGCCCGTTCTACCCCTCCGAACTCGCCGACGGCGGCTACGACGTGGCCGACTACCGCGACGTGGACCCGCGCCTGGGCACGCTGGCGGACTTCGACGACATGATCGCGGCACTGCATGCACGAGGCATCAAGGTCATCGTCGACATCGTGCCGAACCACTCGTCCAACCGGCACGCGCTGTTCCAGGCCGCGCTCGCCGCGGGCAAGGGGTCGCCCGAGCGCGACCGGTACATCTTCCGTGACGGTCTCGGCGCGAACGGCGAGCTGCCGCCGGCCGACTGGAGCTCGGTGTTCGGCGGCCCGGCATGGGAGCCGGTGGGCGACGGGCAGTGGTATTTCCACCACTTCGCCACCGAGCAGCCGGACTTCAACTGGGACAACCCCGACGTGCACGCCGAGTTCGTGCAGACCCTGCGATTCTGGTCGGATCGTGGTGTGGACGGGTTCCGCATCGACGTCGCGCACGGCCTGAGCAAGGATCTGCCGGCAGTGCTGCCCAGCCAGGCGGAGCTCGACGCGATGGATGCCGCCAGCGGCCGGCACCCGCTGTGGGACCGGGATGCCGTGCACGAGATCTACCGCGAATGGCGGCGGGTGTTCGACGAATACGACCCGCCGCGCATCGCGGTGGCCGAGGCGTGGGTGGCCACCGCCGAGCGGCGTGCGAAGTACGCGTCCCCCGACGGTCTCGGTCAGGCATTCAACTTCGACCTTCTGGAGGCCGACTTCGACGCCGCGCAGTTCCAGCGCATCGTGGCCGACAACCTCGCGCAGAGCGCTGCGACCGGTTCCTCGTCGACCTGGGTGCTCTCCAACCACGATGTGGTGCGGCACGCCACCCGCTACGGCCTCGCGGCGCTGAACGGCAGCAGAGTCAAGCAGGGTTCGCACTGGATCCTCGCCGGGGCTCCCGCCGACCAGATCGACCTGGAACAGGGCAGTCGCCGTGCGCTGGCCGCGACGCTGTTCCTGCTGGGGCTTCCCGGCAGCACCTACCTGTACCAGGGCGAGGAGCTCGGCCTGCACGAGGTGGGCGACATCGCACCCGAGGACAGGCAGGATCCCGCGTTCTTCCGCGGAGCGGATCCGGATCGCGATGGCCTCGGTCGCGACGGCTGCCGTGTCCCGCTGCCGTGGACCTCGTCGGGTGCGTCGTTCGGGTTCGGCGCCGGTGGCGCGCACATCCCGCAGCCGGGCTGGTTCGCGCAGTACGCCGTCGAGGCGGAGGATGCCGATGCGTCGTCGTCGCTGAACGTGTATCGCCGAGCGCTGGCGCTGCGTCACGACCTGCAGACGGTCGAGGAGCTGGCGTGGATCCGCTCGGGGCGTGCCGACGTGTTGCGCTTCGCTCGCCCGAACGGCTGGCAGGTGGTGACGAACTTCGGCGCCGAGCCGTTCGAGCTGGGCTCGGATGCCGCAGACGTGGTGCTGTCGACGCAGCCCCTCTCGGACGGTGCGCTGCTCGGCGAGGCCACGGCCTGGATCGCGCCCGGGGCCTGACCCCGGAGTCGCACTGTTCGCGGGTCCCGAATCGCGTGCTCCTTCGACGTGAGGCCGCGATTCGGGACCCGCGAGGAGCAGCCGAGTTGAGAATGGTTCTCATTAGCGATTAGCATGGGGCAATGCGAAAAACTCCGGCCATCGCCGCGCTCCTGACCGCCGCCGCTCTGGTACTGACAGGATGCGGCTCCACAGCGGCCGGTCAGGCCGACGACGGGCGCGTGCAGGTGGTCGCCTCCACGAACGTCTACGGATCGCTGGCGGCGCAGATCGGCGGCGACCAGGTCGACGTCACCAGCCTGATCGACTCGAAGGCCCAGGATCCGCACTCCTTCGAGGCCACTGCACGCGACCGGCTCGCCGTGCAGCACGCCGATCTCATCATCGAGAACGGCGGCGGCTACGACCCCTTCATGGAGCAGCTGCGCGATGGCTCGGACGCCGCGGTCATCACCGCCGCCGAGTTCTCGCACGACTACCCCGGCGCGACCGTGAAAGAGGACGACCACAGCAAGGATCACGAGGGCCATTCGCACATCGAGGGCTTCAATGAGCACGTGTGGTTCGACGTGCACACCATCACGCACGTGGTCGAGCGGATCACGACCGATCTGACGAAGCTCGATCCGGCGGGCAAGGCCGGGTTCGCGGCCAGGGCCGAGAAGGTCACCGGCGAGCTGACCGCGCTGCAGGCTGACCTCGACGCCCTGCATGCGAAGCACGAGGGACAGAAGGTGTTCATCACGGAGCCGCTGCCCGGGCTGCTCGCCGCCGCGGCGGGGCTGGACGACGTCGCGCCGGACGGGTTCGCCTCCGCCGTGGAGGAGGGCGACGACGTCGCGCCCGCCATCCTGCTCGATGCCCTGCACGTGGTCGAGGGCGGTGAGGTGCGCGCCGTGCTCACCACCGCGCAGACCGGCGGCTCCGAGACGACGCGGGTGACGGATGCCGCGAAGCGCGCCGGCATCCCCGTCGTGACCTTCTCGGAACTGCTCGGCCCCGATCAGACATATGCTCAGTGGATGCGCTCCGCGATCGACGACCTCAGCGCCGCCCTGGACCGATGAGCGGGACGCCGGCCGGCGTGAGCGCGCCCGTGCTCAGCATCCGCGGCGCCTCGCTGCAGCGCGATGACCGCGAGCTGTGGGCCGGACTCGATCTCGACGTCGCGGCCGGCGAGTTCATCGCCGTGCTCGGACCGTCCGGCTCGGGCAAGACGACGCTGCTGCGCAGCATCCTGGGCCTGCAGCCGCTCTCGGCCGGGAGCGTGACCGTCGACGGCACTGCGGCCCGTCGGGGGAACTCCCGCATCGGCTATGTGCCCCAGCAGCGTCCGCTGCCGCCGGACACCAGCCTGCGCGCCCGCGACCTGGTCGCGCTCGGCGTGCACGGCATTCGGTTCGGATTGCCCATCCCGCGCCGCGGCGACCGCGCCCGCGTCGATGAGCTGCTGAAGGGCGTGGAGGCCGCGCACTACGCCGACCGGCCCGTCGGACTGCTCTCCGGCGGCGAGCAGCAGCGGCTGCGCGTGGGCCAGGCGCTCGCCGACGACCCCGTGCTGCTGCTGTGCGACGAGCCGCTGTCGAACCTCGACCTCGCCAATCAGCGCGCGGTCGCGGAGATCATCGACCGACGACGCCGACAGCACGACACCGCCGTGCTGTTCGTCACGCACGACATCAACCCGATCCTGGACCGCGTCGATCGCATCCTGTACATCGCCGGCGGGCGCTTCCTGCTGGGCACCCCCGACGAGGTGCTGCGCACCGAGGTGCTCACGGCGCTGTACGGCACGCCCGTGTACGTGTTCCGCACGGGTGGGAGGCTGGTCGTCGTCGGCGTGCCGGATGCTGAGACCAGGCACGAGCACGAGACCTCAGCGACCCAGGGCCCGGGAACCGGCACCCTGCCCACCGGGGGCGCCGCATGATCCCGATGCTGAACTGGGGCGACATCTTCTCGTTCCAGGACTACGGCGAGCTGCTGGTGCTGCTGTCCAACTCGCTGCTCGCCGGCGCCGTGCTGGGCATCGTCGGCGGCCTGATCGGCGTCTTCGTCATGCAGCGCGACCTGGCTTTCGCCGTGCATGGCGTGAGCGAGCTGTCCTTCGCCGGCGCCGCCGCCGCGCTGCTGTTCGGCGGCAGCGTGGTGGTCGGATCGGTCGCCGGCGCGCTGATCGCCGCCATCCTGATCGGCCTCCTCGGTGTGAAGGCGCGCGAGCGCAACTCGATCGTGGGCGTGCTGATGCCGTTCGGCCTCGGCCTCGGCATCCTGTTCCTCTCGCTGGTGCAGGGCCGCACGGCCAACCGGTTCGGCCTGCTGACCGGGCAGATCGTCTCGGTCTCCAACCCCGACCTCGGTTGGTTGATCGGGATGAGCCTGATCGTGCTGGTGGGGCTGCTGCTGATCTGGAACCCGCTGCGCTTCGACTCGCTCGATCCGGAGTCCGCCGCGGCGCGCGGTGTGCCGACCCGCGCCGTGAGCCTGGTGTTCATGGTGCTGCTGGGGCTGATCGTGGCCGTGAGCGTGCACATCATCGGCGCGCTGCTGGTGATGGCGCTGCTGGTCACCCCAGCTGCCGCCGCGATGCGCCTGTCGGCCGGGCCGCTGGCCGTGCCGCTGCTGGCGGCGCTGTTCGGGTTCGTGTCGGCCGTGGGCGGCATCCTGCTGGCGCTCGCCGGGACCCTGCCCGTGAGCCCGTACATCACGACGGTCTCGTTCTTGATCTACCTCGGATGCTGGCTCGCGCAGGTCCTGCGCACCCGGATCCGCCGCGTCTGACCCCCACTGCATCCGTCGAGAGCACGACATGTCGCCGAGTGCACGGATCGTTCGCGCGAACTTCCCGTGCGTTCGGCGAGGTCCCGTGCTCTCGACGGAATACGGGGGATGAGATCATGTACCCCGGGGGCAGAACACGTGAGAAAGGGTGACGTCCGGTGAGCGAGACGCACGAGTCCGACAACGCGCAGAACGGCGACTTCTTCGACCAGCTGCTGACCTCGAACCCGGGCAAGGAGCATGCATCGTTCACGCAGGGCTTCCGCGGGTACGACAAGGCCGAGGTGGATGCCGCCGTCGCCACGCTGCGCGACCAGGTCGCGCGCCTGACGAGCGACCGCGAGACCGCCGACGCCCGTCATCGGGAGGCTCTCGAGGCGCTCCGGGCCGAGCACGAGCGCGCGCTGGCCGATGCCGTCTCCGGCAACGACGAGCGCCTGGCGCGGCTCGAGGACGAGCTGACCGCGGCCCGTGCGCAGGCCGAGGATGCCGCGGCGCAGGTGAGCACCCTCGCCTCCGAGCTGAGCGAGGCGCCCAAGGACGCCGACGAGCCGCAGAGCCGCCAGCAGTTCGAGGCCGTGCTGCGCGTGGCCGAGGACCAGGCCAGCGTGCTCATCCACAACGCTGCCACGCAGGCCGAGCGACTGCTGCAGGCCGCCCGGGAGGAGGCAGAGGCCAAGCGCGCCGAGCTGGCCGCCGACATCGCGCGCATCACGGCCCAGGCCGAGCACGATGCGGACCAGGTGCGCCTGCGCATCGACACCGAGCTGACCGCCCATCAGGCGCGGCTGCAGCGCGAGTCCGCGCACGCCGCCGAGAAGGTGGCGCAGGCCGAGCAGGAGGCGGCGACCGTCCGCACTGAGGCCGAGAAGGGTGCCGCCGCCCTGCGCGCCATGGTCACCAGGGAGACCACTGATCAGCGATCGGATGCCGAGCGCGAGGTGCGCGAGATGAACGCCCGCGTGCTGGAGTTCGAGGAGACCCTCACCCGCCGCCAGGATGACGCGCAGCAGGAGTTCCTGGTGCTGCACAACCAGGCGGTCTCGCACGCCGAGCGCATCACCACCGATGCCAATGAGCAGGTCGCGGCGTCGCTCGACCACGCCCAGCGCATCTCGGCCAAGGCCGACGACTACGAGCGCCTGATGCGCTCGCAGGCGCAGGCCATCGAGGCCGAGGCGCAGGTGCGCTCGCGCGAGACGCTGGACCGCGCCCGCGCGAAGGCGCAGAAGATCATCGATTCGGTGACCGGGCACGCCACGGCGGCGCTGCGGGATGCCGAGGACCGCACCCGCCAGCTGCGCTGGCAGCAGCAGCAGCTGAACAGCTTCATGGCCGAGGTGCGCGAGCTGATCCGCCCCGAGGGCGTGCTCGCATCTCCGGCATCCGCTTCCGTGGCGGATGCCGGAGCGGATGCCGGCGATGCGGCGGATGCGGGCGACGCCCTCGACACCGAGCTCGGCGAGCTTCTCGAGACCTCCGGCGGCGACGCTTCGGACGCTTCGGACGAGGACGGCGCCCACGAGGACTACGCGGAAGAGGCTGAGCTCGAAGAGGAGGAGCCCTCCCGCTCCTGACCGCATCCCGTTCGCGCTGCACTTCTCGCTCGGCGCGGCGCAGATCTGCGCCGCGTTGGTCGATAACTGCAGCGCGGGGCGCGAGGCGCGTCGAGAAGTGCCGCGCGCGTCGAGAAGTGCCGCGCGGGGCCTGAGGTGCGCTGAGAACAGCAGCGCCGATCGACAACTGCCGCGCGAGGTCGGCAGGCGCCCGGTGCGTGCCCCGAGTGGTCAGGTCGTGCGCCCGGAACGGGCCGAGCGCGTGACCCGGGAATGCGCTGAGCGATCGCGACTCCCGTGCACGGCGAACGCCCGAGCAGTGCACAGCCACCCGGCCTAGACTCTGATGCATGGCTCAGCGGAACACCTGGCAGCGTGAGCGCGTGCGCGACGCACTCGCCGATGCGCGCGGTTTCGTGAGTGCGCAGACGCTGCATGCCGACCTTCGCCAGGAGGGCACCGGCATCGGCCTGGCGACCGTGTACCGGGCGCTGGCGGGGCTCGCCGCCTCCGGCGAGGCCGACTCGCTGCAGAGCCCCGAGGGCGAGTCGCTGTACCGCGCGTGCTCCACCCAGCGCCACCACCACCATCTGATCTGCCGCTCCTGCGGCCGGGCCGTGGAGATCGAGGCCAAGGACGTCGAGCAGTGGGCGCAGCGCACCGCCGCTGCCCACGGCTTCCGCGAGGCCGAGCACGTCGTGGACATCTTCGGCCTGTGCGCGGAGTGCGCCGCACGCCGTGACGCCGCCGGAGCAGGCGAGTGACGTCAGCCCCGCCGCGCACGACGGCCCCCACGGTGCATGCGCATCGGCATCCGCCCCGGCGTGTGCCGACCGGCCGCGCGATAGCCATCGGTGCCGGCATCCTCGCCGTGCTCGTGCTGATCGATGTCTTCGTGCCGAACCTGTTCTCCAAGGCTCTGCCCGACCGCGCGCAGGACGGGCTGACACTCACGCTCAGCGTGCTCATCGAGGCGCTGCCGTGGGTGATCCTCGGTGTGGTCCTGTCGATCGTCGTGCAGGTGTGGCTGCCCGCGGATGCCGTGCAGCGCTGGCTGCCCGAGAAGGCCTGGGTGCGCCGTGCCGTGCTCGCGCTGCTGGGCATGTTCATCCCGGTGTGCGAGTGCGGCAACGTGCCCTTCGCGCGCGGTCTGATGATGCGCGGCCTCGCTCCCGCCGAGGCGCTGACCTTCCTCATCGCGGCGCCCATCGTGAACCCGATCGTGATCCTCACGACGCATGCCGCGTTCGGCTGGGACGGCGGCATCCTCGTCGCGCGGCTCCTCGGCGGATACGCGATCGCGAACCTCATCGGCTGGATCTACAGCCGGCACCCCGACCCGCAGAGCCTGCTCACCGAGCGGTTCGTGGAGACCTGCGATCAGGTGGTGCACGAGCCCGGCTCGCCCACCCGCCGCAGCCTGATCCAGTTCCTCGTCGAGCTGCGCGCCGTGATGCCCGCCCTGGTGATCGGCTCGGCCCTCGCCGGCGCCGTGCAGGTGCTCATCCCTCGGGACGTGCTGCTGGCGATCGGCGCGAACCCCGTGCTCTCGATCCTCGCGATGGTCGTGCTCGCGATGACCGTCGCCATCTGCTCGAACGTCGACGCGTTCTTCGCCCTGTCGTTCGCCTCGACGTTCTCCTCCGGCGCGGTCATCGCGTTCCTGCTGGTGGGCCCGCTGGTCGACGTGAAGATGCTCGCGCTGCTGCGCACCACGTTCATCGCGCGCGTGCTGGCGGCGATGGTCGGCCTGGTCGTGCTGAGCGCCTGCGCCATCGGGATCGGGGTGAACGTCTTTGGCTGACATCCACCACGAGGAGCACCGCACAGGCCTCCACGCCATCGCCTCCCGCTGGCTCGGACTGGGTCTGGCGACCGTGGTCGCCGTGGTGACGCTCGGCCTGGGCGTCACCGGCCGGCTCACCCTGTACATCAGCCCCGACACGGTCTGGTTCGCCTGCGCGGCAGCCGTGGTGATGCTCGGGATGGCCGTCTGGTCGTGCACCCTGCCGCCGGGCGCGGAGGGCGACCACGACCACACCGGGTCGACGTCGAGAGCGGATGCCGGATCGCACCGGCGGCGGATGCTGCAGACGATCGCCGTCGTGACCGGCGGCGCCATCGCCTCGCTCGTCGTGCTCGCCGCGCTGGTGCTGCCGCCCGCGACCCTGTCCGCGCAGCTGGCGGTGTCGCGCGCGGGGGAGAGCACCGTGCTGTTCGCCGGCGCCGACGACGTGACCCTCGGCGTCGCCGACACGACGACGTTCGGAGTCGGAGACTGGGCCAGTGCATTCGCCACCTCGAGTCGCCCGGAGGAGCACGACGGCGCGTCCGTCACGCTCACCGGCTTCGTCACGCCCGGCAAGGGAGGGGATGCCGGCCTGACGAGGATGACCATCACGCACTGCGTGATCGACGCCCGCCCCGCCACCGTTCCGGTCGCGGGCGTCGCCGGCAAGTACGACACGGGACAGTGGGTCGAGGTCACCGGAACGGTGCACGCGGATGCCGACGGCACGCTGCGCATCGAGCCCACCTCGGTGAAGAAGGTCGCCGAGCCGAAGGACCCGTATGAGTACTGACGGCGACCAGCCCCTCACCAGGGCCGAGCTGCGCGCCCGACGTGCCGCCGAGGCCGCTCGCACCGCCCAGGACCCTCACGCCGCCCAGGAACCCGGTGACACTCTGGGGGCCGACACGCCAGATGTCGGCCCGATCCGGGGGATTCGTCCGCAATCTGGCGTGTCGGCCCCCGATCTGGAACCTCCGTCCCCCGAAGCACCGTCCCTCCGGCATCCGCGTCCGGCGATACCGGCTCCGACCTCGCCCATCACCACCGGACTCGTGGTCCCGTCCCCGCCCTACCGCCGTTCGTCGGAGACCGAGGATGCCGTCGGTCCGGCGCGCACCACGCCGGCGCCCGACCGCACGGCCGACCACGCCCAGGCCGGCGACCGCACGGCCGAACACGCCGCGGCGCCCGATGGCACGTCCGACCACGCCCACGGCCCGCGCCGGCCCGCGGACCCGCGCGGCCACCGCTTCACGATCACGCTCCTGTCCGTGCTCGGCGTGCTCGCCCTCGTGGCGGCAGGACTCGGCGTGGTGAGCCTCACGCAGGGGCCGCGCATCAGCCAGGCATCCGTGAACACCGAGCAGGCCATCCAGACCTCCGGCAGCCGCCTCACCCTCACGCTCAGCAGGCGCGTGGACGCGATCGACGCGAAGCAGGTCAGCATCACCCCGGGCGTGCCGTTCACGGTCGACGCGGCGGGCCGCAGCCTCGGCATCCGCTTCACGAATGCGCTGGACGACGCGACGAACTACACCGTCAGGATCACCGGCGTCGTCGCGGCGGACGGTGGTCCCGCAGCCGACCTGAAGACGTCGTTCACCACGCCGGCCTCCCGCATCCTGCTGCTGCAGCGCGGGCCGGGCGCGAAGAAGGACACCATCTTCACGACCGACCTCACCGGAAAACGGGCGACGCCGGTGTTCCAGCACGCGCGCATCGACGACTACCGGGTCACGGCCGACAGGATCGTCGTGGCTGTCGAGGAGAAGAGCGGATCGCGGCTGATCGTGATGAACCGCGACGGCTCAGGCCAGCGCGACCTGAAGCTGCCCGGGGTGGGCTACGTCTCCTCGGTGCAGCTCTCCGACCGGGGCGGGTACGTCGGCTACAGCTACTCCGATCGCGATCTCACCGAGACGTCGGGGCGTGCGAGCGTGCTGGTCACGCAGCCGCTGGACGGCAAGGGCAAGCCCCGCATCGTGCAGGTCGGCGGCAAGGACGCCGGCATCACGGAGTGGCAGTTCGTGCCGGACTCCTCGTCACTGCTGTTCGTCGACTTCGACGGCGCGCTCGGCCTGCAGGATGCCGCCGCGTCGCCCGACCTGAAGTCCATGGGCACCGCCGCCGGCATCCTCGGCATCAGCAGGGGCACGCATACGGCCGTGATCCAGCGCACGGACGGCACCGACGTGCAGCTCGATCTCACCGACGGCAAGGAGTCGCCTCTGCCGGCATCCGATCCCGACTACGGCGACGCCGACGAGATCATCCCCTTCCCCGGCGGCACCCTGCGGCACGTCACCCAGCGCGATGCGACCGGGATGCCCACCGGACAGGCCATCGTGCGCGTGGACGACAAGGGTGCAGCGACGGTCGTGACCGAGGTGAGCGGAACGGATGCCATCCAGCAGACCTGCGTGTCGCCGAGCGGCCAGTACGCGGCGGTCGTGATCGCCCCCGACCTGCCGAACAACCCCTATGACGACCTGCTGCTGCCGCTGCCGACCACGCTGCACACGCAGCTGTTCGACCTCAGCGGCAAGAAGGAGCTGCCCACCCTGAGCGGCTTCGACATCTCATGGTGCGGGCAGGCGCCGCAGCCGTGAGCACGAAGGAGTGGAGATGACGCGTTTCGCCGAGCGGGATGATCTGCTGGGGCTGCCCGTGGACGTGGCGCCGCACCTGCTGGGTGCGCAGCTGATCACCGTCGTCGACGGGGTGGAGACCCGGCTGCGGATCACCGAGGTCGAGGCGTACCACGGCAAGGGCACCGGGCCGGTTCCCGATCCCGGGTCGCACGCCCGGATGGGGTACACCGCGCGCAACGCCACCATGTGGGGCGAGTCCGGGCATCTGTACGTGTACCTCAGCCACGGCATCCACTCCTGCATCAACGTCGTCTGCGGCCCGGCGGGCGAGGCCGGCGGAGTGCTGCTGCGCGCCGGCGAGGTCGTGATGGGAGCGGATGCTGCCGCCGAGCGCCGCGGTGTGCCCACACCGCTCGGCCGCACGGCCCTGAGGGACCTCGCCCGCGGGCCGGGTCGACTGGCCAAGGCCATGGGCGTGCGGCACGCCCTGCACGACGGCATCGACATCGCGTCGGGGACCGAGATGAACGGCGCCACGGCGCGGCTGCTGCTGGCCGACGAGCTCGCGGACGTCTCCGCCGGCCCTCGCGTGGGCATCGCCGGCACCGCGGGCACCATGGCGTTCCCGTGGCGGTTCTGGATCACGGGCGACCCCACGGTGTCGCCGTTCCGCTGGGGGCGCGGCGCGGCCGACGCCGCTGCCGCGCTTCAGCAGGCTCAGTGACCCGGAGAAGGCGCGCTCGCTGACCCGGGGGCAGTAGGCCCGTCGCTCGAGTAGTCAGGCGTCCTGCGCGGGAGTGCAGCCGCAGGACTCGCGGATGCGGAGACGGGTCGGATACGCGCGATGCTCTCGCACGGCATCCGGGTCCATCAGCAGCTGCACGGCCGTCCTGGCCATCCGCTCCATCGGCTGCACGGCGGTGGTCAGCCGGGGCCACACGAAGTCCGCGACCACCGTGCCGTCGAACGACGCGATGGCGATGTCGTCTGGCACCCGCACTCCGTGTGCGCCGAACGCGGCCAGCATCCCGATCGCGATCTGATCGGATGCCGCCAGCACGGCGCGCGGCCGCGTCGGCCTGCGGAGCAGCTGGAGCGCGGAGTCGTAGCCGCCCCGGTAGCTGAATGGCGCGTGCATGAGGGCGCCCGGAGGCAGCTGCGCGGCGGAGAGGGCCTCGCGCCAGCCGCGCTCGCGCTCGTCGTAGCGCGCGGCGCTGCCGACGAACGCGATGTTCCGGTATCCATGCTGGATCAGGTGCTCGACGGCTTCGCGTGCTCCGCGCGCGAAGTCCACGCCCACGCTGTGCAGCCCGTCGGTCTCGCCGAACTGGCCTATGATCACGGTCGGGATGCCCAGCGATTCCACGAGGGACTGCTCGCCGGCCGTCAGCACGTCGGCGATGATCAGGCCGCCGATCTGCCGGGATGCCAGGTCTCGGATCTGCTCGGAGGTGGCGGTCTGCGTGCGGTCGGAGTTCACGATCAGCAGGGAGCGCCCCGCCTCATCGGCCGCCTGGTCCAGGGCGTGGCACAGTTCGGCGAAGAACGGGTTGCGGTTGTCGTACACCAGCAGGCCGAACATGTCCGACGATCCCTTGGACAGCGCGCGGGCGGCGGCGTTGGGGCGATAGCCCAGCACGCGCACGGCGTCGAGCACCCGCTCGCGGGTGAGAGGAGCGACGGACTTCGGTCCGTCGTTGAGCACGTAGCTGACGACGGCAGTGCTGACGCCCGCGTAGCGGGCGACGTCGGCTCGGGTGACCGAGCGGGGGCGGCGGTCAGCCGGCATCCGGTGCTCCCATGTCGGGGATGGTGAGGCGCTCGCCGCCTCGGCGGGCCGATTCGTGCGCGATGACGCCGGGCAGTGTGAACCGTGCGGCCCGCCAGGCGTTCACCGGCGGCAGCGTGTGGTCCTCCACCGCCCTGACGAAATCGTCCACGAGGAAATGGTGACTGCCCTCGTGCCCATTGTGCAAGTCCGCCAGTTCAGCCGGGATGCGCCGACGGTCCTCCTCGTGCACAGCCGCGTACCCCGAGACGAACGCGCCGCGCAGCGCCGGGGCGACATCGGCAAGCGACGGGTCGTCGGGGGAGATGGAGGGATGCGTGTCGATGAGGCGCGAGATGTCCTCGACGCCCTGCCGGTTCTGCCACACGGTGGTCAGGGCGAGCTGCTCGAAGGAGCCGTCGGTGCCGAACCAGCGGAAGCGGGACTCCCGCAGGTGCGACGGGTAGCCGACACGGCGGAACTCGTTGGTGCGCATGGATCCGCCGCCGGCGAGTTCGAACAGGGCGGTGGCGTTGGAGTAGTCGTTGTCGAACTGGCTCACGGCCCGGTCGAAGACCCCGTCGCCGCGCTGGTCGACCACGCCGATCGCGGAGACCGAGGTGGCGTGGGTGTCCCACGCGCCCAGCACCCCGCCGATGGAGTGCGTGGGGTACAGCAGCGGCGGGTAGCTGGCCGTGGCCTTCCAGTTCTCCCCTCCGGAGTACTGGTACGCCTCGTAGAAGCCCAGGTCCATGTCGTGGACGTAGTCGCCCTCGCCGTAGAACAGTCGCCCGAACTCGCCTGCGGCGACCTTCTTCCTGGCGAACACGGTGGCGGGGTTGTAGTAGCTGGTCTCGCCCATCATGTACGTCAGCCCGGTCTCACGGACCGCCTCGATGATCGCGCCGATCTCGTCGACGCTGATCGCCATCGGCACCGCCGAGTAGACGTGCTTGCCCGCCCGCAGCGCCTGCACGACCAGCGGGCCGTGCGTCCACCGCTGGGTGAAGATCGCCACGGCGTCGACGGCGGGCGACGCGATCATCTCCTCGAAGGATCCGAACGTGCCCGCAAGACCCGCGTTGCCGACCAGCTCGTCCGCGCGGGAGCGGATGACATCGGTGACGTGCACCGCGGAGACACCTGGATGGTGGTGGAACAGCGTCGCGAACTGACCGGCGAACTGCCCCGCGCCGACGAGACCCAAGGAGAACGGCATGTGAGCGAGTCTTCCATCGCGCGTCTACGGGTGTCAACATGGTGAGAGGCCCCGAATCCATGCCCCTCAGAATGGATTCGAAGCCTCTCTGTACCCCAGCGATCTACGCGGGTAACATATCATGAACCGAACGAATGCGCATCAGTTTTCTTCTGATCGACGATGACGCCGAGAACAGCGAGGACCAGACATGACGACAATCATCCGCTCCAAGCGTGCGCTGGCCGTGATCGCGGTGGTCGCGACGGCCGGATTCGGACTCACGGCCTGCTCCGGCGAGACCGGCGACGGCGGTGATGGCGGCAGCGTGAAGATCGAGATGCAGACCAACTTCGGGTCGACGGATCCGTCCCTCAAGGTGCTGCAGAAGATCACCGACGCGTACGAGAAGGACAACGCCGGCGTGAAGATCGATCTGGTGCCGTCGACCGACACCTACGAGGACGACATCAAGGTGCGGCTCGCCTCCAACGACATCCCCGACATCTGGGCGACTCACGGCTGGTCCCTGCTGCGGTACTCGAAGTTCCTCGAGCCACTGAACGACCAGGCCTGGGCGAAGAACTTCAACAAGGCGCTGGCGCCGGCGATGGAGAACTCCGACGGGCAGTTCTTCGCGCTGCCGATCGACACCGACGTCGCCGGCATCGTCTACAACCGCACGGTGCTGAAGGATGCCGGGATCGACCCGACGAAGCTCACCGACTGGACGGCGTTCGAGCAGGCGCTGAAGACGCTGAAGGATGCCGGCATCACCCCGGTCTCCTCCTCGGGCAAGGACAGCTGGTTCGCAGGCAACATCACCGACTTCATCGGCTCCGGCGACTTCACCCAGAAGCAGCTGGACGGGTTCAAGGACGGCACGTTCGACGAGCAGGGCTACACCCGCATCCTCGACCACATCTCCACCTGGCAGAAGAACGGCTGGTTCAACCCGGACTACTCCTCGGCCACGACCGACGACCTGGGCCGGGCGCTCGCCGAGGGCAAGACGGGCTTCGTGTTCGTGCAGAACTACCTGGTCGCGACGGCCCTGGGCTTCAATCCGAAGGCGGATCTGGGGTACATGCCCATCCCGTCCGAGAGCGGTCAGCCGTTCCTGGTCGGCGGCGAGGGCCGCGCCTACGGCGTCTCCAAGACGTCGCCGAACAAGAAGCAGGCACTGGACTACATCGCCTACCTCGCGGAGCCCGACAACCTGTCCCAGCTCGCGAGCTCGATCGGCGGCATCCCCGGCCTGACCGACGCCACCAGCGACCTGGGCGTGCTGCAGGACAGCTACGACCAGTTCGTGAAGCCCGGCACGCTGCCGCTGCAGCCGTACTTCGACCGGGTGTACCTGCCCGGCGGCATCTGGGACACCATGGTCACCACGACCGATGGCGTGATCACCGGTCAGATGAAGCCGGCGGATGCCGTGAAGCAGATGAAGTCGAGCTACGACTCGCTGCGATGACCACCGCGCGGGCGGTGCATGAGCCGAAGCGGGGGACCGCAGGGGGCGTCCCCCGCTTCGCGAAGGCCCCGCAGGCCGGCATCCCGCACTTCGCAGGGCGGAGCCTGAACCTGCTGTATCTGCCGGCGCTGGCCGTGCTGGGCGTGTTCATGCTGTGGCCGCTGCTGAACGGCGTGCTGCTGTCGCTGACGAACTGGGACGGCTTCTCGCCGGATCGGTCGTTCGTCGGCATCCGCAACTATCTGGCGCTGTTCGAGGATCCCAACTTCCGCACCGCGCTGGGCAACACGTTCCTGTACGGCGTGGGCTCCACGATCCTGCAGCAGGTGATCGGGCTGGGGCTCGCGCTGGCGCTGGACCGGCACGTGCGGGGCCGCAGCGTCGCGCGCGCCATCATCTACCTGCCGGTGCTGGTCTCGCCGGTGGTGATGGGCACCATGTACTACCTGTTCCTCTCGTACAACGGCGGCGGCCTCAACGACCTCGTGGTCGCCCTCGGCGGGCAGCGCACGGCATGGCTCAGCGACTCGGGCACGGCCATCGCCATCATCGTGCTGGTCAACTCGCTGCAGTTCGTCGGCATCTCGATGGTGATCTACCTGGCGGGGCTGCAGTCCATCCCCACCATGTACTTCGAGGCGGCCACGCTCGACGGAGCGAACGCCGGGCAGATGTTCCGCAGCATCACGCTCCCGATGCTCCAGCCCGCCTTCGCCACGAGCATCGTGCTGAACCTCATCGGCGGTCTGAAGCTCTTCGACGTGATCCAGGTGCTCACCGCCGGGGGTCCCGGCTACGCCACGCACTCGGTGTCCACGCTCATCGCCAAGATGTACTTCGGCAGCCAGCGCGCCGGCTACGCGTCGGCCATGGGCGTGGTGCTGTTCCTGATCATCGCGGTGTTCACGCTGGCGCTGAACACGCTGCTGAACCGGCGCAGGATGGAGCAGCTGTGAAGGCGCGGCTGGCCATCGGGGCGGGAGTGCTGCTGGCGGTCCTGCTGCAGCTGCTGCCGTTCTACATCACCCTGACCTCGGCGCTGAAGGCGCGCAGCGACCTGTCCTCGCAGTGGCTGCTGCCGACAGGAGGCATCCACTGGCAGAACTTCGCCACGGCCATCGAGGAGGGCGGCATCCTGCGGGCCATCGGCAACAGCGCGATCGTCACGCTGGGCGCCACCGTGCTGGTGTGCGTGCTGGGTGCGCTCGCCGCGTACCCGCTCGCGCGGCGCCCCACCCTCGGCAACAGGCTGGTGCTGGCCGGCGTGGTCGGGCTCATCATGATCCCGCCGCTGTCGATCCTGGTGCCGCTGTACTCGATGATGAGTCAGTGGCACGCCGTCAACACCTACTGGGGCACGATCCTGGTGATGACGGCCACGCAGCTGCCGCTCGCGATCTTCCTGTACACCGCCTTCATGCGGGGCCTGCCGGTGTCCATCGAGGAGGCCGCCTCCGTCGACGGGGCGAGCGCCGTGCAGGCGCTGTTCCGCGTCGTGGTGCCGATGCTCAAGCCGGTCACCGCCACGGTCGTGATCCTCACCAGCGTGAACGTGTGGAACGACTACGCGCTGAGCGTCTACCTCATGCGCAGTCCCGAGATGCGCACCATCGCACCCGCGACCGCCACGTTCTTCTCCGCCACCGCCAGCGACGTGGGGGCCGCGGCCGCGGCATCCCTGCTCTCCGCCCTGCCGGTGCTGATCGTCTACCTGGTGCTGCAGAAGTACTTCATCAAGGGCATGGTGGCCGGTTCGGAGAAGTGATCCGGTTCTGGTAGGCTGACTCCTTGTCTGTGCACACTCCTGTGCGCAGTTCGTGCGCCGGGTCCCTGAGCCAGTCGATGGGTCGGCGCGCAGACAAGGGATCTTGGGTGGGGCCGTCCGGCCCCACGGTATAGAAGGAGTCACAACATGGCAGCAGTGTGCCAGGTGACCGGTGCTGTTCCCGGCTTCGGTCACAATGTCTCGCACTCGCACCGCCGGACGAAGCGCCGCTTCGACCCGAACGTGCAGAAGAAGACGTATTTCGTTCCGTCCCTCGGCCGCAAGGTCACCCTCAACGTGTCCGCCAAGGGCATCAAGGTGATCGACGCCCGTGGCATCGAGAAGGTTGTCGCTGACCTCCAGGCGAAGGGTGTGAAGCTCTAATGGCCAAGAAGGCACAGGACGTCCGTCCGATCATCAAGCTGCGTTCGACGGCGGGCACCGGTTACACCTACGTGACCAAGAAGAACCGCCGCAACACCCCCGACCGCCTCGTGCTGAAGAAGTACGACCCGGTGGTCCGCAAGCACGTCGAATTCCGAGAGGAGCGTTAAGACATGGCCAAGAAGAGCAAGATCGCCAAGAACGAGCAGCGCAAGGTCATCGTCGCCCGCTACGCGGAGCGTCGTGCCGAGCTGAAGAAGACCCTGGTCGACGAGACCGCGACCGACGAGGCCCGCGAGGCCGCTCGCGTCGGCCTGCAGAAGCTGCCGCGCAACGCGTCGCCGGTGCGCGTCCGCTCGCGTGACGCCATCGACGGCCGCCCCCGTGGTGTCCTCACGAAGTTCGGCATCTCGCGTGTCCGCTTCCGTGACATGGCGCACCGCGGCGAGCTGCCCGGCATCACCAAGTCGAGCTGGTAAGCACTTCCAGTCGAGAGGGGCGAGGATCTTCGGATCCTCGCCCCTCTCGCGTTCCAGGGCGGATGCCCGGATACCGGGCCGTCCGGATGCCCGGATGCCCGGCCGCCGGCCTCAGGCGGATCGTGGAGCGGCGCTCAGTGCCGCGCCGTGCTGCTCGGCCGCGGCATCCATCAGCTCACGCAGCCTGTCGGCGGTGACGTTCGCGCCGAACGTCGGGTAGCCGGGCTGCAGCACCACGCCGTCCGCCAGGGCTCCGGCCGGCACGGCGTCGAAGCCCAGCGCATCGACGAGTGCGGAGACCGCCGCGACGTCGGAGGCGTCGTCGCCGGCGACGGCGATGGCCTTGCGGCCGGCGCTGCCCGCAGCACGGGACTCGTCCTCGAGGTCGTGGTAGCCCATGTGGTTCAGCGCCTTCACGACGCGGGCGCCGCCGAGGAACGCCGCCACGATCTCGCTGGTCGAGGTGCGGGGATCGTCGAGATCGTCGCGGATGCCGTCGGTCTCCCACCAGTAGTTCATGGTGTCGATCACCAGCTTCCCCCGCAGCAGGCCGGCGTTCAGGGTGTCGTGCTTGCCGAGGGGGAGCGCGAGCACGACGATGTCGGCCTGGCGGATCGCCTCGTCGGCGTGCACCGCCGTGGCGCCGGGCACCAGCACCTCCACGGTCAGCGCGATGCGCTCAGGTTCGCGGGAGCCCGCGATCAGCACGCGGTAGCCGGCCGCGACGGCCAGCCGGGCCAGCGCCGTGCCGACCTTGCCCGCGCCGAGGATGCCGATGGTGGTGGGGGTGGTCATGGATGCTCCTCGAAGGCGGTTCTCGGCGGACTCAGGCATGGACGGCCTTCCCGTCCTTCGTGATCCGCGCGATGTCCCGGCTGGCGGGGCGCCAGTCGCCGGGGTCCTCGGCCAGCAGTTCGCGCACCCGCGGCGCGACCTTCTCGCCGAGCAGGCGGATCGTCTGCTCGCGGGCCTGCCGCGGCAGGTGAGTGATGTCGTACTTCAGGTCGAAGCGCGAGAGGCGGTTGTCGCGGAACGCCTTCGCCATCTTCTGCGCCACGGTCTCCGGCGCGCCGACGTACAGCGCTCCGGTGTCGACCTCCTCGGCGTAGCGCTCGGGGGTGGGCGGGTAGAACCCGCGCTCCCTGCTGAGCTGCTGCACCATCGGCTCCCAGTACCGCCAGTGCGCGTTCCTCGCGTCGTCGTCGGTCTCGGCGATCAGGCCGATGGAGTGCTGCGCGACCGGCAGCTCGCGATGCCCGAACTGCGCGAGCGCGCGCAGATACAGCTCGACGTGTCCGGCGAAGCGCTCGGGGCGCCCGCCGATGATGGCCATCATCAGGGGCAGACCGTGCTTCGCGGCGCGGATGACGGAGTCGGGGCTTCCGCCGATCCCGATCCACGTGGGGATGCCGCCCTCGGGCATCCGCGGGTGCAGTCGCACGTTCTCCAGCGGTGCGCGGTACCTGCCGGACCAGGTCACGCTCTCCTCGCGCAGCAGGCGGGTGAACAGCTCGAGCTTCTCGTCGAAGATCTGCTCGTACTCGGCGATGTCGTAGCCGAACAGCGGGAACGACTCGATCGCCGACGCGCGGCCCAGCACCATCTCGGCGCGGCCGTTCGAGAGTGCGTCGACGGTGGCGAACTGCTGATACAGCCGCACAGGGTCCTGCGTGGACAGCACCGTCACCGATGTGCCCAGACGGATGCGCGACGTCGCCTGCGCGGCGGCGGCCAGCAGCACCGGGGTGGCGGAGTCGACGGAGTCCTGCTTGTAGTGCTCGCCGACGCTGAACACGTCCAGTCCCACGGATTCGGCCAGCTGCGCCTCTTCGATGAGCAGGCGCACGGACTCGGCGTCCGTCATCACGCGGTCGCCGTCCGTGGCGACGTCGCCGAACGAGTTCAGCCCGAACTCGACGTCCTCGACCTGACCGGTCATCGCCTCACGACCTTCCCGTCGGTCCGGCCCTTCCGGATTGACGTGTCAATTCACCTAACCGTACGGTGGAGGCATCCATTCCCGAGGAGGCCGGATGAGCGCGGATGCCAGGCGCAGCACTCCCACGCCCGCGCAGTTGCGCGTGTGGCGGGACTACATCGAGACGGCCGGTGCACTGCAGCGGATGCTGGCGAGCAGACTGCAGACGGAGTCGGGGATGTCCATCGGGGACTATGTCGTGCTGCTGGCGCTGAGCGAGGCGTCCGCCCATGAGCTGCGCTCCTCGGAGCTCGCGGATGCCGTCGGCTGGGAGCGCAGCCGTCTGTCCCATCACCTCGGAAGGATGCAGAGGCGCGGCCTCATCGATCGCGAGAGCGGCCGGGGAGTGCGGGTGAGCGCGACCTCCGCCGGCCTCGAGCTGTTCCGCGCCGGCTCCGTGCCGCACCTGCGCGCGATCAAGTCCCTGTTCATCGATGCGCTCACGCCGGAGCAGCTGGAAGCACTGGGGGCAGCCGCGGCCGCACTGCGGGGCGCGGCAACGCCCGACACGCCCGGAGCAGAGGGCTGATTTGCCCGATGCCCGAGATCCACGTAAGTTATTACCTGTTCGCCCCAAGCGGTTGAGCGGAAGGCCTCCGGGTCCAGCTCCCCTCCAAGCAGCGAACCACCCACCTCCATCATCTGGAACTCCGGTTCACGATGAAGGGCCTTGGCCCGGGGAGCGTGGTCGTCCGGTCCAGATCGTCGATTTGACAATCTCGCCGCTGCGGATAAGCTAGAACGGTTGCCTCGGATACGGGGTAGCGGATCTGGTCTTGATCTTCACGGCGCGTCGGTTTGACAGCCTGGCTCGGACAGATAAGATTGTGAAGTTGCCCTTCGCGTCCTGCTTTTTTGGTGGGTGTGGGGGTGCGTCCGATCCTTGAGAACTCAACAGCGTGCACTTGTCAAATGCCAAATTATCCTCGTCCAATCCCTGTGGGG